>ERZ506839.1-NODE-1-length-414530-cov-12.8319_pt1 | contig 414530 bp, 398 predicted proteins | sample MGYA00513180_ERZ506839 | MGnify/ENA metagenome assembly ERZ506839
ACAGAAGTTAAGCTTCTTAGCGCCGAGAGTAGTTGGTGGGAGACTGCCTGCGAGGGTAGGGCGCTGCCACGCTAGTAATTCCGGTTTAGCTCAGTTGGTAGAGCGCTTGACTGTTAATCAAGATGTCGTCAGTTCGAGTCTGACAACCGGAGTTAACCAAAATCGGTCGGTGAGACCGATTTTTTTGGTTAATGATCATATATCGAAGCAAGATGGCCCGTTGGTCAAGTGGTTAAGACACTGCCCTTTCACGGCGGTAACATGGGTTCAAATCCCGTACGGGTCATAGTTATGCCGGATTAGCTCAGTCGGTAGAGCGCTTCCCTCGTAAAGAAGAGGTCGCTGGTTCGATTCCAGTATCCGGCATTTTTAATGCATTTACGAGTGGTTAGCAAAAAAAGAGATGATAGTCGTTTAACGGCTCTCATCTCTTTTTTATTGTTAAAATCTTGGCAATAATTAGGCGACATGTTAGGCTAAGGGTGGTTAGATCGGGTATGGAAAGAAGGGAGAAGGACAATGAAGAAAAGGCTAATAACAGTAATTGCTATAATGAGCTTAGCGTTGTTAGGAACAGCTTGTCATAAACAAACAGACTCATCCAAGGAATCTGTTCAGTCATCAAAAACAACCAAGAAAAAATCTGACACTAAAAAACAATCGAGTAAAAAATCCTCATCCTCTGGGCAACAATCCAATTCATCTGAACAATCATCAAGTTCCTCTAAGTCCCAAAGCCAGTCCAGTTCTTCAGCGGCTCAAGATAGATTATCAATGATTACAACAGCTCTGCGGCAAGCATTACCTGGAGAAAAGTTTCCGCAAACAGGTATTAATGGTAATGTCGCTACTTTAAGTAGCCGTTATACTGGTAATCAGCAAAATTATGTGGTTTATTATTATACTTCTGATGATGCAGTTGATTTCAATGATGATCGTCTCCTTAATCGTCAAGCATCGTTAACTTTACAAAAAATTACCTATTCGTCAGTATCTGCTGCGCAAAATGCCATTGATTATCGTGAACCGGCTAGTGGCTTACCCAAGGTTGATTTAGGAACAGATATTTTTGCAACTAAAGAAGGTGCTGCTGGATCAACTTATCTAAACTGGACTGAGGGTCGCTGGTCATTGGTAACGCGTGCTTCTAGTGTTAACAATGAGGTTGGCGAACCATTGGCTAAAAAAGTTGTCGCCTTATTGCATACCAAAATGTTACCTATTCCTGATCAACATGGTGCCATCAATCTTTACGTTCCAAGTAGTGCGGGCTCGAGAATGAATACAGTCTCTTGGAGTAAAGGAAATGCTGTTTATACGATTGCAGCTGTTGATCCAATTATGGCAATTGAAGCTGCAACATCGCTAGAATAGAGTAAAAAATAGGGATTTTTGACAGTTTACAAAAATTTCTTAATAAAAATGGCGCATAACCCTTGAAAAATAATATGTTTTTGGTTATTATATTTAAGTCGGTTAATTCTGACGCATGGAGGAGTAGCGAAGAGGCTAAACGCGGCGGACTGTAAATCCGCTCCTTCGGGTTCGGTGGTTCGAATCCACTCTCCTCCATCAATAGGGATATAGTTCAATGGTAGAATAGCGGTCTCCAAAACCGTAGATGTGGGTTCAACTCCTACTATCCCTGTTTACAATTTATGGCGGTATTGGTGAAGTGGTTAACACACCGGTTTGTGGCACCGGCACACGTGGGTTCGATCCCCACATACCGCCCTTTTATTGGGTTATAGCCAAGCGGTAAGGCAATGGACTTTGACTCCATCATGCGCTGGTTCGAATCCAGCTAACCCAATACTTATTGAAGAAACGACTAACTAATTAGTTAGTCGTTTTTTTGTTATATAAATTTAGATGTAAACAATCAATTTAGAGGGCCGCTATTTCATTTCAACGTTAATTGATTAAAGCACCTTGTAAAGTAATTTAGAGCCCTTAGAAACGATAAATCGGGCTAATAGTTCATAAATCAACCAATGTTCTTTGTTGACTTGTTATCTCACTCATGACTACACTAGGTGTAATTAATGAATTACTAATATTGAGGAGTTAAACTAAATGAAAATTGGATTTATTGGATTAGGAAATATGGCCAAGGCTATTATTGAAGGTCTATTACTAAAAAAAGCTATTTTACCGACTGATATTATCGTTCATAGTGCGCATGCAAGTAACTACCAACCTTATGCCGAAAAATTCGGCTTGAAGACTGCTGAAACTAATTTGGCAGTAGCAGAACAAGCTGATGTCTTAATTTTAGCGGTTAAACCGGAGCTTAAAGAAGAAGTATTAATTGAAGTTAAACCAGCACTAATTCAGCATAAGGTTGCGCTATTGTCACTGTTAACCGGTGTTACATTAGCAGATTTAACAGAAGTTGTTGGCTCGACATTTGCGTTAGTAAGGGTCATGCCAAACTTAAATGTACGGATAGGAGCGGGAATGACGGCGATTGCTGGCAATAACATCGCTACTGAATCTGCAATGGCAACCACACAGTCATTATTTGAACAAATTGGTGAAGTGATTCGTTTACCTGAAGCGGATTTTAGTACATTTGTTGCACTGGCAGGTAGCGCTCCAGCTTTTGCCTATTTATTTATGGATGCACTTGCTCATGCCGGTGTTAAATATGGATTAAGCAAAACCCAAGCACTTAAAATTGTTAGTCAAATGGTTGTTGGCAGTGCCCAATTAATTCAGCAAAGTGGTGAGGCACCTTGGAATTTAATCGATCAGGTTTCTTCACCTGGTGGTACTACAATTGCCGGTGTATTGACATTACAAGAAGCTGGCTTTGAGCCGGCAATTACTAAAGCAGTTGATGCGACAATCAAAAAAGATTTAGGTGAATAGATTTTTTATTGGTCCATCTTCGTGTTATAATAACTGCGGCTTTTAATAAAAATTGGTCTGTTTTTTGAACTTGCTTTTTTGGTCTATACCACCTATACTAATAATTGGTTATAAGTAAGATATTCGGGCGCATAGACGACGTCGGCGTCCAATTTTATTAAGGAGATGTCTTCATGGGTGCTAAAGTTTTAAAGCATGCAAAAATCTATACAGGTGATCAAGTCATTGAGGATGGTTACATTCGCTTTGACGAAAAAATCTTAGCTGTTGGCTCAGTTTATGATTACGTTGCCCAATCAGGTGATGAAGTTCAAAACGTACAAGGTACAACAATCGTGCCAGGTTTCATTGATGTTCATGCTCATGGTGGTTATGGCTATGATGCAATGGACGGTGATCCAGACCAAATCGATACGATGGCTACTAAAATGATGCGTAATGAAGGGGTAACCACTCTTTTTGCAACAACTATGACGCAATCTAATGAAAATATTGCTAACGCTATGAAGGGCGTTAAAATTGCCGCAGAACGCAACCGTGTGATTCAAGGCGTTCATTTGGAAGGTCCGTTTATTTGTAAACTTTATAAAGGTGCACAACCTGAAGAATACATTAAAGATCCTGATACAAAGTTGTTGGGTGAATGGAACGAATTATCTGGTAACCGCGTTCGTTTAATTACTTATGCACCAGAAGACAAAGGTTCAAAAGCATTTGAAGATTACTGTTTGGAACATGATATTGTCCCATCAGTTGGTCACAGTAATGCAACACGTGAACAATTAATAAATAGTAAAGCTACTCATGCTACTCATTTATACAACGCTCAACGCGAATTCAAACATCGTCAACCTGGTGTTACTGGTCACGTTATGCTGGAAGATAGCATTCATGCTGAATTAATTTGTGATGGTTTCCATATCGTTCCTGATATGATTCGCCTTGCCTTTGATATGAAGGGCCCAGAACGGATTGAATTAGTAACTGACTCAATGCGTTCAAAGGGTATGCCTGAAGGCGAAAGTGAATTAGGCGGCCAAAAAGTCTATGTTAAAGACAAACAAGCTCGTTTGGAAGATGGTACCTTAGCTGGTTCTGTTTTACAATTTACTGATGCATTTAGAAATATCCAATACTTTACAGGTTGCTCAATGTTTGAAGCCGTTCAAATGTCTAGTGTTAACCAAGCCGAAGAATTCCACTTGGATTCTAAAGGTACCTTAACTGAAGGTAAAGACGCTGATATGAACTTGTTCGATCGTAATATGAACTTGGTCACAACATATAGCTACGGTAACGAATACCATCCAGAATAAAAAGTACGCAGCAAGTCGGTCTTAAGAAAGTAATGGCAACAACTTATTTGCTACTTTCTGATGTAAAATCGGCAGACTTTCGTAGCGCATTTTGACTAATAATTATAACTCAAACTTTTACTTGAACATAAAGAGGTAACGCATATGGAATCTCCGGTATATATTAAAATCCACAATCAAATTAAACGTGATATTGAAGCAGGTATCTGGAAAGTTGGCGATCGGATTCCATCCGAACGCGCTTTATCTGTTAAATTTGACGTGAGCAGAATGACTTTACGCCAAGCGTTGCAGACCTTGGTTGATGAAGGTATTTTGGAACGACGGATTGGTGCCGGCACTTATGTGGCTCGTCAAAAAGTTCAAGAAAAAATGTCTGGTACGACAAGTTTCACCGAGATTATGCGGTCTCAAGGTAAGTTTCCTTCAAGTAAGACGATCTCTTATCGAACTGTTAGCCCATCATTAAGCGAGCAGGAACGGTTACAACTTGGTGAAAAGGACAAAGTTGTGCGGATGGAGCGGATTCGTTTAGCAGACGGAGTACCAATTAGCTTTGAAGTGACGACGATTCCGGCAGCCTTGATTAAAGATTTTAGTCGTTCAGAAGTGACAGATTCTTTTTACGCCACAATGGAACAAAAGGGCGGTTATCGGATTGGACGTGCTAAACAAACGGTTATGGCTACCCTTGCGTCAGAAAACATTGCCGAACATTTAAATATTAAAAAAGGCGATGCGATCTTACGTTTACGGCAGATTACTTATCTTGATGATGAGCGACCTTTTGAATATGTTCGTACACAATATGCAGGCGAAAGATTTGAGTTCTTCTTAGAAAAATAAACGATAGACCTAGGCAGTTTAGCCTAGGTCTATTTTTTTAGATCAACGAGTTAATCACCATTGATAGAGATCATAATTTTTATAAAAATTGATTTCGCTTACATGATAAATTCGCGAAAAGTTTCACAGGCGATGCGGTATAATATACCTAATACAATAGGGATCATGTTATAATACCCTTAACAAATTAAGCAACTAGCGGGGTGCGCTATGAGAAAAGTATATCCTGATGACAGTTTGATGCTGCACACGGATTTCTATGAAATAAATATGATGTACACATATTGGAAAAAAGGAATCAACAAGCGTCATGCTGTATTTGAAGCTTATTTCCGAAAAATACCTTTTGAAAATGGTTATGCTATTTACGCTGGCCTTGAACGTATTATTGGGTTTTTAGAGAATTTTCGTTTTACTGAAAGTGATCTAGCTTATTTACGTGAGCGTGAGAATTTTGATCCAGAATTTGTTGATTATCTGGCAAATATGAAGTTTGAATGTACCATTCGTTCAGCTCAAGAAGGAGATTTAGTTTTTAACGAAGAACCTGTTCTCCAAGTTGAGGGTCCATTGGATCAATGCCAACTGATTGAAACAATCTTATTAAATATTATTAATTTCCAAATCTTAGTTGCAACTAAAGCAGCACGTATCAAGTCAGTCGCTGGTGATAGTCCTGTTCTTGAATTCGGTTCTCGCCGTGCTCAAGAAGTAGATGCTGCACTTTGGGGCACACGCGCTGCTTATATCGGTGGCTTTGATGCGACAAGTAACACACGAGCTGCTAAGATTTTTGGTATTCCTGCTAGTGGAACACATGCGCATTCATTAGTTCAATTCTACCAAAATGATTATCAAGCTTTTAAAGCCTATGCAGAAACTCATTATGATTGTGCATTTCTAGTGGATACTTACGACACTTTGCGTTCTGGTGTGCCAAGTGCTATTCGTGTTGCTAAGGAAATGGGCGATAAGATTAACTTCCAAGGTGTGCGTATTGACTCTGGTGATATGGCCTATATTTCTAAACGTGTGCGCCAACAATTAGACGATGCCGGTTTCCCTGATGCTAAAATCTATGCCTCTAATGACTTAGATGAAAAGACAATTCAAAACTTGAAGATGCAAGGTGCTAAAATCGACATTTGGGGTGTTGGTACGAAGGTGATTACTGCCTTTGATCAACCAGCCTTAGGTGCAGTTTATAAGTTAGTTTCAATTGAAGATTCTCAAGGTCACATGGTTGACACGATTAAACTTTCTAGCAATGTTGAAAAAGTCAGCACACCAGGTAAGAAACAAGTTTGGCGGATTACGAACCGGCAAAAGAACAATAAATCTGAAGGTGACTATGTCACACTTTGGGATGAGAATCCTTTAGAACATGAAGAATTATTCATGTTCCATCCTAAATATAATTATATTAATAAAACGATTCATGATTTTGATGCAGTGCCACTTTTGAAGGATATCTACATTGATGGCAAACTAGTTTACGATTTGCCGGATTTAGATACGATTAAGGCTTATGAAACAACCAATCTGGATTCGCTTTGGGATGAATATAAACGGGATTTAAATCCTCAAGAATATCCCGTTGACTTATCTCAAAAACTTTATGATCATAAGATGGCTCATATTGCCCAAATGCGGCAAATGGTTGAGAATTTAAGCGGAGATCGAAATTAGTTAAGGAGTGAATTATTTGCGACCTTTACAAGAAAAAATTATTGCAGTTGAAAAAACACAACCAACTATCGACGTTACAGCTGAAATTCGGCGCTCAGTTGATTTTTTAAAGGATTATTTATTAAAAAATACCTTTCTTAAAACTTATGTGTTAGGTATTTCTGGTGGTCAAGATTCAACATTGGCCGGTAAGTTAGCACAGATGGCGATTAGTGAATTACGCGATGAGACTGGTGATTCAACCTATCAATTTATCGCGGTTCGTTTGCCATATGGTGTTCAGGCCGATGAGGCTGATGCGATGGCAGCTATTGAGTGGATGCAGGCTGACCAAGTCGTGCGTATCGATATTGAAGCGGCAACAGATGCTATGGTAAAAGAGTTAGAAGCTAATGATCAACAGATTAGTGATTTTAATAAGGGTAATATTAAAGCGCGACAAAGAATGATTGTTCAATATGCAATTGCCGGAGCACATGCTGGTGCAGTTATTGGAACTGATCACGCTGCTGAAAATATCACTGGCTTTTATACTAAGTATGGTGATGGCGGTGCTGATGTAACACCGCTATATCGATTGAATAAGCGTCAAGGTCGAGCACTGCTAAAAGAGCTAGGTGCGCCCGAACATCTCTATTTGAAGAAGCCAACAGCTGACTTAGAAGAAGAACGGCCATCATTACCTGATGAAGTCGCTTTAGGTGTTACTTACGATAATATTGATGATTATCTGGAAGGTAAGGATATCGATCCTCAAGCAGCTGAAAAAATTGAAAATTGGTTTATCAAGACTGAGCATAAGCGCCATTTACCAATTACAGTTTTTGATGAATTTTGGAAATAATCAGACCAAGGTACTATTTAAAGTGTCTTTAGTTATGACTAATAATTTTTTATCTAATCGATAAGTTATAAATTGCTTTAGCCGCACTTTTCAGGTATACTTGCCTTTAGAAACAAGGGAGTAACTTGCAGCAATTGCTGTGATAAAACCATCAACAAGACGATAGTTCTGGTTTTGTCTTAAATAGTGAGACTTGTATGCGGCTGTTCGCGTACAAGTCTTTTTTGTTTCCTTGGATTAATTAAAAAGGTATGGTGAGAATGGGGTTATCTATTGATGTAGGATTAATTTAATGACTTGATTTTTATACTTGGCCACTAATTCTCATGAGTACCAAGATAGTTCAGTATTTTTTCAAATTTATTTAGAAAAGGGGTCGATTTTTTGGCACAGGAAAAAGAAGTAAACAAGCGTTATTATGCTCAATCCGAGCAGCAAATTCTTAAAGAGTTTGGTACTAGTGAAAAAGGTTTGAGTAATGCTCAAGCCGAAGCGGCATTAAAAAAATATGGTCCCAATGCACTAGAGCAAGCAAAAAAACGGACATTATTCCAACGATTCTTTGATCAATTCAAAGATTTCATGATTATTGTTTTATTAGTAGCAGCTATTATTTCTGGTGTTGTGGCTCATGAATGGGCAGATGCAATGCTCATTTTAGCCGTGGTGATTATTAATGCAATTTTTGGTGTTTTCCAAGAATCTAAGGCAGAAGAAGCAATCGATGCATTGCGAGAGATGTCAACGCCGGAAGCGCACGTACGCCGCAATGGCAATATGGAAACGATCAGCAGTCCTGATTTAGTACCTGGTGATATTGTCTTACTTGAAGCAGGCGATATTGTACCCGCAGACATACGTTTGATTGAAGCTGCTTCGTTAAAGATCGAAGAAGCGGCCTTAACAGGTGAATCTGTACCAGTTGAAAAAGATATTGCAACTTTAAAAGATGAAAATATTGCCATTGGTGATCGTCACAATATGGCCTATATGAATAGTAATGTCACTTATGGTCGTGGTGTTGGTGTAGTTGTTGGCACCGGAATGAATACCGAAGTTGGTCGTATTGCCGGTATGATTAACTCAGCAGAAGAAACCACAACACCATTACAAGCTAATTTGAATTCATTAGGTAAAACGATTACGTGGTTAATTTTAGCTATTGCGGCAATTATCTTTATCATTGGTGTTTTGAACAATCATAATAATTTACCAATGGGTGAATTAGTCATTGAAATGTTATTAACAGCGATTTCTTTAGCCGTAGCTGCTATTCCAGAGGGTCTGCCAGCGATTGTTACAATTATCTTAGCTTTGGGAACAACGCGAATGGCTCGTCGTCAGTCATTAGTTCGTAAGTTACCTGCTGTGGAGACATTAGGTTCAACTGATATCGTCGCTTCAGATAAAACTGGTACGTTAACACAAAATAAGATGACAGTTGAAAAAGTTTACCGTCATGGTAAATTGGAGCCAGCTAGTGCACCAATTTCAGCAACTGATAACACTTTACGTGTCATGACCTTCAGCAATGATACTAAGATTCAAAACGATGGTAACTTAGTTGGTGATCCAACTGAAACAGCACTTGTTCAATATGGATTTGACCATGACTACCAAGTTGCTGATGAATTAGTTAAGGAACCGCGAGTTGCCGAAGTACCATTTGATTCTGAACGTAAATTAATGTCAACGATTCATGCCTTACCAAATGGTAAGTTTTATGTTGCAGTTAAAGGTGCACCGGATGAATTATTAAAACGCGTTACGCAAATCGAAGCTAATGTTGATGACGTTCGGCCAATTACGGATGCAGATCGTCAAGAAATACTTAAGCAAAATAAGGGAATGGCTACTCAAGCTTTGCGTGTCTTAGCAATGGCTTACAAGGTGATTGATGCCGTTCCTGAAAAGCTTGATAGTGCCACAGTTGAAAATGATTTAATTTTCGCTGGATTAATTGGTATGATTGATCCTGAACGTCCAGAAGCTGCTCAAGCTGTTGCTGATGCTAAAAAGGCCGGTATTCGACCATTAATGATTACTGGTGATCATCAAGATACAGCCGAAGCTATTGCCGGTCGGTTAGGTATTATTAAACCTGGCGATGACGATGCCGTTATTACAGGTGCTGAACTTGATCAAATGAGTGACGAAGAATTTGCGAAGAAAGTTAAACAATATTCTGTTTACGCTCGAGTTTCTCCAGAACATAAAGTTCGTATCGTTAAAGCTTGGCAAGATAAAGGTAAAGTCGTAGCCATGACCGGTGATGGTGTTAATGATGCACCAGCATTGAAGTCAGCAGATATTGGTATTGGTATGGGTATTACAGGTACTGAAGTTTCTAAGAGTGCTAGTGATATGGTACTTGCTGATGATAACTTTGCGACGATTATTGTTGCCGTTGAAGAAGGCCGTAAGGTTTTTGCCAACATTCAAAAGTCAATTCAATATTTATTGTCTGCTAACTTAGGTGAAGTTTTAACGTTGTTCTTCATGACGTTAATGGGTTGGGACATTCTTGTACCCGTTCAGTTACTATGGATTAACTTAGCAACAGATACATTCCCAGCGATTGCTTTAGGTGTTGAACCAACAGAACCTGGTATTATGAAACGACAACCACGTGGTCGCAAAGCCAATTTCTTAAGTGGTGGTGTTGCTTCGTCAATTATCTATCAAGGTATTCTAGAAGGTGTCTTAACGTTAGGTGTTTATGGCTGGGCCATTAACTTCCCTGTTCATAGTAGTTATAACGAAATTCACGCAGATGCCTTAACAATGGCTTATGCAACTTTAGCATTGATTCAGTTATTCCACGCATTTAACGTGAAATCAATTCACCAATCACTATTTAAGATCCATCCATTTGCTAACCGGACCTTTAATATTGGTATTACACTTTCAACAATTATGGTTGCTTTAACAATTGTTGTTCCCGGATTTAATAAACTCTTCCACGTAACGGAATTGAATCTGTCACAATGGGGGATTGTTCTTGGCGCTGGTATCTTAATGGTTGTTATCGTTGAAATTGTCAAATTTGTTCAACGTAAAATGGGTCGTCAATAATTAAACTTTGAACGGTTCATTTATCGTTCGTAGCACTAGAAAAAGTCACTGAATGATTTCAGTGGCTTTTTTATTCTGTTGGAATGACACCCAGTTAAACGTTTTTGGGTAGTCTAATTTGTTATAATAAACTTATTAAGCAAAAAGGTGGACACAACAATGGCAAATAAAATGCAACAAAAAGCAATGCGTTATGGCTCAGTTATTAATCGCGTGATTGAAGAAACGGAACAGACTCAAGAGAAACTAGATCCAATGTTTAAAGAATTAAAAACAAAACTTGATGCTCAGGATATGGCTAGCCTATCTGCAGATCGTTATAACGAAATTCGCCAAGGTTTTGCGGCGGGTACACAAACTTACGATGAATTATTACAACAGTTGAATCAAGCACAGGCGCCAGCACGTTTAATGGGTAATCATCATTTATTGGTTGCAGCATTTAGTGATTTTGTCAAAGGTTGCCAAGCTATGACCGAAAGTCTCCACGATGATCAAAGTGTTGATGTGGACCAATTTGCGCAAGCAGAAAAAGACCAAGATGATGCAACAGAACGGTTAAGCAAATATTTGACTAAAATTGGCGCCTTGGCATAGTGGTCGTCTTAATAAGTTAACCAAGTCAGAATTGATTTTTAGGAGTCTTAAATTTAAATGAGTGAAGTTAGTATTGATCAAGCAGCAAAAAAAACCACACAGCATAATCTGAACTTAAAACCACAAGCGATTACTGCGGTATTGACGATGTTGGCAGAAGGAAACACTGTTCCATTTATTGCTCGGTATCGTAAAGAACGAACCGGTAGTTTAGATGAGGTGCAAATTCGCCAGATTGAAACTGAATATCAACGAGTGCTCGCCTTAAATAAGCGTAAGGAAGAAGTTACGCGTGCAATTGATGAGCAGGGTAAGTTAACAGCTGAGTTAAGTACAGCAATTGCTCAAGCAGATAAACTACAAAAAGTTGAAGACTTATATCTTCCCTACAAACAAAAGCGTAAAAGCAAGGCTACCATTGCTCGTGCTGCAGGTTTGGCACCATTAGCAGTAAAAATTAAGCAACAGCCGCAATTAACTGAAGCACAGTGGCAACAAGAAGCTGAAAAAATGTTGAATCCCGAAGCCGAGATCAATGAAATTGAGGCTGTTTGGCAAGGTGTTCATGAAATTCTCGCTGATGAAATTAGCGATGAAGCCGATTTTCGTGATTGGACGCGTCATTTTGTTCAACAACAGGGGCATTTTGTCACGACGCTTAAGGATGAGGAAAATGATCCTAAAGGCGTTTATCAACTTTACTATGATTTTGATGAACCCTTGGTGAAATTAGTACCACACCGTGTTTTAGCCATTAACCGTGCTGAAAAAGAAGGTGTGATTAAGGCTGGTATTCAAACTGATGTCACGGAATTGTTGAAACGAATTAATCAGCGCGTTAATTTGCAACGCAATGATTTTGCTGCGCTACAAATGAATGAAGCGGTAGCTGATGCCTATAAACGGTTTATAGGTCCGGCAATTGAACGTGAAATTCGTGCCAACTTAAAAGAAACGGCTGATAATCACGCTATTTCAGTTTTTGGTGAAAACTTACGTCACTTATTATTACAACCGCCGTTGAAAGGTAAAGTTGTTTTAGGATTTGATCCAGCTTATCGAACGGGCTGTAAGTTAGCCATTGTTGATGCTACGGGTAAGTTTCTAGATAAGTTAGTCATTTATCCTCACAAACCAGCGCCTGAAAAGCAACGACAACAAGCAATGCCACAATTCATCGATTTCATTGAAAAATATCAAGTCGAAATGATTGCGATTGGTAATGGGACGGCTAGTCGAGAATCGGAACAGTTCGTTGCCGAAACACTTAAAAAAATGACACGGCCGGTTTATTATGTGATCGTAAACGAAGCCGGTGCTTCTGTTTATTCAGCAAGTGACAATGCCCGCGCGGAATTTCCTGATTTACATGTTGAAGAACGTTCAGCCGTTAGTATTGCTCGCCGCCTACAAGATCCCTTGGCCGAGTTGTTGAAGATTGATCCGCGTTCAGTCGGTGTTGGTCAATATCAGCATGATGTTAGTCAGAAGTCATTGAGTACCCAATTAGATATTGTGGTTGAAGATGTTGTGAATAATGTTGGCGTTAATTTAAATACTGCCAGTGTGGACTTATTACAGCACATTTCTGGTTTGTCAGCGACAATTTCAGCCAATATTGTTAAATATCGTAATGAAAATGGCACCTTTAACAATCGTGCTCAGTTGCAAAAAGTACCGCGATTAGGTCCGAAAACTTATCAGCAAGCGATCGGCTTTTTACGAATCATTGCTGGTAGTGAGCCACTTGATAATACTGATATTCATCCAGAAAGCTATGTAGTTGCTGAAAAGATATTACAAAAGTTGAACTTAACTAAGGCCGATTTAGGAACACCAGAATTACAAGCGCTGGCTAAATTATTAAACGTTACTCAATTGGCCGAGCAAAATAATGTCGGTGTTGAAACAGTCAATGACATTATTGCTGGTTTATGTAAGCCGGGTCGAGATTTACGGGATAATGTTCCAGCACCGTTGTTGCGCCAAGATGTTTTATCGATTGAAGATTTAAAGCCTGATATGATCCTACAAGGAACAGTACGGAACGTGGTTGATTTTGGCGCTTTTGTTGATATTGGCGTTAAACATGACGGGTTAGTGCACATCTCGCAATTAGCGGATCGCTTCGTCAAGAATCCTAGTGCGGTTGTTTCAGTTGGTGATATTGTAAAAGTTCGGATTTTAAGTGTTGATTTAGACCGTGAACGGGTACAATTATCAATGAAGGATATTAACGATGACTAATCAACAATTGCAGCGGTTGGTTGAAGAAGTTTCTTTACAATATTTTCATCAACCGTTTCAGCATCAAGCCGTTTTTAACGCGCGGTTGAAAACAACTGGTGGTCGTTATCATATTAGTGACCACCATTTAGATTTTAATCCGAAGATGGCCTTAGAATTACCATTAGCAAGCTTTACTGCGATTATTAAACATGAGTTGTGTCATTACCACTTGCACTTAGCAGGATTGCCCTATGATCATCGTAGTCACGAATTTCGTCAATTGCTGCAACAAGTAGGTGGTTCTCGTTTTGCACCACGCTTACCTAGTAATCAAGGGAAGTATCACTATTATTGCCAACACTGCCATTTGGATTATTATCGTCAACGTCGGCTTAATTTACAACGCTATATCTGTGGACGCTGCCACGGAAAATTGGTAGCAGTGCCAATGAGTCATGTGAGTTAGAATAAATAAAAGACTTGCCGTTCTTATTTAGAATGGCAAGTCTTTTTAATACAAAAAAACGCCTTGAGATTATCTCAAGGCGTTTAAACTAATTAATATAATGCGGGCAAGAAGACTCGAACTTCCACGACCTAAGCGGTCACAAGATCCTTAGTCTTGCGCGTCTACCAGTTCCGCCATGCCCGCAAACATTGCAAAGACTATTATAGGCTATTTAGAAAAAACGGTCAACCCAAAAATGAAAATCAGTGTAACATTTTTTAGCTGAGTTCAATAAATTGATTTTTAATAAAAATGTCTACAAAAAACTGAAATAAATTTTCGTTACCTTAGGTATTTATCTTGACAAAATTTCAAAATCGCGGTAAATTGGACTAGACCAAACAAGGAGGATACTGCGATGAAAGTTGAAATTTATAAAGATAAAAATGAAGGTGGCCAAGCAGCCTTCAATATTATTAAATCTGGTATTGAAAACGGTGCAAGGGTTCTAGGTTTAGCAACTGGTAGTACACCAATTACACTTTACAATGCAATGACTAGCAGTGATCTTGATTTTTCAAATATGACTTCTGTTAACTTGGATGAATATGTTGGTTTACCATTTGATAATGATCAAAGTTACCACTACTTTATGAAAGATAACTTATTCAACAAAAAACCATTTAAGATGAGCTATGTACCTGATGGTATGGCTGCAGATATTAATGCTGCTGCTAAAGAATATGACCAAATTATTGAAGATAACCCTATCGATGTTCAAATTTTAGGAATTGGCCGTAATGGTCACATTGGTTTTAATGAACCTGGTTCAGCCTTTGATAGCTTAACACACGAAGTTGATTTAACTCAATCAACTATCGATGCTAACGCTCGTTTCTTCGCTAATGAAGACGATGTTCCTCGTAAAGCTATCTCAATGGGTATTGGTTCAATCTTAAAGAGCAAGAAAATTCTCTTGTTAGCTTATGGTGAAGATAAAGCTGATGCCATCAAAGCAACTATTGAAGGCCCTGTAACAACAGATGTTCCTGCAAGTGCTTTACAAAATCATGATGATGTTATCTTTATTTTAGACGAAGCTGCTGCAAGCAAGCTTTCAAATAAATATTAAGATAGTCCAATTTATAAGTTTTAAAGCATATTGCTTTAAAAGACAATTCAAATGAAAAAGAGATTGAAACGAATCGTTTCAATCTCTTTTTTTGCATGGCCATTAGGTAGTAGTGACTAAAGCTATCAATTGTATTCTTTAAATCAGCGACATACAATTAATTTAGACATTGAATAAGGTAGGCAGATTATGACAACAAATAAAAAAATGAATTTTTGGGGCTTTTTTACCTTAACCGCGGCAATGCTAATGTCTGCCGATGAATATCCAGCTTTTGCACAATCAGGTCTACTGGCAGTTGTCTATTTATTTTTAGCAGGTTTAATTTGGTTTTTACCAGTCGCATTATGCGCCGCCGAATTGGCTACTATTGATGGTAATAATGAAGGTGGCGTTTATACCTGGGTAAAAAATGTTTTAGGTGCACGGTGGGGCTTTGTTGCAGTTTTCTTCCAATGGTTACAAATTACCGTTAACTTTATCACGATGATTTACTTTATTATTGGCTCTTTATCATACGTGTTGAAGTGGGATGCGCTTAATACGAATCCTTGGTTAAAGTGGCTTTGCTTTTTACTGATTTATTGGGGCATGACGGCTTGGCAATTGGGTGGTGTTAGTAATACCGAAAAAATTGTTAATATTAGTTTTACCATCGGTATTGTGTTTCCGTCATTAGTTTTATTAGTTTTAGGATTAATCTATTTATTAGGTTCAGGTCAAGTGGCCTTCAATACAAATTGGGCTAGTAACTGGCAGACATTGACTCAGCACTTTTCAATTGCGACGATTGTTCCGTATATTCTTGCGTTTACCGGTATTGAGGCTTCGGCAGCCTATATCACAGACTTAAAAAATCCGCGCAAAAACTATCCGTTGGAACTCTTAACCTTAGTTATTTTTGCAATTGTTTTTGATTCTTTAGGTGGTCTATCCGTTGCAGCCGTTGTACCTGTGGCTAATTTAACTTTGAATCAAGGCGTTATTCAAGCTGTTGGTCAAATGTTTGCCCGAACGATACCACTACTGCATTGGGGCGTTAATGTGATCGGACTACTGATGGTTTTAGGCATGGTCGGCGAAATTAGCTCGTGGATTATTGGTCCTGTGAAATCTTTGTTTGTCACGGCGGAAGATGGTGTTTTACCGCATTATTTTTTACATGTTAATCGTCATGATGTACCAGTTCGGCTCATTCTGGTTCAAGGTCTAATTGTTTCAGTGATCAGCTTCTTATTAACAGTTGTTTTTGGTGGCAATAATGGCGCCTATCAAATGGCAATGTCACTAACTGTCATGTTGTATTTGGTAACGTATATTTTGATTTTTGTTGCTTATTTACGGCAAATTAAACAAAAAAATAAACCAGAGCGAACGTTTAAGGTTCCTGGTGGTAAAATAGGTCAAACGCTAGTTGCAACCATTGGGTTAATATCATCGCTAATTGTGGTGGGTTCAACCTTCATGCCAGGTAGTAACTTTACGGCAATTTCTAAACTAAGCTATTTATTGATTATGATCGCCTTTTTGGTGGTGATTTTAGCGATCACTTTATTGATTTATCATTTAGGGACGCAACGCCCTAAAAAGACCGACTATAATTGGAAAATTCGGCATCGTAAGGTAGAAGATGTGCAACGAACCGTTTTCCCACAGGGTCGGTATCAACACGAATTGAAATACATTGAAAAATCCTTAGATGATGAAAAGCAAAAAGTTACACATTACTTTTCACCAAACAGTAAACGAAACGAGTAGACTAAAATGCTGCTATGTTAAAGATTGAATTGAAAAATTAATTAGCAACGTTGTGGATTTAAATATTTAAGTGAATTGGCTACTCAGTTTTAATAATTTCAGGTAAAATTAAAGCAAGTTAAACTTGAGGTGAGTAAATTGAATCGAACACGTCAGCGCGCTCAAAGAATTGCCATTATTGGTATTTTTTCAGCGATCTTATTATTACAAACGTTTGTGCCATTTCTTGGTTATTTGACAATTATTCCGGGAATGCCAGGCATTTCTTTGATTTTAATTGTCGTCATGGTAGGTGCTATTTTAATGGGACCACGTGATGGCGCTATTTTGGGCTTAATTTGGGGGATTGTTTCGTTAATTCATGCTTATACAACTCCCGGAACCGTCACGTTTATTTTATTCACTAATCCAATTATTGCGATATTACCGCGTGTGTTTGTTGGTTGGTTAGCAGGTGGATTGCCACGGCTTCTTGTCAAAACTAAGTTACCACAACCGTTCTCACTGGGATTGACTGGTCTTTTAGGCGCCATTGCCAATACCATGTTGGTTATTTTACTGACTAGTTTAATCTTTATGGGAAACTCGGCACCTTTATTAAATTTATTAGGATTAAAAGGTAATACGGATAATTTAATTATCTTATTGATGCTTTCTTTAGGTGTTAACGGGATTGCTGAAGCGATCGGTGGCGCAGTGGTGGTACCATTGTTAGCTATTCCTTTAAAACACGTTTGGGATCGTCGGCAATTATAATTAATTTTATTAAAAAAGGGTCTGAATATTTTGTTCAGATCCTTTTGTTATTATTTTAAGTCGGTTAATAATTTTTGGGCGTTGGTTAAACTGGAATTAATGTTTACTTGAAGAATCTCTAACTGTTGATTAACGGCGCCTAAATACTGAGTGTTCTGAGAAATTAATTCATCTAGATCATCATTTTTTTCAGTTAATAATTCAGGCGCATGTTTATACAATGCGGTTTGATCCTTTTTATAAGCGATCATGAACTTGTTAAAACTTTCATGGTCTAATTGGACAATATGCAAGGCCTGAGTTAATTGTAGAATGGCGCTATTAGGTAAATTGGTTAATTTTTTAGTTGCTGTATTTTTTAAACGAGCATTGATTTTTTCAATTTTCTTTTGGCTATCAGCAACCTGATCAGTCGCAGCTTGTGCTTTTTGATTAAGCAGATAAACTTTTGAATCCTGATCTTCTAATAAATTAGTGTCGGGATTTTTTTTCTGAGCTTCAGGCATTTGTTGCTGTAACTGATTATAGGTATTTTCAATAATCGTTAATTGTTTTTTTTGAAGTTTGAGCTCGGTAATAACTGCTTCTGTATTATCTTTTAATTCTGTTTTGGTGTTGATCGTTTTTTGACAACTGGTTAGAATGAATAAACCAACCAGTAAAAGTAGTAAAAGATAACGCCGGTGTTTCATCACGACCGTCTCCTCCTAATGTCTTACAATTAAGGTATCATAAAATAGTAACAAGTTAAAGCGTAAACAATATTCGGACTTGATTGCCGAACTAAAAAATCAGGCTGGTCTAAACCAATGTATTTAGTTCTTAATAGAAACAATGGCGTAATCTTGACTGCGCCCCTAATAACCAATGATTTCATTTTAAAATGCATAAAATAATGAATATGTGACAGCGCTTAACATTGTGAGGAATTAAAAAAATAAATGTTTATCAGCGAATAAAGCCTTGTGTTTTAATATAGTGCATGGTAGTATGAGAGTTGTAGTTTTTGAATGGTATTGATTCGATTGTTCGTATAGACTTTCTTCCATTAGTACCACACAGAAATACAAACAAATTATTAGTCTCTTAGAGGAGGAAAAGTTCTAATGGAACAAGGTACAGTTAAATGGTTTAACGCAGAAAAAGGTTATGGTTTTATCACTCGCGAAGATGGTAGCGATGTATTCGTACATTTCTCAGCTATCCAAGGCGACGGTTACAAGACTCTTGAAGAAGGCCAAGCAGTTAGCTTCGACATCGAAGAAAGCGACCGCGGACCACAAGCCGTTAACGTAAACAAACTTTAATTTAATCAGTTAAATAATAGTTTTGGATCGACATTCGTGTCGGTCCTTTTTTGATATCTGTAATAAATACGTCACAACTTAGTGATTAGTTTAATAATTATTTATTATTTTGTTTAGTACATAAGTTTTATTAATAGGGAGAGCGTTAATGGAGTTTAAAGCGCAACTGACATCTGAATTAAGTTTGTGGCAGTTATCACCATTAGAGGCACGGGAGCAGATTGCCGCTTTATTATTTTTGGCGGATGAATCGTGGATGATGATCAATCGTTATTTACCCACTGCGACAATTTACGCACTTAGGCAGGCTGGAGAATTTGTTGGTAGTATTGTTGTAAAGGCACAAGAAGAGACAACTTTAGAAATTATGAATATTGCCGTTATTCCGACGCACCAGCGGCATGGATTTGGACGCCAGCTTATTAACTTTGTTGAGCATGAGGCACGTCAGCAAGGGTACCAACGTTTATTAGTTGGTACCGGCGATGGTTCAGTGCAAAATATTGCGTTTTATGTTCGTGCCGGTTTTCGTTTTGCTGAAATTAAAACTAATTTTTTTGAGCAGTATGAACAACCGATTATTGAAAATGGCATCCAACTACGTGATATGATTGTTTTAGCTAAGGAATTATTTATTTAAGAACTTTAGTTTCTATTAAGTTGTCAGATGATAACGGTGCCGATTTTGAACAAGAACCAACGCTATTGTAAAATAAACTCTAAGCTCAACGATTAAAAATGACTGATTGTATACTTTAGGTATATTAAGGAGGAACAGTGTGACAAAGCGGCGAAGTTCGCACAATCTTTTTCAATCAGGGATCACGAATTTAGGCTTGATTATTATTGCGATAATTATCAGCGCGGTGCTGTTGCTAGCATTAGTTGATCGACAGCAGGCAACTAAGCCAAAAGAGGCGACAACGACAATGGCTCAATCAACGAACTCATCGGAAAAGCAAGACTTTATTGATAAGGTTGCACCAGAAGCAGTTAAATTAAAGGCGACTTATCAGGTATTGCCCAGTATTACAATTGCTCAGGCAATCTTGGAGAGTGATTGGGGACAAAGTCAATTAACTGCTAAATATAATAATTTATTTGGCGTGAAGGGCGATCGCACTGAAAATACCAAAGAAATGACCACTCAAGAATATTTAAATGGTGAATGGAAAACGGTCACGGCCCGCTTCCGAGTTTATGCTTCTTATCGTGATTCACTACTTGAACATGCCCAGTTATTTCATAAAGGAACAACTTGGAATGCTAATCAATACCAACACTTTTTAGCTGCAAAGAATTATCAAGAAGCAGCTAAAGCACTAGAAACAGATGGTTATGCCACCGATCCCGGTTACGCTGAAAAATTGATTGAACTTATTCAGCAATATCATTTAGATGATTACGACAAGCAGTAATTAGTGCGGTAAGGTGTTTTTTATTTAATAAATGGTCTAGGAAAAAGTAATGATAGAGAACAAAATTGTCTCTCTAAATGGCGTTGTCATGCAGTGGACGCTGTGTTATGTTAAGATAAATAAAAATTGTGGAGGTTGATCATGCGCGAGTTAGAAGAAAGAATTAAAAATGATGGGCAAGTATTAGGCGAGGATGTCTTAAAAGTTGATAACTTTTTGAATCACCAAGTAGATCCTCAATTGATGTATCACATGGGAGAAGAATTTCATCGGTTATTTCAAGATAAGAAAATTACTAAGATTTTAACTGTTGAATCTTCAGGCATTGCACCAGCAGTAATGGCTGGTTTGATTTTCCAAGTGCCAGTTGTTTTTGCTCGTAAGCATAAATCTTTAACCTTAAAGAATGATTTGTATACTGCTAAGGTTTATTCATTCACTAAAAAGGTCAGTAACGAGATTTCTATCTCTAAAAAATTCTTAAGCAGCGATGATCATGTGTTGATTATTGACGACTTTTTGGCCAACGGTCAGGCTGTTCAAGGATTAATGGAAATTATCGATGCTGCCGATGCAACCCTTGAAGGTGTTGGTATTGTTATTGAGAAGACTTTCCAAAAGGGTCGCCAGTTATTGGATGAAAATGGTGTTGAAGTTCAATCATTAGCTCGGATTAAAGCTTTTGAAAATGGACAAGTTGTTTTTGTTGATGAGGATCAGGATTAAGAGGAGATAGAGCCACGCAAGAAAAGTCGCAAATTTCAAACCCAAAAGCTGCTGTATTAGGTTTGCAGCATTTATTAGCTATGTATTCCGGATCAGTCCTAGTGCCACTGTTAATTGGTGGCGCGCTAGGATTTTCTGCGAAACAGCTAACTTACTTAGTTTCAATTGATATTTTTATGTGCGGATTGGCGACCTTTCTGCAGCTACGCAGTAATCGCTTCATGGGCATTGGCTTACCTGTTGTATTGGGCTGTGCCGTCCAAGCTATTGAACCATTAAAGATGATCGGCAAGAATTATAGTATTGGGGCAATGTATGGCTCCATTATGGTGGCCGGTTTAGTTGTAATTCTGATTTCCGGTTGGTTCGCTAAAATTAAAAAATTATTTCCACCAGTTGTAACGGGATCGTTGATTACGGTTATTGGCTTAACATTGATCCCAGTAGCCATCGGTAATCTAGGCGGTGGTGACGGTGCTAAAGATTTTGGTGACCCGCGCTACTTATTAGTCGGTTTTATTACGATTGCGGTGATTTTGGCTATTAACGGGTGGGCTCATGGCTTTTTAAGATCGATTGCGGTTTTAATCGGTCTAGTTGTTGGGACCGTTGTTGCTAGCTTTATGGGAATGGTTTCATTACAACCCGTTGTTGAGGCTAGTTGGTTCCATTTTCCACAACCATTTTACTTTGGTACGCCTAAATTTGAACCGGCACCGATTCTAACGATGGTGATTATTTCGCTTGTTTCTATGGTGGAATCAACAGGTGTCTACTTTGCCTTAGGTGATATCGTTGATCGTCCAATCGGTGAGGAAGATCTTAAGAAAGGTTACCGCGCTGAAGGATTAGCAATTATTTTAGGCGGTTTGTTTAATACGTTCCCTTACACGGCATTCTCACAGAATGTTGGTTTAGTTCAAATGTCTGGCATTAAAACTCGTAAACCTATTTATTTTGCAGCTGGTTTCCTAGTGTTATTAGGGTTATTACCTAAAGCTGGTGCTTTGGCAACTATTATTCCCGATCCTGTTTTAGGTGGCGCGATGTTAGTGATGTTCGGTATGGTTGCCGTTCAAGGGATGCGGATGCTACAACCTGTTGATTTCTCCAAAGATAAGAACCTATTAATTGTCGCAACCTCAATTAGCGCTGGTTTAGGCGTAACAATTAAACCAGAAATTTTTAACGCCTTACCTGATCAAGCTAAACTATTCTTACAAAATGGGATTGTTGTGGCAAGCTTAGTGGCAGTGATTTTAAACTTGCTATTTGTTAAAATAAACTTTGGTGAGAAAAAAACTAAAAGTACAACGAACTGATAAATCATTCAAGTAACGACTAAAAGATTAGAGGGTTATTAAATGAGTTTTGTTTATCCACGCTCGTATGTTGGTATCATTGGTGGCGGCCACAGTAGTTGGCAGTTAGCTAATGCTGCTCATAAATTAGGATTTTTGGTTAATATGTTATTATCTGATCCACACGATTTGGCCGCTCGCGCAGCAGATCGGGTATTAGTTGGATCATGCAATGATGTTAATTTATTGCGGCAGTTGGCTGACGCTAGTCAAGTTGTGATTTATACTAACGAAGAAGTCAGTGTTAATGCTATTAATGAAGCTCAAATTGCAGATAAAATGCCGCAAGGAACTGAATTATTGACTATTACACAAGATCGCTATCTGGAAAAAGCGTTCTTAGAAGATCACAATATTATTATTCCACCCTATGCAATGGTGGTGTCATTAGCTGATATTCGTGGTGTGATTGATTCGATTGGTTATCCATCAATTGTAAAACCAATTCAAAAGGGTTTGGCTAATCAGTCTCATTATTTATTAGAAAAACCTGAAGATTTAGATCGTCTTGAAAATCACTTACCTGATGGTAGCTATATTTTAGAATCATGGGTGCCAGGGGCTAAGGAATATACGATTATGGTTGGTAAAGATCAGGATCAAAAGGTTCAAACTTTCCCAATTTTAGAAACGGTTTACCGCAATGGCGATTTTCACAGTGCCTTGGCTCATCAAAAGAACGAGCCAGAATTGATGACCGAAATTCAACGGGTAGCTAACGAAATTGCTAAAGATATTCATTATCAAGGCTTAATGAGCATTAGCTTCTTCGAAACACAAGCTGGTTTATTGTTTGTAAAGGGAATTTATTCTGGAACTAATGAAGCTGCTGATCTTTATGAAGCCGTATCTGGTTTTTCTCAGTATGAAATTCAATTGCGGGCTATTTGTGATTGGCCTGTTCCAGATTTATATTTACGTCAAGAAGGGGCTTTAATTGCTCTAGCAACTAGCGTGGAACCGCAAGTGTTTGCGGAAATCCAACGGCGTGTTAATTGGCGCTTTACATTCTGGCCACTTATTCAAGCAACTGAACATCATCAACCAACGCTTGGTGAGGCTGTTGTTGTTGCCAGTGACTATCAAGGGTTATTAGAATTATTAAGCGGAACTGAATTGTGGTAAGGAGTTGGACTAATGCTTGAACGTTATTCTCGTCCCGAAATGCAACAAATTTGGAGTTTGCAAAATCAATACCAGTCTTGGTTGGAAGTTGAAGTTCTAGCATGCCAAGCTTGGTCAAAAGTTGGCGAAGTTCCTGAAGCCGATGCGTTAAAGATTACTGAAAATGCTAGTTTTACGACTGAGCGGGTTCAAGAATTAGAAAAAGTAACAAAACATGATGTTGTGGCTTTTACCCGGGCTGTTTCTGAATCACTTGGCGCAGAACGCAAATGGGTCCACTTTGGCTTAACTTCAACTGATGTTGTTGATACAGCTCAGGGTTATCGCTTAAAGCAAGCAGACGACGTTTTACGGGCCGATTTAAACGAGTTATTAGCAACTATTAAACAACGTGCACTAGAATATCAAGATACGGTGATGATTGGTCGAACTCACGGTGTTCATGCTGAACCCACAACTTTTGGGTTAGTTTTGGCAACTTGGTACGCCGAATTACAACGTGATATTGAACGCTTTGAACATGCTGCTAAGGGCGTTGAAGCGGGTAAGATTAGTGGCGCTGTGGGGACGTTTGCTAATGTTCCGACGTCAATTGAAGCTTATGTTTGCGAGAAATTAGGCTTGCGGGCCCAAAACATTTCGACTCAAGTTTTACCACGGGACTTACATGCCGAATATATTAGTACGATTGCTTTAATTGCCACGTCAATTGAACGTTTTGCATTAGAAATTCGTCATTTGCAGCGAACAGAAGTTCATGAAGTTGAAGAACATTTTGCCGCTGGTCAAAAAGGTTCTTCAGCAATGCCACATAAACGTAACCCAATCGGTTCAGAAAACTTAAGTGGTATTGCTCGTGTCTTACGGGGCTATCAAACGCCAGCGCTAGAAGATGTTGGTTTGTGGCATGAACGTGATATTTCTCATAGTTCAGCGGAACGGATTATTTTGCCAGATGCGACAACGTTGTTAGATTATCAATTAGCACGTTTTAATCGTATTTTGACTAATTTAGATGTTTTCCCAGAGCGAATGCTACAAAATATGAATTTAACCCATGGCTTAATTTTCAGTCAACGTGTGCTACTTAAGTTAGTTGAAAAAGGCTTTAGTCGTGAAGAAGCTTATGACCTTGTTCAACCTAAGACGGCAGAAGCATGGGATCATGGTGCAGACTTTAAGACTTTATTGGCTAACGATCCTAAGGTAATGGCTAAATTAACGCCCGCCGATTTAGATGATGCCTTTGATTATCATTGGCATTTAAAGCGTGTGAATGAAATTTTTGAACGTCTAGGTTTGGTTGAGTAAATTAAAGTTTTTAAATAGTTAAAGTAAAAAAGCCTTGAACAAATCATTGTTCAAGGCTTTTTTGTTATTTCGTTTTTACATTGAGCAAACGGTGTAGCGTTGCTGTTGATGTTCTGGTTCTTCAATTTCGTCTAGCATGGCAATGGCATAATCGGCCATGCTGATTTCACTTTTACCATATTTACTAATTAATAATTGTTCTTGACCAACTTTATATTTACCAGTGCGGGCGCCATTAAGTAAGAAATCTTTAGAAGGACTAAGATAAGTCCAGCGCACACCATCTGAATTCTTCAAATAGTCTAGACCAGCGCTCATATTAATTGAAGTTGGTTTAAACTCATCTGGAAATTCATCAGTCTCAAAGAGATGAGTGGTTAACTTGGAGTCGACATATAAACTACCGGCGCCACCAACGACGAATAAACGTACATCGGTTCCTTTGAGAATATCGACTAAATGTTTCATGACTTGAACATGTTCTTCTTCTTCACCTTCAGGTGCATTGTAAGAACAGATCAAAACATCAAAATCTTGAATATCAGCCGTTGTTAAATTAAAAACATCTTTTTGTAAAAAGGTTAAGTGGTCTTGCGTTTCTTCAGGCACGTTACGCACAATGCCAGTTACTTCATGACCGCGAGTTAAGGCCTCATTAGTTAGGAAAGTTCCTACATGGCCAGTAGCACCAATTATTCCAATTTTCATAATTATATTGCTCCTTTGGCAGCGTTTTCAACTACTATTTAATCATAGGCGAATGCGTTAATTTTTACAAGTGATTAGGGATTCAATCTTGGTAGAAAATCGCTTAAATGATAAAATAAAAGCAATTAAATGTAAGGTGTTTAGTGATGCATCAACCAGAGCCGGCATTATTTTTGAATATGGTCATGATTGAAAACGGCGATGAAGTTTTAGTAGAAAATCGCGTTAAACAAGATTGGCCTGGTATCACTTTTCCAGGCGGTCATGTTGAAGCCAATGAATCGTTTGTTGATTCTGCTACCCGCGAAGTTTTCGAAGAGACGGGACTAAAAGTAGCACAATTGAAATTAGCTGGATTATGTCAATATGCTGATTTAACGGCTGATCAACAACCGTTTCGCCGTGTGATCTATTTTTATCGAACTTCTCATTATACTGGTGAGATTAAGAGTAGTCGTGAAGGGGAAATCTTTTGGCTAGCCAAATCAGAACTTAAAAAGCAAACTTTGGCGGGCTCATTAAGTGACTTTTTACGTATTTTTAACGAGCCGGAACTATCAGAATTACTTTATTTAGATCACGATGCTGAATTAAAAACAATTTTCAGATAAATACAAAAACGACCGTGTTACGAGTTATATGACTTCGTAGCACGGTCGTCTTGTTAATTAGCTTCGTTTAAAAAGCCCTGCTGGCGTAATGTTTGCAATAATTCGTGGCGTTTTTCTGGTACATTATTTAAACGCTGATAGATTTGATTGGTAAAAGTGTCAACACGCTGATTAGTTTCCCGCAGATCATAATAGTTGTGGACAATTTCATCATAATCTTTAAGTTGCGGCACAATTGGTTCAGGTAGTTGATATGTGTTTTGAAAGTGCATGAAGTTTTCAGGTAGGCGTGGTTTTAATTGCGGTTCTTGATCGGGATAGCCAACTTCTAAGCCTAAAACTGGAAAAGTTAATTTAGGTAGCTGGAGCAGTTCAATTAATTGAGCAGCGTCGTTCAAAATACTACCAAGAATGACGGTGCCTAGTCCCATACTTTCAGCGGCGTTAACGGTATTTTGGACGGCTAAGATTGCATCAGAGAAGGCAGCAATTGTGCGATCAGTATTACCCAAACTATGATGAGCGTTGCCCATTTCCTGGCCAATCGTAGCATTCCGATATTCATCAGCTACAAAAATAAAAAGATGTCCGTTAGCACCGACATATGATTGTTTAGTGATGTTACGAATAGCGGCTTTCAATTCGGGATCAGTAATACTAATGATACTGAAAGCTTGCTGAAATTGAGAAGTAGCGGTGTGGCGTGCGACATTTACTAAAGTATCAATGATTTCTTGGGACAAGGGTTGGGCTGTTAAAGCGCGAATTGTGCGGTGATTTAATTGCCGCGCGATTTCTGCATTCATGAAACAAAACTCCTTTGAAAAAATAAGTTAACGTTATTATACGCTAATTAATTGTAAGTAGGCGCTGTTTTGCAAACTGAATTGAAAAAGTAAAAATATTTTCATTAATCTACAACTTGTAGATTGACATCTTCTTTAAGTAGGTATAGTATTGTTTTTTGTAAATTGCAAGAGGGGGTTCTTGGCATGACTAAGCGTCGAGTATTGGATAAAGATAAAGTTGCGCAAGCAGCTGCTGATATTGTCAAAGAGTCTGGGTTACCAGCACTGACTTTTGGTACGCTAGCCAAAAAATTAGATATTAAATCGCAATCCGTTTATAATTATTTCCACAATTTAGATTCACTGCTGGAATATTTAGGCACTTGTTTAATGAAAGATTTATATGCGGAATTAGCAACGGGTTTAATTGGACTTTCTGGCAAAGAGGCACTTTTGAAATATGGTGAGATTGCCAGAACCTTCTTTTTAGCACAAGGAAAGTTAGTGGGAACCATTCAAACAATCCAGAATTATCCTAAGGATTCTGACTTTGTTCAGTCAATGGAGAAGGTTTTAGGAATCATTGGCAAAATTATGGATGGGGAGAAAGACATTAGGGTTGATCGTGTGACCTTTTTGCAGGCTTTCATTAGCCAAGTTTTAGGTTTTACGCTGGTTGAGTCAATGGGATTTTTCGATACTTATGATGTGCCGCATAATACGGCCAGTTTTCGTAAAATGCTTGAGACAACAGCGGATGCATTTATTTAATTATTTTTGGGATTAAGGGAGAAGTAATCATGCAGAAATTTTTTAAGAACCATTATGGCGCTTTAATTGCATGGCTAATTGCTGTCGTAGCAGCAGTTGTAATGTTGCCTGATATTACACAGTTAGTGCATGACAAAGGGCAAACAGAATTACCTGCCAATGTGCAAAGTAAATTGGCTGAAATTGACCAAGACGATTGGGGTCGCGGCCAAGGTAATACGCGTGAGGTTGTCGCTATTTTTAATAATGGTAACGACAAATTAACCGCCACGCAAAAAGAGCGAATTAATCAAACGCTGAAAGATATTCGCCGCGATAAGAAAAAATACGGGATCAAATCAATTACGGCAGCAAATGATAATGCAGAAACTAAGAAACAATTAATTTCCAAAGATAAATCAACACAATTAGTACAATTCTTAGTCGATAAAGACCATGATGATGGTTCTGTTACTAAGATGAATGATGAATTAACTAAGGCGGTTAAAACACCTGGTGTTAAAACTTATGTCACTGGTGCTGATATCTTAAATAACGAATTCGATTTGAAGACACAACGTGGTATTCAAAAGACAGAAGTTATTGCCGCAGTCTTTATCTTCATTGTCTTAGTCTTAGTCTTTAGATCACCAATTGTACCAATCATTTCTTTATTAACTGTTGGTGTGTCGTTGATTACTTCATTGAGTATTGTGACGAACTTAGTTGACAAGGCTAATTTCCCATTCTCAAACTTTACCCAAGTCTTCATGGTCGTAGTCTTGTTCGGTATTGGCACGGACTACAATATTCTGCTGTATGATCAATTTAAAGAAGAGTTGAGTAAAGGGTTAAGCAACTGGGAAGCAACGCGCATTGCCCAACATAAAGCGGGTAAAACGATTCTTTACTCAGGATCCTCTATTTTAATTGGTTTCTCTGTTTTAGGTTTAGCCAACTTCTCAATTTATCGTTCTGCTGTTGGTGTTGCAATCGGTGTTGTTGTTTTGCTTGCTGTTTTACTAACGTTGAACCCATTCTTTATGAGTTTAATGGGCAAGAAGATGTTCTGGCCTTCTAAGAATTTCGACGGTCATTCATCAAGCAAATTATGGCATGGTTTAGCCTCACGCAGTGTGTTACATCCATTGATTGCTTTAGGCGTTGCTTTGTTAGCAACTTTACCATTTGTTTTAACTTACAAGAACAACTTGAATTATGATAACTTGCAAGAATTAGGCGACGATGTTGCTGCTAAGCGCGGCTTTGAAGTTGTTGAAAAACACTTCTCTAAAGGTACTGCTGAACCAACAACGTTATACATTCGCAGTGATCACAAGTTAGATAATGAAGCTGATTTAAAAGCAATTGATCAATTAACCCAAGCTTTGCAAGGTGTTGATGGCGTTAAAACAGTTGCTTCTGTTACCCAACCTGGTGGTAGCAAGATTGGCAAGTTGTATGTTAAAGATCAAATGGGTACCGTTACTGATGGTATGACTGCTGCAGGTAAGGGTATTAAAACCATTAACTCCGGTTTAACTGAAGCTGAACAAAAATTAGCTGATAGTGATATGGCTGGCGGCTTAAATGATGTTCAAAAACTAGTTAACGGTACTAACCAATTGGTTTCTGGTAGTCAAGCATTACAAAATGGGACGAGTCAACTTGCATCTGGTGCCAATACCTTGAACGACGGCGTCAGCACATTAAACTCGGGTGCAAATAGTTTGAACAGCGGAATTGATGCTTATACTGCCGGTGTTTCTCAACTTAATAGTGGCGCTTCTCAATTAGCCGGTAACTCAGACAAAATTACTGGTGGTATTGATCAATTAGTTAGTCAAAGTTCACAATTGCCATTGGCCGTTGCAGGATTGGATGCTTATAACACAGGCATTAATGATGGTGTAACGAAGATTAATTCATCATTAGCTAGCAAGCAACAAGACTTAGCACAGTTGACAGCAATGTCGAGCAAGATTTCTGATTTGAAGAAACAAACAACAGCAATGAAGTCACAAATTGCTGCTTTGAAGCAAATGCAACCTGAATTAACAAAGATGTCACAATTGTTAAATTCAATTTCAAGTCAACGTGATAGTTTAACTTCATTGGCTAAACAAGCTGGTGAACTTGGTACTGCTAAACAACAGCTATTAGGCGGCTTGAGCCAAATTAATAGCAGCACTGATGCTAGTCAAGATATTATTGCACAAGCTAAAGCTATTGCTGCAGACACAACGGCTACGCAAGCAACACGCGATGCAGCAGCAAAAATTATTGCAGATGCTGGTAACTCTTATAAAGCTCAGGCAACAAATAAGGTTATTGTTGATAAGTTAACTGCCGGTGTAAATCAAATTCCTAATATTGATACAACACAATTAAACACGCTGATTAATTCATTACCATCAGACCAAGAGATTTCTACAATTACGTCGCAATTGAGCAATATCAATACAATGATTAGCTCTGCTGATTCATTATTAAACGAAGCTGACAGTTTAACAGCTCAAGCTGGTAAGTTAAATGAGTTATCTTCTGCAATGACTGAATTAACACAAGGTTTATCACAACTTCAATCTGCTTCAAGCAAAGCTGCTTCAGTAGCTTCACAATTGAACAGTGGTGTTAACGGTAGTGGCGTTGATACATCAAGTGAAAGTGCTATTCAATCAACAATTAGTAATTCTAAGATGTTGTCACAACTTAACGAATTATCTGCAGGTATGACGCAATACGTTAACGGTGTAAACCAAGTTGCTTCAGGTACAAGTGAGTTGAATAACAACTCTAGTGCATTGAAGAGCGGTTCAAGTCAATTAGCAAATGGTACAAGTCAATTGGCAAGTGGTTCTAGTCAATTAGCAAATGGTACTAATCAATTGAATAGTCAAGTACCAACGTTAACGAATGGTTTAACACAAGTTCGCAATGGTCAAAAGACAATGTACTCAAGCTTACAAAGTACAGTTGGTCAAATGGCTACTTTACAAAATGGATTAGGCGATGCTTCTGATGGTTTAACGACAATCGGTAGTGGCGTTAAATCTGCTAATAGTTATCTTGGTGGTTTGAAGAAATCTGCTGCCGGTGAGTCATTCTATATTCCAAAGAGTGCTATTCATGGTAAAGACTTCAGTCAATCTGTTAAGACTTACATGTCTGAAGATAAGAAGATTACTAAATTGACAATCGTTCTTGATCAAAATCCAAGCTCAACTAAAGCGATGGATAAGATTCGTCAATTAACAACGCAATCTAAGAATAATATCAAAGGTACTTCATTGAACGATGCGAAGATTGCAATGGGTGGTCAAACATCATCAACTGCTGACACGCAAGAAATCGCCAGCTCAGACTTTAACCGAACAGCTTTAATCATGGTTGTTGGTATTGGTTTGGCTTTAACATTTGTTACGCGTTCATTGTTACAACCATTGTTCATTATTGGAACGTTATTACTTTCATACTTCAGCTCATTGTCATTGACGCGCTGGATTAGCGGTGCTTTCCTCGGTCATTCACAATTAACTTGGAACACACCATTCTTTACCTTCATCATGATTTTTGCCTTAGGTGTTGATTACAGCATCTTCTTGATGATGAAGTATCGTGAATTAGGTGGAGAAATGCCTAATCCAAGTAAACGAATTGTGGAAGCGTCAGGTATTATTGGTGCCGTTGTTATTTCAGCAGCGGTGATCTTAAGTGGTACGTTTGCTGCCTTAATGCCATCAGGCGTCTTGACGTTGATTCAAGTTGCTTTAGGTGTCATTATTGGTTTGGTTATTCTGGTCGTTATTTTGCCGGTCATCTTACCAGCTGCGATTCATCTAACCTATGATCATAACAAGAAAGATAAAACTAAAAATGATACCAAGGAACCCAAGCACTCTAGTAAGACAACTGAAAAGCAAATTTAATTAATCATCAATAAAACCCGTGGAAAACTGTTAATCGGTTTTCCACGGGTTTTTAGCTTTATTAAATGGCACTCTATTAATCAATGGCCCTCAACTTTAGTTCTTTTTGGGAAAATAAAAGTTTTTATACTGGAATAAAGCTTTTACGAATAATTAGATCAGCACTAATTAAGATACGGCGACAATTAGTATTTTGATTGAGAATATTGTCATTAATCAAATTAATCGCAACTCGGCTTATTTCTTGAAGATTAATATTAAAGGTCGTGAGTGGGGGCGAAACATACTTAGCAACATCAATATCATTAATGCTGATAATAGCAGTGTCTTTAGGAACGGTTACTCCGTTTTCGTTAAAGGCCTGTAAAACACCAATTGCAATAGGATCAGAAGCAACGAAAAAACCGTCTGGCAAATGGTCATGTAGTTTGGTAATGACCTCTAAGCCTAATTTATAACCAGTTTCGACAGAAAAATGACCACTAGAAAAAATATATCGTTCATCAAGTTGATTTAGTTCAAATAAATAGTTTCTAAAAATTTTTTCGCGTTCATCAAGTTCTGCTGTCCCAGTATCAGGATTGTAATAGCGGCCGCCAATAAAACCAATTTTTGTAAAACCGTTGTGTCTAAATTGATTAATCGCCTGAGTTGTTATGTAGTGTAGATCAGGCTGGACCGAGCTAAAGATACCGGGATTAGGATTAGAATCAATAAAAACGCCGTTAGTGGAAATTGAATTTAATTGTGCTAATTCATTTTGTTTAAAATTACCGACGGCGATGAAACTATCAAATTTATCAGCTGATAAAAGAGCATCTTCAATTGAATTATAAAAGATACCGTTCATATTCATTCGTTCAGCGGCATTTTGTAGGTTCTTACGCAATGCGTTGTAATAAACATCTTCCAGTTCTTCTTTAGGTGTAATGGCAAAAAAGATAGCAATTGTCCGTAATGGGAGTTGTTGTTGATGACCGGTATAGCCAAGCTCAGATGCAACCTGTAAGATTTTATTTTTAGTATCTTCTGCAATAGAAAAAGTTGGGTCGTTATTTAGTAGACGCGAAACTGTCGCAGCTGAATAACCAGCCTTTTTAGCAATCTGTCTAATCGTTACCAATAAATAGTCCTCCCAGTGGGTGTAAATACATTACTTAGTTAATATATCACATTATTAATAAATAATAAACGTAAGTTACGTTTGTTTACTAATATTTACTATTATTTTTAATTATGTTATTTACTTTTTAACTAATTAACGTTAATATTATTTTGTAACCGATTACATATCTTGAAAGGTGGAGTAAGAAATGAAAAAAGGCTGGGTAAAATTATTGGCAGTTTCAGCAGTTATGCTAGTTGCATTAACTGGCTGTGGACCCTCTAACTCTAGTTCTGGTTCAAGTTCCAAGAATGATAGTAAATCTGGTGGTAAATTGTTGGTTTGGGAAGATAAGGATAAATCCCAAGGAATTAAATCAGCAGTTAAAGAATTCGAAAAAGAAAATAATGTTAAAGTTAAAGTTGTTGAAAAAACATATGCCGATCAGCTTAAACAGTTACGGCTGGATGGCCCTGCTGGAACCGGCCCTGATATTATTACAATTCCTGGAGACCAAATTGGTACTGCAGTTACTGAGGGTCTGTTGAAGGAATTAAAAGTTTCAAAATCAACACAGGCTATGTATACCGATTCCGCGATGGAGTCACAAATAATTAATGGAAAAGTTTATGGTTTACCCAAAGCCGTTGAGTCAACGGTTCTGTTTTACAATAAGAAATTAGTCTCAGAAAAAGATTTGCCACAAACGACTGAAGAATGGTACACATTTTCTAAAGAACAACGTGCTAAGGGTAAATATGGTTTATTAGCTCTTTGGGATCAGATTTATTATGCTCAAGGAGTCTTTAGCGGTTATGACGGTTACATTTTTGGTAAAAAGACAAACGGTTCTTATAACGCTAAGGATATTGGTTTAAATAACAAGGGATCAGTTGCTGCAGCCACATATATTAGTAAGTTCTACAAAGATGGTCTTTTCCCTAAAGGGATTTTAGGTGATAAAGGAATTAATGTTTTGGATTCGTTATTTACTGAGGGCAAAGCAGCAGCAGTTATTTCTGGCCCGTGGAACTTTGAACCTTATAAGAAGGCTGGTATCGATTATGGTGTTGTACAGTTACCTAAGTTAGCTAATGGTAAGCAAATGAGTTCCTTTATTGGCGTTAAGAGTTATAACGTCAGCACGTATTCTAAGAATTCAGAGATGGCAGAAAAATTTGTCAAATTTATTGCTAATAAAAAGAATTCTAAGAAACGCTATGACATAACTAAGGAAGTTCCTGCAATTAAATCGCTTGTTGATAGTAGTGCTGTTAAAAATGACGTCAATGCAGAGGCAGTTGCTCAGCAATCACAAAATGCTGAATTAACACCAAATATTACCGAGATGGATCAGGTTTGGACACCAATCAACAACGCCTTACAAGTTATTACAACTGGTAAGTCAACACCACAAAAAGCATTAGATAGCGCAGTCAGTCAAATTAATAGTGCTATCAAAGCAAATGGCAAGAAGTAGTGAATCTACGGTTCAGAAGGGCTCCTATCAGAGCCCTTTTATAAACCAGAAAGGAAGTTTTATCAATGGACAAAGCTGCAAAACAAACCCGAACACATGCCAGAACTGCAGCTATACTCTCGATCATTCCCGGATTAGGACAGTTTTATAATAAACAGATCTTTAAAGGAATTGCTTTTTTAGTAATTGCGTTCCTTTATATTACCGGATTTTGGAATTTATTTAATATGGGATTTTGGGGCTTATTTACATTAGGAACGGAAGTGCCTCGAGATAATTCAATTTTCTTGCTGGCTGAGGGCTTAATTGCTGTTCTAATTTTAGGAATTGGCTTAATGTTCTACTGGTTGAACATCAATGATGCTTATAAAAATGGCGAAAAAATAGATAATGGACTACAACCTACTAAATTTAGTACGGGTATTAAAGAGACTTTTGCCAAAGATTATCCTTACTTATTAATTAGCCCTGGATTATTATTGTTAATTTTTACAGTTATTTTTCCAATTCTGTTTAGTTTTGCATTGGCTTTTACGAACTATGACTTATATCATACGGCACCGGCACATTTGGCGAATTGGGTGGGGTTCAATACATTCAAACAAATTTTTACAGTTGATATTTGGCGTTCAACATTTTTTGATGTTTTAGGATGGACAGTCATTTGGACGATAGTTGCTTCAACTTTATCAGTCGCAATTGGTATTTTTATGGCTATTGTGGTTCATCAAAAGGACCTCAAATTTAAAAGATTATGGCGAACAATTTTAGTTTTACCATGGGCAGTTCCTGGCTTTGTTACAATTCTGATTTTTGCGGGTATGTTTAATGATAGTTTTGGAGCAGTTAATACTGTTATTTTAAAGGCATTAGGGATTCATTCAATTTCATGGATGACTAACCCAGGCTGGACTAAGGCTGCTTTGTTATTTGTACAAAGTTGGTTAGGTTTTCCTTACATTTTTGTCGTAACGACTGGTGTCCTACAATCAATTCCAGATGATTTATACGAAGCAGCTATTATGGATGGTGCAACAGCATGGGATAAATTCAAAAAGATTACCTTACCGTTTATTTTGAGTCAAATGGCACCGATTATTATTACGCAATATACATTTAACTTTAATAATTTCAACATTATTTATTTGTTCAATAATGGTGGACCAGCAGCTGCTAATTCAACGGCTGGTGGTACCGACATTCTGGTTTCTTGGATTTACAAGTTAACAATGCAATCTAACCAGTATGCTCTGGCAGCCGCATTAACAATTTTGTTGTCAGTTTTTGTAATTGCAATTGCATTATGGCAGTTTAAGCGAACTAACTCGTTCAAGGAGGGATAAAGATGCACAGTATTAAAAGAAATAAAGTTTTTAGGTTGGGCTCAACCTATTTATTGCTTGCAATTATGTCAATTATTATTTTTTATCCACTGGCCTGGACGATTGGTGCAAGTTTTAATAAAGGAAATAGCTTAGTTAGTACCACTTTGATCCCTAGCAATCCAACGTTAGATCATTATCGGGCTTTAACTAAAACAAGTGGCACCTTTTATTACTTCCAGTGGTTTTTAAACTCGTTGAAAATTAGTGTAGTCACAATGGTACTTTCAGTTATTTTGGTATCATTGACAGCGTACGCATTTTCGAGATTTCGCTTTAAAGGGCGTAAGAATGGTCTAGTGATGTTCTTACTATTGCAGATGATTCCACAATTTTCCGCGTTAATTGCATTGTTTGTAATGGCCCAAATGTTGAATTTAGTTAATAGTCATTTTCTATTAATTTTAATATATGTCGGCGGGCAAATTCCGATGAATACTTACTTGATGAAAGGATATTTTGATTCGATTCCAGTATCGTTGGATGAGAGTGCCTTATTAGATGGAGCAGGCTATACTAGGATTTTCTTACAAATATTAATGCCATTAGCTAAACCGATGATTTCAGTTGTGGCGATGAATGGTTTTACAGGGCCACTGGGCGATTTTGCACTATCATCTGTTATTCTACGTGATCCCAAGGCCTACACTCTGCCAATTGGCCTGTATAATTTGATTAACGACAAGATGGGAGCCAGCTATACAACCTTTGCGGCTGGTGCAATTTTAATTAGTATTCCAGTAGCAGTGGTCTTTATTCTTTTGCAAAAGAATTTCGTTACTGGTTTAACTGAAGGAGGAACAAAAGGTTAATGACAACTCATATCGATTCGACTTTTCTCCTTCACGGTGGAGACTATAATCCGGAACAATGGCAAAAATATCCAGATATTCTTAAGCGCGATTATCAGTTAATGACGGAAGCTCATATTAATACCGTAACAGTTGGCATGTTTTCTTGGTCGGTACTAGAGCCAGAAGAAGGTGTTTATAATTTTGACTGGTTGGATGACGTCTTTGACCATATGGCAGCAATTAGTGGCAAGGTGATTTTGGCAACTCCTAGCGGGGCTCGACCAGCTTGGATGGCGCAAAAATATCCGGAGGTTTTGCGAACAAATGAACGTGGTGAGAAAATGCTATTTGGTGAACGCCACAATCATTGTTTTACATCGCCAATATATCGTGAAAAAGTACGTAATTTTAATACACTGCTTGCTAAACGCTATGGACAAAAAGATAACTTATTGATGTGGCATGTTTCTAATGAGTACGGCGGTGAATGTCATTGTGAACTTTGTCAAGAAGCATTTCGAACTTGGCTAAAAAGGAAGTATGGGACGTTAGAATCCTTAAACGATGCATGGTGGACAATCTTTTGGAGTCATCGTTTTACGGATTGGAAACAAATTCATTCGCCTTCTCCATTGGGCGATAATAACTTACAAGGTTTGAACTTAGATTGGCGTCGTTTTGTTAGTGATCAAACGATTGACTTTTATGAAAATGAAATTAAACCTTTGCGAAGTATAACACCAAAAATACCAATTACAACTAACCTGATGGCTGATACAACTGATCTGATGCCATTCCATGGTCTGGATTATCAAAAATTTGCACAGCATTTGGACATTGTCAGTTGGGATTGTTATCCGACATGGAATAATGACACGGAATCAGTTGCTCATACTGGAATGAAGGTAGCCATGATTGATGATTATTTTAGAAGTCTTAAACAACAAGATTTCTTAATCATGGAATCAACACCGTCGCAAGTCAACTGGCATCCAGTTAATCATGCAAAACGTCCGGGAATTCATCGCTTATCTAGTCTACAACATATTGCGCATGGATCAGATAGTAACTTGTATTTTCAGCTGCGCCAATCGCGAGGGGCTTCAGAGATGTTTCATGGCGCAGTTATTAGCCAGGATGGTAGTAATCAAACGCGCGTTTTTAAAGATGTTCAGCAGGTCGGAATTGATTTATCAAATCTAGCAATGGTTAAAGATATGCCGCATCGTAAATCTAAAGTAGCGATTATATACGATCAGGATAATATGTGGGCCTTAATGGATAGTCAAAATTATGCGCAGGGAACAAAACAATATTGGCAGACTTTGCAAAAACACTATCAATATTTTTGGCAACATAATATTCCTGTTGATATTATTTCACCCCAAACAGATTTATCGGCATATAAACTGATTATTGATCCAATGCACTTTTTGATGTCGACAGCCTTCATGACTAAACTAGATCAATACATTAAGTCTGGTGGAGTAGTTGTTGGAACTTATATTTCTGGTATTGTTAATGAACTTGGATTAGCTTATTTAGGTGGTTGGCCCCAGATGCTGCAGCAGCTATATGGAGTTCAGATAGAAGAAACTGATACACTCTATCCTAAACAAACCAATCAAATTTTCTTTGAAGGTCAAAGTTATTTAGTTAAAGATTATTGTACTAGGATTAATAGTACCGGGGCTAAAGTGTTAGCAACGTACAAAAAGGATTTCTATGCGGATACTCCGGCAGTAACTGAAAATCATTATGGAAAAGGGCAAACATATTATTTAGCTTGCCGAACTGATCTGGATTTTTTGACGACTTTTTATGATAAATTAACGTCAAGGTTTAAATTGGCTGAAACTTTGCCTCTTCAAGCAGATAGTTCAGATGTTTCAATTCAAATACGCGAGAACAAGCAGACAACCTATATTTTTGTACTAAATTTTGATGAAATTGAACATATGCTTACTCTTTCTTTGCCACTGGTTAACATGTTAACTAACCAGAAAGAACAAGGGGAAGTACGATTAGAATCATATGGTATACGTGTTTATCAGATAAATAAATAGTCTTTGTAAAACCGTGGAGAACTGTCAATCAGTTCGCCACGGTTTTTGCTTTACTGGTATTTAGTGACTAGCTTTGTCATAATGATGCTTAGAAATGAGGGATTAAAAATGACTAAAATTGGTGTTATGGGGCTCGGGGGAATTGCCCAAAAAGCTTACTTGCCAGTCATGGCGGAGATGCAAGATCAAATTGATTGGGTTTTATGTACACGCAATCCAGATAAGCTCGCCCACCTACAACGTCAGTATGGGTTTAAGGCGGCTGTTCAAACAGTTCCGGAATTACTGGCTCAAAAAATTGAAGCCGTGTTTATTCATACGCCGACCAGTACGCATGCTACTTTAATCAAAACCTTTTTAGAAGCGGGCGTCCATGTTTACGTGGATAAACCAGTTAGTGACAATTACAGCGAAGTTAAAGCTCTTTATCAATTAGCTGCTGAACGTCATTTATTGCTAACGGCTGGATTTAATCGGCGCTTTGCACCGTTTGAAACACAGCTAGTCACTCAACAACAGCCAGCTGTTATCAAAGTTGAAAAGAATCGCGCTAATACAGAACAACCCGTTGAATTTGCTATTTTTGATTTAATGATTCATGCAGTTGATACAGCGTTGTTTGTAGGTAATATACAGACTAATGAGCCGTTTACGCAGCAGTATCAACTTAACAGTGAACAAGGCATACTCCAATATTGTGCCATCACCATTCGCACTCAACATCAGCTAGTAACCGCCAGTGTTAACATGCAGGCCGGTGCTAATTTAGAAGTAACTGAAGTTCAGCAGCCCACGGGGACGCAACGCTTGAGTAACTTAACTGAATTAGCAACTTTAACAACATCAAAAACCCAAGTACAAAGATTTCCTGATTGGACGCCAACATTAGAACAACGTGGTTTTGCACCACTTATTCGGGCTTTTGTAGCTGCAGTCAAAGATCCAGCACATCCTAATCCAGTCAGTCCTGCATCCAGCTTACTGTCACACCAATTATGCCAGGATTTAGTGACTGAGTATCAAACATCTATCTAAAAAATAACAGTCGGCTATTTAGCCGGCTGTTATTTTGTCTAATAATTCTAATTATAATTTCTTTGAACGTGAAACAACTAAGGTTGTTAAGGGGATAACTAGTAAAACACCAATAATTGAATAACACATGATGAGAAATTCTTGGGCGAAAAGTTTATCATTGAGAATTTGGCTGATGGTGTAATTTAAACGAGTGTACCAAATGAATAACGCTAAAAAACTGCCAAAGAAACCAAATAAAATTGTATTAACAGCAGTGCCAAGAATATCTTCGCCGATGTTTAAGCCGCTTTGATAAAATTTCTCGATGCTTAATTGTTGGTTTTGTCGTTTCAATTCGATTAAACCAGCGCTCATTGCCACGGCCGCTTCGCTAATAGCACCTAATGTGCTGAAAACTGCCACCACAACGCCGATTGCGGCAAAACTTAATCCTGGTGCATCTGAGAGTCCAATTAAATCTTCGCCGGCTTGTTCGCCAATCCCAGGTGCTTGAGCTAAGAAGTTAAAGCCTAAAATTAAAACAACAATTATCACAGTTACAATAAAGGAACTAAGAAAAGATTTATCGGCAATTTTGGTTTCGTTAGTACCTAAATAAATGATGGTTAACAATTTTAAAGGTACGAAGCAAGCAGCGGTAAGTGCAATATTGGCGCCCCAACTAATAAGCAGAGCCACAACAAAGACCAACCCAAAATTGATGATGATACTTAAATAGCTTTTAATACCAGATCGACCACCGACGATGATCATCAAAATGAGAAGAACTAAAAGTAATGCCAACATCGTACTCATTAGTGCGCCCCCTTTTTAATTAGGAAATAATAAGCACAAATTGTAGCAGTGGGTACAGTTAAAACAATCCCAATTGCAGAGATTAAACTTTGTAAGACCCCTAAAGACAAAGTGTACTCAAAGGTATAAGCAATAGCATTATTATTTCGTAAATAAAGAATCGTCATCGGTAGCGCATCAGCCATAAAAATTAAGAAGAGTACATTAATTAGTGGGCCCATAATTTCTTGGCCAATTGCCCGGCCACTTTGCCACAGTTGTTTGCCGGTGATTTTAGGATTGTGATAAATGATTTCGCTAAGGCTAGAGATAATATCTGTTGATTCATCCATAACTGCTCCTAAAACGCCAAGTAAAGTTTGTCCGATAAATAAGGAGCGCGGATTTTGAGTGGCATATTCAACCGCCATATAAGTAATGCCGCGCTCATTGGTCAAGCGCATAATCAAATAACAGAGACCAAAAGAAATTAAAAGTGCAGCAATCGTGCTAGTGAGCATCGCCCACATTTTCCGGTGGATTCCCTGATAAAGCAGAAATGAGACGGTGGCGAAGGTCATAGCGGCTAAACTGTAAATCATAATTGTTCCCGAGCCGTTTTTCTGAATATCGAAGTGAATTACGACATAAAAAATGATGGTATTGAGTAATAACGAAGCTAATACTAACCAGGATTTAGCGCCAATTAGAATTACCATTAATAAGACCAAAGTAAAAATCATTAAGATAATAACCCAATCTCGTTTAACGTTGCTAATGGTTAGCTGACTGTTACGGATTTGAACAAATACGCGCTGATTTTGGTGGTAAGCTTGGTTTTCCAGTTGCGACTTTTCGTAGGTGTTCTTCAGTGTGTAATGTTGTCCTTGATGTTGATGATTGAGAACTTTTAAGGTCAACAGCTGGGTTAGTTCGTGATCTTTATTTTCGTATTGATCTGTAACTTTCAGATCATCTAGTTGTTTAGCTTTGGTAACAATGGCAATTGTTGCTTGATAGTTTGTGTTGTAGTAAGTGAAGATAACGGCACAGAGACCGATTAGCACCACGATTAGAGATAGCCAGTATTTTTTCTGCAAAATAATCAACCAACTTTTCTTTGAATTAGCTCCATTTTAGTTGTCAAATGAAAAAAATGATGGATTATTCGTGAACTTTGTCCAAATATTTAAAAACTGTTATTAATTGTTTAGCATAATTAAATAAGCTAAAATGAAAGAAAAAAGAGTGGGGCGTGAAAAAAATGATTATTACAACAACAAATGCAGTTCAAGATCGTGTCGTGGCTGATTACAAAGGCATTGTTTTTGGTGAGGTTATCACAGGGATTAATATCTTTAAAGACGTGGGCGCTGGTTTACGTAATATGTTTGGTGGTCGTTCCAAAGGTTATGAAGATGAATTAACTAAAGCTCGTGAAGAAGCAATTGCGGAAATGAGTGATCGGGCAGGTAAACTTGGTGCCGATGCTGTTATCGGGATGAAGATGGATTATGAAGTTTTAGGTTCAGACAACGGCATGTTGATGGTCACTTGCAGCGGTACTGCCGTGAAGTTAGGTTAATTACAATTTAAAGCAATCATCGCTGATAGATGATTGCTTTTTTACTTTGATAAATAAACGATTGAATGAAAGTTAGTGGTAATGTTTGTATTTACAAAAATGCAAAATTGTTATATGCTAGTATTTGTTGTTTTTTATATTTAAAACACGAACATTAATGAAGAGGATTTGATTTAATGGGTGCAAAACTAGAAAAATATTTTATGTTCGCTGAATTAAAAACGAATTGGCGTCGCGAATTACTTGCTGGTTTAACAACTTTTGTTAGTATGTGCTATATTTTGTTCGTTAATCCTAGCGTTTTAGGAGCTTCAGGTATGGACAAAGGCGCTGTCTTTACGGCAACTGCCTTGGCTAGTGCTTTAGCCTGCTTTATCATGGGAATTTTAGCTAAATATCCAATCGCTTCGGCGCCAGCTTTAGGGATTAATGCTTTCTTTGCTTATACTGTTTGTATCGGGATGAAGGTGCCTTGGCAAACAGCATTAGCTGGTGTGTTTGTTGCTTCAATTATTTTCTTATTAATTACAGTTTTTAAACTTCGCGAAATGATTATTAATGCAATACCTGCTGATTTAAAATTTGCTATTTCAGCTGGTATTGGGATGTTTATTGCTTTTATCGGCTTACAAGATGGCGGTTTGATCGTTGCTAATAAATCAACCGTTGTTGGCTTGGGTAGTTTAACCACTGGCACGACTTGGTTAACCATTTTCGGTTTGATTGTGACAGCAATCTTGATGATTCGTCGCGTGCCAGGCGCAATTTTTGTTGGTATGGTTCTCACGTCATTATTAGGTGTTGTCACGGGCATGATCGACTTACCAACCAAAGTGATTTCTGCAGCACCAAGTTTAGCCCCAACATTTGGCGTTGCCATTAAACATGTTGGTTCAATTAATAGTTTGCAATTATGGGTTGTTGTTTTGACGTTCTTATTGGTAACGTTCTTTGATACAGCTGGTACTTTAGTTGGCTTAGCTCAACAGGCTGGTTTTATGAAGAATAATGAAATGCCACGAGTTGGTAAAGCCTTGATGGCTGATTCAACAGCGATGTTTGCTGGCTCAATCTTGGGAACTTCTCCTGTTGGCGCGTTCGTTGAATCTTCTGCCGGTATTGCAGTTGGCGGTCGTTCAGGAATGACAGCAGTTTTCACCGGTTTATTCTTTATTTTAGGTATGTTCTTCTCGCCATTATTGGCCGTTGTTACAACACAAGTTACGGCACCAGCTTTAATTATTGTCGGCGTCTTAATGGCACAAAACTTAACGCATATTCACTGGGATAAATTAGAAATTGCAATTCCATCGTTCTTGATTATTATTGGTATGCCACTCACTTATTCAATTTCTGATGGTATGGCATTAGGCATGATTACTTATCCAATTATGATGATTGCTGCTAAACGCGGTAAAGAAGTTTCTATGGTTATGTACGCACTATTCTTTATCTTCATTGGTTTCTTGTGGATTTTAAATGTTTAGATAAAGACAAACTGCTTTGAGATATTGAGCATGCCAATGTTTCAAAGCTTTTTTATTGCATAAAAGTTGTTTAAAACTAAGCATTTTTAGTACGTTAAGCCTAATAGATGAGATGTGATGAAGTGGGGATAGCTGACGTTAGTGAGGTGTCCATGCCAGCGATTATCGCTAATTATGGTGAAAAAGTGGTGCTAGCGATCGTTAAAAACTTCTTAAATAAAGAATTTTTGGCACAATATGGTTGGCAAGTCATGTTTAACTTTTGCTGGGCGTCAAGAAAGTGCAGTATCGTTATACCAGCGTTATGGTCTAACTGGCGTTTTTCTAAGTTGGCACAATTTTGCGGTAATTGGTCTAGTCCAAATACTTAAAAGGTTGTCATTTCATTTGGTGAACCCTTTATAAAAATCCCTTTTCATCTCGATTAAATCAGTTATAATAAAATTAGTCATGAAAGGTGGTTTTTTTATGAGTTGGCAGGACAACTATCAGCTATGGCAAAATGCCGAGTTGACAAGTGACTTAAAGAACGATTTGGCAGAAATGGCCAAAGATGAAGATAAATTAATTGAAGCATTCACAAAACCAATGGAGTTTGGCACAGCCGGTATGCGCGGTGTCATGGAACCTGGTATTAATGCGGTGAACATTTATACTGTTCGTCAAGCGACAGAGGGTTTAGCACGATTCATGGATCAATTACCAGCTGAGCAAAAGGCTGCTGGTGTAGCTATTAGTTTTGATTCACGTTATCACTCACAAGAATTTGCATTAAATGCAGCAGGCGTTTTAGGTGCACATGGTATTAAGAGCTATGTCTTTGATGGCTTGCGACCAACACCTGAATTATCATTTACAGTGCGTCATTTGCACACTTATGCTGGTATTATGATCACTGCCAGTCATAATCCTAAACAATATAACGGTTATAAGATTTATGGACCTGATGGTGGTCAAATGCCACCAGAAGAAGTGAATCAAATTGTTGCTTACATTGAAAAAGTTACCGATTTATTTAGTGTTAAGACGTTAACACAATCTGAATTACGAGCTCATAATCTGATGCAACTTGTTGGTGAAGATATTGATGAAGCTTACTTGGCTAAGTTAGCTACCGTTACGATTCGGCCTGACTTAATTAAAAAGGTTGCCAATGAATTATCTGTTGTTTATTCACCATTACACGGTACTGGTAAGGTTTTGTATGATCGCGTGTTCAGAACTGCTGGACTAACTAATGTAGTAGTTGTACCAGAACAAGCTGTTTTAGATCCAGAATTTGCGACAACGCCATTTCCTAATCCAGAATTCCCACAGACATTTGAATTGGCTGAACAATTAGGTGCCAAAAATGGTGCTGACTTATTAATTGCAACTGATCCTGATGCTGACCGCCTAGGCGCAGCTGTTCGCCAGCCTAATGGTGAATACCAACTTTTAACAGGCAATCAAATTGCTGCTTTAATGGTGAACTATATTTTAGCTGCTAAACAAGCAATTGGTGAATTACCAGCTGATGGCTGCATCGTCAAATCAATTGTTTCTAGTGAATTTGCAGCCAAGGTTGCCGCTAGCTATGGCGTGGAAACACGTGATGTTTTAACTGGCTTTAAATATATTGGCGAACAAATTGAACAAATGGAAACAACTGGTCAAGGTCATTTCTTATTTGGTTTTGAAGAAAGTTACGGCTATTTGGTTAAATCATTTGTTCGTGATAAAGACGCCATGCAAGCTTCTGTAATGTTGGCCGAAGTTGCTGCATTTTATCGTGAACAAGGTAAGACCATGTATGATGGTTTGCAAGAATTATTTACTAAGTTTGGCCACTTCCAAGAAAAGACTGTTTCATTTGACTTCCCAGGCTTATCAGGTCATGAAAAGATGGCCAATGTTATGAAAGAATTCCGTGCTAATCCAGTGACAGAAGTTGCCGGTGTTGCAGTTGTTGCTACGGAAGACTATCAGAACCAAACTAAGACATTGGCTGATGGCACAGTTGAAAAATTAGAATTGCCAACAGCTAACGTGTTGAAATATTATTTGACTGATGAAACTTGGATTGCAGTTCGTCCTTCCGGTACTGAACCAAAGATCAAACTTTATTTCGGTGTTGAAAGCGATAGTGCTGCAACAAGTACTGCTAAGATTGAAAAGTATCAGGCTGACTTAGCAACACGTTTGAAATAGCGTGAAAATTATCTCTGTTTATTAAACTGGCTTTAATTAAAAGGTGCTAAATCCAATAAAATGGATTTAACACCTTTTTGAATATAGTCTAATCAACTTTTTCAGACTTGCGTAAAGTTGTGGGAGCAATATGATGGTAGCGTGGCGGTAAATCAATATTTAACGTTCACAGCGTTCCACCAGCGTATTTCGCGTAGGCATGAAGCTTGAATAAAGTATTTTTTTGTACATCCTTCTGTCAAAGTGATACGATAGTAAAAATTTATCTTAAAGTGACAGGGGGATTTTTGGTATGGGAATGCATGAATATATCGAAGGTTTGTCGAATTTAGAGACTTTAAATCGTGCGCCAGGTTTTTTTAAATATCAAGAGCATACGGTCGCAGCACATTCGTTCAAAGTAGCCGAAATTGCCCAATTATTAGGCGATATAGAGGAAGAAAGTGGGCAGACAGTCAATTGGCAGCGTCTATACGAAAAAGCGCTCAATCACGATTATACAGAGCGATTCATTGGTGATATTAAGACACCTGTTAAATATGCGACGCACGAATTACGCCGTCAATTAGCAGAAGTAGAATCGCGAATGACTCAGAACTTTATTGAAAATGAAATTCCAGAATTTTTACAGGAACGTTATATGCGTCGCTTATCAGAAGGTAAGGATGAAACGCTGGAAGGACAGATTTTATCTGTTGCGGATAAGGTTGATTTGTTGTATGAATCATTTGGTGAAATTCAAAAAGGTAATCCACAATCGGTCTATTTAGATATTTTCCGCGAAAGTTTAAGTACGATTATTCAGTTCAAAGCATTAAAATCCGTTCAGTACTTTTTAAATGAAGTTTTACCTGACTTATTAAACGAACAGTTTGCCGATCGAGCGCGGTTAGTGGCGATTTCTGATGAATTATTAAAGCGCCAGTGAGCGTGATTAACCTTTTAAAATTGACAAGCCTAAATATAGCGAAACTATGTTCGGTATGGTAGAATATTTAGTGTGTTTTGAGTCTTAAATATTATTAATTAGTTGTGATTAGAACAAGCCCTTCTTAGCCAGTACGGCTCAAAAGGGCTTTTGTGTTCGAGACCATATTTAGGGGGCAGCCATTTGTTCAATCGCGAAACCAATCATAAATTCGAGTTAGTTTCTAAATATCAACCTGCTGGTGATCAGGGGCAAGCTATTGATCGCATTACCAAAGACTTTAAGTCAGGTAATAAGTACCAGATTCTTGAAGGTGCCACTGGTACTGGTAAGACGTTTACCATGGCCAATGTAATCGCCAATTTAAATAAGCCAACTTTAATTATCTCGCATAATAAGACCTTGGCTGGGCAGCTTTATGGCGAATTTAAACAATTCTTTCCCAACAATCGAGTTGAATATTTCGTCAGTTATTATGACTACTATCAACCAGAGGCGTACGTTCCTTCAAGTGATACTTACATTGAAAAGGATTCATCAATTAATGACGAGATTGATAAGTTGCGGCACTCGGCAACTAGTTCGTTACTAGAGCGCAATGATGTTATTGTGATTGCGTCGGTTTCTTGTATCTTCGGTTTAGGTGATCCTCGCGAATATCAACAAAGCGTCTTGTCATTGCGTGAAGGGATGACTTTAGAGCGTAATGATTTATTGAGAGCGTTAGTTAGCATTCAATTTGACCGCAATGATATTGATTTTCAACGTGGTCGTTTTCGTGTGCGCGGCGATGTGGTCGAAATCTTCCCAGCTTCACGAGATGATCATGCTTTGCGTGTCGAATTTTTTGGTGATGAAATTGACCGTATTGTCGAAGTTGATGCTTTAACTGGTGAAGTGATTGGCGAGCGTGAACAAGTTTCAATTTTCCCGGCGACTCACTTTATGACTAATGATGAGCAGATGGATGCAGCGATTAAACGGATTCAAGCTGAATTAGATGGCCGGTTAAAAGAACTTAAAGCAGACAATAAGTTGTTAGAAGCGCAACGATTAGAGCAACGGACAACTTATGATATTGAAATGATGCAAGAGATGGGTTATACCTCAGGCATTGAGAATTATTCTCGACAAATGGAAGGCCGTGCTGAAGGTGAACCACCATTTACACTGTTAGACTTCTTCCCTAAAGATTTCAATATTATGATTGATGAATCACACGTGACAATGCCCCAAATTCGAGGCATGTATAATGGCGACCGTGCGCGTAAACAGATGTTGGTTGATTACGGATTCCGTTTACCAAGCGCTTTGGATAACCGTCCTTTGAAATTGGAAGAATTTGAGCAACATGTGAATCAAATTCTCTATGTTTCTGCAACGCCAGGCCCTTATGAATTAGCTCAAACTGATGAAAAGATTGAACAGATTATTCGACCAACTGGCTTATTAGATCCTAAAGTTGAAGTGCGCCCAATTATGGGACAAATTGACGATTTAGTTGGTGAGATTAATCAACGTGTTGAACAAAATGAACGTGTTTTTGTGACAACCTTAACCAAGAAGATGGCTGAAGATTTAACCGATTATCTAAAGGATTTAGGAATTAAGGTTAAGTATCTTCACAGCGATATTAAAACATTGGAACGAACGGAAATACTGCGAGATCTGCGAATGGGTAAGTTTGATGTCTTAATTGGGATTAACTTACTGCGTGAAGGAATTGACGTTCCTGAAGTTTCCTTAGTTGCGATTCTTGATGCCGATAAGGAAGGCTTCTTACGTTCCGAACGACCATTGATTCAGACGATTGGACGTGCAGCGCGTAATTCACATGGTAAGGTTATCATGTACGCGGATAAAATCACGGATTCTATGCGGGTGGCAATTGATGAAACTCAGCGACGCCGCGATATTCAAGAGAAATTTAATGAAGAACATCATGTTACGCCAACCACGATTATTAAACCAATTCGTGCGGCAATTCAAGCAACTAAAGCGGTGACAGAATCTGATAAAGTTGCTGATGAATCGGTTGACTTTGATGAAATGAGCAAAGATGAGAAGAAAGCACTCATTAAGAGCTTAACGCAACAAATGCAAGAAGCTGCTAAGAAACTTGATTTCGAAACAGCCGCTAACTTGCGCGATGCTTTACTGGAATTAAAGGCTGAGGTGGGATAATTTGCCAAATGATAAGATAGTGATTCACGGTGCGCGAGCACACAATTTAAAGAATATTGACGTGACGATTCCCCGGGATAAATTAGTCGTAATGACTGGTTTATCTGGTTCGGGGAAGAGTTCGTTGGCTTTTGATACATTATATGCAGAAGGACAACGCCGTTATGTAGAAAGTTTATCGGCGTATGCACGTCAATTCTTAGGGCAGATGGATAAACCTGATGTTGACTCGATTGACGGTTTAAGCCCAGCCATTTCAATTGATCAAAAAACAACCTCGAAAAATCCCCGTTCGACTGTTGGTACAGTCACAGAAATCAATGACTATTTACGTTTATTGTGGGCCCGAGTTGGTACGCCAATTTGTCCTAATGATGGTACGGTCATTTCGAGTCAGTCGGTGGATCAAATGACGGATAAAGTTCTTAGTTTACCAGAAAGAACTAAAATTCAGATTTTTGCACCAATTGTACGTGCTAAAAAAGGTCAACATAAAAAAGCTTTTGAAAAGATCCAACGTGAAGGCTATGTGCGGATGCGTGTTGACGGCGAGATGCACGAAATTACGGACGAGATCGAGTTAGATAAGAATAGGAAACATGATATCGATATTGTGATTGATCGTTTAGTCGTTAAAGACGGCATTCGTTCACGTTTGTTTGATTCACTTGAAGCGGCGTTGCGTTTATCTGATGGTTACGCTAACGTTGATGTTATTGGCGGCGAGATGTTGGTTTTCTCTGAACATTACGCTTGTCCGTTGTGTGGTTTTACTGTTGGCGAAATGGAGCCGCGCCTATTTTCATTTAACGCGCCGTTTGGTGCCTGTCCAGACTGTGATGGGCTTGGCGTTAAGCTGGAAGTCGATCTTGACTTAGTCGTGCCAGATCCTTCGCTAACCCTAAATGAGGGGGCTTTAGCGCCTTGGAATCCTATTAGTTCGCAATACTATCCAGAGTTACTAGCACAGGCAGCTCATGCCTTTAAGATCAATATGGACAAACCCTTCAACAAGTTAACAGAACGCCAACGCAATATTGTTTTATATGGGAATGGCGATAAGAAGTTTCATTTCCACTATGAAAATGATTTTGGCGGCGTTCGCGATGTTGATGTTGAGTTTGAAGGCGTGATTACTAATGTTAAACGCCGTTATAAAGAAACGAATAGTGATTTCACACGTCAAACGATGCGGCAGTATATGACGGAATTAACTTGCGAAACTTGCCATGGGGCACGTTTAAATCCGCAAGCTTTAGCCGTTAAGGTTAGTGGCAAAAATATTGCGGAAGTTTCCGACTATGCGGTTAAGGATGCCTTACCGTTTTTCAAAGAAGTAACGTTATCGGAACAAAATACGACGATTGCCAAACCGATCTTAAAAGAAGTGAAGGATCGCCTATCATTCTTGATGAATGTTGGCTTAGATTATCTAACGTTATCACGAGCTGCTGCTACTTTATCCGGTGGTGAAGCACAACGAATTCGCTTAGCAACCCAAATCGGTTCTAATCTTTCTGGCGTCATGTATATTCTTGATGAACCTTCCATTGGCTTGCATCAACGCGATAATGATCGCTTAATTGGGTCATTGAAAAAAATGCGGGATCTTGGTAACACCTTAATTGTGGTTGAACACGATGAGGATACCATGCGTGCTGCTGATTATTTAATCGATATTGGCCCAGGCGCTGGTGAAAACGGGGGGCATGTCATGGCCGCCGGAACACCTGAAGAAGTGGCGGCTAATCCTAAGTCATTAACTGGTCGGTATTTGGCTGGCAAGGAATTTATTCCCGTGCCATTAAAACGCCGTAAAGGTAATGGCAAGTCGATTAAAATCGTCGGTGCTGCCGAACATAACCTGAAAGATATTGACGTTAGTTTTCCATTGGGTAAGTTTGATGTTGTGACCGGTGTTTCTGGTTCAGGTAAATCAACTTTGGTTAACGCAATTTTGAAACGCGTCTTGGCCCAGAAGCTTAATCACAACTCTGAAAAGCCCGGTAAGTATCAAAAAATTGTCGGTTGGCAAAATATTGATCGCTTAATTGATATTGACCAAAGTCCAATTGGCCGGACACCACGTAGTAATCCGGCGACTTATACTGGTGTTTTTGATGATGTGCGTGGTTTATTTGCACAAACAAACGAAGCTAAGTTACGTGGTTATACTAAGGGTCGCTTTAGTTTCAACGTTAAAGGTGGTCGTTGTGAAGCTTGCAAAGGCGATGGCATTATTAAGATTGAGATGAACTTCTTGCCTGATGTTTATGTACCTTGCGAAGTTTGTCATGGCACTCGTTATAACTCAGAAACTTTGGAAGTAACTTATAAGAATAAGAATATCTCTGATGTTTTGCATATGACAGTTGCAGAAGCTTTGGACTTTTTTGCAGCTATTCCAAAAATTCGTCGTAAACTACAAACCATTGTTGATGTTGGTTTGGGCTATGTTCAACTTGGACAGCCAGCTACCACGTTATCTGGTGGTGAGGCTCAACGAATGAAGCTAGCCTCTGAACTGCATAAACAATCCGTTGGGCATAATCTGTATATTTTAGATGAACCAACTACCGGGCTACATGCTGATGATATCAAGCGTTTATTACAAGTGTTAAATCGGTTAGTTGATGATGGCAATACTGTTTTAATTATTGAACATAATCTAGATGTGATTAAAACAGCTGATCACTTAATTGATCTTGGTCCAGAAGGCGGTGAAGGTGGCGGTTATATCGTCGCTACTGGAACACCTGAGGAATTAGCGGAAGTTAAGGAAAGTTATACCGGTCAATACTTAAAAACAATTCTTGACCGCGACCGTCAACGTACTTTGGCTGAAAAAGAAGCAGAAATGAGCGCAGCGACAACTGAGACAGAAGAATAAATTTTAAAAGATATGACGTGCCAGCGTCATATTTTTTTAGCTAAAATTTGCGCTCAACGACTCTTAGTTGCTTTCCCTTGTAGACTAGGCTACAATGAAAAATGAAACGCCCGGATTGTTATGACTTATTAAGGAAGTGCTTTATGACAGCAGAAACTTTAAATTTGGTTATTATTACGGGAATGAGCGGTGCTGGTAAAACAGTAGCGATACAATCCTTCGAAGATCTCGGTTATTTCTGTGTGGACAATATGCCACCTAACTTATTACCGAAGTTCTGGGAATTATTAAAAGAATCAGGCAAGGTTACTAAGATAGCTTTAGTCATTGACTTGCGCTCAAGAGCTTTTTATGACGAAATTATTAATATGTTATCTGGCTTGGAGAATACGAATTTTGTCACCACTAAAATTCTATTCTTGGATGCCTCTGATGAAGAATTAGTGAGCCGTTACAAGGAAACACGGCGTTCACATCCATTAGCGATGGAAGGTCGATTAATGGATGGTATTACTAAAGAACGAACCTTAATGCAAGAAATGCGTAATCGGGCCCAACTGATGATCGACACCACGAATTTATCACCCCGGCAATTGCGTGAAGAAATTTTTGAAAACTTTAAAACTCAAGATGTCCCAACTTTCCATATTGAGGCAATGTCCTTTGGTTTTAAATACGGCCTACCAATTGATGCTGATATTGTGATGGATGTGCGCTTCTTGCCCAATCCTTACTATATTCCGGAGTTTAAACCTAAGACAGGTTTAGATGAGGACGTGGCTGATTACGTCTTTAGTCAACCAACGAGTGAAACTTTCTATCAAGAATTACTGACAATGTTGAAAACTGCCTTACCAGGTTATGTTAAAGAAGGTAAGACGAGTTTAACAATTGCAATTGGGTGTACGGGTGGTCAACATCGTTCAGTCGCTTTTGCCCAACGTATTGGTGAGGACTTAGCTAAATTAGATTATCCGGTGGATATTACGCACCGTGATTTAAATAAGCGTAAAGAGACGGTAAATCGCTCATGACAACAGATAATAAAATTGTCCGCGTGATTAAAGGACGTCGGCCTAAAGTAGTCGTTATTGGTGGCGGGACTGGTTTGCCAGTTATTTTAGGTAGTTTACGTGCACAAAATGCTAACGTTACAGCGATTGTGACCGTGGCTGATGATGGCGGTTCTTCAGGTATTATTCGCAATTATATTAACGTGGTGCCACCGGGTGATATTCGTAATGTGATTGTTTCCTTATCAGATGCCGATCCAGAATTTCTGGATGTGTTGCAATATCGCTTTGACAGTAAGGACTCTTTTTTTGCAGGACATGCGATTGGTAATTTAATTATTGCAGCACTAACGGAAATGCAAGGTAACATTTTTGACGCTGTCCAGACCCTATCGCAAATGATGGCAGTCGATGGCCATGTTTATCCTGCTTCTAATGAACCTTTAACCCTTAATGCGGAATTTGAAGATGGGTCAATCGTGTCTGGTGAAACGGAAATTTCTGGTGAGCGTAAACAGATCAAACGTGTTTGGGTCACAGATACAGATACGCCCGATGAGGAACCAACGGCTGTTCAACCTGTTTTAGAGGCGATTGCGGAAGCAGATGTGATTGTTTTAGGACCAGGTAGCTTATTCACCAGTATTTTGCCGAACTTAATGATTAAAAATCTTGGCGAAGCTGTTCGTCAAAGTAATGCTGAACTAATTTATATTTGTAATATTATGACGCAAAAGGGTGAAACGGAACATTTTACTGATGCAGAGCATGTTCGCGTCATTAATGAACATCTTGGCGGTCAATACGTCGACACCGTTTTAGTTAATATTGGCAAAGTACCTGATAATTTCCTCGATTATCAAAAATACGATGAATATTTAACCCAAGTTAAACATGATTTTAATGGGCTCCAAGCGCAATGTCGTTGTGTGATTTCAGATGATTTCCTTTCGCTACATGACCATGGTGTTTTTCATGATGGTGATAAGGTGGCAACGGAAATCCTGAATCGGGCCTTTCAACATACTAGGAAGTAAGGATTTGAGTAAATGGCGTCATACGCAAGTGATGTAAAAAAAGAACTGACGCAATTGGAAGTTCATCCGGCCCATGCTCGCGCAGAATTAGCGGCGCTATTACGCATGAATGGCGCATTATCTTTAACCAATCATCAATTTATTTTAAACGTTCAAACAGAAAATCCTGCGACAGCACGGCGAATTTATTCGCTATTGAAGCAGGTTTATCAGATTGAAGCTGAGCTTTCTGTCCAACGTAAAATGAAATTGAAAAAAAACAATCAATATATTGTTCGAGTATTGCGCCAAACCATGATGGTCTTACAAGACCTAGATATTATGAATGCTGAAGAATATACGATTAAGCCTAATATCCCTGATTGGATTATGAACGACACTGAATTAAGCCGTTCTTATTTGCGCGGTGCATTTCTAGCAGGCGGTAGTGTTAATAATCCGGAGACAAGTCGCTATCATTTAGAGATCTATTCATTATATGAAACGCATAACGCCGATATTCTTAAATTGATGAATGACTTTGAACTCCATGCTAAAACTTCAGAGCGGCGCAGTGGCTATATTAGTTATTTGAAAGAAGCAGAACGGATTGCTGATTTCTTACAGGTGATTGGCGCGACCAATGCGATGTTGAAATTTGAGGATATTCGAATTGTCCGTGATATGCGCAATTCAGTTAATCGTTTGGTTAATTGCGAAACAGCTAATATGAATAAAACAATTGATGCAGCAGCTAAACAAATTGAGAATATTAAATATTTAGAAGCCACAGTTGGTTTTGAAAGTTTACCAGCTAAATTACGCGAGATTGCTGAGCTCCGTTTAGCCTATCCTGATAAAACTTTAAGTGAACTTGGTCAATTAGTTCCTAGTGGGCCAATTTCTAAATCAGGAATTAACCATCGATTGCGTAAATTAAATGAACTCGCAGAAAAGCGGCAACAAGCCTCTGCTTAATAAAAAATCCTGACAATTTTACGTCAGGATTTTTTATTGGTTAATTTAACCAAGCTTTACCATCTGCCAGTTTAAAGCCGAAGACAGGTCGTGGTTGTTCGTTAATTTGTAAATAAACAGGTAATTGGCGGTATTCTGGTTTATTTAATAATACAAAGAGTTCCCACTGACATAATGACTTCCCACTTGTGCTGGTGGTAAAAATTAAGCTAGGTTGTTGGTTTATTTCGATTGTTTGGGGTAATAGTAGACGATAAGTTATCTCATTATTCTTAAAGAAAAAAGGTGTTTGTTTAGCAACATCACTGATTAACTGGAGAAAATCTAACACTAACAAGTTATCACCTCATAATTTTTTTGTTACTCATCTCATAGTGTGAAAGTTATAATATTATTTTAAAATCAAGCGCAATTTAAGACAAAAATATTTTTTTCAGTTATTCTATAGGCTAACAGTTTTATTTTGACCGGTAAAGTTACGTTATCATATATTTCAAAGTTAAGGGAGATTCGTTATTTGGAAAAAGTTGTCATTGTAGCGGCCAAACGTACAGCAATTGGTAAGTATTTAGGCCAGTTTAAAGATGTTTCCGCTGTTGAACTCGGCGTTGCTTGTTTGAAAGGGCTCTTGTCTGAAGTTGACGGTGCAGCGGAACAAGTTCAACAAGTCTTACTCGGTAATGTTTACAGTGCTGGCTTAGGCCAAAATCCTGCCCGTCAAGTTGCCATTTCAAGTGGTTTACAAAATTCAGTGACGGCAACAACAATTAATGATGTCTGTGGCTCGAGTTTAAAAGCCTTGCATTTTGGTCAACAAGCACTGCAACTTGGTGAAGCACAGGCAATTATTGTCGGCGGTATTGAGAGTATGTCTAATACACCGTTATTATTACAACGCCCCGCTAAAAAGCAACCCATTGATCGCGATGGTGAGTTAAAAGACAGTCTCTTTGGCGATGGCCTAACGGATGCTTTGACTGGTGAAGGAATGGGCGTTCAAGTTGAACGGGTTGCCCAGCAAGAAGGCATTACGCGACAACAACAAGATGAATTTGCTTTGAAATCTCAGCAAAAAGCAGCTCAAGCGGCAGCTAACCAAGCTTTTGTTCCAGAGATTGTGCCGGTAGTTGTTAATGGTGTTGAGGTTGTAAAGGATGAGGCTATTCGTCCTAATACTACATTAGCTGGTTTAGCAGGATTAAAACCTGCTTTTGCTGCAGACGGAACGATTACTGCAGGGAACGCCTCACCACTTAATGATGGAGCAAGTATGGTTCTATTAGCAACTGAGGAATTTGCGAAACAACAACAATGGCCTATTTTGGCTTATGTTGAGGAGTTTGCTGAAGTAGGGACGAGTTCGGAACTTTTTGGTATTACGCCTATCGCTGCAGTTCAGCAAGTTTTGGCCCAGGCGCACTTAACGATGGATCAAATTGATGTTGTCGAACTAAATGAGGCCTTTGCAGCCCAAGCCTTGATTGTACAACAAACTTTGCAAATTCCTGAGGAAAAGTTAAATCCATTTGGCGGTGCAACAGCATTGGGTCATCCTTTGGCTGCCACAGGAACACGAATGATCACGACACTACTTAATATTATGCAGCAGCAACAGCTAAACAACGGAATAGCGACTTTATGTATTGGCGGTGGCCAAGGTATTGCGCTGCGTCTTAGTCGAGAAGGGTTAGCCTAATGAAGTTTTATGAATTGTCGCGTCAAGAACGGTTAGCTCAATTACAGCAGCAAGGTATTTTATCTGCTACTAGCAGTGAATACTTGTTGAACAAACCAGCATTAAGCGACCAAGTACTTAGCGCTATGGTTGAAAATAATTTAGGTCAATTTAATTTACCTTTTGGCGTAGCTGATAATTTTGTGATTGACGGTCAATCATATTTAATTCCGATGGTAACTGAGGAACCATCGGTCATTGCCGCAGCCAGTAATGGTGCCAAACGGGTAGCAGCTGGTGGTGGTTTTACAACCACGGTTAAAGAACGCTTGCTAAAAGCACAAGTCATCATTGCCAACGTTACTGATTTTGCTGATTTTACGATACGATTTAATGAAATTGCCGAGAATCTTAAGCAGGTAGCCAATGATGCCCATCCTAGTATTGTTAGACGTGGCGGTGGCCTGCATCATTTTTCGATCAACCAAGTTGGTTCAAAGTTTGTTGAAGTTGAATTGTGGATTGATCCAGTAGCAGCTTTTGGTGCGAATTTGGCAAATACCATTGCGGAAGCTGTTGCGCAATATTTGCAAACCAATATGCTCAATGATCAAGAGCTAATTACCGCAGCAATTTTAAGTAATAGTGGTCAAAAAATGCTGGCAAAAGTTACTTGTAAAGTTCCCTTTGAAGTTCTTGCCACTAAAAAAATGAGCGGACAACAAGTGGCTCAACGAATCGCAACTTTAAATGACTTTGCGCATTTAAACGCTGACCGAGGTGCGACTGAAAACAAAGGTATTTTGAATGGTGTTTTTGCCGTCGCTTTAGCCACAGGCAATGATGTGCGGGCGCTAAGTGCGGCCACGGCGGCTTATTTAAACGCACAAAACCAAACCGTTTTTTCTACTTGGCAAGCTGATTTAAAAACACAAACTTTGCATGGCCAATTAACGCTGCCATTAACAATTGGCAGTGTTGGTGGTGCTATTAATTCGTTACCAGGTGCCCAGATTAGCTTAGAGATTTTACAACAACCAACGGTTGAAAAACTAATGGGTATAATGGCTAGCGTTGGGCTAGCTAATAATTTGGCTGCTTTACGGGCACTAGTTACCAGTGGTATTCAAGCTGGTCATATGCGTTTGCAATCAGCCAACCTGGCCATTCAAGCTGGTGCAACTGGTTCAGAAATAACAACTTTACAACAACAACTTAATCAGGCTAACCGGGCAGATCTCGCGTTAGCACAAGCATTGTTGCAACAATTACGTGATAAAAAAGGTGAACAAGAAAATGACTGAAAAGATAGGAATTGATAAGATTGGCTTTTATACGCCTGAATTTTATCTTGATTTAACTGAGTTAGCACATGAACGCGATGTGGATCCTAATAAGTTCAAAATCGGAATTGGTCAGGATGAACAAGCCGTTGTACCACTTGACCAAGATGTTGTGACGATGGCTGCCAATGCGGCCGTGAAGATTTTATCAGCTGATGATTTGGCTGAGATTGATGAAATTATTTTTGCAACTGAAAGTGGCATTGACCAATCCAAAGCTGGTGCATTATATGTGCAACGCTTGCTCGGAATTAATCCGCGTGCGCGGGCTCTGGAAGTTAAAGAAGCTTGTTACGGGGCAACGGCCGCTTTACAGACAGCCGTTGATCACCTTATTGCTCATGCTGATAGTCAAAAAGTATTAGTTTTAGGCGCAGATGTGGCTCGCTATGGGGTAGCTACTGCCGGAGAAGTTACTCAAGGTGCTGGTGCCGTAGCGATGCTTGTTACTCGCCAACCGAGAATTTTGGCATTAGAGCGCACAAGTGCTTATTTTAGTGAGGATATTATGGACTTTTGGCGTCCTAATTATTCTGATACAGCCTTTGCTAAGGGCAAATATTCAACGGAGCAATATCTACGGTTCTTGGACTTGGTTTGGCATGATTATCAAGCGAAGACTTCTGCTGAATTGGCAGACTTTGCAGCGGTATTATTCCACATTCCTTATACCAAGTTGGGGCTTAAAGGATTACGCCAAATTAGTGCTGACAGTAATACTGAATTACAAGAATCCTTGTTAGCTCAATTTACTAAAGCCACGGTCTTTAATCGTCGCGTGGGTAATATTTACACTGGCTCCTTGTATTTGAGTTTATTATCGTTATTGCAAAATAGTGATTTGCCTGCCAACGCGCGTTTAGGCTTGTTCAGCTATGGTTCTGGTGCAGTTGGCGAGTTCTTTACCGGCATTTTACAACCTGGGTATCAAGATGTTAGTCAACAAGTGAATGTAGCTGAAATGCTAGATCAACGTCAAAAACTTTCGGTTAGTGAATATGAAGATTTCTTTAACCAAGCTTTACCAACTGATGGTAGTGAGATGGTGATTACGCCAATCTCAAAAAATGCCACTTTTTATTTGCAAGGTATGACCGATCATCAACGGCTTTATAAATAAAATTAGTTTAGATTTAGGAGGCGCCGAATTTTGAAAATAACAGCATTTGGTGTAAACAAAGAAGAAAAATATTATTTCGAAAAACTTGCTCAAACAAAAAATTTCGAATTAGTTCAGACCCCAGAATGGGTTACTGCTGACAACATTGAACTAGCTGCTGGTAGTGACGCGATTAGTACAATGCAAACTGGTGCTTATGACGAACCACTCTTTAAAAAAATGGCCGACTTGCAGATTCCTTTATTAGCTTTACGTAATGTTGGTACGGATAATATCGATTTTGCGGCTGCTCGTAAATATAATATTCAAATTAGTAATGTGCCATCTTATTCACCTGCTACCATTGCTGAATTCGTGGTTATGACAATGCTCCGGTTACTCCGGAAAACTAAGGAAATGGATCGTGCTATTGAAGCCGGTCAATTAGTGTCCGCCCAAAAAATGACTGGTCGAACTTTGCGTGATGAGACTGTTGGTGTCATTGGAACTGGTCATATTGGCTTTACGACCGCTGAATTATTGCATAATATGGGTGCTAAGATTATTACTTTTGATGCTTTTCCTAAAAAAGATGCGCCTGATTGGCTGCAATATGTTGATTCTTTAGAAGACTTATTGAAGCAAGTTAGTCTGGTAACGTTACACGTTCCAGGCCTTAAAGAGAACGATCATCTATTAAATGCTGATCGCTTGGCACTGTTACCGCAAGATGCAATTGTTGTAAATACTGGTCGTGGCAATCTAATTGACACTGATGCTTTAATTGCCGAACTCCAAACGAAGCATTTGGCTGGTGCCGGAATCGATACTTTTGAATATGAAGCTGATATTGAACGTGAAATTCAAAGTGGTGAGCAACCACAAGAATCACACTATTTGGCCTTACAAGAGATGGATAATGTGATTATCACACCACACATTGCTTATCATTCAATGAAGGCTGTTGAGAACATGGTTGGTATTTCGGTCGACAATATTTTTAGCTATGTTGAACAAGGTACAACGATTAATCCAGTTAAATAGATAAGTTCTTTGAAAAGCCGCTACATTGGCATTTGTAGCAGCTTTTTTTATGGTTAAAATGCAAATAAAAAATAATTAAAAGATTAAGGGCTTTTACTTGCAACCGGTTACATTAGCTGTTACTATATATTTGTAAAGAGGAGCAGGTGCTCAGCTAGTCAACGATAGGATTATCGTCCTAGCAAATTAGAACTAGTGATCATTAGTCAAGTGATGCTCAATTCAGGCCAGAGTTGAGCGGTGCCAAGAGAGAATAACCTGTAGAGTTTAATGGACAGAACAGCAAGGTTCTCTAGATTTAAAGATTTAAGTATTGCGATTAGCGTAAGCTTAAGTTTTAGCATTAACAGTTCGTTTGAGGTTTAGGATCCAACAGATCGTCAGTATCTAAGTAGATTTTGAATCAAGTAACAGGTGTTGGTAGTAAAATACCAACTATGCTTTCCTCAGTAGTGGAAGGCTAAAGTAACAATCGGAAAAGCTGTGTGAAAAGCAGAATTCTGAGTTCAAAATAAAAATATTGATGGAGGTGTATGTCTGAAGTTATTTAGACAACACAACCAAGCAGGAAGCAGTTTAGCAGCTACAATTAATAGCCGCCGATAATAGCGGAACGCAAATAAGCGAAAATTATGAATGCGAAGTAAACGCGCTTCTTGTCACAATTGAATAGCATGAGGTGTTAGATATTACGAAAGATATGAAAAATGCATCTGACTTCTCTTTACGTAACAAAAAGGCGACTTAGCTGGATACGGTTCAGCTAGGTCGTCTATTATTTTGCTTAAAATTTTTCAAAAATAAGATAAATGTACATGCTATAATAAACCGGCAAATCAATTTTTAATACTGTAAGTAGGATCATGAGGTAAATATTCAATGTTAGAATACGCTAAAATTTCTAAAATGTTTGAAGCGGGTCAAAAGATTAATTATGATGTTGTACTACAAAAAGTGATCCAGGATTGGCAACGAGAAACTAAGCGACCTAGAATACTATTACATAGTTGCTGTGCACCGTGTAGTACTTATACATTAGAGTATTTAACGCAATTTGCCGACGTGACGGTTTATTATGATAATCCCAATATTCATCCGCGAATGGAGTTTGAACGACGCAAATATGTTCAGCAGAAATTCATTACTGATTTTAATGCGCAGACAGGCAATCAGGTGACCTTTATTGGGGCTGAATATGAACCGAGTCAATGGCTTAGCGTTGTGAAAGATTTGAAGCAAGCGCCTGAAGGTGGTGCGCGCTGCACACTTTGTTACAGTTATCGTCTTGACCGTGTTGCTCAAAAGGCTCAAGCGTTAGGATTTGATTATTTCGGAAGTGCCTTAACTATTAGTCCTCATAAAAACGCCCAAATAATTAATGAATTAGGTTTTGATATTCAACATATTTACAACGTTTCGTACTTACCCAGTGACTTTAAGAAACGTTCTGGATATTTACGCTCAATTGAAATGTGTCAAGAATATGATGTTTATCGGCAGTGTTATTGTGGCTGTTTATTTGCGGCTAAGCAACAAGGTGTGGACTTGAAGGCTGTTAATAAAGAAGCTACTGAATTTGTTCGCCAACATCAAGACGAAACATTCCCTGATATTCAATATAAAAATTAGTGGTCTAAATTAATCAAATAAAAACACGTCACTATCAATGTTTATGATAGTGACGTGTTTTTTAATTTACCAGCTTGCTTTTTTAACGCCGGGAATTTGGCCTAAGTGGGCTAGTTGGCGGAAGTTAAGTCGAGACATTTTGAATTTACGCATGTAAGCATGAGGTCGACCGTCCAGTGCATCGCGATGATGAATTCGTGTTGGTGAGGCGTTACGAGGCAGTCTAGATAACCCAGCATAATCGTGCGCAGCGATTAATGCTTCGCGTTTAGCCGCATACTTGTTAACTGTGGCTTCAATTTTTAATTCTTTAGCAATTTTAGATTTTTTTGCCATAAATTCTCCTTCGATAATTTAGCTAGCAAAAACTTAAGTCAACAAACTTATAATAGTTTAGCATCTTATTGTTCTACTTACAATTAATAAGCTTGATTTGACTACAAAAAAATTGATGAAATTAACACTGAACAAATTATTCACCATAGACTGATGTTAAAATCCACCCAAAGGCCTATGACTATTTAACTTGAAGCAGTCATAATAGTATTTGTAATCGAGATATGTCAAGACCAATGGAGGTTAAATATCATGAACGAACGTGAACGAATTTTAGAATTAGTTAAAAAAGGCGTGATCACTTCCGAGGAAGGATTAGTCTTATTAGAAAATTTAGCTAAGAAAAAAGAAGCGACAACTAACACACAAGATTATTCAACTAAACAAACAACTGAAACAGATGATTTTTCAGATAACCAAGCAACATCTACTGACGACGATGAAGCACAACGCTTAAACGAATATGAAACTCAATTAAGTGATTTAAAAGCTGAATTAGCTCAATATAATGATCAATTAGCAGAAACTCAAACGAAGATTGCTGCTGTTCAACGTCAAATTGACCGTGATCAAGAACATATTACAGTGATTGATGCGATGGAAGACTTGGATAGTTTAACTGAAGAAAAGGTTCAAGAACGAACTGAAGCTAAAGGCCGCGTCGTTGAATTACAACAAACGGTAGAAAACTTGGAATTAACCCAAGATGAATTGCGTGAAAAGATTAGTGAGTTAAATAAACAAATCGGTAAGTTAACCCGCGACCGGATCAAAGAAAGCATTCATTTTGATGAGTTACGTGACAACACAGCTTCAACTTTTAACGATTTTGGCGAAAAGATGTCAGACTTTGGCAGCCAATTAGGTGGTTTCGTTAAAAATACTGTTAAGAGTGTTGTCGATAACATTGATTGGAACGATGTTACGATTAAAGTGCCTGGAATTGTTTCTTCAAGTTTCAAGCATGATTTTGTTTTTGAAGATGCGACAGCTTCAATTCTTGACATCAAAAACGCCAATGGTCAGGTTAAATTGACCTCTTGGGACAACGATGATATTAAAGTAGCTGCCAATATTAAATTATTCGGACGGATGGATGAAGCAGAACCGCTAGATTCATTTACTCACCGCAGCCATATTGAAGTAACTGCTGATCGTTTTATTTTCCAAGTTCCTAATAAACGCGTTCAAGCCGATTTAGAAATCTTCTTGCCTGAACGAACTTATGATCATGTAACGATGAACTTGTTAAACGGCAATATTGAAATAACCAATTTCAATGGTAAAGATATCTATTTAAAGACAACTAACGGCCAAACATACCTTAACCAAGTGACAGCAACGATGATTGAAGTTGAGGGAGTTAACGGCTCTATTGAATTATTAGACAGTCATTTACGCGAAGCTTTATTTAGTACGGTGAATGGCAATATTAAAGTAGCTGCCAACGTTCAAGCAAGTGATTTGTCAACGGTCAATGGTAATGTACGTGCCACGATGCATAACGCCGATTTACATCGTTTAGATGCATCTTCTGTGCATGGCGATGTTAAAACAGCAGTTGAATCAACACTAGATTTTCACGGTAGTGCTAAGACACGGTTAGGGGCAGTCAATACACGTAATCATGATTTAGAGATCATGGATCAGAAGTCAACAACTGGACATCGCGTTGACTTTAAGCGGGGCGAAACTGAAGGTGCTAGTTTACATTTAAACAGTACTTCTGGTTCAATCTATTTGAAGGATAACCAATAGATAAGTTAAAATAACTGTCAAGACCACGATGTTGGGATGACAGTTTAAAAAGTCTAGTTTTAAAAAAGATAATTGGAGGAGTTTGACATGAATAAACGTTTACGTCGTTCAACAACAGATCGCAAATTAGCAGGGGTAGCCGGTGGTTTAGGCGAATTTTTCGGAATTGATGCAACGATTATCCGCATTATTTTTGCTTTTCTGGCCGTATTTGGTGGTACAGGTATCGTTGCTTATATTATCTTATGGATTTTAATGCCAGAAGGTTCAAGCAGTGATCGTAATTTTGGTTCTAATAGTAAGAACCGTTCCAATGATAATTGGAGTAACTTTTAATCGATAAGAGGTGTTTTGATTGCCGTTTCTATTATTTTTACTTTTTGTACCAGTTTTATTAATTGTTGTATGTGCATTGCTTGCAGGAGCGGTAGGGCTCTTCTTCGGTTTATTGAAGTTTTTATTTCCGATCATTATTATTGCCGCATTAGTTAACTTATTTATGCGCGATGATCGCCATAAAGCAACACAAAGCAGAGCACAATCGCGTTATCAACGTCAACAATATCGTCAAAGTTATCGCGATGCACGGACAGGACGTAAAGAGATCCATGATGCCCGCGAGGACGATGTTGTCAATAATTATCAGAATCAAGTTAATCAAAAGACACAATCAGAAAATACAGAAAATCTAAATCATGATTACAACAATGATAATGATGAATGGAGCGACTTTTAAAAATAGCTGATATTGCTTAGGGGGATAAAACTTTGAGTGCACAAGCCAGTAGACGACTTATTAATATTTCATCACTTTTGTCCCTGATGGCAATTATCGGGTTAACTATTTATTGGTGGCATTTAGGACTTTTTAGTAATCAGGTGGTCCTGCAGAGTTATTTAGGCCAACGTCGCTTGATTGGACCACTAATTTTCATCGGTATCCAAATTGTTCAAGTGGTTATTCCCATTATTCCTGGCGGTATTAGTACTGCGGTAGGTGTGATTTTATTCGGACCACTTTGGGGATTTGTTTATAATTATGTTGGGATTGTCATTGGTTCGTTTATTAATTTCTTTTTGGCACGTCACTATGGTAAGGATTTTATCCTCCACGTTGTGCCTCAGAAAGTTTACGATCGTTACATTGGCAAAACCAAAAATCAAACCGCATTTGATTGGTTCTTTGCAGCAGCCATTTTCTTTCCCGTTGCTCCTGATGATGTTTTAGTTTTAATTGCGGGCTTAACCAAAATGTCTTGGCAAAAGTTCAGTGCCATTATCATCTTCTTAAAGCCATTTACCATCGCTGCTTATAGTTTCATGCTAGTCTATGGTAGTAATTGGTTGTTACAATTCATTAAGTAAAATAAACGTTAAAAGCGCTAGGAAAAATTTTCCTAGCGCTTTTTGATTTTAGACGGTGAAATTCTTAACTACTGCTCATTAAGGTAAGAAATATGATGATGGTTCGTCGTTCTGGAACAAAGTTGCACATAAAAATCGCGGTCAAACAGGTATTTCTTAACGGGTCTAATGAAATGGTCTCTCCTAATCTTAAGATCAAATTCTGCACGCGTACGGCATTTATCAGTTAACAATGAAATAATCACTTATTAATGGTAAAATTAACCATAAATGCGTTAATTTTGGAGGCAAATGATGGCTGAAGGGATTTTGATTAAGCAACTTGTTAATGATTTAAAATTAAACGTTTTATCTGGTAGTGAGTTTTTAAGTAAAAAGAAAGTCACCACTAGTGATTTGTCACGTCCAGACTTTGAAATGACTGGTTATTTTTCTTATTATCCACAAAAACGGCTGCAGCTTTTTGGCTTGACTGAAACAGCCTTCGCAAAAGGAATGACAAGTCAGGAACGCTCAATTGTTATTCGACGGATGTGTCAAGAAGACACGCCGGCTTTTGTGATTAGTACTGGCTTAACACCGCCGGTTGAATTAATTACTGAGGCTAGTCGGGCAGGTATTCCGGTTTTAGGATCCGATTTATTAACGACTCGGCTAACCAGTGTGTTAACGGATTATTTACATTCTCAACTAGCTGAACGTCGTAGTATGCATGGCGTTTTAGTTGATGTTTATGGTCTAGGTGTTTTAATTACTGGTGATTCAGGTGTTGGTAAGAGTGAAACTGCCCTTGAATTGATCAAACGTGGTCACCGATTAATTGCTGATGATCGCGTTGATGTTTACCAACGTGATGAAAGTACAATTGTTGGTCAAGCACCAAAGATTTTAAAACATTTGATGGAAATTCGCGGTATTGGCATTATTGATGTTATGAATTTATTTGGTGCTGGTGCTGTTCGTGAGCACACAACAATTTCGTTGATTGTTAATTTGGAAAATTGGCGCGCTGATCAAAATTACGATCGTTTAGGTAGCGAGGAAGATACGCAACAGATTTTTGATGTCCCAGTACCTAAAGTAACGATTCCTGTTAAAGTTGGTCGTAATTTAGCAATTATCATTGAGGTTGCGGCAATGAATTTCCGTGCTAAATCGATGGGTTATGATGCTACGAAAGTTTTTGAACAAAATTTAAGTAGCTTAATTAAAGAAAATTCTGATGAGGATGAGAATAAATGAACACGATTTTAATGGCACTAAATCCAATCGCGTTCTCACTAGGAGCTTTGCACGTCCGTTGGTATGGTATTATTATTACCACTGGTGTTGTGATCGCCGTGGTCTTGAGTATGCGTGAGGCGCGCCGCCGGTCAATTAATCCTGACGATGTGATCGACCTACTGTTTTGGATGTTGCCAATTGGTTTGATTGGAGCCCGTCTGTATTATGTGATTTTTGAATGGCAATATTATGCGGCTAATCCTGGTGATATTATTAAGATTTGGAACGGTGGCTTAGCTATTTATGGCGGTTTAATTGCAGCAATTATTGTATTGTTAATTTTTTGCCGTCATCGAAAAATTCCAACGTGGTTGTTACTGGATGTTGTGGCACCAACTGTTATTTTGGCACAAGCAATTGGCCGTTGGGGCAACTTTATGAATCAAGAAGCTTATGGTGCCAAAACCACTTTAAGCTTCCTCCAATCGCTGCATTTGCCAAATTTCATCATTCAACAAATGAATATTGCCGGAGCTTATCGCCAACCAACTTTCTTGTACGAATCTGTCTGGAGTTTAATTGGTTTCATCTTATTAATGAGTTTGCGCCACCGACACCATTTATTTAAACAAGGTGAGATTTTCCTGGCTTATATTATTTGGTATTCCTTTGGGCGGGCGATCATTGAAGGGATGCGAACGGATAGTTTATACTTATTTGCCAATATTCGTGTGTCGCAATTATTATCGGCAATTTTATTTGTTGGCGCAATTGTAACAGTTTTAATGCGGCGCTACTATGATCCGTTGTTGAAATGGTATCTTGACGGTAGTGGTAAACCGATTCCTGTTGATCAATAAAGTTCAACCCGAATTAAGGATCAGTTTGATCATTTATATTTAAGGAGTGTCTAATTTGACAAAAATTGCAGTTTTAGGTGCCGGTTCTTGGGGTACCGTTTTAGCAGATTTATTAGTAAATAATGGTCATCAAGTTGATCTTTGGGGCAACAGTGCGGAAATGGCTGCTGAAATTAATGAGCAACATACGAATCGTCATTATTTACCTGAATTTCAGATTAACCCAGCAGTTCATGCAACGCTGGACTTAAAAGAAACATTAACAGATGCAGAAGCAGTCCTTTTTGTATTGCCAACTGCTGCCATTCGACCAGTTGCTCAACAAGTGGTATCAGTACTTGCTGAACTAAAGACGAATCCAATCTTGATTAGTGCAACTAAGGGATTGGAATTAGAAAGTCATGATCGTATTTCCCAAATCATGGCCGATGTCTTTCCTAAAGAAATTGCTGATGGTTTGGTTATTTTCTCTGGTCCAAGCCATGCCGAAAATGTCGCAACGCATGATTTAACTTCTTTAACCGTTGCATCACAAAAGATGGCTAATGCCCGTTGGGTCCAAAAGATTTTCATGAATGATTATTTCCGCCTTTATACTAATGATGATATGTTGGGTGTTGAATTAGGTGGCGCTTTGAAGAATGTCATTGCGATTGGTGCCGGTATGCTTCATGGCTTAGGCTATGGCGACAATGCTAAAGCAGCTTTAATGACTCGCGGATTGGCCGAAATTAGTCGCTTAGGTGTTAAAATGGGGGCTAACCCATTAACATTTATGGGACTTTCTGGTATCGGCGATTTAATTGTAACTTGTACTAGTGTTAACTCACGTAATTGGCGTTGTGGTAACGCATTAGGCGAAGGCCAACCGTTAGCTGAAGTCTTAGCAAATATGGGCATGGTTGTTGAAGGTGTTGGTACTGCCGAAGCAGTCCATGAACTTAGTCAACAAATGGCTGTCGAAATGCCAATTTCTGAAGCTATTTATCAAGTTCTTTATGAAGAAGCTGATCTACGTGCAGAAATCACGAAATTAATGCACCGTGATGCTCGTAATGAAGCAGAATTCGAAAATTAATCGACAAACAAACTATTAGACTTTTTGCGCGAAGTACGATAGTCTATAACTTATTAATAGTAAGGAGGATTTGCGCATGACAAAAAAATATGATGTCATTGTAATTGGCGCTGGTCCTGGTGGTATGACTGCAGCACTCTATGCTTCCAGATCCAACTTATCTGTTTTGATGCTGGACCGAGGAATTTACGGTGGGCAAATGAACAATACTGCTGAAATTGAAAATTATCCTGGATTTAAATCAATTCTAGGACCAGAGTTAAGTGAACAAATGTATGCTTCTTCAATCCAATTTGGCGCTCAATTTGCTTATGGTACAGTTAGCGACGTTGAAGATCATGGTGATTACAAGACAGTTAAAACCGATGATGGCGACTATGATGCAAAAGCTATTGTGATTGCAACTGGTGCCGAGCACAAACATTTAAATGTTCCTGGAGAAGATCAATATTCAGGTATGGGTGTTTCTTACTGTGCAGTCTGCGATGGCGCTTTCTTTAAGAATCGCGAGGTTGCAGTTATTGGTGGCGGTGATTCAGCTGTTGAAGAGGGACTTTATTTAGCCCAATTAGCTAGCAAAGTTACCATCGTTCATCGTCGGGATCAATTGCGGGCACAAAAAATCTTACAACGTCGTGCTTTTGCTAACGATAAAATCGACTTTGTTTGGAATGCTCAAGTCGAAGAAATTGTCGGCGATGGCCAAAAAATTGAGAATGTAAAATATCGCGATAAAGTAACTGGTGAAGAAAAATTATTGCCAGCTTCTGGTGTTTTCATTTATGTTGGGATTGAACCAATGACGAACGCCTTTAAGAATTTGGGCGTTTTGAATGATGCTGGTTGGATCGAGACGAACGAAGAAACACATACTAAAGTTCCTGGCGTCTTTGCTGTTGGAGATGTTCGTGAGAAACACTTGCGGCAAATTGCTAATGCCGTTGGTGAAGGTGGATTAGCAGGTCAAGCTGTTTTTGAATATCTGCAAGAATTAGGCGATAAGGCTGAAACTGCTACAACCAAATAATTAATAATCATTGAAAGATCGCTACAATTTCGTAGCGGTCTTTTTTTTGTGGCTTATTGGCTGGCATGGACGAATCTAACTTATTATGTTGTGTGGTTCTTCGTGCTTCCAGGAAATACGCTGGTGGAACGCTGCGAGTTTGATTTGAGTCAAATAAAAATCAATTTGTCTCAAATACAAACTTTATTGTAAGTGGCCCGGCCACTAACAATAAAGCCGCGGCTGACCGCGATTTCCTTTCAGCATTGTCAAAAGAGATCTGTCTTGAAGATAATCAGAGATTACCTTCAAGCAGTGTCCACCACGTTCCATGCGCAATTTTGCAGAAGCACGAAGAAGGACCACGACATAAAATCGATTTCTTAAATGTTTTATTCATACGGATTTCGTACTTTCATTGCCCGCAACTCATTACTTTTGTATACTAGTTAATGACTGAAGGGGTGGTGAGAAAATGGATCATGACGATGTGGTAGCTGTATCTGAAGAGCAACCATTATTTAGACAGCAGATTCCCTGGTATAAAAAAATATTTATCTTTATTCGTCGCATTGTCGAGCGAACAATCTCGTGTAATGTGAGCAACGCTGCTAAGGTGATTACTTATTACTGGTTATTGTCATTTTTCCCGATTATCATTTTTGTGGGTAACGTGATTCCTTTTCTTCACCTTGACGCGGCAGTGATTATGTCCTATTTAGAAATGGCCTTCCCGGGGCAAATTATGCCGTTAATTCGGCCCATTGTTTCATCGCTGTTACATAAAAGTAGCGGTGGTTTATTGTCTTTTGGTGTGATCGCAACTTTGTGGGCAGGCAGCCGGGGCACTAACGCCATGCGTAATAGTATGAATGATGCTTATCAAATTGATAGTTCTAATATTTATAGTGATATTCCAATTCAAAATGCGGTAGTACGGCGAATTTTTTCGTTTATTATGACGTTCTTTTTCATTGTCGCATTATTGGCAATTGTGGTGGTCTTTACATTTGGCCAGCAGTTTTTAGAATGGCTAATTCCTACTTTTGACTTGTCTGATACCATTTTAGATGTGTTTTTAACTTGGAAGTGGCCAGTTATTGTTAGTGTAATTGTTTTGGTTATGATGTTTTTACAATATGTTTTACCATCGGCACGATTGAAATTTTGGACTACCATTCCTGGCACAATTTTTACTTCGGGAACTTGGATTATTTTAACGCAAGGTTTCTCGTTATATGTTCGTTATTTTGCACGTTCATTTAATAGTTATGGCACGATTGGGACTTTAATTGTGGCCTTGTTGTGGCTCAATTTTGCAGCAACCCTTTTGATGATTGGTTCAGTGATTAATGCTGTGTTCAATGAGTCTTGGCATGGCCATGAATTGACGTTTAGCAACCGCATTACTAAATTATTGAAACGATAATTAAACGTTATTATCAACCTTTATTAGTTTGATTGTTCGTGATATGCTAGTAACATAACAAGGGCACGATAAAGCAAAACGTTACCTTAGTATCTCAAATAGACAGTTGTTTCTTGGGCTACAGTAACGATTTGTAATTTAGTTAGATAAATGTGTTTGAGGAGGATTTTTTGATGAAAGTTCGTAAAGCGGTAATTCCGGCAGCTGGTTTTGGGACACGTTTCTTACCAGCAACTAAAGCAATGGCTAAGGAAATGATTCCAATTGTCGATAAACCAACGATTCAATTTATCGTTGAAGAGGCTAAGGCCTCTGGCATTGAGGATATCTTGATTGTCATTGGTCGTGGCAAGCGTTCAATTGAGGATTATTTTGATTCCGCACCTGAATTGGAAGAAGATTTACGCTCAAAAGGTAAGAATGAAATGTTGAAGATGGTTCAAGAAACAACTGAACTGGGTATCAATATTTATTACACTCGTCAAGCACATCCACTTGGTTTAGGCGATGCGGTATTGCAAGCTAAATCTTTCGTTGCTAACGAACCATTCGTTGTGATGTTAGGCGATGACTTGATGAAAGATAAAGTACCATTGACTAAACAATTAATTAACGATTATGAAACAACTCATGCTTCAACATTGGCTGTTATGCAAGTGCCAAAGGACGAAGTTTCTGCCTATGGTGTTATTGATCCTGAAGGCGAGGCTGAACCAGGACTATATAATGTCCGCACTTTCGTTGAAAAGCCAGCTGCTGATAAAGCACCAAGTAACTTAGCGATTATTGGCCGTTATTTGTTAACACCAGAAATTTTCGAAATTCTTGAAAATCAAAAACCTGGTGCTGGTAATGAAATTCAACTAACTGACGCGATTGATACAATGAACAAAACACAACGTGTCTTTGCTCGTGACTTTGAAGGCGAACGTTTCGATGTTGGCGATAAGTTCGGTTATGTTAAGACTAGTATTAACTATGGTTTACAACATCCACAAATCAAAGATAATTTACGCGATTTAATTATTGATTTAGGTCATCAACTTGAAGCAGAAAATAAAACTACTACACCTAAGAAAAACGATAAAAAATAATCATTTAAAAAAGTTCGTGGTTGGTTAACTACCAATCACGAACTTTTTGTTTAAAATCATGTGGCGCAACAAAATAAAAAGCACGTTGACAATAATTGTGGTTGATATCAATGTTTGGGGAACACTGATAGTGGTAATTAAAAATTAACGTGCTTTTTGGCAATTATTCAGCTGTTCATGAAGCTATTGTTCATTAGGATCGTTGCGAGCGTCATCGTGAGTTTGATGAACAGTACCATCGAGGTGATCAGGCTCTGCATAAATGGTATAAAGTCTAAGACTTTCTGTACCGGTATTAGTGACATTGTGCCAAACATTCGCCGGAACAAAAATAGCATCATTTTTGCTTACGGGTTGTTCAATTGTCAGTGCATCTTCTGATTGCCCCATTTGACAAAGACCTTGACCAGAAACAATATGCAAGAATTGATCAACACCAACGTGAATTTCCAAGCCAATATCATCACCAGGAACGATTGTCATTAAAGCAACCTGTAATTTGACACCAGTCCAAATGGTTGTCCGATAATTTTCATTGGCTAGTGTCATTTCTTCGATGTTTTCGATGAATGGTTTACCGCCACGATCAGAAAAATCAAAAGCCATCTAACCCCTCCTTTTTAATAAAACGTTTACTTAATAAATTAATTATAACGAGTTCAAAAACGCCAACCAAGATAAATGCTTGTTAGTCCTGTTTAAACTAAAATTATCATCGTTGCTAAGCGCGCCATGGTAAAATAACGTTTAAGTAAAGCAATATTATTGCAGTAAGTTGGGTTGTTATGAAAATCAATACAAAACGTTGTCAGATTCGTGAATTTCATGTGAAGGACCTTGTTTCTTTTATGGCTTACCATAATGACTTAGATTGGATGAAATATCAAGGTTTCAAAGGCTTAACATTAGCGGAATACCAGCAAGCATTATTAGTGGTAAATGATGACTTAACCCAAGGTAAACAGTTAGCCGTCGTTGACTTAGATGATCAAAAATTAATTGGTGATCTGTACATTCGTCAAGAAGAGGACGTGTTTCACTTAGGTTATACCATTGCGCCGCGATTTGCCCGCCAAGGTTATGCTACCGAAGCTGTTACTGCTCTAATAGATTGGTTAGTAGTTTATCAAGGTGCACGCGTGATAAGGGCAGAGGTTGCTCTAGGCAATCTTAATTCAGAACGTCTATTAATTAAATTAGGCTTTCAATATCTGACGACAACTAACCAAATAAAGTGTTATGAGTTACACTTAAGGTAAAATAAGCATTGTTTTTATGAGAACTTTTAAGAAGGAATTAATAATGAAAAAAATTTGGCAATTAATCTTAATGTTTTTGGCAGTCATTAGCTTAGCTGCTTGTGGTCGTCAAACTAAGTCAACGGCTGATTCAGCTTCAAAAATAACAACTAATAAAAAAGTGACCGCATCATATTTACAAACCACCACGCCAACTTTTTATGTTCATGGCTATCAAGGTAGTGCCCATTCAACTGATACGTTGATTAATCGCGCAGTAAAACAAGCTGATGCGCATAAAGTTTTAGTTGCAACAGTGGCCAATGATGGCACGGTGAGCTACACCGGAACTTGGCGAAAGGGGACCGTTAACCCGATTATTCAAGTTGTTTTTGCAAATAACGTGGCGCCTTATGCCAGTCAATCAACCTGGTTAATGACGGTTATCAGTGAGTTAGCAAATCAGCATCACTTTAAACATTATAACGTTGTGGCTCACTCGGCGGGCAATGTTGCCACCGTTAATATGCTGATGACAACTGCTCAACCAACTAAATTCCCGCAGATTCAAAAATTTGTTTCGTTAGCAGGTTGTTATAATGGTGTTATCACTGAAGATGATGTCGCCAATCAGAATTATTTCTTAAAGAGTGGTGAGCCAGCATTAAAGCATAGCGTTTACCAAATGCTCGATGCAAAAAGACAAAATTTTCCTAATCATATCTCAATTTTAAATATTATGGGCGATTTAAAAGATGGCTCGCATTCCGATGAGTTAGTTAGTGAGGTTTCAGCGCGGTCCTTGAAATATTTAATCCGTGGTCATCAGACTAACTATCAAGAAAAACTTTTCTATGGTCATCATGCGCAACATAGTAAATTACACGAAAATAAAAAAGTTGCGACAACGATCAATCAATATCTCTGGGGTAAGCTAATAACTAAGGATTAATGCTTACTAGTTTCATTAGGGATTATTTGTTTTAAAAGTGTGGTAAATCGATATTGTTTAGGAGAAATCTGATAAACTTCAACAAAAGTGTTATAGAAATTACGATATGATTTGAAACCACAATTTAATGCAATGAGCTCAATAGAATTATCAGTTTTTATTAATTGCTTAACAGCGTCGTTTAAACGGACTGAGACCAAAAAATCATGAAAATTCATATCAAAGGTAGATTTAAAGATTCGTGAAAAATAACTATCTGAATAATTAAAATGGTTAGCTATTTGATGTAAGGATAGTTGTTCATAAAAGTTATCATTAATATAAGTTGTCACTTTATCCATGAACAAAAATGTGTTAGAAGATCGATGATTGAAAGGCTGATCAAGTTTTACTGAATAACTACGTACTAAGATACTTAATAGCTGTAGGACTAGGGCTTGCTCTTCAATTAGTGTTGCTAAAGGTAAGGCGTCGTCAGATGAATCTACAATAGTTACTAAATGATTTAGTAGTGCATATAATGCTGACGATTTTGAGGAAGGAGATTTTACTGTATTCAGATTAAATATAAAATTATGATTGAATTGATTCTCATTAATGGTTTGAAGAAATGGCAGTGGGAATTGAATACATAGTACGTGATTTCGTATCGGACTTTGAGTTGAGTGAATTGTATTCGAATTAATCAATAAAATGTCATTTGGATGCATTGAATAGAGGACACCATTTAACCAGACATCTAAAGAACCCTGTAGACAATAGATAAGTTCTGTACTCTGATGCCAATGTTGAGGAATAATTCGTTCTGTATTTTTTGCTTTAAAGGTAAAAGCATGAAAAGGTAATATATCAGATTTTTGAATAATTTCATGTGTCAGTTTCATAATTATCCTCTCAATATGTCAAATAATTACATGTTATTGCTTATATACTGTCATTGTTACATGAACAAAGGTATTTTACAATGTAAGCGTAGTTATTTATATAATAATATTGCAATATAGGAGGATTAAAATGAAAAATGCAGTTCAACATTTTTTTAACAAGATATCACCTACTTTAGATAAAATAGGAACTAACAAGTATTTACAGACGATAATGGGGGCAATGATGGCAACCTTAGGTCCAATTATTTTGGGTTCTTTTGCTACCCTGATTGGAGTTTGGGCTGGTAATGCAAAACTAACAGGTGTGCAAGAAATTGCAGGAAATGTTGGTAATGTAACAATAAATTTATTAGCGCTTTATATCGTATTCCTTGTGGCTAAACATTTAGTGCCTTTCTTTTTAAAAGATGATGATGGTACCTCGGCTGGAATAATTGCATTAATGAGTTTTCTGATTTTAACACCTTTGGGACAAATTAAGGATGGAAAGAATTTAATAACAGCATTACCTACAACTTGGCTTTCTTCTCAAGGAGTATTCTCCGCCTTAATTATTGGGTTACTTGTTGCAAGATTTTACGTATATATCAAGCAACACGGTTGGACAATTAAGATGCCGGCTGGTGTTCCACCAATGGTATCCAATGCATTTGCAGCTTTAATTCCAGCTCTTTTGATTGGCTTAATTGCTGCATTTATTAGTTTTTTATTCATTAATACGAGCTGGGGAAGTATTCACCAAATGGTTTATTCGCTAATTCAAGTGCCTTTGCGCGGTTTAGGTGGAAACATTGGTGCGATGATTGTGGTGAGCTTAGTTATGCAAATTCTATGGTTCTTCGGAATTCATGGTACTAACGTAGTATTACCGTTGGTTACACCAATTTGGTTAGCCATGGATATGGAAAATTTAGCAGCAATTCAGGCCGGACAAGCAGCACCTAATATTATTGGATTGGCTTTCTTCAATATTATTACATGGAGCGGTTTGGGATTGGGCCTTTCATTACTAATGTTATTGGCTAAATCAAAACGCTATCGAGAATTGGGTCGATTAGCATCTATTCCAGCTTTATTTGGTGTCACTGAGCCGCTGATATTTGGTACGCCACTGGTTTTAAATTTTGATTTTGCGGTACCCTTTATTACAAATAATACAATTGCGTTGATTATAAGTTATTTTGTTACTAAAATTGGTTTAGTTGCTCGCTTTACAGGTGTTCAGGCGGTATTTGGATTACCATTAGGATTTCACGCAGCGGTGGAAGGACATATCTCTATTGTTGTTCTCCAATTATTTATTCAACTAGTACTGTCACCGTTATTATGGTATCCATGGCTTCGTCGTGCAGATAAAAAAGCATTATTAGAAGAACAAACAGTGAAATAAGGAGAGCATAATGAAAACTGAAGATTTACGCTCGCTCTTAAATTCTTTAACAGTTGAAGAAAAAATTGGACAATTAGTACAACTATCTGGCGATTTTTATAACGCTTCTGATATTTCATTAGGTCCTCAGAGAAAGCTTGGCATTACACAGAGAACTGTCGATCTTTCTGGGTCAGTTTTAAATGTTACTGGGGCCGATAATATTCATAAGGTTCAGGAAAAACACTTGAAAAAGAGTGATCATGCTATTCCGTTGTTATTTATGTCTGATATTATTTATGGATATAAAACAGTATACCCAATTCCATTGGGGATGGGAGCTACGTGGAATCCAGAATTAATTGAAAAGGCGTATGAAAATACTGCTGACGAAGCGTACGCCAGTGGAACACATGTTACTTTTGCACCGATGGTTGATTTAGTGAGAGATCCTAGGTGGGGTAGGGTTCTTGAATCAACAGGCGAGGATCCATATCTAAATTCAAGATTTGCTAGTGCCATGGTTCGTGGTTTTCAAAAGAAAATGGATAAAGGTAAAGGAATTATTTCTTGTGTCAAACATTTTGCGGCCTATGGAGCAGTGGAGGCTGGGCTAGAATATAATTCTGCAGATTTGTCACTGTCTAATTTGTTTCAAAACTATTTACCTTCTTATAAATCGGCTATTGTCGCGGGGGCAAAGATGGTCATGACCTCGTTGACAACATTGAATGGAGTTCCAGCTACGGCAGATAAATGGTTACTTAATGATATCTTGAGAAGACAGTGGGGATTTGAAGGAATTATTATTAGCGATTATGCTTCTGTTTACGAATTAACACAGCACGGTTTCGCTGAGAATAATGTTGATGCTGCGGAGAAAGCGTTGAATGCTGGTGTTGATATTGATATGAAATCACCTTGTTATGCAACTGGCCTACAACCACTATTAGAATCTGGACACTTGAGTGAAGAAAAAATTGACCAAGCAGTTTGGCGAGTTTTATCATTAAAAAACGAACTCGGACTTTTTGAGGATCCTTATCGTGGAGCTTCTCAAGAGCTAGAACAAAAGGAAATATTATCGACTTCAAAGAGAAAATTAGCAAGGCAAGTAAGCAGAGAGTCTTTAGTAATGCTTAAAAATGAAGATAGCTTGTTACCACTAGCTACCGACCAAAATAAAAAAATTGCATTAATAGGTCCTTATGCGAGTGAAAAAGAATTACTAGGATTATGGGCTGTTCACGGTGATCGTGATGATACTATTACGATTGAAAAGGGTATTAGAGAGTACATTAATTATAAAAATTTACGTGTTGCTAAGGGAACAGATATAATACGTGATGTGAATTTCTTTGAACAATCTGGAATGGTTTCAGGGCTGGCCAATAAAGTGATTTCTGATCGTACAATCGAAAAAAAGAACCATCAAGAGGCAATTGATGCTGCGAAGTGGTCTGATATTATTATTTTTGCTTGTGGTGAACATACAATGCAGAGTGGTGAAGCAGGTAGTAGAACGAAATTACGGCTACCTGATAATCAAATGGATTTGCTGAATGAACTAGCTATGTTAGGTAAACCAATCGTTACTATTGTTATCAGTGGTCGCCCATTGATTTTAACAGAAGTTGCTAAGAAATCTCAGGCAATTATTCAAGCTTGGTTTCCAGGGACAGAAGGTGGCCATGCTATCGCGGACGTTGTTTTCGGAACCTATAACCCATCTGGGCGCTTATCAATGAGTATGCCATATACAGAAGGACAAATTCCTATATACTATAATCATTTAAGAACTGGGCGTCCTCAAAATAATTCACAGCATGTAGGACGTTTTGTTGCAAAGTATACTGATGCGCCAACAAATCCGCTATATCCATTTGGATATGGTTTATCGTATGGATCAGTTAACTATCATAAAATTGAGCTTGAGAAAAGAAAAATAACCGAACAAGAAAATTTAGAAGTTAGAATAGTAATTGAAAATACTAGTGATATAGAACGTGATGAAATTATCCAAATGTATATTAGAGATATTGCAGCAAGTGTTGTTCAACCGGTTAAGCGATTGATTAATTTTCAACGTATTCATCTTTTACCAAGACAGAAAAGACAACTTACATTTACTTTAACGGCAGCAGATCTTGTATTCTATGATCGTTTGGGATCTCCAAAATTAGAGAGAGGTTCATTTGAGTTATTGATCGGTCCTAATTCCGAAGAAACGCAACAAACAAGTTTCGAACTAATTTAGATTTTTAACTATAAAAATTAAGGACACATAGTTGTTTGCGGAATTGTTTTGCCAAAGTGTTTGTTAATCTTAGAAATAAGTTAAACTTAAATTGACCTAAATCTAAACTTAGATTTAGGTCAATTTTTTTAGATAAATCATATATGCTATGTTGGTACTGATTGTTTAGCAGTATTCTTCAAAAGATTTAACGAGATTAGTAATTAAGCAACTAATTTTACAAGTGTTCGATATTTGTGACAAGATTTAAACAGGAATTCTATATGGACAATATTAGATTTGAATAAATAACTTGACATAATAAATTTACAAGTGTAAACTTTAGTTATTCAATAGATTACAGATGTAAATTTAATAATTGTTTTTTGAATTGAATTAAGTAATGGGGAGGAATTAACCATGACGGATAATAAGAATGCTAAGCAAACGACTGATCATCAAATGCATGATCATCACGAAATGAAGATGGACCACGAGCAGATGAATATGGCGCCTGAGTCAATGCATGAAATGTCCCATCATGATATGAGCAACATGGACATGCATCATATGGATATGGACATGGGCGGTGGTCATATGATGCATATGGGTAATTTAAAACAGAAATTCTGGGTGTCCTTAATTTTAATGATTCCAATTTTAATTTTTGCGCCAGTGATGGGAATTATGATGCCATTTACGATCATGTTTCCTGGTTCTGAGTGGATTGTACTGATTGCCGCAACCATAATTTTCTTCTATGGTGGTCGGCCGTTCTTCTCAGGGGCCAAAGCTGAATTGCAACAACGTAAACCAGCAATGATGACGTTAATTGCTTTAGGGACTGGGGTTGCTTATTTTTACAGTATTTATGCCTTTGTGGTTAATAACTTTACACATAGTGCGCATGTGATGGATTTCTTTTCTGAGCTAGCAACATTAGTGGTGATTATGTTGTTAGGGCACTGGATTGAAATGAACGCGATTATGAGCGCTGGTAATGCCGTGGAAAAGATGGCCCAGTTGCTGCCTGGTGAAGCACATGTTCAATTAGCCAGTGGTCAAATTGTTGATAAAAAATTGACAGAGGTTAAAGTTGATGACATTGTTATTGTCCGTGCAGGTGAGTCTATTCCTGCTGATGGTCAAATTTTAAGTGGTACTAGTGATGTTAACGAGTCATTAGTGACTGGTGAATCCAAGGCTGTCAAGAAAGATGTTGGTGCTAGTGTTATCGGTGGTTCTGTTAATGGTGATGGTTCCTTAACTATTAAAGTTACTGGAACAGGCGAAAGTGGCTATTTGTCACAAGTCATGCAGTTAGTGAAGAAGGCTCAACAAGATAAGTCCAAGACGGAAACGTTGGCTGATAAAGTAGCTGGTTGGTTATTTTATGCAGCCTTAATATTTGGTGTTTTAGCTTTTATTTTATGGGGAATTAATGCAGATATTGCAACGGGATTATCACGCATGGTGGCAGTGTTAGTCATTGCTTGTCCGCATGCTTTAGGCTTAGCCATTCCGTTAGTTGTTGCGCGTAGCACATCAATCGCCGCTGCTAACGGTTTACTGATTCAACAACGTGATGCAATGGAAAAAGCACCCGCGATTACTCATGTTTTATTGGATAAGACAGGTACATTAACCGAGGGTAAGTTTACAGTTAACACAATTAAAAGTTTGACCCCAGATTTAACGGATCATCAAGCTTTAGCGCTAATGGCTAGCTTAGAGCAACACAGCAGTCATCCGATTGCTACCGGTGTCCTAAATGCAGCTAAGGCGGCGCAGTTAAACCTTGAAGAAGCTGCTGATGTTGAAACTATTAAAGGCGTGGGCTTGAGTGGGTCGATTGCCAATCAAACTTATCAGATTGTGACAGCGGCTTATTTGCAAAAACAGCAGATTGAGTTTGATCAAGCCCAATATGATCAACTAGCTGCCCAAGGTAATAGTATTAGTTACTTGATTTCTGAGCAAAAGCCGCTGGCCATTCTAGCAGTAGGTGATCAAATCAAACCTGATGCAGCGAAATTCATTAGCGACTTAAAAGCGATGGCGATTACGCCAGTGATGTTAACTGGTGATAATCAACAAACAGCCCAAAAAGTGGCGCAAGTCTTAGGTATTACTGAGTTTAAGGGGCAACTTTTACCAGAAGATAAGGAAAAAGTTGTTCGCGAATATCAAAGTCAAGGTAATCAAGTCATGATGGTTGGTGATGGGGTCAATGATGCGCCTGCTTTAGTTCGTGCTGATGTTGGTGTCGCCATTGGTGCCGGAACGGATGTGGCCATTGACTCCGCCGATGTGGTGTTAGTTCAAAGTGATCCCGCTGATGTGGTTAACTTCATTCGTTTGGCCAAAGCAGCCAAACGTAAAATGATTGAGAACCTTTGGTGGGGTGCCGGTTATAACGTGATTACGATCCCACTAGCGGCTGGTATCTTAGCACCAATTGGCATTATTGTTAATCCAGCAGTAGGTGCAGTGATCATGTCAATGTCAACGATTATTGTGGCGATCAATGCGATGACGTTAAAGTTGAAGAAATAAACCAGCAGATTAACGAAAAATAGCTAGTCAAAATCAAAAAATATTTCTGTTAATAATTTGAATAAAATAGCGTAAATAATAAATGGCAAGATTCAGCATATCAACTGAATTTTGCTATTTTTTTAACCTAAATATCTTGTATGTTATTCAATCTATCCACAGGTTTATCCACAATATCTAGTTGCTAGTAGCTTGTTATTTCAAGATGTGGTGTGTATCATTAAAGATGAAGATCAAGATAAGAGGTTGTTGAGATGCAGGAATTGAAGACAAATATTGCAACAGAAACACTAAATATCAAAGTTATTAAGCGTGATGGACGCGTAATGAGCTTCGATCCCGACAAGATTGCACAAGCTATGCAAAAAGCTGCTGAAGCTGAAAATCATGAGCTTGAAGGCAAAACTCTAAATGATTTGCAAGCTGTCTTAGACGATGTCTTAGCTGAAATTAGCGACCGTTTCCCCAAAAACGTTAAAATTTACGAAATTCAAAATATTGTTGAGCATACTTTATTAGATCATCACTTATATCAAATCGCTAAAGATTATATTAATTATCGAACAGAACGCGATTTCGAGCGTAGTCAAGCAACGGATATTAATGTGACGATCCAAAAATTATTAGATCGTGATGCCACAGTTGTTAACGAAAACGCCAATAAGGATAGTCGTGTCTTTAACACGCAACGCGATCTAACTGCCGGTACAGTTTCTAAGGCCATGGGCTTAAAAATGTTACCACAAAAAGTTGCTAATGCTCACTTAAAAGGCGATATTCATTGGCATGACTTAGATTACCAACCATTCAGTCCGATGACTAATTGTTGCTTAATCGACTTTAAAGAAATGCTTAGTCATGGTTTTAAAATTGGTAATGCAGATGTTGAATCACCACACTCTATTCAGACAGCCACGGCTCAAATGAGTCAAATTATTGCCAACGTTGCATCATCACAATATGGTGGTTGCTCAAGTGATCGAACGGATGAGCTGTTAGCCCCTTATGCAGAAATGAATTATCAAAAACATATTAAAGATGCAGCGATGATTACGGATGATCAGGCTAAACAAGAAGCATTTGCTAAAGCCAAAACTAAAAAAGATATTTATGATGCTATGCAGGCTTTGGAATATGAAATCAATACCTTGTATTCATCAAACGGTCAAACACCATTTGTCACGATTGGTTTTGGTTTAGGGACTTCTTGGTATGAACGCGAAATCCAAAAAGCTATTTTAAATGTCCGTATTTTAGGTTTGGGTATTGAACATAGAACGGCGATTTTTCCTAAGCTAGTTTATTCAATTAAAGAAGGAACGAATCGTCAACCAAGTGATGTTAACTATGACATCAAGGAATTAGCTATCGAATGTGCAACTAAAAGAATGTATCCAGACATCATTAACTACGATCGTCTAAAAGCGATGACAGGTAGTTTTAAGGCACCAATGGGTTGTCGTAGTTTCTTGCAAGGTTGGACAGATCCTGAGACTGGTGAAGAAGTTAATTCCGGACGAATGAATTTAGGCGTTGTCACAATTAACTTACCAAGAATTGCCCTTGAATCCCGTGATAACAATGGTACTGGTGACAAAGATAAGTTCTGGCAATTATTTGAAAATCAATTGGATATTGCTCATGAAGCATTACAGTATCGAATTAATCGGGTTAAAGAAGCTAGTCCTGATAATGCGCCTATTTTGTATGAATATGGTGCTTTTGGCAAGCGACTCAAACCAACCGACAGTGTTGATGAATTATTTAAAAATGGTCGGGCTACCGTTTCCTTAGGCTATATTGGAATTTATGAAGTTTGTACCGTCTTTTACGGCCCAGAGTGGGAAAAGAATCCCGAGGCTAAACAATTCTCTGTCGAAGTCATTAAGAATCTTTATAACCATTGTAAAGATTGGGAAAAAGCAGAAGGTTATCATTATTCAGTCTACGCTACACCTGCTGAATCACTAACCAATACTTTTTGTGCTGCTGATACAAAAAAATTCGGTAAGGTTAAAGATATTACGGATAAAGAGTATTACACGAACTCATTCCACTTGGATGTTCGTAAAGCTTGGACACCATTTGAAAAATTGAGTTTTGAATCTGACTATGAACCATACACAAGTGGTGGGTTTATTCATTATTGTGAATATCCAAATATCAAGCAAAATCCTAAAGCTTTAGAAGCTGTCTGGGATTATGCATACGATAAAATCTCTTATTTAGGGACAAATACGCCGATTGACCAATGCTTCAAGTGTGGTTATAAAGGCGAATTCGTCGCCACTGAGAAGGGCTTTAAGTGCCCACAATGTGGTAATAGTGATCCGGCACTTTGTGATGTGGTTAAACGGACTTGTGGTTATCTAGGTAATCCTAATCAACGGCCAATGGTTCATGGACGCCATGAGGAAATCGTGCATCGTGTTAAACACATGAGCTTTAGCAATAATCAAGTTGCCAATCAGGATCGTAACGCGTAATCATTGTTTTTGAGAAAGAAAGTGAACACTTGGCTGAAAAAGCTATTAAATTACCAAAAAATCCGCAGCCAGGTGAATGGCGTGCTGAAGATTTAAGTTTGAAGTATATTGCTGACTATAAACCTTTTAACTTTGTTGATGGTGAAGGGGTTCGTTGTAGTCTATATGTTTCCGGTTGTCGTTTTGCCTGCCCGGGTTGTTATAACGCCGCTGCTCAGAATTTTCACTATGGCCAACCCTATACAGACGAATTACAAGCACAGATTTTGGATGATTTGGGTCAATCTTATGTCCAAGGGCTAACTTTGCTTGGTGGTGAACCGTTTGTTAACACCCAAGTTTGTTTACAGTTAGTGGATGCTTTGCGTGAACGATTTGGTCACACTAAAGATATTTGGTCTTGGACTGGTTATACTTGGGATGAATTAATGCAAGAAACACCAGATAAGCTAGAATTATTAAGTAAAATTGATATTCTTGTGGATGGCCGCTTTTTATTGGCTAAGAAGGATCTGACATTGCAGTTCCGCGGTAGCAGCAATCAACGGATTATTGATGTTCAAAAATCATTAGCACAAAACAAAGTGGTGCTTTGGGATAAGTTAGTTAAATAAAAACATTAAAAAAGCGTATCTTCTGTTAAGGAAGATACGCTTTTTTAATATGTCGATAATATTTGGCTAACGGCACTTTTATTTTATTGTTAAAAAAGTTTATAAAAAGCGAGTAAAATTACTTGCTTATAAAAAGTAAGCGAACTACAATAAAGTCATTAAGTTTTAGGAGGAATTTATGATGACAATTGTGAATGGTTATGAACAAAGTGATCGCGAAGAACACATTAACGTTTTAAATCTAGAATCTTTGGAAGCTCGTGCTGAAAAAATTATTCCTAAAGGTGGATTTGGTTACATATCTGGCGGCTCTGAAGATAACTGGACATTGGCGCAGAATCGCAAAGCCTTTACCCATAAACAAGTTTATCCACGTGCTTTAGCTAATATTGATCAACCGGATCTAAGCACGAATGTTTTTGGCTTAGATTTAAAGACACCAGTGATGATGCCACCATTAGCTGCACAAGGTTTAGCCCATGCAAAAGGGGAAATGGACACAGCTAAAGCATTCGCAGCTGAAGGTGCTTTAATGGCACAAAGTACTTATTCATCTGCTTCAATCGCCGATACGGCTGCCGCTGGCAATGGCGCACCGCAATTTTTCCAATTGTATATGAGTAAAGATTGGAAGTTTAATGAGGCTGTTATCGATGAAGCCAAAAAGGCAGGCGTCAAAGGAATTATTCTAACCGTTGATGCTACCGTTGATGGTTATCGTGAAGCTGATATTATTAATCATTTTCAATTCCCAATTCCCATGGCTAACTTAGAGAAATTCAGTCAAGGTGCTGGCAAGGGTCAAGGCATTGCTGAAATTTATGCGGCTGCCGCTCAAAAAATTAGTGCTGATGACGTTCGTCGAATTGCTGAATATAGTGGCTTACCAGTAATTGTTAAGGGTATTCAAACACCAGAAGATGCTGAATTAGCAATTGGTGCCGGTGCCAGTGGTATTTATGTTTCTAATCATGGCGGTCGTCAATTAAACGGTGGCCCAGGTTCATTTGACACATTAAGTGCAATTGCCCAAGCTGTTAATGGTCGGGTTCCTGTTATCTTTGATAGTGGTGTTCGTCGTGGTTCTGACGTCTTTAAAGCCTTAGCAGCAGGTGCTGACTTAGTCGCAATTGGCCGTCCCTTTGTTTATGCTTTAGCTTTAGGTGGAGCTCTAGGTGTCCAAGATGCCTTACAAGAGATTAATCATGAATTTGCAACAATCATGCAATTAGCTGGAACTAAGACGATTGCTGATGTTAAAAAAGCCAAACTTGCTGATTTTAATTATTAGACTTAGTGGTAATCCACTAGTAAGTTAATTATAGCGTTTAAAACAATGATGATTGTTTTAAACGCTATTTTTATATCTAAATAATTAAACGCATAAAATTCGTTGATTGATAGATAATAAAAAGATATTCGTTTAATCTTCATATTTTGATCAAAATTTGTTGCTATTATTTTAAACAGTCATGTATAAATAATCATTATGAAGAATAAAGGGGTTGTTTCGTATCAAAAAGTCAACAAAAATTATTGCAGCAGTATTAACAGCAGTTGTGGTAATTGGGGCGGGCGTGGGACTTTGGTGGAAGTTTTCAACAAAGGCAAAACAAATTCAGGCGGGTGTTATTAGTAATGAACAAATCAAGAAAAATCTTGATAGTAAATTGATTAAAACCCGTCAAAATAAACAAAAAGCTGCAGTTAAGAAGTATCAAGCAGTAGCGGCGGACAATCGCTATACTTTAACTAATCCGTATGTCAAAGTTGATCCTTATGGTCGTTCACCACTGGCAGCTTTGGCAATTTTTCAGACTCCAGAAGCAAGTAAAATTTCATTAACTGTGGTAGGTAAAACAAAAAAGACGTCTATTTCAACGACGGATAAAACTTATAGCAAACAACATACGATTAGTATTCTGGGACTGTACGCAGATTATAATAATACGGTTAAAATAACAGCAACGACTAAATCCGGAGAAAAAACAACCAAGACGTTACATATCAAAACAGCTGCTTTACCAAGTAACTTGGCGTCGGTTAAGATCAACGTGAAAACCGCTAATAAAACTAAAATGGCGATTGGTGATAATAAATTAACGTTTGTTGTCCGGACCACCAAACAACCCTTTGCGATTGATGCGGATGGCGCAATTCGGTGGTTCTCAACCGATTACTCACAGCATGTTTTTAAACAATTGGCCAACGGTCATATTTTAAGATTAGCGAAGAAAAATAATGATGCCCTCATTTATAATGAGATGCTCGAAGAAGATTATACTGGTCGTGTTTATAAAGAATATCACTTCGGAACTAGTGCAGCGGATAAGAATATGGATACTGATGCTGAATATACGTTGATCCATCATGATGCCATTGAATTACCTAATCACAATATTTTAGCGACGGTTTCTGATGGTACTTCTGGTGGTAAGACCAAGAATCAGTATGTTGAAGATACTATTGTCGAGATCTCGCATAAAACTGGTCAGATTGTTAAAGTGATTGATTTGAAGAAAATCTTACCAACTAGCATGTATACCGCCAAGACGTTAATGCACGGCAAGGCCAAAGATTGGTTCCACATGAATTCACTCTATTATCAAAAGAGTACAGGTGACCTGGTGATCTCTGGGCGGCATCAAGATATGGTTTTTAAGATGAATTACAAGACGTTAGACTTTAAATGGATTTATTGTGGTAAAAAGAAATCAACCTGGCCCAAATCCTTACAAAAATATGTTTTGACACCAACTGGTAATACTCGCTATACTGGTGGCCAACATGCAGCTATTTTGTTACCAAGCACAACGAAGAAAACTGATGTTTTGGCATTATTTAATAATAATGTTGCGATTACTAATGGTCAGAAGTCTACAAGCAAGCAGTATTCCGAAGCGGCAGTTTATAAAATTAATTTAAAGCAAAAGAAGATTACCAAAGTTTGGCAAAATGGCAAAGATCAAGGCAAAAGTCATTTTAGTTTGGTTATCTGCAGTAATCGGCTGATGAGTAACGGGAATTTCTTAGTTGATTATGGTTATTTACAAGAAGGAAAAGTTAGTAATATTCAAGAAGTGACGAAGTCAGGCCAACGTGTTTTTAGTGTTTATTTCTCTAATTTAGGGAATAATGGTTATGTTTACCGAGCAGAACGCTTTTCGTTATATCCCAATAATAGTCGCGATAGTCAGACTTATGAATAAAAGGAGATAAGCATCGTCATTATCTTTTAAAAAATAATAAAAGGACCAGGATATCCAATATTTAGATATTCTGGCCTTTTTTTAGAATCAAAAGGTATTAATTGAAATTATGATAAAATTTGATTTAGACAATTTTGTAATTCATTAGTATTTTTACACCGATTTATTTGCTCAATTTTTACTTGATTTTCGATCAATGAAATTAAGCTCGAAAGTGCATCTAGATGAGAGGTTTTGTCATTAGGTGCAAGTCCAAAAATTATTTTAATTGATGTTTTAGAATCTTCAAGGAAGACAGGCTTATCTAAAACGAGAATAGAAATTCCTAATTTCTTAACACCATTACCCGGGGCGGCGTGAGCTAACATTACATGATTTCTTAGTACCATGTAAGGACCATATTTTTGTGTGAGTTTTATGATTTCTTGTGCATAATTTTTGTCTATACATCCTGAATTTTGTAGCGGGAGCATTGCAACCTTGATAGCTTGTTGCCAATCAGAAACATCTGAAGTATATTGTACATTTTTTGAAGATAAGAGTGTTTTTAAAGAGAATTTGGTATTGGTATTGGTATTGTCTGTATTTTTCAAACTTAAATACTTTGTTAAGTCGTTTTCTAGTCCCTTAGGATCAAAAATTTTAGCATGGCGACTAACTAAATCAATAAGAGCCTGAATATTAGCCTTGATTTGTGGCCGATCTATAATTGCATTTTTGATAAATTCTTGTTCGATTAAAGCCAATTCACCTTTTGTAGGAATAGCAGAAACTTTTAAGAATGGTAATTGATTCTTCGGAACAATATTAATTGTACTAATAATCATACTGATATTTTTTAGTGATAATTTTTGATATTCTGCTAAGGAAACTGCTCTATCAAAATTAACACTTGGAAAATAATAGTGCATATTTTTTAACAGGAGATTAGAAGTTCCAATACCACTTGAACAAATAACCAGTACTTTTTTATTGTCATCAGCTGAATGGTAGTTTTCAATAGCACCACCTAAATAAATGGCAATTAAAAAGATTTCAGGATCGGGAATTGGTTTGTTGAGTAAAATTTCAAATGGCTTAACTGCAATCTTAGTTAGGTTGATAGACTGTTGATAACTATCGTTAACGTTATTGGTTGTTGCGTTCATAAATGGCATATTATATTTTATTCGGTAATAGGCCGACGTTAAATGAATCGTTAAGTTCTGAATAAGTTGTTTTGAGTAGATATTGGAATTTGCTAGTTGACTAAAATTTGTAATTATCTGTTCAGAAACTGGCCGTAATCTTTTTACAATATCAGAATCCCAATTAACTTTGTGGAATTGTAAAGTATTGACAATTTGACAAATGTAATCAATTTCAGATGAACAAGTTATGTTTAAGTCATTAAGTAAGCTTTGTGCCCAAGTTTTAGTTAATCTGTTTTTTGAGGAATCATAGCTAATATGGTTATGCAACTGATGATGACCATCACGAATACGCGGCAAGTACCACTGAAAGAATGATTTTAGGAAAAGTTTGCCATCATCAGAATAATAATTTCCAGAAATACGTTCAATTAAGATAATTTGTCGGTCAATAAATCTAGTATCGGTTAACTTAATGGTATTTTTGTAGAGCGGTAGGTATTTCAAAGTATTAATATGTTCAACAATCCAAGTTCTCTTGGCTAATTCGCTCCCAATTATTTTTTTACCATTAGGTGTACTAACAATATGTAGGTTGAATTCTGCTAATGATTGTTTAAGTACTTGTATATCGCGCAGGACAGTGTTTTTAGAAATTCCTAATTGTTGAACAAGATAACTAGTTGGAATGGTAGAGAATTGAATAAATAAATAAATGATTAAGTTTCTTCTTTGAAAAATCGAAAGATTGTTAGTAGTTGAACGTGTATTTTCTATAGAGAAGTGTTCTTGTAAAAAGATTTTAGTATCCTGAGAGATAAAATAGCCTGTATTTTTGATATTGTCAATACCATCAACGCCTCTCTCGGACAGTTCATCGTTGACAGCATTAATTAAATAGAAGATACTTCTTCTGGATAAATGTAGACGTGCCATTAAATAGTCAATCGAAATAAATTCCTTTGAACTTATTAGCAACTGCAGCAAATGATCGCCATGTTTGTGGGTACTGAAATTAATCACCATACCTGCTCCTTTTTACCTGTCCCAAGTTTGCACTTTTACGTTACTTATCATTGCACTTGTGGTGTAATTAAGCAACCCATATAATAAGTAAGTAGTTACCTTATTGGTCTATTTTTGTTAGTGATTAAGGTATCAAACTTATATCAAATTAATTCAATCGTTTATATATGGAGTTAAACAGAAGAGGAGAGATTATGCTTTTTGATAAAGAAGTGATTTTATTTGATCAAAGTGTCACATCCAATATTGATGCGTTAACATTACTAGCTAATCAACTTAATGAAGTCGGCAGTGTTAATGATCAATATAAGGACGCTATTTTAAAAAGAGAATCAGAGTTCCCTACTGGTTTGCAAACGTCATCTGTAGGAATTGCCATTCCTCATACTGACGCTGATAAAGTTGTTGAACCACAAATTGGTTTTATGAGACTTAAAAATCCAGTTAAGTTTTTGCAAATGGGGGATAATTCTGAAGTTCAGGTCAAAATGATTTTTATGCTTGCTTTAAAACAATCGGAAGATCAATTGACCATGCTACAAACTTTAATGAACTTATTTCAAAATGAAGAAGCAATGTCTAGATTACAAGAACTATCTTCTAAAAAAGAGTTTTTAGAAATTATGAAACAAGTTGGGATTATTAAATAAAAGGGGTCATAAAAATGAATGTAATATCTTCGGGGTTACAGTGGTTTGTTGATTTGGGTGCAAGTGTTATGCTCCCAATATTACTCTTTCTGTTTGGGTTAGTTTTAAGAATTAAACCTAGTAAGGCTTTTAAAGCAGGCTTAACAATTGGAATTGGTTTTATTGGTTTGAATTTAGTTATTGGGCTCCTAACTAAAAATCTTGGTCCGGCTTCACAAGCAATGGTCAAAAACTTTGGATTACACTTAGGAACAATTGATATTGGCTGGCCCGCTGCTTCTGCAATTGCATATGGAACAATTTTGGGTAGTTTAGCCATTCCGGTAGGTGTTATTACAAACGTCGTATTACTTTTACTGGGATTAACTAAAACGCTTGATGTTGATGTTTGGAATTATTGGCACATCGCCTTCACTGGTTCACTTGTGTATGTTGTTTCACATAGTTTTGCTTTAGGTTTATTTACAATGGTTGTTCACGTAATGATCATTTATCTTTTAGCAGATATGGCAGCGCCATATATTCAAAAACAATATGGTTTAGAAGGAATCTCGTTTCCTCAAGGTGCTTCTGCTCCTGGTTATATTTTAGCTTTGCCGTTAAATTGGATTATGGATAGAATCCCTGGTATCAATAAAATCAAAATCACGCCTGAAACAATTCAGAAAAAAATGGGTATCTTTGGTGATTCTTCAGTTATGGGCTTAATTATTGGTTTAATTATTGGCTTTTTAGCAAAATATTCATTGGCTAAAACACTACAACTTGGTGTTAGTACAGCAGCCGTGTTAGTTTTAATGCCAAGAATGGTTTCTCTATTAATGGAAGGTTTAACGCCAATTTCAGAAGGTGCCAATAAATTTGTTCAATCACGTTTCCCAGGACGCGATTTGTATATTGGTATGGACAGTGCCTTGGCAGCAGGTAATTCAACGGTTCTTTCGTCAGCACTTATTTTAGTTCCACTAACACTTTTAATTGCAGTTATTCTTCCTGGTAATCACGTTTTACCATTTGGTGATTTGGCTACTTTACCATATATGATTGCTGTTATGGCCGCAGTTTTCCGTGGTGATATTTTCAGAACAATTATTGGTGGCATCGTTAACGTTATTGGAAGTCTTTATATTGCCTCATGGGTTGCACCATTGGTTACTGCCGCTGCACAAGGTGCAAAATTCAATCTTCAAGGTAATTCTTCCATTTCTGTTCTTAGTGATGGTGGTGTTTGGACAACTTGGGTTATTGTCGGATTAGGTAAGATTATGACTTGGGGTGGTATTGGTTTAATTGGTGTTGTCACGCTGGCAATCATGATATGGTACAATAAATTTAGAAGTAAAAATAACAAACAAACAGTTACAGAAACAGCAAGTAATTAATTAGAGGTGTAATCATGAAAACAATTATGGTAGTTTGTGGTAGTGGCATTGCAACGTCAACCGTTGCTGAAGGAAAAATCAAGGAATATTTACAATCTAAGGATTTGCTTGATAAAGTTAAAATGTATAAAGGAAATATTGCTGAGTATGTTAATCATGTTGATGATTATGATGCTTTTGTTAGTACAGTTGTTGTTCCTGACAATATTAAAGATAAGGTTATTAGCGGTTTACCTTTATTAACGGGTGTAGGTACTGAAAAAGTTTATCAACAAATTGTTGATAAACTAGGATTTAATGATTAGTTTAGAAAAATAGTTAAAAAAGAATCCCTAATGTCATAATTTTGACATTAGGGATTCTTTTTTAAATTTATGGTAAATCGTTGCCTGCAGCAAAGTAGACGTCGTACCATTCTTGCTTGGTTAACTCAATATCTGCACCGTTAGCACTATCGATAATGTGTTGAGGAGTCATGGTGCCCAGAACGACTTGCATGTTAGCAGGAAGCCGTAAAATCCACGCAACAGCAATAGCGTTTTTACTAGTGTGATATTTATCCGCTAGTTGAGCTAATGATTCGTTTAATGCTTGATATTTAGGACTGTTAATAAAGGAGCCTTCAAACATGCCGTATTGGAATGGTGACCAAGCTTGAATAGTCGTACCCATCCGACGTGAAAATTCTAGCACACTGCCATCATGATTCAACGAACGATCATCCGCCATATTTGTATGCATGCCAAAATCAATCATCCCTGTGTGGGCGATGCTAAGTTGTAATTGATTGATTAGCAGCTTTTGACTGATCCCTGCTTGAACCATTTTGAATTGTTCGGGGTTAAAGTTAGAAACGCCAAAGTGACGCACCTTACCACTTGCTTGTAAATCATCAAAGGCAGCGGCAATTTCATCGATTTCCATCAATGGATCTGGTCGATGTAATAAAAATGAATCCAAATAGTCTAATTGCATCCGTGATAAGATACCGTCGACAGCATCAATGAGATGTTGCTTAGAGAAATCATAACGTTGACCAAAGACAAAACTACCATGGCTACGTTTAGGATCAGTGACAATCCCACCTTTTGACTGAATATAAAGTTGGTCGCGAGAAATATTTGTTTGTTTCAACGCTTGACCAAAGGTGATTTCAGAATTACCCATGCCATAAATATCTGCTGAATCGATAAAATTAATACCAGCATCAACGGCGGTTTGAATACTCTGCGCAGCTTGTTCAACTGATAAAGCTTCCATGCGCATAATGCCTAGTGCTACTGAAGAAGTCTGCCAATTTGTTTGGCCCATTTTTACTTGTTTCATGATGTTACCTCCTGAAGACTCGATAACATTATTGTAATAGGCTAACAATATCTACACAAGACGGCACTATTTTTTGCCTAGGTTACTTAGAAGTTTCCACTGTGAATAAAGTGGCGAGTTGATCCAATTTAGCTTGTTTCTCTAACTTAGTTGTTTCGTCAAAAGTGCAAGTAGGGTGCTTCAATTGATATTGATCTGACATGTTGACATACCCCCAAGCACACATGACATCAAGTAGGGGAAAGATACTTTCTCCATGCTCTGTGATGCTATATTGAACTTGAACGGGAGTGGTTGGAATAACTTCACGTTTAACAATTCCTTGAGCCTCAAGTTCCTTTAATTGTTGGGTCAGGGTCTTTTTAGGGGCAGTTTCTAAGTAACGCAAGATTTCGCTATAACGATTAGTCCCTTGCGTCTGTAATAAATGCAGGATTAACGGTTTCCACTTACCACCGATAACATCTAAGGTGACTTCGATTTCACTTAAAACTTCTTTCATATTGGTCCTTTCATATTGCAAATTCATTGTTTTAATTTTACTCGGTCTAGTTAAAAAGGAAAAGCAGTCTGACTTGATTCATATAGCTAACTAACAAAAAATCGTAAGATCAACTAAAATTCAGTTAATCTTACGATTGTATCGTCATTAAAAATATTAATCGTTGATCTTTTCAGCGGCAGCCCAGTGATTAATGGGACCAAATTGATGCCCAACTTCAATGGGGTTGGCAATTGCTGCATGAACAAATTTCTTAGCCGTTTTAATGGCAGTAGCGACATCTTGTCCCTTGGCTAGTTCGGCAGTAATAACAGCTGATAAAGTATCACCGGTACCGTTAACCCGATCAGTATGAACATATGATTCAGTTAACGTAAAGCTATCGCCATTTTCTAGCAGAATATAATCTGTCACTTCTTTTTGATTTTCATCATCGTGACGGCCTTTAATCATGACGTTTTTAGCCCCTAACTTTTGGAGAATTTTAGCACCTTGAGCAATTTTTGCTGGTGTTGCTAAAGGTAATTCTGTTAATTTTTGGGCCTCATAAAAATTAGGCGTTAAAACAGTAGCTAATGGTAATAATTTCTCTCGGAAAGTTTCATAGGCATTTTGTTCTAATAACATTGCCCCGTGTTTGGTAATGATTACCGGATCAACCACTAGCGGACCAAAGTCGACTTTTTGATAGTTGTCTGCAACCACATTAATGACTTCTTCGTTAGCAAGCATACCTGTCTTACTAGCGCGAATCTTGAAATCTTTGGCTAAAGTCTTAAATTGTTGTTCAATAAACGATGCGGGCATAATATGGGCTGCTTCAATTTGATAAGAATTACCTGCTACGGCAGAAGTAATTAAGCCCATTCCATAAACATTACGGCAAAAGAAACTGTGTAAATCAGCAGGCATTCCGGCACTGCCGTCAGAATCATTACCAGCAATTGTTAAAGCTTGAATATAATCATTTGTCATGATAAAAACCTCGATTTATTAGAAATTAATAAGTTCAGTTGACCAAAGTTGAGTTGAATCAGATAACGGTGTTATGGTTGTAGCCGCTGTTTACTGCCTGGACTATTGTAATAGCTCAGGATGGGAAAATGAATGGTGATCGTGGTACCAACGCCAACCTCAGATGATGCTGATAAAGTATGACCTAATTTTTTAGCAAGTTTAGCCGCTAAGTATAGGCCTAAACCAGTGGCATGGGTATCGGCGTGACGACCATTTTCGCCGGTAAAGCCTTTTTCAAATATGCGGGGGAGATCCGCTTCATTAATGCCAACACCAGTATCAGAAATACGTAATTGTAAATCTTGAGGAGTCGTGACAACGTTAATCGTAATGGTACCATTTTCGGGTGTATATTTTAAACTATTGCTGAGGATTTGTTGAATGATGAAACCTAGCCATTTCTGGTCAGTTAAAACAGTATAGTCAAGATTTTCTTGTTTTAGTTGAACGTGTTTATGAATAAAATAATTCATATTGTCACGAATGGCAGGATTAACAATTGATTTCAAATCATACTGAGCGATTAAGTAATCATTGGCAAAATTACTCAATCGTGAGTAATAAAGAACTTCTTCAACGTAGTGGTTAATGCGATCAATTTCGTTGGTCAGTTGATAATATTTCTGTTCGCCAATATCTAATTCTAGATCATCGCTAATTAATTTCAGCGCTGCTAAAGGAACCTTGATATCATGGACCCAACTATCAATAAATTCCCGTTGATCACTTTGTTCAGTCACAACATTATTTAAAATTTGGCGATGAGTGTCAATTAAAGTTTGACCATAAATTTGAACCTGTTGTTCGCTATAAGTGTGGGCATTTTCAATTGGTGTATTTAAAATATTATCAGGATTTTTGATTTTTTGATCAATTTCTTGAAACCATGGCCGACGATTTAGATATAAAATAAATAAGAAGACGCCTAAAAAAAGTACCATTAGTAAATCTAAATAAAAAAGATTGACTAAGGACAACGTATGCGAAGGATCTAACCAAATTAATAGATTTAAAAGTAATAAGCCGATTAACCAAAAAAAAATTTGTAATAAGTGATCTCGTAAGAAGAAGCGAAAAGTCATAATAGTCCTTTCTATCTAAAGTTGGTACCATTTTTTAGTAAAAATGGGTTAAGGAATTAAATAACCTTGACCAACTTTAGTTACGATGAAGTCTTTTAAGCCAACTTGTTCAATTTTACGACGTAAACGATTAACGTTGACAGTTAAGGTATTATCATCAACGAAACGTTCATCTTCCCATAACTCGCGTAATAAGCGGTCTCGAGAAATGATTTTACCGGGTGAGTGCATCATAAATTGAAGTAACTTATATTCGTTTTTGGAAAGGTTAATGACTTGGTCACCAAATTGCGCGTCGCCACTTTGCAAATTAAGTTTTAAACCCTTATGTTCTAAATAACTGGTGTTTTGTTCGTGATAGCCATAAGTTCGGCGTAATAACGCATTAATCTTGGCCATTAACACTTCCATTGAAAATGGCTTATTGACAAAGTCATCAGCACCCATATTCATTGCCATCACCATATCCATGTTGGTGTTGCGAGATGAGATAAAAATGATCGGAACTTCAGAATTATCACGAATTTTTTGATTCCAGTAATAGCCATCATAGACTGGTAAGTTAATATCCATTAAGACAAGATCAGGCTTTTGCAATTTAAATTCAGTGTCAACTTGGTTGAAGTCCTGAATAACATAAGCGCTAAGCTGCCATTTTTCGATATTTTCAGCAATTAATTGGGCGATTGTTTGATCATCTTCTACGATCATTACTTTGTACACAATATCCCGCCTCCTTGTTAATTCTGCTTTTATGTTACTGGTTTTACAGTCAAAACACAAATAATCGCATGATTGTAAAATGATTTTATTTTTGCTGAAGTTTATAATCTCGCAACGAGATAGGTAAATCACTATTTTCTTAATGATTTTAAAGAATTAGGCAATGATAGAAGTGTCCTGTATACGTTGGTAAGTTAGATCATGACTTACAAAACTGTTCGTTAGTAAGCGTTGTTTTTTGATGTGATTATAGTATGCTCAATATAAGAATATGATCGACAAATTTAGACAATAAATTAAAAAATCAAGGTGAAATTAATGGTAAGAATATATTTAGCAGGTCCGTTTTTTGATAAGTTTGGTATTGAAGCACGTCGCGTTGCCCAAATCAAAGCATTATTAGAGTGTAATCCAACGGTTGAGGCAGTTTTTAGCCCCAAGGATGAAACAGATCAAGATCCAGCCATTCAAAAATTAACGCCAATGTCAACAGAATGGCGGCGGCAAGTTTTTCAATGTGACTTAGATGGATTAAATGGTGCAGACGTCTTGGTGGTTATTGCTGATTCTGAAACCAATCTTAACGGATCAGACGATGGGACAGCGTTTGAAGTAGGCTATTGGCACGCCCGTAACGAATGGCAACGTGCACCACAGTCGTTGCCACCATTGCCAGTCGTGGTTGTTGCCCAAGAAGCTGAACGTTTAAATTTAATGCTTGCTGAGGCAACAACGTATTTTACAGATCAACCTTTGGAATTACGCCATTTAGATTTTGAGCAGATTCCTGTTCGTGCGTACCAAGGTCCGGTAATTTAAAAGTAGGCATCTTTATCAAATGAGATATTAAAGTCAGGAGGGTTTCCCATGCGAATGGTTGAGGTTAAACAAGTATCTAAGAATTTTGGAGCTCGTGCTACCTTAGTGCGAGCACTTAATAACTTGAGTTTTAAAATTGATCGTGGTGAATTTGTGGGTATCATGGGGCCTTCCGGTGCAGGCAAAACCACACTATTGAACATTGTTTCAACAATTGACCAACCAACAACTGGTCAAGTCTTTCTGGCAGGTCAGGAGATTACGCATTTGTCTGAAAGCGAGTTAGCCAGTTTTCGCCGTGATCAAATTGGTTTTATTTTTCAAGATTTTAATTTGCTAACAGCACTGACTGTCAGAGAAAATATTATTTTCCCGTTAACTTTAACTAAGCTGCCAACTAGTGAAATTGAAACGCGTTTAGCATATTTCAGTGAACAACTGGCGTTAACAACGTTACTTAACCGTTATCCTAATGAATTATCAATTGGCCAAAAGCAGCGAGTTTCAGCAGCTCGCGCTTTAATGACCAAACCGCAAGTTCTATTCGCTGATGAACCTACCGGGAGTTTGGATTCAAAGTCGGCCACAGAGTTATTGCAATATTTAGCCACGATTAATTTAGAAGATGAAACCACGATTATGATGGTGACCCATGATGCATTTACGGCCAGCTACTGTAACCGGATCTTGTTCATCAAAGATGGTGCTTTCTTTTCGGAAGTTGTACGTTCTGGTACCCGCCAAAAGTTCTTCAACCAAATTATTGACATGCAAGCTGCTATTGGTGGGGGAGTGATGCAACGTGATTCTTAAAACAGCCTATCGCAACTTTCGCCGCCATTTAATTGGCCGCTCACTTTACATTGTGGCGATTTCTTTGTTAATTATGGTGGCTTATGCTAGTTTATCTGCCTATCATGATCACCATTTACGTAAATTAGTCAGTTTTGACAATACGCTAAGTCTGTTGGTTGTTTTGTTTATTGCGATTGTTTTATTTAGCTTCGCCATTATCGTCTACGCCAATCGTTTTTTTATGAAACAGCAACATCAGGAAATGGGGGTTTTGTTGCTTTCCGGATTGACTAGACCACAGTTGGCAGCGTTGTTTTCGTGCGAAACTTTTTTTGGTGAAGGTTTACAGTTAAGTATTGGCTTAATTTTAGGGTTGTTATTTAGTAAGCTCTACACGATGTTATTGCTACGTTTAATGGGCGTTGTTGCTGAGACCAATCATTGGTTTTCACTACCAGCTTTGTTGATTACCGCTGGTAGTTTTATCGGAGTTTATTTATTAGTTGCACTAATTGACTCGGTGCGCATCGCTAGCTTGCGGATTGTTCGGCTACTTTATCCCGAGAATAATTATCAAATACAACAATCAACGCTGATTAATCGATTTTTAGCGTGGCTCGGGCCGCTTTTACTAGTGACTTGTCATTTTCTTTTGTTACGGTTTAATTGGTTCCGTTTTTTAGAGACATTGCAAATTAATCAGCCGGCTTCCTATGCGACTTTTTTGATTATTGTGACGCTGTTATTAGGGGTTTGGTTAACCTATCGGAATAGTTTACCCTCATTTTTACGTTGGCTTAGAAATCAGCGTCGCCCTATGTCACGCCGTCATTTATTAGACTTTGCTATTACCGGTGATAAATTTGCTGAACATCATCAATCCTTAACTTTAACAACGTTATTTGTGACGGCCTCAATTGTGATGCTAGGTTTAGCTGCGGTTTTATATGCTTTTGGCAATCGGACAGTTCAAGAAGAAACACCAATTGACTTGGTAACCGATTATCAAAATCAAGATACAATTTTACGAAAAATTCATGCTAATGGCGGTAAGAGTAAACGACTAACCAATTTCACGATCAAAATTACAGCGGCGCAATTACAGGGACCTCAAGCTAAAAAAATCATGCAAGGGCACTCACTGCCAATTGAAGTTATTTCCCTACAAGATTATCGAAATGCTCGCCAACATCAACCTAATTTACCTAGGTTAGCGTTAACCGATAAACAAGCTTTGTATGTTTCACGGGATTTTTATTTACAACGGGTACCTGTTCAAGTCTTGCTACAAAATAAAATTCAGTTGGCACAACCCGCAATTCCTAACTTACAAATAGTGGCTTATTCACGAGCTTACCCATTAGGCGGTTATTTATTCTTCGATAATTTGTTGGTGGTTTCTGATCATGTTTTTAAACAATTGAGCAGTCAGAATTCTCGCGAATTATTAGCTTATTCCATTAGAAAAATTGCACCGGCCGGTAAAACTTTAAGTGCTATCGATGAGGCTTCTTATGCTAATAAGGCAGTTCGGCAGTTACAATTCATAGATGCTAAAAAACTTAGTCAAGTTAAGATGCATATTTACCAGGGGCGTAGTCACAATAATACAACGCAATATGAAAGCAATAATTATTATGTACGTGGCCCAACTTATATTTTGATTCAACGTGCATTAGGGTTGACGGTCTTTGTGGTTGGTACACTAGGTATTTTAATGTCCTTTGCTTGGGCTAGTATTTTTTCGTTACGGCAATTGGCAGAAGCCGAGAATGATCGTTATGAATATCTAACGCTAAAGAAGATGGGCGTTGATCAAGTTAAAATCAACCAAATTATTAGTACTTACAATCGCTTAATCTATTTATTACCAGTAACTTTTGGAATTATTAACGGTTTACTAATTATGCGGGTTATCGGCGGTAATTTAGATCATTTACAACTAGGGTCACTTTATATTTTAACGGTGGTCGTTTTTGGAATTTATGGTGCTTTTCATATTTTTACGATTCATCGTTATCAACGAATTGTAGAATTAACACGTCCCTCAGAACAAAGACCACGTTAATAATAAAAGAGTTAATATCAAACTTTATAAAGGAAAGGATTGTTAAAATGAAGGTTACAGTTTTGGGTTATTATGGCGGCTATCCTACTGCAACAGATGGGACCACCGGTTTTTTGATTGAAGAGCAAGATTATGCTTTACTGTTGGATTGTGGTAGTGGCGTCTTAAAAGTGTTGCAGGAGCAGCTGGATCCTTTGCAATTAGATGCCGTTATCTTAAGCCATTATCATCAAGATCATATTGCTGATGTTGGGGTTTTACAATATTATTGGCAGTTAAGACAGGGGCAGCGGAAAGAAGCATTGTTGCCAATTTATGGTCATACTGAGGATCCTCTGAATTTTGGCAGTTTAACTTGGCCAACTGCCACAACCGGTCAGGCCTATGATCCAGATGACACTTTGCAGTTAGGACCTTTGACAATTAGTTTTTGTCGAACAATTCATCCAGTCCCAACTTTTGCAATGCGCATAATGAATCAAGCTGGTAAAGTTTTAGTATTTACGGCGGACACGCGTTATTTTTCGGAATTAGCTGATTTTGCCCAGAATGCGGATCTCCTAATTACGGATACGAACTTCGATTCAACTAAAACAGGCAAAATGTGGCATATGACGGCGGCACAATCGGGCCAGCTGGCAGTTGAAGCACAAGCTCGACAATTGCTATTAAGTCACCTCCCACAACAAATTGAGCAACAGAAGATTTTAGCTGAGGCTACGCAGCAAGCCAAGGGTATACCAATTCAGTTAGCTAGCACTGGGTTACAAATTACACTTTAGTTATAATATTCACTATAAAAAAAGTAAGTCAAACTCTTTATTCATAGGCTTTTGCTTCGAATGAGTTCACAATGAAACAAAATTTCATTTGAAAAAAATTATCAACATCATAAATTTATTTTCAAAAAGATTAGGATACCTTTGTATCAGTGATAAATATTGTGGGCTTGATATAATAAGGATTACGTCTAAGACCTAAGACTGATTATGATACTTTTTATATAAAAAAATTAAAAAAAGGGGTAGTAATTAATTGGGATTGTGGTTATAATAGACTTGTGAATTGATTAAGCAGATAATGCGCATTAATCATAGATTTGTTGATAAAGGAGCGAATGTTATGGTAAATTTATATACATCTCCAAGTTGCACATCTTGCCGTAAGGCCCGGGCTTGGTTAAAAGAACATGATATACCTTTTAAAGAAAGGAATATTTTTTCTGAACCATTGACCAAAGATGAAATCAAACAAATCTTACGTATGACTGAAGACGGTACAGAAGAAATTATCTCAACTCGTTCAAAAGTTTTCCAAGAATTAGGTATTAATTTGGATGATTTGACAATGGATGAATTACTTGATTTAGTCGAGAAAAACCCAGGCTTGTTACGTCGGCCGATTATTATGGACGACAAGCGCTTGCAAGTCGGTTACAACGAAGACGAAATTCGTCGGTTCTTACCACGTGAGGTTCGAGCTCTGGAGTTGCAACAAGCACAATTAATGGCAGGGTTCTAAAGTTTGAATAGTTAAACAAAGTTCGGGGCAGATTGTTTGTCTCGGACTTTTTTAGTACTATTATTTAAAATAATTGTTGTTTATCCAGCATCTCTTTAATCGTCGAACGTCATTAGTCGCTAATTAAGGTCGTCCTATGTTAAAATATCGTATTGTGTTTTTCTAGAATAGACCATTGTAGCAACAATTCTTTGTGTTTTTCGCAAGGTTGATGTAGTATACTCAAATGAGAAGTAACATAGCTTCTACTAGTTGTTTATACAACTGGATGGTCTGAAGAAATGAGGTGGACCGAATGGAAATGGAACGAGTCGATGATAATACGATTCGCGTTGTTCTAGGCGCTGACGATTTAGAAGAGCGCGGCGTAACAATGTTAGATTTGCTAGGTAATCATCAACAAATAGAGAAATTCTTCTATAGTATTTTAGAAGAGGTCGATGCTGATCATATGTTTGCAAACAATGATGCTGTGACTTTTCAGGTAATGCCGAATAAAGACGGCTTGGAATTGTTGATTAGTAAATTAGATGATGATGAAAAAGAAGATAAGACGGCTTTAACAAAAGCCTTAACGAACCGTGTAACTAAAAATCAACACCAACTAAATGACTTACAAAAGCTTCTACAAACATCAGATGCTGATGACGACGGCGATGATTTAAGTCGTTATTTGCAAGATGAAGATGTTGATTATCGCGATGTTGTCTTAAAATTAGATGATTTTGAGGCTATGATTCAGTTAGCTGATGCCTTGCGTTTGGAGGCAGGTGTCTCTAATCTCTATCGCTATAAAAATGATTTTTATATTGAATTAGTTTTATTTACTGATGAAATGCGGGAAATGACACCAGACGATGCACTTGTTATTGCCCATGAATATGGCAATAAAACTAAGGTAACACCGGAGATTCTGAGTGAGTACGGTGAAAAAATTATGGATCAAACTGCGTTAGAATTAACGCGTCATTATTTTCTGTAAAATAAAAAATAAAGAGCCTGTGATGGAATTTTAATTTCATTGCAGGCTCTTTATTTGTTTTCTAGTAAATCATCTGAGTATTGCTTTTTTATTTTAAGATCATATCTAAATTTTAATCATTATTATGAGGAGGCCTTTGTTGATATAACCAAATAAATAACACTAATTATGAATATATTAACAAACTAACAACTGTTATTTATTATATTTATCTAATTAAAATAATAAATATTAAAAATAATTATAAAACAAAAACGCCTATTTATAGGCGTTTTTGTTTTATAACATTGATTATCGTATTTAAAAAGATAGCTTTTACTAAATGCAACTTGTTAGAATAATATCAAAGACAGTGAATATTATGCTTGATATCCTGGCTAGATTTTTTTCGTATTGCGATTTGACTTTTAGTGTCTGAATTAAAGTGGTTTTTCAGAAGGGAGCCCGATTAGGAATGGAAAAAATAGACTTATCAAAATTATTTAACCTTATTTTTAAATATATTATTGTGGTGGTGATCTGTACGGCCGGAGGCGCTTGGCTAGCACGTGAGTACACAGATAGATATATCACTAAGAATTATTCATCAACGGTTCAAGTCATTGCTCCCTTGGGAAATCAGAAAAATGGTGATGCTACTGGTGAAATCGATAAAAATATTCGTCTAATTACAACTTATGCAGATGTTGTTCGTAGCTCGGCAGTCTTAAAAGAAATTGCTAAAGAAATTGATGGTAAAACTACTAAAAGCTATTCAGCAAATGATTTATATCATGCCATAACAGTTGATCATAATTCTGACTCGCAAGTTTTTGGCATTAAAGCAACTGCAACTAACCCAGATGATGCAGCTGTAATTGCCAATACAACGTTTAGCGTCTTCAAACATAATATTCAAAGTTTATTAGGCGTCACTAATATTCGTGCCATTTCTAAGGGCGTTGCCAATCGTGCACCAGATTCACCAAATTTAATTTTGAACATTTTAATCGGCGCGACTGTTGGCTTTTTATTAGCCTTGGGAATTTTAGTTGGTATTGACTATCGGAAACGATCTCGTAAGTCTAGAAGCTCGGTACTAGCTGACTTAGAAATTACTGAACTAGGCAAGGTTTCGACAATTTCTTTGCGGCAACTACACCGTACACGGCGTGAATTAATAAAGACTTCAGTCGAAAAACAACAAATAGACAAGGGGGAAAAAATGGCATGACGATAGAATTTCTAAAGTTTCATCGAACCATCCCACTTGTAACACGGTTTTCTGAACATTCCGAGGTTAGCGAACAGTATCGTGTCATTCGGACGCGTGTTGCTTTTGAGGTAAAAGCACACCAACTAAGGTCATTACTGGTTACTTCGGCTTGCACAGGTGAGGGTAAAACAACAGTCGCCGCTAATTTAGCAACTGTTTTGGCAGATAGCGGCTATAAAGTATTGCTGGTAGATGCTGATATTCGGAATGGTTCTCTGACGCGTGGATTAAAGATGAATAACGATCAAGGATTAAGTACATTACTAGGTCAGACTACTCAAGCAACAATTACAGCTCATCAGCTATCACCGCAAGGCTTGTATTTATTAACCAGCGGTCCAAAGTCTCAAAACAGTTCGGCATTATTTCATCCAGAGCGCGTTAAACAATTAGTTAAGCAATTAAAAGCTAGTTATGATCTGATCATATTTGATGCACCGGCTATTAGTGAAATGGTTGACGCACAAGTTCTAGCGAAGAGTTTGGACGGCACTATTCTTGTTGTCAATGAAAAAATCGTCTCAGTTAAAGAAATTAAACAAGCTAAGGAAATCATTGAAATGGTTAAAGGAAATTTGATTGGTGCAATTAGTAATTTTGCTTATCGTTAATTAAAAAGTTGGAGGCGAGTTGATTTGGCAAAACGAATTTTATTGGCATCACCGCATATGAGTGATGCAGGTTACGAACAAGAATACATTAAGGATGCCTTTAACAAAAATTGGATTGCACCATTGGGAGAAAATGTTGACAACTTTGAAAAAGAGTTAGCCGCATCTGTTGGTCAAAAGTATGCAGTAGCTGTTTCTTCTGGAACTGCAGCCATTCATTTAGCATTAAAAGCATTGTACATTCAGCCTGGTGATGTTGTGTTATGTTCTAGCCTAACGTTTGCAGCCAGTGCGAATCCAATTTGCTATGAAGGTGCAACACCAGTCTTTATTGATAGTGAACCGGATACTTGGAATATGGATCCAGTAGCTCTTGAACAGGCGTTAAAAACTGAGAAAAATGTTAAGGCGGTCATTGTGGTTCATCTTTACGGGATTCCTGCCAAGATGGATGAAATAATGCGGTTATGTCGCCATTATAAAGTGCCAGTTATTGAAGATGCTGCCGAATCACTGGGCAGTACTTATAAAGGCAAACAAACAGGAACGATTGGTGATATCGGGATTTATTCATTCAATGGTAATAAGATCATTACCACTTCAGGCGGCGGTATTTTAATAACTGGTAATCAAAAAGTGGCACAGCGAGTAAAATACTTAGCTACTCAAGCACGTGAACCGGTATTGCATTATGAACACCAAGAAGTTGGTTATAACTATCGTTTAAGTAATGTCTGCGCAGGTATTGGTCGGGGACAATTGAGGGTTCTACAAAAACGTATCGCTCAAAAAAGAGCTATTTTTCATCAATATGAAAGATTACTTAATGATATTCCACAAATACATTGGGTACCTGAACCTAAGGGAAGTTTTAGTAATTATTGGTTAAGTTGTTTAACAATTGATGGTATTAACCCACGCCGATTAATTTCAGCACTAGATGATCACCAAATTGAAAGTCGTCCAATTTGGAAACCGATGCACCTACAACCGGTATTTGTTCAATATCGCTATTATGGTGGCAAAGTTAGTGAGGAATTATTTAAAAAGGGAATTTGTCTACCATCTGATACAAAAATGACACAGGCAGATATTGAACGGGTAGCTTTAAGATTGCGTCAAGCAATTCAAGAAGGATTAAAGGATTTACCAATTGAGACATGTCAAATTCGTGGTATTTCATAACAGCCTTAGTTGTGGGGGGGAGTAAATGATGAAAATTTTACAGGTCACGACGATTTCTGATACCATCAATGCTTTTTTGATTCCACATATAGAAGCACTTATTGCTGCGGGACATGAAGTTGAATTGGCTTGTCGAATTGAAGAACCTTTAGATCATCGACTTAACCAGCTAACACATCATGACATTTCATTTCAACGAAATCCACTAGCAACTGATAATCTTCAAGCTTATTTTCAATTAAGAAAACTATTCAAACGTACTCATTACGATATTATTCATACCCACACGCCTAATGCATCTGTCATTACGCGATTAGCGGCACGTAATCAACACAGCTATGTCGTTTATACCGCTCATGGATTTCATTTTTATCAAGGGGCACCGCGTTTAAATTGGCTCGCCTATTACAATGTTGAGAAGCTATTAGCTCATTTGACCGATAAAATCATTACGATTAATGACGAAGATTATCAACGTGCTTGTCAGTTCAAACTTAAAAACAGTGGGACCGTACATCTTATCCCTGGAATTGGTGCGGACATTGAAGTTGTTCGCCAGCCGCAAAAAACTGCAGCGATTAAAGCACGCTATGGTTTAACCGAGAATGACAAAATATTAGTTTTTGCTGCAGAATTATGCACGAATAAAAATCAAAAAATGCTAATTGAAGCACTTGCACGATTAGTTGCTGCTGGACATACGAATTATCGATTATTTCTACTAGGAGATGGACCTTGCGCAGCAGACTATCGACAGCAAATTAAACGACTTAAACTAGAAAAAAATGTTTTTTTGCCCGGATTTGTTGAGGACATTCGACCATACTTGGAATTGGCAAATTTGGTCGTTTCATCATCTCTGCGGGAGGGGTTACCCGTTAATGTGATGGAGGCTTTTGCGTATGGGGTACCGGTTGTGTTGACTAAAATCCGCGGTCACGTGGATTTATTAACTGAAACGTATCAAGGATTATTGGTAGAGAATCGTCAAGAAATGTCGGCTGGTATCGATCAAGTCCTACAACATCCTGAAACTTATCATCCAACTTTGACAACAGATTTTTCTATTAATTCTTCCGTGCAAGCCGTATTGAAAATTTACGCGGAAATGGGGGTCTCCTAATGGATCAGCCAAGAGTTTCAATTATTATGGGCATTTACAATTGTGAAAAAACATTACGGCGTAGTTTTGATTCATTGTTACACCAAACTTATACCAATTGGCAGCTAATTATGTGTGATGATGGCTCAACCGATCAAACTTATCAAATTGCGCAAAGCTTACAGCAAAAATGGCCTAACCGTATCGTTTTATTGCGTAATTCACATAACTTAGGTCTAAACCAAACCCTGAATCGTTGTTTAGATATTGCAGAGGGTACTTATATTGCGCGTCAAGATGCTGATGATTTATCAGTACCCAGTCGCTTACAAACCGAGGTTAAATTTTTAGATCAACATCAGGAATATGCATTGGTGAGTAGTGGTAAAGATCATTTTGACGAAAATGGGGTTTGGGGGACTTATCCAGAAATAGAACAACCGACGATGAAAGATATCTTTTTTGGACCACCATTTTGTCACGCAGCAGTTATGATGCGTCGATCAGCTTTAGAAAAAGTTGGTGGTTATAGCGTTGCAGATAAGCTGTTAAGAGTTGAGGATTACCATCTCTGGTACAAATTTTATCGAGCGGGATTTAAGGGTTATAACTTACAAAAAACGCTTTATCTCTGTGAAGATGATCGTCATGCATACGCTCGGCGTAGTTTTAAAAATCGGTTGAATGAGATGTGTTTAAAACAGCTTATTCTTAAACAAGAAAAATTACCTCGGCACTATTATCTTTATACGTTAAGACCATTATTGGTGGGTTTGTTACCGCTACCGTTATATCACTTCTTACACCAACGACGTTTGCAAAATTAGTACAGGAGGGCTGCTGATGACAGTCATGATTGGGATCACCATCGTTGTGATGTATCTTGTTTTATTAATCGAATTTCAAAAGCAGCCTGTCTATGTTGGACAAGAACACTTAAATCTACAAACTGGACGCTTGGCGCATTATAATTTTTGGCTTTATATTTTTTTAGCGATTAGCTTAATCTTTGTGTCAGGATTTCGTTATGGTTTCGTTGATACGCCTGTTTATCGAGCGATGTTTGACAATGTGCCAACAGAGTTGGTGATCTTAAAAACGGAAGGTTTTGACCTATTCAAGGAATATGGCTTTACGTTTTTTATGTCAGGGTTGCGTCATATTTCGACCAATTCACAGATTTTACTTTTAGTAACAAGTACCATCATTATTGGCGTTGAGCTATTTTTGTTAAAAAAATATGCTTTTGATTTACCTTTTTCATTTTTAATTTTCTTCTTTATGGAGTATGTCGATTCGATGAATGGTATCCGCCAGGTTATGGTAGGCATGCTGTTCCTATTGACAATTCCACTTATTAGACAGCGGCGCTTTTTACCTTATTGTTTGGTTATTTTGTTACTTTGTACAATGCATGTCTCAGCAATTATTTGTTTACCATTATATTTTTTGGTAGATAAGCGAATGTTTCATCCAGCAATGTTAATAACTATTGGCATCGTGATTATTTGTTATTTATATCCACCATTGATTAATTCCTTAGTTGATACTTTGTTTGGTAGTGATAGTAAGTATGCTACTTATTTCGATGAGGCAATGACGGGGATGAGTACGATGCGATTGTTAGTACAACTAGCACCGTTAGCCTTGTTAGTTCTTTATGAAGTACGTAAACGGTTAAGAGGATTACAAAATCAAGCCGAACCATTAAAGTATTATCAAATTTTTGCTAACTTAGTGATTTTGAATGCTGCTTTTAGTTTATTAGCAATTCGATTGGTCTCCTTAGCACGTTTATCGATTTACGTTAGCTTTGGCAATATTATTCTAGTTCCGTACTTGTTGTATCGACTTTTTAATGAACGCGATTACCGGGTGTTGAAAATTTTAGTATTGCTTGCTTATTTCTTTTTCTTTGTTTATCAGCTTTATTCATACGACACAGGTCATTATCTAGACAGTATTCGCTTAATTTTCTGGGAGGAGAGCGCCATATGAGAAAAATATTATTTATGATTCCCACTTTAACTGGTGGTGGCGCAGAAAAAATTTTAATCGATTTATTGCAACAGCTGGATGAGCAAGAGTGGTCGATTGACTTATTGGTACTTTTTCAAAAAGGAGTTTACTACAAGCAACTACCACCGAATGTCCATCTATTATCTTCTAACTTTCCTCAGGTTCGCGGTAATATTCACATGATGAAACTTATTCCACCGCAAAAACTTTATCGCTATTTTGTCAAAGATCAATACGATGTGATTGTTTCTTTTTTAGAAGGCCCAACGACACGTATTGCCGCAGGTTGTCCTAACCCAGAAACCAAATTGATTAACTGGGTTCATAATGAATTTCACCGCTTAGCAGATATAGGGGCACCTTATCGTAATATTGAAGAATTGTTACGGACTTATTATCGTTTCGATCAAACCGTGTTTGTTTCTGAGACGGCCAAAGATGCACTATTAGAATTAATTGATTTACCGAATGTTAAAACAAAGGTCCTTTATAATCCTTTGAATATGGAAAAAGTTTTAAAACATGCGGTTAACGAAAAGGTGGTAGCCTTTGCTAATAATCCACGACAATTGCGACTTATTACAATTGGGCGGTTAAGTTATCAAAAAGGTTATGATCGTTTACTCAATGTTATGGCCAAATTAATTCATGACGATGGATTGGATCTGAGTTTAGATATTTTAGGCGTTGGTGAAGATCAAAAAAAACTACAAAAACTTGCGAGCACATTGAATCTAACCAAACAGGTTAATTTTCTTGGCTTTGTTGAACAGCCTTACATTAAGCTGGCCCAAGCGGATGCGTTTGTTTGTTCCTCACGCTACGAGGGATATAGCACAGTGGTTACAGAAGCCACGCTTTTGGGGGTTCCGGTGTTGACAACCTCTTGTTCGGGAATGTCAGAAATATTAGGTGATTCAGGACTCATTACTGAAAATAATAGCGAAGCTTACTATCAAGGATTGCGAACGGTTCTTAACAATCCACAAACTTTAAAACAATTACGAAAAAAGGCCCAATTAAGAGGACAAACGTTAAGTGGTCGTAACAACGCTGAACCAATTATTAACTTTTTGCGGGAGATGAGTTCATGAATAAGCATGCTTATCTTATTATGGCGCACCAACATACCTCAGTATTACGGCAACTACTGCGACAGTTAGATGATGTTCGAAATGATATCTACCTGCATATGGATTTAAAGTGTTCAGAAGATGGTAGTGCTTATTTTGATGAGGTACAACAAGCTCAATTATTTCTGGTACCTCGCTTAAATGTACGTTGGGGGGCGTATTCGCAAATCGACTGCGAAGTGAATTTATTAAAAATCGCCACTCGAAAAAAATATCTGTATTACCATCTGCTTTCTGGCGATAGTTTGACATTAAAAAATCAAGATCAAATTCATCAATTCTTTAATGAACATACTGGTCAAGAATTTATTCAATTTCAGGCCAAAGAACCAACTGAATTAACATTAAAACGCATCAGATATTTTTACCCAGCAACACCTTTTAATAAAACAAAATTAGTTAGAGGCGTAAAGGCGGTTGGAATTAAATTACAAAATTTAGTGGGGATTGATCGTTTAGCCAATATTGATTTTATACCGCAAAAAGGCGGTACATGGTTTAGTATTACAGATCGTTTAGCACGCTATCTCATTGAAAAAGAACCTTGGTTTGCGCGAAGATTTCGTCATACTTACGCACCAGATGAATTCTTTGTTCAAACGATTGTTGAAAATTCTGAATTTAAGTCAGCAGTTTTTGATCAAGCGTATTCCGATTCTTGTCAATCCTGCTTGCGTTATATCAAGTGGACAGACGATTGTTTTGGTCCAGTATTACTGACAATGACTGATTTAAATGAGATTCGTCAAAGTGGTTGTCTATTTGCTCGTAAATTTGGCAGTCAAGATTCAGTTCTTTTAGAACAGATTAACCGGTTGACTAGTTAGGAGGCACTGATGAAAAAACCGCTTGTTTCAATTATTGTCTCAATTTACAATGTATCTCCTTATTTACCAAATTGTTTAAAATCGTTACAAGAACAAGACTATAGCAATCTGGAGTTATTACTGATTGATGATGGTTCTACTGATGATTCTGGACTTATTAGCGATCACTATGCCACCAAAAATTCGCAAATTCGAGTTTTCCATAAAGCCAATGGTGGATTATCTGATGCAAGAAACTATGGTTTGCAAAAGGCAAACGGTGAATACGTCATTTTCTTTGATGGTGATGATTATGCGGCTGCTAATTTTGTCAGCAGTTTAGTTACAGTTGCGCAGCAACACAATCATGATATTACGTGTTGTGGATATTACGTTGAAGAATTGGATGCAGCGGAAACATTGATTGAAAGAGTCGACGTTCCTTTTATTCAAGGGCATTATGATCAAAGTCATTTCAGTGAGATTCCTATTAATAATGGCATTATTGGCACGCTAAGCTATGCTTGGAACAAGTTATACCGACGCCAGTTTTTATTACAAAATCAATTATTATTTCAAGCTGGACTATCTTTGATTGAGGATATTCAATTTAACGCTAGGGCGTTAGTCGTTGCAAAAAGCTTAGGTTTTATTAGCGATTGTTTGGTGTTTTATTGCCATCGTCCAAGAAAGACATTGAGCTCCGCATCCTTTTATGAACAGCCATTTGAAATGCGTCATCAAGCTTTATTAATTATTGAAGCTATGCTGCAAAAATGGGGAACACCTAAAGCAGTGGTTAATCAATTGATCGGGATAATTTATGTTAATAATTTGAAAGCTCACATTATTAATTTAAATGAGAGTACAAGTTCTAGGACCATAAAAAGTCAGCAGTTAAAAGCAATTATTAGTCGTCAAAACAGTCAACAATTGATCAAACTTTATCAACCACAAGGCTTAAAAGAACGGCTTGTAAAATTACTCTTACAATGGAAACAAAGCTTATGGTTGCTTCAATTGGAACAGTTGAGGAGGTCATAATATGAAACATGTGGTTTTTAATGGTAATGATAATTATGCACCGCATATTGCCACATCACTGGTATCTTTATTGCGTTATAACCGTAATTTGCATATTCATATCGTTGCCAATGGGATCACCGCTGAATCAGAGCAAAAGATCAGAACGCTTTTTATAGGGCGATCGGATTGTATTTTAGAATCTCACCAAATTAATGACCAACAAATAAAAGCATTAATTAAATTGAGAACAAAAGATCAGGTCGATTTCACCTTTTTTGGTCCGTTGCTTTTAACTGAAATCCTATCAGATAAAATTAAAAAAGTTGTGGCATTAGACGCTGATACTATCGTTTGCGCTAATATTGACGAACTTTTTGAAATAAAAGTTGAGCTTGTGGGTGGCGTCATTGATACATTAGAGAAATTTCATCGCCAAGCTGTTGGAATGACAGATGAAGGCCATTATATTAACACTGGTTGTTTAGTCATTAATTTGGCGAATTGGCGTCGAGATAACGTCTTGCAACAAATGGTTGATTACGTCATTGCCCAAAAAGGCAATGTACCTCATTTAGATCAACAAGTTGTCAATGCTGTCCTTAAGGAGAAATTAACGGTTTTACCACCAAAATGGAATGTGTTAACACCGATGTTTTTATTTTCTTCGAAAAAAATTACGTCATTTTATGAGCTTAAGCATTACTACTCAGATACTGAATTGATTGAAGCCATTCAACAGCCACGAATTATTCATTACACGCCGGGGATAGTGGGGCGACCCTGGATGAAAAATTGTCAGCATCCACGGACAACTGATTATCTACAAGCACGACAAAAGAGTGGGTTCCCACTTGTTCAAGCTGAAGATGATCGAACTAAAAACGCTAGACGCTTAGAACAAATTTATCAAACGTTTGGTGAATGGGGTTATTTTACAACATTACGGGTGATTAACTTACTTAAACCAGAAAGGACGTACTCCTCATGAGAGATAATTTTTATCATTACCTCAAAAAGAAGATTAGAGTAGCTTTTCTCGCACAAATTTTAGCAACGATCTTGTATCAACCGTGGTTAGTTTATTATCAACTTCAAAAAGCGTGGGCATTAACAGGGCGGCGCTCAGAATTACCAACCTCGAAAAAGGCGCGTGAACGTTTAGCACAACAATATTATGCGAGAACACCAGTTAAAGAACAGGTTCAGCGCCACTGGTCAGCACCAACCGTTTCATTATCAATTTTGATGGAGGTTAATGATGCTGAACCGTTTTTAGAGGCAGCACTGGAGTCTGCCTTAAACCAAAATACACAATATCAATATGAAGTTGTGGCGCTTAATACTAATTCAACGGATGGTTCATGGGAAATTCTAAAAAAATATGGTCATCGAGTTCGTGCCGAATATTATTCAAAAATGGATGCAGCGACAACGCGTAATCGTCTCTTAGACTTAGCTCAGGGTGAATATGTAACGTACTTAGACGCAGATGACGTTTTAAGCGAAGATGCTGTAGAAAAGTGGCTTAGTGCCGCTTATCGTGAGCAAGCTGATTTGGTTCAAGCATCTTATTATACTTTTGATAATCGGGGCGTGATTGAGCATTTTAATCAGGGTAATCATGTTATTGAACGTTTTAATGAAGAGAACTTTCGAAAGTTTCCCGGATTTAATTGTATGAAAATTTTTAAGCGTCAATTATTTACACAGATTAAATTTCCTAAAGATTATGCCTATGAAGATACATTGTTAGCGTTTCTGATTTATCCGCAAGTTAGAACTGCAGTCAGCTTAAGCGATGAGTTATATGGCTATCGTCAACATCCTAATAGCTTTTCACGCAAGCCGGGGAAATCAGTCATCGATACCTACTGGATTGTTGAACAACTTTTTCTGGATGCTCAAGAACAACAAATAGCACCTCATTACTTAAATCATTTATTGACTTATCAACTGGGACCAATGCTTTATAGTCGCATGCGTGGTGAAGATCAACAAAATTTACAAGCTGTCTTTCAATTAGCTTGTGAGCTTAAAAATCAATTACCAGTATTAGAAAATGATACCAATCCATTTTTCGTGGATTTGCAACGTGCTTTTAGCCAACGTAATTTCAAACTTTGGAAGTTATCAGCGGCGACATTGTAGAGGAGGTTAGCCATGAGATTATTGCCATTTATTGCTGCAGAAAAAGAAATTCAGATGAAACAATTACTTCTATATCGTGTTAGTGAGGTTGATCAAGACTTTGTTAAAAAACATACTTCATCTAAACGTAAAGTAGTTGTAGCATTAGCTGCTGATTATGGAAATTTAGGTGATGTGGCGATTACCATGGCGCAATGCGAGCTGCTGGAGGCGTTCTTTCCTGAAAGGGAGCTACTTGTTCTACCTATTAGTGAAACTTTTACAAAGTTAAAATCACTACAAAAAGTTTTACGAACGGACGATTTAATTACGTTAGTTGGTGGTGGGAATTCAGGCGATCAGTACCCAGACATTGAATTTGCACGACAATTATTAATTAAGCAATTCCCTAACCAGAAGATTATTTCTTTTCCTCAAACGGTTGATTATGCAGATCAAAGTAAGATTAAACCCGATTTAAAAAAATATGAGCGTCATTTGCAACTAGCCTTAACAGTTCGCGAGCAAAGATCCTTTGACTTTTACCATCGGCATTTTAAACGTCCAGTGCGCTTATTACCTGATGTGGTGTTAACTTTAGGTGAGAAATTTAAAGCTCAAACTAAGCAACGGAATAAAATTTTGCTTTGCTTGCGTCAGGATCAGGAACGTCAAGTGCAATTAAGCGATGAAGCACAGGAGATTTTATCTCAGAAGGATCAACTTGTTTATCAAGACACTCAGGTTGATGTACAACACTTACCTTTAAACGAAGGAATGAGTCAAGTTCGACAAATACTTCAACTATTTCAACAACGGCAATTAATCATTACTGATCGTTTACACGGCATGATTTTTGCTTGCGTGACTGGTACGCCTTGCATCGCTTTAGATAATAAAAATAAAAAAATTTCGGGCGTCTATCAAGCGTGGTTAAAGGGAAATGCTCAGATTCATGTTTTTGAGACGACACCAAGTGCTTTGGAATTGGCAACTAAAGTCGAGCAACTTTATGGACAAACTTACACTCCACCAAGATTTAAAGCATATTTTGAAGAACTGTTGACACCATCTCAGCAACTTTATCAAGGCAGTTAAGAATTAAACAGGAGGACAGCTATGGCAGAAGAATCACGTACCATTAACTCCCTTAAAAATGTGGCGATGAATATTTCCAGCCAGTTTTTATTGTTAGGCTTGCGGTTCTTAGGCCGGACGCTTTTTATCCGTTATTTATCAGTTGAATATTTAGGGCTTGATGGACTCTTCTCAAACGTCTTATCAATGCTCTCGTTAGCTGATCTAGGCATTACTTCAGCCCTTAATTATGCCTTGTATAAGCCTATCCGTGAGAACGATCAAGAACGCATTAAGCAACTAATGGATTTTTTTAAAAAGGTTTACCTCATTATTGCGGCGTTTGTTTTAATCATGGGCTTGGCCTTGGTACCATTTCTTCACTTAATTGTGAATTTAGACAACGCCGTACCTCATGTACGGCTCTACTATGTATTAATGCTATTGAGCGTCGTCATGACTTACTTATTTGTCTATAAATCGGCTTTGATTATTGCTAGTCAAAAGGAGTATTTAGTCACACGGATCACACTTTTTACACAGTTTTTGAAATTGTTGGTGCAAATTGGTGTTTTGGTACTCTGGCAAAACTTCGCCTTATATTTAGTCGTTCAAATTGTCATTGAGCTCATTGATAATCTCATTGTTTCTCGAACAGCGGATAAACTTTATCCCTATTTAAAACATAATGATGCTACTTTGGAAAAAGGCGAACGTAAAGGGATTCTTGAGAACATTAAATCGATTTTTATTTATCGCTTCGGCGGAATTATTATGAACAATACCACGGATATATTTATCTCTGTTATTGTCGGCACGATTTATGTTGGTTACTATTCCAACTATTTATTGATCGTTAATAGTATCTCTAGTATGTTCAATTTACTTTTTTCATCCTTATCTGCAAGTATTGGCAACAAAAACGCTGATTCTGATCGTGAAGGCCAGCAAAATATTTTTAATTTAATCTTTTTTGCCGATCAGTGGCTGGTTAGTTTTTGTTCGATTAGTTTCTTTGTCCTATTGTCACCATTTATTCGACTTTGGTTAGGCGACAAATTCGTGATGTCGAACTTCATTGTTTTCACCATTGCTTTGCAATTCTTTGTTACGGGTATTATGTCTGCGACCACAATGTATCGTAATACGACGGGAATTTTTAAAGAAACGAAATATGCTTTTCTTGCTACTGCATGTTTGAATCTCATTCTTGGTTTCACTTTAGGTAAGTTATGGGGGATTGCCGGCATACTTTTAGCTGCTTCTTTAGCAAGATTATTAACAACTTTTTGGTTTGAACCTAAGGTTTTGTTTGAAAAGTATTTCAAGCATTCAAGCCTACCATTTTTTCAAGCCATTTTTAAATACACAATGGTGAGTTTATTGGAAGGCGGGGTGATTATTGGTCTCAGTCATTTGATTGGGGTAGCCGGTATCTCGGGATTCATCATTCAAATTATTTTATGTCTCGTAATTGTTAATGGTGGCAACTTATTGATCTACCGGCGCAATCCTGAGTTTAGACAATTGCTAGATTACTTAGATTTTTTAAAAGGATTTATTAACTCAAAACGAGGCTTAATGAAACGTGGGGAGGAAAAACCATGACGTTCTATCAACGCTACTTAAAACGCATTTTCGATATTTTATTTGCAACGTTGTTACTGGTTGTTTTGGCTTTACCGATCGCTTTAATTGCTTTGACCATTTTAATAACAGACGGACGACCGCTTTTCTTTCGCCAACAACGTCCTGGCAAAAATGAAAGAATCTTTACCTTGATTAAATTTCGAACGATGACGGAACAAATAACGGCCACTACGACAGACGAAATGGACGAAATGCGTTTAACCGGTATTGGTCGGATCTTAAGAAAACTAAGTTTGGATGAACTTCCCGAATTATTTAACATTCTAAAAGGGGAAATGAGCTTTGTCGGACCACGCCCGTTACTACCGGAATATTTACCTTATTACTATGATGAGGAACGTTGCCGACATAATTTATTGCCAGGATTAACAGGATTAGCTCAAGTCAACGGACGCAACCACTTGGAATGGGACGAACGTTTAGCAACTGACTGTGAGTATGTCCGTCAGTGTTGTTTATGGTTAGATCTTAAAATTATTATTCGTACATTTTTAGTTGTTGTGATGCCGCAAAATGTTGCTTCAGGTAAAGATTTAAAAGAGGGTTATTTATCAACAGTCCGTTCTAAGAATCATTAATCAATGGAGGGTATATAAAATGAGAATTGATCATGTTCGGATTGAAAAACATCCTCAACAAACAGTTTTATTAGCGGACTGTCTTTATCAAGATACTGCTCACGAGATTTTTTATGCAGTTGAGTCCCAATTTGGTCAGTATTTGGATGATGATTCTGCCGATGCGTTTGTATTAGCTGCATTGATTAGAGCTATGGCTGAAGGAGAAGACTTGGAAGTTAATTATCCGATTTCAAGTAAACTATATTATCATTTGAACACATACTTAATTCCTTATCTGGCCAATGTTGATCAGCAATTAACTTTGATTAAAATTAAACCGCTAAAAGGATACAACGATAAACAGTATCATGCTCGTGCAGTTGCAACCGGGATTTCCTGTGGAATCGATTCTTTTTATACAGTATTACGTAATTTAGAAGAGGACGTACCACAATCCTCACGCTTAACACATTTGGTTTTAAATCGTCATCAACCCGAAACAGAATTTAGTCACGCACAGTTAAGTATTAGCGATAAAGATCAGGAACGACTTGAAGTTGGTCAGGAATTAGGTTTAATTCCTGTTTATGTTTGGACAAATGTCGATCAATTTATTAATTTTCCCTACGAACAAATTTGTACTTTCCATGATCTTTCTGTAGGTTTGAGCCTTAAAAAATTAATTAGTACTTATTATTATGCCTCATCATTTACATTAAAAGATTTTCATCCCACCTTTGCCGCTGCACCATATTACGATCCACTAAATTCCTTGGCCATTCAAACAGAATCTTTCCAGATGCTCACTCATGCCGTTCATGAAGAAAGGATTGACAAGACCGCTTTCCTTGCTAAATATCCGATTGTTCAACAGCATTTGGACGTTTGCTTCTATGAACATCATGACGGCCACAAGAAAAATTGTACTTGGTGTGAAAAATGTGTTCGAACTACAATGGCACTCCACGCACTTGGTGAATTGGATAAATTTAATACTGTTTTTGATTTAGATTTATTTCAAAAAGATTACAACCAACGGGTAGGTGAAGTGGCCTACCGAGCTTATGTAAATAAAGTTAGTTTTGATCGAGATATTATGCATTTAATGCGACAAAACCATAAAGAAATTCCATTAACAGGCTATGCTTGGATGATTAGAATTGGCGTGCAACACCAAATGGATAAAATAAAAGCAATGATTCACTATAAATCAGTTCAAGCTTAATGATGACTGTGACCATTTAAGTTCAAGGGAGTAATTGCCATGCAAACACCATACTTTATTATTGACCAGCATCAACTAACCGATAATCTAACTGAATGGCAAACAGCCTTACGAGCAACCTTTTCGAATTGGATTATTGGATATTCATTTAAAACCAATGCCTTACCTTGGATTTTGGGTTATATGAAATCAGCTGATTGTTATGCAGAGGTGGTTTCAGATGACGAATATCAACTAGCACAATTAATTGGGTATGATGCTAATAAGATCATTTACAATGGACCAGCCAAAAGTGAGGCGACTTTTGCAGAGGCAATTGCTAACGGCGCTATTGTTAATCTTGAAACTCATCGGGAATTACGTTGGTTAAAAAAATATGCTCGTTCAGATACTAAGGTAGGGATTCGCTTACAAATTGATATTGAAACTTTCTGTCCCGGAGAAAGTGCTATGGGGGAATTAGGTGGACGTTTTGGTTTTCAACTGGCTGAATTATCTGATATTTTAAAAATTTTGACTGATAGTCGAGTTCAGTTAGCGGGGCTACATCTTCATTGTAGTAGCAAAACGCGAAGTTTGAACATTTATCAAACATTAGCACAACAAGCCGTTAAAATTATTCAAAAATACCAATTGACATTAGACTATTTTGATATTGGTGGTGGCTTTTTTGGCGGTGCACATGCTAAAACTAGCCTTCTGGACTATATGACAGTGATTAAGCAAGAATTACAGATTTTACCTAATTGTTCAGAATTGACTTTAATTGTCGAGCCAGGCGCTTCCCTAATTGCAACACCCATTTCTTATGTAACTAGCGTAATTGATGTCAAACAAACACCACGACAAGTTTATATTACAACTGATGGTAGTCGTACTCATATTGATCCTTTCTTTAAAAAAAGCCAGTATGATGTTGAAATTGAAAATCAAGTGCAACACGCAACAACCCCAGTAGCTAAACAAATTATTAGTGGCTTTACATGTATGGAAAATGATCATCTTTTTGAATTGACACAACATTCATTACTAAGCGAAGGTCAACAAATTACGTATCATAAAGTTGGATCATATACGATGTGTTTTAATCCTTTGTTTATTAAATATTTCCCAGATGTTTATGTTAAAGCAACTGATCAAGCATTAACACTAGTTCGGCGTCGCTGGACAGCAAAAGAATTTATTCAAGGAGCTGAGTGGTCATGACAAATATTTTAATCTTGAATGCAGGAACACGGGTAAAAGTTGTTGAATACTTTAAGGCGGTAGCTCATGTAAAAGTGGTTTGCACAGATGCAAGTCTGCAAGCACCGGCGCTTTTTTACGGCGACTGCTATTATCAAACGCCCTATATTAATGATGAACATTATCTTGATAGTGTTTTAGAGATTTGTCGGCAAGAACAAATTCAGGGCATTGTTTCTTTAATTGATCCTGATATTTTTTTATTAAGTCATTATCGGCAGCGCTTTGAAGAACAAGGCATTATTTTTGTTGCGCCACCTGTTGAAGCGGTTGATCTCTGTTATGATAAGCGTAAAATGTATGATTTTTGCGTTGAGCATCAGCTACCAACAGTGCCGACGTATGCTTCATTAGCAGAATTTAAATCGGATTATCAACAAGGCCAAGTGGAGTTCCCAGTCTTTATTAAACCGGCAACAGGTAGTGCCAGTATTAAAATCCAAAAAGTTAATCAAATGGCAGATTTGGAGTTGGCACTGGCTGGTCAACAAGATATGATTATTCAACCATTTATTGCGGGACAAGAATATGGTATTGATGCTTATTGCGATTTACAAACAGGTGAATTAATTGAGTGCTTTGCTAAAGAAAAGCTACTGATGCGTAGTGGTGAAACAGATAAGGCTATCTCTGTTGATTCTAAGCCGATCCTACCTATCTTAAAAAAATTAGTTCAAACGGCTAACTTACGTGGCCCTATTGATGTTGATTTTTTCTATGATCAAGGACAATGGTTAATTTCAGAAGTAAATCCCCGTTTTGGTGGTGGTTATCCTTTTGCGCAGGCTTGCGGTATGAATTTCCCACAGTTGATTATTAATAATATAAAGCAACAAACTAATCAGCCTAATTTGTTCGGATATCCCTTAGATACGTTATTGATGAAATATCCAGAAGTTGTGATGTTACCTCAAGCAGAAGTTTTAACTCATCAAAAAATAATGGATGTATTTCATGCTAGCTAGTCATATTGAAGTAATGATTAGTATTGGTCTAATCAGCTTAATAGTGGGAGGCTGTTACTTCATTTTTTATAGAATTCGTCATCGAAAGATGAAAACGGCTCACTTTTTCCGCCATTGGGTCTTTTTAACTTATTTATTAATGGTTGGAGGACTAACATTATTACCACTGCCTGGACCAGATGATTTTTTAAGTGCTGACGAGGAACATTATATCTTTATCCCGTTTAATTTTTTAAAGCGAATTTATATTTATCTTCAAGCTAATCCGCCTTCATCGTTTCATCCACCTTTTATTGGCATGTTATTCGACGATCTTTTAATGCAGCCCATTTTAAATATCGTTTTAATGATCCCGTTGGGGTTTTATTTTAATCGCTATTTAAAGTGGTCACTGCTTCGAACGTTGATGGCAACGTTTCTTTTCTCATTCATCATTGAGTTGCTGCAATTAACGGGACTTTTATTTATTTATGATCAACCATATCGGTTATTTGAAGTTGATGATTTAATGACCAATACATTCGGCGGATTTTGTGGCTTTTGGTTAAGCAATTACTTAAAGCAACATTATCGATCCCAAAATTTAATTAAGTCATTAAAATAGTGTCTTGTTTATCTCAGCGAATAGGCTGAATAAATAAGACACTATTTTTATATCAAGATTAATTAATTAACAATTTGCGGCCATTTTGGTTAATTGTTGTTTTTCAAGTATTGATAATAAATTAGCATAAGAGAAATTTCCGTTTTGTAGGGAAAATAACTGACGATTTTCAGTTGTTTCTTTAGCCAAATTATTATTGCTAACAATTAAATCGTAATCCGAAAAAGCCTTGGAATTAAAGAGTTCAATTTTAACAAAAGGTAAATTTTGACAGAAACGTAAAACATCTTGAATCAAAAAGGAATTAGGATCATCTTGAATACCAACCCGCAGCAACTCATTGGTTGCTGTCGGCTTTGCAAACGGCAGAATAAGATACGTAAGGCTCTGAGCAATAATCAATAAATTTTCACTTAGCCAAGCCGTTTTTTTCTGACGTGTAAGTTGTTGCAAAGTTTTAGCAAGTTGTTGCTGAATTTGTGTGGCTAGCTTGGGATTGCGGCGAGGTGCAGCAATTGAATTTCTTAGAATAAGAGGAACTGGGGTATTAGACCAAAGTTGAACCGTAGCGAATAAGTTATAAAAGTTAACCCAAAATAATTCTAATTCGTGAGGATGCAGGTCGTCACGTAAAAGGCCGCGTACACAATCTAAAAGTGAATGTGGTAATTGACGAATACAGTTCAATTGGGCCAGGTTTTGGCGTGCCAGGCTAACGCGAGGATCATCTAAACTTAGATAAATTGGTTGATATAAAATTGAGTAGTAAAAATAATTCAGCTCTGCTTTAGCGATAATCGTGTCAGGTGTCAATGCCATAAAAAAGCTGTGAATCTGCGATGCGACAGTTGGAAATAAATAATCTTTACACCGTTGGTTATCCTTAATAAAATTGCCTGATTTGCTGCGTAATAGTGTGATAGCTAATGCTAAGCGCCCTTGTTGATAGCAAACATTGGCACCCCAATTCTCAGACCAATCGTTTGTAGCAGCGAGGTTTTCTTGAACGTAAGGAAATTCCAAAACATCTTGGCCACCATTTGTTAACCAGAATAATTGTAAATAAAAAGCGCGAATAGCCGCCTCGGAGCCACTGAAACACATACGTTCTAAATTTAAATTTAGATTCAGTGTTTTTAAGTAACGTTTTAACGGTGTTAGTTTGCGGTGAACTGTGGAGCGACTAATATCATTTTGTTCACAATAATCAACTAAGAGATCATCAGGATATAATAACATGCTTAAAAAAAATTGATAGACAGTGCTTTGATGTAATAAATAAGCCTGATAACTTCCGACATCAAATAATGTCTCACAAAAATCGATTTGGCCTTTGTTAGCTAGCAAGGGCTGCCGATAACAAATAATAAAGTCAAGATTAATTTCAGTGAGTAAATTTTGGATTTTCGTATAAGAGAATGGAAGCCGGTCAACTAATGAGTGTATTGATAAGTGGGTTAGGCTACTATTAGCTAAGATTTTAAAAAGTTGCATTTTTTCCTTATCGTGGTCACTCAAACATAAATCCATAAACATTTTTTCACACTCCCTTATTTTAATATCTTAAGTTTAACTTTTTTAGAATAATAACACAATTTTTTCTTATAAATTTCATTAATTACATCGAATATTTAATACTGCTGTAATGAATGAATAATTACCTATAAATATTGAAATAATAGTAAAAATAGCTTATTTAAATTTAATTAGTTAAAAGATAACAATGAATATATCTCAAATAAAATTAATAAATTAACTCATTATGGAATTGTTCCATTATGAGCATATTGCTATTCTAATGATAGAAAAAGACTTATATATCTTTGTTTCAGTAGTTGTGGGTACTTATTATCTGTGAATTTGAGTAAGAAAGAAGGGGCATTATGTCAAAAAGGAGTCATTTTGTAGAAGTTGGATTAGATACACTAGGCATTGTATTTGGCCATTTGGCAATATTCACTTATTTGTATTGGATTTCAAATCAACCGGTACCTGTTGGTACACAGATTCAACGTATTTTAGTATTTGTAGCAGCCTATTTTGTAACGATGAATTTAATGGGTTTTGCTAAAAAGATTGATACACAGTTTACAAGTAAAGATGTTTACATTGTTTTATTGTCAATGATAGTGGGAACGGCAGTAGAATTAGGATTTGTTACTGTTACTGGTAAGTATTATCATGCATCTAGTTTGATTTTATTCTTTGCCTTTACACTTCTAACAACACTTGGTTTTAGAATGTTACATCAATTCGTTAGAGATCAGCGTGTTGCGCATCAAGAAGTTACAGCGATACCAACACGGCTTTTAGTTATTGGCTCTGGTAGCGCCGCTGAAATGTTATTAACTGAAATGAATAAGCCAGCAAATAAAAGTAAATATCATGTTTGTGGACTGGTAGACGATGATCCTCAATTACAAGGTGGTACAATTTTAGGGCATCCAATTTTAGGAACGACCCGTGACGTGCCACGGTTAATTGAAGAACAAAACATTGAACGATTGATTTTGGCTATTCCATCATTATCAGATTTAGGTTATCACCGTATTTTAGAGAATGTTGGGCAAGCCATTCCTTTAGCAACAATTCCATCTATGGAAGAACTGGCCAATGGTGTTTTAAATATTACCAAGTTCCGCCCGGTTCCGATTCAAGAATTGTTACCAAGACCAGAAATTGAATTGGATACAACTGAAACAGAAAAACAATTACACGGTAAAACAGTTTTAGTTACTGGTGCGGGTGGTTCAATCGGTTCAGAAATTTGTCGAACATTATTGAAGTTTAAACCAAAACGCCTGCTTTTATTAGGGCACGGTGAAAATTCGATTTATTTAATTCATCAAGAGTTGTTAAAGACTTGCGGTGAGATTGAATTGATTCCAATTATTGCTGACGTTCAAGATAAGAAACGACTTTTAGAAATCATGTTTGAGTATCAGCCTACGGTTGTTTATCATGCCGCAGCCCACAAACATGTGCCAATGATGGAAGGTAACCCTAAAGAAGCTGTTAAAAATAATATTTATGGTACGCGGAACGTCGCTGAAGCAGCTAAACAAACTAACGTTGAACGCTTTGTGATGCTCTCAACGGATAAAGCCGTGCGGCCAACGAATATTATGGGAGCAACAAAACGGATTTGTGAAATGTTGGTGACGTCATTAAATGAACCTGGTAAGACTAAATTCTGCGTGGTTCGCTTTGGCAATGTATTAGGTAGTCGTGGTAGTGTGGTACCACTATTTACTAAGCAGATTCAAGCTGGTGGTCCTGTAACCGTTACTGATTTTCGAATGACTCGATACTTCATGACGATTCCTGAAGCAAGTCGTTTGGTGATACATGCAGGCACATTGGCTCAAGGTGGTGAAATTTTTGTCTTGGACATGGGTCAGCCAGTTAAAATCGTTGATTTGGCCGAACGCATGGTGAAGCTAAGCGGCTACAGTACTGATGAAATTAAGATTGTGGAATCTGGCATTCGTCCTGGTGAAAAACTTTATGAAGAATATTTAATTGATAAAGAGCGGGTTTCACAACAAGTAATTGATAAGATCTTCTTGGGTAAAATTACACAAGCTAATCCAGATGAAGTCTTAAAATTCTTACAGGAAGTAATGTTAAGTGATGAGACAACAGTTAAGGAGAGTCTTATCGATTACGCTGTGAAATCTGCAGCCAGTCAAGACCGACAATCAGTTTAAAGTAATTCAATTAAAAAAGAAGTCTAATTAAGATTTAACTAAGTCTTAATTAGGCTTTTTTAATTGTGCAAAAAAATTAAGACTGTTTCGGGTACTTAAGATTAGGTGATTTTATGTATGCAGCACTTAATCAAAAACGACAATTAATTTATGCCTTAGACGGACAGTTTGGAGAAGCCTATTTTTGCCCGCAGTGTTGGCAGCCAGTTCAATTGATGTCAAGTAATGAAAAACATCGAGCTTACTTTCGTCATTATGTTAAGCATCAAGATTTTGTTGGTGAATCTGCACTTCATGTTCGCGGCAAATTAGCGCTACAGGAAACCCTCTTAAAAATGGGCCAAGTCGCTGAACAGGAAGTAATACTAGGCGATGAAGAACGACGAGCAGATGTACTTTGGCATTTTCACGGGACTAAGTACGCCTTCGAATTTCAATGTGCATCAATATCTTTAATGGAATTAACAACACGTCATGCTTCCTATCAACAATTAAAGATATCGGATATTTGGTTGATAGGTAGTCCCTATTTGCATCAAAATCAACGCAAAATTCACCGTACAGCTTTGAAGTTTGTTGCTTATCGAGCGCGCTGGGGGTATTTTGTTGCGGCCTGGTTACCAGAAATTACAAAAGTTCGGTTGTTTCATCATCTTGCATTTTGTCCACCACAGCGAACAGTAACGGCAACTTATGTGGATTATAACTTAGGCACATTTTTAAATGCCTATTTACGACAGCGGGATTATTTAATTGCTTTGCCGCAGATTCCTTTAAGTTTTGATCCTAGTACTTGGCTAAGCCGACAATTGAAGTATCAGCAGTCACGATGGTTAAAGTTACAAACTAGCTGTTATGAACGGGGGATGATGTTACAAGAATTACCGCAAGAATTATGGTTACCAAAACGGTTACCACCTTTAAGTCGTAACTGGGGACTTATTTTAAATCGACAAATTACCTTTTATTTGGCCAATAGCGAACTAACTTGGCAACAACGTAGTCAAATATATTTAGAGACAAAGTGGCCGCTAGTTAATTAGTCGTTATTTATTGTTTTTTTTGGTAGAATAATAAAGAAATCCTAGGAGGTAATTAAATGACATTTCCACAATTAACTGCGGCAACAGCAGCAGGTCCCACAGCAACCATCAAGACTAATCATGGTGATATTAAAGTCCGCCTATTTCCTGAACAAGCGCCTAAAACCGTTGAAAACTTTATGACGCTTGCTAAACAAGGTTATTATAATGGTATTATTTTCCACCGAGTAATTCCTGATTTTATGATTCAAGGTGGCGATCCAACCGGTACTGGTATGGGTGGCGAAAGTAGCTTTGGTCATGAGTTTGAAGACGAGTTCTCCAATGAATTATTCAATCTTAATGGCGCTCTTTCAATGGCTAACGCTGGCCCTAATACAAATGGTAGCCAATTCTTTATTGTTTCTAACGAAAATGTTCCAGCACAAATGATGGGTCAGATGAAACAAGCTGGTTATCCAGAAGAAATTATTGAAGCTTATAAAAATGGTGGTACACCATGGTTGGATCATCGTCATAGTGTCTTTGGTCAAGTAATTGAAGGCATGGACGTTGTTCAAGAGATTAGTAAGGTTAACCGTGATGCAAGTGACAAACCTCATGAAGATGTTGTTATGAATAGTGTAGAAATTACAGAATAATCAAAAAAACCGACAACAATTGTTGTCGGTTTTTTTATTTGAAGTAAAGTTTTTTTATTAAGGCTAACATTTTTTCATTTTGACTGAATTGTAGTGGTGGTAAATTATCCAGATCAAACCATTTTGTTGCTAGTGTTTCATCGGTGGTGTGATCTAATGGTTTGCCACCAATTTGTTTTACTTCAAATAAGTGGCCGATAACTTGAGTAACATCACCATTAGGATAAGTTGAAAAGTCTTGATCAAAGTAACCTAGCTGTTTAACAACCTCAACTTTAACGCCAGCGTCTTCTTCAAATTCGCGAGCACAGGTTTCAGCTAGGCTTTCACCATATTCCATATAGCCACCAGGTAGACTCCAATTGCCAGTATCGGCGCGTTCTTGTAATAAAATTTGATTTTTTTGATTGAGTAAAGCACCACCGCAAGCAACTAAAATAATTGGTCGGTGGCCAACTAGATCGCGAATTTCTTTAATATAGTTTGCCATAGTTCTCTCCTCTAAATTTTGAATAAATATTGGGGTATAAAAATAGGATCTAGGAATAATCCCGGATCCTCAATCAGCATGGACCTTGTCGGACTCGAACCGATGACCTCCTACATGCGAAGCAGGCGCTCTCCCAACTGAGCTAAAGGCCCGATAACTGATTATAGTTTAGCGCAAAATCAGAACTTTGACTAGTTTTCTTCGTTAGCAGGAGTGGTAGTTAGTTCAGGCTTAAGTCTTGTAACACTGAACCAATTCATAAAGCCGTGTTCAACCTCAGTGAGCTTAAATTCATAATGATCTAATTTGATGGTTTGATTGACTTTTAAATCAGAATTATTTTCCATAAAGTAACCACCAATTGTGATGATGTCAGAATCTTGGAATTCAGGTACCTTATCCCGGAAGTAACGTTCAAAATCATATAACGTCGTTTTGCCACTAACTTTAACGGTACCATCAGATTGCTTAATAATGTATTCATCGGAGACATCATCAATTTCATCATGAACAGAACCAAATAGCTCTTCATAAATATCTTTATCGGTAACGATACCACTAGTTCCGCCATATTCATCTACAACAACTACAATAGGTGTTTGTTTACTAATCATTAGACTGAGTATTTCATGAACAGGCATGCTTTCAGGAACGTTGATTAAGGCCCGTAAAATATGACTTAATGCTTGCTTGCCATGTCCTTGTTGAACTTGTTGAACAATATCATAGACGTAAACGTAACCTACAAGATCATCTTTGTTATTATCTTTTGTAACTGGAATACGACTGTAACCTTCGTTTAAGTAAACAGCCATTGCCGCATCAACGTCTTGAGAAACATCAGTGACAGTTAATTCTGTTCGGTCCGTCATAATATCTTTGGCATCACGATCGTTTAATTCAAAAGCACGTTCCATGTAAAGCAAGTCATTTTTATCCATGCTACCGCCGGAAACAGCAACTTTAGAAAGACGTAGAATTTCAGACTGAGAAAACACTTCATTTTCCTCATCCGCAACGGGCATGCCTAATAGCCGGACGATAACAGAGGCAGATGTATTTAACAACCAAACAAAAGGATAGAATAAAGTATGGAACCAATATAGTGGCGTTACAACTTGCATTAAGATTTTTAATGGAAAATCGATACTAATGTTCTTAGGGACAATTTCAGTTAAGACGACTTCTAAGTAAGTTAATAAAATAATGCCAAGCACGGCGCCAAGTATGTGTAATGTATTGCCGGATGCGAAATGAGCCCAACCAAAGAAATCAACTAATAATTGCTCAATGGTTGTTTCACCAATCCAACCTAAAAGAATACCAGTTAAACTGGTTCCGACTTGGGTGGTGGATAGATACTCATTAAGATTTTGAGTCATCCTTAAGGCACGAGCTAATTTAGCACGGTTGCCAACACCTTGCTCCAATTGATCTTCAATTTGACTACTTCGTGTTTGCACCAAGGCAAATTCAGCAGCAACGAAGAAATAAGCCACAACGAAAGTGATTAAAATAATAATTAAGTTTGTGATTAAAGTATTTGTACTCACGTAAAAAGTCTCCAATTAATTTATTCATGCTAAGCTCATTTTATCATTAATTTGCTTAAAAGAATCTGGAACAGGGCTAATTATTGTTAATTTAAATGGATTAATTGCATAAATTTTGTGAAGAGCTCTTGCGTGACGTTATAACGGCGCCTATAATTAATAGTGAACCCGTTACTAGCATAAGTAAATACTATTTTCGAGTCATGACTAACTTTTAGGAGTGTTTAAATTAATGGATACAACATATACACCATCACAAGTAGCAGAAAAATTACATATTAGCGTCCCAACATTGCGCAAATATTCGCTACTGATTGAAGAAGCAGCTAATAACTCTAACTACTTCCCACGCAATCATCAGAATGTTCGCTCATATACAGAAAAAGATTTGAAAGACATTCAAGAGTTAGTTGATTATAGCAAACAGAACAACCTTACTTTACAAAAGGCTGCAGTTAAAATTTTTGGCGATGCAACCAAAGCTAATGATACGGCCGCAACTACTAAAAAGACCGAATCAGATGCTGCTTTAACGGCTCAAATCCAAGCATTAAGCGAGCAATTAAAGAAGACGACTGAAGAAGTAGCCGTGTTGACCAAACGATTAGATAATCTTGAAGCAACTGCACCAGTTGTTGAAGTTGATCATGATGAAGATGAACAAGAGCCCCAAGTTTTAAAAACAATTTCATTAACTCCTAAGGCAGAGGAAACAACAAACACAACAGCTGAGCCAAATGAAACACCGGATTCTGGTTTAAACTTTACTGAACCAGTTATGGCTACCTCAGTAGCAACAGTAGTGGATCAATCAACTGAAGAAGTAGACCCAGCCGTTGAATCTGCTGATGATATTGAGACACCTGCAGAAGTTGAAGAAGTAACAACTGATGAAGCTCAACCAGTTGACGCTGAAACAACAGATACTGTATCGTCAAACTTAGAAGACGCTGAATCTAAGGTAGAAGAAGTTACTGATGCGGATTCAGCTGAAGTTGATGAAGCAGTTAGTGAGGAAGCAGAAACAACAGTTTCAACAGAAGAACCAGCGACAGTCGATGAAGAAGAATCGCATCAAGAAGAATCAGAAAACAAGAAAAAATCTTGGTGGCAAAAAATGTTGAAGAAATAATAACGATGGTAGTTATTAAACGTGGTGATAGTTGGTTAGGGGTCAGCATTACAGCTACTGACGTCAACGAGTTGCACCAACAACTTTCAATGTTACGATCATTGAAATTACGACATCATTTATTAATTGAATGGCGTTTGGATTACTGGCGGCAATTAGATATAGAATCATTACACATTGCCAATCAGCTGATTCGGCAACAATTGCCCCATTATCCATTGCTATTAACGCTAAGAACGGTCGTTGAAGGTGGGCGTTGTCAGTTAAATGCTACTGAATATACTGAATGGCTTTTAATGATTAGTCATAATTTGGATTGGGATTTATTAGATGTAATGTCAGCACAGTTATTGGATCCTAGTACTTTTAGCGAACAGTTAGATTGCGCTGAACAACAGCAATTGATTTATAGCTATCATCATTTAAAACCGAGTAATTTTGCTGAGAATTGTGCTTGGTTAAATCAACTAGCGCAATATGCGCGGCCGCAGGATCTAATTAAATTGGCTGTACAAACTGAGTCTCTACAAAATAGTCTCGACTTGTTAAATGCAACGCTATGGCTGAATTATCATAGTAAACAACCATTAATCACCATGGGAATGGGCCAAAGTGGGCAAATCACGCGTCAACTGGGACCGATCTTTGGTTCAGTACTAAGTTTTGGTTCATTGGTTTCAGGGGGATCTGCACCAGGCCAATTGCCACTGTTACAATTAGATCAACTAGTCAATTAATTGAGGGAGTGACTGTATGAAATCTAAAGTAAATTTCAAATCAGTAATTAAGTCTGGTGGTCTATTAGTGCTACTTATCCTGTTTTTGAGCGGTTGTAGCACTAATAATACTAAACAATCAAAATCGCAGTCATCAACCAGTTCTGTGGCCACTAAATCTAGCCAGAAAAAAACTACCAAAACTGATTTAGCTGCACTCCCTTTAGTTGGTAAGTGGAAAAACAGTGGCGGTGCGGTTTTTGAGTTCCAAGATAACGGTAAGTGGATTTATCAAACAGCTAACCATGCTAAAACGGATGGTACTTATCAATTAGCCGGCGCATATAACCATCAAATTCTCTTAAAAATTCATGGCCTTGACCAATCAATTGGTGGTATTGGAAATTATTTAGGCATGGCTTTATCTAAAAAAGATCAATCCTTGTTTATTGTCGGTTTTGGTCAGTTTGCACGGCAAGGTTCGACAACTAATATTGGCACAGCTTCTAAAGTTCGTTTAACTGGAGCTTTTAACCAAAAGCCAACCAAGCCTGAGCAATTACTGGTTGGAACCTGGATGAACACTGACGAAACAGCAGAAGTTCAGTTAACTACTAATTATGATCCTGATGGACAATATCAGCGCTATAATAGCAAGACAAATCAGGTCGAACGAGGAAGTTTTACAGCGACAGTTGTTCAAAATAATGAGCCAACCGTGACTATAAAACTAACTAATCAAAATGGTAAAGTTACGACTGAAAATTACCAAACTAATGGTACTTGGACACAATTGACAAACTCTAAAAATAAAGTCAGTACAGTTTATGTGAAAAATCAAATGCCTAATATGATTCAATAGCTGTTAATTTTAAATAAAAAGAACCAAGAACAATCATTGTTCTTGGTTCTTTTTTTAGTTCGTCGTATTTGGCAGTTCAGGTAAGGCTCTTAATTTGGCAATTGCTTGATCGTATTCGTCTAGTATTTCAGGATCTACCTCGGCAACGCTGTTTTCTTTTGTTCGCGCTGAAGTTAAAAAGTTTAATAATGCTTCATTACGCAAGTCAGATAATTCAACGACCGCCCAGGCAGCGGTTGCTCGAATAACTGGCCGGGGATCATGGTCAATAACTTCTAATAATTGAGGAATTGTGTTAGTTGCTTTTGAATTAACCAAGGCAATAATAGCATTACGCTGGAGTGGTTTTTTACCGCGCCAAGAACCAGACATGGGACCAAATTTAACTTTGAATTCTTTGTTACTCATGGTTAGCATTGGAACAAGCTCAGGCATAACAGCCTCAGGATCGGGTTCCATTTCCGGATGAAAGTGAAAATTTTTCCCTTTATTAAAAGGACAAACAATCTGACAAATATCGCAGCCATAAATGACGTTGCGAATCATTGGCCGAAATTCTTTTGGCATTAAATTCTTCGTTTGGGTTTGATAAGATAAGCAACGCTGACCATTCAAGCGGCCATCGCCAAGTAATGCACTTGGTGGACAAGCGTCAATACAGCGTGTACAAGTGCCACATTGATTAGCAATTGGTTCGTCAGGCGTAAATTCAATATTCGTTATAATTTCGCCTAGATAAACAAATGAACCAAATTCTTCAGTAATCAGCAAACCGTTACGACCAATAAAGCCTAATCCAGCACGTTGTGCGACAGCTACATCAATTAATTCACCAGTATCCACCATTGGTTTAAACTTGATGTCATTATTTTTTGTTGCTAATTGTTTAATGGCTGTTATTAACTGTGCCATTTTATCATCTAAAATACGGTGATAGTCAATCCCCCAAGAGGCGCGAGCAAATTGACCGCGAATATTCTCGGTTCTAGGGGGACGTTGTTTGATTCGAGTTGGATAAGCAAGGGCAATTGCGATAATCGATTGCGGTTGGTCAAAAATTTGGTTAGGATTTAAACGCTCATCAAGATTTTGATGTTCAAAACCAGTGGTGTGACCGGCCGCTTTTTGCGCAACTAAACTTGGTCGTAAATGTTCAAAATTATCAGCCGTGGTGAAACCAATTTTATCAATACCAATTTCTTGGCTAGCTTTGATGATTGCTTGCTTTAAAAGTTCATTGCTCATAATGCGACTCCTTTCTAAGCTTGTTTGTGTCGCGCCAATTCGGGAATTTTATGATTAAGGATGGGCAGTAGGTAACGCGCAAACAGATAATAAAAAATTCCTGTTGCCACGCACAAAGATAAATCGAAATAGAGACCTTGCAAATAATAGACAAAGAAGTTTGCGAGATGGTAGAAGAAGACGGTCATAATTGCATTCCAAAAGCCAAAACTAAAACCGAGTAAGGCGGCAAATAATGCAGTCAGGATGGGACGTTTATTTTGAAGCGAGGTACGTAAGAAGAGTTGCCAGATAATCAAGATTAGCAAGTAACTGCTGATTTGAAAAATAGTCCAAGGGCCAACACCACCGGTACGTAGATTAGATAACAAGATGGTGATCACCATCACGAGACTGCCAGTTGCCAAACCTGCAAAAGTCGTCATGAGTAAGAAAAAAGCTAAGACTAGCGAAAAGTTAGGAATAAAAATTGTTAAAAGACTACCTAGACTACATAACGCAGCCATTAATGCGATAAAAGTAAGACGTTTAATAGAAAAGACTGGCATTTGAACACCCCAAATTAATTGATGATATATTTTATTATCTCATAGCTAAAGGTATTCGAACAATTCACAACCTTGATTTAAAATTCACGATTGTTAAACAAGATAAATATTGAACTAATGAATAATACTGTATTAAATTTAAAGAAACTTGTTTTTCTGCGTAAAATTAGTTGCTAATTAAGAAAGAAAAAAGAATAAAGGCAACGACTTAAGATAGTCATTGCCTTTATCTGATCCTATCTTCTTCAAATATTGGGGGAGATGAAAAAGAATAGTGCATCAAAAATTATTGGAGAAGTCATTCTCATGACTCATGCTTAGCATAGCGGATAAATGTGAAGAAATTGTGAAGAAAGATTATTATTCACAAAACAATCTTTCTTTTTAAGCTTGTAAATAAATTTTCTTCAGGTCAGCAAGATCATTTGTTGACAAGTCTAGGACAGTTTCTAAATAATGATCAATATCGCCAGCTAGTTCGCGAATTTCAGACTGGGCCTGGGCTAAATAGTCCATTTTGACTGATTGGAAAGAAAAAACACTGTCGACTAAATTAGGGTTATCACTAGGTAAGTCGGCAATCATTTGCGCAACTTCATCTTTAATGACGGTATTAGTTAGTAAGTAATCTTGTTCAGCCGTTTGTTGGTCAACACCTAATGCTCGTAAAAATAAATAAGCACCAATACCAGTTCGATCCTTGCCTGCGGTACAATGGAATAAAACAGCTTGATTATCTTGAGTATTTGTTAAGAGAAGTTCAAAAAATTGATGGTAGGCTTTCTGTGGATGAGTGTCCGTGATAAGATTATGGTATGCAGAAAGCATCTGACGATGACCGATCCCCGGAGTTTGACTTAATTTCTTATAAAAGCTATCTTGATCGCGAGTACTTTCAGTTTCATCAATGCGAAAAACTGGATCAAAATGATAAGACATTTTTGTCGTTAAACGATCGGGGGCATCCTTAACTTCTTGTGGTGAACGAAAATCGATACTCTTGATGACGCCATAATTTGTTAAATAATCTAAATCTGCATCAGATAAGTTAGCAAGGTTGCCTGAACGCAGGATTTTATGATATTTAACTTGATGACCGTCTTGAGTTCGGTAACCGCCAAGTTCGCGAAAGTTGCTGCCTTGTTGAATGTTGAGAAGTCGTGCAGTCATGATATTAGGTTCCTTTCAGTTGTAGAATAAGTTAATCATACCAGAAAAAATAAAAAGATAGGTGTCATTATGAAAATACTTGTAGCCAGTCAAGATTTAACGTCGGAATTAAATGCGTCCATCAGTCGTGGTTTAATTCAACAGGGTCTTGTTGAAAAAGAACCTTCAGAATTTATTTTATTGCCCTTTGATGGTCAACAACAAAATCTTATTAGTGATTTGCAACAATGGAATGGCGGCGATCTACAAGACTTTGTTTATTACGGTCCTAATTGGGAAAGTACGCAAATTACTTACTTGTTGACGAAATTTGCAGATCAGCAAACGGCCGTGATTGATACTTCTGATTTTACAGATCGCCAATTAACTAGCCAATATGATCATCATGATTTATTCCATGCTTCTAGCTATGGCTTAGGGCAGTTGATCTTAGACGCTGTTACTAATGAGGCGAAAGAAGTCGTCTTATTAATTGACGATACCAGCATGATCGACGGTGGTTTAGGAATGTTGCAAGCTTTAGGTGCTGTCATCACTGATGAGAGCGGTGATCCTATTCCTGTTGGTGAAAATCCATTAATTAATTTTGGCCATATCGATTTTGCTAAACCTGATGAATTGCTTAAAGATATTAAGTTGACAGTCTTAGTTCGTGAAACCGCAACTTATACAGGTTCAGATAGCAAGTTAGTTGATAATGGTCGTGAAATTGGCTTGTTATCTGATCAGATTGTTCGGTTAGATTTGCGAACTAATCAATTTAATCGAGCTATGCGTAAGGAACGTAATTTAGACTTAAGTACAATTGTTGGTGCTGGTGCTGGCGGCGGTATTGCCGGAGCCTTAGCTTGTTTAGATGCCACTATTTCAAATAGTACTTATCAATGGTTGTTTGAACGCCTAGATTTCAAGAAAGAATTAGCCGATGTCGATGCAGCTTTCCTTGCTACCGATCAAGTTAACCAAACTCGTTTTACCAGTTCCTTTGTTGGTGAATTGGCTAAATTCTGTAATGATCAAAATATCCGCACAGTCTTAATGACGCTAATTCGCATTACGCCAGCTGATGAATGGAATTTACCTTTAGTTAGCACGGTTGTTTTACCAAAAATTGTTGGGATTAAGTTACCAATTATTGAGGAACATGTTGCAACCTCAGAACGTGAGCTACAACAAAGCCTATACTTAACAACACATGAAGTTGCTAAATTAATTAATTAGTGATCTTTAAAATGGCTCAACCCAATAAATATTGTGGTTGGGCTATTTTTGTGTTGAATTAAATAAGTCCAGAACCTAGCGTTGCGATATTTTTAAATCAAGTCAGGCTCTTTATTCTTGAAATACCCTCTGCTAAAAGTTATGATTTGGTTAGAGGAAAGAAAGCAGGTGTTCAACATGGCAGAGCAAGAATATAAACGTATATTAGTCCCAATGGATGGTTCGCCCGAAGCAGAGTTGGCTTTTACTAAAGCTAAACGTGTCGCTCAAACCAACCATGCTCACTTGGATATTTTAACAATTTTAGATACTAAACAATTTGTCGGTAACTACGGCGGTGGTTTAACCGGGGATGCGATTTATCAGATTTCTGAGGATGCACAAAGCTACTTAGAAAATGTTAAACAAGAGACCTTGGAACATGATGGCTTTAAAGATGAAGATATTGACATTCACGTTCGTTTCGGGAATCCTAAAGTAGTAATTTCACGTGATTTCCCAGAAGACCATCATAATGATTTAATTATGATTGGGGCAACTGGGTTAAACGCAATTGAGCGTGTCTTGGTTGGTTCAGTGACGGAATATGTTAATCGGCATGCGCCTTGTGACGTATTAATTGTTCGGACTGATTTAGAAAACCAATATCGTAAAGTTAAATAAGTTTTGACCGTAACCTCTGCTTGTTCTTTCTGTTAAAATTAAAACAGAAGAATAAGCGGAGGTTTTTTTATGGCAGAATGCACTTGGGCAAAATCGTCAGCAGTCATGCAAGAATATCACGATACTGAATGGGGCAAGCCTGAATACGATGATCAAAAATTATTTGGTTTGCTATGTCTTGAAACTTTTCAAGCGGGTTTAAGTTGGCAAACCGTTTTGAACAAACGAGCGGCCTTTAATCGTGATTTTAATAATTTTGACCCGCACCAAGTTGCACAAATGACCGCCACTGACGTTGAACGATTAATGCAAGACCCAGAGATTATTCGTAATCGGCGGAAAATTACAGCAGCGATTACCAATGCCCAAGCATTCTTAAAAATCGAGGCTACCGGCGGATTTGCTACTTACTTATGGTCGTTTGTTGATGATCAACAAATTATTAATCATCCTAAAAGCGATGCAGAAGTTCCGGCAACGTCAGAATTGTCGGAACAAATTTCCAAAGATTTGAAGAAAAAAGGATTTAAATTTGTTGGCCCAACGATTATTTATTCATTCTTACAAGGTGCTGGCATTATTAATGATCACGTTGAGGGTTGTCCCTTTAAGTAGTCAACGTCTTTTTTTAAGAAGGTGATGAATTGTATTTATTCCTTAAATATTTCAAAAAAAGAATTGCTCAACAAACACCTATTCAGCAGCGAGTAAGTTATGGCATTTTATCAGGATCAGTTGGATTAGGCTCTAATCTGATTTTGTTTATTTTGAAAATTATGATTGGACTTTTTTCAGGGAGTATCTCAATTATCACCGATGCCATTAATAACTTGTCGGATATGTTGTCATCCGGTTTAACAGTGATTGGTTTTAAAATGGCGGGTAAAAAGCCGGATCATGAGCATCCTTACGGTCATGAACGCTCAGAATCGATTTCTGGTTTATTGATTTCAATTGTGATCATGTTTGTCGGGCTCCAGTTTGTTAAAAGCTCGCTTGATAAAATTATTTCACCTAGCGCTTTACGCTTGAATATCACGGTCTATGTTATTTTAGTGATTTCAATTATTTTAAAATTGGCGCAAGTTTATTTTTATCGTTTGATTAGCAAGACCATTGATTCACCGACACTAATTGCCACTGCTAAAGATAGTTTAAATGATGTTTTTACAACAATAGCCGTTTTATTATCGGCCATAATTCAGGCGTCTACTGGTTGGCATTTAGATGGCTGGGTTGGTTTAGGCGTGGCAATCTATATTTTATTTAGTGCAGCAAGTTTAATTAGGACATTTATTAATGATCTATTAGGTCATCAACCAGGACATGAGTTAGTTGAGAGAATGGATGCCCTATTACAAACTTACGACGATATTTTAGGCTTTCATGATTTATTAATTCATCAATACGGACCAAATATGATTTTTGCATCAGTGCATGTGGAATTTGATAGCAACTGGACGTTGAATCAAGCCCATCATGTTACCGATAAAATTGAGCATGATTTTTGGCATCAAGCGCAAATTCATCTAGTTTGTCATATTGATCCAATCGATATTAATAATCAAAAATATGCGAAAATTTATGAAGCTGTGCAGGCTGTGATTAAACATTATGAGTTAGGATTAACCACGCATGACTTTCATGTTGAAGAATTAGTGAACGGAGATAAGTTGATTCAGTTTGATGTCGTTGTGCCAGAACACATCACGACTAGCGATGATGAACTGTTAGTATCAATTAATCACGATTTACGCAAAATTTTAGGGCAAGTTACAGCAGAAATTACTTTTGATCATAATTATATTGGCGATGATCATTCTCTAATATAGGAGTAAGTTAAACAAGTCAGTACTTGTTAAGTTAGGGTTAGACAAGTAAAATAAGGTATAGTAAGCTGTTTTTAATGGTGGCAAGGCAATATTGCCACTACTATTATTCAACAATAGCAGCATAACTTAACCGGATTTCGAAAGTTAATAATCTTTTGAAGAAGTGACCAAGATGGCGTCACTTTTATTCTAGGAGGATATTCATGGAACGCGATGCAATTAAACAATACGCAGATTGGCTAGAAGAAAATAGTAATGATATTATTGCTCGACGAGTGCAGTTTGATGCTCAACAAGTTTTTAATATTGTCACTGAATTAAAGATTTTTGATCAACCTGTTGAGACTTACTTAAAGATGAGCCAAGATGATTATTATGGCACAACGTCAGATCATAAATTGACGTTGCAAGGCGAAGATGAACCAATGAGCCAATTAGAAGATCGGGTTTTAACTAATCACGTCGATGGTTCATTAACTGAAGGTCAAATTAATTTCTCTTACAATCACGAAGATAATTTCAGTGGTGGTTACTCTGCACGTAAAGATTTGAATTTGATTATGTATGGCTTAGAAGTTATCGGTGCTGTTGCTAATGTGGGTGGTTTTGAGTTAGTTCAACAAAATCTCTCTAAGGATGCGGCCGTTAGCTTATTGTTAGCAGCTAATGCATTAGCTGAATGGGAATTAGCAAATTAAATCAAATATGACATTAGTCATTATTACTAAAAAGGCGTTGAACAGAATTCAAACTGTTCAACGCCTTTATTGATTTTATTACACTTGAGTGAGTTTACGATAAGCTATTACTTCATCATTAGTGGCTAAGACGAAATGATCGGGAGTAATTTCTTGCAGTGTTCGCTGTTGACCATCGAATTCAATGGCGTCATTATAATCGGTTCGTTGGCGTGCTCGCTCAGCAACTGGATCAGGGAGTGGTACCGCAGATAACAAACTTTTGGTATAAGGGTGTAAGGGATGGTTGTAAACTTCATCAGCGGTAGCTAATTCCATTAATTTACCATTGTGCATGACGGCAATGCGATCGCTAATATATTTCACCATAGATAAGTCATGGGCGATAAATAAATAGGTGAGTTTCTGCTTTTTTTGAATATCGCGTAATAGATTCACAACTTGGGCCTGAATGGAAACATCTAGGGCAGAAATTGGTTCGTCGGCAATAATAAATTTAGGATTCACAGCTAGTGCACGGGCAATGCCAATGCGTTGCCGCTGACCACCGGAAAATTCATGTGGGTAGCGAGTAGCGTGGTCATGGCTAAGACCAACTAAATCAAGCAGTTCGTTGACGCGCGCGCCACGTTCTTGTTCGCTATGAACTAAGTGATGAACATCTAGTCCCTCGGCAATAATGTCTTTAACTTTCATTCGAGGATCTAAAGAAGCATAGGGATCTTGAAAAATCATTTGCATATCGCGACGAAAGCTTAACATGTCGCGATGTTTAATCTGACTGATATCTTGACCATCAAAAAGAAGTTGGCCGCTAGTTGGTTGATAAAGACGAATAATACTACGGCCAGTGGTGCTTTTACCAGAGCCAGATTCACCAACAAGTCCAAATGTTTCGCCTTCATAAATATCAAAGCTAATATCATCGATGGCTTTGACCTCATTGGCCTTACCAGCATTGAAATATTGTTTAAGGTGTTTAACTTCGATTAATTTTTTACGTGTCGTTGCATTATTCGTGGCCATTAACGTCACTCCTTTGCGCTAGCGTCTGGTGCTGATGAAGCAAAATTTGATATTCTGCTTCACGTTTTTGAATAGCTAAAGGCGGGGTTACTTGTGGTGCATCAGGGTGTAGTAACCAAGTAGCTGCATAATGAGTATCGGTTACCTTAAAGAAGGGGGGCATTGCTTGATAGTCAATGGCCATGGCGTAAGGATTACGGGGTGCAAAAGCATCGCCTTGAGGTGGGTTGAGTAGGTTAGGCGGTGTTCCGGGGATGGCGTATAGACGTTCTGAGTCGGTTTTAAGCGTGGGCATGGCATTTAAAAGTCCCCAAGTGTAAGGATGCTTAGGATCGTAGAAAATCTCATCAACAGTGCCAAATTCGACGATTTTACCAGCATACATGACGGCTACTCGATCAGCAATTCCAGCAACAACCCCTAAATCATGGGTGATAAAAATAATTGAGGTTTTGATTTTTTGTTGTAATTCTTTTAGTAACTCAAGAATCTGGGCTTGAATGGTTACATCGAGAGCAGTTGTTGGTTCATCAGCGATTAGAATCTCGGGATTATTAACAATGGCCATGGCGATGACAATCCGTTGACGTTGACCACCAGAGAATTGATGAGGATAATCTTTAAGGCGATTTTTAGCGTTGTTAATACCAACCAGTTCTAGTACTTCTTCAGCGCGATGTAAAGCGGCTTTTTTAGTGGCTTTGCCATGGATTAGTAATGGTTCAGCGACTTGTTTGCCAATCGGCATGGTAGGATCTAAAGAAGTCATCGGATCTTGAAAAATCATGGCGATTTCATTGCCACGAATCTTTTCCAGATCACGGGCATTCATTTTTAACAGATCATGATCTTTGAAGTTAATCTGACCTGCTTTTACCTGAGCGTTATTGGCCAATAAACCCATAATGCTACGAACAGTGACTGATTTGCCAGAACCAGATTCACCGACGATAGCTAAAGTTTCACCTTGATTGAGATGAAAGCTGACGTCGCGAATGGCCTGAACTTGTCCAGCAAACGTTGCAAAATTAATTTTAAGATGTTGGACATCAAGAATCTTTGTCATAGGTGGCTCCTTTCTAATCAGTTAGTGTTTTATTCTTGCGTTTTAGGATCAAAAGCATCGCGCAAACCGTCTGCTAACAAGTTGAAAGCAATCATAATGATGCTTAGAACAGCTGCTGGATACCACATTTGATAAGGCAAGAATCGAAAAGTTTTTTGACCATCAGCTAATAATGTTCCTAGCGAAGCATTGGGAGCAGGAATACCAATGCCAATGAAACTTAAGAAAGCTTCAAAGAAAATAGCTGTGGGAATTGAAAACATGGTTTGAATAATAATGGTTGAAGATAAATTAGGAATTAAATGTTTAACAGCAATTTTAACCGGTGACTCCCCTAAAGTGCGCGCAGCTAAAACATATTCTTGTGATTTTAAGGTTAATGTTTCAGCACGAACTAACCGCGCCATGGTAATCCAACCGGTTAAACCCATCGCCATCACAATTGAATTTAATCCTGGTGTAAATAGTAATAACATCAGAATTACGATCACTAAATTAGGAATTGAGGAAATGATTTCAATGATTCGTTGCATGATGTTGTCAGTGCGACCGCCATGCCAACCAGAAATTAAACCATAAGGCACCCCGATTGCTAAATCAAATAGTGTGGCCAGCAGACCAATCAATAATGACAAAGCAACACCTTTCATTAGTCGTGAAAATAAATCACGTCCTAAATAATCTGTACCTAAAATGTAATAAGTGCCCTTAGGAACATTAGCTTGCGCATATTTATCCACAATTCGGCCACCAACATTGGCTTGTCCAGAAAATCCGGGGATACCTTGACCTATTTTAGGTGGCAAATTGGCGTAAGCGACATTTTGGGCGTTGGGATTACTAGGTGTCCACCAAATTGAGACAACAGAAATAATGACAATAACTAATAGCAGCCAAAATGAAATCATCGCTGCACGATTTTTACGAAGCCGACGGATCGCATCTTGGAAGAAGGTTAGTGAAGGTGTACTGATTTTTTCTTGCTCATCAACATTGGCTGCGGTAACGGGTTTGAAACTAGTAGGTGTGATTTTGAGCTTATTGAGATTATCGGCCATTAGTTTTGCACCTCACTACTTAATCTGATTCGTGGATCAATTAGACCATAAAGAATATCCACGATTAAAATAACGATAACTAACAATGTTGAATAGAGAATGGTTAATCCCATGATTGTAGGGTAGTCATTTGTGGTAATCGATTTAACGAATTGTTCACCAATACCAGGAATGGAGAAAATATTTTCAACAACCATTGAACCGACCATTAAATCGACTGCCATTGGGCCAATAATCGTCACAACTGGAATTAAAGAATTACGCAAGGCATGTTTAGCAACTGTTTGCCAAGGTGAATTTCCTTTAGCGCGAGCTAATTCAATATAGTCAGAATTCAAAACGTCCACCATCTCAGTGCGCATGAACCGTGCGGTTGTGGCTAGTGGCGCCATGGCCAAGGCAATTGTTGGTAAAATACTTGAAGAAAAGCCATCCCATAAGGCAATTGGGAATAAACCTAATTTAAAAGCTAAGAAAAACTGTAAAATGACCGCAAAGACGAAGTTGGGGATGGAACGACCAATAATAGCAAAAAATGTAGCGACCGTATCAACCCAAGTGTTTTTGCGAATGGCGGCAATGGCGCCAAGTAAAATTCCTAAGCCAGTGCCCAAAATAATAGCTTGTAAACCAATCTGCATAGAAGGACCGATGCGACTAGCAATTAAATATGAAACAGGTTGATTGTTAAATTGAAAAGACGTACCAAAATCACCATGCAATAAACCGGTCATGTAAAGCCAATATTGTTGGTAAACCGGTTTGTTGAGACCATATTGTTGATCCATAATTTTAATTTGTTCAGTCGTCATCTTAGCTTGATTAGCATAAGGCGATCCAGGCATTAATTTCATTAAGAAAAATGTGGCGGTTGCAATAATGAACAAGGTCAGAATTAGATAACCAATTCGTTTGAGAATATATTTCCCCATTGTTAACACTCCCATAGTTTTACTGTGAAGAGGCAGAAGTTACTTACTTAATATCACTAAAACTAAATTTTACCTGTTCAAACTGTTTTTGTAAAAGAACCTGTCATCTGAATCAAAAAAATTACTGACAGGACACTTTGGCGTGTCAGCAGGATGGTGAAAAAGAGCCATAGCGGCCAAGTAATACTAGTTGCTAGAACGTAGTGGATGTCGATTTGAGCCGATTAAAAGATCAATCGTCTCAAATACGAATCTTGTTGTAACAGCTAAAGCTGCAACAACAATTGCACCACTGATGGCAACTTTGCGCCAGCGCTGACTAATTTGTGATTAAAAACTTCTAAATTATTTGAAGCATGAATTTAAATAGCTTTAACCCTTTATTAGTCAGTGGCGAAAGAAAATTGAGGTCAGTCGCGGAATTGTTGTTAATGGTTGAACCATTTACAACAAAGCTCGTATTTAAGACGAATTGGGTTTGATTCAGCTTAAATCGATGCTCGCAACGTTCCGCCGCGTATTTTCTGGAGCCACGAAGAACAGCAAGATAGCAGTTTTAGGTTTTTGTCGTCTTCAAATTTATTTAGCTTAAATCGATGTTCTCAGTATTTCATCGCACTCTAATAATTTTCTGCTAAGTTTTGGTTTACTTTAGGTGTGTCTCTTGATATTTGTTATAATAGATTTTTAGAATAGCGACGTTTTGAAAGGATGGCAACATGGCAACTGATTTATTAAAAGGGCTTAACGACAAACAAAAAGAAGCAGTACTAACGACAGAGGGTCCACTCCTAATTATGGCAGGAGCTGGCTCTGGTAAAACGCGCGTGCTGACTCATCGTGTTGCTTATCTAATTGAAGAAAAAAACGTGTTGCCTTGGCAAATCTTGGCAATTACGTTTACTAATAAAGCTGCAAAAGAAATGCGCGAACGAATTGGCAAATTACTTGGTGAAAGCGCCAATGACATTTGGGTATCAACTTTTCATGCACTTTGTGTGCGAATTTTACGTAGGGAAGCAGAGAAAATTGGTTATGCCAAGACTTTTACGATTGCTGATCCTGCTGAACAATTAACTTTAATTAAGCGGATTTTAAAACAATTAAATCTTGATCCGAAAAAGTATGATCCTAAAGGTATTTTGGGACAAATTAGTAATGCCAAAAATGAATTGAAGACGCCAGAACAATATGAAACTGAATTCGGTTCTGCACCAGGTTTTGAAAAAATTGTTGCTCAAGTTTATCGACTTTACCAACGTGAATTAGAACGTGATCAAGCCTTTGATTTTGATGACTTGATTATGCAAACCATTCGCTTGTTCCATACCAGTGATGAAACTTTAGCTTTTTATCAACGCAAGTTCCGTTACATTCATGTCGATGAATATCAGGATACTAATGAAGCTCAGTATCAATTGGTGCGCTTATTAGGTGCTGGTTACCGGAATGTTTGTGTTGTTGGTGATGCAGATCAGAGTATTTATGGTTGGCGTGGTGCCAATATGAGTAATATCATGAACTTTGAAAAAGACTATCCTCACGCCAAAATGATTATGTTGGAACAAAATTATCGTTCGACCAAAAATATTTTGAGTGCTGCTAATGCAGTGATTGATAATAACAATTATCGTAAGCCTAAAGAATTATGGACAGACAATCCTGAAGGCGGCAAAGTTGTTTATTACCGTGCGCAAAGTGAAACGGATGAAGCTGATTTTGTTGCTGCTAAAATTGCAGAAGGTGTTAAAGCCGGTACTTTTAATTACGGTGATTACGCTATTCTTTACCGAACTAATGCCCAATCTCGGTCACTGGAATCTCGTTTAGTACAACAAAATATTCCTTACAAAATTTTGGGTGGTCATAAGTTCTATGATCGTAAGGAAATCAAAGATATTTTGGCCTATTTGCGTTTAGTAGCTAATCCAGCTGATTCTATGAGCTTTAATCGGATTATTAATGAACCTAAGCGCGGTATGGGAGCCGGCACCATTGCTAAGCTCCAAGCATTTGCTGACGAGCATGATTGGTCACTTTTAGAAGCTGCTAAAAATGCTGATTTATCAGCACTAGCTGCGAAACCGCGTACGGCGATGTTAGATTTTGCCAAAATGATTTATGATTTACGTGAACAACGCACAACCTTATCAACAACTGAATTAACTGAAGCTTTACTAGAACGTAGTGGTTACAAACATCAATTTGAAATCCAAAATACGATTGAAGCCGACACCCGACTTGAGAACTTAAGTGAATTTTTAACCGTTACGAAGCAATTTGATGATACTTATGAACCTGAGGAAGAAGATAGCGATATGCTAACGGATTTCATTGCAGGTTTAGCTTTGGTTTCTGATCAAGATGATTTGGAAGAAGACGTTAAACAAGTGACGTTGATGACCTTGCATGCTGCTAAAGGTTTGGAATTTCCAGTGGTGTTCTTAGTAGGAATGGAAGAAGGTATTTTCCCATTATCACGAGCATTAATGGAAGATGATGCTTTAGAAGAAGAACGTCGGCTAGCTTATGTCGGGATTACACGAGCTGAGAAGCAACTTTATTTAACCAATGCTTATGGTCGTATGTTGTACGGTCGAACTCAGAACAATCCCGCGTCACGTTTTATTGGGGAAATTGCACCGGAAGTTCTAGAAACAGAATCAGCTAATGCCGGTTCATATCCATTTGATCGTTCGAATAAACACCATTACCAAGTTCGCGCACAAGCTAGTACTTATCGGGAAACAAAGACAGCGAAAAAAGCCAGTGGTTCTGTTGGCGCCGAGAAGTTGGCTTGGCAAGCTGGCGATAAAGTTGAACATCGTAAATGGGGCCAAGGAACTGTGGTTCAAGTTGAAGCCAATGGGGCGGATATTGAATTGACAATTGCTTTTCCAGATATTGGTGTGAAGCATTTAATGGCCGCTTTTGCCCCGATTAAAAAAGTAGAATAATTCTTTTTTGAAACGCTGTTTTTATAGATTAAGGCATTAATTAAAGGAGCTATTATGGCATTAGAAAAAGCAATTGCTGAATTTTCTCACGCAGAGGCTGCTACTAAAATCGCCAGTCTGCGTGCAAAATTAAAAGAATACGCTGCCGCTTACTATACTGCTGATGCACCAGTTGTCGAAGATGCTGTTTATGACGAGCAATACCGTGATCTCCAAGATTTAGAACGGGCTTTTCCTGATTTAGTAACGGCAGATTCACCAACGCAAAATGTTGGTGGTGCTGTTTTACCTGAATTCACTAAAATCACCCACAACATTCCCATGCTATCAATGGGCGATGTTTTTTCACTTGAAGAACTAACTCAATTTAATCAGCGAATTGTCACGGCGACGAAACAACCAGGCGAATATAGTGTTGAGTTAAAGATTGACGGTTTAGCAATTTCATTGCGTTATGAAAAAGGTCGTTTGGTTGAAGGATCAACACGTGGTGATGGTAATGTTGGTGAGGATGTAACGGAAAACCTTAAAACAATTAAAGCTATTCCGCAGCAGTTAACCGAACCGATTGATTTAGAGGTTCGTGGCGAGTGTTACATGCCTAAAACGTCATTTGTAAAATTAAACGAGCAGCGTGAACGCGATGGGCAACCAACGTTTGCTAATCCGCGTAACGCAGCGGCGGGTAGTTTACGGCAATTAGATGTTAAAATTACTGCCGAACGAAACCTTGATACATTTATGTATACAATCGTTAATGCTGCTGATTACGATGTCCATACCCAACGGGATGCTTTAGCCCAACTTACTCAATGGGGTTTTCATACTAATCCGGAGTCAATTTTAGCAACGGATTTAACTACGGTTCAGGATTTTATTGAGCGTTATCAAAGTCGTCGGGATGATTTGCCATATGGTATTGATGGCGTGGTGTTGAAAGTTAACGATTTGGCAGAGCAGCAAGCTTTGGGTAATACCGTTAAGGTGCCACGCTGGGAGATTGCTTATAAGTTCCCACCAGAAGAGGCCGAAACAGTCGTTCACGATATTGAATGGACCATTGGACGTACAGGTGTGGTTACACCAACAGCAGTTATGGATCCAGTCCAATTAGCTGGCACGACTGTTGCACGTGCCACGCTTCATAATCCAGATTTTCTCTTAGCTAAAGATGTCCGGCTAAACGATACCGTTAAAATTCATAAAGCTGGCGACATTATTCCCGAAGTTTCGGAAGTTATTTTGACAAAACGTCCTCATGACAGTCAACCATATGAAATTCCGACAACTTGTCCTTCTTGTGGTGCTAAATTAGTGCACTTAGAAGATGAAGTTGCCTTACGTTGTGTCAATCCAATGTGTCCCGCCCAAGTTAAAGAAGGCTTAACCCATTTTGCTTCACGGAATGCGATGGACATTGATGGTTTAGGGCCTAAGATTGTGGCCCAATTATATGATCGTCATTTGGTTAAAGATGTTGCGGACATTTATAAGTTAACCGCTACGGATTTAGCGGGTTTAGATAAGTTTAAAGAGAAATCAATTAATAACTTATTAACTGCGATCAAGCGCTCAAAAGATAATTCTGCAGAGCGGCTATTATTCGGTCTGGGGATTCGAAATGTTGGTGCTAAAGCGGCTCGATTGTTGTTGGAACACTTTGGTTCTATACCTGCTTTAATGGCAGCAGATGCTGATGAAATTGGTACGATCAAGACAATTGGCCCCACAATCGTTGACAGTTTATTAACCTACTTTGCTAATGAACAAGTTCAACTTTTAATGCAAGAATTACAGAGTGTTGGGGTTAATTTTGATTATTTAGGCCCCAAAACAACAGCATCAATTCAACCAAATTATTTCCAAGATAAGACAATTGTAATCACTGGCAAGTTAACCAACTTTACGCGTGACGAATTAACCCAACGCTTATTAACGCTAGGCGCTAAAGTGACCGGTTCGGTTTCTAAAAAAACAGATTTATTAATTGCTGGTGAAGATGCTGGTAGTAAGTTAACAAAAGCCCAAAATCTTGACGTTACAATTATTAATGAAACTCAAGCATTGCAATACCTTAATGAGGTGAAAGAATGAGCAACCACATTAAAAACATCGAACTAAGTCTAGTGCTACTAGCAACCATTGCGGTTCTAGCAGGTTGTGGTAATTTACAAAATTCTGGATTATCAGATAGTGAATCTGGCAGTAATACCAATAGTAAAACTTCCAACTATCAAATTACCGGGACAACTGATGGCACGCAATATAGCGCCTTATTAAGCAATGGTAAATATAAAGTTAGCGCCACGCGTGGCTTACTAACAGATCAAAACGCCAATAAGTTTAATATTTCTAGTTTTGAGGGCGGCTTAACCACATTAAGTAAGACCGAGTTCTCACCTAAGAAATATGCCTTTCAAGAAGGACAGCATATTTCTAGAACAACCGCCAATAACTGGTTGGCTCGCCAATCTAAATCTAACCCAGAAGGATTAAATCCAGTTGATAACGGCAAGACTGATCCGTCAACTCGGAATCCTATTTATTTACAAGATATCCTAGAGCAGGATTATTTAGTTCGTAAGGATAATTCCTATCAGCTCGGTGGTGTGGCAATTGGGTTAGGCATGAATAAGGTTGATAATTACCGTAAAGAAAAATATGGTGCGGTTTATAAGACCACTATTTCCGAAACGGCTCGAGAACAACAAGCTAAGTCAATGGCAGAAAAGATTTTAAGCCGCTTACGTCAAAAGAAGGCTTTAGCCAATGTAACCATTGTTTTTGGCCTTTATGAACAAGGTGAAGATGATAGTTTAGTTGGTGGCACTTACTTTGCAACTGCCGTTAGCAAGTCTGGCACAAACATTGATCAATGGAACACCGTTAATGAGAAGAATGGTGTCTTGCCGGTTGTCAACAATGAGAAGGCCATTAACGATGGCGATAGTGATTCCTTTGATAATTTTAAGAGCAAGGTACAATCATTCTTCCCTAATTTAAGTGGCGTTACAGCTCAAGTACATTATAAAGATAATAAATTAGCCGGTATGAATATCAAAATTACGACCCAATTCTTTGGTGAAAATGAAATTCGTAGTTTTACTCAGTATACTGATACCGCTGCAACACAATACTTACCCGCCGGCATTCCGATCGAAATTACAATTTCTTCTGTTGAAGGGATGCAAGCCTTTTTGAATCGTGATAGTGGCGATAAGACATTTTATACCCATGTATTTGGTAGTTACTAGTTTTTAACTCGGTAATGAAATGATAGAATGTATAACGAAGTATTAGACAAGTTTAACAATCCAATTTGCAAATAAAGGAGTTTAGCTAATGATTTCCAAAAATGACGTTACACACGTTGCTAATTTGGCACGCTTGTCACTTAGTCAAGATGAAATTGATCGATTCACAAGTCAGTTAGATCAAATTATTGCCATGGAAGATGAATTATCCCATGTTGAAACAGAAGGGGTTAAACCAACAACCCACATTACTGATGAAGTTAATGTTTTCCGCAATGATGTAGTCGTCAATGACGGCATTACACGTGAAGACTTATTAAGTAATGTGCCAGAAACAAAAGACGGTTTAATCAAAGTGCCATCAATTATTGATAAGGGGGAGACTGACGCGTGAGCTTATTAGACAAAGATTTAGAAGCGCTCCATCAAGAACTTGTTGCCGGTGATATTAAAGCTACTGATTTAGTTGAACAGTCATTGGACACGATTGAACAACGCGATCCTCAATTAAATGCTTTTATCACAGTTAATGCTCAACAAGCGTTAGCAGACGCCGTTGCATTAGATGAAAAGGGCATTAAGGCTGAAGATAAATTAGCTGGTATTCCGATTGCTTATAAAGATAATATTGTCACTAAAAATATTTTAACAACTGCTGGTAGTAAGATCCTGAATAACTTTGAACCTGTTTATGACGCTACTGTTGTTGAAAAGTTATCGCAAGCTGGCATGATCAACCTTGGTAAAACCAATATGGATGAATTTGCTATGGGTTCTTCTACTGAATCTTCTTACTTTAAGCCAACCCATAATCCTTGGGATCTTGATCGGGTTCCTGGTGGTTCATCAGGTGGTTCTGCAGCAGCAGTTGCAGCTGGTGAAGTTTTTGCTGCCTTAGGTAGTGACACTGGTGGTTCTATTCGGCAACCATCTGCATACAATGGTATTTTTGGGATTAAGCCAACTTATGGTCGCGTTTCACGTTGGGGCTTAATTGCCTTTGGTTCCAGCTTTGATCAAATTGGTGTGATGACTAAACGTGTTAAAGACTCAGCTTATATTTTAACAGCTATGTCTGGCAAAGATGCTAAGGATAGCACTAGTTCCAAACAAGAAGTTCCTGATTTTACGAAGTTTGTGGGTCAAGATATTAAAGGTTTACGAGTTGCTGTTCCTGATGAATTCTTCGGTGATGGTATTGATGAAGAAGTTAAGACTCAAGTTGAAAAGGGACTTAAAGTACTTGAAGATTTAGGTGCTGTTATTGATCACGTTCAATTACCTTATACCAAATATGCCGTTCCTGCTTACTATGTCTTAGCTTCTAGTGAAGCTTCTTCAAACTTACAACGTTTCGATGGTATTCGTTACGGATATCGGGCTGAAGATGTTAAGAACTTGGAAGATGTTTATGTTAAGAGTCGCTCTGAAGGATTTGGCTCTGAAGTAAAACGGCGGATTATGTTAGGCACATTTGCCTTATCCGCTGGTTTTTACGATGCTTACTTTAATAAGGCCGCTAAAGTTCGGACCTTGATTAAACAAGATTATGAACGCGTCTTAGCTGATCATGATTTAATTGTTGGACCAACTTCACCAGATACAGCTTTTAAAATTGGTGCAATTGTTTCTGATCCATTGAAACTTTACTATAAAGATATTTTAACGATTTCTTCTAACATGGCAGGTGTGCCATCTGCTTCTGTACCAGCTGGCTTTGATAGCAAGGGCTTGCCAGTTGGTATGCAAATGGTTGCTAAACGTTTTGATGAAGGCACAATCTTTAAAGCTGCCGCAGCTTTTGAAGCTGCTACGAAATATTACGAAGTAAAACCAAGTTTTAAAGGAGGTGCCCGGTAATGAATTTTGAGACAACAATTGGCTTAGAAGTCCACGTTGAATTAAAAACTAAAACTAAAATGTTTAGTCCTTCACCTGTAACTTATGGTGCTGAACCCAATACGAGTACAAATGTGATTGACTTTGGTTTTCCTGGTGTTTTGCCAACAGTTAACCGTGAAGCCTATCGCTTAGGTTTGATGGTTGCTTTAGCTTTACATGCAGATATTACAAAGTACACGCATTTTGATCGTAAGAATTATTTCTACCCAGATAATCCCAAGGCTTATCAGATTACTCAGGCTGAAGAACCTTTAGCCACTAATGGTTGGCTTGAAATCGAAGTTAATGGTGTTAAGAAGAAAATCGGAATCGAAGAAATGCACGTTGAAGAAGATGCCGGCAAGAACACCCACGGTGACGACGGTTATTCATATGTTGACTTGAACCGTCAGGGGACACCATTAATCGAAATTGTTTCTAAACCAGATATTGCTTCACCAGATGAAGCTTATGCTTATTTGGAACAATTACGTAAGACAATTCAATTTACTGGTGCTTCTGATGTGAAGATGGAAGAAGGTTCAATGCGGGTTGATACGAATATCTCAATTAGCCCAATTGGTTCTGATAAATTAGGTCAAAAGGCTGAATTGAAGAACTTAAACTCCTTCAACCACGTTCGTTTAGGCTTGGCTTATGAAGAAAAACGTCAAGCACAAGTGATTATGGCTGGTGGTTCGGTTCGTCCAGAAACACGTCGTTTTGATGAAGCTTCCGGCGAAACAATCTTAATGCGGGTTAAGGAAGGTAAAGATGATTATCGTTACTTCCCAGAGCCTGATTTGCCAGCGTTTGAAATTGAAGACGACTGGATTAACGAAATTCAATCAGAAATACCAGAAATGCCTGACAAACGACGTGCTCGTTACATTAATGAATTAGGTATTCCTGAATATGATGCTGGCGTTTTAACACAAACCAAAGAAATGTCTGACTTCTTTGAAGCAACCATCGCCGACGGTGCTGACGCTAAATTAGCTTCTAACTGGTTAATGGGTGAAGTGAGTGCTTACTTAAATGCTAATAAGCTCGATTTATTAGCAACTAAATTAACACCAGTGAACTTATCAACCATGATTAAGTTGATTCAAGACGGTACTATTTCTTCTAAGATTGCTAAAAAAGTTTTCCAAGAAACGATTAAAAACGGTAGTGAACCAAAGGCTTGGGTAGAACAAAAAGGACTAGTACAAGAATCTAATCCTGAAGTTTTAACCCCAATTATTACTGGTATTTTGGATGCTAACGAACAATCAATCATTGACTTCAAAAATGGTAAAGATCGTGCTGTTGGTTATTTAATCGGTCAAATTATGAAACAAACTCATGGCCAGGCCAATCCAAAAGTGGTTAATAAGATCTTGATGGCCGAGTTAAACAAACGTTAAATGAAAGGCGGAAACGTCAGTGAAAATGCGTGCTCGACTAATCTATAATCCAACTTCGGGACACGAAACAATGTTGCGTAATGTTGGCGAGATTTTAAATATTTTGGAACAGGCTGGTTATGAAGCAAGTGCCTTTCAAACAACAGCTGAAAAAATGTCGGCTGCAAAAGAAGCACAACGAGCGGCCAAAGAAGGCTTTGATTTGATTGTTGCCGCTGGTGGCGACGGAACTATCAACGAAGTGGTTAATGGAATTGCACCGTTAAAACATCGGCCTAAAATGGGCATTATTCCTGCGGGAACAACTAATGATTATGCCCGGGCATTAAGGATACCACGAGAAAATCCGATTGATGCTGCAAAGGTGATTCTTAAAGGGCAAACCGTTAAGATGGATATTGGTCAAGCTAATGATAAATATTTCATGAACATTGCCGGTGGTGGCTTCTTAACAGAGTTAACTTATGATGTTCCTTCTGACTTTAAATCAGTTTTAGGCTATTTAGCTTATGTCGTTAAAGGTGCAGAAATGTTACCGCGAATTAAGCCAGTTGATTTGCACATTCAATTTGATGATGGCGAATACGACGGTCAAGCTTCGATGTTCCTATTGGGATTGACTAATTCTATTGGCGGATTTGAACAAATTGCACCAGATGCGTCACTTGATGATGGTAATTTTGCTTTAATTGTGGTTAAATCTAGTAATCCAGTTGAAGTTATTAAACTAATGGGAATGGTGCTTAATGGTGGCCGTCATGTAAACGACCCTAACATCATTTATACCAAGACGCGCAAAGTCGTGGCTAAAGTTAAGCATGGCGAACAGATGAAGATTAATCTTGATGGGGAATACGGTGGTGATGCACCGATGACCTTTGTTAATTTACGTCAGCATATTGAAATGTTTGCTAATGTTGATGAAATACCTGACAAAGCGCTGAGTGTGCCTGAGGATATTGCAGAAAAAGCTGAAGGCCAAAACGAAAATAACAACGATAAGTAGTAAGATTATGGACTGGGACATTCTTTGTCAAAGTCCATATTTTTTAGGTAACATTGATGGAATTGAACCAGCAAAATAAAAGGAGTTATTATGGCAAAAATTAGTGCACCAGTTAAGAAAAACGACGTGTTAACCGGCACGGTAATGGACCTGACTTATCAGGCTATGGGTGTGGTCAAGGTCAATGAACATTATCCAATTTTTATTGGTAATGCGTTACCTGGTGAAGAGATCAAGTATGTTGTTACTAAAGCAAACAAGAATTATGCATTTGGTCGTTTGCTAGAATTTGTTACAACTAGTCCTGATCGGGTTAGTCAAGACAATTCGGTTTATTTACAAACCGGTATTGCGCCATTAGCACACTTATCATATCCGGCACAATTAAAATTCAAGCAGGAACAAATTAAATCATTGTTCCAAAAGGATAAATTAGATTTAGAAGTGAAGCCAACATTAGCTGCGCCAGCACCTTTGCACTATCGCAATAAGGCACAAATTCCAGTTCGGCAAATTGATGGCTGGCTTCAAACTGGTTTTTATCGGCAACACTCACATCAGTTAGTACCGATGACTGATTTTATGATTCAAGATCCTAAAATTGATGCAACTGTTGAAGCTGTTCGTGATATTTTACGTGAATTACATGTGCCAGCATATAATGAGGAACATAATTCAGGTGTGATTCGCCATATTATGGTGCGGCGGGCGCATAAAACTGGCCAGCAAATGGTTGTGTTAATTAGTCGGCAACGTCGTTTACCACAAGAAGATGCAGTTGTTGCACAAATTAGTGAATTGCCAGAAGTAACCAGCATTATTGTTAATTACAATCCGAAAGCGACGAATGTGATTTTAGGTACTCAAGAACGACCTGTTTTTGGTGAGTCATATATTGAAGATGAATTATTAGGCAAAAAATTCCGTATTTCAGCACAATCATTCTATCAAGTTAATCCTGAACAAACTGAGAATTTATATCAAACAGCCATTGAATTGGCTGATTTACAACCTGATGAAGTGGTTATTGATGCTTATTCTGGCATTGGCACGATTGGGATTTCAATTGCAGATCATGTTAAACAAGTACGTGAAATTGAAATCGTACCGGAAGCAATTGCTGACGCCAAAATTAATGCCAAACTCAACCATGTGACAAACATTGATTTTACAGTAGGTAAAGCTGAAGAAATTTTGCCAGAATGGGTTGAAAAAGATCAAACCATGGATGTTTTAATTGTTGATCCACCGCGTAAGGGTCTCCAACCAGAATTCATTGAAGCTGTCCTAAAAGCTAAACCTAAGAAGTTAGTTTATATTTCTTGTAATCCAGCAACACTAGCTCGGGATTTACGCTTATTGATTGATGGTGGTTATACTGGTACGACAACTCAACCAGTTGATATGTTCCCAATGAGCAATCATATTGAAAGTGTTACTGCGTTAACATTAGCTTAATTTGAAGGAAGACGGCATGAAAGATTTATTTTTAGGGATTGATATTGGCACCACTGCAATCAAGATTGGCGTTATTGCTTCTGGAGCGTTCGTTAATCAGCAGACATTACCACTCCAAACTTTTTATGGCGATAATGGTGCTAAATATCAATCAGCACAAGAGTTATTAGCACAAATTAAACAGGGCATTACTAACATTCCCCTGGATTTGCGGCAGTTAATCACGACAATTAGTTTTAGTGCGCCAATGCACAGTTGTTGGCCTGTAACACCAGGTCAAGAAAACGATCAAATTTTTATTTGGGCGGACACACAAGCGCAAGCAACTATTCGTGATTTTCAACAAAGCGATCAGGCTAAAGATTTTTATTTAAAAACAGGGACACCGATTCATCCAATGTCGCCTTTTGCTAAAATAAAACATTTTCATGAGCAAACGCAATATACAACATCAACCAAGTGGTATGGCATTAAAGAATTAGTTCTGCAAGCTTTCACTGGCGTTGCGCGAATTGACTTAGCTACAGCTTCAGCAACTGGTCTGTTGCACTTAAGCACTTGTCAATGGGATCGTGAAATCTTAACGACATTAGCAATTGACGAAGATCAGTTAGCCGAATTAGTGGATACCACCGCACGTTTTTCACTAGTTCCATCACTGGCTAGTCAATTGGCATTACCGCTAAATGCGACGGTAGTGGCTGGTGCCAGTGATGGTTGCTTAGCGGCTTTTGCGGGCTATCAAACAACGGGCATTGCCAATAGTTTAACGATTGGAACTAGTGCTGCGGTGCGGAAGGTTTCATCCGTTACAGCGCTAGATTCAATTCATCAGAATTTTTGCTATTATTTGAGTGCGGATCAGTACGTTATTGGAGCACCTTCTAATAATGGCGGTAATGTCATCGCTTGGGCCAGCGAAAAGTTTGCGCAGCATGCGTCAGAATTTCACGCGGAAATACCAACTATTCTGCAGCAATCACCAATTGGCGCTAATGGGGTTAGGTTTATGCCGTTTCTTAATGGTGAACGTGCCCCTTATTGGGATGCTAATAAGCAGGCTGAATTTAAAAATATGACAATCAAAACTACTCGTGCTGATTTAATTCGCAGTGTGTTTGAGGGAATGTTACTTAATTTACACCAGTTAACTGATTTAGTTGGCGTGAATGGTCCCATCACAATTAGTGGTGGCGTCTTCCAATCAACGGCTTTACAACAATTAACAGCGGATATTTTGGGATTGGATTGTTGGTTGTCGGCAGCTAATGAGCCTATTGCGGGGCTTTATATGTTGATAACAGGTCAACAGTTGCAGACGACTATTACTACACAGAAAATTAAATTTAATCCACAAGTTCATCAGCAATATCAGCAATACTATCAACATTATTTTGATTAAAAGAAATAGCCTTAATTACAAATAAAAATTGTAATTAAGGCTATTTTTAATCGGTTAACTTGAGACCTAAATATAATTGACCAAGTAATGCTGCTTGTTCGGAATTAACAATAAGTCCGCGTAATTGGGCATAGTCAACTTCCAGTCGCTTAAATTGACAACTACTAACATCGATTCCTTTTAGCTTGGTAAACATCAGGCTCAGTTGGTTCAACTGACAATGATCAAAGCTGATTTTTTTAATTTTAGTATCGTCAATACTAGCATCTTCTAAATGTGTTTCAATAAACTCAGCGGCTTTAATTTGACATTTATTTAAAGCTGCTAGATCCATTAAACATCCAGAGAAGCTGACTTCATTGAAGTAAGAATGATCCAGTAATGTGCCAACTAACTTGCAATTTTGAAAACTAACGTGATAAAGGCTGGCTTGATCCAGCTGACAATTAGAGAAGTCACAATTTTTAAAAATAGTGTTGCTCGCTTCAAATTTGTTAAAATCACAGTCATTAAAATTAAAGTGTTCAACTAGGCAATCTTCTAAAATTGGGTGAGCTAGCTCAAGTTGGGTGATGGTTTCATTTTGTAAGTGAGCTGCTTGTAAGAAATGATCTTCATCGTCAATCAAATTAGTAAATTTTGCAGTGATTAAATGTTCGATATCAAGTTTAGGTTTGGTCATCTTAATGCTCCAACTAAAAATTGGAATGAATCTATGTCAATAGCAGCTAAAATTCTGCTTCAATTAAACGAGGTCCACTCCAATTAGTTTATTTATTTTTTGATTATAATTTTCTAGGTGTTGCTTTTTTTGATGCAGTTGATTGGTCATCGTCAGTCTTAGATTGGTCCCATAATTGTTTAATGGCTGGGATTTTACCTAGACTATCTAAAGCAGCTGTTGGCATAACAATGGTATTGTTCTTACCTTCAGCGACTTTTTCCATTGCTTCCAAGTTCTTATATTGTAAATAAGCATCAGTGTTATTAACTAAAGCTTCGTTAACAGAATTAATTTGATCACGAATTGCTTCATAAAGCAAACGTTGACTTTGGGCGCGACCTTCAGCTTCTAGAATTTGCGTTTGCTTATTACCTTCGGCTTCCAAAATGGCAGATTGTTTGCCACCTTCGGCCTTAGCAATAGCTGCTTGTTTCAAACCTTCAGCTTGCATAATGTTAGCTTCTTTTTCACGGGAAGCACGGAGTAACTTGTTCATTGAAGCTTGAATATCTTGGTCAACTTCCACAGAGTCAATATTGGCCCGGTCAACATTTAATCCGTAACCAGCTGTGACTTCACTTAATTGCTCGAATAGTGCCCGATTAATGGCCTCTGTGCCATTTAAAACATCATTAAGGTCCATGTTACCAATGATGCCTCGCAACGCTGCACGGGTATCCTGAACCATACTGGTGACAGAGTCTTTGTTTTTATAAACGTAAGCATTAACATCGGTAATATGATATTTCAAGGTTTCAGAAATTTTGACAACAACGTTGTCCTTGGTAATAACCTCTTGTTCTGCTACGCGCATCGGAATTTGTTTCATGTTCACAACTTCAGTAATCCGATAAATAATCGGTAAAACAATATGGAATCCTGGTTCCATGGTTTTAACATAAACACCTAAACGTTCAACAATGCCAACTTCACCTGTATGAATGATGGCAATTGATGAGAAAATAATCCACAGCAAAAGTGCCGCAACAACGACAATAACAATAGCTAAAACAATATTTCCAAACATATCTTTCTACCCTTTCCTTTAATAGGTCAAACGCGATTCATGCCGACGAACAATTAAACCTAATGGTGTTGCCCCTACGATTTCTAATGTATCACCAACTTGTGCTGGTCCATCAATGACATAATGATAGTAAACACCGTATTGTTCGATTGTGCCCGTATTAAACTCACTAGTGTTAATAAAAGTCATGCCAATTAATCGATCATCTAGCATTGCTTCACCTCGCTATCTAACTGGCTACATTATACGCCATTACTATCCTAAAGTGTCTAGATAAATGAATATTTTTTTATCATAAATATTTCTAACAATTAGCAAAAAGTAGTGATAAAGGTGATTAAATCAATCTATTAGCACGATTAATTCTTTAATGATAATTTAATCATATCTCAAGATGAAATTTTGATATACAAAAATGCCTTAATTACGAATTGTAACTAAGGCAGGTTAATTTTAATCTAGTTGAACTAATGCTTTCTTAGGAATGGCTGATCGACTAACTTGTTCCCAAGAACGAACATCACCTTTATGATAGATCACTTTTAAATAGGCGTTACGTTTTAGGGGACGATTTTTATTCGCGTAAAAACTGAGCTCGATTTTACGACCATCGGCATCATAACCTGGCAATTTATAGGAATAATCACTGATAGTATTGCCGGCATCATCTTTATAAGGATGATACTCACCATTGGTTGTAATTTGAGTATAGTAAGTGTCACCACCACGGAAGATTTGTTCGATAGCAAACCAAGCGCCAACAACTAAAGCAAGGGTAACGACTGTAATAGATAGGATTTTTTTCATCGGAATTAATGCTCCCTTAATTTTTTTCTTAATCATATCAAGATTAGCCTATTGTAACCATAGAAGTTGATTACAGCTATCTTACAAATTTGTCATGAAACAACTTTTAACGGACTATTTAGGCTAACGATACCTAATATTTTAATCTTCAGGTGAAAATTTTCATAGGTTAATTATAAATTTTCGTAAAAAACTATTTTGTTGGCGCGCAAACCTGTAAAATAATTATCAACATTCAATAAACTAGAATTTGGGGTTGGGAGGACCAGTTTTTGGCACAAAAAGAACAACTTCAGCGCTCGATTGGCTTAACTTCAGCGCTGACCACAGTTATGGGGACGGTTATTGGTGGCGGCGTCTTCTTTAAAATTTCAACATTAGCCGCTTCAACTATGTCGCCTAGTTTATTATTGCTCATCTGGGTAATCGCCGGGTTCTTAACGATTGCCGGTGGCTTATGTCTAGCGGAGATTGCGACTGCTATTCCTGAAGCGGGTGGGGCAGTTAATTATATTGAGATTGCTTATGGCAAACTACCATCATTTTTACTCGGTTGGGCGCAAGTTTTGATTTATTATCCAGCTAATATTGCAGCACTGAGTATTGTTTTTGCCACGCAATTAATTAGTTTATTGGGCTGGTCTAGCGGCTTAATTATCCCTATTGCGATTATAACGGCCTTTTCATTGACTGGCTTGAATCTTTTAGGTGCTAAATTAGGCAGTATTGTTCAAAATTTAACACTGATCATTAAACTGATTCCAATTATTATCATTATTGTTTTTGGCTTAATAAATCCCCATGCGCAAACGTTACAATTGTGGCCGATTCATCCTGGTGAGCAGGTTAGTTGGTTAACGGCACTTAATGGTGGTTTATTAGCGGCAATGTTTGCCTACGATGGTTGGATTAGTGTTGGTAATATGGCTGGAGAGATGAAAAATCCACGTAAACATTTACCTATTGCCATCATTAGCGGTCTTGGTCTAACAACATTAGTTTATTTATTTATTAATCTTGCTTTTTTAAAAGCCTTACCGATTGGTCAATTAGCTGGTAATACAACGGCTGCGGCGGATAGTGCTCTCGCAATTTTAGGAACATTTGGTGGCCGGTTAGTAACTATTGGTATTTTAGTTTCTGTCTATGGTGCAATTAATGGCTATACTATGACTGGAATGCGAGTTGCTTATGCAATGGGTGTTAATAACACGATTCCTCTTGCACATCACTTCCGTAAAACTACACCACATACTAAGGTGCCATTATTAGCTAGTTTAGTGCAATTAGCGGTGGCGGTTGTGATGATTTTTATGGGGAATTTTGATTTTTTGACCGATATGGTCGTTTTTGTAATGTGGATTTTTAATACCATGATTTTTGGCGCTGTCTTTATTTTACGTAAAAAGTATCCTGACCTTGAGCGCCCTTATAAAGTTATGGGCTATCCTTGGATTCCAATCATTGCTATTATCGGCGGGACCTTTATTGTGATTTCAACATTGTTTACGCAATTTAGTCTAGCTGTGTTAGGAATTGGCATTACCCTATTAGGGATTCCTTGTTATTATTGGCAACAACGTCATGATAATGAGCAAGATCTGAATTAATTGTCATAAAAAATACCCTTCGAATTTTTCGAAGGGTATTACTGTTTAATTTAATAATTTTCGTCAGAGTTATCTGGTTCGTTTTCAGTTTCATTGTCTTGTTGAGGAACATCACGATGATTAATGACTGGATAAGTTCGATTACTGGATTCATCATAAATCTCGCTAGGACCATTGTGGTTAGCAAAGACTTTTAATTGAAAGCCATAGTGGTCTAAAAAGACTAATTGATCAGCGTCCAGCCCAATAATGCGACCTGGCAATTCGCGATGATCAATCATGATTGAAAAGTCCGGAGAAATTGCCATATCGTGCTTCTGATTAGTTTTAGGATCGATAAAAGCCCAATCACCTGCATAACGCAAGGCTAGATCGGGTTGGCGTTTTTGTTGTTGTTTACGATGGCGCTTTTGTGTTAAAAAGCGGCTTACTTGATTAATACCATGAATACCAGCAGAATAAATATCAGAAACTCGCATGTTAATCTCCTTTACACATTTATTATCATATCATCAGTGATGTTAATTTGGTATTAAAAACCATGATATGTTGATTGTATTTTTGTTACAATAAGGTGACAGAAAACATGGTGTTTCAACCGATGCCTATACAATGCGAACTTAGCTATAAAATGCTTAGTTTTATCACGAAATTGATGACGCGATAACTTTGCTGGCGAACGTTTAAATCATTAGGATCAGTTAAAAAATTAAAGTTGAGGTAGAAAAAATGGCCAATGTAGGAACAATTGGAACTAGCCAAATTACAAGAACATTTTTGCAAGCGTGTATTGCTAGTCGCGCTTTTAAAATTACGCATGTCTATTCCCGAACGAAAACTAAGGCACAACAATTAATCGATGACCTGTTTATTCCTGAAGCAACAGCTGATGATGATTTGGATAACTTTTTGAGTGCAGCAGATCTTGATATTGTTTATGTTGCTTCACCTAACAGTTTACATTTTCAAGATGTTAAAGCAGCATTATTGCACGGCAAAAATGTCATTGTTGAAAAGCCAGCTTTTGTAACGACAGCAGAATATCAAGAAATTGATCGCATTTTAAAGGAACATCCAGAATTACACGTTTTAGAGGCAGCTCGCCACTTATTTGATGCCAATTATTTAGCGGCCAGTGAACAAATCAAAGCATTCCCTGAAGTAACTGGTGCCACTTTAGCTTATATGAAATATTCAAGTCGTTTTGATGACTTTAAGGCTGGCAAAGAACCGAATATTTTCTCAACTAAATTTGCTGGCGGCGCTTTGTATGACTTAGGTGTTTATTTAATTTATGCTGCAGTTGATTGGTTTGGCTTGCCTAAGCAATCAACTTATTCTGCTACTAAGGCAGCTAATGGAATTGATTTACATGGATTAGCCCGTTTGCACTACGATGATTTTGATGTGGCATTAATTTTTGGTAAGGATCAACAGTCCTTCTTACCTAGTGAAGTTTATGCAGCAAGACAAACGTTGTGGCTTGATAATCTCGGTCAGCCATCAATCGTTCGCCGTTATGACGGTCCGGCTGTCTTCCAGGATCTATCTAAACCGTCAACTGAGAATCCATTAGTTGATGAAGTCAACGCGTTTAGTCTGATGTTTGCTAATCGTGATGAGACACAATTTGCTCATTATTGGCAACTAACTGGACAAGTTAATCAAGTACTCAATCAATTACGTGCTAGCGCACAAATTAAATTTGAAAGCGACCAAAATTAATGACAGAAATTTATCAAGAACCGGCCACACCGTTTTTACCAATATGGCAACAAGCGGGATTTGTTAAGCCAACACCCATTCAACAAGCCGTTTATTGGCCTTTAAAAAAGGGTGGTCCAGTTTTAGGACTCGCCGCTACAGGTACTGGTAAAACCTTAGCTTTTGGGTTACCGCTATTAGAAACGTTACAACCAGGCCAACGTCTGCAATTGCTTGTTTTGGAACCTAGTGCTGAACTAGTTATGCAAGTGCGCGATGTTTTACGCCCCTACGCCCAGGCTGTAGGTTTAAAAATTCAAGGAATTGTCGGTAAAGCCAATGTTAAGCGGCAACAAGAACAATTAAAACAACATCCAGAAATTATTGTTGCCACACCAGGACGCTTACAAGAAATGATCACTAATAAGCTAGTGAAAGTTGATCGAATTGAAACGGTTGTGATTGACGAAGCTGATTCTCAATTAGATGGTGAACATTTAAATACTACTCGAGAACTATTAGCTACTATGCCGGCTGATGCACAAATGGTGCTAATGTCGGCCACAGAACAACCAATTTTTAAAGATTTAGGCAAATGGTTCGGTTATGATTTCGAACGCTTCGATACCCGTCAATCCGATCGGGAACAACAAAAAATCCAACATGATTTCATGTTAATTGGTAATCATCAAAAAGCTGAGTTATTAAAACGATTGCAAAGAGGACCAATTGATGGTCAGAATGCTTTGGTTTTTGTAAAAAACACGGGCAGTGCGCGGACATTATTTAAAACACTTAACTTCTTGAATTTAAAAGTTGGCTTGTTATTAGGCGATGAAACTAGCCAACGACGTCAAAAAATTATGCAGCAATTCCGTCAAAAAAAATTAACTTATTTAATTACGACCGAATTAGCTGCACGGGGGTTAGATTTCCCTGATTTAAAATTTGTGGTTAATTATGATTTACCGCAAACTTTAGTTAGCTACACCCACCGTGCTGGTCGAACTGGCCGCATGTTTGGCACCGGGACAGTCTTAAATTTAGGTAATGAACATGATCACCGTAATTTACAGAAAACGGTCAAAGCACAATTTCATTTACAAACGGTTTACTTAATTGATGGTCAGCTTACAACACAAAAACCAACCAAAAAAGAAACCAATATTTCTCATCCCAAGCAGGTGGTTAAACACCCAGCTAAAACCGTAGTAAAACAGGAAAAACCACGTAAGAAAAAAAGATTACGTGATCAAAAAAATAAAGGTAAACATCGTTCGAAAGCAGCCAAGTAAACTTGGCTGCTTTTTTGCGAAAATCACAAAATAAAGGTGGTTATTTTCAGTAAATGTGATGACGTTTCCAATATTGCTATGACGCATTTTTTAGGGGTTGACAATCGACGGATTAAAATTTTATAATGTGTTCGTGGTCTAGAGCAATTCTATTAAATTGATGACATTTTAACTTGTTGTGAATTGGTGGTTGTGATAGACTCTAAATATGCAATGAAATTGTTTTCATTGCGACTGCATCAGCAGTCTAGCTGCAATTATTCATTGTTTTTTAAATCTATTATAGAAGGGAGGCTACATTTTGGACGAAGACGAAAACTTGCAAGCAATTATGGGATTAATTGTAAACGGTGGCAACGCTAAAAGTAGCTCAATGGAAGCTATCCAAGCTGCTAAAAAAGGCGACTTTGATGAAGCTGACGCTAAGTTAAAAGAAGCTGATGCTGCTTTAGGCGAAGCACACAACTCACAAACTGGCATGCTGACAAAAGAAGCTAGTGGCGACCACGTTAAAGTGACATTGCTCATGGTTCATGGACAAGATCACTTAATGAACGCAATTACTTTCCGTGATTTAGCTGGTGAGGTCGTAGATCTTTATAAGAAATTAGCAAATGCATAATTTTTTTGGGAAATTATGTTTGCACCAAAATTTCTAACACATGGGTTAGCTTTAATTCGGAGGTTTTCATATGCAAAAATTAATGGATTGGCTTGAAAAATATCTTGTGCCGATTGCCACTAAAATCGGTTCAATTCCTTGGCTAGTTGCTTTGCGTGACGGCTTTATTTCAACAATGCCAATTACAATGGCTGGTTCTTTAGCAACACTGATCAATGCTTTATTAGTCACATTCCCAACCGAATGGAAATGGATGGGCTTTGTTAATTCAGGATTTGTTCAAGGCGTCGTTGCTATTGACGGTATTGTTTCAACAGGTTCATTATCAATCTTCGCAGTATTCTTTGCTGCTATGTGGGGGTACCACTTGGCTAAGAATTACGGCGTTGATGGTTTATCTGGCTCATTGGTATCATTAGCTGCATTTTTAATGAGTACTAATAATACGGTTACATTGGCATTAGCTGACAAATTACCAAAGTCTGCAGTTACTGCATTTACAAATGCCGGTGCTACAGCAAGTGAAAGCAGTGTCACACTTAATAGTGCTTTTTCTGTTGGTAACTTGGGCTCTGCTGCCTTATTCTCTGCTATGATTTTCGGCGCTATTGCCGTTGTTGTTTATATTTTCTTAATGAAGAAAGACATTACCATTAAGATGCCCGATACAGTTCCACCAGCAGTTTCTAAAGCATTTACTGCCTTAATTCCTGGTATTGCTGCATTATATGTTGTTGCCATTATTAACTGGGCATTTACTAAAGGTACTGGTCAATTCTTCGGTGATTGGTTATCACAAACAATCCAAGCACCATTACTTCATGCTGGTCAATCAGCTGGTATGGTTATCTTAGTTTCATTATTAGTTCAAATCTTCTGGTTCTTCGGTATTCATGGTCCTAACGTATTAGGTCCAGTTTTGGAATCAATTTGGGGAACTTCTCAAATTGCTAATATCACTGCATTCCAAAATCATGCTGACTTGCCATACAAGTGGGTTCGTGGTTCATTCGATGCTTACGTTTGGTTTGGTGGTTCAGGTGGTACAATTGTTTTACTTTTGGCTATCTTACTCTTCTCTAAACGTGCTGATGAAAAAGCTGTTTCTAAATTAGCATTTGCACCTGGTCTATTCAATATTAACGAACCAGTTATGTTTGGTTTACCAATTGTCTTGAATGCCATTTACTTCGTGCCATTCATTATTGCACCAGTATTGAACACAATCATTGCTTATTTTGTAACAATGGCTGGTTGGGTTGGACCAGTTAAGGTTGCGGTTCCTTGGATTACACCACCAATTTTGAACGCGTTCATGGCAACACTTGATTGGCGCGCTGCTGTATTAGCTTTAGTTAATATGGTCATTGCCTTCTTCATCTGGGTTCCATTCGTTCAAATGTCTAATCGTGTTTTTGCTAAGGAAGAAGCTGCTAATAACAGTCAACTTTAGTTTGAATTATTTTTAATTAAACGTAAGCCATCAGTTGCAATTCGTTGAACTGGTGGCTTATTCTATACTATGTAAACTATAAAAATTAAAAAGGAGTAATCCCTATGATTTTCTTAAATGCACCTATCCAACAAGATAAAATTATTGATTTACTAAACAATTACAATGAAGACGGTGTAACCTTTCAACTTAAGAGTCAAAATGGTATGAAATTAGTGTTTGATACTAATATGGAAGACCTTGAAGCAGCGGCTAAACTTGCTAAGTCTGCAATTAAGGCTCAACGTTGGGGTACCGTACTTTACTTCCAAGCAGGGGTAGAGAAGTAATGACGACAAATGGCCTATTCTTAATGGCTCTGGGTTTTTACATCATTATGATGAGTGGCAGATCTAGTAAGAATGGAACTGGCTTGGACATTTATTTACTTACACTAGGTGTTTTTGTTGTTGGCTTGGGCTTCTTCTTTTTCCGCCGGGGTAAGAAGCGAGATAAAGTAGCTGGTAAAACACAAGCTAAAGATAAGTCGGCTACTAATTCTAAGCAATCTGCTGTTAAGAAGGTGACTAAGAAATGAAGATCCAACAGAAGTTAAATATTCCGACTAACTTTTTCTATCGAAAGATTGTTGATTCAGTCTTGTACGATATTCGGACACAAACTGGCGATACTATTTCTGAAGATCAGTTAGAAGGTTATTCTTATATTAAGCAGTTTACCAAGACAACATCAGCGCGGATTACGATTACTAAATTAATACCTAACGAGGTTTATTATTATACAACGCATTCAAATCAAAGTGATTTTGATGTGAAGTATGAGATGAAGAGCTTAAATGCTCACCAAACTGAGGTTATTTATCAAGAAAATGCGAAAACTAAGGGCGGTTTTATTCGTCAAATGAATGACATGTTTGTGGGTGCAATTCTTGGTTTCGTACGTCGGCGTAACTTTAAGAAAATGTTGCTACAAATCGAACAGTCTTATTAACAATCATGCCAAAATGTTCTGCACATTTTGGCATCTGTTTTATTTGTAAGTATATCGCAGGACTAATTGTGAAATGTCGGAGGATGAAGATGGAACATAAAAAATTAAAATCATTCCCTAAAGATTTTCTTTGGGGCTCAGCTTCTGCCGCTTACCAAATTGAAGGCGCTTATCGTGAAGATGGTAAAGGATTATCTGTCTGGGACCAATTTGTGCGCATTCCAGGTAAAACTTTTAAGGGAACCAATGGTGATGTCGCTGTTGATCATTACCATCGTTATCACGAAGATGTTGAATTAATGGCTAAGGCCGGATTAAAGGCTTATCGTTTCTCTATTGCTTGGACACGTATTTTCCCAAATGGTAATGGTGAAGCTAGCGCGGCTGGTATTAAATTTTATAGTGATTTAATCGATGATTTAATCGCTCATAATATTGAACCAGTAGTCACGATTTATCATTGGGATTTACCACAAGCCTTACAAGATGAATATCAAGGTTGGGAATCACGTCAAATCATTCCTGATTTTGTTAATTATGCCAAGACTTTATTTGAAAACTACGGCGATCGAGTTAAGCATTGGGTCACGTTAAATGAACAAAACGTCTTCATTCAACATGGCTATTTAATGGCAAGCCATCCACCAGCAGTTAAAGACCCTAAGCGGATGTATGCTGCTAACCATATTGCTAACTTAGCTAATGCTGCTGCAACTAAATACTTCCATGAACATTTCGATGGTGAGATTGGACCAAGTTTTGCTTATAGTCCTGTTTATGCTGTTAATGCAGATCCTGAGAACCAATTAGCGGCTGACAATGCTGAACAGTTCAATTCTTATTATTGGATGGATATTTACGCTTATGGTCACTATCCTGATGCCATTCGTCAATGGCAAGAAGAACAAGGAATTGCACCTGAAATTACAGCTGAAGATGCAGCCTTACTTGCTGATCCATTAGCACGTCCTGACTTTATGGGCTTGAACTATTATCAAACAGCAACTGTTCAAGCTAATCCACTTGCTGATGGTATTGGGTTAGCACCAGAAAATACGACTGGTAAAAAGGGAACAAAACAAGAGTCTGGCATTCCTGGTTTATTTAAGTCAGCAACTAATGATTATTTGCAAACAACTGACTGGGATTGGAATATTGATCCAGTTGGTTTACGCATTGCATTACGTCGCATTAACAGTCGTTATCATTTACCAGTTTTAATCACCGAAAACGGTTTGGGTGCGTTTGATACTTTAGAGAGCAGTCATGAAATTCATGATGATTATCGAATTCATTTCTTACGTGAACACGTCAAAGCTATCCATGAAGCAATCAGTGATGGTGTTCAAGTTATTGGTTACACAACTTGGAGCTTTACAGATTTGTTAAGCTGGTTAAATGGTTATCAGAAGCGTTATGGTTTTGTTTATGTTGATCGTGATGAACAAGACGAAAGAGAATTAGCACGTTATCCTAAGGACAGCTTCTACTGGTATAAGCAGGTAATTGCAACAAATGGTGAAGATTTGGGAGCAAGTAAGTAATGTCAAAAGTTATCGAAATTGATCATGCTGATGTTGATCTGTTGAATGAATATTACGAATTATGTTGTTATGCTTTTGATCGTCCTAATAATGAGGCTTACCAAACTAAATGGTTAAACTTGGCGATGCATAGTCGCGATTATGCAATTGTTGATGATCAGGGCCATGTTCAAAGTGCGCTGATGGTTACTTATTTACCTGTTAATTGGCACGGTCAAGATTATCAGATGGGAGCAGTTGGTTATGTGGCCAGCTATCCGGAATTTGGTGGGCACGGGTCTATCACGCAACTGATGCAAAAAGCCACTGAACAAATGTTAGCTGATCATGTAGTTCTATCTTATTTAGCACCGTTCTCTTATACTTTTTATCGCCGTTTTGGCTTTGAAGAATTATTTGATCGGGTTTGCTATCAAGTCAAGGCCACAGAATTCCCACGTATTTCACCGTCAGCGGCCGGTTCAGTGGAACGCGTTAATTTCACAGATGCACTAGAGCAGATGGCTTCAATCTATGATCAAAATCAACAAAGTCAAAATGGTGCGCTAATTCGGCATTCTTGGTGGCAACAATATCGTTATAGTAAACATCCTAAGTATGAAGTGGCATTGTCATACGACGACCAGCAACAACTTGATGGTTATTTAATTTATCAACGCAATTCAGGGGAAGTATTTGAGTTGGTTGAATTAATGCCTAGTAATTTTGCTAGTTTTCAACGTTTGATGAATTTTGTCGGTAAACACGCCAATGTTTATCCTAAGTTTATTTACGAAAGTGCTAACCAAATGCCATATAATGATTTGATGCCGGAAGCTTATCACGTGCAAACATCAATTATTCCCTATATGATGGCCCGGGTTAACGATTGGCAAGCTTTAGTTGAAGAATGGCACTTTACAGCCGATCTAACTCAGCCATTGCTGATTGAAATTCAAGACCAATTCATTCCGCAAAATAATGGTGTGTGGGAATTATCAGTTAAGGACGGCCGCGGTCAGTTACTGCATAGTAGTGAATTAACGGCAGATCTTGTTATTGATACACGTCAACTTGCTAAAGTGTTCTTAGGTTATCGAACTTTAAAGCAATTGCTTCAAACCAATCATTGTCAAATCAACACTATTTCAGCTATTTCTCAGTTGCAAGCAAGTTTGAATTATGCAGATAAGCCAATGCTATGGGATTATTTCTAAACTGTATTAAAAAAAGACCTAGAATTTTCTAGGTCTTTTTTGATGCGCTTTATTTAATCATGCGACAGGGGGGACTCGAACCCTCTACCTATGGTTTAGGAAACCATTGCTCTATCCAGGTGAGCTACTATCGCAAGCACTACTAATTGTAGCGAATAACCTTAGATTTTGCAATGGGTGGGCCGATTAACAATTATCATTCAAAATCGCAAATAAGACTTTTTAAAATGGCATCAACTTCTATGAAATAAAAAATAAATTGAGATTAATGTCAGAACAATTGGAATTAAGTTTAATAATAAAACAAGTCGACGCCGTTGCCACTGGCGCCAGTTCATTATCGTGACACTAACCATGAAGCAACAAACGATAATTAAACAACCACTTAAGACTAATAATCCAAAATTAGTTGTCATGCCCAATCACCAGAACGGAAGATGGGTACCACTTGGCCATCGGTCGTGTGGCCGTCAATTGACATGTTTTCAGAACCAATCATAAAATCAACGTGAATTTGACTCACATTTAATCCGGCTAGCTGCAATTGTAATTGGTTCATTTTTGAACCACCAGCAATTGAGAAAGGATAGGCAGCACCTAGGGCAAGGTGATTTGCCGCATTCTCATCAAATAAAGTATTGAAAAAAGTAATACCAGATTGCGAAATCGGTGAAGGATTGTGGACTAAAGCAACTTCACCCAGCATACTAGCGCCTGAATCAGTTTTTAATAGCTGTTTAAGTAAGGGCAGACCCTGTTCAGCTTCAACTTTAATGACATGACCACGTTCAAAGGTAAAAGCCATTCCTGAGATGACAGTGCCAGCGTAACTAAGCGGTCTAGTTGCTCGTACATAACCGTTGACTCGTTTAGCATCTGGCGCTGTAAAAACTTCTTCAGTTGGCATATTAGGAATAAATTCCTCGCCTTTTTCATTTAATGAACTGGCTGCTTCCCAAACATGATTTTTAGGTAGCCCAATCGTTAAATCAGTACCAGGTGCAACATAATGTAATTGATCAAACTGATACTGATTTAGCAATTTAGCTTTAGCGATTAGTTTTTCTTTTTGCTGCTGCCAAGCTTTAAGTGGATCTTCTTGGTCAATTCTGACAGCCTTAAAAATTTCTTGCCATAAATGTTGGGTGCTAGTTTCTGGACTTTCGTCAGGAAAAACTTTTTGGGCCCATGCAGGACTGGCTGCTGCGATAATGGTCCAACTTAACCAATTGTTTTCGGTTGCCATTTTAACTGCACGAGTTCCTGAACTGCTGGCACTTTGGGCAGCTGAAATTTTACGAGGGTCCAGATCAGCCAGTGCTTGAGGATCGCTGGACATAACTGTTAGGCGTTTAACCCGATTATCAACAATATAGTGCGACAAGTCATTTTTAAAAGAAGCGACCTGTTTTAATTCGGTTTCAGTTTGATAAGTTAAATCTAGTCGTCTTTTTTGCTCATCTTGCCATTGCAAAATAACGTTCCTGGCACCGGCTAAATAAGCTTGTTCAACTAATAAATGTGCCAAAGTAGCCTGATCAATCGCAATAGTGATTATTACTTCATCATTTTTTTGAACATTTAAGCCAATTTTAATCGCTAATTCCGCGTATTTTTTAAGTTGTTCTAGAAAAGTCTTGTCTTCCATCCGCTCACCTGCTTGCTTAATTAGCCTTATTTTAGCATGGTAGCACCTTGATTTCATTAGAAATACAATTGTTAGTCTAGTCATGACTAATGAACAATGACCGCTTTATAAAAATAATTAATAATCAATATAGGAAATTTGAATTGAATCGATTCAAAAAAACTAAATAAAGGGTTTTATTTTATAAAACGGTATGGTATTATTCAAATACAAAAGTTATTAAAACTATAAGCAAAAAAATAAAAAGTATTTCACATATAAAGGAGAGATCGATCATGGCTCGGAAAAAAACAATTATGAAGAACGATATTTTGAATGCAGCGGTTAATTTAGCAATGCGTGATGGCTTTCAAAATTTCACAGCACGTAAAATTGCCGATGAATTGAATTGTTCAACACAACCCCTATACTTAGAGTTTGAATGCATGGATGATTTAAAACATCAGTCAATTATTAAAATCCAATCTTATTTACAAAAACATGTTTTCAACCAACACTATCATGACGATCCTCTGATTGATTTAGATTTAGCATATATTCATTTTGCTTGTGAACAACCAATGTTATATCGAACATTATGGATTGAAGATAAAGAAAGCATTGCGGAAATGAAGCAATTTGCTTTAAACTTAGGAACAACTCGCTTTGCCAAACGTACTGACGCTGCAGGTCTATCGGCTGAAAAAATTTATCGGATCTTAACCGGCAATTGGATTATTGTTAATGGGATTGCTAATTTGATTTCCAGCGGCTATGCTCGTATGTCAAAAACGCAGGTTGTTGAAATCTTACAAGCACAATTAGACGATTTTATTTACAATGATCGGTTTAATCCTGCTAATGAAATTGAAGATGATTTTGAGTTCCAAGTTGCAAACTAATCTAAAGGATTGAGAAGCTTTTAAAGCTTCTCAATTTTTTTATTTTAAATTAAAAACGAACTATTTTATATAATTATAATTTAATTGTACGACAATTTACTTGAAAATAATTTTGATATTCGTTACTATAGGTTAGGACGTTAATAAAAACAAACGATAGGTGAAAACATGCAAACTTTTGATTATGAAGATATTCAATTAATTCCCCAACGGTGTCAGATAGCTTCTCGTGAAGATGCAGATACCTCTGTTCAATTAGGAAAATATCGGTTTAAGATTCCCGTGGTTCCAGCTAACATGCAGACAGTTATTAACGATGAAATTGCAATTTGGTTAGCTAGTCATGGCTATTTTTACGTGATGCATCGCTTCGAACCCGAAACGCGGATGGCTTTTATTGAAATGATGCATGAACGTAACTTGTATGCTTCAATTTCTGTTGGGGTTAAACCAGAAGAATATACATTTGTCGATCAATTAGTTGCACAAAAAAATCAACCTGAATTTATTACAATTGATATTGCCCATGGACATGCTGATAGTGTTATTGAAATGATTCAATACCTCAAAAAGGCTATGCCTAATTCATTTGTGATTGCAGGTAATGTTGGGACACCTGATGGTGTTCGTGACTTAGAACAAGCTGGCGCTGATGCGACTAAAGTTGGTATCGGACCTGGTCGTGCTTGCATCACCAAACTTAAAACCGGTTTTGGGACCGGTGGTTGGCAATTAGCAGCCTTAGAATGGTGTAGTCGTGTCGCCACCAAACCAATTATTGCTGATGGTGGTATTCGAACGCACGGTGATATTGCTAAGTCTATTCGCTTTGGAGCAACCATGGTGATGGTGGGCTCAATGTTAGCTGGTTTTGAACAGTCACCTGGTGAAGAAGTTGATCATGCTGGTCAGACGTATAAAGCATACTTTGGCTCAGCTTCCCAATATCAAAAGCAAAGTTCTCATCATGTTGAAGGTAAAAAGGTGCTGATCCCCCTTAAAGGTGACCTGCGCGATGAGTTAACCGCAATGCAAGAGGATTTACAATCGGCAATCTCTTATGCTGGTGGCCGTGATTTAACCGCCTTAACTACGGTAGATTATGTTCAAGTACCGCATACGATTTATAATGGTGATCATGATTAATTACAATAAAAAGATACTAGCACATCAAAAACAATGCGTTAGTATCTTTTTTATCGTTTTGATAAAAAATAACCTCTGAGAAATTTTCTCAGAGGCTATTTTAGTCCTGTGATTGTTTTTTTTGTGCTAATTTTTGTTGATGATGTTCTATTCGCCTTTGACGCAAACGTTTAGCAACTTCACGCTGGTCCTTACTAAACGTATAACGAGAAGTGGCGTAGTTAAGAATACCAACCAAAATTTGATCAATGACTTTGGCTGTAAAGCTGGATAAATTCAAGCCTGTAATACAAATAAACATAATGGCTGAATCGGCCAATAAACTAATACCACGGAAAAAGAAAAAAGCAATTAATTCAGTTATTAAAGCATAACCAGTGGAGTATTCTGATTTAAACACTAGTGATTTGTTGGTGAAAAAACCAAAGACCACTGATATTAACCAGGCCAAAGTGTTAGCAAACATATAGTGGGCGTGAAAGGTCGATTTAATAACCATAAATGAAACGATGTTAATAACTGATGCTAGAAATCCAAAAAAAGTATAACTCACAAAATCACGGTGATTTTTTAAAAAAGTATGAAGGTTATTCATACTTATTAACCATTAGCGTTGGCTTTAGCAACTAATTCTTTAACAAAAGCATCCAAATTTTCAATATCTTCGGCCTCAGCAGCTAGATCAATCTTAACGCTCTCAGCACCCTTAGTTGCACCGGTTTGTGCAAAAGTATGGTCGAAATCGTCGACTGTAGCGCAGAAATGATCACCGTAGAAACGATCACCTGAACCACAAGTTCCATAAATTTTACCGGTTAAATCTTCTTCTTGTAAATCGTCGTAGAAGTCTTGGGCTTCATCAGGAATTTCGCCTTCGCCGTCGGTATAAGTGGCGACCACACAAATATCAACATCCTCAAAGTCACTTGCATCGGCTTGAGAAGCTTCAGTTGTATCAACTTCAACGCCTAAATTTTCAAATTGTTCTTCCATAATTTGCGCAATTTCTTCATTATTTCCTGTCATACTTGCATAAACGATCTTAGCTGTTGCCACGTGCGTAACCTCCAGTGTTCTAATAGTACCCATTATAGCTTGCTCAATCATGTTTGTGGATAATTTCTATGAAATTATACCAAAAAATAAGATTTAGGCAAAATTGGCAATATATTTAAGGATGAATTGTCAAAAAATAACTAAGTTTGTTAATAATCGCTTAATAAAGCAGACATTTTCTGAAAAACTGGCTAGAATGTAATTAATAAATAAAATAGGTGAAGAGATAAATGATTATTTGGTTAAATGGACCTTTTGGTGTTGGCAAAATGCAAGTAGCTACTGAATTACAACGACGAATTAACGGTGCTATCTTGTATCATCCAGATGATATCGGTCGGTTATTAACAAAACAATTACCGCAAACCTTGCAAAAGGCAAATTTTGAAGATTATCCAGAGTGGCGGCAATGGAATTATCAACTTTTGAAAAAAATCGCGACTTCGACGCAACAAACGATTATTGTACCGATGACAATTTCTAAGCAACAATATTTTGACGAAATTGTTGGTGGTTTACGCAATGAAGGCATTACTGTCCGTCATTTTACTTTGGCAGCAACGCCTGAAGTAATTGCTAAGCGTTTAAGACAACGTGGTAATCTGAATAACGTTTTTACATTATCCCATTTAAAGCAAGTTGCTGAACAAACAGAGACACCACAATTTGCTGAGATCTTGGACACAAATGAGATGACGATTGTTGAAATTGCGAACACGATCGCTAAGCAATGTTCGGTTAGAATTAAGCCAGCGATAACAAATCCGGTTCTACAAGGCCTAGTTCAGTTTGGTACCGGTGTTCGTCAACGATTCCATTAATAATGGAGGTAGTATGATGTTAGTGAAGCAGTTTAAGACGTTAACCGTCCGTCTTTATCAAGGCGACATTACCAAAAGCCAGGCTGAAGCGATTGTCAATGCAGCTAATCCACAAATGATTCCCGGTGGTGGTGTCGATGGCGCTATTAATCATGCCGCTGGTTTACAATTAGCACCGTTACAAAAAAGCTTAGGACCAATTGCTGTTGGTGCTGCGGTATTAACGCCTGGTTTTAACTTACCTGCAAAATATATTATTCATACTGTTGGGCCGATTTGGTACGGTGGTGACTCAAGAGAGCCAGAACTACTAGCGCAATGTTATCAAAGCTGTTTAGCGTTGGCTAACCACCATCAATTAACTAGTATTGCTTTTCCCGCCATTAGTACAGGCGTTTATCATTTTCCTGTGCAATGTGCCGCTGCAATTGTTTATGATGTGTTAAAGTCATTAGCAGCTCAATCAACTTCTGTGCAACAGGTTGATTTGGTTAATTTTGATGCGAGAACAGCTCAGATTTATGAAGCAGTTTTTAATGAGAATCAATAATTAACTTAAATAAAAAGACTGAAAGCAAATTATTTTGCTTTCAGTCTTTTTATTATTTATTAACAACGACTTTAGTCCCAAAAGGAATATTATCATATAACCATTTGGCATCAGGTACGGAGAGACGAATACAGCCGTGGGAAGCAGGTTTGCCAAGCTTTTGAGCTTCTGCAACCTTATAGTTGCCAGCTGTATCAGTGGGAACGGTATGGAATAAATACACCCCATGATTTAACCAAGAAACCCAATAATTGGCGCCTTCACCAAGACTATTATTATAAAATGATTCGCCACGTTCTTGAACGGCAAATGTTCCGGTTGGCGTGGTGTTATCCATACCAGCTGAACAAATCATAGTATAAAGTCGCTTATGAGTTGTCTCGTCGTCAAGATAGACGCGTTGTTTTTTAAGTGAGACAGTTAATTTATATGTTCCAGTTTGTTTAAGTGTAGGGTAAGTGCCACCAGTAGGATGTTTCCAAAGATTCAAAGCTGCCTTCTTTTTAGCAGCGGCTACTTTTTTAGCGGTCTTTTTTTGCGCAAGGGCTTTTTGACTAGCTTTTTTGGAACTTGCTTTTTTAGCGGTTGCTTTTTTTTGAGTGAGAGCTACTGTTTGCGCGTGGGCAGTAGCTTGAGCACGATAAATTTGCCATCCTAAAAGTGAGATGACGGCAATCATTGCAACAATGATTGTGGTGATCAATATACGATCTTGTTTTCTCAAACTAATTCCTCCTGCGTGAACAACGAACACGATGCTAACAATAAATTTATTTTAACTGACACTGAACAATTTGTAAATTGATCGAAATATGGGAGAACGGGTTATTTTTTAAAGCTTCAACTTGTTCAAGTGGTGCTTGCCACTCTAAGGGTGACATCTGTAATAAGTCAGTAAATGCTTCATTATTGGTCAACTCGAATTGATAATTAAGTTCTTGCTGTTTTAAAATGGTGGCCACTTCGCCTAAATGTTGCATCACGGGCTCATTAGAATAATTCTCTTTATCATTGCCATTAAAGAAAGCCTGACGCAGTTCATGCAAGTAGTTGGGACCAGGGATGACCTTGATAAAAGTACCATCGGCAGTTAGTACTCGCGCAAATTCACGATAATGAGAAGGTGAAAAAATATTTAAAATTGTCGAGGTTGAGTGATCGGCAAAAGGTAAGTTAGTTAGATCAGCAACGCACCAAAAAGTATCGGAAACTTGTTGCTGGCTTGCGAGGTAGATACCGTCTTTAGAAATATCAAAGCCAATTTTAGGACCATTTAAGCCTCGTTGTGCTAATTGAGTTAGTAAGCCACCTTCACCACAACCAACGTCGATTGTTAGTTGATTATCGGCAGGTAACCACTCGCTAATGAGATCTAACATAGGTTTAAAAATACCACGTTGAATCATCCGTCCACGAGCAGCTAACATTTCAGTAGTGTACTCGGTTTTAATTTGCTTTTGTAAAAAATAAAGCGTTCCTTTTTTAGATAAGTCAAACTGGTGATGATCTGGACAGATAAGACTTGTCTGCTCAGCTGTCATTGCTTGATGACAAATTGGACAGCGAAAAACTTGGGGATAGGTTGCTAAGAAATTAGCGCCTTGTGTAATTTTTTTAATGGTCATTGTTATTCCTCACTTAATTAGAAATAATTGTAACATGAAAACAGGCTAAGATTATCTGCTAAAGTTAATCTTAAAGAAAAGCCATGTTATAATTTAATAGATTGAAGATGCTTAAAATGGAGCAAGCCAATGATAAACTTTGAAATGATTCATAACTATGTCGTTGAACAAATGGCACAAGATCATTCTGGACACGACGTCGCGCATATTGAGCGGGTTGTAAATTTAGCACGTCATTTGTTAAAGCGTCAACCTGAAGCACATCAAGAAATAGTGCTGGTTGCTGCAGCAACTCATGATATCTTAGATGATAAATTAGTTGCTGATGTGGTGGCTAAGCGCGCAGAGTTATTAACTACTTATCAACAGTCAGGACTAACTGCTAAGCAAATTGCGGCAGTTTTAGATATTATTGATCATATGTCCTACTCTAAAAATCTTAAAACGCACTATCAACTAACACTTGATGGTCAAATCGTTCAAGATGCTGATCGGTTGGATGCTTTAGGTGCCATTGGAATTGGACGTACTTTTTATTATGGAGCTCACACTGGCGCACCGATGTATGATCCAAAGGTTGCACCGCGAACTGAATTAAACAAGGCGGACTATCGGCAACAATCGCCGGTTATCAATCACTTTTACGAGAAACTCTTTAAACTAGGTGATTTGATGAATACAGAAGAAGCAAAAACAATCGCGGTTCAACGAATTCGCTTTATGCAGGAATTTGTTCAAACGTTTAAAAATGAGTGGGAATTTGATGATTAGTAGGGACAAATTTCAGATGAAATAACCACAATTTATGGTAAAAAGTGATTGAAAAAATACTATATCTTGTGTAAGATTGAGAATGGTTTTATTTAGAAATATGCCATCGATATAATTAGTGATCGCCCGGCAAAACGAATGGTAAGATAGACGGTCAAGTCTTAAAAAGAATGGAAAGAACGTGATGACAGTTTTAGTACTCAGTGGTGCAATTGGCGCAGGTAAATCATCATTAACAGGAATGATTGCCAAGGAATTAGGAACAAAAGCTTTTTATGAAAGTGTGGATGATAATCCAGTTTTACCACTTTTTTATGCTGATCCAAGTAAGTATGCTTTTCTTTTACAAATTTACTTCTTAAATACTCGTTTTCACAGTATTAAAGCAGCTTTACAAGATGACAATAACGTTTTAGATCGTTCAATTTATGAAGATGCGTTGTTTTTCCAGATGAATGCGGATATGGGACGTGCTAATCAAACCGAAGTTGCAATCTATAAAGATTTATTAGGTAACATGATGGAAGAACTTAAAGGCATGCCTAAGAAAAATCCTGACTTGCTTGTTCATATTGATGTTTCCTATGACACCATGATTAAACGGATTACAAAGCGTGGTCGTTCTTATGAACAAATTCAAACGGATCCGTCACTGGTTGATTATTACCATAGATTATTGGATTATTATGATCCTTGGTACAAGAATTATCAGTACTCACCAAAAATTCGGATTGATGGTGATCGTTATGATTTTGTTGAAAATCCTAAAGACCGCGAAATCGTCATGGGTCAAATTAAAGACAAGTTACATGAAATGGGTAAAATATAGCCTCGTCGATTGTTGCTCGTCAATCAGTTAACATTTTTTCGTTGCTTGATATAAATAGATAAAGCGTTGAGCGGTTTGTGTGAACAAACAGGCGCAACGCTTTTATATTTTTTATCTTGCGGTATAATTAACATAACATTAAACGGAGGCAATACATTGATTACATTAAAATCCCCACGTGAAATTGAAGGTATGCGCAAATCTGGTGCACTTTTAGCAGCAGTTCATGTTGGCTTACGTGACATTATTAAGCCTGGTATTTCATCAATGGAAATTGAAAAATTTGCAGATAATTATATCACCAGTCATGGTGGTATTCCTGGCGAAAAAGGTTTTGAAGGTTACAAATATGCTACTTGTGTTGCGGTTAACGACGAAGTTGCCCACGCAACACCACGTCAAAACTTAATCTTGCATAATGGCGATCTGGTTAAAGTAGATATGACCGTAACCCTTGATGGTTATCAAAGTGATTCTTGCTGGAGTTATGCTGTTGGTGAAGTTAGTCCTAAGATCCAAAAATTAATGGATGTTACTAAAAAAGCATTGTACTTAGGTATTGATCAAGCTGTTGTTGGTAATCGGTTAGGTGACATTGGTTACGCCATTCAACATTACACAGAAGATGAGAATGGTTATGGCGATGTACGTGATTTGATTGGTCACGGTATTCAACCAACTATGCATGAACAACCTAATGTTCCTCACTATGGTGAACCTCATAAAGGCTTACGTCTTAAAGAGGGTATGACAATTACGATTGAACCAATGATTAACGAGGGTACTTGGCAAATTATGGCTAAAGAAGTCAGTGATCCTAATGATTCTTGGGAATATTATGTGACAGCTGATGGTGGCTGGTCTTGCCAATACGAACATACTTTAGCTATCACTAAAGATGGTCCGAAGATTTTAACTTCACAAGATCCTATTGCAGATGCTAAATATTTATAAGCTCGATTTTTAATCTACCGATATCAGCCAACCTTGAAATTTCTATTCTACTGAAATTTCAAGGTTGGCTTTTTATATTTTACTGATTGCAAATAATCAGTTAATCTTGAAATAAGATAAAAAATAAAAGAGGGGATAAAATGGCGACCGCGTTAAACTCAAATCAAATCGGTGAAATGAAACAATTAATTTTAGCTAATCCTAAGCTAGAAGGTTTAGTATTAGGTGCTGGTTCATTAAAACCGAAATTTGTTTTAGTGGCAGAAGCACCTGGTAAAAAGGAAATTGAACTAGGTCGCGGATTCGTTGGTCCGTCGGGACAAGAATTACAACAGTGGTTAGATTATCTTGGCGTAACGCGAGAAGAAATTTATATGACCGCGACAGTTCGGTCTCGTCCGTTTCGTGAGAAAAATGATTCTAAGCGGGATCGGCCACCGACTAAAAAAGAGATTAAAGATTTTGCGCCGTTTTTGGATGCAGAGTTAGCACAATTGGATAGTGATGTTATGGTTGTGCTGGGGAATACGGCATTACATCGATTGTTAGGATCAGACTATAAAATTTCAGAAGTACACGGACAAGTTATTAAGCATGAAATTTTAGAATATCGACCAACAATTGGTAAGTTTGAATTTGGAACAAAAGTGTGGGCGATCATACCATTATTTCATCCATCATTTGTTCGACGCTTTGCCAAACAAAATCGGCCATTAGCTAAAGCTGACCTAGTTAAGTTAAAAGCATATTTAGCAGCTAAATAAAAAAAGCAGCCATCACGACTATCGTGATGGCTGCTTCTATGAGAAATGGGCCCCCTCGGAGTCGAACCGAGATTTCAAGAACCGGAATCTTGCGTGCGATCCATTACACTAAGGGCCCATAACATTAAATATTTTACCTAATAATCGTCTGAATAGCAAGTATAATCAAAATTTCACTTACTTGATCAGGTTCTATTACGATCTGAAAAATTTTTTCTTGTAAGTTGCATAATCTAGTGATATATTATTGTTCAAGGTTGATTTCGCGCTTTTATCAAGGGATTCCTTTGCTAAAAGTATCGATTAAGATCTTACTAATGTAGTTTCTCGCTGTTATTAAAACCGAGGGGCTGCATTTTTTTGTGCGCTTTTTCTGAAAATTAGTAAAAAATGTAAAAAAATAGTGCTGCTGTAAAAACAGCAGCACTACGTTGGCCAAATTAATCTTCACTACCAAGTAAATACTTTGAGCAAAGCGCAGCTAAAATGGCACCAACTTCAGGAGCAAGGATGTATAGCCAAATATGCTTCAATGCTGAACCACCAGCAAAGATAGCAGGGCCAAATGAACGAGCTGGGTTTAATGAAGCACCAGTCAAGTTCAAAGCAAAGATAATCAAGAGTGATAAGGTTAAACCAATAACAACACCGGCACGAGCAGCGTCACCATGATCTTTACTTGTCACATTGATAATAACCATCAAGAACAAGAATGTTGCTAAGACTTCAACAAGGAAGGCAATACCGGTTGAGATCTTAGGAAAATCAGTTTGTCCGAGTTGATTAGTTGGTAAGCTTAAAGCACCAACGAAAATCTTAACGAACAATGAAGCAACTGTAGCACCAAGTACTTGTGAGATAATGTAAGCAATGGCATCAGTTGCGGAAATACGGCGATTAATCAACATAGCAGTTGTTACTGCAGGATTGAAATGACCACCAGAAATGCCGCCAAAAGCATAGGCAGAGACAGTAATTGCCAAACCAAATGCTAACGCAATTGTCAAAACGTTGCCCTTAGCGATGACAACTGAGCTTGTTCCGATGAAAACAAGCATGAATGTACCTAGAAACTCTGAAATATATTTGCGCATAAGATAAGTTCAACCTCCAAAAAATGAATACTTATTGCAATAACCATTATCAATCATAACGCTCATTAAGTAAAGTTAAATACTATCTTAAAAAGTGCTACAGCGCATTTAAACAAAATGATAAATGTGCGATGATAGTAAGTGATAGCTAGTTTAAGCGGTGTTAACTATGTTAAAATAGATCAGTTATCTTTGACAAAAAAATAAAAATTTGTCAGGTTATTTCTGAAAATAAGTAACATTATGAAAAATATTAATCGAGGTAAGCAAAATGACTAATCACATTGCACTATATCAACCTTTAATGCCAGCCAATACTGGTAATATTGCCCGGACTTGTGCAGCAACGGGAACTGTTTTACATTTAATCCGGCCTTTAGGCTTTCAAACTGACGATAAGCATTTGAAGCGGGCTGGCTTAGATTACTGGGATAATGTCGAGATTGTTTATCATGATGATCTAGATGCCTTTTTACAAACGATTCCAGACGATCAATATTTATATTTAATTTCTAAATTTTCTGAAAAAGTCTACAGTGATGTTGATTTTAGCGATACTGATGTTGATCATTACTTCTTATTTGGTAAAGAAACAACTGGTTTGCCAGAAGACTTTATGCGGGAAAATACTGAAAAATGTTTACGTATTCCAATGACTGACAAAGTTCGTGCTTTGAACTTATCAAACACTGCGGCATTGGTGATCTATGAAGCTTTGCGGCAACAACAATTTGCTGGCTTAGAACTGACGCATCGTTACGAACATGACAAACTTAAATAGTATTGTCAGGATGAACTTTGTCTGCTTCTGTTAGCGTACGAAGGGTGAGTTGAAATATATTATGGCAGCAGCCAAAAAGAAGCAACGAAAAACAACAACTAAAACAACCAAGAGAACACCAACGACTAAAAAGAAACGTGCTAGTCGCTCAAAAAAACAGAATAATTATCAATTAAATATTACCGGTTTCTTTTTTGCGTTAATTGCTATCTTAGCAATTTTCCGCTGGGGTTTTTTAGGTAATTTATTTGCCAACTGTTTTCGCGTTTTTGTTGGCGATACTTATATTGTCGCCGCGACGATTTTCGGCATGCTGGGCTTATACCTCTTAACGATTGGTCATTGGCCTCACGACTTACCGCTTAAGCGATTATTGGGTATGTTTTTAGTTTATTTAAGTACTTTATTGTTAAATACGGAAATCTTTTTCACCCATCTGAATGTCCATAGCCAATTTACGCAATCAATCTGGGCCTCGCTTAAAGCTGATTTTCAGCGCGGACAAGTAACTGAGGCAGTCGCAGGTGGCATGATTGGTGGTTATTTATATCGAGCCACTTATTTCCTGTTAAGTAATTGGGGAACCATTTTAATCGCGATCATTGGGATAATCACTGGCGTCTTGCTGTTTACAATGATTCCGTTCCGTGACGTTACACAGGCAGTGTTAACGGTCGTTAAGGGATTGGGTAATTTTACACGTTCACTTGGCGGGCGGCTCAAGAATTTCAGTGCTAATTTCTTTGAAGAAAGCGATCAACCGATTGATAATCATCAATCAATGCCTTCAGAAGACGAAGAATTCTCGGTTAGCGGTGCTAATAATTCAAATTCGCAGAGGCAATCTTCCGTTGACCAAATCATACAGGATCAACAATTGGCCGCTGTTCCTACTAAACACCAAAATAGTCAAGAGCCTGAAGAAACTGCTGAAGGTCTACCTAGGCCTCATGATGGTTTTGATGTCCACTTTTCACCAACTGGGGCTGCTGTTACCACGGCTCAAACGAATCCGTCACAAGATAAGGTAACGCCAACATCAGCTCAACCAACGCCGACGAAGACAATTGATTCTCAAACTGGTGAGATTTTACCTGCGAAGGCTGAACAGACTGTTACACACACTGATTATAGTAATTATCAATTACCGACTTCTGATTTGTTAAGTGTGATTCCACCAACTGATCAAAGTGGTGAAGTAGCCTTAATTCAGAAAAATCGCGCTACCTTAGAGCAGACCTTTAAGAGTTTTGGCGTGGATGTCAAAGTGATTCATGCAGATTTAGGACCAACGGTTACGAAATATGAAGTTAAGCCTGGCATGGGCGTTAAAGTTAATAAGATTGTTAATTTAGCTGATGATTTGGCTTTGGCATTAGCAGCTAAAGATATTCGAATTGAAGCACCAATTCCTGGCAAACCTTATGTGGGTATTGAAGTGCCGAACCGAACGGTAGCCACAGTTTCGTTTAGAGAAGTGATTGAAAAGCAGCCAATGCATCCTGGTAAAATTCTGGAAGTGCCCTTGGGTAAGTCAGTCACGGGTGAAGTTATTACAGCTAATTTAACCAAGATGCCCCATTTACTGATTGCTGGTTCAACTGGTAGTGGTAAGTCAGTGATGATCAATGTAATTATCACTAGTATTTTGATGCGGGCCCGTCCTGATGAAGTTAAGCTCATGCTTATTGATCCCAAAATGGTTGAATTATCTGTTTACAATGATATTCCGCACTTGTTATTACCCGTGGTCACCAATCCCAAGAAGGCTGCGAATGCTTTAAACAAAGCAGTTAGCGAGATGGAAGATCGTTATCAACGTTTTGAAGCAGCTGGTGTTCGTGATATTGATGAATATAATGAACTTGTTCGTGAGAATAATGCTGATAAAAACAAACCAATGATGGACGAAATGCCTTTCATGGTAATTGTTATTGACGAGTTAGCGGACTTAATGATGGCTGCAGGTAATGAAGTTGAAACAGCGATTGTTCGACTGGCTCAAAAAGCGCGGGCAGCTGGTGTACATTTAATTATCGCAACGCAGCGACCATCTGTTGATGTCATTACTGGTTTAATTAAGGCCAACATTCCGTCACGAATTGCATTTGCTGTTTCCAGTGGGATTGATTCCCGGACGATTTTAGATGCGAACGGTGCTGAGAAATTATTGGGACGTGGTGACATGATGTTTTCACCAGTTGGCCTATCTAAGCCGATTCGTATTCAAGGCGCCTATATTTCTGGGCGTGACGTCCAAAAGATTATTGATTTTGTTAAGGAACAGCAAACTGCTGATTATGATCAAGACTTGATTGCGCACGTCAATGATGTCACTGAAGACGATCATCAACAAGAACATGACGAGCATTTCCAAGAAGCGGTTGAATATGTGATTCAAGAGAAAAAAGCAAGTACATCAATGATTCAGCGTCGGTTTAGAATCGGTTACAATCGGGCTGCTTTAATTATTGAAGATATGGAACAAGTTGGTGTGGTTGGTCCGTCTGAAGGTAGTAAGGGCCGTAAAGTATTATGGGGATTAGCTAATTATCAACAGTATTTTGGCCTCAATAATCCAGAAGCACCCAACTCTGATGAGTATTTATCATAAAATGAGGATTAATTTTGCAAAAACAAATCGTATCTGGTGTTAATTTAAATATTAATCGTACTAAACGTTGGCAAGCTAATGTACTAACTTGTCATTTTGTTGGCCCAGCTGCTAACGCTAGTCAAACAGCTTTGACCTTATTAGCCCGATTATTAAGCCGTGGGTGTCAAGCTTATCCACAAAATGATCAATTGAATTTAGCTTTGGCTAGACTTTATGGCGCTAATTTGCGCGTTGAGCATCAATTGCTAGGTAACTGGCAGGATTTATATTTTGAAATTAGTTATGTCGATCCTGATCATAATGGTGAGATTGGTCACCAAGCATTATCATTACTCAAACAACTCGTCTTTGAGCCACTTTTTAAAGTGGCTCATTTTGGCGTTCAGGCGTTTGATCTTGAATATCAAGCCTTAAAAAATGAATTAACCGATTTAAAAAACGATCATGATTTTGAAGCTTATGCTTTAACCAAGGCGGCTTTCTTTCATGAAACTTATGCCCAACAACCAACTATTGGGTCATTAGCAGAATTAGCTCAATTGGATTATCAACAGTTAGCCACACTTTATCAACAACTTGTAAACAATTGGCGAGTCGAGTTATTTGCTTCAGGACAGTCGTTACCTGATAACGAAACTTTAAGCGATTGGGATTTTACAGCCCGTTTAGGTCAACTACCTGAAGTTGCTGTTGCTCAACAACCTGGTACACTGCAAAAAATAGAACGGGAAGTCGTTGGGCAGCAAACCCACTTAACGTTAGCTTATCAATTACCTAAGCTAGTTCAGGCTGATAACCATGCTCGTGATGTTTTACGTGTTTTAGTTGCTTATCTTGGTGGTGATGAACAATCATTACTATTTAGACAAGTGCGAGAAAAGCACGGCTTAGCCTATGACGTTAGTGCGCGTGATGATTTGCTATTAGGTTGGCTAGTGATTGAAGCAGGCGTTGATGCTACTCAGGTTTCGTCAGCACTGGCGGCAATTCAAACGGTCATTGAACAGGCTGCCTTACAAATCGATCAACAGTTATTAACTGCAGAAGCTAATAATTTATTGAATCAACAAATACGTTCATTAGATAGTATTCACTTTCAACAGTCACGCCTATTTCGCAATGCTTTATTTCCAGAACGCCAGCGTGACTTACAACAAATCACAGCTTCATTACAACAAGTTACAACTGAAGAATTACGAGCACTCGCTGCCCAATTACAATTAAAAGTTATAACCGTTGTTAAAAATAGTCAGGCGGTGCAATCATGAAAGAATTTACTTTAGCAAATGGCTTAACCGTCCAACTGATTAATAAACCAGGTTTTAAGAAACAATTTGCAACAGTGATGATTGATTTTGGTGGTGTTGATCAACAGTACCTTTTTAATAATGAGTTGCGAACTTTACCGGCTGGTACAGCGCATTTCATTGAGCATCAATTATTTAATAAAATTGAAGGGGACATTAGCCAACAATTTTCAAAAAATGGCGCCGAGACTAACGCCTTCACTAGTCCTTCTAAAACAGCCTATTTCTTCAATAGTACTGGTCAATTAACTGCAAACTTGGATTTATTGGCACGTTTAGTGGGACAATCGTATTTTCAAGTCGATAGTGTGACTCGAGAACGGCAAATTATAGGTCAAGAATTGAGTTTGTACCAAGATCAACCAGATTTTCAATTAGAAACTGGTTTGTTGCAGCAATTATATGGTCATGAACATCCGATGGCGATTGATATTGCAGGGACACTTGATTCGTTACAACAGATCACACCTGAAGTTTTATACGCGGCGTATCAAGCTTACTATCAACCGCAAAATATGAAATTATGTATTGTGGCCGATTTAGAAGACCAAGAACTGACTGATTATTTTAATGATTCTACCAATCTCTGGCAGCAGTTAATAACGGCCAAACATTCAGCACCATTGACAGCAATAGCGTCCCCAGTTCCCAGTCCAGTCATTCAACAGCAATTAACGTCATCAGAATTGACCAATAATAAATGGTCACTAGGTATTATGACAGCTAATGACGCTTCAAAAACCGCACATATTTTGCAGCAATTAGATTTAGATTTGATTCTAACAACTTTATTTGGTGAGACGTCTCCAATTTTTCAAACTTGGCGTCGACAAGGATTGGTTGACGATAGTTTTCAATTCCAAACAACGTTAGAACGTCAATACAGTCATATTGTTTTTACGGCTAATACTGATGCAGGTGCTACTTTAACACAACAAATCACGCAGATTTTGCAACAACTAACGGTAGAGCAGTTAGCAAATTATGCAGCTGTTCAACAATTAATGGTGGGTAATAGTTTATTTGCTGAAGATGATTTGGGGAGTATTTGCTTAGAAAATGTTGAGTTAAGTTTTTATGATGATAGTTGGCAAGAATTTGGAACCAGATTGCGTCAGCGTACACTGGCTGACAGTTTAGCAAACGTGCAGCAACTATTAGCAACAAGTTATCTACGTTCATATTCATTGTTAGGAGGTCAAGATCATGCCTGAATTCAAAAGAGCGTTAGTTTTTGGAGCATCCGGAAATATTGGTCAGTCAATTTGCCAAACTTTGGCGGCAGCTGGATGGTCCTTGGTCATGCAATACCATCATAATCAGGCTGTAATTACAGAATCAATTACTGAATTACAGTGCCAATTTCCAGAACAGGAATTTCAGAGCTTGGCCTTAGATTTTTGCCAACCAAATTTGAATTATGCTGATATTTTAGCTGGTTGCGGTGATTATCAAGCACTTGTTTTTGCACAAGGCACTACTGATTATCAATTATTTGTTGAAACAAGTGACCAGCAAATTCGTGAGCTATTTCAACAACAATTATTTACGCCGATGAGCCTGATTAAGGCGGCCCAAAATCGATTACAGCAACATGCCCATAGTCGGATTGTTTTTATTGGGTCAATCTATGGCGGCGTCGGTAGCGCAATGGAAGTTGCTTATAGTTCGGTTAAGGGTGCGCAAAGTAGCTTTGTCAATGCTTATGCTCGTGAAGTTGCTGCTAATGGGCTAACTGTTAACGTCATAGCGCCTGGGGCAGTCAATACAAAAATGAACGCAGAATTTTCTGAGGATGATCTTGATGAATTAGCTTTAGAAATTCCTGTCGGACGAATGGCACAACCAAATGAAATTGCCATTTGGGTTAAAAATTTATTGGCAACTGAGGCTGATTATTTAACTGGTCAGACGATTTATGTTGATGGTGGTTGGCTTAAGTAATCCTGAATAATAAGATAATCTTAATTGGTCCGCCTTAGCGGATATGATATAATTAAGAACGATAATAGCTGGTGGTGAAATTTAGCAATGGATGAAGTAGGTAAGAGATTACGCAGTGCCCGGATTGAAAAAGGGTACACGTTAGATGATCTTCAACAAATTACGAAGATTCAAAAACGTTATTTACTCGCGCTAGAACAAGGAAAGTTTGATGAACTTCCTGGTGATTTTTATGTGCGCGGTTTTATTAAGCAATATGCAACAACTGTTGGTTTAGATGGTGAAGAAATCGTTAACGATTATGAAGCCCAAACACCAGCAACTCGCCCTCGTGATTATGAACAAGGGGTTAGTAAGACACGTACCTCAGGACATCGTAATAATTCTGTTGGCAAGTGGTTACGTGATAATTTAGGTAAGGTCATTATTGGTTTAGTTGCCTTAGTGATTATTGCTAGTTTGTATTTTTATGTTTCTCGGTTGGCTAATCAACCCAAGACGCAGATCCCAGATCAGAGTTCTAAGGTCGTTTCGTCTAAAAAATCTTCAGCAAGCAGTAGCTCACAAAAGAGTTCTAGCTCAAGTTCAAGTGCACAGTCTAGTTCTAAAAAAGATGAACTATCTGTTGAAAAAGCTGGCGATGCTAACACCTTTACCGTTAAGAATTTACCATCAGGTAGTAACAAGTTAATTGTTACGGCAACTAAACGTGCTTGGGTAATGGTTACGGTAACTGGTGGTACCGGTAGTACTTGGCAAGCAGTTTTGGCTGAAGGTCAATCGCATGATATTGTCATTCCTAATGATGTGACGACTATCGCTGTTCGCATGGGCAATGCTGCTGAGACAACCTTAAAGGTTAACGACAAGTCAGTACCAATTCCTGCTGATGCAACATCTGTTCAGAACTATACATTGAATTTTGAATCAAACAATTAGAGGTTAGCCGAAAATGAATTTACCAAATAAGTTAACAGTTTTTCGTATTATTCTTATTCCTATTTTTATGTTATTGCTAGCTATTAACTGGCAATGGGGACAATTAAGTGTTGGTGGGGCTGATATTCCCATGCAACAATTTATTGCGGCAATTGTTTTTATTGTTGCCTCTTTAACGGATATGCTAGATGGTAAGTTAGCACGTCGTGATCATTTAGTCACCAACTTCGGTAAATTTGCTGATCCATTAGCAGATAAAATGTTGGTCATGACGGCTTTTATCTTTCTTGTTTCTCTAGGAAAAGTTCCTGCTTGGGTGGCAGCCATCATTGTTTGTCGTGAATTAGCAGTGACGGGGTTGCGACTCTTGATTGTCGAACAAAATGGCCAAGTGATGGCCGCAGCAATGCCTGGTAAGATTAAAACTACCACACAAATGTTGGCAATTATTTTCTTATTATTAAATAATATCTTCTTTGCAGCTGTCGCGATTCCTTTTGGAGAAATTATGTTATACATTTGCTTGTTCTTTACAATTTATTCAGGAGCAGATTATTTCATTAAGGGACGTTATGTTTTTAAAGATACTAATGATTAAATGAGTTATTAGCTGATGAGTAATCATCGGCTTTTTTATTTTCAAAGAAATTCGTTAACGCAAGCTTTTTAGCGTTAACTGCCGTACAATGAGTTCGTTGTTTGTTTTTAGGTTTCTAAAAATAAAACGGACTTTTCGGGTATTTATCAACGGAGGGTAAATTATGAATGCAGAAATTATTGCTGTGGGAACAGAAATGTTATTAGGAGAAATTGTCAACACTAATGCCCAATATGTTGCTAAATTATTAGCACGTTATGGTGTACCATCTTATTATCAAACAATCGTTGGCGATAACAGTCAACGATTAACTGAAACCATTCAATTAGCCGAAACGCGGAGTGATATTATTTTTTTAATGGGTGGTTTAGGCCCAACGTTAGATGATTTAACCAAGCAAACGTTAGCAGAACATTTAGGATTAGACTTAAAAACAGATGCTAAGGCAGTCGCTAAATTAAAAGCTTGGCAACAACAAACGCAAAAGAAAATGCCCGCTAATAATCTCGCACAAGCTTATTATATTGATCATGGTGAAGTTTTAAGTAACCAAGTTGGCCTAGCAGTTGGTAGCTTCCTTAGTTGGGAAAATCATCACTATTTTATTTTACCAGGACCACCACGAGAACTAATTCCCATGGTTGATCAAGCAGTAGAACCGAGATTAGCTCAGTTAGTTGGTGTTCAGCAGGTTTTTGCTTCAAAGATGCTACGTTTCTTCGGTATTGGCGAGAGCTTTATTGCAGATCAATTACAAGACCTAATTGCCCAACAACAAAATCCAACCATTGCAACTTATATTAAGGATTATGAAATTGGCGTTCGAGTTACGGCTCGCGCTAGTTCAAAATTGGCTGCGGCAGCAATCTTAGCTCCAGTAGTTCAGGAAATGAAGAAGCGCTTAGCTGATTATTATGTTGGTGAAGGCGAGAATCGTCGATTAAGTGATGAGGTTGTCGACCTATTAAAGACAAAGCAGTTAACAGTAACCGCTGCAGAAAGTTTAACGGCCGGTTTATTTCAAGCAACATTAGCATCAGTAGCCGGTGCTTCGGATGTTTTTCCTGGCGGTTTTGTCACTTATGCTAATCAGGTGAAATCAGAATTATTAGGCATTGCACCTGAGGTCATTGAACAAAACGGGGTTGTTAGTGCGGAGATTGCCCAGCAAATGGCCCAATTTGCTGCTTTGAAATTGAAGACTAATTTTGGTCTTGGTTTCACCGGGGTGGCGGGACCAGATGAGCTTGAAGGTCAACCAGTAGGAACAGTATTTATTGCACTAGCAAATCAGCAGCAGATCATTGCTATCCAAGAATATCATTTCTCAGGTCAGCGTAATGAGATTCGTAATCGTGCGGTTGAAGCTGGCTTAAAAATGCTGTATGATCATTTAAATAATAATTAGAACATTTGTTCGCTAAATACTTGCCTTTTCCTAAAATAATCGGTAAAATTAGTAATGGATTAAAAATAGAGAATTTCGTTGAGTAGTAAGCGTGTTAATCAAAGTTTAACCATCATCATAACCGTCAAAGGAGACTATTATGGCTAAAGATGAACGTCAAGCAGCTTTGGATGCTGCATTAAAAAAGATTGAAAAGAATTATGGTAAGGGTGCTGTTATGCGCATGGGCGATAAAGTCGATACGCAAATCGAAACAGTATCAACTGGTTCATTAGCGCTTGATAATGCATTAGGTGTTGGTGGCTATCCTCGCGGCCGTATTGTTGAAGTATATGGTCCTGAAAGTTCTGGTAAAACAACAGTTGCTTTACATGCCGTTGCTGAAGTTCAACGTAATGGTGGCACAGCAGCATATATTGATGCTGAAAACGCAATGGATCCTGCTTACGCCACTGCTTTAGGCGTTAACATTGATGATTTATTGCTGTCACAACCTGATACTGGAGAACAAGGACTTGAAATTGCTGATGCCTTAGTTACCAGTGGAGCAGTGGATATTATTGTTGTGGATTCAGTGGCCGCATTAGTTCCACGTGCTGAAATTGAAGGTGAAATGGGCGATGCCCATGTCGGCTTGCAAGCCCGTTTAATGTCCCAAGCCTTGCGTAAGCTTTCTGGTAAGATTAACAAAACGAAGACAATTGCGATTTTTATTAATCAAATTCGTGAAAAAGTCGGTATTATGTTTGGTAATCCTGAAACAACACCAGGTGGCCGTGCTTTGAAATTCTATTCAACAATTCGTTTGGAAGTTCGTCGAGCTGAACAAATTAAAGATGGTACGGATATTATTGGTAACCGTGTCAAAATTAAAGTTGTTAAAAATAAAGTTGCACCACCATTTAAGTTGGCAATCGTCGATATTATGTATGGTCAAGGAATTTCACGTACGGGTGAATTGATTGATATGGCCGCAGATAAAGACATTGTTAAGAAAAGTGGCTCTTGGTATTCATATAACGACGAACATATCGGTCAAGGCCGGGAGAATGCTAAGCAATACTTGGTTGATCATCCAGATATTGAAGCTGAAATTCGACAAAAAGTTAGAGCAGCTTATGATATGGACGGCTTAGCTGCTGATGCAGCAGCGTCAACTGATGTAGACGATAAGGTTGAGGAAACAGATTTATTGTCTGATTAGGTTAGCCGTTATAGCGTTGATATGTTTTTATAGAAGGATAATAAAGCCTGTGAATGCAGGCTTTATTTTTTTATAACGGGCTGTTCTATTGGTTGCTTGATTGACACTGATATTTATTAAAGCTAAAATATTCTTGTGTAGATAATCTTTAAAAAATTTAACATCTTTAAAATTTACTTTAGTATTTTTTGATGATACGGAGGTATAGTGTATGGGAACATCAGCACTAATAATCCTCGTGTTTGTCGTCATCGGACTAGCTGTAGGTGCAGTTGCGGGTTATATTTTCCGGCAAAACACCTATGAAAAGAAAATAACTGAGGCTAAGTTAACAGCTGAAGATATTCTGGCAAAAGCTAATCAAGAAGCTAAAACCGCCAAGAAAGAAGCACTACTCGAGGCTCGTGAGGAAAGTCATAAGTATCGGACTGACATCGAAAATGAGCTGAAAGAACGTCGTAATGAAGTACAACGTTCTGAAAATCGTGTTTTACAACGCGAAGAGACCCTTGATCGCAAGGATGATGTTCTCGATAAGAAAGAAGCCAATCTTGATGATCGTGAGACTCGTTTAACTACCAAGCAAGCAGAGGTTGAAACGCAACAGGCTAATGTTGAAAAGATCGTTGCACAACAACAAGCAGAATTAGAGCGAGTTGCTGGGTTAACGAAAGATCAAGCACGTCAGGAGATTACTGATGAACTTCGTGAGCAATTGACCCATGAACGTGCTGTCATGATTCGTGAAAGTGAAACAACTGCTAAACAAGAGGCTGACAAAAAAGCACGTAGTTTAATTGTTGATGCTATTCAGCGTAGTGCAGCAGATCTTGTTACTGAAAATACTGTAACAGTTGTAACGCTTCCTAATGATGAGATGAAAGGCCGAATTATTGGTCGTGAAGGCCGTAATATTCGCACTTTAGAAACGTTAACGGGTATCGATTTGATTATTGATGATACACCAGAAACGGTCGTTTTGAGTGGCTTTGATCCAATCAGACGGGAAATTGCACGAATCGCATTAGAGAAGTTGATTCAAGACGGCCGGATTCATCCAGCTCGAATTGAAGAAATGGTTGAAAAAGCACGTAAAGAAATGGATGAACGCATTCGTGATTTAGGCGAGCAAGCTATTTTTGAATTAGGAATTCATTCAATGAACCCTGATTTAATCAAGATTATTGGTCGCCTTCATTTCCGGACAAGTTATGGGCAAAATGTGCTCAATCATTCCATTGAAGTAGCAAAATTATCTGGGGTTTTAGCGGCTGAACTTGATGAAGACGTAGTTTTAGCAAAACGCGCAGGATTATTACACGATATAGGTAAGGCAATTGATCATGAGGTAGATGGTTCTCATGTTGAAATTGGGGTTGAATTAGCAACAAAGTATCATGAACCACCGGTCGTAGTTAACACAATCGCATCACATCATGGTGATGTTGAACCAACATCACCAATTTCAGTGATTGTTGCTTCAGCAGACGCCATTTCTGCAGCACGACCTGGCGCACGTTCTGAATCGTTAGAAAATTATATTCATCGTTTGGAAAAATTGGAAAATATTGCCAACGCCCATCATGGTGTTGATCATAGTTTTGCAATTCAAGCAGGTCGAGAGATTCGAGTTGTGGTTAAACCAGATAAAATTTCTGATGATCAAGCAACAATCTTAGCTCGTGATATCAAGAATCAAATTGAACAAGAGTTGGAATATCCAGGTCATGTTAAGGTAACGGTTATTCGCGAGACAAGAACTATTGAATATGCTAAATAAGATCGTATTTAAAGAGTTGGGACATGATAATGTTCATAACTCTTTTTTTGTTGAGAATTTCAGCGCTAAATTAACTTAGATTATGATATATTTAGGACAGAATAATCTGAAAATAGGTGAGTCAGTGTTTGCGATTATTGTAAAACTCATTTTTACTATGATTTTAGCTGCGGTTGTGACACCGTTTGTTCGTAAGATTGCCATTGTTTTAGGTGCAGAGGATCAACCGAATCAGCGTCGAATTAATAAAGAGCCAATGCCAACACTAGGGGGACTGGGAATTTTTGTTGCTTTTACATTTGCGACATTTATTTTATTGCGTAATCAGTTTCCTACTCATGAGTTGATTGCAGTGTTTTGCGCAGAATGCATCATCGTCTTGGTTGGCATAATTGATGATATTCGTGAAATATCACCCTGGAAGAAATTAATTGGTATTGTTCTTGCTAGCCTCGTTATTTACTTTTTAGCAGGTATCCGGATGAGTAATTTAACCATTCCTTTTGTAGGTAATTTTAATTTAGGTTGGTGGCAATTTCCGATTACTATTTTGTGGATCGTGGCGATTACTAATGCGGTGAATTTAATTGACGGTTTAGACGGGTTAGCTACTGGTGTGTCAATTATTGGCCTTTTTACAATGGGTGTGATCGGGTTCTTCTTTTTAAATGTGGCTAATGCCTATCCGAGTATTTTAATTTTCTGTTTGGTGGCGGCGCTAATTGGCTTTTTACCTCATAATTTTTATCCGGCTAGTATTTATTTAGGCGATACTGGTTCGTTATTTATTGGTTTCATGATTGCGGTCTTGTCGTTAAAAGGTTTAAAAAATGTTACTTTTGTGTCATTGATTATTCCAATTGTAATTCTAGGCATTCCGATCATTGATACTGCCTATGCTATTATTCGACGTTTGTGGAACAAAGAACCAATTATGCGCCCAGATAAGCGCCATTTACACCATCAATTATTACGGCTTGGCTTTACCCAACGACAAACTGTTCTGATTATTTATGGCTTGGCTTTAATTTTCTCTTTCGTCTCGTTATTATATCCATTATCATCAAAGGCCGGCAATGTGCTATTAACGATCGCAATTTTGGTCGGTGTCGAACTATTGTTGGAAGCGATTGGCATTACCAAGTTACGCTTATTGAAAGTTGCTCAAAAATTATCCGGTCGAATTAATGATCATCATTTAAACGATGAATAATAATAATAAAAAACGTTGAATGCAAATTTCTGCATTCAACGTTTTTTAATGATTTAGGCAATAGGGACTTCATTAAAACCACTACTTATTTTTTTGAGTTCAAGTTGATCGGCGAGAAGATTCGTCATCGCCGTTAATGTTTCTTGAACACGATCTTGATCTAGCCAAATATTAAGACTGACCTTATCGGTATAACGAGTATCAAAAATATTAATTTGCTGTTCTGTTAACCAGTGGGTGAGAATATCTAAACGATTGTACTGAATTGTTATTCCATATTGATCTTGAGCGATACCAGCAACTTTACCGACAGTTTCAACAGCGGCAGCAGTTGCTGATCCATAAGCTCGAATAAGACCACCGGCACCTAATTTAATACCACCAAAATAACGAGTTACTACGCAAATGACGTTAACTAAATTTTGTTTCTCCAAAACTTCTAAAATAGGTGAACCAGCAGTGCCAGAAGGCTCACCATCATCACTCATTCGTTGAATCTCTTGGTTAAATCCAAGCTGATAGGCATAGCAATGATGTGTAGCTTTGGCGTATTTTTTCTTAATGGTGTTGATGAAGTCTTGGGCGGCTGCTTCATCTTCAATTCGAGCAATTTCTGCAATGAAACGTGATTTTTTAATGATTAATTCTGTGTGGCCGTTTTGGGCAATTGTGCGATATTTTTCGATGAGAAATCGGCTCCTTTACGTATTTATTAATGAACAGTAATTCAGTATCAAAGAGGAGATTGTTGTGGTTTTTGTTGAGCAAGACTTGATCCAGCAAGAGCGCACTTTATTTAATGGCCGCCAACTATTACTTAGTCAATTGCCGGATGAAGTGGCGACGATTTTACTAGAACAGCGCCAACAGTTATGTCATTTGGAATTAATTTTGGCTATTCAAGATGAACACGGTCAAAAAATCTGTCAACGTTGTGGCAGTATTGTGCCGATTTGTCAGATTTTACCTTCTGGCTATTATTATTGTCGTCAATGTTTAGTTATGGGGCGTGTGACGAGTCGTGATTATTTAGTGCGACTAAAACAGCACTTTGAATATCCACACCAAGTTAATAGCCTGACTTGGACTGGTCAATTAACCAGTGCCCAAACTCAAGTTGCAAATCATATTTTACAACAATTTGAACAGCAAAAGCGACCGGAACAATTACTGTGGGCAGTGACAGGTGCTGGTAAAACAGAAATGACCTTTCCTATCATTGCTACGTTTCTTAACCGTGGGCAACGAGTCGGCTTTGTTTCTCCACGAGTGGATGTTTGTAACGAATTATTTCCCCGAGTTAAGGCGGCTTTTAATAAAAGCTCGGTAGGACTTTTGCATGGGCAAGTTCATGATCGTTATCAAAATGAGCAGTTGATCATCGCCACCGTTCATCAGCTGCTCCGTTTTTATCAGGCGTTTGATTTGTTAATTGTAGATGAAGTTGATGCTTTTCCGTATGTGGGGGATCCTATGTTACAACGGGCGGTTGCTAGCGCCATTAAACCACAGGGACAACGACTATATTTAAGTGCAACTCCACCAGCGTCGCTATTATTAGCTGCAAGGCAAAATCAGTTACCGCTGCATTATTTGGCACGTCGTTTTCATGGTCGTGCTTTACCAGTACCGCAATTAATACTGGGGCGAATTTTTAATGGTGAACAATTTACCAGCAAGTTACAAAATTTATTACAAAGCTGGGCGACCCAGCACCGCCGCTTTTTAATTTTTCTACCTGAAATTTCTGACCTAAAACTAACGGCACAGGCTTTGCAGCAATGTTTACCAGAAATAGTAATGGCAACTGTTTATGCGGCTGATGAACATAGACTAACTAAGGTTCAGGATTTTCGAGAGGGTCGCTTGGACGTTTTATTGACGACCACGATTTTGGAGCGTGGTGTAACTTTTTCTGATATTGATGTCCTTGTTTTAGCAGCGAATCATCGCAATTATACAGCAGCTAGTTTAGTTCAAATCGCCGGTCGAGCTGGCCGGGCTGCCAATTTTACCAATGGCCGGGTTGTTTTTTATAGCGAATATTATACGCTCAAAATCAGACGGGCTGTAAAAATGATTCACCATTTAAATCGTCAAGGTGGTTTTTGAATGAGTCGATGTTTACTTTGCCAGCAGCAACTGATCCATCACTATACACTCAAAGAACTTTTATTAGCGCCACCATTTTATCTTGATCAAATTTGCGGTCATTGCTTGCGTAAATTTACGCGAATTGATCCCACAACGGCATGTCGCCAATGTTGTCGGCCGGGTCAAACCAGACAATTTTGTCAAGATTGTCGCAATGATCAAGGCAAAGGCTTAATGCCGATGACGAATCGATCATTATTTCACTATAATCAAGCCATGCACGATTATTTCCAAGCTTATAAACGTCATGGTGACTATCAAATGCGTCAAATGTTTGCCGGCAGTTTACGCCAAGCATTAAGCTATTATCAAACTGATTATTTAATCACTTATATTCCCACTAGTGATAAACATTATCAACAACGTCAATTTGATCCGGTAGTGGGGTTATTCGCTGATTTATGCCCTCTAGAAACACTTTTAAAGCGTAATGCGATCGATTGGCATCAATCAACTCTAAAACGCTCAGAACGGCTTAAAGCGCCGCAAATATTTATCGCACAAGCAGCTACGCTTGCGAAAATAAGTAAAAGTAAGATTTTGTTAGTAGATGATATCTATACAACTGGTACAACCTTGAGGCGAGCAGGAGCAGCATTACGCACGGCAGGTTTTATTGGCGAGATTGAGTCTTTGACTTTAGCGCGTTAGTTAATTGTTGCCAATCGTTTTGATCAATGACGTTTTGTAAAAATAGGACGGTCCAGCCTTACTGGCACAGGCTATCATTCGTTTTAATTGTTTCTTGTTAAGCGCTTCGATATAATGAAGTTGAGCCAAAAATAATTGGCTAGTATCGTTACTTGAAAGGAGCGAGCGACCATGTTATCGTTCAATGTTCGTGGAGAAAATATCGAAGTTACCGAGGCAATTCGGAGTTACGTTGAAAAACGCCTCAGCAAATTGAATAAGTATTTCGAGGAGCCAACAGATTCAATCGCACATGTTAATTTAAAGGTTTATCCTGCTGATAAAACCTCTAAAGTAGAAGTGACCATTCCTTTACCATATCTTGTTTTACGGGCAGAGGAAACTTCACCAGACATGTATGCCAGCGTGGACCTTGTTACCGATAAATTGGAGCGCCAGATCCGTAAATATAAGACTAAGATTAATCGCAAGAACCGCGAAAAAGGCATTAAGGACTTTGAATTAACAGGTCCAGCAAACGGCGCAATTGATGCACCAGAAAAACAAGAAGCACCTAAAGAAGAATTAGAAGTTGTCCGGACTAAACGTGTTTCTTTGAAGCCTATGGATTCAGAAGAAGCTATCTTACAAATGGATATGTTAGGCCATAATTTCTTTATTTTTGAAGATGCTGAAACTAACGGCACCAGCATTGTTTACCGCCGTCGCGATGGCCGTTATGGTTTAATTGAAACTGATGAGTAAAACCAATTAAAAAAACCTGTTTCCGATTTTTTCGGAGACAGGTTTTTTAATTGGTTAGTTAAGCTTGTTTAAACAAATAGGCTTAAGAGCAGGACGCATAATAATCCTACGACTGAAATAATGGTTTCCAAAACGGTCCAAGTTTCTAAGGTTTCCTTGACAGATAAATCGAAATATTCTTTAAACATCCAAAAACCAGCATCGTTCACGTGACTTGCAGCTAAACTACCAGCCCCGATTGCTAAAACCATTAGAGCAGGATTAACACCACCAGCAGCCATTAACGGTTGAACTAAACCAGACGCTGTTAAGGCAGCAACAGTTGCAGAACCTAACGCTACTCGCAAGACAACGGCAATTAACCAGCCTAGAATTAATGGTGAGATATTAACGCCCATAAAGATATTTTTAACAGCATCACCGACACCGCCATCAATTAAAACTTGCTTAAAGGCACCGCCACCACCGATAACTAATAACAGCATGGCAATTGATTTAACGGCTTCTTCAACGGTATGATTTAATTCTTTCATGGGAATATGGCGATGAATACCCATGCTCCAAAAAGCAAACATCAAAGAGATTAACATCGCAATTCCTGGTGAACCGATAAAAGCAATCAGATTGTCTAAGACCGACATATTTTTAGGCATCATGCCATCATGAACAACAATTGTATAAATTGTCGTAATTGCCATTAAAATAACCGGAAAAAGTGAGGTTAGAACTGAGAGACCAAAGCTTGGGGTATCTTCTAGTTTAAAGTCTTTTTGTTCGCCTAAGGCACTTAAATTACCTTTACGTTCAAAGACCTGGGGCATTAATTTCTGTGCCACTTTAGTGAATAATGATCCAGCTACCCAGACTGAAGGAATAGCGACTAAAATACCAAAGATTAAAACTTCACCAGCCGGTGCATTTAAAGCTGTTGCAATTGCAGTTGGTGCGGGATGTGGTGGTAAAAAGCCGTGAGTAACAGATAAGGCTGCGGCCATGGGAATACCCAAGTAAAGAATGGGTACGCCGGCTTCAACAGCAATCGCAAAGATAATAGGTACCAGTAAGACAATGCCAACTTCAAAAAACAGGGCAATGCCAATGATAAATGAAGCCAAAACGACGGCTAATTGTAGCTTTTTACGACCAAATTTTTGAATCAGCGTGTGGGCGATGCGGTAAGCACCGCCAGCGTCGGCAACTAAGCGACCAAGCATGGCACCAAAGCCAAAGACTAGTGCTAATTCGCCTAATTGGGCACCAATTCCCTCTTGAATACTGGTGGCAATTTTAGCAGGTGGCATACCTAAACCTAACGCCACTAACAATGCAGTGATAACAAGAGAAATGTAAGTATTCAGTTTGAATTTAACAATTAAGGTTAATAAGAGCGCAATTCCTAATACTAAAATTAATATTTGCATGGCTTAGTCCTCACTTTGGCTTAATCTTGATTGGCGGAATGATTGTTAGGATTAGGATGATTTCTTTGGAAATTAGCAATGGAATCATATTCACCTTGTAAATTACGAGATAAGCGGATCCAAATTGGTAACAATTCACGATAAACCATGAAGTTTTCTTCATGAGGATGATGGGTATTCGTAACGCCGACCATCTTTTGGACTTCGGCAAGATCATCAATCATGTTTAAACTATGCATCGCTAAAACAGCAGCGCCTAATGCAGAACTTTCAAAGCTTTGGGGAATATTAACGTCCTGTTCAAATACATCAGCTAGCATTTGGCGCCATAATTCGCTGCGGGCAAAGCCACCTGTTGCTTGAATAGATTTAGGTTTACCGGTAATCCCTTCAATCATTAACATCACTAAATAAAGATTATAAACAATTCCTTCAAGTGCTGCACGAACCATATGTGCGCGAGTGTGTTGACGGGTTAGGCCAAAGAAACTTCCGCGAGCATTGGCGTTCCAAATTGGTGCTCTTTCACCACCTAAGTAAGGGTGGAATAACAAACCATCAGAGCCTGCGGGAATGTTAGCAGCAATTTGGGTTAACAATTCATAAGAATCCACATTTAATTGTTCAGCCGTAATTTTTTCTGGTGCGAAAAGTTGATCGCGAACCCAACGAAAGACAATGCCACCATTATTAACGGGACCACCAACTACCCAACGGTCTTTAGCTAGATAGTAAGTAAATAGCCGTCCGTTAGGATCAACGACAGGTTTATCAACGACCGTTCTAACAGCACCAGAAGTACCAATTGTAACTGCCAAGACGCCAGGATCTAGAGCGTTAACGCCTAGATTACTTAAAGTGCCATCAGAAGCGCCGATAATAAATGGTGTATCAACTGCAATTCCAGTAACTTCTGCATAGGCGCTGTCCAGACCAGTTATTTGATATTCAGTATCGACTAATTCTGGGAGTTGTTGCCGAGTTATTCCGGCAACTTTTAAGGCTTGTTCGTCCCAATCCATTGTAAAAATATTAAACAAACCTGTAGCGTTAGCCAAAGAATAGTCTTGAACGTAACGACCGAACAGCCGATATAAAATATAATCTTTAATCCCAATAATATGTTTAGCCTGTTTCAATAAGTCAGAGTGTTCATTTTGTAACCAAATTAATTTGACTAGCGGCGACATAGGATGCGTTGGCACACCTGTGTGTTTGAAAATTTCAGCGCCCACACCAGAAGCTTTTAATTCTTGCGCATATTTAGCGGCACGATTATCCGCCCAAGTGATGACGCGAGTTAGGGGATGATTGTGCTCGTCCATGAGAATGACACTGTGCATTGCAGCAGAAAACGACACACCTTTCAGCTCGCCTGGCTGAACTTTGCCTTTACGCATCACTTCAGTCAAACCATTAATGACTGCGGTGAAAATTTCTTCGGGATCTTCTTCGGCCATATCTGGTGCATCTTGATACAGCGGATACGGAATATTTGAATAAGCTTTGGGCGCACCATGTTCATCAAAAAGAACACTCTTGGTACTAGTGGTTCCTAAATCAACACCAATAATATATGCCATTTTAATTACCTCCGTGAACGCTTTCATTTACCGATTAAAAAATAAGGCGCTAGGCCCTAATTTTTATCAACTGCATGACCACCAAAACCATTACGTAAAGCCGCAACAACTTTGCCAGTCATTGTATCATCTTGCTCTGAACGATAACGCATCATTAATGCACTGCTGATAGCTGGGGTTGGTACGTGAAGACGAATACCTTCTTCAACTGTCCAAGCACCTTCGCCACTAGAATGCATAACGCCTTTAATATCATCAAGCTTAGCATCATTTTCAAATGCTTCTTGAGCAAGTTCCATTAACCATGAACGAACAACTGAACCAGCGTTCCACATTTTAGCAACTGCAGCAAAATCATAATCAAATTCGCTGTTCTCTAAAACGTCAAAACCTTCACCAATAGCTTGCATCATACCGTATTCAATACCGTTATGAATCATCTTTAAGTAATGACCGGAACCAGATTGACCCGTGTATAGATAACCGCCATCAGCTGCAATTCCTTTGAAAATTGGTTCGATAGTCTTGAAGACTTCAGCATCGCCACCGATCATGAAGTTACCATTGTGACGAGCGCCACCCATACCGCCAGAAGTACCAACGTCAAAGAAGTGGATTCCTTTTTGGGTAAATAATTCACCGTGCTTAATAGAATCTTGATAAAAAGAGTTACCACCATCAATTACAATATCTTCGGCGTCAAGAAGATCTAACAATGAAGTTAACGTGCTTTCTGTTGGTACACCAGCTGGTACCATTGACCAAACAATTTTTGGTGTTGGTAATTGTTCAACCAGGTTTTGTAGACTATCAGCAATTTTTGCACCAGTTTCCTTTGCCGTTTCGCGGGCACTAGCGTTTAAATCATAAGCGACAACCTCAACATCGTGATCTCTAAGATTGCGAACCAGATTTAACCCCATTTTACCTAAACCAATCATGCCAATTTCCATTAGAAAGCCTCCTGCTTGTTATTTATAAGTTGAGTATATGTAATCATTTTACATATGTCAATATATTATTTGTAAATATTTTACAAAGTGCTTTATGTGCATGTTATAATTAGAATAGTAAATTGGCGAAGGGCTGATCTTGATGACGAATTTTAAAATACGGTTACAAGCTAATCAAAATTTTTTGAGTGAAAAAGAACAAGGACTTGCTAATTATTTAGCAACCCACCAAACAACAGTTAAGACAATGTCATTGCAAAATATTAGTGATGAAACAGGCGTATCGATTGCGACTGTTTCGCGGCTGGCCAAAAAGCTGGGCTACGATAATTTTCAAGAATTGCGCTTTTCGTTGACCCAAAATGATGCGGGCGCCTCTAAGATGTTTGAAGAAATTAACGAGACTGATAACGTCTTAGAAATGGGTAATAAAATTTTTGCCTCGAATATCGATGCATTAGCCGCTACGCGAGACTTATTAAATCAAGCCGATCTAGAAAGTGCGACTGAGATATTGGCTCAGGCCAAGACAATTGGCTTTTTTGGTCTAGGGGCAAGTAACATCGTTGCTTTAGACGGTTATCATAAATTCTTGCGCACTGAGCGAACTTTAAGTTATGCCAGTGATTTTCATATGCAATTGATGGCCATGACACGTATGAAAAAAACAGATGCTGCGATTATTATTTCTCATAGTGGGACGGATAAGAGTGCCTTAGCCCTAGCCGAAGCTGGCCGAGAGAGTGGGGTAAAGTTAATCGTCATTACTTCGTCTCTGAAGTCGCCTTTAGCTCAGTATGGCGATGTTGTTTTTCAAGCTGTGGCAGAAGAAATGCAATTCCGTGCAGAAGCTTTGCATGCGCTTATTGCACAAATTTCTTTGATGGACACGTTATTTATGCTGACGGCGATTAAAACAGAGGCTAAAGATTCCGTCGTGTTAAACAAAATTCGCAAGACAATTCAAAAAACACGTCATTAGTAAATTTAAAATTACGCATTTGCTTTAGACAAAATGAACAATAATGTGTAGTTAAATATGACAAGTCTGTTTAATTTGTTCAATTTGCCACTATGCTAATGGCGGTTGTGGTAAACTATTTAAATCAATAGCATTAAATGCTAAAATAGGTTGAATACTGTCAACAGTCACGAAATAAATTGACAGAGAGGATTTTTAAACAATGGCAAATATTTTAAAATCATGGGTTGAAAGTGACAAACGCGAAGTCAATCGGATGGGCAAAATTGCCGATAAAGTTGAAGCACTTGCTGACCAAATGGCTAAGCTTACAGATGAAGAACTTCAGGCTAAAACACCTGAATTTAAACAACGATTAAAGGACGGCGCAACTTTAGATAACTTGCTTCCAGAAGCATTTGCGGTTGTCCGCGAAGCTTCAAAACGGGTTCTAGGCCTCTATCCTTTTAGAGTACAAATCATTGGTGGTATTACGTTACATGAAGGTAATATTGCCGAGATGAAGACTGGTGAAGGTAAAAGTTTGACGGCAACAATGCCAGTTTATTTGAATGCTTTAGCAGGAGAAGGCGTTCATGTTGTTACAGTCAATGAATACTTATCTAGCCGTGATGCTGAAGAATTAGGCGAATTATATAAGTGGCTTGGCTTAACCGTTGGCTTAAACTTAAATGAATTAAATACGGATCAGAAACGTGAAGCTTATAACTGCGATATTACTTATTCAACAAACAGTGAACTAGGTTTTGACTATTTGCGTGACAACATGGTTGTTTACAAAGAACAAATGGTTCAACGACCATTAAACTACGCTATTGTCGATGAAGTAGATTCAATTTTAATTGATGAGGCTCGGACACCATTAATTATTTCCGGTCAAGCTTCACGTTCAACAGCAATGTATGTTCGTACAGATCGTTTCGTTAAGACCTTAAAAGAAGAAGACGATTATAAGATTGATTGGCAAACAAAATCAATTTCACTAACTGAAGAAGGTATCAAGAAGGCTGAAGCATACTTCGGTACTAAGAACCTTTACGACATTGATAATACTGTTTTAAACCACCATTTGGATCAAGCTTTACGTGCTAATTACGTGATGTTGCTTGATGTCGATTATGTGGTTCAAGATAATAAAGTTATGATCGTTGATTCATTTACTGGTCGGGTTATGGAAGGCCGTCGTTATTCTGACGGTTTACATCAAGCAATTGAAGCCAAAGAAGGCGTCAAAATTGAAGACGAATCACAAACTATGGCTAACATCACTTACCAGAACTATTTCCGGATGTACAAGAAATTAGCTGGTATGACAGGTACTGCCAAAACCGAAGAAGAAGAATTCCGCGAAATTTACAACATGGATGTTATTTCGATTCCTACGAATAAACCAGTTGTGCGTAAAGATTTACCAGATTTGTTATATCCAAGTTTGGAAAGTAAGTTCAAAGCTGTAGTAGCAGACATTAAGGAACGTCATTCAAAGGGTCAACCAATTCTAGTTGGTACAGTTGCCGTTGAATCGTCTGAATTATTGTCACATATGTTGGATCAGGAAAATATTCCACATGCTGTTTTAAATGCTAAGAATCATGCTAAAGAAGCAGAAATCATCATGAATGCCGGTCAACGTGGCGCTGTTACGATCGCAACTAACATGGCCGGTCGTGGTACCGATATTAAACTTGGACCTGGGGTAGTTGATCTTGGTGGTTTAGCTGTAATTGGTACTGAACGTCATGAATCACGCCGTATTGATAACCAGTTACGGGGTCGTTCTGGTCGTCAAGGTGATCCTGGTGAAACACAATTCTACTTATCGTTACAAGATGATTTGATGAAACGTTTTGGTTCTGAACGAATTAAAGCCTTTCTTGATCGTTTAAATCTATCTGAAGATGATCAAGTTATTCAATCACGAATGATCACACGCCAAGTTGAATCAGCACAAAAGCGGGTTGAAGGTAATAACTACGATACTCGTAAAAATACGTTGCAATATGATGACGTTATGCGCCAACAACGTGAAGTTATTTATAGTCAACGGATGGAAGTTATCTCAGCAACTGATAGCTTAGAAGATGTACTCAAGCCAATGATGAAACGAACAATCGATCATCAAGTTGACTTACACACCCAAGGTGCACAATCTGAATGGAATTTACAAGCCTTATATGATTATGCATTGGCTAACCTATTAACTGAAAATGATTTGCGTTTAGAAGACTTACAAGGAAAGTCTGCAGAGGATTTGAAGCGGCTGCTATTTAACTTTGTAGATAAGAACTTCGCTGATAAACAATCACAACTGGTTGATCCTGCACAAATGCTTGAATTTGAAAAAGTTGTTATCTTACGTGTCGTTGATGATCATTGGACACAACACATTGACGAAATGGATCAATTACGACAATCAATTGGGCTACGGGGTTATGGTCAAATGAACCCATTGGTTGAGTATCAAGAAGAAGGTTACCGTAAGTTTGAAGAAATGATCGCTGATATCGATTACGATGTAACCCGTCTGTTCATGAAAGCCGAAATTCGGCGTAACATCAAGCGTTAGAATTGAATAATTTACGGGCGCGGTTCAAAGTTTTTTATTTGAGCGCGCCTTTTTTAAAAGTAACGAGTTAGTAAGTAAAGTTTGAAAGGAAGTTTAAAAGATGGAATTAAGTGAAATCAAAAATCAATTAAATGCAGCCAATGCCAAAATAAAGCAGTTCAGGGGGTCTCTTTGACTTCGATGCCTTAGAAGAAGCGATTGCGTTAAATGAACATAAGATGGCTGAACCAGATTTTTGGAATGATAGTGAAGCTGCCAAGCAACTCATTGCTGAAAACAATGGCTTAAAAGAAAAGTACGATAATTTCAAACAATTAGTAACGTCTGCTGAAAATATTGAAGTGAGTCTAGAACTGCTTCAAGAAGATGATGACGCTGATTTGCGTCGTGAGGTTGAGGCTGATGTTACTAAATTACAAGAGCAGTTACATGCATATGAATTGAGTCTTTTATTGTCTGAACAATATGATGCTAATAATGCTATTTTGGAAATTCATCCTGGTGCTGGCGGTACAGAATCCCAAGATTGGGGCTCAATGTTGTTACGTATGTATCAGCGCTGGGCGGCTAGTCATCATTTTACAACAGAGATTGCTGACTATCAGCCTGGTGATGAAGCCGGCTTAAAGAGTGTCACGATGATGATTAAAGGCCATAATGCTTATGGCTTGTTACGTCCAGAAAATGGTGTCCACCGATTGGTGCGAATTTCACCATTTGATGCCGCTGGACGTCGGCATACTTCCTTTGCATCAGTGGAAATTATGCCGGAACTGGATAATAGTATTGAAGTTGAGATTAATCCTGATGATTTACGTGTGGATGTCTTCCGTTCTAGTGGTGCCGGCGGTCAGCATATTAATAAGACTTCATCAGCGGTTCGCCTGACTCATTTACCAACTGGGATTGTCGTGAGTTCCCAAGCACAGCGGTCACAATTACAGAACCGAGAAACAGCTATGAGTATGCTGGAAGCTAAGCTTTATCAATTGAAGCAAGAAGAACAACGTAAAAAAGAAGCAGCGATTAAAGGCGTGCAAGCGGATATTGGTTGGGGTTCGCAAATTCGTTCTTATGTCTTCCATCCATATACAATGGTTAAAGATCACCGAACTAATTACGAAACCGGAAATGGTCAAGCTGTTATGGACGGCGATATCGATGAATTTATTTATCATTATTTACAATGGGAATTACAACAGAAGAATCCCGATTAGTTAGATGAGGTGAGAAAATGACGGAAAATAATGGCACGATCAAATTAAAAGAGGTTACAAAGAATTATCCTAATGGTGTCGCGGCATTGAAAGACATTTCGTTAACTGTTCAAACCGGAGAGTTTGTTTATTTAGTTGGCCAAAGTGGTGCTGGTAAATCAACGTTAGTTAAATTACTATATCGCGAATTGGTCCCAACTAGCGGCGAAATTACCGTTAATGGTTTTGATCTGCAGCATTTACGAGAGCGTGAAGTTCCCAAGTTACGCCGGACACTAGGTGTTGTTTTTCAAGATTTTAAGCTGTTACCTAAAATGACCGTAGCTGAAAACGTTGGCTATGCTTTGCATGTATTAGGGAAAAATAACGATGAAATTCGCAGTGCTGTTACGCAAGTATTAGCAGAAGTTGGTCTAGAAGCCCAAGCTGATCATTTTCCTGATGAACTTTCAGGTGGTCAGCAACAGCGTATTGCCATTGCGCGGGCAATTGTTAATTCACCACAAATTGTGATTGCAGATGAGCCGACAGGTAATCTTGATCCCAAAACTTCAGCGGAAATTATGACGATTTTCCAACGAATTAATGATCGTGGTACGACGGTAATTATGGCAACACATAATCAACAGATTGTTGACGAATTACCTCATCGTGTGGTTGAAGTAGTTGATGGTCAAATCGTTCGCGATGAGGAAGGAGGTCAATATACTCATGAATTGGACAACAATGCGTAATCATTTGCACGATAGCTTTAAAAGTATTTGGCGAAATGGCTGGATGGCTTTTGCAGCAATTAGTGGCGTTGCAGTTACTATTTTATTAGTTGGTATCTCTTTGGCCTTAGTTTTTAATGTGACTAAGTTATCTCATGATGTTGAAAACGATGTGCGCGTGCAAGTTTCAATTGAACCTAAGACAACGGATCGGCAAGAGGCAGCTTTAAAGGCACAACTACAAAAAATTAAACACGTCGATCAAGTGACATTTTCGTCAAAAGAAAACGAGTTGAAAAAGGTAGTTCGTCAATATGGCAACTCTTTTGAAATGTTTAATGGCGATGATAATCCGTTAAGTGATGTCTTCGTTGTACGTGCAACTGATCCAGAAAAAACAGTGGCTATTGCTAAGCAAGCCAAAAAATTAGATCATGTGGCTCGAGCTAATTATGGCGGCACTCAAACTAAAAAATTGTTTAAAACAATGAATGGTATTCGTAATTGGGGGATGGCTTTTTCCGTCTTATTATTGGTTGTGGCTATTTTCTTAATTGCGAATACTATCAGAATTACGATTCTGTCGCGACAAAATGAAATTGAAATTATGCGTTTAGTTGGCGCAACGCGCTGGTATATTCGCTGGCCTTTTATCCTTGAAGGTGCTTGGACAGGCTTATTAGGGGCTATCCTACCTTTAGTGATTATCGATTTTGGCTATGTGTCTGTTTATAACGGTGTGGGGCAACAACTAACAACTTCTGGTTATCATTTGCTGACACCAAATGCATTACTCTTACCTTTAAACATTGCTTTAATTGTGATTGCCATGTTAATTGGTTCATTGGGCGCAGCTGTTTCAATGCGACGCTTCCTAAAAATATAATCTTTAAAAACCAACCGATAATTTTGCCGGTTGGTTTTTTATTGTTGTTGATTAACCGTGAAGAAATACAGGTGATCTGTGGCTACAAGCGGACAATACCAGGGCCAGCATGCTATACTATAGATTAGATAATTGTATATAAGACAATCAAATTTGGCTTATTACAGGTAAAAATTTCAAGGGGTTTAGTATGAAAAAGATATTGGTTGTTGACGATGAAATGGCAATTCGACAATTGATTACTTATAATCTCCAACATGCAGGCTATCAAGTTGAAGAAGCGGCTGATGGGCAACTGGCCTTATCAAAGGCAGCTACAGGTGAATTTGATTTTGTTGTTTTAGATTTAATGCTACCTAAACTTGATGGTATTGAGGTAACCAAACGTTTGCGAGAACAAAATATTGAAGTGCCGATTTTAATTTTAACGGCTAAGCATGAAGAAGCAGATAAAATTATTGGCTTGGAGTTAGGCGCCGATGACTATATGACTAAACCGTTTAGTCCCCGTGAGTTATTAGCACGAGTCAAAGCCATTTTAAGGCGCAGCGAGTCGACGGCCACCACTAAGGCAACGGTTGTTTACTTCGGCGATGTTAGTTGGGAATTAGACCGTCACCATTTGGTTAAAAATGGCAGTGATTTGAATTTAACGAAGAAAGAATATGAGTTACTCAAGTTTCTCGTTGCCAATCGGCAAAAAGTTGTTACACGCGATCAAATTATGACGAATGTTTGGCAGACACAAGAAGCAGTTATTAGCCGCATGGTTGATATCCAGATTAGTCATTTACGCGATAAAATTGAGCCGGATCCTAAGCAACCACAATTTTTATTAACGGTGCGCGGCTATGGATACCGTTTGGAGGTTAGTCACATTGAAAAATAAATCATGGGTACGTCGTTATGGTTTAGGATTATTAGCGGTTGTTTTTTACGTTTTAATTTTAATTTTTGTCAATCGCTTTTTAGTAACCAATCAAAAACAAGAAATCAAAAATTTCGGTGCAGAATATCAAGCAGAAGTTTTAACCAAAGATCATGAACAAACATTAGCTCGTTGGCGCAAAAACTTTAAGTTGTCAGCGATTGATTTGCCAGCAGAGGGTAATAGTGAGTTAGCGCGAGTTGCGAAGAATGCCGTGGATCACAATATTGTGAATTCAACCAAACCGTTCACTAAAGTTCAATACAATGGACAAACAACCTGGCTCTATTTGGTCAGTGATCCTAAAACTAATAAAGGTCAGGCTGTTTTAATTCAACCCGCTACAACCGTACGCACCCATTATTTAAAGACGTGGATTGGGTTCACTGTTATTTATTTATTAATCTTGGCAGCGTTAGGTTGGTTCATAGTTCGCCGTCGGCAACAATTAACACAAAAGTTGGCTCAATTAACTGAAAATATTAAAGCAGTAGAAAATCATCAAGAACCAGAATCGGTTATTTTAACTCCAGATGATCCATTGTTTGATTTATCAGTGCAAGTTAATGAATTAGGAACAACGTTAAATTCACAATTACGGGACGCTAAACTTCAAGAACAAAGTTTACGATCGTTAATTGAGAACTTGCCGCTAGGGGTAATGTTAATTGACGAGTCTGGTCAAGTTGATATGGCTAACCATGCATTAGGCGAGATTTTAAATACACCAATTTGGCCGGATCAACTTGCTACCTATGTTGATTACGTTAAAACTTATGCCTTGAGTCGAATGATTGAGCATGCGTTACGTGATCCATTGAAGCACACACATCGGCGGCACGATATTCAATTAGTTGGCGATGATGGTCGTTTCGTTGAGGCTGATGTTATTTCACTGGTGAACCAAGATGGTGACACACCTAAACAAAAAGTTTTAGTAATGTTATATGATTTAACTGAGATTAAGCAAAACGAACGCATGCAATTAGACTTTGTTTCCAACGCTAGTCATGAGTTGCGCACACCAGTTACCTCCATTGCTGGATTTGCAGAAACGTTATTGGCAGGTGCTAAGGATGATCCTCAAAAATCAACTGAGTTTATTCAAATTATTCGGGATCAAGCGCAACACTTAGAGGCTTTAATTGCTGATATTTTATTATTATCAAAAGCTGATCAAGCCCAACCATTAAGTTGGGAAGCTGTTGATGTTGACGAGCTTATTCTAGACGAAGAAAAATCGCTACAGCAACAAATTGCCGCTAAAGCATTAGAAGTGACACTTGATCATCAACATTACCAAGCACCAACTTTTACAGATGTTACTAAACTTCGCCAAATTGTTCGTAATTTGTTAACCAATGCAATTATGTATAATCATCCCCAAGGTAAGATTCAAATTACCTTACAAACAACTGCTGATACTTTGAAGTTGTCGTTTAAAGATACCGGTGATGGTTTAACCACAGAAGATCAATCTCGTATTTTTGAACGCTTCTATCGTGCAGATCATTCTCATCAACATGATAATGGTGGAACCGGATTAGGCTTAGCAATTGTGGCTAATCTAGTTGAGCAACTTGGCGGTCAAGTTCAGGTTAAGAGTCAGTTAGGTGTAGGTAGTCTCTTCACTGTTGAATTACCATTGGGCCAAGATAATGACCAATAAAATTTAAAGATATTGCAAATTATCACTAAAATTTACAATACTTTTACATTAAACGGGTCTTTTTGTTACATGACATCCATATACTGGTAAGTAGTTACTATGGAGGAATGAGACTTGAAAAAGAAATGGATCTTGTTTTTAGGTTTAATACCATTCGTATTTTTACTTTCAAGCTGCGGTTTGAAACAATCAGGACAGTCAATTACAGCAGTTGGTTCATCGGCGCTACAGCCATTGGTTGAAGCTGCTGGTGATCGTTATACTGAAGACCACGCTGGTGAATTTATTAATGTTCAAGGCGGTGGCTCTGGTACAGGTTTGTCACAAATTCAAGCTGGCTCTGTTGAAATAGGTAATTCTGACTTATATGCAGAGCAGAAGTCAGGTATTGATCCGACAGATTTAATTGATCATAAAGTGGCTGTTGTTGGTGTAACACCAATTGTGAATAAAGATATTCCAATTAAAAATCTATCGACAGATGAATTGGCACAAATCTTTTCTGGTGATATTACGAACTGGAAGCAATTAGGTGGGCCAGATCAGAAGATCGTTGTGATTAACCGTGCTCAAGGTAGCGGTACACGTGATACTTTTGAGCGCTGGGTAATGAAGGGCCGTAGTACCGTTCAGGCACAAGAACAGGACTCGACCGGAATGGTACGTCAAATTGTCGCTTCAACACCAGGTGCTATTAGTTATATGGCTTTCCCTTATGTGGATGACACCATCAAAACGATTAAAGTTGATAATGTTACACCAAAAGATAAAAATGTAAAAAATAATAAGTGGAAAATTTGGTCATACGAGCACATGTACACAAATGGCAAACCGACTGGGTTAACTGCACGATTCATGGATTATATTTTATCTGATAAAATCCAAGATGAAATTGTGGCTTCAATGGGCTATATTCCCGTTAAGGATATGAAAGTTAGTCGTAATTTAGCAGGAAAGGTGGAGACAATTAAATGAACAATGACGAAATTCGGGCCAATCTTTTAAAACGTTCCCGGGCTAGTAGGAATGAACGCTTTGGTAAATTGATCTCTGGCGCCTGCATTACGATTATTATTGCAGTCGTTGTTTCAATTTTTTATTTTGTGGCTTCTAAAGGTTTAGCAACCTTCTTTGAAAATAAAGTTAATTTATGGAAATTTTTAACGGGCACAATTTGGAATCCATCAGCTAAAGACGCACAAGGTAATCCTCAAGTAGGGGCTTTACCAATGATTGTTGGTTCATTTTCGGTCACTTTTTTAGCGGCGATTATTGCAACACCGTTTGCAATTGGTGCAGCGGTCTTTATGACTGAAATTTCACCACGCCTAGGTAAAAAAGTTTTGCAACCCGTAATTGAATTACTAGTTGGTATTCCATCAGTTGTTTATGGTTTTATTGGTTTATCTGTTGTAGTTCCTTTTGTTCGTCATACATTTGGCGGTAGTGGGTTTGGTATTTTGTCTGGGACGTTTGTATTGTTTGTCATGATTTTGCCAACCGTTACGTCAATGACTGTTGATGCGCTTAAGAGTGTACCACGCGCTTATCGCGAAGCTTCGTTAGCCTTAGGTGCTACGAGATGGCAGACAATTTATAAAGTTGTCTTAAGAGCTTCAACTTCAGGGATTATCACGGCCGTTGTCTTCGGGATGTCACGAGCTTTTGGTGAAGCATTAGCTGTTCAGATGGTTATTGGTAATGCAATGTTGTTACCACAAAACTTAATCTCACCAGCTTCAACGTTAACCAGTGTCTTGACGATGGGCATGGGTAACTCAGTTATGGGTTCGTTAAGTAATAATGCGCTTTGGTCATTAGCACTATTACTGTTGATTATGCCATTAATCTTTAATATCTTGATTCGTTGGATTGGTAAGAAGGGGGCAATGCGTTAATGACACCACGTAAATGGGATAAGGTTGCCACCGTTGTTTTATACATGATTTCAATTTTCATTATTTTTGTCTTGGCATTCTTGTTACTTTATATTTTAATTTCTGGACTACCTAATGTTAGCTGGCATTTTATTACCAGCAAATCTAGTTCGTTTCAAGCAGGCGGCGGTATTGGTGTTCAGTTGTTTAACTCTATTTATTTATTAGTTTTGGCAATGATTATTTCAGTACCACTTTCATTAGGCGCAGGTATTTGGTTATCTGAATATGCACCTAAAAACTGGGTCACAAGTTTAATTCGTAACGCTATTGAAATTTTAAGTTCATTACCTTCAGTTGTCGTTGGTTTATTTGGTTTCTTAGTCTTTTCTATCAATATGAAATTTGGCTTCTCGATTTTATCTGGTGCCTTGGCGTTGACGGTCTTTAATTTACCTTTGTTAACGCGTAAAGTTGAAGATTCGTTGCAAGCCATTCACTATACGCAACGTGAAGCTGGCTATGCCTTAGGTTTATCACGTTGGGAAACAGTCATTCATGTCGTTGTTCCTGCTGCTTTGCCAGGTATTATTACAGGGATGATTTTGGGAATGGGGCGTATTTTTGGTGAGGCCGCTGCTTTGATCTATACGGCTGGACAAAGTTCACCACCATTAGACTTCAGTAATTGGAATCCGTTATATATTGCCAGTCCTTTGAACCCAATGCGATCAGCTGAAACATTAGCTGTCCATATTTGGAAGATTAATTCAGAAGGTATTATTCCTGATGCAACACAAGTTTCAGCTGCTTCTTCAGCTGTTTTAGTATTATTTGTTTTACTTTTAAATTTCCTAGCGCGTTATGTGGGCAATCGCCTCTATGCTCGCTTAACTGGTGTAAAGGAGCGCAACTAGTTCATGAAGACTTATGATAGTGAAGATCGCTATATTAAAGATTTAGACGATGGTAAGCGCGAGATTGCGCTATCTACTGATGATATCCATGTTTCTTATGGGACTCATGAAGCAATTCATGGCGTTTCGTTAGCTTTTGAACGGTTTAAGATTACAGCATTAATCGGAGCCTCTGGTTCTGGTAAGTCAACTTATTTACGTTCGTTAAACCGCATGAATGATAATATTTCTGGTACTAAAGTAACGGGTAAAATTATGTATCGTGGTTTAGACGTTAATAGTAATGAAGTTGATGTCTATGAAATGCGCAAACATATTGGCATGGTTTTTCAACAACCCAATCCCTTTGCTAAGTCAATTTATGACAACATTACTTTTGCCTTACAACGTCATGGTGAAAAACGTAAAGATGTCTTAGACAAAACGGTTGAAACGACCTTGAAGCAGGCTGGTTTATGGGAGCAAGTTAAAGATGATCTTCATCAAAGTGCTTTAGCTTTATCCGGCGGTCAAGCGCAACGTTTATGTATTGCTCGTGCGATTGCCATGAAGCCTGATATCTTATTATTAGATGAACCGGCTGCTGTACTTGATCCAATTTCAACGGCAACGTTAGAAGAAACATTGATGGAATTAAAAGAACGTTACACGATTATTATTGTGACCCATAATATGCAACAGGCTGGACGGATTAGTGACTATACCGCATTTTTCCATTTAGGTAATGCTTTGGAATATGATGAAACACGTAAAATTTTTACGCGTCCGAAAATTCAGGCCACTGAAGATTATGTTTCTGGTCACTTTGGTTAATTGATTGCAGCGCATAGGAGTTTATAATGTCTGAAGATAAAAATTTAATTTCAATTCGGGATTTGCATCTGTATTATGGCAAAGTTGAAGCCTTAAAAGGTGTAACCATGGATTTTCGTAAAAATGAAATTACTGCTGTGATTGGCCCTTCTGGTTGTGGTAAATCAACGCTATTGAAAACCATTAATCGTTTAAACGACTTAGTTCCAGATGTAACAGTGACAGGAACAGTTAAGTTAAACGGTAAAGATATTTATGCACCTAGCATGAACGCCGTTGATTTGCGTAAAGAAGTGGGCATGTTGTTCCAGCAGCCTAATCCATTTCCTTTTTCAATCTACGATAATGTGACTTATGGCTTACGTATTTCTGGTGAAAAGGACAAAGCTGTTCTTGATGAAGCTGTTGAACGTAGTTTGCAACAAGCCGCAATTTGGGATGAATTAAAGGATCGTTTACACGACAATGCTTTGAGCGTTTCTGGTGGTCAACAACAGCGGATTTGTATTGCTCGCGTTTTAGCAACACAACCCAAGGTTATTTTAATGGATGAACCGACAAGTGCGTTGGATCCAATTTCTAGTGATAAAATCGAACGAACCATGCTAAAATTAAAAGAAGATTATACGATTGTTATTGTGACGAGAAATATGCAACAAGCGTCACGATTATCTGATCGAACAGCCTTCTTCTTAGGCGGCAAGTTAATTGAATATGGTAAAACTAAAGATATTTTCATGCAACCTGAACATAAAGAAACCGAAGATTATATCTCTGGGCGCTTCGGCTAATAAGGAGAATAATAAATGTTTAGACAAAATTTTGATGATGAGTTAAATGACTTACATGTTCGTTTCTCAGAAATGGGCATGATGGTTAACGAAGCCATTTATAAATCAGTAAATGCTTTTATTAATCACGATAAAACTTTAGCACAAGAAGTTATTGATGCTGATGTTCAAATTAATGAACGAGAAGTTGACTTAGAGAAGCGCTCGTTTGAAATGATTGCCTTACAACAACCCGTGACAACAGACTTACGGATGATTGTTACTGTGATGAAGGCTAGTTCTGATTTGGAACGAATGGGTGATCACGCAGTTAGTATTGCCAAGTCAACAATTCGCGTTAAGGGCAACACACGCGCACCTGAAATCGAAGAAACTTTAGCCCAAATGGCGACAAAAGTTAAGCAGATGGTTGAAGAAGTACTGGATGCCTATGTTAAATCTGATGAGAAACGTGCGCGTGAAATTGCTAAGGAAGATTTACGCGTTGATGAATTCTCAAACAAAATTTACAAGATGTGTATCAAACAAATGCAAGAAGATTCGGACACGATCGTTGGTAGTATGGACTACATGTTAGTTGACAGCTACTTGGAACGAATTGGTGACTATGTCACGAACATTTGCGAATGGATCATTTACCTTGATACTGGTAAATTAATCGAATTAAATTCTAATTCTAAAGAAGAAAATGTGCTCTAAAAGCGACATTTTCAACTAAAAATAGCCTTGTCTGAACAGTCAGTTCGACAAGGCTATTTTTGTGAATTAAAAAGTGACACTAAGGTTAAAATTCAACCAAAATAGAAATTAGTAAAATAATTAATTGAAAATTGTAACTTTTTGAATTTTATTGCCATGGAACCCGTTTCATTTGCTAAGATAGTAGAGGGAAGCTATTAGTTGCTGCTGCTTAAATTGAGGCTCAACAACTAATAACGATGATAATTAGAGGGGTTACACAATTATGACAACGATTCGGGATATTGCCGAAAAAAGTGGGTATTCTATTTCTACAATTTCACGAGCTTTGAATCATAGTGGTTATGTTTCGGCCACAGCACAAGCTAAAATTGAAGCGATTGTTAAAGAGCTTAATTATGTGCCTAACGCTATTGCGCAAGATTTAAGTGCTGGTTCAACGCACAATATTGGCGTTGTTTTACCAGATGTTAACCATCCATTTTATACACAATTAATTAAAGGCATGTTAGATGCCGCTTTTGATAGCGAGTATCACGTCACGTTTTTGCCTTCAGCTTATGATCAAGAACTTGAACGCCATTATTTGGAGCAATTACGGCGAAAAGTCTATGATGGATTGATTTTTACATCGCGCGCACTAGCATTGTCGGAATTGGCCACTTATTTACAGTTCGGGCCAGTAGTGGTTTGCGAAGATCCAGGCAGTATTAAAATTCCAGCAGTCTTTTCATACCGGGAGTCAGCCTATCAAGCGGCATTTGCTTACTTAAAGAAAAAAGGTGCACGCCATATTGCGTTTACTTTTAGTCGTCCAGAACCGATCAGTGCTACTAGCAAGGCGGTTATGCGAGCCTATTTGAAATATTATTGTGTGCCTGCAGATCAAAGAAATATTGTCGCTTATGTTAACACTTATCAAGAAGGTTACGATGCAGCGCAGCAATTTGTTCGTGATAATGTCGCCATTGACTATTTATTTGCCAATAGTGATGATGTTGCCACAGGTGCGCGACAATATTATTTGGACCATGGTTTGCCTGTGCCGGGGTTGGTTGGGCAAGAGCATCAAGTGTCGAGCATGCTACTGAACATACCTACAATTGACCATCATTTGGGTGTTGTCGGTCGAGAAGCCTTTAGAATGGTCACGGCACAACATCTTGCCACAACCCGCTTAGCCGTGCAATCAGATTTTATTTTAAGACAATAATAATTTCGGCAACGATTATTAAATTGAAAAAAGCTAAATCCGAATTGGAATTTAGCTTTTTTTATTTAAACGAAATTTTTTTGGCAGTTGATAATGGGGGCAAAAATCTTTTCAGCAAAAGCCTTGACATGAAACGCGTTACATCAAATACAGTATAGGCGTGGTCAAAGGGATCACGATTAACGGTTAAAAGTCGAGGAGGAATGCACCATGTTCAAAACACTTAAAAGAAACTATGTTGCAACAGATTTTTCAGCTACAAATTGGGACGAAATTAACTTATTAACAACCGTTGCGGATAACTGTGCGGCTGAATTAGCATTAGATAATCAAGTCTTACGGAGTAGCTTCTTGAGTAGTGAGGTCAATGGTGCTTGTATCGTTGATCAACATATTGCCATTGCTCGTGCCTCTTATCCGGAACTTGATCAACCGAAATTCCGCTTGTTTCCTTTGGAACCGTCCGTAGCGTGGGGCGATGATGAAATAGCTGTTGATTATATTTTAGCTGTGATTTTGCCTAATGGTCATGATGCAACTGAACTTGATCGTATTACTGCCGCCGTTCAACAACAATTCGCAGAAAAACCAGTCACGGTTAGTGAAACGCGCAAATTGGAAAAGATGACGAGTAAATTAATTAAGACATTGGCCTAAAGTGGCTTTTATTGCTTGGTAGAGTTGATTTAGAATTAATCAAAATAACGCTCAATTACATGATGCCGTCAACGTTTGATTTAACGGTATGATTGTAATTGAGCGTGTTTTATTGTGGTTTTTGATTTTAAGATTAATCTTTTTGATTAGTGGTAGTGGAAGATTCTGGTTCGGATTCAACAGCAGAATCAGTAATATCGATCCGGTCGTCTTTAGTTTTTGATTTTTTAGCTGTTTTTTTAGTTAGATGGCGCAGACCAGTTAATGCACCTGTGGATAAAGATTTGGCGGTGTCCGTTGCTTGTTTAAGTTGTTGGCGATGAGTAGCTTGTTTTTTTGCTTTAGCATTAGCCTTGGCAGTTTGTTGATCGTCAATTATTTGTTGGCTTGCTAAGATGACAGCTTCAGTAACATAGTAGACGCGAACAAATGTCTTAAGCCCAACTTTACTTTTTTCTTTCGGTGTTGTTGAAAGTACAATATCAGGGTGAGCGTTGGCAAGCTTAGGGCTTGGTGTCATCAGGACCAAAGCGTATTGTAGTTGGTAAGTTTCTAGAATGCGCTTGGCTTCAGCCAGCGTTAAACCAGTTAGTCCGGGCATTTTAAAGTCAGCCTTGTGCTTTTCTAGATGGGCATCAATTACCTTAGCACTTTCATCAATGACACTGGGGGCTACTTTATTAATTGTATCTGCCACTGAGCCAATGCTGCCGAGTACTTTATCCACAACGGTAAAAGTTTTGCCAGCAAGATGAGTTAATTTTCCCGACTTGTCATTTGTTTTTGACATCAGCGTTCCTCCCTTAGGCTTGTGAGTTCTCAATTATTATAGCAGGTTTAATGAAGTGCGGACAGTCTTTAAGAATTCACAGCAACTAGGAATATCATTAAAAAGTAGCTAGCTACTTGCTTAAACAAAGTAGTTGACGAATATCTCAACTTGACCTAATATACAAATAAGCAGATGAAAAGTTGCTTTTATTTTGGTTATCTACTAAGTATTACAATTTAGGAGAAATTAGATGAAAAATATTACAGAGATGCTGAAGGGTGTCTTAGAAGGTGTCATCTTAGAAGTGATTAGCCGTGGCGAAACTTATGGTTATGAAATCACGAAACGTCTACAAGATCTAGGATTTGACGATATTGTTGAAGGAACTGTTTATACCATTTTGATGCGTTTAGAGAAAAAACAATTAGTGACCATTAGCAAACGTAAAAGTGAAATTGGACCAATGCGAAAATTTTATTCTTTAAATCAGGCTGGTCAAGAAGAATTGGTTAACTTTTGGCAGAAGTGGACCTTTTTAGTGCAACGTTTAGAGCAACTTAAGGAGCATGATCAAGATGATTAAAAGAGAGTACTGGGATTTAAAGCAATTAAAAGCAACTAAAGAAAAATATCAACGTCAGCTTGCACGAGTTGATCAACTTCCGAAAGACTATCGTGAAGCTTTCCAAGAGGTTTCTAATTATTGGTTTAATACCTATGGTGGCTTTGACGGTTTCGACTTAATGGACACTCAAATTCAATTACTTGATCATTTAATTGAAGCAGCTCATGATGGGCTTTCAGTTCAAGATTTTATGGGACAAGATGTTCAAGCTTTTGCACGAGATTTTGGACAAGCAGCAGAGTTGCCTAATTGGGTAGAAAGTTATGCGACTAAAGACCAACGTAAACTGAATCAACGAATTCAACGTAAATTAGGAGATAAATAATGAAACCATTCCAAGAATTAAAAAAGATGATCGCAGATAAAAAAGAGTGGCGGCAACAAATGAAACGCGTTAAAGCCTTGCCTAAAGATTATCAAGTTGTGTATAAAGAAATCGAAAAATATCTGTTCAGTCTAGCCTCTGGTTCAGGATTAGACACGTTAGCTAGTTTGTATCAATTGATTGATTTCTTTGAAGAAGGTGCTGCTCAGGGACTAGCAGTCCTCGATTATGTTGGTGAAGATGTGGGTCAGTTTGCTGAAGATTATCGCCGTTCGTTAGCAACTGATTCTTGGGTTGAGGATCAACAACATAAGTTACAGTCATGAATTGAAAGCAAACAAAACAAATTAAAATAATTATCAGTCATGTTTACCGTCTTAAGCTATACCTTACAATAATGTCACTGGTATTTTACTTTGAATAGATTATGATTAGTGTAGTAAATTTCCACTGGCAAAGTCGCTATACAGGGATAATTGGAGATGGTCAAATGGATCAAGAGGCCCAAACATTATTTGCTTTGATTGATGCGGCTTATGCAGAGGACTTGAATGAACAGTTTGCTAATTATCAGCGGTTGTTATTAAAACGAGCTGGCGAACTAGTTAATGGCACGCCTGCTCATACAGTTCAAATGGAACTCTATCAAGACTATCATGATAATTATATTGTTGGCTTAGCTTTGCCACCTAAAAACCGTGCCTTATATGGATATATCAAGTTACAATTGGCAAAACTTAGTCAAAAAGAATTACGTGATTTAAATATCGGTTATGGTTTAGTTGCTACTCATTTTATGTATGGACCACTTAATTAATAGCTGTCTTTGATTAAATTTTCAATCTTAAATTACACAAAAGGACTTCTCGTTGTATACTGGCTCCCATTTAACATTTGTGATTGTCATCATGTGAAGTTCTTTTTTATTTGATAATACCATTATTTTCGCTGTTACAGTTTGTTAATCGCCAAAGTCAACTGTCTGCTCAAGTATGATTGTGTTATAATTTAGCAAATTGTTGAAATGATCCACGATGAAAAAGTTATTGGAGGGCCTTTTATGGCAATGTTACATCACAAAAAATACACAATTAGAAAAAATACGACACTTGCGGCCATTGCGGTTTGTACTTTGAGCCTTGGTGCAAGTGGCACTGTTTATATTGCCAAGGCTGATACTATCACTACTTTAACTAAGCAGTCAGTAAAAAGTGACGAAGTAAACAATGTTACGATTTTGGATTTTGATGGTAAAGTAAAAAATTCTGACGCTGCTTATGAATATAACATTTCAACCAATGAAGTTCATACAATGGGTGTCAAAATAACTTCTAAATCTGAAATCGAGAGTTTTGATTTAGATAATTTGCATTTTTCAGCTAATTGGAGTGGTGCTTCTGCGGGATCGGCAGATCCATTACCAGAATGGTTAACAATAATAGGTATCGAAAATATTCAATACAGTGCCGATCGCAAATCAGTAACTTTTGATATAGCTTTTCAAATTAATGAAGATCTATTAGTGGCTGATTTAGGTAGTGTTAATAATATTAAAATGCTCAATATCAGAATAGCCACAGCATTTGGCGATACAATTAGCCAAAATGCTGGAACAATAACTTTTGAAATTGTTAGTGAAGGACCAACGCAGCCAACTCAACCAACTCAGCCGACTCAACCAACCCAACCAACTCAGCCAACGCAACCAACTCAACCAACGCAGCCAACCCAACCGACTCAACCGACGCAGCCGACGCAGCCAACCCAACCAACGCAGCCAACCCAACCGACGCAGCCGACGCAGCCGACGCAACCAACGCAACCAACGCAGCCAACGCAGCCAACGCAGCCGACTCAACCAACGCAGCCGACTCAGCCAACCCAACCAACGCAGCCAACGCAGCCGACTCAACCAACGCAGCCGACCCAGCCAACCCAACCAACGCAGCCGACTCAACCAACGCAGCCGACGCAGCCAACCCAACCAACGCAGCCAACCCAACCGACTCAGCCGACCCAGCCGACTCAACCGACTCAGCCAACGCAGCCGACTCAGCCGACTCAACCAACGCAGCCAACCCAGCCGACTCAACCAACGCAGCCGACTCAGCCGACTCAACCAACGCAGCCGACTCAACCAACGCAGCCGACTCAGCCGACTCAACCAACGCAGCCGACTCAACCAACGCAGCCAACCCAACCGACCCAACCGACCCAACCGACTCAACCAACTCAACCAACGCAGCCAACTCAACCGACTCAGCCAACGCAGCCAACGCAGCCGACCCAGCCGACTCAACCAACCCAACCGACCCAGCCGACTCAGCCGACTCAACCAACGCAACCGACTCAGCCAACCCAACCAACTCAACCAACGCAACCGACACAGCCGACTCAGCCGACCCAACCGACCCAACCAACACAGCCAACCCAACCAACCCAACCGACCCAACCGACTCAACCAACACAACCGGCACAACCGACTCAGTCGACTCAACTGACCCAACCGACTCAGCCGGCACAACCGACTGCAACGCAACCGGCAAAACCGGTACAGTTGACTAATGTTGATATTAATAATAAAGAACACAGTGTGTTAACGGACAGTAAAAAGACGAGCCAGCGTAAAAATAAAACTTTGCCACAAACGGGCGAAAAGTCAGACGATTCTATGTCATTTTTAGGATCTCTACTGTTAATTTTAGGAAGTTTAACAGGTTGGTTAAGCTTTAAGAAAAAACGTAAAAATTAACTAAATAATATCTAAGAAATAAAAGGTAGTAGTGAAAAACTCACTGCTACCTTTTATTTCATGATGGGAGCGGATGTAAAATGCATTATTTTATCACTTCTAGAATTGATAAATTAACCTCGGCCATTGAGTTGGCCGAAATTAAACGATTGAGTCTATTCAAAGAAAAGTCGATCCCAGCTAAAATCATTGCACTCGACTATTCTCGCTATCAATTTCAAATTTGGCAGGAATTAGGTATTGATAATGATGTGATCAATCCAATTACGTATTTTCAAAGGCTTGCGTCTGAATCGCTTGATACAGAGGCAGTATTAGCAAATTTATTTGACGATAAGAAATTGACAATTGTAAAAAATAAGGGCTATATCGATCAAAAAATTCGCATTCAGGCTGTGATGTACCAAAATGATATTGATTATGTGACTTACCTTGATCGTTGGGGATTTACAGATCGACGTGATTTTTATGTTAACAATCGTCTTAGCTATTCTGAATATTTTGATGATGGTGGCAAACTAATTACACGTACTTATTACAATTTTAATGGGGTTGCCTTTTTAACTTACCATTATCGGGGTGGCGTAGGGAACACACCTGTTTTAACCTTGATCCAATTGAATCATTTAAATTGCTGGCATCAATTTGATACAGAGGCAGATTTTTGGGCTTATTTTTTAGATGATTTAGTCAAAGAAAATGAGAATGCTGTTCTTTATTCGGATCGAGAAGATTATGTACTTGAACCTTTTAAATTAATGACATTATCGGCTAAGCGCTATGTGATCCTTCATTCAGCATTTACACAAGACGCTCAGGCATCCGGGGAGCCTTTTCCATATATAAAAACATTGTTTGATTTGGGAGAGAAAATTAGCGGGATCATTTGTGCAACTCAGCAAGAAGCTGCGGATCTTCAAAAACGATCAGAAGTTAAAGTTCCTTGTTATGCAATTCCTGTCAGCTATTTACCAGATGAATTATTAACTCAGAAAATATCGTTTCAAAAAAGAATCCCAGGTCAATTAATTGCCGTTGCTCGGTTAACACCAGTTAAACAATTAGATCATTTGATTAATGTTGTCATTGCACTTCATCAAAAAATACCATTTATTGATTTAAAAATTTATGGTTATGCGGATGCTTGGCAAAATTATGAAACATCAACTAAACTACACAAATTAGTCGAAAACGCGAATGCTACTGACTATATTCATTTTTGTGGGTACCAAGCTGACTTAACAACAGTTTATCAAACGGCTGACTTAGAAGTTTTGACCAGCGCCTATGAAGGATTCTCAATGGCTATCTTAGAAGCGCTTGGAAATGGTTGTCCGGTGGTTAGCTATGACATCAATTACGGACCTAAGGAATTAATTAAAGATAAACAAACAGGCAATTTAGTTCCTGCTGGTGATGCTTGGACATTACAGCGAACGTTATTAACGTTATTAACACACCGCGATCTATTAAAGCAGTATAGTCAACGTACCGCTGAAACAATGCTACCTTACTCGCAAACGAAGGTTACGCAAAAATGGATTGACTTTATTAATCAAATGCCTAATTAGTATTAGAGCGTAAACTGATTTTGACCAATTAGATTTTAATTACACAAAAAAAGACTTCTCGTAATGAGAAGTCCTTTTTGCAAAACCAAGCGGGTGGTTAATTGTTCTTCCCAACGTTGATTTAACAAAGACCAAGTACTGACTTAATGAGTTGATATATCTGTTGATTATATATTTCTAAAATAGTAGATTTTTTAAATGAATTGTAATTAATCTATACGATAGAATAGCAAAATGATAAACTAAGAATAACGATAATTTGGTAAACGATTACAGACAATAAACTTTACTTTCACACGTATATGATCAAAAAACTTGATTTAGATTTAAGCAGAAAAATTTTTGTATTTTGAATTTGGTAGAAGTGGGGAGTCATCAATGAAAAAGACAATTGTGAAATTACTATGTGTGAGCTTGTTAGCAGGGGGATTTGCTTCCATGATCTCTGGTTGTTCGGAAAAAAAAGCTTTATTTCTAAATGTGCCAGTATCTGTTGAAGCAAATGCTGATGGAAAGGCCGAAATAAAGGGAAAAACATTGCCTAATGCAGATGTTAAAATTGGGATGGGTATTATTGGTGATAGCACAGAAGCCGATGGAAAAGGAAATTTTACTTTAAAATATAAATTAGTTGACGATGATGCTGAAACTATCAAGGTAACGACAAAAGCTGATGATGATAAAAAGATCAAAGAGATTAAAATAAAACCAAATGCTGCAAAGATTGCGAGTGAAAAGGCAGCTGCGCTATCGAGTGAACGTGCATCGAAAGCTTCTGAGTCTTCTAGCAATACCTCTTCTCAGGCTGATCAGTCTAAGATTGATGCAGTGGCCGATAAATACACTACGGCTTATCAAGTTAAATTCCAGGATTATACTATTATTTATTTAATTAACGAAAATACTAAAAACATTGTAATGACAACTTCAGATGATACTCAACATCTCTCAAAAAGCCAGTATACTGGTAACTTTAACGATGGTATTGATTTTAATATGGATGGATTAGCAATGCATGCTCATTATCGTTATGTAGATCAACCAACTGCATTAATAATTAATGATGAGTCTGGAAATGAAAACAAGGGTCTGCAAACTGATCCTGAAATTGCTGTACAATATTTCCATATATATTGATAATGTTTTGGTATCAAAATTGTGATTATTTAGAGAAGTCAATTTTTGTTATTTCTCTTTGAGATCAAATATAATAACGTGCTAACTGCGACAAATACTATATTTTTATAGTGACTTTAAAGATATTACAAGAAATATAAATTTGTATAAAGATGTGGGAAAATAAAATTTCTGCACTTGTTTAACACAAAAAATGAAATTACACAAAAAAGGACTTCTCGTAATGAGAAGTCCTTTTTGTATAACCAAAAGAATAAAATCGTAAAGATTAAAGTTTTTGGTTGTAGTATTCAACGACAAGTGATTCGTCGATTTCTGGTTCAAGTTCTTCACGTTCTGGTAAACGTACAAGAGAACCAGTCATTGAGTTGTCATCAAAAGTAACAAATGATGGGCGGCTAACTGTGCCTTCCAATGCTGCTTTAACAACAACCAAGTTACGTGAACGTTCACGTAATGAGATTTGTTGGCCGATTTCAACTTCGTATGAAGGAATATCGACACGTTTGCCATCAACTGTGATATGGCCATGAGCAACTAATTGACGAGCTTGTGCACGAGTAGTTGCTAAACCAAGACGATAAACAACGTTATCAAGACGACGTTCGAGTAAGACCATGAAGTTAACACCGTGCTTACCTTCGCGAATTTTACCTGCGCGAACGAATAAGTTACGGAATTGACGTTCAGTCATACCATACATCATACGTAATTTTTGCTTTTCACGTAATTGCATACCATATTCTGAAACCTTGCGACGGTTGTTAGGACCATGTTCGCCAGGAGCATATGGACGACGAGCTAATTCTTTACCTGTACCTGAGAGAGAGATGCCAAGACGGCGTGAAAGTCTCCAAGTAGGACCTGTATATCTAGACATTAAAAAATCCTCCAAAAATATAATTGGAGTAAAATACACGATCAAGGTTTGACATTCGTGCATTTACCATTGCAATCTTCGCCACGTGCAGCCGCGGGTTACGCAATTGAACTAAAGTAGTTGGTAAATGTTGACGAGCTTGCCGCCTTGTGCTGCATATTCTACACAAACGCTAGTATAACAAATCAAATATTCTAAAGCAAGTAAAACTAGGTGGTTAGCTCTAATTTGTTTGCCTGTTATTAGCTAGTAATTGACCAATTTTGGCAACTAATTCTGTTAAAATTTTTTGGTCTTGTTCTGAAAAACGATTTAACTTTGGTGAATCTAAATCTAAAACACCAATTGGCTGCTGATTGCTGCTTAAAGGGATGACCATTTCAGAATTGGTTGCAGCGTCACAAGCAATGTGGCCAGCAAATTCATGAACGTTTGCAACCCGAATTGCTTTTTGTTGGGCAAAGGCTGTACCACAAACACCGCTTTGATTAGCAATTAGCGCACACGCTAATTTTCCCTGGAAAGGTCCTAATTCAAGTCGCTTAGCTTCAGGTTGCCATAAATAAAAGCCTGCCCAATTTAAATCAGGTACTAATTCTTTAATAAAGGCACTGGCATTGGCTAAAAGCGACACTTGATTTTCAGTACGATATTCTTCATCTGTGAAGATAGCGTCAAATTGTTCTAAGATAAGTTGATCCATTTTTATTCCTTTCTGCTTCAGCTTGTTAAATTAACCTTAAATAATTTATATTTTACTGCAGTAGATCTTGGACTGCCTGTTAAATCTGCTATAATTCTAGTTAAAGATATTTTATTATGGATAAATTTCTATGTTGAGGCAATTATTTTGTTTGTAGGGGTGTACTTATTGTGCAAAGTTGGATTTTTGTAGTCTTAGGACTTTTGATTGTCGTCTTGGCAGTTGTCTTATATGCAGCAGTTAAGCGTGGTCAAAATGAGAAACGAATTAGCCAGTTAAGCGATGATTTTGAAAAGATGACGAACCAGCCCATCTACAAGACCATTGAACAACTGGAAGCAATGAATCTTGCCGGTGAAAGTCACAAGAGTTTTGAGAAGTGGCGTAATGTTTACTATAAGCTGATTAATGATAAGTTTGGTGTTTTGTATCAGAATATTACGGATACAGAGAAGGCTAATCAAAGCTTTAAACTATTCACAGCTAACAAGATGATTGAGAGCACAACACAACAGTTAGAAGAAGCTCAATCAGAAAATAGTGACGTTGCTGACTCACTTAATCGCTTGGTTAGAAGTAGTGAACAAAACAAAGTTGAAATTGAAAAGTTGTCAACGAAATATCGAGAAATGCGTAAAGAAGTTTTAACGAAGTCATTTGATTACGGTAATTCTGTTGATGCTTTTGAAGATCGGTTAAGTGATGTGGACAAGCAATTCGAACAAGTCCGCAAATTAACAAGTCAAGGTGATCACCTTGAAGCTCGGCAAGGACTTACTGATATTAGTAAAAAACTTGATGAGCTTAAAGATATCATGGTTCGTATTCCACCGCGTTATCATGAATTAAACGTTGAGTTTCCTGATCAATTAACAGAAATTAAAAACGTTTATGAAAAAATGCGGGCTGATCATTATAACTTTACTAAACCCGGTATTTTGGAAACCGTTGCCTTATTGCACAATAAAATCACGGTTACTTCACAAGCTTTAGGTAACTTAGATTTACCATTGGTTGAGCAAAACAATCAAGGTATTGTGACGCAAATTGACGAATTATACGATCGTTTGCAAGCAGAAATTGATGCTAAAAAAGAAGTTGAACAATTACAAAAAGATACTTCTGAATTCTTAAACCATGCCAGCATTTCAGTTACTAATTTAATTATGTCATTGGATCATTTAAGCCAAAACTATGTGTTGACGCATAATGAATTAGAAGAAGCACGACGGATGCAATCAGAAACAGCTGATATGCATAAAGAATATGATATTGCTATTCAAGAGATTGCTGATCACCAAGCTGTTTATACTGAAACAGTTAAAGAGTTTAATGAGATCATTACTAATTTAAATGAAATGCAAGCTAAGCAATATCAAATTAGCAATGGTGTTTCTGGTTTGTTTGAAGGCGAAAAGGTCGCCAAACAAAATGTAACGCAATTCGAGTTAAGCTTAAAGAATATTCAACGTGATGTTGAACAAATGCATTTGCCAGGTTTGCCAAAATCTTACACTGAATATTTCAGTATGGTCAGTGATGAAGTTGCTAAGCTAAAAAATAATTTAAATCAAGTCCAAATCAATGTTGAAGATATTACGAAACAAATGTTGATGACGCAAGAAGATTTAAATACTTTGACCCAAAAGTCGGAAGATTTGCATGATGCTGCTGTTTTAACAGAACAAGCTTTGCAATATGCTAATCGTTATACTTATGGTAATGAGACGTTAGCAGGTGCTGCTAATGAGGCTAAACGAATTTATAATCAAGAATTTGATTATGAAATGGCGTTAGATACGATTGCATCAGCCTTAGATCAGGTTGAACCGGGTTCATTTAAACGCATTGAAGCTTCATATTACAACACAAATGCGGACAATGAAGCACAAGACCAAGACGACGCCGAATAAAGTTACTTGTTATTTTAAAAAGTTTAATTTATACTAAGTGAAAAATTGCAATTATCTATTGCAATTCACAGTTTACGGATCTGGGTCAAGACAACCCAGGTCCTATTTTTTGGAAAGATTAAGGTGACGTGCATCATTTGAACCAAGTATCTTTGTTGTTAATGTCACTTTGATTAGTATTTGTTGATATTTAAGGGAGATAGGATTTTTGATTTATTTTGATAATAGTGCAACGACAAAAATAGATCCACAAGTATTGCAAACCTATAATACCGTAGCCAATGATTTCTGGGGTAATCCTTCTAGTTTACATGGCTTGGGCGATCATGCTTTACAATTATTACAATCAGCACGACAACAAATTGCTGATTTAGTTGGTTGTGCGGCTGATGAAATTTATTTCACTAGTGGCGGCACTGAAGGCGATAATTGGGTGATTAAGGGAACAGCGATGGCTAAGCGTGAGTTTGGCAAACATATAATTGTTTCAAGTGTAGAACATGCTGCCGTCTTGAACTCAGCCGCTCAACTCGAAAAGTTAGGTTGGGAAGTGACTTACTTACCAGTCGATAAACAAGGTTTTGTTAATCCTGACGATGTGGCTAAAGCAATGCGTCCAGATACAGTGTTAGTATCAGTAATGGCTGTTAATAATGAGATTGGCGCTATTCAACCGATCACAGAGATTGGTGAAATTTTAAAAAATTATCCAACCGTTCACTTCCATGTTGATGCGGTACAAAGTGTGGGTAAGAATTTATGGTCACAAGTTTTACCTGAACGAGTTGATTTCGCGACATTTTCTGCGCATAAATTTCATGGGCCTCGGGGTACTGGCTTTATTTATGCTAAAAAAGGTCGCGCATTGGGCACTTTAATGAGCGGTGGTGGTCAAGAAACCAACCATCGTAGCGGGACCGAAAACTTACCTGCTATTGCAGCGATGAGTAAGGCATTGCGTTTGGCTGTAACTGATGAAGCTAAAAAGGCGCAACATGAATTGGCTTTAAAACAACAGTTGGTTGATTTCTTAAGTGCTTTGCCAGATATCACGATTTTCTCACCAGTTGCAGCTAATTTTGCACCACATATTTTGTGTTTTGCAATTGCTGGTGTTCGTGGCGAAACAACGGTGCATGCCTTAGAAGCCAAAGATATTTATTTATCAACGACTAGTGCTTGTTCTTCGCGTTCTGGCGATGAATCTTCAACGCTTAAGGCCATGAAGGTTCCTGAAAAATTAGCGACTAGTGCCGTTAGAATTAGTTTAGATGACGCTAATACTCAGGCTGAAGTTGATCAATTTATTAAAGTATTTCCAGAAATTTATCAACGTTTTGAACGGATGAACGGCCGCGCTTAATTTTTGGTGACTGCTGAGTAACTAAGCGTTGAAATAATGATGACGTGATTAATAGAACCTATAACCAAGGAGAATGATGATGAAATACACTGAAATAACCGTCCGTTATGGCGAGTTATCGACCAAGGGCAAGAATCGTCGCGAATTTATCGGGCGCTTAAACGGTAACGTGACGAAAGCTTTGGCCCAATTTCCTGATTTGCATATTTATCCTAAACGCGATCGGATGCACATTTCTTTAAACGGAACGGATTATGATGCCGTGATGGCGAAGTTATCCAAAGTCTTTGGTATTCAAAACTTCTCACCAAGTATTCGGATTGCTCAAGACGTTGAATTGATGAAGCAAACCGCATTGGAAATGATGACGGAATTAGCACCAACTGCGGAAACTTTTAAAATTAATACTCGTCGTTCCGATCACACTTTTGAATTAGATACGAACCAAATTAACTTAATGTTAGGCGACTACATCTATGATAATGTCCCGGGCCTAAAAGCTCAGATGAAGCATCCTGATATTACTTTACGCGTTGAGGTCCGTCATGATGGTATTTATCTGTCTTCTGAAACCATTAAGGGTGCTGGTGGTTTACCCGTTGGTACAGCCGGTAAAGCTATGTTAATGCTCTCTGGTGGAATTGATTCGCCAGTTGCTGGTTATTTAGCAATGAAGCGCGGCGTTGAAATTGAAATGGTTCACTTTTTCAGCCCACCATATACGTCAGAGCGTGCTTTGGCCAAAGCTAAAGAATTAACAGCTAAATTAGCACCTTATGTGGGAACCATTAAGTTTATTGAAGTACCTTTCACTGAAATTCAAGAAGAAGTGAAACGTTCAGTTCCTGAAGGCTATCTCATGACCGTTCAGCGCCGGTTCATGTTACGATTAGCTGTTAAAATGGCTGAGAAGCGTAATGGACTAGCGATTTTTAATGGTGAATCTGTGGGGCAAGTTGCTTCACAAACGTTGGAAAGCATGGTAGCAATTAACGACGTGACGAATATGCCAATTATTCGTCCAGTAGCAACTATGGATAAGAATGAAATCATTGATATTGCTGAAAAAATTGATACTTTCGACTTATCTATTATGCCGTTTGAAGACTGCTGTACAATTTTTGCACCACCACGTCCCAAGACTAGACCACGTTTAGACAAGGCTCGTTACTACGAAGAAAAACTTGATGGTGAAGCTTTAATGGCTCGCGCATTAGCTGGTGTTAAAATAACAGAAATCCATAGTCACGATGAATTCTTAACGACTGATCAAGCGGATATTCAATCTGTTTTATAAACTATCGCTAATGATGTTTTAAATTAGCTGTGACTCATCAAAAGCGCGTCGTCTCTTGCGGATGAAGCGCTTTTTTGTTATTCTATAAATGTGATTTAATTAACAAAAATGGAGTAGCTACGATGACACCACACAATAAAAAAATTCCACGCATGAGTTTAGAACGCCTGCCAATTTATTATCGAACATTGTGTAATTTAGCGGATAATGGTTATTTGCGAATTAAGTCAGCCCAACTAGGGAAGATTATTCAAATTGAACCAACCACAATTCGCCGTGATTTTTCTTACTTTGGTGATTTAGGAAAAAGCGGTTATGGCTATGATATTGCTCATTTAATTCAAATTTTCGGTGAAATTTTAGAAGTCAACGAAACACAGGGCTTGGCATTAATTGGTGTTGGTAATTTAGGCCGCGCGCTATTGATAAATAATTTTCGGCGAAACCCTAATTTAGAAATTATTTCCGCCTACGATGCTGATCCACACGTTATTGGTGAAACCATCAACGAAGTGACGATTCAACCATTAAGTGATTTAAAGGCAACTATTCAAACACAACAGATTAAGGGGGTTATTTCGACGGTACCAAGCCATGCGTTTCAGGAAGTGGTTGATTATTTAGTGGATTGTGGCATTACGTCAATTTTGAGTTTTGCGCCTGAACCGGTGCATGTTCCTAAAAATGTGCACGTTCGTTATTTGGATTTAACCAGTGAGGTTCAAAATCTATTATTACTTGCAGAAATTTCCGACGTTTAATCAAGATTGAATGGTTTATAGAAAGTTTCAAAATAAGTAACTCAAACAAATACTAATGACGACATCATTCCAGTTGACGAATTCTTTTTTCTAGGCTAACATGAACGTTAATAACATTGAACAAGAGCGATTGATGGACTAGCTTACAGTGAGGAAACGTTAGTGGAAAGTTTCTAGGTATAGATCAATTGGTAGCTTGTGAGTTGCGATAATGAAAATAGTAGTTCTCGCCGGGCCACGCCGTTATTGTGTTTGAGTTGGAAGTTGGTTTTACTGACTTCAATTTAGGTGGTACCGCGAGCAATCGTCCTATAGTTGATAGGGCGATTTTTTATTGTCTAAAAGTTCAAGACCTAGAACTATGAGATTGTCCTTTTTCTTGCCTGCGCGAAGACACGGTGGAACGCTGCGAACGTCGATTTAAGCCGAATAAATTTGTCAGAGCGGAACTAAAACCACTAGCTGGCTAGTCTTCATGGCTCCAGAAAATCTGCGGTGGAACGTTGCGAGCATCGATTTAAGCCGAATCAAAACCAATTCGTCTTAAATACGTACCCACAGCGTTCCAGCGTTAAATATTTTTTACCGCCACGGCGAACACTACATTCTATGTACAACCTCTGCGCAAGCACGAAGAATACCCCACAAGTCAAATATTTCAATTTTCTCAAGTTCAATGTTCAGCTTCATCATCACAATGTTAATTTAGATTTTTAATAAAGGAGTTATTAACCATGGCAGAAGAAATGGCACCAAAATATGATCCGCAGGCTGTTGAAGCGGGGCGTTATCAAACTTGGTTAGACGAAGATGTCTTCAAGCCAAGTGGCGATCAAAAAGCAAAACCATACTCAATTGTCATCCCACCACCAAATGTTACAGGTAAGTTGCACTTAGGTCATGCTTGGGACACGACGTTACAAGATATGATTATTCGACAAAAGCGGATGCAAGGTTATGACGTTTTGTGGTTACCTGGTACTGATCATGCTGGTATTGCAACTCAAGCTAAAGTTGAAGCTAAGTTGCGTGAAGAAGGCGTAACTCGTTATGATCTAGGCCGCGAAAAGTTTGTCGGAAAAGTTTGGGATTGGGTTGATGAATACGAAAAAACAATTCATGATCAATGGGCTAAAATGGGTATTTCCGTTGATTATTCACGAGAACGATTTACTTTAGATGAAGGCTTGTCTAAAGCAGTTCGTAAAGTTTTCGTTGACTTATACAACGAAGGCTTAATCTATCGGGGCGAATATATTATCAACTGGGACCCTCAAGCACAAACAGCTTTGTCTGACATTGAAGTTATTCATCAAGATGATCAAGGCGCTTTTTATCATGTGAAGTATCCTTTTGTTGATCCAGAACAAACTTTTAATGGCAAACACTATATTGAAATTGCAACAACACGCCCAGAAACAATGTTTGGTGATACAGCCGTTGCTGTTAATCCAAGCGATGAACGTTACAAAGCATTGGTTGGTACGGAAGTTATCTTGCCATTACAAGGTCGCCATATTCCAATTATTGCTGATCAATATGTTGATCCAGAATTCGGTACTGGGATGGTGAAAATCACACCAGCACATGACCCTAACGACTTCCAAGTTGGTAATCGTCATGACCTAGAACGAATTAATACCATGAATCCAGATGCAACTATGAACGAAAATGCTGGTAAGTATCAAGGCATGGATCGTTTTACAGCTCGTAAAGCAATGGTTGCTGATTTAGAGGCTGAAGGCTATTTAATCAGTACAGATCCAATCGTTCATAGTGTTGGCCACTCTGAACGGACGGGTGTTCAAGTCGAAGCACGTTTATCAACACAATGGTTTGTTAAGATGAAGCCATTGGCAGAAATGTCACTTGCTAATCAAAAAACTGAAGATCGGGTTAATTTTGTACCTGAACGTTTTGAAACAACGTGGAGTCAATGGATGGAAAACATTCATGATTGGGTTATTTCTCGTCAACTTTGGTGGGGCCATCAAATTCCAGCTTGGTATCATAAAGAAACCGGCGAAATTTATGTTGGTATGGAAGCACCAAAGGATATTGAGAGTTGGGAACAAGATCCTGACGTATTAGATACTTGGTTCTCCAGTGCTTTGTGGCCATTTTCAACAATGGGCTGGCCTGATACTGACAGTGAAGATTTCAAACGTTATTTCCCAACGTCAACTTTAGTAACAGGTTACGATATTATTCCGTTCTGGGTTGCGCGGATGATTTTCCAAAGTTTGAAATTCACAGGCAAACGACCTTTTGAAAATGTCTTAATTCACGGTCTAATGCGTGATGAACAAGGTCGTAAGATGAGTAAGTCTCTAGGCAATGGTGTTGACCCAATGGACGTTATTGCTAAGTATGGTACTGATGCTTTACGTTGGTTCTTATCAACAGGCTCAACGCCGGGGCAAGATACACGTTTCAGTTATGAAAAAGTTGCTGCTGCCTGGAACTTTATTAATAAGATTTGGAACGCAAGTCGTTTCGTCATTATGAACTTAGGCGATATTAAGGCAACTGATCAACCAGCTAGTCGTGATCGTTATGATTTATCTGATCGTTGGATTTTGAGTCGCTTGAATTCATTAATTGCTGATGTCACACGTTTGAATGATAACTTTGAATTTGGTGAGTCTGGTCGTTTATTGTACAACTTTATTTGGAACGATTTCTGTGACTGGTACATCGAAATGAGTAAGGCTGTCTTAAATGGTGATGATGAAGCAGCTAAAACAGCAAAACGTCAAAACTTACTCTATGTCTTAGACCAAATTTTACGTTTAATGCATCCAACGATGCCATTTGTTACCGAAAAGATTTGGTTAAGTATGCCACACAATGGTAAATCTTTAGTTGTGGCTAAATACCCTGAATACAACGCTGATTTAGCCGATGATGATGCTGAAAAACAAATGTCAGCTTTAATCGAAGTTATTCGTGGCGTTCGTAATATTCGGACCCAAGCTAACGCACCAATTTCTAAACAGGTTGAGATTTTAATCAAGACAAGTTCCGTTGAAATGAAGAACATTTTAGATGGTAACGTTGAATTCTTGGAACGCTTCTTGAATCCAACGACTATTGTGATTGGACCAGATGTCAAAGCACCTAAGCTAGCGATGTCAGCTGTCACAACTGATGCTGAAATTTTTGTACCATTAGCTGAATTAATCGATTTGGATGAAGAAATTGCGCGCCTTCAAAAAGAAAATGAACGTTTGACCGGCGAAATTACACGAATTGATCGTAAATTAGGCAATGCTAATTTCGTTGCTAAGGCACCAGAAGCTGTTGTTGCCGAACAACGAACGAAACGTGCTGATTACGTTAAACAACAAGAAGCAACGGTTAGTCGGATTAACGAATTACAAGCAAATAAATAAAGTATAAAAGGCAGTTTGCTGTCTTTTGCACGCTTTAAATTTTATCCGGGAATAGAGGTATGCTGATGTTTGCAACGATTGAAGAGGCACTAGCTTATATTCATTCGCGACCGAAATTTCATCGAGAAAATAAATTAACGTTAATGAAACAGGCCTTAGCATTATTTGATAACCCCCAGGATACTTTTCCTAGTATTCATGTAACCGGGACAAATGGTAAGGGGTCTGTCAGTCATTTAATCAGCGAGCTATTAGTCGCTCACGGGTATCAAGTTGGCTTGTTTACATCACCGTTTATTTTACGTTTTAACGAGCGAATTCAATTAAATAATCAACAAATTGGCGATGCTGACTTGTTACAACTTGTGAATCAAGTTAAGACTAAGTTAGATGCCGCTGATTTAACGTTAACTGAATTTGAATTGGATACTGTTTTGATGTTCGTCTATTTTGCCCAGCAACAAATTGATGTCGGTGTGATTGAGGTTGGAATTGGCGGCGAACATGATCGCACGAATGTCATTGAAGCAATGATTGGCGTAATTGTCTCAATTGGGTTGGATCATGAACAAATTATTGGACCTACTTTAGCTGATATTGCCCAGGAAAAAGCCGGCATTATCAAAAAGAAGCAGACGACTATTTTAGGTGATTTACCTGAATCTACCCGAGCAATCATAACGGATAAGTTAACGGAAAAGTCAGCAACTGGTCTGTGGCTAGGACAACAACTACAATTAACAAAAGTTAAAATTAGTGCCGGTACGGCCAACTTTAGTCTAAAAGGTCCTGCTGATTTACAATTGGATCATTTACAGATGCCAGCTTTTGCTGATTGGCAAGTTACGGATGCCAGTTTAGCAATTGTTGCTGCAGTCGAATTTTTGCAAAAGCAACAAACAACATTGGCTGTGCCGATTTTGCGGCGGGTATTGAGCAAATTTAATGTCGCGGGCCGCATGGAATTATTAAGTCGTGAACCGTTAATCATGATTGATGGCGCACATAATATTAATGCGATTACGGCACTGATTGCTGGTGTTAAGCGCTCATTTCCTAATAAGCAGGTTTATTTAACCATGGGAATGATGGCTGATAAAGATATCGCTCAAGTTGCTGATTTGCTAGCAAAAACAAATTGGCAGGTAACTTGGACCACAATTCCTAATAGTGCTCGTGCAGCCTCAGAAGCTGATTTACGCCAGGTTTTAGGTGAATCAATTAACTACACCAGTACCTGGCAAGAAGCACTTCAGCAAGCAATCACAGCCAGTGGTGGCGATGGCTTATATTTATTTGCAGGTTCATTTTATTTGATTACAGATGTGCGCCGTTTTTTATTAGCAACTGAAGCGGATAATTAAAACTTTTGAATCACCCTCTCGTATTTAAATACGAAAGGGTGATTTTTTATGGCACAATTAGCAGAAAAACAATCCGTTACGACATTAAGACCACGCGAAGCGGCACTTAAATATGGCATTAGTGCGGCGGAAGATGTTGAACTTTTACAAATTATTTTGCGGACAGGTACGGTTAATCAATCATTGCCACAATTAGCGCAATCATTACTAACAACGTATGATAATTTAGCATTTTTATCTTTAGCATCGATTGAATCTTTAACGCAATTTTCAGGAATTGGACTCACTAAGGCCATTGAATTACAGGCAGCGTTTGAATTAGGACAGCGCGCCTTAGCACAACGTCAATTGCGTCAAGGTGTGGTGGCATCATCAAGCATGATTGGCTATCATATGTTGCAAAAATTACGGGGGTGTACACAAGAAAAGTTAATCGTGGTTTATCTAGATACGAAAAACCAAATTATTCAGGAACGTACAATTTTTATTGGTGGTTTGAACAGCTCAATTGCTCATCCGCGTGAGATTTATCGTCAAGCAGTATTATTGTCAGCAGCGCGCCTAATTATTGTGCATAATCATCCCAGTGGTCAAATTACACCATCAAAAAATGATATTCAATTCTCAAAACGCTTAATTGACTGTGGTGACATAATGGGCATCACCTGTTTAGATCACCTGATTATTGGGTCAGATGAATACTTATCACTTAAAGAAGAAGGTGTCATTTAAAATGGGCTCAAAGTGACTGGTGAAGATAAAGTTAAGCGTGAATCTCACTGTGTTAGCACACATTAATCTTCCTGTTTAACTTCATATCGCCAACCCGTACTTCTCCGCACTTTGATTTGAAACGTGCTATGAAGTACAGCTAGTTCCGGTTAAATTAATTTGGATTAATCTTAAAGTTCAAAGATTTATCCAAATGAGTTTAATCCTCACTAACTACCCATACTTCTCCGCACTCTGATTTTTTAAGTTTTAATTGTGAAGTCTTTTTAAGATTTTGCGGGTATGTTATAATTTGCTTTAGCATTAGTCCGCGAATAACGTTCTACTAATCAGTTGCTGGTGGTGTTTTGTGGCTGTTTTGGCGTTGCGTTAATTTGTCACGCAAGACCCGCTTGCTGGCGATAATTGTGGGATTATTTATTGATAAATACTGAAACGGACACATTAAGGTCTGAATTGCGGGTTGCTGCCCGCTTTTTTGATTTATTGGAGGATCTAATGAATAAGTTTTTTTCCAACAAAAAGTTAATAATTGTGATGATTACCTTGATTGCCGTTTTTGGTATGCTGTCAGCTTCAATCAGCTTACGAAATAATCGTAATATGCCAGAACCTGTTCAACGTTTTGGTAATGATGCATTAGGAGCCGTCGGGACAGTGATTACAGCCCCTGTTAATTTTGCGCGCAATGCCACCTCAGGTGTTCGCGATTTATTAAATACTTATCAGGAAAATAAAACCCTGAAAGCCAAATTAGCCACGATTGCAGCTACTGAAGCAGAGAACCAGACCCTCAAAAATGAAAATAGTAATTTAAAGAAGCAGTTGGATTTAAATGAGACTTTAACCGACTACACTAAAATTACTGCAGCAGTCATGAGTCGTTCACCAATTAATTGGCAGAATTATTTGATGATTAATCGTGGTGCCAAAGCTGGTGTTAAGAAAAACATGACGGTTGTTTCAGGCTCTGGATTAGTTGGTCGGGTCATTGAAGTTAATGATACGAATTCTAAAGTTGAATTAATCTCTAGTGATAATAATTCAAGCAGTCGTTTTGCTGCGGAAATTAGTACCAATGCCGACACCCCGGTAACTGGTTTGATCACAGAATTTGATGATAAAACGGCTAGTTTAGTGATGAGTCATTTAGTAACGGCCGATAGTGTTAAAGTCGGTCAAAAAGTGATTACGTCTGGTCTAGGTGGATCAACACCGCGGGGCTTATTAATTGGTACGGTCAGCAAAGTGAAGAAAGATAATTACGGCTTGGCCAGCACAATTTATGTCAAGCCAGCTACTAATTTGAATAACTTTTCAGTTGTGACGGTTATTAGTAGTTCGATCGGGGATAAATAAATGGCACATAAGTTACACCGTCGTTGGCTTATTTTAATTTTATTATTGGTTGGCTTCTTTTTAGATGGTAGCCTTAGTTTGGTGTTGTCACCATCACTATTTGCAGGTGACTTACAGGTTGCACCGCAATTATTACTAATGGAAATGGTTTTGGCGACTTTTGTTGCGCCAGATGAACCATGGCTGTTTTGGTTAGCTTTGTTTTTCGGCTTCTTTTATGATTTGTTTTATACAGGAATAATTGGTCAGTACACGTTAATTGTGCCTGTTGTTTATTTGTTAACGCGCTATTTATTAACTTACTTTCAACAGAAGTTTGTCTACCGATTAGCCGCTAATGTTATTGCTGTTCTGTTGGCACAAGTTATTTTGTATGCCTTAGCTGTATTTTTTGCTTTATCTAATCAAAACGTCTGGGCATTCATTAGTAATGTTTTAGCACCGACAATATTATTTAATATTATTTTATTTGCAATTTGTTACTGGCCCAGCCAGAAGTTACTCGATTTAATGTATCGGGAATAATGATTGAGAAATAAGGGGTAAGTTAATGGAAAATATTTCTTTAAAAGCTAGCAATACCGGCTATCAAATTGAAATCCCGGCAACGAGTGATTTTGAACAAAGTTTAACTGAATTAAAAACAATGTTACAAAAAGTACGAGGCGCTGATAAAAGTACGCATGATACAGAATTTTCAGTTAAAACCGGTCAACGCCTTTTAACATCAGAACAACAAGTTGAGTTAGAAAAAGTGATTACAGCATTTGATCACTTCTCTATGGGGGCTGTTACGGCAGATGTGCAGACTAACGAGGCTGCTGCAGCTGCCTTACATGATCAAAAAGTTTACTTCGTGCCCCAAATTATTCGCAGTGGCCAAGAAGTCTTTTTTGATGGCGACGTTGTTTTATTAGGCAAAGTTCATCAAGGTGCGATTCTAGAAGCTGCTAAAAATATTTATGTCGTGGGTAATGTTGATGGTGCTGTTTTACACGCGGGTTATCCGGATAATAACGATGCAATTATTACCGGTGATGTGCGCAGAGCAGCACAGATTCGAATTAGTAATCTAGTGGCAATTGTTGCTGATAGTCCTGAATTAGGTCAACAGAAGTTTGCCTATGTTAACGATCAACATGAATTGGCTTATGCTGCGATGACTGATTTGGAAAAGCAAAAACCTGAACTCTATCGACAGATGGAGGCGCAATAATGGGAACCGCCTTAGTTATTACTTCTGGTAAGGGAGGCGTGGGTAAAACCACGACGACTGCCAATTTAGGCGCCGCTTTAGCTTTATTAAAAAAGAAAGTTTGTGTGGTTGATCTTGATTTAGGCTTACGAAATCTTGATTCCGCACTGGGCTTACAAAATCGAATTATTTATACAATTGTTGATGTTATTCAAGGACGAGCTGAAGTTAGTCAGGCTTTGATTGCGCATCCTGATTTTGCTGATCAACTTTACTTATTGCCTGCTGCTCAAAATGCAGATAAAAATGTTTTAACAGCTCAAGCCGTTAAACGCGTTGTTGGCGAATTGAAACAAAAATTTGATTTTGTCTTGCTAGATTGTCCGGCCGGAATTGAAACGGGTTTTGAAAATGCCGTTGCTGGTGCAGACGGCGCGATTCTAGTAACCAATCCTGAAAATGTGGCGGTTAGTGATGCTGATCGAATCGTAGGTTTGTTAGAAGCACGCCATTTGGAATTTGGTCCACGATTAATTATTAATCGTATTCGTAAAAACTTGATGCAACAAGGCTTAACCATGAATGTGGCTCAAATTACAGAGCACTTGGCAATTCCATTATTAGGGATTGTTTTTGACGATGATGAAGTTATTGCAGCTGCTAATCAGGGTAAATTAGTTGCTGTTGAAGAGAATAATCCTGCAGCTCAAGGTTATCAACATATTGCTCGGCGCATGTTAGGCGAAACAGTACCGTTAATGTCATTAACAGACGGGCCAAAAACAACAGATACAACTAACGAGCAAGTATCTGCTACAACAGTTGCTGATGATACTGTGACTGAAGAACCAGCAGTAGCGAATGATCAAGCTGTTGAAAATACTAATGATTTATCTGAGACCGCAACGGCTGAAGAAACAACGCCAGAACCACCGAAAAAATTAAGTTTCTGGCAACGTCTTTTTGGTCGTCATAAGTCATAATTGTTGTCTTTAAAACAAGAGGCTTGACTTTTAGGACGTAACTGCTTATTATTCTCGTTATAGATTTTGATTGTGTTTTTGAATTGTCCCGGCAATAACCGCTTTGTTCAGAGAAGTCCTGGTTGGTGAGAAGGATTGATAAGTTATTGTGCACAACAATTTAACAATTAGATTTTATAAGTGTTGAATGATGAATAAAATAGTAAATGGTTGGCCCCGTTATCAGTACAGTTTATAACTGTGTGAGTCAGTAATTGTGAGATTACTGTAAGTTCGAGGTGGAACCGTGTTTAAAATGATTAAATACCCTCTAGACATTTTGTCTAGGGGGTATTTTTTATTGGTTGTTTAATTAACAGGGGAGTGTGGATAAATGAATTGGCATTATATTAGTGCAATTTTACCAGCATTGCTAGATGGAACTAAGATGACACTAAGCATTTTTTGTTTAACGTTGGTTTTGGCAATACCGTTGGGATTATTAGTGAGTGTTGGTCTACATTCTAGATTTAAACCAGTGCAAGCAATTTTAAAATTATATATTTGGCTGATGCGCGGTACGCCATTGTTACTCCAATTAATTTTTGTTTTTTACGGTCTACCAATTATCCACATTGTTTTTCAACGTTTTTCTGCAGCGCTATTTGCTTTTGTGATTAACTATGCGGCCTACTTTGCCGAAATTTTTCGTGGTGGGTTACAGAGTATTGACAGTGGACAAGTTGAGGCCGGTCAAATGTTAGGCCTCAAGTCCGGACAAATTTTCCGCTATATCACCTTGCCACAACTTGTTAAAAGCGTCATTCCTGCCATGGGCAATGAGGTGATTAATTTGGTTAAAGATTCTTCGTTAGTTTATGTATTAGGCTTAGGTGATCTATTAAGAGCAGGAAATATTGCCATGGCGCGTGATGTTACCTTAGTGCCGTTATTGTTGGTCGCAGTAATTTACTTATTATTAACGGCTGTCTTAACTTGGGGATTACGTCGTTTAGAGCAACATTATGCTTATTATGAATAGGAGGTATCATTAATGTTAAAACTTGAAAAAATCAATAAAAAAATAAATGGTCGTCCTATTTTAAAAGACGTTTCCTTTGAAGTCACTCAAGGACAAACACTTTGTATTGTTGGTCCCAGTGGTGCTGGCAAAACCACACTATTGAAAACAATCATTGGGTTAACTGATTATGATAGCGGTGAAATTTTATTAAATGGGCAGAAATTTGTTCCGACAATTGATAATGTTAATCAAGGCGTTATCGGCGTGGTCTTTCAAGATTTTCGGTTATTTCCTCATTTGAGTACTGCCGAAAACGTTAGCCTAGCACCACGCTTAAAATCTGGTCGTGACTTAAAAAATATTCAAACAGAAACACTAAAGTTACTAACTCAATTAGGCTTGGCTGATAAAGCTGATTTATACCCATTTCAATTATCTGGTGGTCAAAAACAACGTGTCGCAATTGCCCGGGCCTTAGCACTTCATCCACAGATTCTTTGTTGGGATGAACCAACCTCGGCATTGGATCCAGACATGCGTGATAATGTGGTTACGTTAATTACGCAACTGAAGCAGGAAAAAATCACCCAAATTGTCGTGACTCATGATTTAGACTTTGCAAAAAAAATTGCGGATCAAATGTACCAATTAACACCGGTAGAATAGGAAGTGAACCAAATGAAGAAGAAATGGCAGTTCCTATTAGCTGGTTGCTTGATCTTGTTTCTACCGTTATTAACATCTTGTTCGAATTCAATTCGTAATTTGGATGCTGTTAATCAAAAGCAAACAACTTTAATTGTAGGAATTGATGATACTTTTGTACCCATGGATTTTCAAGCCAAAGATGGTCGGATTATTGGTTTTGATGCTGATTTAGCGCGAGCCGCTGGTCAAAAGTTAGGTCAAAAAGTAAAACTACAGCCTATTGATTGGGATATGAAAGAAACTGAATTACGCAATGGCACGATCGATTTGATTTGGAATGGCTATACTAAAACGAAGGCCCGCCAAAAACAAGTGGCTTTTTCCCAACCATACTTGCGTAATCGTCAAGTCCTCGTTACTGAAAAAAGGAGTGGCATTAAGTCGTTTGCTGCGATGAAAAATCAAAAGCTGGGGTTACAGAATGGTTCTTCTGGACAAACTTTATTCAATACCCAACCGCAAGTGCTAAAAAACATTGTGGCGCAAAATTCCGCTATTCTCTATGATAATTTCAACAATGCTTTTTTAGATTTACAGGCAGGACGGATTCAAGGTGTTTTAGGCGATAGTATTTACGCCGGTTATTATTTGCGACAACATCAAAATCAACAGCAATTTAATGTTGTGACGGGTGGTTTTCCTGAAGAAACTTTTGCTGTTGGTGTACGCAAATCGGATGTTAAATTACGGCGGCGTCTTAATCAGGCCTTAACGGCACTTTATCAAGACGGCACGATTCGCAAGTTAAGCCAAAAGTGGTTCAAGGAAGACTTGAGTATTCGGCCAAAGGTCTGAACTTGACAGTGAGTTAAAATAGCGATTTAATAATGGGGTATAGAAAACCGAATAATTACCATCACAAAGGGGAGCCATTATGGCTGAGAGTGATTAAGTTCAGACCCTTGAACCTGTTGTGTTAAGACACGCGTAGGAATTGTGATGGAGTGAAAACTCCGACTTTGTTGATGGTAAAAATAACAAAGGAGGAGTTTTCTTATGCAAAGAAGAAATGATTTACGAATTCTAGTTGAAGGAGCTATTTTTGCTGGTTTAGCAATGGCTTTGGAATATGTTCCTCACGATTTAGGCGTCTCATCGGTCCAATTTAGTTATGGTTTAATCCCCTTGGGTGTTTATAGTTTACGTCGAGGACCAGTACCAGGAATGTTAGCTGGATTGGTTTGGGGATTATTAGACATGTGGTTACGGGGGAGTGGTAGTTTATTAAATCCCGTCCAAATCATTCTTGAATATCCAGTTGCTTTTGGCGTTGTCGGGTTAATTGGTCTTGCTGCACCTTATGTGCAACACCACATTCAGGCTGGCAATATTAAGCGGGCTGTTTTTGGTGCTGTAGGTGGTTTTATCATTGGCGATTTTTTGAAATATTTATGTCATTATTTTGCTGGCGTCTTCTTTTGGGGTTCTTATGCGCCCAAAGGTCAATCAGCTTGGCTATACTCATTAGTTATTAATGGCGGCAGTTTTATCGCCAATCTTATTATGGGCGTCGTTGTCTTTGCCTTATTGGTCAGAGTAACGCCACAATTATTAACGCGTAATTTAGAATAAATAAAAAACGATTAGGCTATGTGGCCTAATCGTTTTTTTAGTTGCTAGTTAAGATCTCGGGTACATATCAAGGAATTTATTAGAAAAATTGAACGCTAAGACATTACTATCTTGTTTTACATAAAACTTGTTTTTAAAATATTCAGTATATTTACATTATAGCGTTAAGATTAAGAAGAAAATCATTCTATTTGCTTAAATCCTCCTATATGATATTTTAAAAGAAGAAAGGTATACGGGTGAGAAAATGGAAGAAAAAGAATTTTTTCAAAGACTACTGGCTATATCAAATTCAGGAATTAACTATGCTAAAGATCCATATGATATTGAACGCTTCAACGATATTTTTAATATCACTCAAGAATTTATAAATTCGAACTTAACAAAAAGTAATATAAACTTTGAAAAAGAAAAAGGATACCCAACACCTAAAACTGATGTTAGAGCTTTAATTTTAAATGAAAAAAACAAAGTATTATTAGTTGAAGACCCTAAAACTAAAGTATGGGCATTGCCTGGAGGTTTTGCAGAGATAGGAATTTCTCCCGTCGAAAATGTAATTAAAGAAGTACAGGAAGAAACGGGATTAAATGTTTCTGTGGATAACCTTATTGCTGTTTACGATACTAATAAATCAAATCCAGAAAATTCATTAGCTCATTACTACAAATTAATCTATTACTGTAAAAAAGTAAGCGGAAACTTAACTACAAGCATGGAAACAAGTTCAGTAGCATTTTTCGATTTAAAGGAACTTCCTCAGCTATCCACTAAAAGGAATACTAAAAAACAAATAATCGATTGTTTTGAAAATAGAAATAACAAAACAATTATTGAATAATATATTAATAAAGTATTGCACTTGGCTTTGCAATTTGTTAAACCATGTTTTGTGTGATTTTAAATAATTTTTATTAGTAGGCTTGAATAAATAAACTAATTGCTAAAATAATTGCGCCAATACCAATGATTATTTTTAAAAGGCGCGTAGGCGTGTGCCGAACAATGATGGGTCCGATGTAACCACCAATTAAAAAGCCAAGGGCTAAAGGAATAATCCAGTGCCATAATAAGCGCGTATTTAAGCCATAAATAATAGCTGAAATAACATTAGCAATGGCAAAGATGACGTTTTTTTCAGCATTATATTTAGCAAAGGGCTCATTGCTAATAATGCCGAGTAATGCCAGCATTAAAACGCCAGCTGCTGCACCAAAGTAACCAGAATAGACACCAACTAAAAAGACGCCAACTAAAGCCAATAGTTTGGTTAATAAGCTCACTTCTTGATTTGGTCGTTTAGTGTAGGGAACAAGTTCGGCAAAGGCACCAAATAAAATAAAGAAAGGCACGATTTTTTCAAAGTCACTTTCGGGAATGGCAAAGAGTAACAATGCGCCACAAATACAGCCTAGCAATGTGATGGGGAGAAAGGTTAGTAATTCTTTATGCGCACCACGTAATTCTTTTTGAGAAGAAATCGTTGCACCAACACCTGAAAAAATCAAAGCGACGGTATTAGTAACATTTGCCATAATTGGCGGCAAGCCTAAGGCCAATAAGGAAGGATAGGCAACTAATGAAGCCAAGCCCGCAACGGCGTTACAAATACCTGCCAAAATACCAACAATAATTAAAATTAAGCCTAACAACCCAACATCAACCTCTATCATCTCATTTTAGTTCTAGTATACTGTTTTTTTAAAAACTGTAAATCGCTGAACTTGAAGGTAGCGGCTAATCTTTAGACTAATTAATGCCCATAGGTAACTTAAAAATTGAGCTATCTAGATTGAGATTGTTTATCAAGATATTTCTTACTTAGTTTAATACAACGCTTGTTTGTGCTTGGGGCAGTTCAAAACTTTGTGGTTGAGTTTCTTGTAATAACGCCTCGGTAAGCTTAACTTCATAAAGATTTTGATCTTGGTAGGGTTGAATATAATAAGTGTGCGTACTTAAGTTGTAATAAGCTCGATATTGCGTATATTCAACAACACCATTGGCCATCACTTTGACACCCTTAACAATGTCGACGTTATTTAAAAGATGAATCATGGCATTCAAAGTGGCTTGATCATTTTCTTGTTGAACGGTGTAGTTGCGTAAGAAACTTGCCCGTACAAAGCGTGAAGGTGAAGAATAATCACCGGGTAAGCCTAAAGCACCTGCGCCAGGTCCGAAGTCTTTAACTTTTAAAGCGCCATATTGCCGCTGTTGGTGAGGTTCTGGCTGTAAGTGGTTATAATTGCTCAGATTTTTCAGATGCCATTCAAATTCTGGTGAGTTTGTCATCACACCAACTGGATTTTCTAATAATTTTAAACCATCGGCACGGGCTTCTAACACGACACAACGACCGGTTTGATCAGTGATAATCCAGTGAAGGGGCACAACGATTTGCAATAGATGATTTTTAGCGCCAACGATATTTAAGCGTGGTAATTGCTCAACCAAATCATTAATATTACGACAATTACCAAGAATCCAGTTCAAGACCTCATGTGAGGCTAGGTTAACTTGACCAGGAGCGGTATTTTTACTTGTTTGATAAACTGATTCATTAAAGTATAGCGCCGCACCGCTAAGGCCGTGTTCGTTAACACCGTCAATGAGAATATATTCGCCAATATTACGTCCAGTTCCTAAGAAACCGTATTGAGCGGTATAGGTATGGCCTAAATCGCTGTTGAATTGGTAATGGCGAGGAATATAAGTTGGTTTGCCTTGTAATTCGAAATCGAAATCCATAGTTCGAGCTAAAAAATAGTGTCCTTGACTAGAAGCCAAAGTTAAACTTGTACACATTGATTTACCTCCTAAAAATTAAAACAGTAAGGGCGTGTTAAAGTGAGAGCTATTTGTCGAAATTTGATTCTGCTTGGCCTTAGATACGACATTTTTATGACCATAAATTAGGTCGCCTCGATTGTAGCACTGTTAACTTGGCAGCCAATCGTATTTTCAGCCAAAAAATAGCTTTAAAAAAGTCCAAAAATGACTCTTTTAAAGCTAACGTTCAAATCAAAGTGGGGTTAAGAATAATTGGGCACCATTAAAAATTGAGTTTAAAGTTATTGGGCAATAGATAAGTTAATAGAAACTTCAGCTAAGTGATGACCATGGATAACTTCAAGTTGGTCTGAATTTAAATGGGTTAATGACTCAACGACAAAATTAATTTCATCATCGCGAATATTACGATGATCGCTCTTTAATAGAATTTCTTCATGAGTCAGTGCCTTGGTATGAAGTACGGTAACATTGCCTAATGAGTAGACCTTAACTAAGTTGGCATCAGTTCCAGCAAGTTGATGATGAACAAGATCGCGAAAATTGTTAGTAACGTCAAAAAGCCGCATCTAATCACTCCTATAAATATTATTTATCTTAATTATAAAGTAAATTTGTTAAGCACACCATTGATAAGACTCAAGCGATTACATAACGTGTTGACACAGTTGATCAGAATTTTAAGCATAAAAAAATCCCCACAAATTTATTGTGGGGATCAAAAACGATTGAGTTAATTAATCAGTCGTTTTGGCATCAACAGTGGCATCCGCTTGGTCGGTTCGAGCAGCGGTAATTTTAATTTCGCCATTTTCAATACGCGCTTCTAATTGTTTATCTTTAGGATGATCGAGATAGAAATCAGCCACGCGATCTTCAATTTGTTCCTGAATAACTCGCCGAAGTGGCCGAGCACCCATCTTAGGATCATAGCCTAGTTCGACTAGTTTTTCCTTAACGGGTTCAGTGACATGAATGGTCAAACCTTTATCAGCAATCATATTGTTAGTGTCAACAACCATTAAGTCAACAATCTTAGTTAAGTCTTGTTTAGACAAGGCACTAAATTCAACAATATCGTCAAACCGGTTTAAGAATTCTGGCTTGAAGAAGTTAGTTAATTTACCGACAACAGAGTGGGTTGCACCACTAGCAGCAGCACCAAAACCAACACTTGCTTCAACATCGCCTTGGCCAGCATTAGAGGTCATGATAATGATTGTATCCTTGAAGGAGACAGTTCGACCTTGTGAATCGGTTAGGCGTCCATCATCTAGGATTTGCAAGAACATATGCATCACGTCAGGATGAGCCTTTTCAATTTCATCAAGCAAGATCAAGCTGTAAGGATTACGACGAACTTTTTCGGTTAGTTGGCCAGCTTCTTCATAACCAACGTAGCCTGGGGGCGAACCAATTAGCTTAGACACGCTGTGTTTCTCCATGTATTCACTCATATCAAAGCGAATCATAGCATCTTCGGAACCAAATAATTCCAGGGCTAATTGCTTAGCTAACTCTGTTTTACCAACACCAGTGGGGCCAACGAAGAGGAAGGATCCGATTGGGCGACCAGATTTGTTAAAGCCGATTCGATTACGTCGAATTGCTTTAGCAACTGTATCAACCGCTTGGTCTTGACCAATTACGTGTTGACGTAAGTCACTCGCTAAGTTCTTAAGTTGAGCTTGTTCTTGTTCACGCAAGTCACCGACAGGAATATTGGTCTTTTCTTCAACAATCTTTTCCATGTCTTTTTCAGTGACCACTGCATGGTCACCGTCGGCATCGGCTTGATTGTTTTTCATCTTATTAAGTTTTTCGATTTGATCACGGAAGTAAGCAGCGCGTTCATAATCTTCTTGCTGCAATGCCTCTTGCTTTTGTGATTCAGCAGATTGAATTTTTTCTTCGATCAACTTCGGATCGACATTGGTCAAGGTCAAATTCTTCTTAGAACCGGCTTCATCAAGTAAATCGATCGCCTTATCAGGTAAGAAACGATCTTGAATATAGCGGGCAGATAATTTCGCAGCCGCATCAATAGCATCATCAGTGTATTTAACATGGTGGTAGTCTTCATAACGTGGCTGTAAGCCATGCAAAATTTTAACCGTTTCTTCAATGGTTGGTTCATCCACTGTTACTGGTTGTAACCGACGAGCTAAGGCTGAATCCTTTTCAATCGTGCGGTATTCGTTAAGGGTCGTTGCCCCAACTAATTGCACATCACCACGTGCAAGGGCAGGTTTTAAGACGTTACCTGCATCCATACCGCCTTCAGCGTTACCGGCACCAACAATTTCATGAATTTCATCAATGAAGAGGATGATATTGGTGTTTTTCTTTAATTCTTGAATTAGTTGTTGCATGCGCTGTTCGAATTGTCCGCGGACACCAGTTCCTTGGACTAAGGAAACAACATCTAAACGGACAACTTCTTTATTTTGTAGCTTAGTTGGCACATTACCGTCAGCAATTTTTTGAGCTAAGCCCTCAACTACGGCTGTTTTACCAACACCAGCTTCCCCGATTAAAACAGGGTTATTTTTAGTACGACGATTTAAGATTTCAATGACACGGGCGATTTCCTTATCGCGACCAATAACGGGATCAATTTTACCTTGACGTGCTTGATCAGTCAGGTTGACACCATATTGAGCAAGAATACCATTGCCACGACGACCACCACGGCCACCTTGGCTTTGTGGCTGCTGGGCATTTTGAGCCTGTTGAAATTGGTTGGCATCATTAGGATTTTGTCCGCCCATGGCACGGAAGATATCATCTAAGTTAGAAAAACCGAATGGATCTTGTGACATACTTGGTTCACTTCCTTGAGCAACTTGATTTTTAAGTTTTTGATAACAGTTCTGACAAAGATCGATCTCACGACGTTGACCATTCACAGTGGTATATAAATGGATCGTCGCTTCGTTCTGTTGACAATTTTGACAAAGCATTTTATGCATCACGCCTTTCAGATCTGCTTTTATCATCAATAATTATCAGAAATAGTTTGACCATTTCTGACCTATGTTGACATTATAGCTTTAGCACTCTTTATGTGCAAGTGCTAAGACTCGGAAAAATTAATTTACTGGACAAGCCTATGGCAACGTGTTTAAATAGTTAAGTTAACGGATACAAGCATTCTTTTGCTGTCGTTATTTCAATTTAATTTTCTAACATTACTTATAGGAAGGCAAAAATTATGACTGAAAAATATCAACAAGCATTAAATGATCTACTAAGTGGTCAAGTTAATGAACTTGTGATTGCACCAGAAGAATTTAATGAATTCCGCAAAGTTTGGGAACAATTACCACAGCGCAAAGAAATTGTCGGAAGTGCACAGCGTAATGGTACAGTTATTTATCATTTATCTGAAAGCGTTTAACTTCAATTGCCATAGGAAAATACAACGCTTTATTTAACGAAAATTCTTGTAGTATTGTTCAAAAAATGTTAGCATTTAAGTTGAAGTAAACAGACACCACAAAAGGACTGTTTCCTGGTTTAGTTTTTTAAACTAAACCCAAAAATTTTTTTACATCACAAAGGAGTTCATTTATTATGGAAAAACGCGATTTTCATATTGTTGCTGAAACTGGTATCCACGCACGTCCAGCAACTTTGTTAGTTCAATCAGCAAGCAAGTTCAATTCTGATATCAACCTTGAATATAAAGGCAAATCAGTTAACTTGAAGTCAATCATGGGCGTTATGTCTTTAGGTGTTGGCCAAGGCGCAGACGTTACTATTTCTGCTGAAGGTACTGACGAAGCTGATGCTATCAACGCTATCGTTGATACAATGAAGAAAGAAGGACTTACTGAATAATGACTAAGACCTTGAAAGGGATTGCGGCTAGTGACGGCATTGCAATTGCCAAAGCCTATCTCCTTGTTCAACCTGATTTGTCATTTTCAAAGTCTGTAATTGATGATGTAACAAAAGAGACCGATCGTTTGCAAAGCGCCATCGATAAATCTCACGACGAGTTACAACAAATTCGTGATAGTGCTGCTAAATCCTTGGGTGAAGAAGAAGCTCAAGTTTTTGATGCACATATGATGATTTTGGCAGATCCAGAATTTACTGGTGCCGTTAAAACAAAGATTACCGATGAAAAGGTTAATGCTGAAGCCGCTTTGGACGAAGTATCAACAACTTTCATTGGCATGTTTGAAGCAATGACGGACAATCCTTATATGCAAGAACGTGCCGCTGATATTCGCGACGTCACGAAGCGTATGATGGCTCATTTGTTAGGCGTTGAATTACCTAACCCTGCTTTGATCCATGAGGAAGTTATCATTGTTGCACATGATCTGACGCCTAGTGATACTGCTCAGTTGAATAAAAAATACGTAAAAGCCTTTGTTACTGATATTGGTGGTCGTACTGCCCATTCTGCAATTATGGCACGGACTCTTGAAATCCCTGCTATTGTTGGTGCGGAGAGTGTGACAACTGATATCACTGCTGGTCAAGAAGTGATCGTTGACGGTAACAATGGTGATATTGTAATCGAACCAAGTGCTGAAGAAGTAACAGAATATCAAGAAGCCGCTAAAGCTTACGCAACACAAAAAGCTGAATGGCAAAAATTGAAGAATTCCGCTACGGAAACAGCAAATGGTGTTCACTTCGAATTGGCTGCTAATATCGGCACACCTAAAGACTTACAAGGTGTATTAGATAATGGTGCTGAAGCTGTTGGTTTGTATCGGACTGAATTCTTATATATGGATTCAGCTGAATTACCATCAGAAGATGATCAATTCGAAGCTTACAAGGCTGTTCTTGAAGGAATGAATGGTAAACCAGTTGTCGTTCGGACAATGGATATTGGTGGGGACAAACACTTACCATATTTACCACTTCCAGAAGAAATGAACCCATTCTTAGGCTATCGTGCTATCCGAATTAGTTTGGATCGTCAAGATATCTTTAGAACTCAGTTGCGTGCTTTATTGCGTGCATCTGCATTCGGTCGTTTGCGGATTATGTTCCCAATGATCGCAACCTTGCAAGAATTCCGTCAGGCTAAGGGCGTTCTTGAAGAAGAAAAAGCTAAATTAGTTGCTGATGGTGTAAAAGTTGGCGATATCGAAGTTGGTATCATGATCGAAATCCCTGCTGCTGCAGTGTTGGCTGATCAATTTGCTAAGGAAGTTGACTTCTTTAGTATTGGTACTAACGACTTGATCCAATATACAATGGCTGCCGATCGTGGTAATGAGCATGTTTCTTATCTCTACCAACCATATAATCCTTCAATCTTACGCTTAGTTAAGCATGTGATTGATTCTGCTCATGCAGAAGGTAAATGGGCTGGTATGTGTGGCGAAGCTGCTGGTGACCCAATCATGGTACCAATGTTAGTTGGTCTTGGTTTAGATGAATTCTCAATGAGTGCTACTTCAATTTTGAAAGTTCGTTCATTAATGAAGAATTTAAACACTGAAGATATGAAACAACTTGCTGAAAAAGCAATTAATGTTTCTTTAACAAACGACGATAACATCAAGTTAGTAAAAGAAAACGTTAAATATTAATCAACTAAAAGGGTAGCGTAACGAATTTTCGTTACGCTATTTTTGTGTCTTCAAAAATAGTTGAACCAAATAATTTAAACAGAAAACTAGTTTGAGTGACTAAAAGTGCAATTAACTGGAAAAGCCGTCATAATAAGCTTAATAAGGTAAGGTGAGTGACTTGAAGTTAACAGCGACAGAAACGATTGCAACGCTCTACAATTTAATTTTAAATAAAGCAACCCGCACTTGGGAACGTGAGCAGTTAATGACCACTAAAAAGGCGCTTGAACAAGAAAATGATCTGGCAGTTGAGTTGGCTAAATTGGAAGCTGTATTGCGGCCCTTAGCGGTACGTGATAATCTAACACCAGATGTAGCTGATTTTTATGCGCAATTAACCAATCAGCCACAAGAATCATTTGATCTAAGTCGTTTTTATCAAGTGGATCTACCTTATGAAGAGCGGGCAATTTTTGCGGGCGGTTGTTTTTGGTGTATGGTAGAACCTTTTGAAACTCGTCCAGGTATTATTATGGTGGTTTCTGGTTATACTGGCGGCACGGTTGTTAACCCGACTTATGATCAAGTTGCCACGCAAACAACAGGACATGTTGAGGCTGTTGAAATTATTTTTGATAACCGCGTGGTGACTTATGCCGACTTAGTGGCAATTTTTTGGCAAATTACGGACCCTACAGATGCTGGTGGTCAGATTAATGACCGTGGTCAACAGTATCGACCCGTTATTTTTGTACAAAATCAAAAGCAACGCCAAATTGCAGAAGATTCTAAAAAAAGATTAATTGCGTCTAAACGTTATCAGAAGCCGATTGTTACAACAATTGAAGCTGCAACAACTTTTTGGCCAGCAGAAAATTATCATCAACAGTTTTACAAGAAGAATCGCCAACGCTACCAAAGAATTGAAAATGCGCGTCGTCAGTATTTAGCCTTGCAACATTTACGCAGTAAGTTTCGTCTAGCTTGGCAAAGATTAGGACGACATTTAAAAAAATAAGCCTCAATTAATTGAGGCTTATTTTTGTTGCCGTGACTGGTTAAAATAAGGTTTATTGCATTTTGGAATAATGTTATGATTAATTATTAGAATAATTAATCATATTTGTTTCAACAGTAGAATTAGGACATGGAAGGTTTTTAAATGAATGTTATTGTTGGCAAAAATTTAACGATTGGTTATGGTAAAAAAACAATTGTTGACAATCAAAGTTTAACAATTGCCGCTGGTCAGATTACGGGTTTAATTGGACCTAATGGCAGTGGTAAGTCCACGTTGTTAAAGGCACTTTGTGGTATTAATCCGCTAAAAAATGGGACGGTTTTGATTAATCAACAGCCATTAACTGCCATGGCTAATAAACAACGAGCCAAAACGATTGCTTATTTAGCGCAAACGCCAGTTGTTCCCGGTGATTTAACAGTCTTAAATCTAGTTAAAATGGGGCGCTATGCGTTTTATCGTGGCTTAATGAATCGAGATGAACAAGGTAAAGCTGAAGTTCAGCAGGCCATGGTTGCAGCTAAAGTTGACCATTTGGCCAATCGGCGAATTGATTCATTATCCGGTGGTCAGCGTCAGCGCGCTTTTATTGCCATGACATTAGCCCACAACAGTCCCATTATCATGCTGGATGAACCAACGACTTATCTTGATTTAACCCATCAATTAGGTATTTTGAATCTATTGAAAGAATTGAATCTAACGCAACAAAAAACTGTCGTCATTGTTTTGCACGATTTAAACCAGGCGGCCCAATATTGCGATCAACTAATCTGTATGCAGCACGGAACAATTATGAAAACCGGCACACCTAAGGAAGTATTGACTGCGCCGTTATTAGCCAATATTTTTCAAGTCAAGGCGGATATTACGTATCATTCAGAACAGCAGTATCCACAGTTACAGGATTACGAAACGCTGGTGCAATCATGAAAGTTTCTAAATTATGGTGGTTAAATACACTGCTATTGCTCTTACTGCTGTTTTTATTTGTCTTAAATATGGCTGGTGGTGTGAATTGGTATTCACCTCGTTTATTGTGGCAATCTGATCACACGTTAGCTCAGCAAATTATGTGGACGATTCGACTACCGCGTGCATTAGCAGCGATGATAGTTGGTGCGTTACTGGCTTTAAGTGGACAATTAATGCAGACACTTTCTCAAAATCCAATTGCGGATCCGTCAATTTTAGGGGTCAATGCGGGGGCAATGTTGGCGTTAATGTTGGGTTCAGTGGCCGGATTTAGTTTGTCAATTGCCAATACAATTTGGTTAAGTGTGGTCGGTGCCACTTTAGCTTTTCTAGTTGTCTTAGTGCTAGCCATGACTCGACAGGGCTTAGATCCATTACGCTTTATTTTAGGGGGCACGGTTTTTTCTGGTTTTATTAGTGGTTTAGCTTATGCGCTAAGTGTGTTAACCAATACGACGATGCAATTCCGTAACCTATTAGTGGGTGGTTTTAGTAATACTAATTTTAAGCAAGTTAGTTTTTTAGCTGTGGGCTTGCTGATCGTCTTATTGATCAGTTTGTTTAATCGCAAAGGGTTCACACTGATGGTATTTGATGATGCAACGGCACGTTCACTAGGCGCGCAACCTGGTGTAACACGCCTTATTGGTGCAATCGTTATTGTCATTAGTGCAGGTTTCAGTGTAGCAGTTGCTGGCAACGTGGGTTTTATTGGCTTAGGTATTCCAGCAATTATTCATTATTTACATCCAGATTCGTTGGAGCGCAACATCATGCCTAACTTGCTCTTAGGTGCTAGTTTCATGTTACTCATTGACTTACTAGCTAAAACTTTAGCTGCACCCACAGAATTACCATTGGCTGCTTTAAGTGCTATTTGTGGTGGTGTCTTCTTATTCATCATCATTGCTCGAGGAAGTCAGGTGACTGTTCATGAGTAGGCAGCGAATTGTCAGCAGTTTAGTTAGTTGTGTCGTAATACTATTGTTTTTAGGTGTTGCTTTATTGGCACTTGGTGAGATTCGGCTTGGTTTTATTGATACCTTGTTAAGTTTGATCGGGCAGTCAACGGATCAAATGACGAATTTAGTTGTTTGGCAGATTCGAATGCCTTATCTAGGGGCGGCTTTAATTACTGGTAGTTGTTTAGCTATTAGTGGTTTGATTTTACAAACATTAACTGAAAATCCGTTAGTTGATTCTAGCATCTTGGGAATTAATGCTGGTGCTAGTTTAGGGGCGGTCATTCTAATTGGCCTCGCTAGCCAAAGTAAAACCTTGAATGTGGATAACTGGTTGCCGATAGCTGCTTTAATTGGTGCGTTGCTAAGTTTTATTGTGGTCAGTGCAGTGAGTCGTCACGGTGCAAAAATGCAAATTTTATTAAGTGGTGTTGCTTTAACGGCGTTACTAAACGGTATTATTTTGATGATTGAATTAAGTTTAAATAAATTTGATTTTGAAAAAATTTTAGTCTGGTTAAGTGGCAGTTTTTGGAATACTGATAGTGATTTCTTATTGACCTATGGGGTGCTGACCATTGTTTTATTATTGCTAACTTGGAGTGTTCATACCGAATTAGAAACGTTTCTTTTGGGACCAGCAATGGCGAGAAGTATTGGCGTTAATGTTGCCAAAATGCGCTATTTATTATTAGCATTAGCCGTTGGGCTAGCAGCTATTGCGGTTTCAGTTGGTGGTGCTATTAGCATTGTTGGCTTGATGGCACCGCGGATGGCTAAAAGACTAGTTGGCAGTCAAATGCACGTTTTAGTGCCGGTTAGTTGTTGTCTTGGTTGTATTATTATGGTGCTGTCTACGTTAGTTGCTAATAATTTATTCTTACCATCTGTTTTGCCAGTGGGCTTAGTCACTGGGGTGATTACCATGCCTTATTTCTTATATTTATTATTTAAATCAAACTAAAAGGAATGAATGAGTAATGAAGAAACAAGTATTGTTAAGTATTGGTATCTTAATGTTAGGCTTGGTGCTTCTTGGTTGTGGTAAAACAGCTACTAAAAAAGCTGCTAGTAATCAAGCAACGCAAACTAGAACAATTACAGCTGATAATGGTAAAGTTAAAGTGCCACTTCATCCTAAACGCGTTGTTTCTACTGTTTATACGGGTGAAGTCATGTCTTTAGGTGTTAAAGTTGTCGGATCTACAAGTATGGATTTGGCTAATCCCTTTTTAAAGAAGGACACTGTTAAGAACGTCAAGAATTTAGGCAATGCCTTGAATGTTGAGTCCGTTTTAAAATTAAAACCTGATTTAATTATTACAAGCAATGAAGCTGATGTTAAGGTCTTAAAGAAGATTGCGCCAGTTGTTTATTTGAAATATGGCACTGCAGATAATGTTTACCAGACATTAACTAAGTTTGGCAAAATTTTAAATCGCTCGGCACAGGCTAAAAAAGTGGCAGCAGACTTAAAAGCCACTGGTACTAAAAATGTGGCTAAATTAAAGGCGGCAGGTATTAATCCTAGTGCGACAACTGTTGGCTTTTATGAAATGCAAAATAATAAGTTATACGTTCAAGGCTCTAGTTGGGGGCGTGGTGGTGAGGCGGCTGTTAATGGCTTAGGTTTTAAGCTGCCCGCATCAATTAGCAAGATTCAAGAAGGAATTGGTTACAAGCAGATTTCAACGGAATCATTACCACAATATGCGGCTGATTGGCTGTTATTTACCAGCTTTAGTACAACCAAAAAAGGTAATGCGCAAGTTGTTAGTGATTTAAAGCATAATGCAGTCTGGCAAGAATTGCCGGCAGTTAAAGCCAAAAAGGTAATCGAGTTACCATTTAATAAGATGTACTATTACGACCCAGCGGCAGTTAAGGGCCAAATTAACTTAATTACTGAGGCAATGTTAAAAGCAACTCAAGCAAAATAAGTGATCCGAATATTAATCAAAAGCCGAGGCGCAATGCCCCGACTTTTTTGTTAATTTAATTGGCAAGTTAGTTGCACAATTTTTTAATTAAACTTTTTTAAAAGTGGCTAATACCACATAAAATGTTAATTTAACGCTAATTCTTTTATTTGAAAAATACGAATAATAACTGTTATTATTAGTTATAAATTCGGAAACATGTCCATAAACTTGCACTCAGAGTTATTTTACCGTAATATAATAAATAGATTATTTATTAAAACTTTTTATACGAATAAGGGGGGTCTTATAATGTCAATGATTGAATTTCATGACGTTAATAAGTACTACGGTAAGTTTCATGCGCTAAAAAATATCAATTTAACTGTTGAACGTGGTGAAGTGGTTTCTATCATTGGGCCTTCCGGATCTGGTAAGAGTACTTTATTACGAACAATTAATGGACTTGAACATATCTCTTCTGGACAATTATTAGTTGATAATTTTGATTTGGCCGATGCTAAGACAGATATGAATAAAATTCGCAAAAACGTGGGCATGGTTTTCCAACATTTTAATTTGTATGCCAATAAAACCATTATGGAAAATATCACGCTTGGGCCAATTCGAGTCTTAAAAGTTTCTAAGGCAGAAGCAGAAGAACGTGCTAATAAGTTATTAGGATTAGTTGGCTTACAAGATCAAGCTAATAAATTACCTAGCATGCTTTCTGGTGGTCAAAAACAACGGATTGCCATTGCTCGTGCGCTAGCGATGCAACCTAAGGCTATTTTATTTGATGAACCAACTTCCGCGCTTGATCCAGAAATGATTGGCGATGTGTTGGATGTTATGAAGAAAGTTGCAGATCAAGGCATGACCATGATTGTTGTTACCCATGAAATGGGCTTTGCTAAAGAAGTAGGTGATCGTTTGGTCTTTATGGCTGACGGTGAAATTCGTGAAGAATCAAATCATCCTAAGGAATTCTTCCAAAACCCTCAAGATCCACGAGCTAAAGAATTCTTAAGCAAGATTATTCATGCAGACTAGGAGGCGCGCGATGAGAAATAAGCAGAGAGTTTGGACGAAACTTTGGCTGCTGCTTCCTTTATTGAGCTTAATGATTATCTTAACTGGCTGTGGTAAAAACATTGCTCAAGAAGACGTCATGCAGCGCGTCGATAAGACAAACGAGATCACTTGGGGGGTTAAGAGTGATACCCGTCTTTTCGGTTTAATGAATATTAAAACAGGTAAAATCGAAGGCTTTGATGTGGATATCGCCAAAGCTATATCCAAAAAGATCTTTGGTAAAGATGTTAAAGTTAACTTCGTACCAGTAACCAGTAACACACGTTTACCATTATTAAAAAATGGTAACGTTGATGGTTTGGTCTCAACGATGACAATTACACCAGAACGTCAAAAAGAAATTGATTTTTCAGATGTTTATTTTAACGCTGGCCAAGCGATTATCGTTAAAAAAGGTAGCGCAATTAAATCAGTTAAAGACTTAACTAAGGGCACCAAAGTTATTGGGATTCAAGGATCAAATTCCGTCGATAATATCAAAAAAGCAGCGCCAGACACCCGAGTGTTGCAATTATCAGATGCTGCCCAAGCGTTTACCGCTTTGAAATCTGGTCAAGGTGATGCGATGACTAGTGATAATGGGATCTTATATGGCTTGGTTTCAGATGATCCTAATTATCGAGTTGTTGGCGGTACTTTCACTAGTGAACCTTATGGTATCGGTATTAACAAGGGTCAAAAGAAGTTTTTAACAGCGATTAATCAGGCTTTAAAAGATATTCAAAAAGATGGCACCTATCAAAAGATTACAGACAAATGGTTCGGTAATATTTCCGGCTTTGATGGGAGTGTGAGCAAATGATCTCAATCTTAACAAATAATTGGTCATCATTGATGGAAGGCGTTAAGTACACCATTGAATCAAGTTTAATCGCCTTAATTGGGAGTTTAATTTTAGGGGTGATTTTTGCCATGTTAGAAATCAGTCCTAACAAAACGGTTCACATCATTGGTCGAACTTATGTGGAAATTTTTAGAAATATTCCGCTATTGGTTGTGGCAATGTTCTTCTACATCGTGATGCCGCAATTTATTCCCGGACTTGATGGTTTCACTGCGGGAACAGTCGGCTTAACGATTTACACTTCTGCTTTTATTGCTGAAACAGTTCGCGCTGGTATTGAAAGTGTGGATGTTGGTCAGATGGAAGCTGCTCGTAGTAATGGGATGACTTATTTACAATCAATGCGCTTTATCGTGTTACCACAAGCCATTAAAATTGTGGTGCCACCACTAGGTAATCAGTTCGTTAACTTAGTTAAAAATTCATCAGTTTTAGCATTTTTAGCTGGTTTTGATTTGATGTACCAAGGTAATTTAATTGCTTCGACAACGTTTAAAACAACAGATACTTATTTAGCAGTTGGTTTGCTGTATTTAATTATGACCATGCCTTTGAGCTATTTAATGCGTTATCTTGAGAAACGTTGGTCTAAGAACCCTCAAGCCTAGAAAGGAGAAAGTGCGATGCAAAATTTTATTCAAGCTTATAGTTGGATCAACCTGCGCTTTCTTTTGGAAGGTTTGTGGGTGACCATTTATGTTTCGGCAATTTCGGTCGTCTTAAGTTTTATTATTGGTTCAGTTTTAGGAATCATTCGCTACATGAAGATTAAATATGTTTCGATGATTGTTGGTTTCATTATCGATATCATTCGTAATCTGCCATTACTGCTGATTATTTTCTTTATGTATTTCGGCTTGCCAAGTACTTTTGGTATTCGTTTAAATACTGTTGGTGCAGCAATTGTGGCGTTAACGATTTTTGAATCGGCAATGTTAGCAGAGATTATTCGTAGTGGGATTCAATCAATCGATGTTGGTCAAATGGAGGCTGCACGTAGTAACGGATTAACTTATCTACAAGCATTATGGCATGTTATTTTGCCACAAGCTTTCCGTAATATGGTGCCACCAATTGTCAGTCAATTCGTTTCGTTAGTTAAGGATTCATCATTAGCGACGATTATTTTATTGCCTGAGTTAATGTATCATTCGCAAATTATTTACGGTCAAAATACCAACTATATGATTCCGATGTTTATTGCGATGGCCGCGTTATATTTTATTATCTGTTTCTTATTGTCACAGTTATCTAAGCATCTCGCTAAACAATTGAATTAAAAGTGCTATTAGCCTGATAAAAAGGCCACAACGATTTTAGTCGCTGTGGCCTTTTTACATGGATTGGTTTAAAAAATTTACAACGCTACGCGATAATTTGGGGTTATCAACGCAACAACTCATTATTATAACAAGATTTTTATTCTAAAGCACCACTACTTAATAGATTAATTAAAAAGTATAGGATCATCAAGACCGCCATGGTGATAGCAAAAATGTTCGTATTAGATAGGACTGCCAGTAAATATCCATTGCAATAAGAAAAAGAGCGTAAGTCCACCAAAATAAATGATACCAAGCCACATAAAGAAACTATACTGACCAGCGACGTTACTAAAGAATAAGTCTAGTTTTTTAATCCGAGTTACTTTGTCTGTTAATACGATGTTTTGCATTGCTGGAATTGTTAAGACATTCTTTTTGAACAAATTACCGTTCTCAGGTGTAAGGATTTCAGTAAAAATATGCCGATCATCAGTTTGGAAATCAAGGGTATACCAAGTATCAGTGACACGCTTTAATCCTTTGTGATCAGTCGGAATAACCTGTGAGTGCTTTTTTAATTTAACCGCGTGTAATGCTGAATATTTGTAAGAGAAATACTGTTCGGTATCGTCTAAGAACTCAATCACAATAAAGAAAATCATTCGTTTATTGGTGAAGACCATTAGACGATTACCACGGAGGCTATCTTGTTCATGCATATAATTCTTGGCAGCCGTACTTTTTGGGTGATACATACCCATAACGCCACCCGTTGCAACTTGAGAGTTTTGTTCGTCGGTCATTGGCATAAAATTAATGATTTTTTCATCGTCATCAAGTAAGGCAGTCACTTGATCAAGAATTTGCCGCATGGTGATGTATAAGGAAGCCTGGCGTTCACGATATTTTTGTTGGAGATAAGGAGTGGCTGGTTTAACGAAAGTTTTAGTGGTCAGACCGTTCATATTACTAACGACTTCAATAAATGGATTACTAAAAATCATGTTGTTCTACCTCCTGTTTTAACTTACGACGACCGCGAGACAAATGTTTATAAACCGCTAGTGATCGCATGTGTAAAGTTTTAGCGATTTCTTTAGGCGTTAAATCCTCAATTAAATACAAGTTAAAAACTTGGCGCTCCGTTTCAGAAAGCGGGGCAAATAATTCGTTATAATCAATCTCATCTTTTATTTGGTCAACTTGATCACTAGCCAAATAGGTTTCATCAATGGCTAGTGTTTGGAAAGTTCCTTTTAAACCTCGCTTATAATCAATGGTTTGATTTTTAACGACGGTCCCTAGCCAAGCCTTAAATTCGCCTTTTGTTTCATCATAGCTCGTAATTTTTGTCCAGACTTGATAATACCAGCGGTTCTCAATATCGTGTAAAAAGCCGCGTTCATATGATGTGGGCAGATTGTGTCGTACGACTTGTTGAATAAAATCCCCATAATGTTCAATTAATTGCCCTAACGCTTTTTCATCGTGATGACGTAATGCCGTAATCACTGCTTGCTCATCCAGCCACTCCACCTTCTTCTGGTTGCAAATACCAATTGTTGCCTTGATAGTAGTCGTTCAATAGCTATTGTGTCCTACACCTTATATTACGTGAATGATTGCTAAAAGTTGACATGATTATAAAAGAAATTTTGGAGAACATCAGGCTTTAACCACAATTGAGTTAGAATATCGCTTGATAAGTGCTGATTGACTTTGGTTATATGGTTAGTTACACAAGTAATTAACTTGGCTAGCAAGTTGCCAAAATTTCAGCTGCTCATTAACAGTTTAATTGGCTATAATACCTCTGGACCAGATCAACCGGTACCATTATTAGTGACTGGTGGTATTTTTATAAGTTTACTTTGGTTGATTAATTGGTTGCTATGGCAACGATTTGAAAGTGAACGAGTAATTGAACTTGATTAATAAAAAAACGCAATGACATAGAAAAATGTCATTGCGTTTTTTTATTTTAGTGGCGCTGAATTAATTGTTATAAGTTCTCAATAATTGTCGGTAAATTCCAAGGGGTAATAATACCGGTAATATCATCAGGATGGTCAACCTGATGGTCTCGGGCCATTAGCAGAATAAACGAAGATTTACCTTCTTTAATCTTTTGTGTAAAAATATCATCGATATCATAAATTGAAGTATCTTCATTAACAACCATGAAAGAGTCCTTCCGTTTATCCAGATCAAGGATACTTTGTAAATGAACGGATTTAATCGAAATGAGATCTTCTTGCAGTTGATCCGCCATGAATTTGGTAATACCATTATCAGTCACAACACCAACTAAGTGATCTTGAGCAAAAACGGGGAATTTAGTATAGCCATATTGGTTCACAGCTTGCAAAACGTCATGCAGGGTATCTTCCAGCTTAAAGGAAATAACCGGCGAGCGAAAAAGATCTTTGATTTTTTTGGCTTCACGAATTTTCATGGTAATGAATTCGATTTTTTCAATTAAAAAATCACTAGGTGTGGCGATCTCACCTTCAGCTTGGATTCCTTCGTGGACCAGAATATTACGGAAATTCCGCAAAAAATCAAGTTCTTTGTAGTGTGACGTAATCAGTTGATCGTGAGCTTGTTGGGCAATCCGTAATAATGAGCCCAAGTTATACTTAGCATCAACTTTGAGGCGATGTTGAATAACACGTTCTAACTCGTTAAAAGCTTGCAAAAAACGTTGATAATTGTCCATAAGTGTCACTCCTTAACAACTAACTAATGAGTTTTTATTGAATGAATTTTTGATACTTATTATAACGAATCGGATCAAGCACGACTTTAATTTGAGTGCCTAATTCGGTGTAGTCCTTTTCGATGATGCTAGTGTGAGCTTCCAGTTCAGCTAAGATTCGCGATTCACTAAAAGGAATCATGAGGTTAACGGTGTGATAACCAGCAAAAATATGTTTGGTGATTAATTTTGCCAATGCGTCAATTGAAGCTGGATCTTTCGCTGAATAAATAAAGTCATCGCCATCGCCTTCAGGATAGTTGGTGTCTGGTCGTAAATCGGCTTTATTAAACGCAACAATCATCGGAATGTTGTTAATACCAATTTCATTTAAAGTTTGTGTGGTGGTTGTCATCATTTCCCGATAATTAGGATCAGAATAGTCGACAACTTGAATTAATAAATCGGCATCGGCAGCTTCTGCTAAAGTAGACTTAAATGAAGCAACTAAGTTATGCGGTAAGTGACTCACAAAACCAACTGTATCACTCAATAAAAATTGTTGTTTGTTGGGGAGTTGAATGGTGCGTACGCTCGTATCCAAAGTTGCAAACAACATATCTTTTTCAAAGACTTGTTTCTTTTCAGCATCTAATTGATCGAAACGCGCTAACAATTGGTTCATGGTCGTTGACTTGCCAGCGTTGGTATAACCAACCAATGCCACTTTTGGTAGACCACTTTGTTGGCGACGTTCACGTTGTGTTGCGGCACTCTTTTCAAGTGCTTTTAAGTTTTGTTTCAAATCACTAATCCGCTTGCGAATAACCCGACGATCTAATTCGGATTGTGTTTCACCGGCACCACGGTTACGTAAGCCACCGCCACCACCGCTATGTTGTTGATCAAGTGAATTAGCAGAAGGGTGAATTCGCGGTAGTTCATATTGCAAGCGGGCGATTTCAACTTGTGTTTTGGCTTCTTTAGTTTGCGCCCGATCCGCAAAAATTTCTAAGATTAATTCGGTGCGATCAACAATACGTAATTTAGTTTCTTTTTCTAGATTGGCAATTTGGGATGGTGAAAGTTCATCGTTAATCACGAATGTCTGAATATCTAAGCCATTGGCTAATTCAGCGATTTCTTGAACTTTGCCGGAACCAAAGTAGGTTGCAGCGTCCATTCGATCTAAGTTTTGCACAACTTGATCGACGACTTCCATGTTATCGGCCTTAGCCAATTCTTTTAATTCGTTCATGGTGTAATCAAAATCAGGTGCTTTACGGTTTAAACCACCGATTAAGACACGTTCTTTTTCAGTTTGTAAATTAATAATTTCAGCCATTTAGATTTTTCCTCCGAGTTTTGAGCGGCAGTATAGCCTCTTAAATAAAGGTGAGTATACTGCTGGTTGTCAAAATAATAAGTTGAATAGCGCTCATGATTAATGCCATTTTCGAGCAACAAAAAAGAGCCGACCGAAGCCGCCTCTAAGCATACAAAGGTATACAAAAAGAATCTGCCATCAATCGCTTGAGATCACTATTCATTTAGTGTACAGACAATAACGAAATTGTTCTTAAGCGCATTGTCGACAGTCCTTTCTACGTGAATTTGATACACCCAGCATACCATGAACCATCCTAAAAAGCGAACAATTACTGTATCAGCTCAACTGGCCGTTGGAGTCAAAAGGTGAGAATTAAAGGGTTATTGATAGCAGGTCATAAAATGAATGTCAAGGGACGAAAGGCGCGAATTAGCCTAACAAGTCTGTAAGATTGGTTGAACTTTTGTTAGAAGAAAGACACGCTAACTTTAACTGTTATTTGTATAATAAGGTTATTGATTAAGTAAATGAACGTTTAAATGGAGGAATTAAATTGGCAAACGAAGTTGTAACTGTCAACAATCTTGTTAAAACATATGGCAAGGCTAACGAAAAACAATACACAGCCTTAAAGGGCGTTTCCTTTTCTGTAGAAAATGGCGAATTTGTTGGTATTATGGGAGCTTCTGGTTCTGGTAAGACCACGTTATTGAATATCTTATCAACTTTAGACAAGCCCACATCTGGTGAAGTGCGGATTAATAATCGCGATGTCACAACTTTAAAAGGCAATCAAATGGCTGACTTTCGTAGTAAGCAAGTTGGCTTTATCTTTCAAGATTTTAACTTACTAGAAAATCTGACCGCATACGAAAATATTGCCTTACCACTTTCATTACAAAATGTCTCACCCCGTAAAATTAAGCCATTAGTTGATAAAATTGCCCGCCGTTTATCAATTGAAAATGTGTTGGATCACTATCCAACAGAATTATCCGGTGGTCAAAAACAACGGGTAGCTTCAGCTCGGGCACTGGTTCATCAACCGGCAATTTTATTCGGTGATGAACCAACGGGTGCGTTAGATTCTAATTCAGCCCGGGAATTATTAGAGACAATGGATTCTTTGAACCGAGAAGATCAAGTTTCCATTTTATTAGTTACTCATGATCCTTTCTCAGCTAGTTATTGCCAACGAATCTTGTTCATTAAAGATGGTAAAATCGGTCAAGAATTAAAACGTGATGGTCGTCCGCGCGCAGAATTTTATCAGGAAATTTTAAACTCATTGGGTACTTTTGCAGATTAGGAGGAGTGTGTAGATGTTAACGAAATTAGCTTTTACAGGTATTAAAAGCCGTCTTAAGGACTACATCGTACTCTTTTCTGGATTGATTGTTTCTGCGGCGACCTTTTATATGTTCATGGCGTTAGCCACGAACAAGAATTTTTTAGGCAAGAATTCAATGCTTTCTGCCAATAATACCGTGTTTGTTTTTGGTTTTGGCGCTGTTTTACTGGGCATTATTACGCTCGTTTATTTGATTTATGCGAATTCGTTCTTAATGAATATGCGCCAACGTGATTACGGGATGTTTATGATGCTAGGTGCTAAATCTAGTAAAATTGCTCAATTAATCTTCGCTGAAACATTTACGATTGGTATGTTAGCAACTTTAGTTGGTTCAGCAATTGGTGTCGGTTTATCCCGAGTTGTGGCGCAACTGTTAGTCCAACAATTAGGATTACAATTACATCACTTTAATGCCTTTTATCTACCAGCCTTATTAATTACTTTGATTTTCTTTGGGGTCTTGTTTATCCTATCGGCTTTTTGGAACAGTGCTAAATTAGTGAAGACACCTGTTTTGAAGTTATTACACCAAGCGTCACAACCTAGCCGGATGAAAATCAAACCAGCCGTTTTAATCTTACAAGCCATCTTTGGTGTTTTATTATTAGCAGTTGGTTATTGGGCCATGGCTAATATTAAAATCTTGAACTTATTATCAATTCCGTTAGCCCTAGTTACCATCGTTTTGGGTAGTTATTTCACTTTTAATGCGACATTTATTTGGATCATTAGCTTATTGAAGAAGAATTCAAAATTTGCATTAAAAGGATTGCGTAACTTTACGTTATCGCAGTTAAATTTCCGAATTCATGACTACACACGAATGTTAGCGATGATTTCAATCTTGTTCGCTTTAGCTTTAGGGGCAATTACTGTTGGTTTAGGCTTCCGTAATGATATTGACCAAATGGCTAGCATCGCTGGTCCTTATGATTTAACCCTCTATCATCAAGATCAGAAGATTGATGCTGCGGTTGCAAAATTAACGGACGTAAAATCAAAGTCAACGTATCACTACAAGCAAGTTGGAAAACAAACTTATTATGCCATTCCTGAATTGCAAAAAGATCCGCTTTATTATGTGGATTATGGTAATTCTTCAGAAATGAAACGAGAACTGCCAAAGACTAAACGTTATCCTGCAGCTGATTATCTCAAACAAGGTACAGAAGCACGGTATAGTGCAGCAGATCAATTAGCTATTACAACAGCCAATTCGGCCACAGTTAACGTTAAGTTTGTGTCTGCAGCAGAATTTGCAGCTTTAGCAGCACCAACGCAACAACTAACGTTAATTCGCGTTAACGACTTTACCCAAAATAGTCAACAAATCAGTAAAATTCAAGATCTTCAATTAAAAGCAGCACCAAAATTCAAATCAGTTTTGAGTAATAGTAAATATACTTTCTACGTTGCAGCCAAGTCATTATATTCTGGCATGGTCTTCATGGGCTTCTTCTTGGGTATTTCGTTCTTAGCCATGTTAGCAAGTTGCTTAATGTTTAAGATCTTGTCCGGCGCGTATAGCGATGTACGTCGTTACGAAATGTTAAATAAAATGGGTACGCGAACAGGCATGTTACGTCATTCAGTTGCAGTAGAAATCGGCGTGTTATATGCATTACCTGGTGTACTAGGTATTATCCATGTCTTGTTTGGTTTACAATTGTTCAAGATGTTGTTAATGAATCCATATCAAGGAATCTGGATTCCATTTACAATCTTTATCTGCCTCTATGTTGTCTATTATTTACTGACAACTTGGTTGTATCGTGGCATTGTTATTCCTAAGACAGAAATTGAAAAATAGTTAAAAAGTAATTTAAAAGGACTAAGTTAGCTGCCAACCAGCAACTTAGTCCTTTTTTTGTTAGATTAATAGTTCTTAATTAATGTCGTCTAGGCGGTTGTAGTAAACCACTTCAATGCCTTCATCTGTCAACAAAATTTTAGTGACACTAGCATTACGGGGTGCAACAGTGGTATCAAACTGACCAGCACCAAATTTTTCAACAATGCTACGAATTGTCGTGCCGTGGCTAACTAATAAGACATTGTCGCCGTTTAGATTTTGCTCACGCAACATTTTGAATCCTTTACTTAAACGTGTCCAATATTGGGTCGCTGTTTCAGCATCGTGGAACGGATCAGCGTCGTTCATGAAATCCTTAGAAGCGTCAATACTATATTTAGAAATGAGTTCTTTAAACGAGTGAGCACCATGAGGCGCACCGACTAAATACCAAGTCTTAGCAGAATCTTCACCTTCAAAATAGCCGTAGAATACTTCACGGAAAAACGAAGTTGTTGTATAAGGAACAACAGTATTCATATTTTTACCGAGAATAATCTCACACGTATGCATGGCGCGGGTTGTATCAGATGAATAAGCGTGAGTAAAAGTAAGATGTTTTAAACGTTCAGCAGCTTCTTTAGCACCTTCAATCCCTGCGGGGGTCAAAGGTGAGTCGGCCCAACCTTGCATCTTATTAAATTTATTGAAGTAAGTTTGACCGTGACGAACAAGATAAACGGTGATTGTTTTCATATCGGCATCCTTTTGATTTAAATATAATTAAGCTTTGAAATGACCACTTTCAACATCCAAAATAAATTGTTTCAAGTGGGCAAAGTAAACATCAGGATTGTCCATCATATGATGATGACCACCATTTGGTGTGGTTTCTAAGCGCGCATTAGGAATTTCTTGTGACATTCTTAATGCTGAAGATAGCGGCATAGTTTCATGTTGACCAAAAGTTAATAGAGTTGGCACAGTGATGTTATGAATTTCTTTACGTAAATCAAAGTCTTTTAATTTACCAGTCACGACAAATTCGTTGTCGCCTTGGAAAGCATTGTAAACTGGTGTTGCCATCGTTGAAATGAGATGACGAATGGCAAGGGGTTGACGACGATCGACGTAACCTGCATTTAGAACATCAACATAAGCTTGGTATTGAGGATCATCGTAGTTGCCTTCAGCTTCGCAACGTTTCATATAAGAAACAGCTTCAACAGGTAAAGTTTCATCGCGCACTTTATTAATATGCACCATGTATTCGGGGATATTATCAACCATGCTAGAAATGATCGCACCTTTTAAGTGGTCACCGTATTTCAAGGCATATTCCATGGTTAAAGCGCCGCCCCATGATTGACCAATTAAGTAGAAATGATCAAGTCCAAGTTTTTGACGGACTTCTTCAACTTCACCTAAGAAATAATCATTAGTTAAATATTTAGCGGCGATTTCGGGATCATTGTAATCTGGTTGGTCGGAATAAAATGAGCCCAATTGATCGTACATGTGAACTTGAACGCCAATATCAGCTAATTTTTCGCCAAAGTTTTCGTAGTATTCATGAGTGCCACCAGGGCCACCATGTAGGCAAAGTAAGTGAATATCACCTTGTCCTTGTGTGTTGGTCCATAAATGATAACCATTATCTAACGTTAAAATAGTTGTTCCTTGTTTCATTTAACCACCCGTTTTCTTTTTTATCGTTATTACTTTAAGTATAGCATTTTAATGCTGTAAAATTGTTTGAATTGCTGTTACTTCATCATCACTGAATTTAAGATTTTGACCGGCTTCAATGTTAGCCAAAAGGTTCTTTTCGCTAGTGGTGCCAATAATGACACTGCTAACCGTTTCATCACGTAAAATCCAAGCCAGCGCCATTTGCGCTAAAGTTTGTTGGCGATTTTTGGCGATGTCATTGAGCTGATTTAGTTTTTTAACAACGGCGTCTTTACCGTTAGCAAAAATATCAGTATTGCTCCAATGAATGGGAAAGTCGTCAGGAATGCCATCTAGATAACGATCTGTTAATAAACCTTCACTCAAAGGGCCATAAGCCACTAACCCACGATCTAAAGCTTTGAGTGTTGCCATTAAACCATCATCTTTGACAGCTGTTTGGAGCATGTTGTAAGAAGATTGGTTAACCACAAAGGGAACTTTTAAATCTTGCAGTAACTTCACCATAGCCTTGGTTTGGTCAGCATCATAATTACTAATGCCAATATAAAGCGCCTTGCCAGATTGAACAACTTGAGCGAGCGCTAAAGCTGTTTCTTCAAAGTCAGTCTGAGGATCTGGACGATGACTATAATAAATATCGACATAATCCATTTGTAAATTGGTCAAGCTATGATCGATACTTTGTAAAATGTTTTTGCGAGAATTAAATTCTGAATAAGGACCCATACCGACTTGAAATCCGACTTTAGTCGTCACGACCAGCTCATCACGATAAGGTTTTAGAGCTTCCTGATAAACTTGGCCAAACATTTTTTCAGCGGAACCAATATCAGGCTTACCGTAATTATTGGCATTATCAAAACTAAAAATACCATGATCAAACGCTGATAAAATTATTTTTTTACGTTCAGCATACGGATCAGAACTACTATAATGACGCCAAAGACCTAGGCTAATAATGGGTAATTGTAAGCCTGTATGGCCGACACGGCGAATTGGTAAAACATCATAACGATGACTTGCAGCAACGTACATTTGATGACCTCCTATACCAAATTGATTACCCTTTCATTGTAGAAGTTATCGGAAGTTGGGTCAACTTTAGGCCGTTATCAGACCACTTTTACCGTAATCGACTTATAATGAAGTTGTGATTGAGGAGGTATACATATGGGACAAAATAAGTTAGTTAACTGGCTGTTTGTTTTTTGGTGGGCTTTTACGTTTTATTTAGTGGCAACAGGCAAGAATATGTTCGCCATGTATGCAATGGCAATTGGGATGTTAGTTGAGGAGGGCTTACCATTAGTCATTCACACACGGAAATAAAATTAAACCGCATCGACCAATTAAGGAGATGCGGCTTTTTTGCCTGTTTTTGTCAACTCTGTCTAAAAAATAAAGCAACTAGACAATCTAAGTAATTAGGTGGGATAATCAAGTGATATTTTAATGAGGTGATTACAGTGACAAGTTTAATCATTGCCTTTTTTGGTTTTTGGGGTGGGGTAGCTCGGTTATATGGTACCCATTTATTAGCTTCACCATGGAATACATTAACCATTAATTTGTTAGGGGCTTTTTTACTGCCACTATGGACTGGCTTTTTAGGACCACGACTTGCTAAAGATCGTCGTTGGTTAGTTTTAGGTGTGGGAACTGGTTTTTTCGGCGCATTTACGACGTTTTCTAGTTTTTGCTTGGACTTTGTCAAGCTCATTATTGCTAATCAATTTTCTAGTGCTCTGATTTATCTCGGTATCAGTATTGTGGGTGGGGTATTAGTAGCTTGGCTTGGCGTTACAGTAGCCCAAAGATTAACAATGAAGGAGATGCGCTTTTAATGACGAATTGGGTAATAGTTGGTTTAGGTGCTAGTATTGGGGCAGTTGGTCGTTATGGGTTCACAGAGTTTTATAAAAAGTCGCATCCAGAATTTGGCTATCACGCTACTTTAATTATTAATCTTTCTGGTGCCTTTATTTTGGGCTGGTTATTTGCATTAGCCCTAACGGATTCATTATATGGTTTCCTTGGGGTTGGTTTTTGTGGTGGTTGGACGACTTTTTCAACGTTAAATAGCGAGATTGCCGGACAAGTAGCGACGCAAAAATGGCGGCAAGCTTTAACTTATACCGCCCTAACTTATGGCTTAGGGTTACCATTATGTGCGTTAGGCTGGTGGCTAGGGAATAGTTTTTTTGGTTAATTGATGATAAAATGGTGACAATATCAGGAGGATTAAAATGAATCGTAAATCTATTATCACTGGCGTTGCGACACTAATTGGCTTTTTGTTTGGTTTATATTTAAACAAGATTTTTATGTATACCATGATGGGCTTAGCCGTTGGTTATTTGATTGTTTATTGGATCCCTTATTTTGTTGCTTGGCGTAAACGGAAAAAAGCATCTCAAGATAAATAATTTTGTGAAAACACCAGATGATTTGCTGGTGTCATACCTTATAGAAACACTAGAGAATAGACGTTTTGAGCAGAGTGTGCTAAACTTGTTCAATACGTTTTTTTTGTTTGGAAAAATTTAGTCGTTGTATGATGCAGTTTTGATCGCAAAATTGCTAAAGGTCATTTTTTAGTAAAGGTTGTGGGATATTGGCAGATTCACATGAACCGATTCGTAACACACAGGCAGCAGAACAACAGTATTTAGATGATGTGGTTCAAAAAATTGGTCAAGCGCAAAAGAAAGCGCAAGTTTCAATTGATCAGGCTGCAAATGACGAGAAGTCAATTAATAAGCATTTCGGTGAAGAAGTCAAACTGAACTTCGGTGATTATTCCACTAATTTGGAAACCGCGTTGTCGATTCATCAGCAACAACAAATGTTGGCTGAACGTGAAAATAGTTGGCAACAATCAACCCGACGTTTAAATACGTTGAACCGATTAATTGATAATCCTTATTTTGCTCGATTGGATTTTCATGAGCATGGTGAACCGAAACGAGAGACGATTTATATCGGTTTAAGTTCTTTCACTGATAAAAACGATAAATTCTTAATCTATGATTGGCGTGCCCCAATTTCATCTATTTATTACGATGGTAAATTAGGTGAGGTGACTTATCAGACACCTGATGGTGAACAATCGGTTAACATCACTTTGAAGCGCCAGTTCTTAATTAAAAAAGGTCAAATTGAATCAATGTTTGATACTTCCGAGACTATTGGTGATCAAATGTTACTTGAAGTGCTAGGCGAAAAATCTAGTACGCAAATGAAATCAATTGTGACCACAATTCAAAAAGAACAAAACAAAATTATTCGTAATACCAAAGCTGATTTGTTATTTGTTCAAGGTGCGGCCGGTTCTGGTAAAACGTCAGCAATTTTACAACGCGTGGCTTATTTACTTTATCGTTATCGTGGTAATTTAACTTCGAGTCAAGTGGTGATGTTTTCACCGAACCAATTGTTTAATGATTATATTGAAAATGTCTTGCCAGAGTTAGGCGAGCAAAACATGGTTCAAATGACGTATCAACAATATGTTGGTCGCCGTTTACCTAATTTGACAATCGTTAATCCAGCCACCCATTTTGAAACGCCACAGACAGAAACCGCCAAGAAGATTTCACATTTAAAAACAGAATTGAAGTTCTTTAAGGTCCTAGAAAGTTATAGCCGCTTACTAGAAAAAGGTGGCATGTATTTCCGTGATTTGAAGTTCCAAGGCAAGCCTTATTTAACTAAGGAAAAGATTGCTGAAATTTATTATAGTTTTAACGAAAACTATCATTTAGCCAATCGAGTAGATTCGACTAAAGAAAAATTGATGCATATGTTAAATAGTCGAATCACACCGGAAACGAAGAAATCTTGGGTTTCCCAATTAATTGAAGGTATGGATAAAGAACAACTACAAACGTTGTATGATCGTCCCGACCAAGAGTTTGAATCAAGCGATGCTGAATACAAATTCCTGTCTCGTAAAATTGTCACACAAGCTTTGAAACCAGTAGGTAAAGGGATTAATCGAATGCGTTTCTTTAACATTCAAGCCCAATACCTCCACTTTTTAAAACAAGTTCCTAACTTAGTGAAATTAGCAGACTATGGTTTAACGCTGGAGCAGTGGCAAACTGGTCTTGAAGAAGTTCAGGCCAATTTTAAGAACCATGAGATTAATCTTGATGATGTGACGCCATTTCTTTTCTTATTTGATTTAATTACAGGTAAAAATGGTGACCGTTCAATGCGCTTCATCTTTATTGATGAAATTCAGGATTATACACCATTCCAGTTGGCTTATTTGCAGAATCGTTTCCCTAAAGCAAAATTCACGATGCTAGGTGATTTGAACCAAGCTATTTTCACACGAACAGAAAGCCGCTCCTTGTTAAGTCAGGTGCAAAAATTATTTGATCGTGATAAAACAGAAGTGGTTCAATTGACCCGTTCTTATCGTTCGACTAAACCAATTACTGAGTTTACGCGCGCAATCTTGAAAAACGGTCAAAAGATTGATACTTTTGAGCGTGAGGGTGATTTGCCTAACGTGATCGTTCGTGACGATGAATTAGCATTGCAAGACGGTTTACTGGCACAACTTAAATCAAATGATGAACGCAATGCGACTACTGCCATTATTTGTAAAACGCGCTTGGAAAGTGAAGCCGTCGCAAAATATTTGCAACTGCAAGATTATCCAGCAACCCTAATTCGTTCTGAAAATCAACGCTTAGCTGCTGGTACGTTAGTTATTCCTGCTTATTTAGCTAAAGGATTGGAGTTTGACGCAGTTATTTTATGGGATCTTTCAGCTAAGAATTATCCTGATGAAGATGAGCGTCAATTGGTTTATACAATTGCTTCACGGGCGATGCACCGTTTAACAATTTTTGCGAAAGATCAAGTGACACCAATCTTAGATACAGTAGCTAAAATGTTATACGTTCAAGAATAACGGCGTTAGCTTCTTTACGATTAATGTTAAAGTACCATCAATTTTGTTTTGTTGGGAGTAATTCTAGTGACTTTACCGGATAACTATAATTATTTTACCCGCGCACAGTGGGCTACCTTTCATGGCCGCAATCAGTTAAATACGGTCACGGCTGACGAGTTGGCATCAATTGCTGCATTAAATGATCGGATTTCGCTAGATGATGTTCAAGAAATCTATGTGCCCTTACGTCATTTATTGCACATTTACATTCGTCGTTATCAACAACTTATGAATGATAAGGCCGATTTTATGGCTAAGCCTGCTCGTAAGACCCCGTTTTTAATTGGTATCTCAGGTAGTGTCGCTGTTGGTAAAACAACGACCGCGCGCTTACTGCAGCTTCTGCTGAGTCGTTCTTTTACTAATCACAAGGTCCAATTGATCACAACTGATGGTTTTTTATACCCGAATGCTGAACTTCAACGTCGAGGTATTCTTGATCGTAAGGGATTCCCGGAGAGTTATGATATGGAACGTCTCTTAACCTTCCTTGATGACGTTAAAAGTGGCCAACCTCATATTGAGGTGCCACGTTACTCTCATCAAATTTATGATATTGTTCCGCAAGGCTATGATGTGATTGATCAGCCAGATATCTTGATTGTTGAGGGGATTAATGTTTTACAATTACCTAGTAATCAGCAACTTTATGTGAGTGACTACTTTGACTTTTCAATTTATGTAGATGCGGATCCGCAACAGGTTGAAAATTGGTATATTGAACGTTTTGAAACATTGCTGGATATGGCGGCTGATGATCCAACGAATCATTATTATCACTATGCCATTGGTGATCGTAGTCAAGCGTTAGCTGAAGCACATCAAATTTGGCGCGATGTTGATTTGAAAAACTTAGACGAGTTTATTTTGCCAACTCGCAATCGCGCCGATTTAATCTTGCATAAAACCGCACACCATCTTATTGATACAGTTGGATTGCGGAAATACTAAAGTATTAGTCCTAAACTGACTAATGAGCAATTAATTTTTAAATGGTGACGTTTTACTAGAAATATTCAATTTACATCACTGTTTAAAATCGTTATGATAATATAGAAGAATAACTGTTAATTTACTCTGAATTCAAAAAATAAAATTGGAGCGTGACAAACATGGCGCAAGCCGACGTAAATAATGTCGACAAGATTATCGTTCTTGATTACGGTAGTCAATATAATCAACTGATCACTCGCCGTATTCGTGAATTTGGCGTTTACTCTGAGTTGTTACCTAACACCATTACCGCTGCCGAAGTGAAGAAAATTAATCCTAAGGGAATTATTCTTTCAGGTGGCCCAATGAGTGTTTATGATGAAGGAGCTTTTGATGTCGATCAAGAAATCCTTAACTTAGGCATTCCTGTTTTGGGTATTTGCTATGGTATGCAATTATTAGCTTATAAGTTAAATGGTAAAGTTGAATCAGCTGATAACCGTGAATACGGTAAAGCCGAAATCACGGTAACTGATTTAGAATCACCATTGTTCAAAGGCTTACCAGTTGATCAAACTGTTTGGATGAGTCATGGTGACTTAGTACGCGAAGTACCAACTGGCTTCCACGTTGTTGCGACAAGTAAGAACGCACCAATCTCTTCATTTGCTAATGACGACAAGAAGATGTATGGTATCCAATTCCATGCTGAAGTTCGTAATACTGAATATGGTAATGAAATCTTACGTCACTTTACGTTTGATATTGCTGGTGCAGAAGCTAATTGGTCCATGACTGATTTCATCGACCAACAAATTGCTCAAATTCGTGAAACTGTTGGCGACAAAAAAGTGCTCCTTGGTTTATCCGGTGGAGTTGATTCTAGTGTTGTCGGTGTTTTATTACACAAGGCAATTGGCAATCAATTAACGAGCATCTTTGTTGATCACGGTTTGTTACGTAAAGGCGAAGCTGAACAGGTTATGGATAGCCTTGAAGGTAAGTTTGGCTTAAACATTATCAAAGTTGACGCTCAAGAACGTTTCTTGAACAAGTTGGCTGGTGTGAGCGATCCAGAAACAAAACGTAAAATCATTGGTAACGAATTTATTCAAGTATTCAATGATGAAGCAGCTAAGTTAGACGGCATTGATTTCTTAGCACAAGGCACTTTATATACTGATGTGATTGAAAGTGGTACAAGTACTGCCCAAACAATTAAGTCACATCATAATGTTGGTGGTTTACCAGAAGACATTCACTTCCAATTAATTGAACCATTGCGGACTTTATTCAAAGATGAAGCACGTGAATTAGGCGAAAAGTTAGGAATGCCACATGACCTTGTTTGGCGTCAGCCATTCCCAGGTCCTGGTTTAGCTATCCGTGTTCTTGGTGAAATTACCGAAGATAAGTTAGAGATTGTTCGTGATTCTGACTTAATCTTGCGTGAGGAAATCAAGAATGCTGGCCTTGACGAAGAAATTTGGCAATACTTCACCGTCTTACCAGGTATTCGCAGTGTTGGTGTTATGGGCGATGGCCGGACTTACGACTACACAGTTGCTATCCGTGCCGTAACCTCAATCGACGGTATGACCGCAGACTTTGCACAAATTCCATGGGATGTTTTGCAAAAGATCTCTGTCCGAATTGTTAACGAAGTTGGTCACGTCAACCGCGTTGTGTATGATATTACCAGCAAGCCACCAGCAACAATTGAATGGGAATAAGCTTTAACAATTTAAATAAATTCAGTCCCGTTTCAACCGATAAAAAGGTTGCGATGGGGCTGTTTTTTATCACTAACGTGTAAATAGTTAAAGATTGATCTAGCAATAAATTTTTTTGAAGCGAGCCAATATGCATTAATGAAGGTAATCAGGACTAAGGAGGTTGGACAATGCTTAATTGGTTATGCCGACGGGTTTTATTTAGTTGGGGGATATTGCGCAATCCCTTAAAGCGTAAAATCATTAATTTAACAAATTCAAAAATTGGCTCAGAGATCTATTATAAGGCTGGTAGTAAAATTTACAATACTGGTTATTTTGAATTGGGCGATCGGTGTTTTGTTAGTCGTGATTGTTCGTTTATTACGGGGACAGACGCTTTTCCTGATTGCAAAATTATTATTGGTCAAGATGTGGCGATTGGCCTGGAGACCTCGTTTAATTGTGCAACGCATGAAATTGGTTCGCCGAAACGACGCGCAGGAGCATTAAAGATGGCTTCGATTATTGTTGGTGATGGTGTTTGGTTTGGCACGCGCGTCACGGTTCTCGCCGGGGTTACAATTGGATCTGGATGTATTATTGGTGCTGGGAGCATTGTCAACAAGGACTGTGAACCTAACTGTCTATACGCTGGCGTACCAGCAAGATTAATCAAGCGTTTAGATGAATAGTGTTTTAAAGATAGATCAGTCCAATCAACTGCACTCTTTTTAAAAGTGACTTTTTTCAATTTGACAAAATAGCGATACGACAAATTTTTAAATTTGCGCAAGAATTAGCCATTTTTATTAAAAATCTTCTTTTTTTGCAGCAATTTACAAATTTGTCGTCGTTTAATTTCGCCGGTTTATTAAATTCGTATTTTTACTAAAATAATGAATTGTATAACGGCGTTTTTTTTGCGCTGTTAATTTGGTTGATTAATTTCAGCAGTTGCTATTTTTGTTGAAAATAGCTAGAATAAGTGAGTCCCTACGTCAACCGATGTAGTCATCGCGATGGACGAATCAAGGCAGTTCGAAATTTCCTGCCTCTAAAAAAAACTAGGTGGTCATTATCAATGAAAGCTATTAAAAGCAACACTAACAACATCGCACTGCCAGCTATTATTGCTGGTTTATATGTGGCAATTTCTTTAGTTTTAGCACCATTAAGTTTTGGTGCAGTTCAATTACGCTTTGCGGAAATGTTTAATCATTTAGCCGCGTTTAATAAACGTTATATTTATGCACTCATTTTGGGATGCCTAATTGTTAATATGTTTAGTCCCTTAGGCATTATTGATGTCGTTGTGGGGACGTTGGGAACAGCTATTGGCACCACATTAACTTACGTTTTAACTAGAAAAGCAACTAAGAATTTAACTCGTTATATTATTGCAACTTTGTGCCAAATTCCTGGTGTTTTCTTGGTTGCGCTGGAATTAACCATGATTAACAAAATTCCCTTCTTACTAACTTTTGGTTCAGTGCTAATTGGTGAATTCTTGTCGATGGCTGTTGGTGCAGTTGTGATTCAACTATTAACAACACGAATTGATTTTGTAAATGGAAGAAGGAAATAACGATTATGGAATTCAGTCAAGCATTAACACATTTAAAAAATGGTGGTAAAATTCGACGGGCTTCATGGAGTACGGGCGAAGAATTCGTATTTGAAGTTAAGGATCAACAATGGCAGGGGCATGATATTAATCCCTTTATGTTGATTAAGACTGATGAAGTTCCTGCTTACTCAATGTTTCAACCCAATTCATGCGAAGTATTAGCTGATGATTGGGAAATTGTCGACTAATGACGATTTATCATGATTTAAAAGATAAGCGGGTTTTAGTAACGGGAGCAGCTCGGGGTATTGGTCGCGCTCAAGTCCAGGCTTTTTTACAACAAGGTGCTAAAGTTACGGGCCTAGATCTGCAACAGCACGATTTAAACAATGATCATTATCGATTCGTGCAAATCGATTTAAGAAAGACGGTTGAATTAGTTGATTTTCTAGATCGATCAGAATTTGATATCGTCTGTAACACGGCCGGTGTTTTAGATGATTTTAAAAACATTGAAGAAACAAGCTATTCTGATTTTGCTAATTTGTTAAAGGTGAATCTAGACGCTATGTTTGTGGTCACCAAGCAACTGGTTCAAAAGCAGCAACCGCTCGTTTTTGTGAATATGAGCTCTTATGCTGGCCTCTTTGCTAGTGGTGGTGGTATCAGTTATACAACTTCAAAACATGCCATTAATGGGTTAACCAAAGAAACTGCCTTTGAGTATGGTCGCTTTGGCGTGCGGGCTAATGCAATTGCACCGTGTTTGGTAAAGACTGAGATGGCTCAAGCTGATTTTGAAACGGGGCTAAATGTTAAATTAGCCCAAGAAACAGTCTTTAATCGTTATGCTGAACCAGAGGAAATTGCAGATTTAACCTTATTTTTAGCATCAGATAGTTCCAAATATATTACCGGTCAGGTTATTAACATTGACGGTGGTTATTCACTAGGAAAATCTATTGAACTCTAATAAAAAAGCTTTAGTCGTGAATCTTGAGATCACGACTAAAGCTTTTTTACTATTTAGAGTTGAGTTTTATCTATTAGTTCGTCGTGCTAATGCTGGCAAGATAAAGCCAAGACCAATTAAGAAAATTGGTGTGGCAATATTAAGGATAAATTGGAACCACCAACCAGTTGGATCAGCAGCAAAGTTCATCTTAGGCACCATGCCTAAAATACAAGCAAAAGCTGTAAAAATAAAACACCATAAACCAATTAAGAAACCAACTTTAGGATTTCTAACGAACATATACTCAGACTGAAACTGTTTTAAATGCTTGTTTAACAGCATAAAAGCTAAAAAGACCCACAGAAATCTTAGTGGCATGACAACTGAATTCAAGTTTAATAACCAATTATAAAGATTATTGGTGCCACTAATCCCAATTGCCGGAATTAAAATAATAATGCTAACTAGAATACCGGTTAACTTATAACCATTAATAGGCACGCCATTTTGATTTTTTTGCCGTAATTTGTTGGGGACAAATTGGGGATCAGCATCATCTAATAAAATACGCAATGGTGCATCAATGGAAACAGCAAGTGCTGCGATTGTTGCCAAAGCATTAGCAAGTGCGTAAATAATCATCAATAAGTTACCTAAATGATAATATTCACCAAGACGTTGAAAGGCAACATAAGCACCATTGGCCATTAGATCAGCGGGAATATTTTGAGCGTCAAAGATCATCCCCATTGCAAATGAACCCATTAAGGCCGAAACAACGACTAGCATTGCTAAGACAATTAATCCCTTGGGAAAATCTTTCGCTGGCTTTTTCATTTTATTGACGTAAGGTGAAAGTTTATCAGAACCACCAACGGCAAAAATCAACATAGAAATCGTTGTAAAGTATTTGAAATCAAACTTAGGAATATACGTGCTAATTTGGTTCATGTTGGCTGTGGCAATTTTGGCACCGGTGAGTGCCGGAGCAGATAAGCCTAGCAGAATAAATAAAATTGACATGACTAACATTGAAAGACCGGCAATTGTACCGATGCGATTAATCGTCGTAATGCCGCGAGAGGCTAAATAAAGAAAAACTAAGAAAACAACTAAGCAGAGAAGTTGAACGATTGTTGAGGATGTTTTATTAACAAAATTACCGTTGCCTTTAAACAACCAACTGCCGGCAATCAGAATTGACTGTGATTTCTGGGCAAGATAGGTCACATTGACTACCCAATAAGTCCAGGCGGCCAAATAAGCCAAACGCTTATTAGCAACTTCTTTAATCCAGCTAGAAACACCGCCACCAACTGCATTAAAAGTTGAGCCAAGTTGTCCCACCATTAGCGCATAAGGGATGAAATATAGCGCCATAATAATCAGCCAAGAAACAACAACGACTAGTCCTTCTTCAGCAAAATTGTTGACGACATTTCCGAGTCCCCAAATTGAGACGAACCCGATCAAGGTTAAGTTATACCATAATAATTTTTTAGGACTTTGATGGTCGCGCATGAGAAACTCCTTTCAGAAATAACAAAAAGTTACTTATATATCATACACTAAAAGTAAGCTTGATGTGTGTGTGAATTTTGTAGTTTCTCAGATTTGCTGATGAAGTTGGGTGGTTAATTGTTAGGTAAAATCATAATGATAAGTAGTAGAAGTTAGGACGACTTTCTGAAAGAAATATGATATGATGAACTCTGAATGATTACTGAATACTTAAGCCAACAGCGCTGCTGCTGGCTTTTAATATAGTTAAAGGAAAAGGGATAAAGATTTGATTACAATTAGTAACATGAGCCTGACTTTAGACGGGCATAAATTATATGAAGATGTTAATTTGAAGTTTACTGCTGGTAATTGTTATGGCGTCATTGGCGCTAATGGTGCTGGTAAGTCAACTTTTCTGAAATTATTAGAAGGTAAATTACAACCAACTAGTGGTTCAATTAGTATTGAACCTAATAAACGGATGTCTAGTTTGGTTCAAGATCACTTTGCTTTTGACGACTTCACCGTAATTGATACAGTTATTCAAGGCCATCAAGAACTGTATTCAATTATGCTTGAAAAAGATGCCTTGTATGCTAAAGCCGATTTTAGTGAAGAAGATGGGATTAAGGCTGCTGAACTTGAAGGCCGTTTCGCTGAACTTGACGGTTGGAATGCTGAAATCGAAGCAGCTCAGCTACTAAATGAATTAGGCATCGATGAATCAATGCATCAACAAAAGATGAGCGAAATGTCTGAACCCCAAAAAGTGAAAATCTTGTTGGGACAAGCACTTTTTGGTAAACCTGATATTTTATTGTTAGACGAACCGACCAACGGTTTAGATATGCAAACAGAATCTTGGTTAGAGAATTTCTTAGCTAGTTTCCCTAACTTAGTAATTGTGGTTTCTCATGACCGTCATTTCTTGAATCAAGTTTGTACAAATATGTGCGATGTTGACTTTGGTCAAATTAAGATGTTTGTGGGTAACTATGATTTCTGGCTAGAATCAAGCCGGTTAGCTGCTAAATTGGCTGCGCAACAAAATAGTAAAAAAGAAGAACAAATTAAAGAGTTACAAGAATTTATCGCCCGTTTTTCTGCGAATGCTTCTAAGTCAAAACAAGCAACTTCACGTAAGAAGCAATTGGATAAGATTTCATTAGATGACATCAAACCATCTTCACGCAAATATCCTTTCGTCAAATTTACGTATGAACGACAATTAGGCAATGACTTATTACGTGTTGAAAATGTGTCGAAAACGATTGAAGGGGTTAAGGTTCTCGATAACATTAGTTTTATCGTTCGTCCTGACGAAAAAGTGGCAATTATGTCACGTAATGATTTGGCTTCAACAACCATGATGCAGATTTTAGCAGGCGATTTAGAACCTGATGAAGGAACTGTTACTTGGGGTGTTACGAGCACGCGTTCTTATTTACCTAAAGATACGAATTCAGCTTTTAATGACGAATCCCTCGATATTTTGGATTGGTTGCGTCAATTTGCTGAACCAGGTGAAGACGACAATACATTTTTGCGTGGCTTTTTAGGTAAGATGCTGTTTTCTGGCGATGAGATTGAAAAGAAGATTTCGGTTCTATCTGGTGGGGAAAAAGTTCGTTGTATCCTGTCTAAGATGATGTTACTTAAGGCTAACACCTTGATTATGGATGATCCGACTAATCATCTGGACTTGGAATCTATTACAGCTTTAAACGATGGCTTAGTTGATTTTAAGGGTGCTATTATCTTTACTTCACATGACCACCAGTTCATTCAAACAGTTGCTAATCATATTGTTGAAGTTTCTGCTAAGGGTGTTGTCGACCGTGCAGAAACAACCTTAGATGAATTCTTGGACCATGATGTTACCCAAGAACGCGTGGCAGCATTATATTAATTGAACAAATTTTAATCAGCAGCAGGTTATTTTTATGAGTTATGATAACCGCTCTTACTTTTAATAAGTGATATAATCAATTCGTAAATTAATTGAAGTTAATTATTTGGAGATGAGATTATGTTTGTTATTAAGTACTATGTAGGCAATAGTTTACAAACATTGACTTATAAAGACACAGCTGAGTATGTTGCCCGTCAACAACTCGAAGTACCTGATGTTGAAGATTATTATCGTTTGGAAAGTGTAACTCTGGCAGGAGCAGCTTTACCAGGCTTTACTGGTAAGACCACTGGTGAGCTATTTGACTTTTTATTAGCTAACGATAAAAAATAGGCTTATTAATTGTATATCATTTAAACGGTCCGCTTGACTCAAAGTGGACTGTTTTTTTGTTGTAATCAAATTAATGTACAGGCACTAGGATATCTCGTTATAATTAAGTTGTTGAGAGATATTGTCAATTTATAAAAGGAGGGACTTTTATGCATTTCTTATGGTCACTAATTGTAGGTGCAATTATTGGTGCTATTGCTGGTGCGATTACCAGTAAAGGTAAGTCAATGGGTTGGATCTCGAACATTGCTGCCGGTTTAGTTGGTTCTGCACTTGGTCAGGCCCTGTTAGGTGATTGGGGACCAAAACTTGCGGGAATGGCTTTAATACCATCTATTATTGGCGCCGTTATCCTAGTTGCAATTGTTTCTTTCTTTATTGGTAGATCTAAAAAGTCATAGGAGGTAAATCATGGAGACTGCTAAATCTGTTTTTAAATTTATGCTGGCAAGTACTTTAATCGTCGGTGGTGTTTTAGTAGCCGGAACGGCTTTTGCTGCTAAAGGAATTGATAAAGCAGGCGATAAGTTGCAAGATAAGTTACATCATTGGTTGTAAGGACTGATTGGGACAGTTATTACCGAGAAAGTTTAGTTAACGATTAAAGTAGCCAATTGGTAAAAAGAAGCATATCTATTTTTCAGATATGCTTCTTTTTAATTGCTATCAAATCCAAGATTAGCGCTATAATCTAGTTAGCGGCTTTTTAATTGTTTTATTAAGCAATAGTCGTCTACTAAGAGATGATCTTGGGGTGAGTTGATGGAAATACTATTTTTACCTAATGGTAATTTAGAAAATTACTTTAAAGATAACCAATTACAGCAGCAGTTAGTGCGCTACTGTCAAACTAAATTGCCTATCTATGTCGCGCAACGTTCAATAAAGATTAAGCCGGTTCATGGTGCACTGGCCCACTTGTTTGAGTTAAAAGTACGCGTTGGTCGTGAATTTTATCGCTTAGCTTATTTTTATCAGGATCAATTAATTCAAGTTGCTTATTTATCAACAACTTTACAAAAGGTTCGCTTTGATCATGAAGCAAATCATTATTTAAAGCAGGTTAATCATGCAAACAATCACTAAACAAACAACAATTCGTTGGGTTAAACAACGACTTAAACACGGCAACTTTAAACAAATAACGTTGTTAACTTTTAAAAAAGATCGCCAAATTATTATTAATGATGATGACGGCTTGTTTAGCTTAGATGAGCAAGGCTATCAGCAGATTTCTTATACAGCCCTTGATCAACAGGCGGTGATTAAATTATTGAAAAAATTATTGGTTGTCGAATTTCCGCGTAGTCATACTATTTATGTACAAATTATTGAAAAGTAATGTGGCTAATGGTTAACAATATATACGTCATAGGACGTTGGCTTAATAATGAAGTTTATTGATTGGGACACTTAAAGATTTATATTAGAACCTATTGAAGACTAGGCGCAACTTTTGGTCCTAGTCTTTATTTTTATATTCAATAAATAGGTGGATTTAGCCGATTGCGTTCTCTGGCGCTTGCGCCGAGGAGTGTTTGCCCGTACAATTGAAGATACGAGTGCCAATAATTTGAATTTGGGGGGTGAGTGCATGGACGCAACGGCAGTTTTACAACAAACATTTGGCTATCAGCAATTTCGCCCTGGGCAAGAGGAGATCATCAATCATGTTTTAGCTGGTGATAATACGTTAGCCATTATGCCAACTGGCGGTGGTAAATCGCTATGTTACCAAATTCCAGCGTTAATGTTACCAGGGCTCACCTTAGTTATTTCACCCCTGATTTCCTTAATGAAAGATCAAGTTGATGCGGCTAATGAACTGGGGATTTCGGCGGCCTTTATTAATAGTTCGTTGGATTTTTTTGGCATGTTAGATGTGCTTAAAGAAGCACAGGCTGGTCGTTTAAAACTGCTTTATGTTGCACCAGAGCGATTTGATTCCCCTGACTTTATGGCGGCTTTACAAAAAATCAAAATCAGTTTAATCGCTGTGGATGAAGCGCATTGTATTTCACAGTGGGGCCATGATTTTCGCCCGAGTTATCTTGGCTTGAGTGAAGTATTGGCCGACTTAACGCAACAACCGCCGGTAATTGCGTTAACAGCAACGGCGACACCCCAAGTTGCGCAAGATATTTGTCAGCGATTAAATATTCCAGAGAACAATGAGATTAAAACGGGCTTTGGTCGGCAAAACTTAGCTTTTTCTGTCATTAAAGATCAAAGTGGCGATGATTATCTGTTGCGTTACTTAAAGGCTAATCCTGATCAATCGGGCATTATTTATTGTAGTACGCGCAAAGAAGTTGAACGGGTCGGGGCATTATTAACTCGCCGCAAAATAGCTAATACGATTTATCACGGTGGATTAAATGAAAATCAGCGCCGCCAACATCAAGAAGATTTTGTTTACGATCGGGTTTCAATTATGGTGGCAACGAATGCCTTTGGTATGGGTATTGATAAAAGTAATGTTCGCTTCGTTATTCATGACCAAGTTCCAGGCAGCTTAGAAGCTTACTATCAAGAAGCAGGTCGGGCGGGCCGTGACGGCTTACCTTCAGAAGCAATTCTGCTTTATTCACCGCAAGATGTTTTAATTCAACATTTTTTTATTGATCAGTCAGAACTATCTGATCAGTTAAAACAAGTTGAATATCGTAAGTTACAAGAAATGACGGCTTATGCTAATACTCAATCTTGTTTGCAACAATTTATTCAACGTTACTTTGGTGAAGTGGCAGAACCTTGTGGTCGTTGTAGTAATTGCCTTGATGATCGTGAAACTGTTGAAATTACCATTGATGCCCAAAAAGTGTTATCTTGTGTCAAACGCATGGGTGAACGTTATGGGAAGGGCTTAATTGCCCAAGTTTTAACCGGCGCTCATAATCAACGTGTGATTGAGAGTCACTTCGATGAATTATCAACGTATGGTTTATTAGGGACACATTCTCAAAAAGCAGTTAGTCAGTTAATTGATTTTTTAACGGCGAGTGGTTATTTATTACCGAGTGCTGGGCAGTATCCGACACTGTCAGTGACAGCAACCGGCGTAGAAGTTTTAAAAGGTCAGCGGCAAGTTTACCGCAAGGTTGATCGCGTTGTGAAAAGCAATCAGTCGATTACTGTGGCTGACGAAGGCTTGTTTGCCGAGTTGCGCGCATTGCGACGCGAATTGGCAGAGTCAGAACATGTTCCGCCATTTGTTATTTTCTCTGATAAAACCTTAATTGCAATGGCAGAATTAAAACCGAGCACTGAAACAGAATTTTTAGCTGTTAAGGGTGTCGGTGAAAATAAAATGACGAAATACGGCGCCAAGTTCAGGCAAGTTATTGCCGATTACACTGCTAAAAAAGAAACCGCTGAAGTTTAATATTAAGAACCACCCAAAAAAGAAGGGATCTAAATTTTATGGAAATCAAATGGCAAGTCGAAAGTGATTCAGAAAAAAGTATTAAACGCTTTTTAGCAACCAAAGGGGTCAGTCATCGTTTGTACTCGGAGTTAAAACGACGTGGCCGGGTTTTAGTTAATGAACAAATTGTGCCGTTTGATTATTCCTTAACCAGTGGCGAACAACTAACGGTTATTTTTCCACCTGAAGGTTCTGATGCAGATGTTGCTGGCAGTGATGGCGAATTAGAAGTTGTTGCTGAAACAGCGCACTATTTATTACTTAATAAGCCAGCTGGTTTAAATACTGTCCCTGGACCTGCTAACTCAACTGATACTTTGGTTAATCGAGTTAAAGGCCATTGGCGAGCAGTCAAGAGTCCTGATCGTAAACCGCATATCATCACGCGACTAGATCGATTTAGTAGTGGTTTGGTATTAGTTGCTCATGATATTTTGACCAACAATTTATTTGTACAACAACAAGATCAACATCAATTAGAAAAAATTTATTTGGCGATTGTTGCCGGTCAGTTACCAGATGATCATGGTGTGATCGAAGCACCACTAGCTCAAAGTCCAACTGGCTTCCAACAAGTTGTGACAGCTACCGGTAAAGCAGCTAAAACAGAGTATTGGGTTGAGAAACGATTACCGCAAGCAACGGTAGTGCGCGTTAAATTGCATACGGGTCGGACCCATCAAATTCGCGCCCACTTTGCTTCAATTGGTCACCCTTTATTAGGCGATGAATTATATCAAGGCCCAATGGATCAAGGCATTGAACGTCAAGCACTTCATGCATGGCAGCTATCCTTTATAGAACCATATACAGGGGTCAAGCAGTCATTTACGGCGCCAATTCCTGAAGATCTAGCTAACATTATTAAATAAAATGATTAAATCGCTTAAAATTTTTAAGCGATTTTTATGTAAGAGGTATTATCAATGTTACTTTCGTTATCAACGCAGCAACAAGTTTCGGTGAATCGATTTGGTAGTGGAGAACCTGTTGTTTTTGTGAATGGTTTTGGCAGTTACCAGGAAATTTGGCATGGACAAATTGAAACGGTCACTAAAGCCAACTTTGAAGCCATCACTTGGGATTTTCGTGGTCAAGGTCAATCACAAGGCCAGTATGCCACGACCTTAGATCAACTAAGCGACGATTTAGCGGCCTTAATTAATCAATTACAGTTAGCAAAACCAATTTTAATTGGTCATTCAATGGGCTGTAGTGTGATTTGGAATTTACGTCAACGTCATCCTGAAATTAAAATCAAAGCGCTCATTTTAGTTGACCAGTCACCTAAAATGATTAGTGATCCTGACTGGCCGTATGGCTTTGTTGGCATTAATCAAAGCAATTGGCAAACCAGTTATGCTAAGCGGCCAAAGATCAAAGAAACATTAGCTGGTTTTCGCCAAGATATTTTTGCCGTGTTTAATCAGGCTAAACAAGCGCATCCGTTTATTCGTGAAAAAGCTTTGTCGCTATTAAAAAATCATGTGCAAGCAGATTGGCGAGCAACGGCTATTGCCGAAAAGTGTCCGACTTATTTTATTTCGGCCCGGCAAAGCCCTTATTATCGTTTCGGTTATGGTAAGTGGGTGGCACAATCTAATTCACAGGTGACAGAGATTCTCGTGCCCAAGTGTGGTCATGATATTATGGCGGAAGTTCCTGATGCCTTCAATCATACCTTGCTTAATATTTTTACGGTCTTACGAGCTTATTAACTGGCTTTTAAGTTAGAAATATTTCGAGTGTGGGTATTTATTGTTAAGCGTGGTTATATTTTTATGGGAATAAGTTATAATATATTTAGATACATAGCGAATATATTGGCTGAGGTGAACGTTAATGATGAATATTGAAGTCTTTATAAAACAGCGTAAAGCGATGAAAATGTCCCAAACTAAAATTGCTGCAGGAATTTGTACACAAGCAACTGTTAGTAAGTTTGAGAATAATGGTAAGGTTCCTTCGCTAAATATTCTTAATCAATTATGTTCACGAATCGGTCTAACTGTTGACGATCTTTATAGTGATCCGGAAGTTTCCGTTGTGGCTTTACGTCATCAATTAGATGATATTGAAGATGCTCTAATGCGCGAGGATTATCGCTTTGCCGTTAAAGAATTAAAAAACGTTGATATTGATAAGATCGAAGCACCACTGTACCAAATGCAATTTTATTATTTGCAGGGAATGATTCGAACGTTAACGAACCAAAAACTAGCAGATATTTTATTTGATTTTTCCCGAATTTTAGATGATCTTGATGAAAAACATCAGACCATTTTTACCCAACTGTCCTATTTAGGCTCGGGAATTTTATACTTAAGACATCGCCAAGAGGCTCGGGCAAAATTTTTCTTCAATAAAGTTATTGATTATTTGCAGCAGCCGTTGACCGTCCCTGAACGAGAAGATGAAAAGAAGTTTTATTTACGCCGCCTAACTTTAATTTTCTTCTCAGCTGAATTTTTAAGCCAACAAGAGGAGCTTGCTAAAAGCAACGAATTGATTGAAACAGGCGTACAACTATGTGCAGATGAACATTTGACTTATTATTTAGCTCGGTTAAAGTTTCTAGCATTGACGAATGCAATTGTGACTAATCAACCAGCGACTGATATTCAAAGGCTGTATCAGGAAACTTTAGCTTTTGCGCGGTTGAATCGTGATGTGGTAACTGAATTAAAAACAGCGCCTTTAATGAAAAAGTGGCAAGCAACTATAGCTGACTAAATAAAACCACCAATAATTTTGATTATTGGTGGTTTTATTTTTTAGGCATGGCTGGTTAAGGGAATATGTTAATTGGTTTGAAAAAATGCTAAGGTAATCTCATGAGGTGAGTTAATGTATCCACAAACACAACAATTATTACATGATTTAGTGACTCAAAAAATTGTTCCTGGGATTAGTTATGCACTAATTAATCGTTCAGAAGTGTTAACACAAACTTTTGGTTGGCGAGAGTTAGTTCCTCAGAGACAACAGTTAACGCCAGGCTTACAATATGATTTGGCCAGCTTAACCAAAGTGATTGGTACGACAACTGTGATTCTTCAATTAGTTGAAGCTAAACGACTAGCACTGACTGATACTGTGCAACGTTTTTTGCCAGAATTTCAAGATGAACGTGTGCAATTGTGGCACTTATTAACGCACACTTCAGGAATAGCAGGGTTCATTCCTAATCGTGATCAATTACCAGCTGCCGAATTAAAAGCTGCCCTGTTAAAATTGCCGGTGACTAGTACCTTTGGACGAAAAGTTGTGTACACCGATATTGGCTTGTTATATTTAGGCTGGATTATTGAAACCATTTATCAACAACCAGTTCAACAAGTTATAACAGAGCAAGTTTTACAACCGCTTCGCTTACATGATGCGACCTTTACGCCTGATCCGGCTCGCTGTGTGCCAACTAATACGCGTTACGGTCAATTACTACAAGGCATTGTTCATGATCCTAAGGCACGAGTTTTAGGAGAACATTGTGGTTCAGCTGGCTTATTTGCTTCTTTAACAGATCTGCAACAATTTGCTCAATGGTATTTGGGACAACGACCAGATTTACCACAATTGATTTCGCGTGCCTTCATTAAAAAACTATATGCTGATTATACGCATCATCAATTAGGACGTTCATTGGGGTGGGATTTACGCTATCCGCGTCAAGGGCAACCGCTGCTTTATCATACTGGCTATACGGGAACAATGTTGATGTTAGATGATGAGTTGCAACAAGGCTTAATTGTTTTAACCAATCGCGTTCATCCCCATGAACAAAACAATGCTTTTTTGGATTGGCGTGAAAAAATTGCTCAACAATTTATCGCAGAGTTACCAAACTAGTTTACTTATCTAATTGAGATAATTTTGCCTTAATCAAAATAACTAAAAAACTCTAAATCCAAATTCGGATTTAGAGTTTTTGTATTTAAGACTTTATTTTTTAAAATCCAGCAGAAACAATACCTTGGGCTGCTAACTGTTTACGTAGTGCTAACATTGCAGTATAAGTGGTGAGGATATAGAGTTGGTCATCTGGCACTTGACCAGCTTTAGCAATAAAATCTGTTAATGAATCAGATGTGACAACTTGATCATCTTTAGCACCTGCCACTTTAAAGCGGAGTTGAATGTCCTTCATTCGTTCGCCACCAACGACAATTTCAGGAATATCGGCGAAAGGCAGACCTTCAAACTCGCCATCCCAAATCCAACTGGTATCCTTACCGTCGGCTGCGTGAGCATTTAGCAAGAAGCCAAGTGAATAAGGATGAGGATCAGTCTTGATCAAATCAAAGACTTGATTCAAGCCAACAGGATTTTTAACTAAAATAATCGTTGCATGCTTACCATTCAGCTTAATGACTTCTTGGCGTCCGAAAACTTGTTCATCATAATTAAAGGCATCAGCAATTTTGTCATGATCAACACCTAAGAAATTGGCCATTGTGTAAGCAGCCAAGGCATTGTAGATATTATACATACCACCGACATGAACGGTTAAAGGTTGTTTATTAATAATGAAATTAGAGAAAGTTGGCCGTAGTTCTTGAACGGCTGTCACGGCATCAGTTAATTCAGGTCGACTAAAGCCACAGTTAGGGCAGAAATAATCACCTAAGTTAGCGTAAGTAATCATATGATAATGTAAAATATGATTGCAGACAGGACATAAAACACCGTCTGAATTAAAACTAGCTCGCAGATCTTTGTGTTGATCATCGTTATTGTCAAAACCGTAGTAAATCATAGGGTTAGGCAATTTAACTGAGTGGAAAATTGGTGCATCACCATTGGCAATAACAGTCGCTTCTGGTGCTAATTTAATGCCATCAAGTATTTTTTGATAAGTGGTGTAAATTTCACCGTAGCGATCCATTTGATCACGAAAAATATTCGTTAGTAGAAAAGCCTTCGGTGTCAGTTGTTCACAAACTGGGGCAACGTTAGCTTCATCAACTTCTAAAACAGCTAATGGCCGTTTACCTTTTTTAGGTGCTGATAAAAATGATGTGACAATACCTTGAAGCATATTAGAACCACTTGGGTTAGTTAGAACTTCATCGTATTGTTCATTAAGAATTTTTGTCAGCAAAGAAGTGGTCATCGTTTTACCATTGGTACCGGTAACGATGATAACGTCGTAGTCTTTGGCTAAATGACCAAGAATTTGTGGATCAATTCTTGTAGCGATTTTACCGGGGAATGAACTGCCACCGCTGCGGAAGTTATGCAGAAACCAGTAGCTGCTCTTTCCAACAAGGCTGGCAAAGGCGGCCTTTATTGACATAGTGATAACCTCGATCGTTTCAGAATTAGTACTGGTCTATTCTATCATACTTTGCAAGGACTGAAAAATAGGGCTCAAAGACTGCATTGTTTTGCAATACTATCAAATCGATGCTATTTTAAATCCATGTCACCAATTCGTAGCTTTTCACACTCTGATCTGAAACATGCTCAAAGCTACTGGCGACATTGTATTTAAGCGTGAATCTCTTTGCGTTAACACGCAATGATCTTCCCGTTTAAATCCATGTCACTAATCCATAGCTTTTTACACTCTGATCAATTAATCTAGGCAATTAGTTGATTTTCGGTTATACTAAAAAGCGGAAATTAAAATCTGGAGGCAAAAATATGGCGCAACTATTTTTTCGCTACGGGGCGATGAATTCTGGCAAAACAATTGATATTTTAAAGATTGCCCATAACTACGAGGAAGAAAACAAATCAGTTTTGTTAATGACCAGTGGTGTGGATTCTCGCGATGGTGTGGGTTATGTTGCTAGTCGAATTGGCTTGAAGCGTAAGGCTGATCCTATTTTTGCTGAGACGAATTTATTCGATAGGGTTAAGCAAACCAATCCCAATGCTTCATGTGTATTAATTGATGAAGCACAATTTTTGGAGAAGCATCATGTTTTGGAAGCAGCACAAGTTGTTGATGAGTTGCACATTCCCGTGATGACTTTTGGCTTAAAGAATGATTTTCGTAATGAATTATTTGAAGGTTCTAAATATTTGCTGCTATATGCAGATAAGATAGAAGAAATCAAAACAGTTTGCTGGTTCTGTCACAGAAAAGCAATTATGAATCTGCGAATTAACAATGGTCGACCAGTTTATGAAGGCGACCAAATTCAAATTGGCGGCAATGAATCTTATTATCCGGTTTGTCGTGAACATTACAATCATCCATTATTGAATAATATTGATAATTCTTTGGAAGGAAGCAACTAATGGATAAAATTTTAGCTCAATTAGATGGGTTAATTGATCGTTATGATGAATTAACTGAAATGATGGCCGATCCTGAAGTCATCGCTGATACGAAGCGTTACTTAGAAGTTTCTAAAGAGTCAGCAAGTATGACCGATATTGTCAGCAAGTACAAACGTTATCGTGAAGTCATTAAAGAAATTGCTGAGAACGATCAAATGATGCGCGAAAGTGATGATAAAGAATTAGCCGATTTAGCAAAAGAAGAATTGGCTGATTTAACTGTCGAACGTGATCAACTTGAAGACGAAATTAAATTAATGATGGTCCCTAAAGACCCTAATGATGATAAAAATATCATCATGGAAATTCGCGGTGCTGCTGGTGGCGATGAAGCGTCATTATTTGCTGCGGACTTATTGGATATGTATCATCATTATGCTGAACGTGAAGGTTGGCATTTCGAATTAATCGATGAGAACCGTACTGAAGTCGGTGGTTTTAAGTCAGTAGCAGTGATGATTACTGGTGAGAACGTTTATTCTAAATTAAAATATGAAAATGGTGCTCACCGGGTTCAACGCGTACCCGTAACTGAATCACAAGGTCGGGTACACACCTCAACCTCAACCGTTGCGGTTATGCCTGAATACGATTCAGTTGATATTGATATTGATCCTAAAGATATTCGGGTAGATGTTTATCGTTCATCTGGTGCCGGTGGTCAGCATATCAATAAGACCTCTTCAGCAGTACGAATGACTCATATTCCTTCTGGTATTGTCGTTGCAATGCAAGACCAACGTTCACAACAACAAAACCGGGAAAAGGCCATGCAAATTTTGCGTGCGCGGGTTTATGACTACTACGAAAGTCAAAACCAAAGTGAATATGACGCTAGCCGTAAATCTGCGGTCGGAACTGGGGATCGTTCAGAACGAATTCGCACTTACAACTATCCACAAAACCGTGTGACCGATCACCGAATTGGTTTAACTTTAAACAAGTTAGATCGAATTATGAATGGTGATCTCGGTGAAGTAATCGATGCATTAATTGTTTCGGATCAAACGAAGAAGTTGGAGCAAATCTCTGATGAAGCCGACCAACTATAAAGAGGCCCTGGATTGGGCTTTTTTGCTATTACAAAAAGCAGATCGTGATCCAGAAGCGGCTGAATATGTTTTACTAGAACGGCAAGATTGGCGTAAAACAGATTTAGTATTAAATGAACGCCGCCCAATGCCTGAATCCGTTTGGCAGCAATTTGAACAAGATGTTGCCCAATTAAAAACAGGTTTGCCTGCACAATATTTACTAGGTTATGCTTGGTTTGCTGACTTGAAGCTAAAGGTTAATCAAGCCACCCTAATTCCAAGACAAGAAACAGAAGAATTGGTGAGTTGGATTGGTGAAGTTTATCCGGCAACGGCGTCTTTGCGAATTTTAGATATTGGCACAGGTAGTGGCGCAATTGCTTTAGCGTTAAAGCAACATTTCCCTAATAGCACGGTTGTAGCAACGGATATTAGTAATGCTGCCTTAACCGTTGCTCAAGAAAATGCGACTAATTTACAGTTACCTGTCACCTTTTATCAAGGTGATTTATGGCAAGCCTTGCCGGCATCTGAAGCTAAGTTTGACGTGATTGTTTCTAATCCGCCATACATTGCCACAGATGAAAAAAAGGTCATGGACTATTCAGTCTTGAATTTCGAACCACAAACAGCTTTATTTGCTGATCATCAAGGTTTAGCAATTTATGAACGACTGGCTGCTGAGGTGGCACATTATCTCCAACCACAGGGTAATTTGTTTATGGAGTTTGGTTATCAACAAGCACCAGCAATTAAAACAATTTTTCAAAATGCTTTACCACAGCATCAAATTGAGATTCGCCATGACTTGGCTGATTGGCCACGCATGGCAAGGGTATATTAATTTATTTTGAGGCGATTATGATGGAAACAAAGATTTATCAACAAAAAGACATTCCCGAAGCAGCCCAAGCATTACGTGCTGGGAAGTTGGTGGCTTTTCCAACTGAAACAGTTTATGGATTAGGTGCGGTTATCAATAATGAAGCATCCGTGCACCAGGTTTACGCAGCTAAGGGGCGTCCTAGCGATAATCCGTTGATTGTACATGTTGCTTCACCAGAAATGGTTTGGCAATATGCTAAGCCTAATGATTTAGCAGTAGAATTAATGACTAAATTTTGGCCGGGTCCGCTGACAATTATCTTGCCACTACAACCAGGTAAGTTATTGTCAGCTGTGACTGGTGGTTTAGAGACGGCTGCTTTTCGAATGCCTAATAACGCAGCAACTTTAGCCTTAATTGAGGAGACAGGGATTCCTATTGTTGGCCCCTCAGCTAATACTTCTGGCAAGCCCAGTCCAACCTTAGCAGAACATGTTTATCACGACTTAAATGGCAAAATTACTGGCATTTTAGATGATGGTCCAACTAAAGTTGGCTTAGAATCAACGGTGGTTGATTTAAGTGTTAAACCTGCGGCTATTTTGCGACCAGGTTATTTAACGGCTGCTGATTTGACACCGATTTTGGGTGAAGTGGAAACAGAAATGCATCACGTTGCCGCTAATGAAGTTCCCAAGGCACCAGGAATGAAATATAAGCACTATGCACCTAATGCGCAAGTGCTGATTGTGCAACCAGATCAAGATTTCTCAGCAGTAGTTGCAGAAACTTTGCAGCATTACCCTAAGAAGTTTGGGGTGATGGCTTTTGACCAACAACTAGCAAAACTTCCTCAAGATGAACGTTTAGACACTTATTCATTAGGAACAGACGTTAGTACTGGTGGCCATCAATTATTTGCCGGTTTACGTGACTATGACTTGCAGCCTGAAATCAAGTTAATTCTGGCAGCTGGTGTCCCTGAAACTGGCTTAGGGATTGCTTATATGAATCGTTTAAAGAAAGCCGCTGGTGGCAAATTCTTTACGACGGGAATGGATTTACAAGCGGATCGTTAAAAATAAATTATAAAAAAGGTCAGCAACGAATTTTGTTTCTGACTTTTTTGTTGCTCGTGAATTATTGTTTAACGAAATGACCTGATTAGGGTATTTATTTTCGAATTGTTGGTAAATTTGGGTATAATAGGCACATGAGGAGGTCTGCCAATGACATTTGTAGAAAAAGATCAAGAAGTATGGCGTGCCATTCATCAAGAAGAAGCACGACAAAAGCAGAACATTGAACTAATTGCTTCCGAGAATATTGTTTCCGAAGCAGTACGACGCGCACAAGGAAGTGTGTTAACCAATAAATATGCGGAAGGTTATCCAGGACATCGTTTTTATGGTGGCTGTGAATATATAGATGAGGTAGAAACTTTAGCAATTAACCGCGCTAAAACATTGTTTGACGCTGAATATGCTAATGTACAACCACATTCTGGTTCACAAGCTAACGAGGCGGTTTATCGGGCGTTATTAAAACCTGGTGATCGAGTTTTGGGCATGGATTTAACAGCAGGTGGTCATTTAACTCATGGCTCGCCAGCTAACTTTAGCGGTAAAACATATGAGTTCCATAGTTATGGGGTTAATCCAGATACAGAACAGTTGGATTATGACGAAATTGCTAAAATTGCCAACGAAGTGCAGCCTAAATTAATTGTCGCTGGTGCTTCAGCATATAGTCGGATCATTAACTTTGCCAAATTCCGTGAGATTGCTGATCAAGTTGGCGCATTGTTAATGGTTGATATGGCTCATATTGCTGGGCTGGTCGCTGCTGGCGTTCATCCTAGTCCAGTTCCTTATGCGGATGTGGTTACGACTACAACCCATAAAACATTACGCGGTCCGCGTGGTGGCATGATTTTAGCCAAAGAAAAATATGGCAAAGCTTTAAATTCAGCAGTTTTTCCTGGCACACAAGGTGGTCCGTTAGAACACGTGATTGCAGCTAAGGCGATTGCTTTAGGTGAAGCTTTACAACCTGAATTCAAAACTTACGCCCAACAAATTGTTAAAAACGCCCAAGCCATGGCTGAAGTTTTCAACGCTAATTCAACGCTGCGGTTAGTTTCAGGCGGAACGGATAATCATTTATTATTACTTGATGTCACTCAAACTGGTCTTTATGGTCGTGATGTACAAGAACTAATGGATCGAGTTCAGATTACTTTAAATAAAAATACAATTCCGTTTGAACAAAACGGGCCTTTCAAAACTAGTGGTGTACGGATTGGCACACCAGCGATTACGACGCGGGGTATGAAAGAAGCAGATGCACGTAAAGTTGCTGAATTGATTATTGCCGTTATTGAAAATCGAGATAGTCCAGATAAAATTACCGCACTTCACCAAGAAATAAATGCGTTTGCAGAAAGTTTTCCCACAAATTGGTCTTAATCTGGTGGAATTTTCAAGCCAACTAGCTTATCATTGATATGGTTTAAAATTTGAAAGGTGGCAAAAATATGGGGAAATTTACCGTTTTGAATCATCCACTGATTCAACACAAATTGACAATCATTCGTGATAAGTCAACTGGTACTAAGGTTTTTCGCGAAGTCGCAAATGAAATCGCGGAATTAATGGTTTATGAAATCACGAGAGATTTACCTTTGGCTGATGTTGAAATCGACACACCAATGGGTAAGACAGTTCAGAAGCAATTAGCTGGAAAGAAATTAGCTGTCGTGCCAATCTTGCGTGCAGGGTTAGGTATGGTTGACGGTGTTTTACAGTTAATTCCTGCTGCAAAAGTCGGACATATTGGCATGTATCGTGATGAAGAAACATTGGAGCCACATGAATATTTTGTTAAGTTGCCGCCAGATATTGATCAACGTGACTTGTTCATCGTTGACCCAATGCTTGCAACTGGTGGTTCAGCTAACATGGCAATTGATGCACTTAAGAAACGCGGTGCTAAAAACATGCGCTTAGTTGTCTTAGTAGCAGCTCCTGAAGGTGTTCGTGCTGTTCAAGAAGAACATCCTGATGTTGATATTTATGCAGCTTCCTTAGATGAACGCTTAACTGATAATGGTTATATTTTCCCTGGTTTAGGTGATGCCGGTGACCGTTTATTTGGTACTAAATAGTCTAGTTTGTACAGATTTTTTCAGTAGCTAATCACGTATTTTCATTAACTAGTCAATCAAGGGATTTACGATAATATTATTGGTAAATCAGGCTTTGGCTAGCGTAGAAAGTTAATGATAAAATTTGACTTTCTTTGACGTTGATCAGTCGTTAAATGTTTTCACAAAATTCCTTTGAGTTTTACATTTGATGGTGCTAGTATGGAACTTGTGCATTTGAGACTAGGTCTTTAGACCGGGAAGGAGGCGCGCTTTGGAGAGCAAGTATCAATACCTAACATTCTTAGGCCTTCGCTTTAATCTCGCAAACTGTCTATCAATTTTGATCACAGCTATCTTGGTGTTCTTGTTTGTCTTTTTACTCTCAAGAAAACTCACACTGAAACCGGGAAAGGGACAGAATGTCTTAGAGTATTTGATTGATTTTACCAACAGTATTGTCAAATCGATCATGCCCGGTGATGAAGGTAAACCTTTTTATTTTTACATCTTTGTTTTGTTTACTTTCATTCTCTTCTCGAACATGTTGGGACTATTCTTCCAAGTTCGAGTAGGCGGTTTTACTTTCACCAAATCACCAACGGCAGATCCGATGGTAACAATGCCATTAGCAATGGTGACTTTATTGATGTCACATTACTTCTCAGTTCAAAAGTTTGGCTTCAAAGGCTACATTGGCAACTACGTTCGTCCAGTTGGCTTCTTGTTACCAATTAACTTGATCGAAGAGTTTACCAACTTCTTAACGTTATCATTGCGACTTTATGGTAATATCTTTGCCGGTGAAGTTTTAATCGGTTTGCTGATTATGGTTGCTCAAAGTATGGGACTCGTCAGTGCTGTCATTGCTGCACCAATGACAATGATTTGGCAAGGATTCTCAGTCTTTATCGGTGCGATCCAAGCATACGTATTTTCTATATTATCTTGTGTTTATTTCTCACGTAAATTAGAGCGTGAAGAATAATAATATTTAGGAGGAATTATATCAATGAGTAAATATATCGCCGCAGCAATTGCCGCAGGTCTTGCTGCCTTAGCTACTTCTTATGGTAACGCGAAAGTTATTTCTAAGACTGTCGAAGGTATGGCTCGCCAACCAGAAGTTGCTGGTCAATTAAGAAGTACAATGTTCGTCGGTGTCGGTTTAATTGAAGCCGTTCCTATCTTGGCTATCGTCGTTGCCTTCTTAATCCTCTTTGTCTAAGACCGAGAGTATTTTGTATTAACAATCTTAGAAGAAGGGAGCGTTATTCATGGCGAATGGATTAGTCATTGCTGCAGGTGCTAGTTTAGGCGACTCGTTGTTTTTGATTGTCACATTTATCTTACTATTGATCTTAGTTAAGCATTTCGCTTGGGGACCAGTTGTGAAGATGATGGATCAACGTGCTAAAAAGATCTCTGATGATCTTGATGGCGCAGCAACTTCTCGTCAACAAGCAGAAAAAATGGCTGCACAGCGTCAATCAGAATTGAAAAATTCTAAGTCTGAGGCATTGCAAATTGTCAATATGGCCAAGGAAAACGGCGAAAAACGTCGTCAAGAAATTCTGACTGCTGCTCAAAATGATGCTGCTGCCGTTAAGGTAAAAGCACGTGAAGATGCAGAACAAGCGCGTACTGAAGCATTGAATAGCGCACGTAGTGATGTTGCCCAGATTTCTGTAGATATTGCTGAAAAGATGATCGGCAAAGAATTAAATGCAGCAGATCAAAAAGACTTGATTGATTCATATATTAAGGGGTTGACGACTGCTGATGAAACTAGATAATTTTACTGTCGGTAAGCGTTACGCCAAAGCTCTTTTTGAGTATGCGACTGAACAGCATATTTCAGACGATATTTATACTGAATTATTAGCTTTACGACAAGTATTTACTGATAATCCAGATTTAGGCAACATTTTAACTGATTCACGTTTAGATTTAAATGAGAAACGCGATATCTTGGCTGTTTTGAAACCGAACTTTTCGCAAACTTTGCAAGACTTCTTGCAATTAGTTTTTGATTATCGGCGGATGTATGATCTTCAATTCATTATCGATGAATATGAAGTGCTCTACGATAAGGCTAACGGCCGTGTAGAAATGACAGCAACAACTGCAGTACCAATGACTGACGAACAAATTGAAAGTATTGGTGCCGCTTATTTGAAACGTTTCTCAGGTAAAACGGCAACGGTCACTAATGTGGTTAAACCCAGTATCATTGGTGGCGTTGTAATCGATGCACAAGATCGTCGAATTGACGGTAGTGTGAAGACAAAGCTGAATCAGGTTCGTGAGTTATTGGCTCAGCCATTGAAATAAGATAGAAAAGTGAGGTGAATCGGTTGAGCATCAAAGCTGAAGAAATTAGTGCATTAATTAAACAACAATTAGCTAATTACCAAGATCAACTTAAAGTTGATGAAGTCGGCACTGTAACTTACGTTGGTGATGGTATCGCACGTGCACATGGCTTAGATAATGTCATGTCTAGTGAGTTACTAGAATTCTCTAACGGCTCTTATGGTATTGCCCAAAACTTGGAAACTAATGATGTTGGTATTATCGTTTTAGGTCGTTTTGACGATATTCGTGAAGGCGATACAGTTAAACGTACTGGACGAATCATGGAAGTTCCTGTTGGTGAAGAAATGGTTGGTCGTGTTGTCAATCCTTTAGGACAACCCGTTGATGGTTTAGGACCAATCCACACTACTCGTACGCGTCCAATTGAATCCCCAGCACCTGGTGTTATGCAACGCCAGTCAGTTACTCAACCTTTACAAACAGGTTTAAAGGCAATCGATGCCTTAGTACCGATTGGCCGTGGTCAGCGTGAGTTGATCATTGGTGACCGTAAAACAGGTAAGACATCAATTGCAATTGATACAATTCTTAACCAAAAGGGACAAAACACAATTTGTGTCTATGTCGCAATTGGCCAAAAGGAATCAACCGTTCGAACACAGGTTGAAACCTTACGTAAATTTGGTGCTTTAGATTACACCATTGTCGTTGAAGCAGGTCCTAGTGAACCAGCTCCTATGTTATATATTGCCCCTTATGCCGGTTCAGCAATGGGTGAAGATTTCATGTATCGTGGCCAACACGTTTTAATCATCTTTGATGATTTAACTAAACAAGCCGCTGCTTATCGTGAAATATCCTTGCTGCTCCGTCGTCCGCCTGGTCGTGAAGCATATCCTGGTGATGTTTTCTACTTGCATTCACGTTTGCTTGAACGTTCCGCTAAACTAAGTGATGATCTTGGTGGCGGTTCAATGACAGCTATGCCAATTATTGAAACGCAGGCTGGCGATATTTCAGCATATATCCCAACTAACGTTATTTCAATTACAGATGGTCAGATCTTCTTGGAAGCTGATTTGTTCTATTCTGGTACACGTCCAGCCATTGATGCCGGTAACTCGGTTTCTCGTGTTGGTGGTGCCGCTCAGATCAAAGCAATGAAGAAGGTCGCAGGTACATTACGGACTGACTTAGCTTCTTATCGTGAATTGGAATCATTTGCGCAATTTGGTTCTGATTTGGATGAAGCAACGCAGTCTAAGTTAAATCGTGGTCGTCGTACGGTTGAAGTTTTGAAGCAACCATTACACAAACCATTGCCTGTTGAAAAGCAAGTTATTATTCTTTATGCCTTAACAAGAGGTTATTTAGATACAGTACCTGTTGATGACATTGAACGTTATCAAAATGAACTATTTGATTTCTTCGATAGTAGCCACGCTGACTTATTGGAAACAATTCGTACAACTGGTAACTTGCCTGATGAAGATGCTTTAGCAGCAGCTGTTAAAGCTTTCAGTGAAGGCTTTACACCTACTGGCAAGAACTAATCAAATCGTTTCAATCATAAGTTAGCAAGGAGTGGTGAATAATTGGCTGAATCATTAATTGATATTAAGCGGCGAATTGCCTCTACTAAAAACACTGAGCAAATTACCAGTGCGATGCAGATGGTTTCCGGCGCAAAGCTGATCAAACTAGAGCGTAAGTCGCAAAATTATCAAGTTTACGCCCAAAAAATTCGTGAGATCGTCACCCATCTTGCAGCTAACAAAGTTTTGGAACTAGCAGCGATGCGTCAACATGCCCAAAGTAAGACTGGTACAACTGAAGAAGATGTTCTGTCATTGAATAATCTATTAGTTGAACGTCCAGTTAAAAAGACTGGGTATTTGGTTATTACTAGTGATCGTGGGTTAGTCGGTGGCTATAACAGTAACGTCCTGCGTTCTGTAATGGACATCTTAGATGACCATGAAGATCCTAAAGAACATGTTGTAATGGCTATTGGTGGTACGGGTGCTGAATTTTTCAAAACTCGTAACATTCAGTTAGCTTATGAATACCGTGGTGTTAGTGATGTGCCAACGTTTGATGAAGTACGGGAAATTGTTAAAACAATGGTGACAATGTTTGATGATGGTGTTTTTGATGAACTTTATGTTTGCTACAACCACCATGTCAATTCATTATCATCAGCTTTCCGCGCTGAAAAAATGTTGCCAATCACTGATTTAGATACTGATCAGGTTCAACATTCAGAAGCAACTGAATATTTGGCCGATCCGTCTGTTGATGAAGCCTTAAATGCAATCTTACCGCAATATGCAGAAAGTTTGATTTTTGGTGCGATCATGGATGCTAAAACTGCTGAACACGCTTCGTCAATGACTGCAATGAAGAGTGCAACGGATAATGCCAATGGCATGATTCGTGATCTTTCCATTAAGTTAAACCGAGCACGTCAGGCACAAATTACAACAGAAATCACCGAAATTGTTGGTGGCGCTGCTGCTCTAGAATGATAAATTTTTAAAGATGGGAGGAATTAAGACGCATGAGTGTTGGTCATATTGTTCAAGTTATCGGACCAGTTGTGGACGTTGAGTTCCCACTAGACGAAAGCTTGCCTGACATTAATACAGCATTAACAGTGACGAAGTCTGATAATACGACAATTGTTCTTGAAGTTGCGCTTGAACTTGGCGATGGCGTAATGCGAACAATTGCCATGGAATCAACTGATGGCTTGCAACGTGGCACTGAAGTTAAAGATTCAGGCGGTCCAATTTCTGTACCAGTTGGTAAAGAAACCTTGGGTCGAGTCTTTAACGTTTTAGGTGATACGATTGATGCAGGACCTAAATTCCCAGCTGATTTTCCACGCGAAGGCATTCATAAGCCTGCGCCTAAATTCCAAGATTTAAGTACAAGTTCAGAAATTTTGGAAACTGGTATCAAAGTTATCGACTTACTTGAACCATATATTCGTGGTGGTAAAGTCGGATTATTCGGTGGTGCCGGTGTTGGTAAAACCGTTTTGATCCAGGAATTAATTCATAATATTGCCGAAGAACATGGTGGTATTTCTGTCTTCACTGGTGTCGGTGAACGTACTCGTGAAGGTAACGACCTTTACTTCGAAATGAAAGAATCAGGCGTTTTGGAAAAAACAGCCATGGTTTTCGGTCAGATGAATGAGCCGCCTGGTGCTCGTATGCGGGTTGCTTTAACTGGTTTGACTATTGCGGAATACTTCCGTGATGTTGAAGGTCAAGATGTATTGTTATTCATTGACAACATCTTCCGTTTCACTCAGGCCGGTTCTGAAGTATCTGCATTGTTAGGTCGGATGCCATCAGCCGTTGGTTACCAACCAACCTTGGCTACAGAAATGGGTCAATTGCAAGAGCGAATCACTTCAACTAAGAAGGGGTCTGTTACTTCAATTCAAGCCATCTATGTACCAGCCGATGACTATACCGATCCTGCGCCAGCAACAACATTTGCTCACTTGGATGCGACAACTAACCTTGATCGTAAAATCGTTGAGCAAGGTATTTATCCTGCCGTTGATCCTTTGGCAAGTTCTTCAAGTGCCTTGGATCCAGAAATTGTTGGTCAGGAACATTATCAAGTTGCAACAGAAGTTCAACATGTTTTACAACGTTATCGTGAATTGCAAGATATTATTTCTATCTTAGGTATGGATGAATTATCTGATGACGAGAAGGTCTTAGTAGCCCGTGCTCGTAAGATTCAATTCTTCTTATCACAAAACTTCTTCGTTGCCGAAGCCTTTACTGGTCAACCTGGTTCTTATGTACCAGTTGAAGATACAGTTGCTGGTTTCAGAGCAATCTTAGATGGTGAATATGATGACATGCCTGAAGATGCTTTCCGTAGTGTTGGTAAGATTGAAGAGGCTGTTGCTAAAGCTGAAAAGATGGGTTACCATCATCAAAGCAAATAGGGAGGCATGAGTGATGGCGGAAAATACCAAAAATGTAGTGACCGTTAATATCGTAACGCCCGATGGTGTTGTTTACGACCATCATGCTAACTTACTTGTGGCGTGTGCAATTGATGGCGATTTAGGTATTATGGCTAACCATGAACCGATTATCGCACCTTTAAAGATTGGTGAAGTACGTGTTAAGCGGACTGATGATCCTAATCACGAAGACGCAATTGCCGTGAATGGCGGTTTCTTGGAAGTTAACAACAATATTGCGTCAATTGTTGCCGATAGTGCAGAACGTGCGCGTAATATTGATGTGACTCGTGCTGAGCAAGCGCGTGAGCGTGCTCAACAGAAGATCAAGGCTGCTGAGACCAAACATGATACTGATGAAATTGCTCGTGCACAAATTGCTTTGAACCGTGCAATCAATCGGATTAATGTTTCTAAACATCGAGGATAATAGCAACTCAAAAAAGATGGGCGATTTTCGCTCATCTTTTTTTGTGTTTAATAATCTTTACACTTTTAAATTTCATTATTTTTTTGCTAAAAAGTCAGGTTGACGGTAAAATAAGGTCTAGATATGGTAGACTTAACATTAAAATACTTTCGGAGGCATGTGCATGAACTCTGTTAATTTACAGGCACTGTTTACAATTCTAAGCCATTTATTCTTTGTTTACTTAGCTTATTCTGCCTTGTCCGTCGTTCGTTTTGATGTTTTTTTCCATAGTCATCAAGAAAATAAGACGCGGATATTAAAGTTATTTCTAGCCATTGCGTTAGGTTATACGGTTAGTTCGTTCTTATTAGCTGTCATTACGAGTTTACAAAACGTTTTGTTTAGTTATTGATAAAGGGGTCCAGAATGGAAGAAATTATTATTAATGGCGGTCATCGTTTGACCGGTTCTGTCAGAATCGATGGTGCTAAGAATGCTGTTTTGCCGATTATGGCAGCGGCTTTATTGGCAGGTGAGGGTGTCAACCAAATCGAAAACGTACCACTGTTAGCTGATGTTTTAACAATGCGTTTAGTTTTAGAGGCGTTAAATGTTCATACTGAATTTGATAAACGCGATCGGGTTTTAATGATTGATGCAACAGGCCGACTTTCTGAAGAAGCACCTTTTGAGCTGGTTTCAAAAATGCGTGCCTCAATTGTAGTTTTAGGACCGTTATTAGCACGTTTAGGCAAGGCCAAAGTGGCAATGCCAGGCGGCTGTGCAATTGGCTCACGCCCAATTGATTTACACTTAAAAGGATTACGCCAATTAGGTGCTAAAATTACGCAGAATAACGGTTTTATTGAAGCTGAGGCTAGTAAATTAATCGGCGCACCGATTTATTTGGACTTTCCTAGTGTTGGTGCAACTGAAAATATTATGATGGCTGCTGTATTGGCAGAAGGCACTACTTATATTGATAATGCTGCTCGTGAACCAGAAATTGTTGATTTAGCTATTTTCTTGACGAGTATGGGTGCTAAGATTACCGGTGCGGGAACAGAAACCATTAAAATTGTTGGTGTCTCTAAATTAAATGGTACAATTCATCCAGTCGTTCAAGATCGTATCGAAGCTGGTACTTTCATGGTAGCAGCTGCAATCACGCAAGGTAACGTCTTGATTAAAGATGCGATTGCCGCTCATAATCGGCCTTTAATCTCTAAGTTATTAGAAATGGGCGTTACGATTGATGAGTTACCAGAAGGTATTCGGGTTGTTGGGCCAGAGAAGTTACAACCAGTTAATGTGAAAACGATGCCCCATCCTGGATTCCCAACTGATATGCAACCTCAAATGACGATTGCACAACTGATGGCGGATGGGACAAGCTTGATGAATGAAACGGTCTTTGAGAATCGGTTTATGCATGTCAACGAGTTACGCCGGATGAACGCGCAAATCGAGATTGAAGGTAATACAGTCTTGTTGCATGGACCAGCAGAATTAAATGGTGCGCCTGTTGAAGCAACTGACTTGCGCGCGGCGGCTGCCTTAGTGCTGGCTGGTCTAGTTGCCGATGGTGAAACACGAGTTAGCAAATTAAACTATTTAGATCGTGGTTATTATTTATTACATCAGAAGTTAAGTCAGCTTGGCGCAGATATTCGGCGCAGTGACGTGGCTGAAGATGGTGCTGAGCGGCCTATTTTAAACGTCGTTGGTAATAATGTTTCCGCACAAAATTAATGTGTGAATAGTCGGAGTGATAAAATGAGATTTAAATTTAGTGGTTCATATGCAGGCTCAGCTTTAAAAAAAATAGGCTGGCTGATTATTGCGATGGTTGTTGCCTTATTAATTGGCGCAATGATTGGCTATTCGGTTTCCGGCGCAGGTAATCCGCTAACCGTTTTTGCACCAAAAACTTGGGAGCATATTTTGGATTTCTTGCGTTAGAGGCGAAGTGAATGCAGAAATTTTTCGTTTGGTTGATTCGTGGCTATCAGAAATATATTTCGCCCTTATCACGCCCACATTGTCGCTACTATCCAACTTGTTCGAATTATATGCTACAAGCTATTGAGAAACATGGACCACTAGCTGGTATAACGATGGGAACGGCGCGGATTTTACGTTGTAATCCATTTGTGCGTGGTGGTTTTGATCCTGTTCCTGAGCATTTCACAATTTTTCGTAATCCACATCCAGAGCGTTATGAAGATGAGATTATCGCAGCAAAGTTTCACCCAGATAAAGTAAAAAGTAAGGAGTAATACATGGCAAAGCAATTAGATCCAATTCAAGTAAAACTCGTCGACCAAGACGAAGGACATTGGGAATTACAAACAACTAAAGGTCAAATGATTGGCCGCATTGTTGCTGAAAACAAGCGCTTTTTGAGTTATTTTGGTGCCGACAATGGCAATCCTGGCCGTCATAAGACGCTTAGTGAAGCAACTCAAAGTTTGTTGATGACATATAATTTACACCAACACTAATCATGATGTTGCCTAATTTAGGCTTATCGTTTTTTAAATTGAATGATCAAAGGTAGGTTAGTAATGCCAGCTAAAAAACATTCGTGGAGTGGAAATACCGATCGCGTTGATTATGGTATTCTTTTATCGATCTTAATATTAGCTATTTTTAGTATTATGTCGATTTATGTGGCAACGGTTCATGACACTAGTCCAACTAGTACACCACTACGAGCAGTTGTGATGCAGCTAGCCTGGTATGCCGTTGGTGGTATTGCCGTGATTATTATCATGCAATTCGATGTCGCCCAGCTATGGAAAATTGCACCATATGCTTATGGACTGGGTATTATCTTGTTAGTTCTGGTGCTGTTTAAATATGACCGTCAACGGGCAATCGCTAACGGTGCTAAAAGTTGGTTTGCGATTGGTAGTTTTACCTTTCAACCTTCAGAAGTGATGAAACCAGCCTTTATTATTATGTTAGGGCGCGTCGTGACGCAACATAATGCCAAATTTGAACACACAATTCGTAATGATTTTATTTTATTGGGTAAAATGTTAATTTGGACATTACCTGTATTAGTTCTTTTAAAATTACAAAATGATTTTGGGACCATGTTAGTTTTCTTAGCGATCTTTAGTGGCGTGGTTTTGGTTTCTGGTATTAGTTGGAAGATATTAGCGCCAGCAATTATCGGTGTTGCTTTAATTGGTGGTCTCGCCATCTTATTAGTGACAACTTCTTGGGGCCGAAGCTTACTAGGATTAGTTGGTTTTCATGCCTATCAATTTGATCGGATTAACAACTGGCTTAATCCGTCACAAGATACTAGTAACAGTGGCTATCAATTGTGGCAAAGTATGAAGGCTATTGGTTCAGGTCGTATGACTGGCCGCGGCTTTAACGTTTCTAAAGTTTATGTTCCGGTTCGCGAGTCAGATATGATTTTCTCAGTCATTGGCGAGAATTTCGGTTTCATTGGTGGTTGTTTCTTAATCCTGGTTTATTTCATGTTAATTTATCAAATGATTAAGGTGACTTTTGACACTAAAAATGAATTTTATGCTTATGTATCAACTGGTGTTATTATGATGATCTTGTTCCACGTTTTTGAAAATATCGGAATGAGTATTGGTCTGTTACCACTGACTGGTATTCCGTTACCGTTTGTTTCACAGGGTGGTTCGGCGTTATTAGGTAATATGATTGGTATTGGGTTAATTATGTCCATGCGCTATCATTACAATAGCTATATGTACAGCAGAGTTAATCATCGTTAAATAAAAAGAGTCATAACGAAATTTATTTCGTTATGACTCTTTTTAATTTGGCTTGTTGGCGCTTAGATTCTTTTATTAATTAGCACGAATTATTGAGAATTTTCTTGGTAAATAAATTTTAGATAATAATCATTCTAATTAACGACTGACGGTTGCAATTGATTTTAGCCAGTAATAGAATTAGGTGGTTATATAAAATAGTTATATTTTAAACTGAATGGTGAGGTAAATTAATGGCAAACTTAACAATTAAAAATCTTCACGTGCGTGTTGATGATGAAAGTGAGCACAAAGAAATCCTCAAGGGTGTGAACTTATCAATGAATACTAATGAAGTTCATGCGATTATGGGTCCAAACGGGACTGGTAAGTCGACTCTTTCTGAAACAATTATGGGGAATCCCCGTTACACCATTACTGAAGGCGACATTATTTTAAATGGTGAAAGTTTATTAGGCAAACCCGTTGATGAACGCGCTCGTGCCGGACTCTTTTTAGGTATGCAATATCCTGCCGAAATCATGGGCGTTACCAATGCTGAATTTATGCGTTCAGCTATTAATGCGCGTCGTCCTGAAGATGATCCAATTTCAGTACGGACTTTTATTAAGGAATTAGACAAGAACCTTGAATTGTTAGACATGAATGAAAAAATGGCAGAACGTTATTTAAACCAAGGATTCTCTGGTGGTGAAAAGAAGCGTAACGAGATTTTACAGTTATTGATGATCAAGCCAACTTTCGCTATTCTTGATGAAATTGATTCTGGTTTAGATATTGATGCCATGAAGGTTGTGGCTAAGGGTGTTAATTCCATGCGTGGTGCTGATTTTGGTGCCTTAATTATTACCCATTATGAACGTTTGCTGGATTATATTACCCCTGACGTTGTTCACGTGATGATGGGTGGTAAAGTTGTTAAATCTGGTGATGCTAGCTTAGCAACGAAGCTAGAAGAAGAAGGCTATGCTGGATTACGTGATGAATTAGGCCTTGATGTTAAATTAACGGATGAAGATTAGGGGTGAGTTCTGTGAAAAAACAGCCTTTTACAACTGAAGCTAACTTACAAGCTTTCAGTCAAGCTCATCACGAAACTGCCGCAATGTCTGCTATTCGAACGACTGCTTTTCAACAATATTTAGATCTACCATTAGCAGAGTTCCCGAAGATTAACTATCGTCGTTGGCCATTGTACGAAGGGCAACCCTTTATTGAAAATCAGGCATCAAACGGTCAACACGAGTCAGTTACGGCAATGATTGATCAGCAGGGTGTCCAACCAGCAACGATCCAATTATCTCAAGAGGCTCAAGCAGCTGGCGTTGTTGCACTAGACTTTTTTAAAGCTCAAACGCAATATCCAAAATTATTTGCCAAGTATTATATGACTTTAGCTTTAAAAACAGATGCTCATCGTTTAGCAGCCTATCATGCAGCCGCAGTTAATAGTGGTGTGTTGATCTATATTCCCAAAAATGTGAAATTGACCGAACCACTTACTTTGAATTTTCAGCAAGACACAACCACTGGACAAACTTATGTCCATCATGTTTTATTAGTTGCCGGTGAGAACAGTGACGTGACGATTCTTGAGAGTCGGCAATCAGATCATAAACAAGCAATTAGCGCTAATATTGTTGAAGAAATGATTCTTGAAAGAGACGCTCATGTTCACTTCACGGCCATTGACCGAATGCAAACCGTTGCTTATTTGGCAAGACGGGCTTATTTAATGAAAAATGCGCGCTTGGATTGGGCGTTAGGTCTGATGAACGACGGCGATATTTTAGCTGACTTTAACACAGATTTAATTGGTGAAGGGAGTCACGCAGAATTTAAAGCTGTTGCCATTGCGACTGGTAGTCAGTTACAAGGTGTAACCACTCGCATTACCAATTATGGTCAACATACTGAAGGTAATATTTTGCAACACGGGGTTATTTTGTCAGATGCCACTTTAATTTTTAATGGCATTGGGCATATCGTTCGTGGTGCTCGAGATTCAGATGCGCAACAAGAAAATCGTGTCTTGATGTTATCACGAACAGCTCGTGGAGACGCCAATCCGATTCTCTTGATTGATGAAAATGATGTCCGGGCTGGGCATGCGGCTTCAGTTGGTCGTGTTGATCAAGCACAAATGTATTATTTAATGAGCCGCGGTCTGTCTAAAGATGTGGCAGAACGTTTGGTTATTCGTGGTTTTCTAGGTTCTGTTTTGGCTGAAATTCCTTCAACTGAAGCACGTGATGCCTTAAAGGACACCATTGAAAGGAAGTTAATTGATGGTCAAAAACATCGCGACAGCGCGGAATGATTTTCCCATTCTTAATCAACAAATTAACGGTGAGCCCTTAACTTATTTAGATAACGCGGCCACTACCCAGAAACCTCAAGCTGTAATTGACGCTTTAACACACTATTACGAAACAAATAACGCTAATATTCATCGTGGTGTTTATACCTTGGCAGAGCGTGCTACTGAGGCTTATGAAGGTGTACGTCAGCAAGTGGCTAACTTTATCAATGCCCAAACTGATGAAGTTATTTTTACTCGCGGAACAACCACAAGTTTAAATTGGGTTGCCTTAGGTTTTGCTCGTCAGCTACTACAACCCAATGATGAAATTATTATCACTGTGATGGAGCATCACAGTAACTTAGTGCCATGGCAACAAGTGGCGCTACAAACTGGTGCGAAATTACGTTATATCGAAATTGACGAACATGGTGAATTAGATTTAGCACAGTATGGTGAACTTTTAAATCCTAAAACTAAATTTGTGGCGTTTACGCATGTTTCTAATGTTTTAGGAACAATTAATCCAGTTAAGCAAATGACTAAAATGGCGCATGACATTGGCGCCTATGTTGTGATTGATGGTGCTCAAGCGGTGGGTCATTTTAGTGTAGATATGACAGATTTAGATTGTGACTTCTATGCTTTTTCTGGACATAAGGTCTATGGCCCCACAGGTATTGGTGTTCTCTATGGTAAGCGCGAACTGTTAGCCGAGATGAATCCAGTTGAGTTTGGCGGTGAGATGATTAATCTTGTTGAACGTCAGACGACGGATTTTAAACCCGCTCCAGCAAAATTTGAAGCAGGCACGATGCCAATCGCTCAGGCAATTGGTTTAGGCGCAGCGTTAGATTATCTTACTTCGCTTGGTTGGTCAGCAATTGAAGAACACGAACAGTCATTAGTGACAGCTGCGTATCAGCAATTAAATAAGATTGACGGACTAACGATTTATGGTCCCACAGCAGGTCCAACCCGGTCAGCTTTAATTACCTTTAATTTAAATGGTGTCCATCCTCATGATGTGGCAACTGTTTTGGATACGCAAGGTGTTGCGGTTCGCGCTGGTCATCATTGTGCCCAACCATTAATGCAGACGTTAGGTGTTTCTGCCACCACTCGTGCTAGCTTTGGCTTGTATAATAATTTAGCTGATGTTGAGCGTTTGATTGCAGCACTTGTTGAAACAAAGGAGTTTTTCCAAGTATGAATTTAGGAAATTTAAGTGATCTTTACCGACAATTAATTTTAGACCATGCTCAACATCCACACCATCACGGTGAATTAGCCAGTGCCGATCAAACCGTCACGTTAAATAATCCCACTTGTGGTGATGTGATTAAATTGCAGGTGGAACTAAAAGATAATCAAGTTGCTGATCTGGCATTTAGTGGCGATGGCTGTTCAATTTCTCAAGCATCAGCGAGTATGATGACGGACTTAGTTAAAGGACAGTCCATTCCAGAAGTACAACACGAAATTGCGACATTTTTAGAGATGCTAATGGGCAATAATGATGCCGACGAAGATGTTGATGCATTAGGAGATGCAGCTGTTTTGGCAACAGTTGTTAAATTCCCTGCCCGAATTAAATGCGCCACTTTAGCCTGGAAAGCCTTAGAACAAGCAATTGGGGAGGCCAATAATCATGAGTGAAGCTAAAACAAAAAATACTAAAAATAACGAAGAATTAGAAAATACCGTCCCTGATCTTGGTGAAGACTACGATTATGGTTTCAGCGATGATGTTCAACCGATTTATTCCACAGGTCGTGGCCTAACAGAAGCAACGGTTCGAGAAATTTCAGCAGAAAAAGATGAACCAGAGTGGATGTTAAATTATCGCCTTAGAGCTTATCGCACTTACCAAAAAATGCCCATGCCCGATTTTGGTCCGGATTTGTCTGACTTAGATTTAGATCATATGTTGTATTATCAAAAGGCAACCGACCGTCAGTATCGAGATTGGGAAGATGTGCCTGATACGATAAAAAATACTTTTGACCGACTTGGCGTACCAGAAGCAGAACGGAAATATTTGGCTGGCTCCTCCGCTCAATATGAATCAGAAGTTGTCTATCACAATATGCGTGAAGAATTTGAAAAATTAGGCATTGTCTTCATGAGTACTGACCAAGCACTTAAAGAATACCCAGAGATTGTTAAAAGGTATTTCGGAACCTTGGTTCATATGAATGACAATAAATTTGCAGCACTGAACTCGGCTGTTTGGTCTGGTGGCACGTTTATTTATGTTCCTAAAGGTGTTAAAACGGATATTCCGATTCAATCTTATTTCCGGATCAATGCCGAAAATTCTGGTCAGTTTGAACGCACGTTGATTATCGTCGACAAAGATGCCAGCGTAAATTATGTTGAGGGTTGTACGGCACCTAATTACTCATCAGATAGTTTACATGCGGCAGTTGTGGAAGTCTTCGTCGAGGATGACGCTTATTGCCGTTATACGACGATTCAAAACTGGTCGAAGAATGTTTATAGTCTAGAGACTAAACGCGCTCAGGCGATGAAAAATGCCACAATGGAGTGGGTCGATGGTAATCTTGGTTCTAAAACAACCATGAAATATCCTAGTGTTTATTTAGATGGTGAAGGCGCTCGGGGAACAATGTTATCGATTGCCGTTGCTGGTGAGGGCGTTATTCAGGATAATGGTGCGCGGATGATTCATGCAGCGCCTAATACTTCAAGTTCCATTGTTTCTAAGTCTATTTCTAAGGATGGTGGCGCAGTTAACTATCGGGGGACTGTTCGCTTTGACCGCGATAGTGATGGTTCGTTTGCACACGTTGAATGCGACACAATTCTAATGGATGAACGTTCAACTTCAGATACAGTGCCATTTAATGAGATTTTGAATGGTAACGTGGCGATGGAACATGAAGCTAAAGTTTCCAAGATTTCTGAAGAACAACTTTATTATTTAATGAGTCGCGGTATTCCGGAAGCCAAAGCGACAGAAATGATTATTATGGGCTTCGTTGAACCCTTTACTAAAGAATTACCAATGGAGTATGCCGTTGAATTAAATCGTTTGATTGCCTACGAAATGGAAGGTTCGGTTGGTTAAAACTAAAAAAGCGCAATGCTTAACTGCATTGTGCTTTTTTTAGTGGGCTATTAATGGGTATTTAATATTAAGTAGACAAGATAAATGAATAATAACCAAATACCTTCCTTACGACTGATAACTTTAATTTTTGAATTGTAAATAAAAATTGCCAAGGTGATTAAAGTTAATAACATAATTGGGAAAATTTGGTTGAAGTAAACAGCTGGTACTGGCATACCACCAGGATTAATCGCAATTGACAGTCCTAAAACCAGTAAAAGGTTTAAAATATTAGCGCCTAACACATTACCAACCGCTAGTGCACCATAGCCTTTTTTAGCTGCGGAAAAAATAGTGGTCAGTTCTGGCAAACTTGTTCCTAAAGCAACAATGGTAGCACCAATAATTGTTTCCGGGACGCCAAGTAAACGGGCGCCTGTTTTAACGGAACCAACCAAAGTTGAAGCGAAAAAGGCGACTAATAAGGCAGCCAGAAAAATTAACAGAATAGGTTTAATTAAAGATTGGTGAGGTCTAGCAGTTTCCGTTGAAATTTTAGTGGTGGATTTACTTTTACGAAAAGAAATCATTAGATAAACAGGCAATGCAAGTAGAAAAATCCAACCGATAATGTTGGGAATATTACCAGCTGCCATCGGGAATTTAGTCGGTATTTGATTAAAACTAGCAAGGATGAGTAATAATGAAAAGCCAAAGAAAATTGAAAAGTTTTTGGCGACACTTTGGGCCACTGGTAATAAGCCGGCTAGCGCACCAACACCTAACACTAACGTCATATTAGTAACGATTGAACCGACAGCATTACCTAAAGCGAGTTCGGCGGAACCGTTAACGATGGAAGTAATGGAGGTAGCTACTTCTGGTAAAGTTATACCCAGAGATACAATAGTGGCGCCGATAATTAATTCTGGGATACCAATTGCTTCAGCAATCTTAACAGCGTTTTCAACTAATAGGTCTGCTGATTTAGTCAGACCAATTAAGGACACAATGAAGATTAAAATTAGTAAAAATAGCGGTAATTGTGTAAATAAAGTTTCCATAATATCTCCAATCATACAAAAAAGCGCACGCGACAAGTTGTTTTCTCCGCCCTCGAGAAAACTAAACCTTGAAGCATACGCTCAACCGTTTTAAGAATTAAATTAATTAAAACACTTACTAAGTGTATCAAAAATACAATTTTAATTCAATTGAGATCGTTTTAGTCGGTTAGATTAGCAATGAATGATAGAATATGACAAGCTCTCATTAGGTATTAAAAAAAGGAATGAAATAATGACAGAACAGCAGCAAGCAACACCTCATGCGGCACTACTCGCGATTGATGATCCCCCATTACTTGAACACGTTTCAAGATGCTGAAGATGAAGCAGAATGGTGGCGGCTTAGCGAACAATTCATCCAACGCGATATTAAACGTTTCTTACCAGCAGAATTTAACCCTCAAGATCCAGAAATTTGGCGATTTATTCGCATTAATTTAGGACAGTTCTTTGAAGACTAATAAAAAAGCGGCGAACAAATTTTGTTCGTCGCTTTTTTGCTGTAATTGGCGCTAAACACTGCGCTTTCGGAAGCTAAAGTAAGCAATAACGGTAAAAATAACGGTATAAATTAAGGCACCAGCAACCATCGTCGAGATGCTTAGCATAGTGACTTTGCTCATATCTGGTGAATTAATCTGTGCTTGGACCAAGAGCATTGTTAAAGGATTCCACTTAAGCCATTCCCAACGACCAATTAATAAAATCAGTAAGCTTGAAGCAATTTGGACGATGAAGTAACCAACAAAACCACTAACAATGGCAGCAGCATTGGTTTTAAACCAAGTCGCTAATAACAAGACAAAACTAAGCAGCAATAAGGTAACCAACCAGTTACCACCCATGGATAAGAAATACTGTTGAATAAATGTTTGATGACCAAAAGGCGCTTGCCAATGAAAATCTGGTTTTAAAATGAAAGTTAGAATAAAAGTCATTAAGGTTGCCACGACTTGTAAAACCAAGAATTGAAGCAGGAGCACAATAATTTTGCTGATAAAAATTTGGCTACGATAATATTGACGATAGAGCAGTTGTTTAATCGTCCCATATTGAAATTCCATTGAAATAATCGTTGCAGTGCTGGCAATCATAATAAAAATAATTAAAGCACCGCCAATATAATTACTGGCGATCAATGAATCAATAGAAAGAATTTCGGGATTAAACTTACCAATAATGGCAAAGCCAATTTGGGTCAGCACCATAAAGGCGAGAGCTAACCAAGTTCCGCGTTTATGAACCAATTTATATAATTCTTGTTTAATGAGTGTGCCCATGTTATTTAGCCTCCTTATCAGCATTAACCATGTCTAAGAATGATTCTTCTAAGTCATGTTGAACTTTATTAACATCAACAATACTAATATTAGCCGCAATTAATAAACGCAAAACTTCATCAAGTGAGTTAAGGCGTTCTTGGGCAATCATAATCGCTTGATTTGGTAATAAGTTAATCCCCGCATTGGTTAAAACTTCCTTAGCTTGGGTATCTTTATTAGTGCGAATGATATAAGACGTACCATCTGATTGAACTAATTCGTTCATACTACTTTGGCGCACAATTTGACCGTGATCTAAAATTAAAATATCATCGGCTAATTTTTCTAATTCACTAAGAATATGACTAGAGATTAAAAAGCTCGTTCCTTCGTCGGCTAATTGACGAATATAGTCCCGTAAGTTTTTAACAGCTTGCGGATCTAAGCCATTCATCGGTTCATCTAAAATAACCAAGCGGGGATGATTAACCAATGCTTGGGCAATTCCTAATTTTTGCTTCATACCTAACGAATATTGTTTAGCTCGTTGATTAATATATCGTTGCATGCCTAAGGCGTTCACAACTTGCTCAATATTGGCCTGACGATTCTTAGGATTAGCGAATAATTGGAGATGTTGTTTCCCAGTGAGGAAAGGATAAATACCTGGGTATTCAATCAAGGCCCCAACTTGGGCTAATTCTTGATGACTTGTAATAGAAACCGAATCATCTGCGATCGTAATTTTGCCACCATCTGTTGGAATTAATCCAAGAATTGACTTCATGATCGTACTTTTACCAGCGCCATTTGGTCCGACTAGCCCGACAATATGACCAGTCGCAACGGAAAAACTAACACCATGTAACACTTGTTGCTTACCAAACGATTTATCTAAATCGACAACGTTAAGTAAATCTGCCATAACGAAACTCCCTTAATATGTATTTGAAACTATGGTTACTAGCATAACGATAATCGATATTGAATGCAATCGGGCGTATGTCTGATTCAGAAGCGTCTTTTTTAGCCATAAAAATAACTTAGAACAATTTTTATTGTTCTAAGTTATTTTAAGTTGATTTAATGGTTGTCGCCTAAAATAGAATTAGTTGCTTGAGCGATCTGCTCAATTAAAGTAATGCCAGCAGCTTCACTAGCATTTTGATTTGTTAAAATTGCTACCGTGTAATCGACTTTTTCAGTTTGAATTGCCGAGATGTGACCAATACTATTAACAATCCAAGAACCGTCACTTTCATCTAACCAACCATTTTTTACTTGATATCCAGATGAACCTGCCGAAACACCCCAGTCTTGGCTCGCGTCAACGTTACTCATTAATTGTTGCGCATAAGTACGGGCCTCTTGATCAAGATAATGTTGATCATTGTAGTAAATCGCGTTTAAAAGTTTTAACTGATCAAGTGCCGTGGTCGTTGTTTCACCCCAGGCCTCTTGGTTGGCGGTTGTGTTGGTCATTTTTAAAGCATTAAAGACAGACTGAGTAGCGGTATAGCTACCTAAGCGTTGACTTAATAAGTAAGTTGTACTGGTATTATCGCTAAGTGTGATCATTTTTTGCGCGTAATCTTTATCAGCAGCGCTTAGTGTCAGTTTACCTTGCATATTTTGTTTTAATAAAGCACTTAGTACACTGACTTTAACAATACTAGCGGTAGGCATAGCTGTTGTTTCGGCAATATTAGCCAAATGATAAGTTTGGTGAGTTTGCTGATTGTATACAGCAATTTCAACGTGACTATTGGTCTGGTTCAAGATTTTTTGCCAAGCATTTTGCAGTTGGGAGGCAATTTTTTCTGGATTTGGGGTAGTTGGTACTTTTTTAGTTGCAGTTGTTTGATGTGACTGACTGGTGTTTGAAGAAGTAGACGAATTGGTAACTTTAGTTTGACTGGCTGAAATTGGGGTTAACGTCATCGCTTGCGGCGTCGCACCATTAACGTTGTTAGTGCTACTCAATAATGTAAAAGCTGAAGTTAAGAAGATAACAGTGACCATGGCCCAACTTAATTGGATCCGAGTTTGCCGCTTGAACGAATTGAAGAAAGCCAAGCAGTTCTGATATAGAATTTGATAACCAAAACTGAAAAGCGCTGCACAAATAGTCGCAGCAATTAAACTGGTACTAAGTTTTAAATGAGCGGCAAAGATTAAGTAAGCGGGCCAGAGTGCTAGATAAAATAAATAACTCGAATAGATATATTTTTCAGGTGCTTCGGTATCTTGTTGACTGCGAAAAATTTTAATTCCGCGAATAACTAACACGCTTAAAGCACAACCCAGTAGATTGATTAATAAAAATTGCCAATAATGATTAATCGTGAAGTAGCGACTAATTAACAACAAGCCGACGCTGCTTCCTAGGAGCAAAAGTAGGGTTTGTTTTTTGGTAGCTGTTTGAGCAATAGTTTCGAAATGATGAGGCACGTGTTGCCAACCATAAAGGCTGCCGAGCATACTGCCAATTGATAAAGGCAAGAGGTAGGTTAAACTTGAAAAGTAAAGTTGCGCATAACCTATTTGATTAAAGACATCGCTAATTAGCACAATTAAACCGACCACTGCACCGCTCAAACCTATTAAATAAGTGATGAAACGCATTTGTTGAAGAGGACGCTGTGAATGACGAATCAACTTCTTAATAATCGTACTAATTAAGAACCAGCCAAGATAGAATTGAGCGATAATTGCGACAAACCAAGTCTGAAAAAAAGCATCGTGAGCATTAATGAAGTGCGTGCGGGTAGCATTGGTTAGCTCAAAGTAATTATTCGAAAAACCAAATGCGGCAATGATTTGCTTTGGTAATTCATTTAATAATTTATGGTCAAACAAAAGTGCTACCGGAATAATTAATAGACTAATGCAGATAATGGGGAGAATAAAATATTTAAAAAGGTTATGAAGTAAATAACCAAGATTAAACTTAGTCGGCTCAAGGGTTTGTTCAATCAAAATAGACGTGATTAAATAACCGCTATAAACTAGAACAAGATCAACTGCAACAATTGAACCAGAAAAGATATTACCTGTCAGAATGTAATTCAACAATAAACCGAGAAAGATAAGGATGCCCCAATCTAGCCGCTGTAACTTCGTCATTATGCCACCACCGTCAATAAGCTTCTAATGATAGTATAAACAATTATTGTGAATATTTCTCAGACATCATGAGCATTTATATTACATTTGTGTAACATATTACTAAAATCATTGATTTATTAGTAGTCATTTATTTAATAAAGTATGGTATTCAGTGGCATTAGAATTGTCGATTAACTTACAGTTATCAGTGGACCTATCAATCATTTAAAATGGTGTTGGTTGCTTGGGCCAATTTTTCAACGAGTGCGATACCAGAACTTTCACTACTGTTTTGATCGGTGAGAATGGCAATGGTGTAATCAGCGTCACGATCAGTTGTCGCAGAAATATGGCCGATACTATTGATAATCCAAGTGCCATCAGTATCGTTTAACCAACCGTTTTTTACTTGATAATTGGTCGCGCCAGCGGAATACCCCAATCTTGGCTGGTATCTACGCTGGCCATTAGATTTTTAGCATAGGTGCGCGAATTCGTTGCTAAATAATGGTTAGCATTATAATAAATTGTATTTAATAATTTAAGCTGGTCAGTTGCAGTGGTAGTCGTGTAGCCCCATGCATCCGCATTGGCTGTTGAATGGGTCATATGTAAATCATCAAAAACGGCTTGAGTTGCCGTATAGCCGCCTAGCCGCTGGCTTAATAAATAAGTTGTGGCGTCATTATCGCTTTCGGCAATCATTTGCTTAGCGTAAGCTTCATCGGTACTCGTTAACGTTAAATCGCCTGTCATGTTTTGCTTTAACAACTCAGTTAAAACACTAACTTTGACAATACTAGCTGTTTTAATGGCGGTTGTGGTGCTAACGTTGGCCAATTGATACGTTTGATTAGTATTTTTGTCGTAAACGGCGATTTCAACGCGACTGTCAGTGGTCGCCATAACTTTTTGCCAAGCTGTTTTTAATTGCGTAGCTTTTTTAGTCGCGGTGGTCGATTTAGTGCTGGTTAATTTGGAAACTGTTGCTTTAATCGTACTTGAAGAGCTGGTGGTGTTACTGGTACTTGTTGCTTGTGTTTGATGATGATAAATGAAGACGGTGAATATCATCATCGTCGTGGTTAAAAATAGTAATCGTTTTTGTCGATGTCGCAAGTGACCTTCATCCCTTTAATCTGTCTTAATCAATGATTAAAAAGATAGCGAACAATTGTGAATAAATCGTAACGATATTGTGACGGCGCTGCAAAAATTAGACGATTTTTTCTAAAACAGTTCAGCGTTTAAATGAATTAGTTCGCTTTTTAATTGAGAATGTTAGCCGTGGCTTGATTTTTCAAGGTGACCTGGTGTATATTAGAAATCATAATCTTACTGGAATTAGTAGCAACAAGTTTTTAGTTCAGAGAGTGGATGTTTAGTGTGAATCCATCTAAAACTATTGTGAACTCGTCCAGCGGATCTTAACTTGAAATGAGTAGAGTCGAGCGTGTGCCAGCGTTAATGGTTTAGAGGGTTTATTCCAAATCTAGGTGGTACCACGGTCGCGCGTCCTATGAGCATATGCTTATAGGGCGCTTTTTAGTTATAAAAAATGGAGGTAGTAACATGACATACAATCACACCGTTGTTGAGAAAAAATGGCAACATCGTTGGCAACAAGATCATGAATTCAAGACAACCGAAGATAAAAATAAGCAGAATTATTATGCCTTAGATATGTTCCCATATCCATCTGGTCAAGGCTTACACGTTGGCCATCCTGAAGGTTATACCGCTACGGATATTACAGCCCGTATGAAACGGTCCCAAGGTTATAATGTCTTACATCCAATGGGTTGGGATGCCTTTGGCTTGCCTGCTGAACAATATGCTTTGCAAACAGGTCATGAGCCTGGTAAGTTTACTGCTGAAAATGTGGCTAACTTTAAACGCCAAATTAATTCTTTGGGCTTCTCTTATGATTGGGATCGAGAAATTAACACGACTGATCCTAATTATTACAAGTGGACTCAATGGATTTTTGAACAAATGTACAAAAAAGGTCTCGCTTATGAAGCAGAAGTTGCAGTTAACTGGAGTCCTGATTTAGGTACCGTTGTGGCCAATGAAGAAGTTATTGACGGCAAGACTGAACGAGGCGGTTTCCCAGTTTATCGTAAGCCAATGCGTCAGTGGATGTTAAAGATTACTGCGTACGCACAACGTTTGATTGATGACTTGGATTTAGTTGACTGGCCAGAAAACATCAAAGAGATGCAACGGAATTGGATTGGTCGTTCTGAAGGTGCAGAAATTAATTTTGACGTTGTTGGGACTGACGGCCAAAAACATAGCTTCCCTGTTTTCACAACGCGTCCTGATACATTGTTTGGTGCTTCATACATCGTCATGGCGCCTGAACATGACTTAGTTGATCAAATCACCACACCTGAACAACAAGCTGCAGTTGCGGCTTATAAAGAAGAAATTAGTCATAAGAGTGATTTGGAACGAACTGATTTAGCTAAGGATAAGACAGGTGTCTTTACTGGCGCTTATGTTATGAATCCAGCTAACGGCGAGAAGTTACCAATCTGGATTTCTGATTACGTTTTAGTTAGCTACGGTACCGGTGCTATCATGGCGGTTCCCGCTCATGACACTCGTGATTACGAATTTGCTCAGAAATTTAACTTGCCAATCAAACCAGTTTTAGCTGGCGGCAATATTGAAAAAGAAGCCTTTACTGGCGATGGCAAACATATCAACTCTGATTTCTTAGACGGTTTGACTAAAGAAGCAGCCATCAACAAGATGATTGAATGGTTAGAAGCAAAACAAATCGGAACTAAGAAAGTAAATTATAAATTACGTGATTGGTTATTTAGCCGTCAACGTTATTGGGGCGAACCAATCCCAGTAATCCATTGGGAAGATGGCGAAACGACGTTAGTTCCTGAAGATCAATTACCATTGCGCTTACCAAAGACTGATGATATTAAACCTTCAGGTACTGGTGAGAGTCCACTAGCTAACTTGACTGATTGGGTTAATGTTGTGGATGAAAATGGTCGCAAAGGTCGCCGTGAGACGAACACAATGCCACAATGGGCTGGTTCATCATGGTACTACTTACGTTTCATTGATCCTCATAATTCTGAAAAAATAGCTGACCTTGATAAATTGAAAGACTGGTTACCAGTTGATCTTTATATTGGTGGTGCTGAACATGCAACCTTGCACTTATTGTATGCTCGTTTCTGGCACAAATTCCTTTATGATTTAGGTGTTGTGCCTACACCGGAACCATTCCAAAAATTATACAATCAAGGGATGATTTTAGGTAACAACCACGAAAAGATGTCGAAATCTAAAGGCAACGTGGTTAACCCTGATGAAGTAGTTGAACAATATGGTGCTGATACATTGCGTGTTTACGAAATGTTCATGGGACCTTTGGATGCTTCAATTGCTTGGAGTGAGGATGGCTTAGCTGGTTCTCGTCGTTTCTTAGATCGGGTTTGGCGTTTATTTATCGATGATGAAGATCAATTGCGTGATCGCATTACGACCGTTAATGATCATCGTCTTGATAAGATTTATAACCAAACAGTTAAGAAAGTGACCGATGATTTTGAAGCCTTGCATTTCAATACTGGTATTTCTCAATTAATGGTCTTTGTGAACGAAGCTTATAAAGTTGACGCTTTACCAGTTGAGTATGTTGAAGGGTTCGTGAAGTTATTAGCACCAATTGCACCACATATGATGGCTGAAATTTGGGAAAAATTAGGTCATGCTGAAACCTTAACTTATGCTGCTTGGCCAACTTACGATGAGAAATTCTTAGTTGATGATACCGTTGAAGTTATTGTGCAAGTTAATGGTAAATTACGTGCTAAGTTGCAAGTCGCTAAAGATATTGATAAAGACACGTTACAAGATTTAGCTTTAAATGATGAAAATGTCTTGAAATTTACAGAAGGCAAGAACATTGTCAAAGTCATTGTCGTTCCCGGCAAGATTGTTAACATTGTTGTGAAGTAAAACTACTCAAAAAGCGCCAACGTTTGCTTAAAAAAGCGACGTTGACGCTTTTTTTGTGTCTACGATATTACACATTGCCGTGGTGAAAAATAAATACTAATCGCTGGAACGTAGTGGGCGCCGCTTGAAACCAATTTTTTCAAAATTGTTTCCAAGACGGGCCTTCTTGTAGTCGATAAATCGTCAACAAGAAGTTCACTACTGAGCGATATTTATTTTTCACCACTCAACAAGTAATTAGATCACACTATAACTTATTTGCCAGTGCCGGAGGGAAATCGCAGTCAGCAGCGGAATTGTTGTTAGTAATTTATTACTTACAACAAAGTTTGTGTTTGAGACGATTTAATTTTTAATCGGCTCAAACCAATACTCGCAGCGTTCCACCAGCGTATTTCCCGAAGGCACGAAGAAATTGCTAAGGCGGTTATAGTATTACGACAATCGATTTAAATTCAGTTTACAGTTCAACATGTTTAAAACATGCTTAAATATGCATACTGAACGTTTTATTCACTTGCTATTTAGGTTACAATGTAGATTATCCGTATTTCAAAACAACTTAACGCACCAATCAAAGGAGTAATCACTTGGCACGGGAATCTCATCGTTCAACAACATCACAAGCGGTTGGTAATAATACCACCGATAGTCAAGCTAGTTTAGTTAAAGGATCTGCATGGATTACAGCTGGGAGTATTTTTTCCCGAATTCTAGGTGCCGTCTACATTATGTTATGGTTGCCAATGATTGGCGATGCCCAGACTGGTAACTTAGCCAACTCCCTTTTTGGTAAAGGCTATAATATTTATAGTATTTTTTTGTTAATTTCAACTGCCGGTATTCCCGGCGCGGTCGCTAAGCAGGTGGCACGCTATAATACTTTAAATGAGTATCGTGTCGGACAACGGCTATTTAAAACTGGTGTTAAGTTAATGTTGGTTTTAGGCGTTGTTTCTGCAGGTGTTATGTATTTTGCGGCACCGCTATATGCACAAAGTCCACAAGAAATTCCGGTTTATCGTTCGTTAAGTGCAGCCGTTTTGATTATTCCGTTTTTGAGTATTTTTCGCGGTTATTTCCAAGGCTATGCGCAAATGGCACCTTCGGCCGTTTCACAGTTTGTGGAACAATTGGCTCGTATTATTTATTTACTGGGTGCTACTTACGTCATTATGGAAATGCGCCATGGTAATTACATGGCCGCCGTTGTTCAGTCAACTTTCGCGGCATTTATTGGCGCTATCTTCGGTATTTTAACCTTGGTTTGGTTTTATGCACGTGAACGTCATAACTTCAATCAACTGATTGCTGGTTCTAATGATGATGTTCGGGTTTCTTCGCGGCAATTAATTATTGAAATTATTCAACAATCATTACCATTTATTATTCTGGGCTCAGGGATTACAATTTTTCAATTAATTGATCAGTATACTTTTTACGGCATGATGCATCAATTTTACGTAGTGAGTGAAAAGCAACTTGATATTTTCTTTGCTATTTTTAATTTCAATGCTAATAAATTAGTCATGATTGTTATTTCCTTCGCGTCAGCCATGGCAACTGCAGCGATTCCGTTGCTCTCTGGTGCTTATGCAAGAGGCGATAAAAAGGATATGGCTCAACAAATTGCTAATATTCTGCAATTGTTCCTGATTGTGATGTTACCAGCTGCTTTAGGAATGGCTGCTGTTGCTAAGCCACTTTATACGTTATTTTATGGCTATGACGCTTTAGGAACACGCGTGTTAATTTTAAGCTCTTATTCAGCCATTTTCTTAGGCTTATTCACTGCTTTAGCCGCAATTTTGCAAGGTTTATATCAAAATGGTAAGGCAATGGGTTACTTAATGGTAGGGATTGTCATTAAATTTGCGATTCAGTATCCAATGATTGCGCTATTTAATGTTTATGGTCCGACCATTGCGACTACTATTGGGATGTTGGTGACATGTTGGTTAATGATTGATTCATTGTATCGTAATTTCCATTTCAAACTAGAACAAACCGCGCGACGAGCTTTAGCTTTACTGGGCTTTTCAATGGTGATGTTTGTAGTTGCTTTTGGGACAGTCGAATTAATGGGATTATTCTTACCACTAGAACGTAAAATTATTTCGGCAATTGTTTTAGCCGTTGCAGTTGGCTTAGGTATTCTTGTTTATGGCTATTTAGTATTAAGAACGCGAATTGCTGATGTTATTATTGGTGCCAGAATTGGTGGCTTACGCGAAAGGTTGCACATTAAATGAGATTAGATCGCATGCTTAGCGAGAGTGGTTTTGGCAGTCGTAAAGAAGTCAAAGCACTGATTAAAAGAGGAGAAGTATCAGTTAATGACACGGTAGTCAAAGATGCCGGTGCCAATGTTCAATCAGTTGATCGCATCAATATCGCTGGCGTTGACGTTAACTATCAACCTTTTCAATATTACTTGTTAAATAAACCAGCTGGTTATTTAAGTGCGACTAAAGACAATCACGCGCAAACAGTGCTTGATTTATTGCCGACCGATCTACCACATTATCGAGATTTGGCGCCGGTTGGTCGTTTGGATCGTGACACAACTGGACTATTATTGCTAACCAATGATGGACAATTAACCCATCAATTATTATCACCTAAGTATCATGTTGCTAAAGTTTATCGGGCGCTAGTTACCGGCATAGTGGCAACTGAACTTGTTAAAATTTTAGCTAAGGGTGTCAAACTTAGTGACTTTACAACGCAACCAGCGCAACTAAAGATTGTGTCGCAAGATATCGAGCAGCAACAATCATTAGTTGAATTAACGATTACTGAAGGTAAATATCATCAAGTTAAACGGATGTTGGCTGCCTTTGATCATGAAGTTTTACAATTAGAACGGGTGCAGTTTGGTCCGTTGATGTTAACTGATTTATCTCGAGGTCAATATCGGGAATTAACTTCAACAGAATTAGCTGCCTTAAAAAAAAATAAATAATCGTAAGTTCAACCAAAAAGAAGCCTTGTTAGTTAGCAAGGCTTCTTTTTTATGTCTTGATAAATTAAACATTTTAGGTTAATCCTGAAGTTGAAGGCCGTTGACTATACTGTGCCATGAGTTCAGGAATTTGCTCAATTAAAGCGCTAGGGAGCGCGACATAGTGAGTAGCGCCAACTAATTGTCCAGCTAAGCCATGTAAATAGACAGCAGCTAGCGTGGCTGGTAGTACGTTTTTGAATTGAGCAATGAGTGCGGCAATAATCCCAGTTAGTGTATCGCCCATTCCACCAGTTGCCATAGCAGCGGTACCACTTGTATTTTGAAAAATATCTTGATGTGAATAAATCTCAGTGCGATGTTGCTTTAACACGAGTATCGTTTGCTTAGGAAATTTATCCGCCAGGGCCGTTTGATTGGCTATTGGGTTTTGTGCACTAATTTTTAGACCAGATAGGCGATGCCATTCTTCTTGATGAGGTGTTAAAACCAATTGGGCAGGACAATGGATTTTAAAATCGCCCGTTGCTAGAAAAGTTAAGGCGGAACCATCGATAATTAAGGTTTGTTGCGCATTGACGGTTGTTAAAGTGAGTTGCAATAATTTTTGAGCATCAGTGTCTAAACCCAGTCCGGGACCAATTACGATGACATTAGCTTGTTTGATTAAAGCGGTGAGGGTTATTAAATCAGTCCAATCCAAAAACATAATTTCGGGATGGCGAGCATGTAGAGCACTACGGTTGACAGCATCTGAAGCTAGTGTGATTAGCCCAGCACCTGTTAATAAAGCGGCGCTAGCGCTAAGTAGACCTGCACCACCATAAAGTTTAGAACCACCAATAATTAGGACGCGCCCATAATTTCCTTTATGTGTTTCTGGTTGTCGCGGAGTTATCACTTGGGTCAAAATTTGGTCCGTTATCACTTGCATTAGCACTTACTCCTTTAATTTAATTCACTAACTGCATTGTAACACGTGGATTTTAAGTGGTCATATTGAACATAGTTGATAAGTTTCCAATAAATAGCGCTATATTTATATTTTGAAATAGTTCATAATTAAGGGGAAGACATGGCACAAAGATAAAATATGATTTGGGGAAAATATGAAAACATTACGACGCCTTTTATTGTATATTTTAGCAATCAGCGTGATTTTACTGCTGCTTTATGGGTTATATCATCATTTTGAAAACGAGATTCAATTATTTGTTCATAGTTCCAAAGAAACCCAGCAACAAAATGGTCAACAGTTGTTACGATCAATTCGTCAACATCAACACGATCCCTTTGTTTTGGCAATCGTAATTGCGTTAATCGCAGTGATGACGGCAATTCCTTTTATGCCAATTTCGATTATTTGTATTGCCATTGGCGCGGGTTATGGTGGTTTAATCGGCGGACTAATTAATGTCATTGGGATTAGTTTAGGCAACTTGGCTGTTATTGGTGTTTTTCAGGTGACTGGCTTATCACGTAAAATTGCGGCACATGATTCTAGAATTATTGATGATATTGCCAAGATGCATCATCCTTTATGGGGGCTAACGATTGGGTATAGTGTGCCATTTATTTCTACTTTGTTTGTCGATATTACGGCGTTACATTTGCATTATACTTTGAAACAACTTTGGTTACCGGTATTGCTTGGCAGTGTGCCAATTGCGTTTATTTATGCTTATGGTGGGAATTTGTTTAACAGTGGTGATTTGCGCGTGGGCATTTTTATTTTGTTGGCCATGTTATTGCTGGCGTCATTAACAATTCTGATTAAAAAAGATCGTAAAAAATCATCAGACTATTAAGTAATCGTGCACCTGAATCTACGCGTTAAGTAACGCTTGCTGCTAACTTGATTATTAGCTAAACTTAAACTATTAAATTTTTGTAGGAGGAACATTTTGACACCAAAATTAATCGCGCTTGATTTAGATGGCACCACATTAAATGCAGAGGGCAAGCTATCGCCCCTTACAAAGAATGTTTTACAAAAAGCGCAAGCTGCTGGACATCAAGTAGTGATCGCAACTGGGCGACCAGACAGCATTAGTGAACAGATTTATGATGAATTGCATTTAAAGACGCCGATGATTAATTTTAATGGTGCGCTGGTTCATGTGCCTCATCAGCAATGGCAATATGAGTATATGCAAACTTTAGCGCCGCAAACAGTAACGTCGTTATTAGATTTTCGAACGAGTTTCCCCATTAAAGTCATGGTAGCAGAAGGTAAAAAACTACTCTTGGCTGATCGACCTTATACAAACTTGCCATTTCTACCAGATATGCCGCACCCAGAAAAATTACTGGGACCGGATACTTTGCAACAAGCGCCGGTTTCAGTAACAATGTTTATTGAAGAAAGCCAAGCACCAAATTTGCGGACGGCTATCCAAGCTAAGAATTTCCCAGTTAGTGTTCAAAGTTGGGGCGCTTGGAGTGGTGAAAATGCCGCATTAGAAGTAGTTACCCAAAATATCAATAAGGCTGTCGCTGTAGATTACGTGGCTCATAAATTAGGCATTGACCAACAAGATGTCATTGCTTTTGGCGACGACGATAATGATTTGGAAATGTTAAATTATGCTGGCTTAGGTTTAGCCATGAAAAATGCTAACCCCAAAATTCTCAGTCGAGTACCGCGCCAGATCTCATTAACCAATGCAGAAGACGGCGTCGGTCGATTTTTAACGAATTATTTGAGCTTGTAGGCGTCACTAATTTGGGATTATGGAAACTAAAACTGTTATTTTGTAGTTCTTCACACTTCTGCAAAGTCGCTCATGGAACGTGGTGGCCGCTGCTTAAAGCCGATTTTTACAAAATTGTCTTCAAGACAGGTCTTACTGTAAGTGGTAAACCACTAACAGTAATTTCACCACTGATGACAACTTTGCTCCAGTGCTGAGTTGACGAGTGGCTGGAAAATTTCCAATTTTTCAAAGCGCACAACTGCAGTTAAGTTGTACTAAATTTCTTTTATCAGTGCCGGAGGAAAATCGCGGTCAGCCGCGGACTTGTCGTTAGTGACTTGTCACTTACAACAAAACTTGTGTTTGAGACGATTTGATTTTTAATCGACTCAAACCAACGCTCGCAGCGTTCCACCAGCGTATTTCCCGGAGGCACGAAGAACCACAAAAGTAACAATTTTAGTTATCTTACAGCACCTAAATACTTAAGCAACACATAGAAAGGGATTTAGTTCAATGCAAATTTATTTAACCCGTCATGGGCAAACTTTACTTAATCGCACCAATCGTGCTCAAGGATGGTCTGATGCACTCTTAACCGCTCAAGGTCGTGCTGATGCGATTGCATTAGGTCGGGGTCTTAATCAGCAGCATTTACGTTTTGACGCAGCTTACAGTAGTGATTTAACTCGGGCCGTGACCACGGCTAAGTTAGTTTTACATGAGGTTCATCAAGACGAGTTATCGTTACAACGAAATGCTGATTTTCGCGAACAGTGTTTTGGCTATTTCGAAGGCGAAACCGCCAGTGTCATGTCACAAGAAATATTTGGGATTACACCTTATCGCGAAGCCGTGACGACTTATCATAAAACGATGCGCGATCTTGCAGACGGCATTGCCAAAAAGTTTGATGCCAAAACGCCTGAAGAAGGCGAAAGCTATGAGCTTTTACAGAAGCGGTTGATGAATGGCTTAACGACGGTTATTGAAGAAGCACAGCAGAATCAATATCAGAATATTCTGATTGTTTCTCATGGTAATGCGATTACGACGATTTTAAATACGTTAGGTAAACAATTATCAGCGCCTTTGCGTAATTCCAGTGTGTCAATTCTGGTACCTGAGGACAATCAAATTAAAGTGGCCTCAATGGATGATGTTAGTTACATCGAACAAGGTCAGTTACTTTAGCGTCATTTAATGATTGCAATTTTTGATCATGTTATGATATTTACAGTATCTTAGGTGAGGTGTAAGCATGACAATTAGACAAATTTTTTCAGATATGGATGGCACTTTATTAAATAGTGCTGGTGATGTTTCTCCTGAAAATGCTCGTATTATTCGTGAAGCAGGCATTCCTTTTACATTGGTTTCAGCTCGTTCACCAATGGAAATGCATGAAGCAATTGATCAATTACAGTTAACAGGTCCGCAAATTGGCTATAATGGTGGTTTGATCTTCAAAAAAGGGCAACACGATTGGGAAGTCATTGAAAAAAATCTAATGGCTTTTAATACAGCACAAACGCTAGTAGCACGGTTGCAAAATGAGTTTGCAGATTTAAGTATTAGTATTTATGATTTAAACCACTGGTACACCGATAAGATTGATGCTGCGATTGAGTATGAAGCTAAAATTACCAAAACGGAACCTGACCTGTTAGATTTTGCAACTTATTTAGCAGCACCGAAAGAGATTTTCAAAATTATGCTGATTACCTTTAACGAAGAGCGGATGCGTGATCTAGTTAACTTCTTAAATGAATTAGCCTTGCCAGGTATTGCCTATGCGCAATCAGGAAAGACCTATTTAGAAGTGACGAATGAAGCAGCGGTTAAGTCTAAGGGGATTCATTACATTATGACTCGCGAGAATTTAGCTGTTCATGAAACGGCTGCTTTTGGCGATGGGCATAATGATTTGCCGATGTTGCAAATGGTAGGTCACGCTTTAGTGATGGCTAATGCCTTACCTGAAATTAAGGCGGTTGCGGATCGCATTGTACCTAGCAATGATGAAAATGGCGTCGGTTTTGGGATTCAACATTATCTAACCGAATTAAATGCTTAGTTGAGGGGAAGCTAATGGCAAAACCACGTGCTTATATGTTAACTTTGGTGAAGGGCCGGCCACTTGCCAAAATTTATCGCAGTTAACAGATAAAATTTATTTGAAAAACACTTGGCATTTAGCGAAAATCTGCTAAAATTAAGAGTGTTGTTGCCGCTGTGGCGGAATTGGCAGACGCGCAGCGTTCAGGTCGCTGTGTCCGCAAGGACGTACAGGTTCGACCCCTGCCAGCGGCACTATTGGTTCATAATGGTTGTTTAGACGGCCATTAGATTTTGCGGGCATAGTTTAGTGGTAAAACGTTAGCTTCCCAAGCTGAAGTCGCGAGTCCGATTCTCGTTGCCCGCTTATTTTAAATCGTTATTCGTCATAGCCTTGAGTCAATCCAGTTGGTTGCTCAAGGCTATTTTTTGATTAGGCTGTTATCACAAGTTGTTATCTTGTGATAACAGCTTTTTTGTCTTATTGAAAAATAATGGCTGGATAAGTTATCGGTCATCAAAGATTTATCACATTTTCTTGCAAAATTGTTCGTAGTTCAGCGCTTAAAAATTCGTATTCGCGTTTTAAACTGTTAAGTAATCAATTATCAAAACGATTTTTAACAAGTAAATGGAGATGATAAATTTGTTATTACACCAAAAGCTTCAAAATAAATCAACGGATCATGCCCAAAGACGTTCACGATTATTTAAAGTCGTCGTTTTAACTTCTGGATTTGGCATCACATTTTTATTAAAGAGGTGTCTTCATGGTCGCTCAGTCCACTGAATTAACCTCAAGCACGAATAAACCTAAAAAGCCATATTTACATGAAGTCGATTTGATGCGTAATATCTTTATCTTCGGTGTGTTGTTAAATCATACAACATCAGCATTTGCTAGACATATGACTGATGGTTCTTGGAGTCAATTATTGTTACAGGCAACTCATTTAATACTGCACTTTACACGAATGGGCTTCATGTTTATGACAGGCTTGGTGTTGTTTCTTAACTATTATCAGCGCGACCACCAGAATTGGTGGCAGTTTTGGAAGAAACGTTACACTAGTGTGGGCATTCCGTATCTAGCTTGGAATGCTATTTTATTATTGCTGACAACGTTAGGCGGCAAGACTGCATTTAATGGTCGTAACTATTGGCACGAGTTGTTGGACGCAGTCATTCATGGCAACCATTTTTATTTATATTATGTCTTTGTTACTTTCCAACTTTATTTAATCTTCCCAGTACTGGTTGGTTTATTTAAACGACATCCTAAAAAACATTTTCTGTTTTTAGTGGTGAGCTTAGCTTTACAAATGCTCTTATTAATCGCTATTAAATACGGGCTGCCACACATCGATCGTTCGACGTGGTCTTATTGGTTCCGTTCATATGGCATGAATGTTATAGTGTATCAAGCTTATTTCATTACTGGTGCCTTTACGGCCATTCACTATCAACAAGTGGTCCATTGGTTAACAACACAGGCATCAGTTATTTATCGTTTAGCGATGCTATTAGCACTTGGGACGGTTGGGTTGTACTTCTTTAATCAGAATGTTTTGCACCTCAGCTTGGCACGGACCCAACTGGTTCATCAACCTTATATCATGCTTTATGCCTTAATTATGATTGCCACTGTATTCTTGCTTGGTTTAAAGTATGCTAACCTGCGCACTACACGTCTTGACCCGGAAGTTGATCACTTCATTAAATTAGGTTCAAAGGTTTCATTTGGTATTTATCTTGTTCAGACGATACCGCTGTTGTTACTCAATGGTATCTTAAGTTATTTAGATTATTTACCAGCTTGGTTTTTATTATTGTTATTGCCATTGGGTTACCTGTTGGTAGGAGCTGGCTCGTTTATGATTGCTTGGTTTTGTTACCGAGTTCCACCATTTGGCATTTTAATTGGACGAATGCAGCGACCAGCAGTAGCCCGGCGTTCAACAATAATAAATGAAAACAAGCAGCAAAATGTAAATGAATTAACGACCAAGAAAATTTAAGCTGACGAAAAAGTAATTTTTTAAAAAATAAAGGAGCGATTCTATGACAAAATTAAATATGGCTTTAACTAACCAACTGCTGACTGATGCGGATCGTCCTTTGATTAAGGAAGTTAACCAAAGCAAATGGCTGACAAAAGGTGAATTTCGTCGTGATGTCACGCGGATTATGACCGCTTTAACCAATGTCAACATTGGCTATCATGATCAGGTGTTAGTTTGTTTAAATAATTCTAGTGCCTATCCGGAATTAATGCAGGCACTTTGGGCATTAGGTATTGCTGTACATCCGGTCTCAGCTTCGACACCAGTGGCCCAACTTTTAGCTGAATGGCATGAGCAAAACTATGTGGCGATGATTATTGCGCCAGATTTAGCAGGTGAGCTGCTGGCTCAGCTAGCACTTAACATCACTGAATTACAGTTAAGCAGTATGACTGGGTTGCAGTTACTTTCTGATACTGCAAAACTATTAGCGCGTCGTTGTGCACCGATGGCTGCTATTCAGGAAAATGACTTAGCGCTGATCCTGAATACTTCCGGAACAACTGGTAAACCCAAAAGAGTAGGACTGACGCATCGAATGTTATTCAATGGTGCAACCCATGATGCCAAGAGTCAGCAAATGACGGCTAAAGATACTACGTTAATTACAATGCCAATGTTTCATATTAATGCACAAGTTATTTCCGTCTTAGCGATGCGCTTGGCCGATGGCAAGATAGTCATTGCACCGAAATTTAGTGCTAGTCGTTTTTGGCAACAAATTGCTGAAAACCAAATTACTTGGACGTCGGTGGTACCCACAATTATTTCAATTTTATTATTAAATAAACGTGCTAATGAACAGTATCATAAATATGCACAGTTTTTAAAACTAAGATTTGTGCGTAGTTCTTCATTTGCGCTACCTGAAGATAAGTTTCGTGCTTTTGAACGTCGTTTCAACGTGCAAATTCTTGAAGGTTATGGCATGACTGAGACTGCCAGTCAATGTACCATCAATCCTTTTAATGCGCCTAAAATTGGTTCGGCAGGGCAACCCTATCAAACTGAAATTGCTTTTCTGATCAATGGTCAGTTAACCCAACAACCTTATCAAATAGGTGAAATTGCAGTTAAGGGTGATCATGTGATCACGAGTTATTTAGACGTTGATCACGATTCCTTTAGAGACGGCTGGTTCTTAACCGGTGATTTGGGTTATTTTGATAGCGATGGTTATTTATTTGTTAAGGGACGCATTAAGGAAATGATTAGCCATGGTGGAGAAAAGATTGCCCCAGTAACTGTTGAAAACGAATTAAACCATTTAGATTTTATTAGTCAAGTGGCTGTTATTGGCTTGCCTGATGATATTTATGGTGAGGCGGTTACCGCAGTAATAATACCAACTAAGGATCAAGTTCATGATTATGAAGCAGAACGACAACAAATTTTTGATTATGCTACAGAGAAGTTGGCTCGTTATCAACGACCAACACAGGTTTATTTTGTTGATCGGTTCCCCTTAAATGCAACTGGCAAAGTCGTTCGCCAGCAACTTCGCCAACAAATATTGCAACAAGGCCAAAAAGTTGCCCATTAAAAATTGAATAAGTTAATTAGGTATCCTGCTGATTACTTTAATAGCAGGATATTTTTTGTTAACTGTGGTCAGCTAGAACACAACGGACATTTTTTCTCAATTGTAATGGCGTTATGTTACACTAAAAGCAGGAATTAAATATGAATGGAGGGGTCTTATGAATTCGCAAATTGGAATCATTTATGCTAGTATGTCTGGACGTAACGAACAAATTTCCAAATATTTAGAGCAACAATTTATTAAACTCGATCAATCTGTTGACCGACATGAAATTTCCCAGTTCGAGACAGAAAAGCTATTAGATTATCAAGCGTTTATTATTGTCAGTTATACTTATCATGACGGACAAATTCCTGATGAAGCGCTAGATTTTTTTGATGACTTACAGACAGTTGATTTAACTGGCAAACCTTATGCCTTAACGGGCTCTAGCTCCATGAAACATGAACATTTTGGGCGAGCACTTGATTATTTGGACCAACAATTGGTACATTTAGGTGCTTTGCGAGCAAGTGCCATCTTAAAGATTAATGAAGATGCCGATCGCGCTGATTTAGCCCGTTTAGACGCCCTGTGTCAACAAGTGATTGATTTTAACCAGTTGCGTACGCAACATTTAGTTTAAGTTAAGAAGTAGGTAATTATTTTGGTTGTGACAAAGATTGCTGATGTTAAAGCACGTTTGAATCAGTGCTTTAAAGATTTTAATCAAGGTTTGAATTTTGAAACATTGCCTGATCAGTTGACTGATTTATATCAGTCGATTGCTTATGCCCAACGACGAACCAAAGTCGTGCCACTAACCGAGGGTAGCATTGATGATTTCCAGACGGTTTTAAAAAGAGTGGGTCATGCGGTTAACAAAAATGATCCTGATCTGGCCGTAAGTGATGCTGAATTGATGTTATTGCTACACAATATCGGCTTGTTAGATGAGAATTTACGTGACCGAGGCATCTTTTTTACGATAAGCGGCTTAATGAATCGCGGAGCCCTAAAGGCAGAACAAATTTGGCCAGCGTTACAATTTTTAACGCAGGATGAGGTCTTATTTGCTCACATTATGGAACCAGAAAATGATGCGGTTTTTAGCCGCTCCATGGCGGTATTGTTAAGCTCGGTTTTCTTAGTAGCTGATCGTGTTTATGGTGATGTTTTAACAGCAGAACAATATTGGTTTGTTATTTCTCAGTTGGCTTTGTATGCCTTATTGGAACGTGATGTGCGTGGTTTTGTTCCTGATTATGGCTGGGCGCATGCCTTCACGCATATTGGTAATGTTTTGGCTGAGGTAGCTGAAAGTCGTTTAACGCGTGCCCAGAAATTGTTTTTCTTGACTTGTACGATGGTTGGTTATCAGCAGGCAAGTCTGCCATTTTCCTTTGGCGAAGATCAACGGATGGCAACAGCTACATTGGCGCTAGCGACGAAAGAGAAGTTCTATGCTGATTATTTAATTCGTATTTTTCAAGTATGGCCTAAACGTGCACCGGTTAATCCGCAAGGTAATGGCTATGATTTCTGGACGAAGTGGTATAACCGTAATCATTATTTTGTTAATTTAATGGTGTTACCAGATATTCCAGAAGCGTTAGTTGATTTTATTAAAAAGATGCCAAATTATTAGGCAGTTAAGGGTGAAAAAGTGTTAAAAGCAGTTATTTTTGATATGGATGGGGTTCTCATTAACAGTGAACCATATTATTTACAACAACGATTAGATTATTTCAAGTTATTAGGCATTGACGTTTCTGACGAACATGTCCAAAATATGACCGGCGGTAACATGAAGATTGCTTTACCGCAATTATTACCAGGCAAAACAACGGCACAGTATGCTCGCATTCGTCGGGGGTATCGTTACTTCAAGTCACAACATCCTCAAGATTTTAATGCGATGTTAATGCCAGATACACGGCGGGTATTGCAGCATTTAAAAGAACAAAATATCCGTATGGCATTGGCTTCTTCCAGTGATCGGCAAACGATTAATACAATGTTAGCAACGACAGGATTAAAAGAATATTTCGAAACTATTTTAAGTGGTGAAGATTTTGAGCGAAGCAAACCAGACCCTAGTATTTATTTAACAGCATTAGAAAAATTAGCTATTGATGCAAAAGATGCAGCCGCGGTGGAAGATTCTGAAATGGGTATTGCTGCGGCTAAAGCGGCCGGTATTTTTACTTTTGCCGTGGCCGTAGATGATCCTCGAGTAGCTACAGATCAAAGCCAAGCCGATTATCGGTTACGTAAATTAGGTCAATTACCTGGAGCGGTAACCTTAATGAGAGGGCACTTGCAATAATGACAAGTCTTAAATTTCGTTTGGCAACTGAAGCCGATTTACCACAGGTGATGACAATTGTTGAAGAAGCACGTCAATTTTTGCATGAACGTGGCATTCCGCAATGGCAAAACGGCTATCCCGATCAGACTGTTTTTAGGTCAGATATTGCCCAACAAGCATTATATGTCGGCATCCTGAATCAAAAGGTTGTGGTCATGATGACGTTACTGGCTGGTCCTGATCCGAATTATCAAAAAATTGCTGGTGCTTGGCAACAATTAGATGACAATTATTTGGTCATGCACCGGATAGCAGTTGCCCGTCAAGCAGCCGGCCAAGGTATTGCTGAAGCTGCTTTTGAGTTCGCCATTAAGCAAGCTCAACAAGCCAAAAAAGTTTCCTTTCGAATTGACACTCACGAAAAGAATCAGGGCACGCGTCATTTAGCTACTAAATTTGATTTTACTCAATGTGGCACAGTTTGGATGGCGGATGGTTCACCAAGATTAGCTTTTGAATTAGTCTTTTAACAAGTGCAAAATGCTATGAGGATTTAAGAATACGATCAAAAAATTTAGCGATACAAAAAAAGGACTGCAATTTGCAGTCCTTTTTTGATTAAGATTATTTATCTTTCTTATCTTTTAATGGCGGAATAGGTTGATTATTCAAATCTGTCCGAACCACTAAAACATCACAAGTTGCATTACGTGTGACGAATTCAGTAACTGAGCCTAACAACAAACGTTCAACTGCATTTAAACCAGTTGCGCCAATCATAATTAAATCGACTTTTTCACGTTTAGGGAATTCTCGACCTAAGATTGTTTTAGGTGAGCCATATTCAATGAAATATTGAACGTGCTCTAAACCTTCATCCTTAGCTTTTTGAACATACTGAGCCATTGATGTTTTGGCTGTTTCTGAAACTTCTTCTACCATTGCGGAGTCGAAACTTGATACATTTTGGAATGCTCGAGTGTCAATAACATGAACCAAAAGCAGTTCTGCTTGATTCCGCTTTGCGACAGCAACAGCCTTTTTAAAAGCTAATTCAGATTCTGATGAACCATCAATTGCAACTTGGATTTTCTTGTATTGTTGTAACATTTATCTCGCTCCCTTCAACTTCAATTTTATTCTACAACATCGCTTGGCAAAAAGCATTGATTTAGCTGTTAGAGAAATTAATGGCTAAAGCAAAACCAGCGGTAACGACGCTACCAACAATTAACGTGATTAAATTCCATTTAGCTGGCATCAAAATTAAAATTAAGATACCGCCTACGCAGGTTGCTAGCAGCAAGATGCTCGTGACAATCATTGCTGCCCGAATTCGAGGCGTTGCATCCGGATTAAAAATTAGAAAAGCTTTGTGTAAGTGGGTTAGTAAATAAATTGCCAAGATTGCTAAAACCAAAATAAAAATCGCAACGGCAATAATGATAATCGAATTCATAATTAACTCCTTTAAATGAGCTTGATAGGTGGCTTTTAAACCAATTATTAACAAACAAAAAAGGATCAGCATAGCTGACCCCACAAAGTTTTGAACTTTGAGAATATCTAGTGGTGCCGTTTTAGATCCGTTTAGTTGAGCCCGCTAAATGTTAAGCAGGGGCCGTGCAGCTATTTGGTTTTGGCAAGTCAGAAGACTCGCACACCGCATAACGATCCACGGCCAAAATGTCTCATTACTTGATCGGTCAACATAAATTTGAATCAATCGAACACCTTAGAACTTCCATAATTAAGATTAACATTATGAAAAATAAATTGCAATTATTAAAGCGCTCACTTTACGATGAGACCACTTTTAAAGCCTGACATTGACCATCATCAAATTAATTTTTATGATTTTGTTGAGCAAGGCCTTGTTTTTGTGCCTGGCGTAGTTGTTGATATTGTTGGCCATAGGCAGTTTCAATTTTACCATTGTGCTTAGGTTGATAATATTGTTTACCCGCTAGTGTGTCAGGTAAATATTGTTGTGGCAACCAGTCGTTTGGTGCATCATGAGGATATTGATAAGTATCACCACGATGTAATTTTTTAGCACCAGCATAATGGGCATCTTGTAATTGCCGGGGAACTTGACCGGCGTGGCCATTATTAATATCATTAATCGCTGCATCTACAGCTGAAATTGCCGAGTTAGATTTAGGTGAGAGACATAATTCAATGACTGCATTAGCCAAAGGAATTCTTGCTTCAGGTAAGCCCAATCTTTCAGCGGCCTGACAAGCGCTCACAGTGCGTGCTGCAGCAGCTGGATTAGCCAGACCAACATCTTCATAGGCAATGACCATTAAACGGCGCATAATGCTAGTTAAATCGCCAGCAACGATTAATCTCGCAAGATAGTGGAGTGCGGCATCGGTATCACTACCACGAATTGATTTTTGAAAGGCGGAGATGACGTCATAGTGAGCATCGCCGTCTTTATCATGGGAGAAGCTTTTCTTTTGAATCGACTCTTCAACATCGGTCATTGTAATATTAATGACGCCAGTTTTTTCATCAGGTGTTGTCGAATTAGCGGCTAATTCAAGACCATTTAGTGCAGAACGTAGATCACCATTGGTTCGCTGTGACAAAAAGTCCAAGGTTTCATCGGCAATTTCAATAGGCAAGTTACCTAAGCCATTTTCAGTATCAGCCAATGCGCGCTGCAAAGCCTGTTTAATCTCTTCAGGTTTTAAAGGATAAACTTCAAAAATCTGCGTTCGACTACGAATAGCCGGATTAATAGTCATGTAGGGATTTTCAGTCGTTGCACCAATCAAAATAATCCGGCCGCTCTCTAATTGTGGTAAGAGAAAATCTTGCTTTGTTTTATCGAGTCGATGAATTTCATCAAGCAATAAAACAACCGTGCCACTCATGCGACCTTCTTCAGCTACGGCTTGTAAATCTTTTTTAGTGTTAGTGGCGGCATTCAACGTTCGAAAAGCATATTTTGTACTGCCGGCAATGGCACTCGCAATACTGGTTTTACCAGTGCCAGGTGGGCCATAAAGAATCATTGACGAAAGTTGCTTGGCTTTCACCATGCGATCAATAATTTTGCCAGGGCCAACAAGATGTTGCTGACCAACAATATCGGTTAACTTTTGCGGTCGCATACGCCAAGCTAATGGTTGTGCCAAAATTGTTCACTCCTTTCGTCAAAAATTAGTTTAATCGTGAAATAAACGTGAGAAGAAGCCTTTTTTCTCTGGCTTATTTGTGGTTGCTTGGGTCGTTGTGTCAGTCGTTGCCGGGTAGATATCGAGTAAGTTAATCGTTTCTTGATCGACTGCTGTGCGACTGACAATTAATAGGGCATAGCTATCTGGTTCTTCAGGCGTTTCTGGTTTATTAACAAGCGTAAAAGCAAAGTTTTCTTGAGCAAGTAATTGTAAGTATGGTCCCATTTTACTGTGATCGACTTTACCATTAATTAAAGCTGTTTGATCGGTAAAATCTTTTAAATGAGTTTCAAAAGTACGGAATGTGCGTGAATTATCTAAATCCTTAACCTGAATAGCCAATAAGACGCGTTCACGTAATGACCCTAAAAATTGTCGCCGTTGATCAGGAAGTGTTTGGGGTGTGCCCGTTATTGCAGAAGTTAAGCGTTCATTGACATCGTCTGTATTTGCCATTTTTTCACCTCAGAAATATGCTAAAATTAAAGTAACAATGATTCCAGTATACCATGTTTAAAAAGGGGTTTCTGATGTTAAGTAGAACAAGTTTTGAGGTATTTAATGATCCCACTTTGCCGGGGCGTTTAGCAAAAATTCAAACTGAAGTGGACCCGGATTTTGAAACGTTAGGTGAACAATTAACTCAGCTCCTTTATCCAGAGCTCCAGGAAACCTTACATGTTCATTTAGCTAAACATTTACGTCGTCATAAAAATCCACCAGTAGATACTTGGTTTGCACTCAGCAGTAGCAAGCGTGGCTATAAAATGATGCCGCATTTTGAAATTGGATTATGGCCAGACTGGTTGTTTATTAATCTAACCCTTCTCGGTGATATGAAACAACGTCAACAAGTTGCGACTAGTCTTAATCTGATTGATTGGCAATTGGTACCGGCTATGCAAATTTCAAGCGATCATTCAAGCTCAAAGCATGAAGATTATTCACAGGAAACTTGGCAAGCTGCTGTTCAAAGGTTCCAGCAGGTCGCTAAAAGTGATTTAGTTTTAGGAACTTGGATTCATAAAAACGATGACCGATTCGCTAATTCCAAGACGATCGAACAAACTATTCAACAACAAATTATCGATTTAGCACCATTGTACCAAGCGTTAATGCGTGCTTATAACAAATCGTAATTAATCTAGATAAACTAGAATTATGAGGTATATTTTGGTAGTTCTTCGCACTTCCGCGAAAGTTGCGCATGGAACGTGGTGGACACTGCTTTAAGCCAATTATCAATTGTCTTAAAGTCAGGTCTTACTGTAAGTGCTAAAGCACCAACAGTAATTTCACCACTGATGGCAACTTTGCTCCAGTGCTGATTTGCTAAGTGTCGTAAGAAAATCGCGGTCAGCTGTGTAATTCTCATTGGCGCTTTAGCGCTTATGAGAAGACCGAACTTAGAAACAATCTTTGATTGGTTCTAAGTCGTGTCCACAGCGTTCCACCAGCGGATTTTCTGAAGGCACGAAGAAGTGTGAAATTAATTCAGAAGGTTAACTTAACCCAAAGTACCTGATTTAAAGATAAAAAAAACAGCGCAAACTCGTTAATTAGAGTTTGTGCTGTTTTTTTATTATTTTAAAACACCAGCAATTTTGGTGCCATGTAATTGATTAACACCAAGTTCAGTAGCAATGTGTTCGGCGTTGATATTGGTAATACCGCCGCCTGGTAAAATATCAATGCGATTGTTAGCTAGGACAATTGTTTGCTGTAATTGAGCCAAATGATCTTCAATTGGGACAGATAATGGTCCACCATGAGTCAAAATGCGGCTAACTTGATGATCAACTAACCAATCAATGGTTTCTTGTTGCTTGGCAACAGGAATTTCGTCAAAAGCCATGTGCATCACGATTTCCATACCGCCAGCTGCGCCAATTAGCATTTCCATGGCTTCCTTGTCTAATTCATTGTTACGCGTGAGCGCACCAAACGTAACGGCGTCAACACCCAATTCTTGCGCTAAAAATAAATCAGATTCCATCATTTTGATTTCAGTGTCGTTATAAACAAAGTCACCGCCTCTTGGGCGAATCATGACGACGAGAGGAATATTTTTTTCGTTGAGATATTTTGCGGTCTCGGCCATCACACCGTGACTGACTGTTGTGCCACCGACGGCTAAATTATCATTTAATTCAATTCGATTAGCACCAGCTGCAACTGCTTTAGGGATCATGGTGAAATTTTCCACTGCGACTTCTTTAAACAAATGCTCAGCTCCTATTCTCTTAATAAAAATCAATGGTTAATTAAAAGATTGCTTTTAGACCAAAGTAGGCAATTACGATGATGCCTAAAATAATACGATACCAACCAAATGCTTGGAAATCGTTCTTCTTGATGTAGTTTAGTAAGAAACGAATTGCTAAGTAAGCAACGACGAAGGAAACGATCATGCCGACTAATAAGACAATTACTTGATCGCCAGAAAAACTATTATGAGCTAAGAATTTAACGATCTTCAGTAATGAGGCACCAAACATTGTCGGAATTGCCATGAAGAAGGAGAATTCGGTTGCAACATAACGTGAAGTACCGATAATAATTGCCCCTAAAATTGTGGCGCCAGAACGTGATGTACCAGGAATTAAAGATAATAGTTGGAACATACCAATTCCTAAAGCAATCGAATAAGGTAATGTATTTAGATTGTTAAAGTGGCTTTGTCGACCTTTATTCCAACGCTCGATAACAATAAAGAGGATACCATAAATGATTAAAGTTGCAGAAATAACTGGCCAAGTATTAAGATGAGCATCCATCCAATCATTAAGCGGTAAACCGACAATAATTGAAGGAATGACAGCGACAATAACTTTGAACCATAATTGCCAAGTTTGGCGTTTTTCTCGGCCTGACTTCTTAGGAGAGAAGGGATTTAATTTATGGAAGTAAATCAAGACAACAGCCAAAATTGCACCAAGTTGAATCACAACCATGAACATGTTGATAAAAGCTTTATTTTCGCTTAATTTGATAAACTCATCAGCTAAATATAAATGTCCTGTTGAGCTAATGGGTAAGAATTCGGTAATACCTTCGATAATACCTAAGATAATGGCTTTAATAATATTCAATTGTCAAACGTCCTTTCGAGTTTAAGCTTGAGTAAAAATAACGCAAACACTCTCAGGCGTTACGATATCTTGTTGAATTTTAGTTAAGGTACCGCGTTCATCGTTGCGGCGATAAAGCGTAGAATTGTTGGTGTTTTGATTACTGCAGACGACAAATTTTTCAGTAGGGTCTAAGGCAAAATCACGAGGGAAATCACCTTCAGTACTAATGCGCTGAATCAATTGTAAGTCGCGACCGCTAGCGGTGATGGCAAAAACAACGATCGAATTATGACCGCGATTTGAAGCGTATAAGAATTGACCATCACTGCTAATGCGAATAGCCGCACTACCATTGTGTTCAGTGTAGTTTTCTGGAATTAATGAATAACTCGTAATCAAGTTGAAGCTACCATCTTGTTGATAGTTCAAAATTTGGACGTCACTAGAGAGTTCACCTAATAAGTAAGCAATCTTGCCATTAGGATTGAAGACAATATGACGTGGACCAAAACCAGGTTCAGTCCGATAAGTCGCAACCTTGGTTAGATTACCTTCAGCACTAACGTCATAAGTAACGACTTCATCAGTCCCTAAATCACAAACAACTAAGCGTTGATCAGGTGTTAAATCAGTGTAGTGAACGTGAGCACTATCTTGTTCAGGACGAGGGCCATTACCGACATGCGTATCAGTGCTGGCTAAACTAATGCTGCCATCAGTTGCAATGCGATAGACTAGGACTTCACCTTTATGGTAATTAGCAGCGTAGACTAATTGTCGTTGTTCATCAACAGCAACATAAGCTGGTGGGGCACCAACAGCTGTGACTGCGTTTAAAAACTTTGGTGTATCGCCGTTTAAATCGTAGGCAGCAATACCACCTTCTTCGCCATCTTCACTCTTGCAAACCGTATAGAGAATATTTTGTTTGCTTAAAGCAAGATAGGTTGCTTGTGGGACTTCAATATAAACTTCTGGGCGTTCAATACTTTCAGTATCAGTATCTAATTCGCCACGGTAAATGCCTTTACCGCCGTTACGAGTGTAACCGCCGAATAAAATTTCTTCTTTCATCACGAATTTACCTCCAATTTTTCACATTGTTAGTATAGCATATGCAGCACGACTATTTACTAGACTTGGGGACTAGTCTTTGTAAAAAACTAAAGGTTGTGTGCTAAAATGAAAGCGTGTTGAATAATTGAATTTTAGATTTAACCATAAATAAGATAATAAATTTTAAATAGTGAAGGATGATTGATGAATGGCAGACGTTAAAGCAGTTATTACAGCGATTGGTGAACAGGCTTTATCAGCTAAAGATCCGATGGTTATTTTATTTGATGAAAGTGCAAGTCCTGAATTACGAGCCGTTGCCGTCATTCAGAAATTTGCCGCAACTACGGCTCAACGCGAGTTGACACTCGCAGACGGTGATTTGTTAATCATCGACGGTACTACTTACCCAATTGAACATGTGGGTAGTTTAGTTAACGAGAATATTCGCACGATTGGCCACGTTACTTTAATTTTTGGTGATGAAGGTCCCCAAGATTTACAAAATGCGCTTTACCTGACCGCCACCGTAAAACCAGATTTTAAAATTGGGACTGAGCTGGTTTATCATCATCTCGAACAATAATGCAATTATAAAAAGTCCTAATAGTTGAAAGGGGGAGCTCAATGACAGATCCTAAAAAAACACGGAAATCTTGGTTCTATCGCTGGTTTCTCAATAATAAAGCCACCGTTTCTTTAATTAATATCTTTTTAGCCTTAGCGGTTATTTGGTTGTTTGCTAATGTAAGTTGGGTTTTCCAACCAGTGGGCTCGTTTATTCAAATGATTTTCCCACCAGTGGTTGCGGCGGGAATTTTGTATTACTTAATTGAACCAGTGGTTAAATTTTCTGAGAGTCATTTTAAAATGCCACGGATTTTAACGATCACTTTAGTTTTTATTGCGATTATTGCCTTGCTTGCTTGGGGCATTGTGTCGTTAATCCCGATTATTCAAACGCAAACGCAACAAATGATTGATAATTGGCCGAAGTATTGGAAGAACCTGCAAACTGCTGGTGACCAGCTTTTAACCATTCCTCAGTTAAGTGGTGTGCGCGATCAAATTAATTCCCAGTTTAATCAGATTAGCTCCAGCTTAGTCAAACAAGTTAATAACAACATTGCTGATTGGTTTAATAATATTACATCAGCTGTTGGTGTGATTGGCAATGTTTTTGTGACGATTGCTACGGCGCCATTCGTATTGTTCTTTATGTTAAAAGATGGTCCTGTTTTTAAAGATCACATTTTGACATTTGTACCGGTTAAATTTCGGCAATCAACGGGTGATTTATTAACAGCGATTAATCAATCACTTAGTAATTATATTCGTGGGCAATTAACCGTTGCCTTTTGGGTTGGTGTAATGTTTGCCATTGGTTACTCGATTATTGGTCAGAATTATGCTTTAACTTTAGGTGTCTTGGCCGGCTTCTTAAATTTAATTCCTTACTTAGGTTCATTTTTAGCTATTGTCCCAGCGCTAATTATCGCAGCCTTCACGAACTCATTAATGGTGATTAAAGTTTTAGTGGTTTTTGCAATTGAACAGACGATTGAAAGCCGCTTCGTATCGCCGTTAATTGTTGGTAGTAAGATGGATATGCATCCTGTAACTACCTTGTTGATTTTACTTGCTGCAGGTAAGATGTTTGGTTTGTTAGGCGTTTTATTAGGAATTCCAGCGTATGCCGTACTCAAGATTTTATTCATGCGTTTCTTCGAATGGTTTAAAGTTGTTTCTGGATTATACGAAGGCGATGAGAATGTACCACTTGCTGCTGATCAAAAATTGGAAACAGCAGATTCAAAAAAAGAAAATTAACCTTATCAAAAAATCCGACTGCTGAAATGAATTCAACAGTCGGATTTTTTAGTTGCTTTAAAACTTGATTTGATATTTTGTTTGATAGTGTTTGGTTTCATCTTGATGAATGCTTATATCGCCAAAGTTAGGATCAAAAACCGCATTCGGAACGGTTTGCGATTCAAGCGCTACGCCAACGTATGGTTGACCAGTTTTGTCGATAAAGGGTTGCTCAGTACCAAATTTATTAGCTGTAAACATGACAATACCATTGCGTTCTGCGTAAATTTCGACCGCAATATTTTCGTCAGGATTTTTAAGGATTGCAATCGGTTCGTTTTCAGAGTGATCGTCAATTAAATAAACATCATCGATCCCTTTTTCGTCAGTATCTTGCATGTGGTCAATAGCTGCACCGATTGTTTTAGTCGTTTGAAAATCAAACGGGGTATGAGCGTTTGCGATCGTTTCGCCAGTAGGAATCTTTTCCTCGTCTAATGCTAAATGATGACTACTCCGTAACTGCAACGTCAAATTCTTAACGTTTTGATCAGTAGTGTTTAAATTGAAGTAAGCATGATTAGTTGGATTAAAAATACCGTCAGCATCAGCCGTTGCGTAATAATCGATCAGCACTTGGTTGTCATCAGTGAGTGTATAAGTAATTTTAACAGCGAGATTTCCCGGATATTGATCGTAGTCCGCAGTAATATTTTTGGTAAAAGTGATAACTTGACCATCCACAGCACTTTCCCAATTTGTATTATGAAAGCCATGAGGACCACCATGAAGCGTATTGTCACCTTCATTTTGTGGTACTGAAATCTCTTTTCCGTTTAAGTTGAACTTACCATGACCAATTCGACCGGCAGTTCGGCCGATCGACATATTCAAATAAGGATTAATCTTTTGATAATCCGCTACTTTGGAGAAATTTAAAATCAAGTTTTGCGGGCCGTGTTCAGTAGGTACCAGTAATTCATACCAATTAGCCCCGTAAGAAAGGCAAGAGATCGTGACATTATTTTTGTTTGTCACAGATAATTTATAGATGGTTTCATGATTAACAGTTTCAAAAATTTCTTTTGTCATTAATTAATACTCCTTCACTTGTTTAATTTCAGCATAAGTTTGTTGTCCGGCTTTGTCAACGCTTTCATTGATGAATTTTTAATTTCGGCATAATGCCCAATTGATTTCGCTAAAATTTACGCTGATGTGTCAGATGATCAGCGTCTTGAACGAATTTTTGGGCATAAAAAAAGAAGTTAGTTTTTAATTACTAACTTCTTTAATCAATTAACGAACTAAATCAACAATTTCGGCAGGTCGGGATAGGAAGTAATCCATTTCTTGGAACTGCCCGTTATTATGAGCGCCCCAGCCAGCAAGACCGAATTTTACACCAGCACCGTGAGCACAATCGAGATCAAATTTAGTATCACCGACGTATAACGTTTGTTCAGCAGGGATTCCGGAAATTTCGATCATCTTTAGTAATGGTTCTGGATCAGGTTTGTGTTTATCTGTATCAGAAGCAGTGACAACGTTTTGGAAGATTGGGGTTAAACCTAGCGGATCAAAAACAGATTTAAATTCAGCCAATGTTTTAGACGTTACAATACCAAGTTCAACATCAAATGTCTGCAAAGATTTCAATGTATTGGTGACGCCGTCAAAAATACCAGCTAAATCGGCAAAATCATCAAAGGCAACATACCAATCTTTAATAATGCCAGGAATATCTTCGTCTGCAAGACCTAATTCTTGTAGGCCTTCTTTAGCAGGAATGCCAAAGATAGTAACAACTTGTTCGTAAGTAAAATCATGGTGACGCTGTTCATTGAGGACTTTAAGTAAAGCGTTCATATAGGCTTTTTCAGTGTCGATTAAAGTGCCGTCAATGTCAAAGACAATATTTTTAAACATAATGACTCCTCCAATAATATCGCTAAGAATCATTGTAACACAGACTAGTTTTTGAATCGTCAAGTTTTTCTCGCTAAATTTTAATTGAAACAACTAAATTGGCGTTTAAGTTTATGGTAAATTTCTAGGTTAACAAGGCTTTCTTTTGTCTTTTAGACTTATTTTTGTGATAATGATTAAAACACTGTTGATTAATTAACAAGGAGATTAACTATGCGCGGATTAGTCGTCATTGATTACACAAATGATTTTGTTGCCACCGATGGTGCTCTGACAACCGGACAAGCTGGACAAGCAATTGAGCAGGCATTGGTTGAAGTAACAGAAGCGTTTGTTGAGCACCGGGATTTTGTTGTCATGGCAGTAGATCGTCATGATGCAGAGGATCATTATCATCCTGAAAATAAATTATTTCCTCCCCATAACTTGGTTGCAACTCCTGGTCGCCAATTATATGGCCGGTTAGCGGATTATTATCAAGATCATACTGAGCAAATTTATTGGCTGGATAAACGTCACTATTCAGCTTTTTGTGGAACTGATCTAGATGTTCGTTTGCGCGAAAGACGAATTACTGAATTACATTTAGTTGGCGTTTGTACAGATATTTGTGTATTACACACTGCTGTTGATGCCTATAATTTAGGCTATGATATCGTTATTCATGAGCAGGCTGTGGCGAGTTTTGATCCGCAAGGTCATGAATGGGCCTTGCGTCATTTTAAGAATACATTGGGTGCGCAAGTTATTTAAGGCATCGCTTGCTTGATTGACCGTGCTTTAACATAGCAACATTTTAGATAATAAAAAATAAATTAATGATAAAAGAGGGCTTCGATGATAGATTGGTTATTACGTTTTGTTAAAGGAATTTTTATTGGTTCAGGTTTTATTTTACCAGGTGTAAGTGGTGGCGCGCTTGCTGCTGTTTTTGGTGTTTATGAGCGCATTATTACTTTCTTAGCGCATATGACGCAAGATTTTAAGAAGAATGTCCGTTACTTAATTCCACTAGGTCTAGGGGGCATTGCTGGTGTTTTTATTTTTTCTTTTGTGGTTAGTTTTGCCTTAGGAAAATATGAAGCGCAAATTTTATGGTTCTTTATTGGTGCGATTGTTGGCACTGTGCCTTCATTATGGAAACAGGCCGGCAAAGAAGGACGAGATTCTAAACATCTGGTTATTTTAGGGGTTACATTTGTGGTCAGTTTGACCTTTTTAATTTTTGGTGAACGATTATTTGGCCATGGTGTGACGCAAAACTTTGGCACTTGGATCCTTGCTGGCTTTTTAATTGGCTTAGGCATGATTATTCCTGGCTTAAGTCCGTCTAACTTTTTGATTTATATGGGCATGTATAAGGATATGGCTGATGGCATTAAAACATTTGATTTTAGTATTTTAATTCCCTTGGCAATAGGTGGCGTTGTTTCAGTTTTGTTATTGTCTAAATTAGCCGATTATATTTTCCGTCATGCTTATGCAAGCATGTTTCATTTTATTTTGGGCGTTGTTTTTGCTTCTACAATCATGATTATTCCTTTTGGCGCAAAAATTACGGCGTTAAGTTTACTAGCATCAGTTTTGCTTTTTGTAGGCGGAACGGCTTTAGGTTATTGGATGAGTCATTTGGAAGAAAAGTATCAACCCGAATCCCAACTACTTGATTTACCTAAATCTAAATAGTAGGCTTAAAGCAAGTTTTTATAATCATTAACAGTTGGGGAGTTATTATGGCTTATCAAACTTTACTGTTTGACATTGATGATACCTTATTAGATTTTGGCGCTTCAGAAGAAGCATCACTGGCCTTAATGTTCAAGCATTTCGGCTTAAGTTTAACGGATGAAATTAAAGAGCGCTATGAAGTGATTAATCAGAATTTATGGCGTCAATTTGAACGCCGAGAGATTGATCGGCAAACGATTTTTCAGCGGCGTTTTCCAGAATTGTTTCAGGAATTCCAATTGGCGGATACAACCGTCGGCTTACAAGCTGAGGCAGTTTATCGCGAAGGTCTCAATCACGGCCATCAACAAGTACCACAAGCACAAGCATTATTACAGCAATTAAGTCAACTGCCACAACTGCAATTGTATATTGTTTCTAATGGTGTGGCGAAGACACAAAATATGCGTTTGCAAGATAGTGGTTTTGCACCGTATTTTAAACAGGTTTTTGTTTCAGAAGTAGTTGGTTATCAAAAACCAGATGTGCGTTTCTTTGACAATGTTGCCAATAATATTACTAATTTTGACAAAAACAAGACGCTAATTATTGGTGATTCATTAACATCAGATATTCAAGGCGGCGTGAATGCTGGCATTGATACCGTCTGGTATAATCCACAACATTTAACAACCACAACCGTTCAACCAACTTATCAAATTTCAGAATTATTATCATTACTTAAACTGGTTGAACAGTCAGCTTAATTTTTAAGTAAATCAAAAAAACGCTAAGGAATTTTTCCTTAGCGTTTTTAGTTAACTTAAATTAATTTGTAGTTTTAGCATGAATTCTGGTTTTAGATGCAACCTTAGCTTCTTGCTGGTGTAGTTCATTTTTAACATCGGCAACTTCAGCAGCTAATTTGGCATCTGCATCAGCGCCTTCTGCGGCGACGGTATCTAAGAAGTCATCATGGTTCATGGTGTTTTCAACGGTGGCAGCGCGTTGTCCAACAAAGCTGATCACAGAACCAACAACAATAATTGCAATGCCGACCCAAGTATTTGGTAAGATGGCTTCGTGTAAAATAATTAAGGCCATAATTGGTGCTAGAACTGGTTTAATGAAGAAAACCAATGAGGCCGTTGCTACATCTGAACGTTCCATTGCGATGAAGTAAGTTGCAAAACCAATCCCCGTTACGCCAATGCCGAGATATAAAATCATCGCAATCGTTGACATGTTAATTCCAGCAAAGTAAGGAATCATGGCAAAATTTTTAGTAATAGCATTTTGGTTCATCAAATTAGCGATTGCTGGTAAGTGACTTAGACCCATTAAAGCGGCTAATTCCAGCGCACCAAAGATAAATGTAAAACTGGTAATTGTGACGCCATCAAAATGTTCAGTTTGCGAAACTTTGCGAGAAATAATACTGTAAAAGCCAAAAGTAATGGCTGAAAGTAATGCCAGTGTCATCCCTAGTGGATTACTTAAATGTAAAGGATTCATAATAACGATTAAACCAAGCACTGATACAATCACCGAGATTAAATTAGGTCGTGATAAAGTCTCGTGCAGGATGAGATAAGAAAAGAGTAGCGCAAAGACAGGATTTGAACTAAAGACAACGGCAGCAATGGAAGCTTTACCGTACATAACGGCTAATTGGAATAAAGTCATACTAACTAATACACACAATAAACCAGTCAAAGCAAAGCTTTTAACAGCCTGGCGATTAATTTTTAAGTGCTTTTTAGCGATTGAGCGGAGTGCTAGTGGTAGTAAGAATATACCACCAATTAAAAATCGTAAAAAGTTAAGCTGAATGGGATTGAAATCACTACCTGCTAATTTAAGCATGATCTCCATAGAGCTGAAAAGGAAGGTGGACAGTAGAATCAGTAGAAATGTTTTACGCAAGATGATCGCCTTTCATATTTGGGCTTCACTCATAACCAACAGCAAAACGATTGGTTATAAGTGAAGCTGATTTTTGATTGGCAAATTAGCTAAAGCAATTTTATACCGACTATCATGATACTGGGCATAAAATTAAAATAGAAACTAGTCAAACGATTATTAGCATAGCACTGTTAACCCACGAAATTCAAGGAACATCAGATGATTCTTGGCTTTTGATTAGTAAATTTGAATCGTTAAATCAATGAGAAAACCGCTGTCATTGTGGTAAGATTAGGCAAGTGGCAATTTTTTTGATTGGGTGGGTTAAAATGACGACAAAGTTAACAATCCGGCAACAAATCATTTATTTTACAATTTCAATTGTGCTTAACTGTATCGGCAATGGGATTACGGTGGCTTTAAATTTAGGAAGTGCTTTGTGGACCGCCTCTGCTGTTAACATCGCGCATGCTAGTGGCTGGCAATTAAATACGATTTTGATTTTAATCGCGGCTTTTGCGGTGATTGTCAATATCTTTTTACGTGGTTATTTTAGTTGGCATGCCTTTATTGGTAATATTTTATTTGCGGTACCTTTTAGTATTTTGGTGGGTTGGTTCAGTCGCTTTTTCTTACAATTACCATTGATGACTTGGCCGATATTATTGAGGGTATTATTGGATTTTGGCGGCATTATGTTGATCGGTATCGCGATTTCAATTTATCAACGCCTTAATATTGCCTTACATCCAACTGATGAGATGATGCAATTAGTACGTTTTAGATTGTTGCATGGTAATGCCTGGGCTGCCCAAATTGTTTCATTTGTGCCACCTATTATTGCGATTACCTTAACTTATTTACTGACACATCAGTTATATGCGATTAATTTAGGAACGGTTTTTTCATTGTTATGTCAAGGTTATATTGTTGGTCAAGCAGATCACTATATTTTTCCGCGGTTAAAGCATCAACATCTATCAGAAATTAAGTCAAAATCATGAGTATTTAAAATAGCGAAGTCTCCTCAAGCTGCAAAACAAAATAAACTATAAAAAAGCGTTTGGGTGAAGTTAGCCCAAACGCTTTGCTTTTTTGAAGTTAATTTGGATAGTTGGCTAATTTGGCAATAGCCCTTGTTACAAAGGCAGCCGATAAGAAGAACACAGTAACAACAGGTAAGACGATCAAAAGAATTTTACGCATGAACTTCATCTCCCAAGAGGTGTGATTTAACTAACTCCACTATAGCACAGATTCCCAGTAACGTGCCTTAATAAGGGGCTGGGATTAATATAGTTAACTTGGTGTGCTGGTTCTTAGTGCTTTACTATTACCATAATTAGTCATAGAATTAATATTCAATCTTGACAGGTTAGTGCTGGAATTAGGAGTCGATGAAATGTTTGCAGCAACAGATCAACATTATGAAGCAGAGCGTGTTAAAAAAGTCGCCGCTATTATTCGGCAACAGCGAGTTGAAACGGCAGAAAAATTAGCTCTCGCTGAAAGAGAAACACATCACATCGAACAAAATTATGGTGACGCGACCAAGGTCAACACTACTGAAGTTGATGATCAGATGGAAACCAACGCCGCAGTTCAACAGCAAAAGCAATTAGTTGCCTTAGCTGTGGAGAATCAAACGATTTTACAGAATAAACAAAATCGTCTTGACCGTTTGCAAGCTTCGCCATATTTTGGTCGGATTGATATCGAAGAGAGTTTTCAAGAACAAGATAGTCTTTATATTGGCACGGCTTCGTTAGTCAATGATGAAGATGACTTTTTAATTTATGATTGGCGTTCACCGATTGCCGGTATTTATTATAATGGCACGCTGGGCCAGGTTAGTTATGAAACACCGATGGGCCAACAGCAAGCTAATTTAGTCCGCAAGCGGCAATTTACGATTAAAGACGATCAAATTGTCAACATGTTTGATACTAGTGAAACAATTGGTGATGAAATCTTACAACAAGTTTTAGGCGAAGAAGCTAGTTTATACATGCAAAACATCGTGGCAACGATTCAACGCGAGCAAAACGATATCATTCGTAATACTGATGCCGATGTCTTGGTCGTTCAAGGCGTTGCTGGTTCTGGTAAAACTTCGGCAATTTTACAACGGGTTGCTTATTTGCTCTATCATAGCCGCACTAAACTTGATTCTGATCAAATTATCATGTTTTCGCCTAATCATTTGTTTAGTGCCTATATTTCTCAAGTATTGCCAAGTTTAGGCGAGAAGAATATGCGCCAAGTTACCTTGCATGAATTTTTCAGTCAACGCTTAGAAGGGTTAAAAGTTGAAGATCGTTTTTCACGTTTTGAGATTGATCAAGTTTCTTTTCCGGCTAAAACAAAGGAAATACGGCGTTATTTAGAAAGCGCCGCCATTATGCAACAAATTGCCACAGAAATGGCAGTGGCACGGCCTAAGTTGTTTTTCAACGATCTGTATTTAGATGGTGAAGTTATTATTTCTGCAAAGCTGATGCAGCAAGTTTATGCTGCTACTAAAGAGCAAAATAGTTTACCCGAAAAAATTTTACAAACAAAAAATCGTTTAATTCGTTATTTACAACGCCAAGTTACAGCCTGGGCTCAGTCTGATTGGGCCACAGAACAGTTAGATCTATTATCCGACAGTGCCTATCATGATTTAATTGCTGGTCATACCTTTAATTCAGCTGCAGCTGAGCAAACCTTCTTGTGTAAAAAGATCGCGCAACGGCATTTATATCCGCTTTATGAGGCACTATATAACAATTACTTTATTGATTTTGAGCGCCAGTATTTGGCCGTTTTGGATAACGTTCGTCCTGATAAGATAAGTGCTGCTACTTGGCAAGCGCGTAATCGCAGTGTGCGCCAGGGGTTTGAAAAGCATCAAATTCAACTTAGTGACGTTGCACCATATTTATACTTGCGTGATTTAATTACAGGTGGCGGTCAAAATCGGCAGATTCAATATTTGTTTGTGGATGAGATGCAAGATTATTCTGCTGCCGAATTACTTTATCTACAACATGCTTTCCCAACTGCTAAATTAACCTTACTTGGTGATTATGCGCAGGATTTATTTGCGGCCAATTATCAAGCAACTAATATTATTCAGACGGTTAAGCAGCTTTTTCCTAATAAAAAAATTCAAATACATGAGTTGAATAATAGTTATCGTTCCACCATTCAAATCACTAATTTTGCGAGTGGGTTATTACAAAATCATGCGCCAATTTTGGCTTTTAATCGACCGGGACCAGTGCCGCAATTAATTGTTTGTCCACGACTTTTAGATTTGAACCATCAATTAAGTCAAGAGTGCTCACGTTTAATTGAAACTTACGGCATGATTGCTATTTTAACGAAGACGCATGAAGAGGCGGAGCAAATTTTTGCCACTTTACAAGTCGATGCGGAAGTAACTTTAATGACAGAAAAGCAGCGCCGTTTACATCGTGGCGTGATGATTATGCCAATCTACCTTGCAAAAGGTTTGGAGTTTGATGCGGTTATTGGTTATAACGTTTCGGAAAATTCTTTCCATGAAGAAGGCGATCGCCAAATTATCTATACGATTGCTTCCAGAGCGATGCACGAACTGCTGTTACTTTCCTTAGGCGAGCCGTCACATTTAATTACCTCTTTACCTAGTGACTTGTATCAACGTAAGCTTGATGTACCAATACAAAAATAAAACGACAAAAAGGCCATCATAATTGAGACTGATTTGGTAAAATCAAAACCTCAATCATGATGGCCTTTTTGAAGATTAAGCGAGTACGATCATTAAAATAGCACTAAAAATATTAAGACAAATCGGAACTTCGATTCGGCGGGTATATAAATAACTCATAGCAAATAATAAACCAAACCATAGTTGAATAACAAAGGGCATCATTAGTGGTTGAAATTGTAGAATTGCAAAGAAGATAGCACTAATGACAATGCCAACTACTGCTGTTACTGGACGTGAGCCACGAAAAGCATAGTTGAACAAGAAACCGGTGACGAGAAGTTGCTCTAATATTGGCAAAATAATACCAACTAGCAGAATATTTAACCAAAAACCGCCGTCGTTAATATCAAAATGACCTACAGTATTAATAAAAGTCGGTAATTTATTATCAGTCTGTAACCAAGCAATTAATAAATTAAGTGCCCCAATAATTAACAACATTAAGGTAATAAAACCACTGGCGTTACTCAGGACTTGTTGACGTGTGTTAGGCCTGACCATAAAGTATTGTTGCTCAAGGTTAAATTGGCGAATAAAAAACCAAAGCATGATAATGGCTAATGCCATAAACAAAACAACAAAAGTCTCCGAGACTCGATTGTCAGCAAAGGCCATGTTTTTTAGCCAGATTGCCAGTAAGACTAACGCTGTGAAAAAAATAAAACGAACTAAATTACCAAAAAAAGATGCCGGACTTCTCATAGTTGCCCCCAAGGTTTACTTTTCATTTTTTATATTATTGAGCATACCGTATTCGTTAATAGAATGCGACCTTAGCTAAAAAGTCTTAAAAGTTTTTAAAGTATTTCACGAAGTTTTTGGGGAGAAATACTAACTGAGTAATTTTTTGACCTTGACTTTGTTACAAATAATGCCTTATGATGAAGTCAATAAATGCCGATAAGGTCTAGGAAGTAGTAATTTAAAGCTGGTTTTTAAGCGAGTGTTGGATGGTGTGAGCAACATAAATCGATTAAATGAATGGATCCTAATATGGTCAGTGGCGCAAGTCCTGACGGTGTTGAAGCCTTAATTCAATGAGTTGACGCTAAGGCGTAACTTAGGTGGTACCGCGGAAAATTTCGTCCTATTGTATTTTTAATACGATAGGGCTTTTTATTTTGCGATTTTTTAAATGAAGATGGAGGAATAATGATGACAAAGAAAACAATTTTAACTGGTGATCGCCCAACAGGTAAATTACACATTGGTCATTACTTAGGCTCGTTAAAAAATCGAGTCGCTTTACAAAATTCAGGTGAGTATAATACCTACGTCATGATTGCAGATATGCAAGCTTTAACAGATAATGCGCGTAACCCTGAAAAAATCCGCAATAGTCTCATTCAAGTTGCTTTAGACTACTTAGCTGTGGGGATTGATCCAGCTAAATCAACAATCTTAGTACAATCACAAATTCCAGCTTTGAATGAATTAACAATGTATTATTTAGATTTAGTGACGGTTTCACGGCTAGAGCGTAACCCAACGGTTAAGGCTGAAATTAAACAAAAGAATTTTGATCAGTCTATTCCTGCTGGCTTCTTAGTTTATCCGGTTAGCCAGACTGCTGACATTACCGCTTTTAAAGCTGATACCATCCCGGTTGGTGACGATCAAGAACCAATGATGGAACAAGCACGCGAAATCGTACGGACCTTTAATAACACTTATAATACGGATATCCTAGTTGAACCCAAAGGCTATTTTCCACCTAAGGGCCAAGGCCGCTTACCTGGATTAGATGGCAATGCCAAAATGAGTAAGTCTTTGAATAATGCGATTTACTTAGCAGATTCTGCTGATGAATTGCGGTCAAAAGTGATGTCAATGTACACTGATCCCAACCATATTCATGTAGATGATCCTGGTCAAGTTGAAGGTAATATGGTCTTCACTTATTTAGATGTTTTTGATCCTGACAAAAAGAAGGTTGCTGAGTTAAAAGCGCAATATCAACATGGTGGTTTAGGTGACGTTAAGATTAAACGTTACTTAAATGAAGTTCTGGAAGCAGAGTTTGGACCTATTCGTCAACGTCGTGAAGCGTACGCCAAAGATATTCCGGCCGTTTACGAAATGTTACAAGCAGGCAGTGCTAAGGCTAACGAAGTTGCCGAACAAACCTTGCAAGAAGTCCGCGATGCTATTGGTTTAAACTATTTTAAGGCCTAAATTAAAAAAGATTGAAGCAATGACTAACCAGCTTCAATCTTTTTTTGCAATTTTATGCTTAGAATCGCAAAATGAAATGGTTAATAATTGAAAATCAAGAAAGCGATTAATTATTTGAAAATAAAGGGTTATGGGGCTTTTATTTTAGCTTAGAAATGCTACAATAATTCGTAAATCTAGTTTACTTTTGCAGACTGTTTTGAGTACGGCCGATTTTATTAAACGATTTAAGTTTTGGAGGAACTATTTTGCGTGATTTAACAAAGGGTAAGCCGATTGTTCAAATTCTTTTCTTTACCATTCCATTATTAATTGGCAATATATTTCAACAAGTCTATACGGTTTCCGATACAGTTATTGTGGGGCGGACAATTGGGGTTAAAGCGTTGGCAGCCGTAGGGGCAACTGGTAGCCTTTCCTTTTTACTAATTGGGATTGCCCAAGGTGCGACCAGTGGCTTTGCAATTATTGCCGCCAAGCATTATGGTGCCGGCGATTATCGCGGAATTAAGCGAAGCTTTGCAACTAGTATTATGATTAGTGTCATTTTATCGGTTATCTTATCGATTATTGGGGTGACTTTCTGTGGGCAGATCTTGAAAATCATGCAAACACCCAGCGATATTATTGACAATTCCTATACCTTTTTAGTTATTCAGTTTGCGGGTATTATTGCCATCGTCGCTTATAATCTGTTTGCTAATATGATTCGAGCCATGGGCAATAGTAAGACGCCACTGTTCTTTTTGATTATTGCTTGCTTTATTAATATTGGCCTAGAGTTATTGTTTATCCTAGTTTTTCATTGGGGCATTGCCGGAGCTTCTTTTGCAACGGTCCTTGCACAATTCATTTCGGCGTTATTATGTTTGGGTTTTATCTATCATCAGTTCCCATTATTACAAATTCATCGCGAAGATTTTAAAGTATCAGCTTCAGAAATTAAAGAACATCTTCGTTTAGGCTTGCCAATGGGCTTTCAATCTTCAATTATTGCCATTGGCTCAGTTATTTTACAATTTATGTTAAATTCATTAGGCTCTAATGCAGTAGCTGCTTATACGGCGGCCAGTCGCATTGACGGTTTGGCAACTATGCCGGCCATGTCTTTTGGGATTACAATGGCTACCTTTGCTGCACAAAACTGGGGCGCCCACGAATTTAGTCGCATTCGCTTAGGCGTTAAACAAACATTAACTGTGTCGATTACTTTTTCTGCGGTCACCGGCGCGCTCATTATTATTTTTGGCCAGCCGTTGGTTAATCTTTTTATTGGCACTGGTCAACCATTGGTAACTGCAACTGCACAAACTTATTTTCGCTTTAATAGTAGCTGTTATTGGTTGTTGTCAATTTTATTCATTGTTCGTTATACCCTTCAAGGCCTAGGCCAAAGTTTAGTACCAACGTTGGCCGGCATTATGGAGTTATTAATGCGTTCGTTTGCTGGATTAGTTTTAATTGGGTTACTTGGCTTTACCGGTGCTAGTATGGCTAATCCCCTTGCCTGGATAGGGTCCTTACTGGTCTTGATTAGTTCATACATTCGGACGATGCGGCACTTACGGACGCTGGAAACAGATTGATCTTTATTTAAATATGACACAAAAACATAAGTGGGTTCATTATTTGAACCCACTTATGTTTTTTATGATTTTAGTGAAATTAGTTTATAAAGACCAATGCCAAGGATCCTGCCGCCATTGTTGAACAGCAGCGACATCTGAGGTTGCCAAATAGTGTTGTTGAGTTGCTTGTTGAATTAAATGATCATAATCGGTTAAGGTCACCAGTGGAACGTTAGCACTACGGAGGTTTTCAACTGCATCAGGTAACTGATAGCTAAAAATAGCAGCAACGCCAAGGACATCAATATTTTGAGCACGCACAGCAGCAACTGCCTTTAAGACACTACCACCAGTCGAAATAAGATCATCGATTAAAATTACTTGGTCACCGGCTTGTAGTTGGCCCTCAATTTGCCGTCCCTTACCATGATCTTTAGCTTGAGAGCGAACGTAAATCAACGGTAAGTTTAAATTTTGACTTACCAAAGTTGCGTGCGGAATACCAGCAGTGGCAACTCCACCAATTACAGAAACCTGAGGAAAAGTTGTGGCGATGATATTTGCTAAACCTGTAGCAATTTGTTCACGAATACGAGGGTAGGCAATAGTTAAGCGGTTATCGGTATAAATAGGGGATTTAATACCACTTGCCCAAGTGTAAGGTGAATTAGGACTAAAGCTGACAGCTTTTATCTGAAGTAGATCACTTGCGATTAAATTGGCCATGTTTTCATTAATCATTATTTTGCCTCCCATAATGCTTTGATTTGTTGGTAACTGGCGACTGGATCAGGTGCTTGGGTAATGGGACGGCCAACAACAATACCATCACTACCTAGTTGGTGTGCGCCAGCTGGTGTGACGATGCGTACTTGGTCATCCGTGCTCTGGCTAGTTAAACGAATGCCAGGTGAGATACACAGAAAGTTAGCGGATGTTGCCGCTTTGATGTGAGGAACTTCTAAGGCTGAAGAAATAACGCCATCAACATGACTAGCGGCCGCCAATTGTGCCAAGTGATCAACTGAATCGGTTAATGATGTGTTGATGTTTAATTCTTGATGTAACATTTGTTCACTTGTGGATGTGAGTTGCGTAATTGCCAGCACTTTAGCTGGGCGAACGTTGGCTTTTTTGGCACCAGTTGCAATACCTGCGACAGCAGCTTGCATCATTTTTTGACCGCCGGCTGCGTGAATGGTCGTTAGATCAACGCCTAACTGTCCAATAACGGTAGCGGCTTGCTCAACAGTGTGAGGAATATCATGTAGTTTTAAATCTAGAAAAATCTGACATCCTAATGCTTGTAGTTCACGAATAATAGTTGGTCCGGCTTGATAATAAAGTTCCATACCGACTTTAACAAAAAGTTGTTCGCTGGTGGGAAACTGCTTGACGAAATCAAGGGCGATTTCGGCCTTAGGAAAATCTAAAGCAATGATCAATGGCTGTACCATGTTAACCTCCTACCTTTAAATCGGTAAGTGGGAAAGCATAAAAAAAGACCCCACTTTGCCCGTGAGGTCGTCAAAAAAATCATGAGTTAACATGCGTAAGCTTAACTACTTTTTGGCCTCACGGGACCAAATTAAAGTTTCTAAATTGTTCAAAGTATATCGAGAATTAAGTTGTTTGTCAACTCAATCATTAATAATTGTCAGCGTATATCTTTGGCTAAGGTAAGTCATTACCAGCAGCTAAATAAAGGTCATACCACTCTGAACGTGTCAGTTGAACTTGATCAGCTTCGCAAATCTGTGCTAATCGTTCAGGATTTGTTGTACCTGCAATGACTTGAACGCTAGTTGGTAAACGTAGAATCCAAGCAGCAGCCACGGCATTAACGTTAGAATGATATTTGTCAGCTATTTTATGAAGCATGGCATTAACTTCTGGAAATTTAGGATTATCAATAAAGACGCCTTCGAAGAAACCATATTGATAAGGGCTCCAAGCCTGAATCGTCATGTTATTTAAACGTGAATATTCATAAATGCCGCCGTCGTGGTTAGTGCTACGTGGGTCAGTCATATTTGTATGGAAACCAAAGTCAATCATTCCAGTATGCATTAATCCTAATTGTAATTGATTGATGACAAGCGGTTGAGCAACTGCTTGTTGTAACAACTCAATTTGCATTGGATTAAAATTACTAACACCGAATTCACGAACCTTACCAGATTTTTGTAATTCGAAAAAGGCTTCAGCAATTTCGTCTGGCTCCATTAAAGCGTCAGGACGGTGCAATAATAGGAAATCAACATGGTCAAGACCCATTCGTTCCAATGAGCCATTTAAGCCTTCAAGAATGTGTTGCTTTGAGAAGTCATATTCATTCTTACCAATACCAACCTTAGTTTGGATTAGAATGTCATCACGATTAATAGTAGAAGCAGCTAAAGCATCACCAAACCGCCGTTCAGAATCGCCACCACCATAAATATCGGCATTATCAAAAAAGTTAACACCATGTTCAACAGCAGTTTCGAGCAACTTGACTGTTTCATCTGTCGTTTTATCGGCAATGCGCATCAGACCAAGGGCAATTTCTGATGCGTTAATATTATCTAAACCAATGCTTACTTGACGCATATTTTTCCTCCTAGGCACAACAAGATATTGAGTATAATTATAATTTTTTAAACTCGACCGGGAATTAACAATTGGCTGCTGGTAATAACCAAGCCTTCAGCTTCCCGATAAAAATCATTCAGCCAGTAACCAGCTTGTAAGTTAAGTTTGTCACGCAGCGCGTAAACTGTCAATTGATATTGATGATCACGATCAGGTGGTTGTGGACCAACATAACGCTGATTAATCAAGGGGTCATCATGATAAGATAAAGCACCTGCATTACTATTACGACCTTGAATGAATGATAAATCATTAACTTGACTGGCATTTTCGGGAATTTTGACCTGCGTTTTGGCAGGGATATTCGCTGCTAACCAATGAATCCAAACGAAACCACCAACAGGAACAGCATCAAAGTCTAAAAAAGTAAGTGCTAAAGTTTTAGCTTCAACTGGAACATTATTAATGATAACTGGTGGCGAAATAATCGGAAATCCATCGCGCAAATTTTCCTTGGCTGCATGTTTACTATATTGATCTGGTAAATAACCGTTCTGATCATGGGGTAAGATAATTTCCAAAATAACATCCTCCAATCTTTAAGATACAAGTAAATACGGTATAATAGAGACAATCAAAAGTTAAGGACGTGACAAAATGACGTCAACATTTAATTTATCAGCACCAGTACAAAACTTACTCGATCAATTCCAAAAAGAAATGGCACCTAAACAGATTATTCTGCAAGAAAAAGAAAGCCAATTCCCAGCAACAATGCTTGATCCAGAAGAATCACAAATGATTCTGACTAAAACGGGTGATATTGAACTCTTTGTCCCTAATCCAAGATTTGCTAACTTCATTGTAGCGCATGAATTAATGCATTTACAACAAGAAGGACGACAAAGCGTGCAAATCAGTTATGTGAAACAAAATAACCCGCAGTTCAGTCAATTCCTTGATCAGATTGGTCAAGAATTACGTAATATTGTGGTTCACCAAGCGATGCATCAGCAGTTGCTTGAATTAGGTGTGTTGGACGATGACGTCCAACAAGCTATTCAAAAATTAATTGATGAAAAATTGCCCGTTGATGACAGTACAACCTCTGCTTTAGTGATTGCCATGAAAGCTATTCAATTGGCCGATACTTTTACTTTTGTTGGTTTAGTTGACCAATGGCAAGAAAAGTTTGCTAAAAGTATGAAAGTTGCCGCCGAATTATGGCAACTTGTAACCACGGCTAATTTGACAACGAATCGTCAAGTACGAGCTTTGATTGGCCAATTAATTAATTATTTTGCAGAATATTTTGATAAATTTGGCTTACAAGTACCATCACTGGCTGATAATTTATTGTTAAAGCCAGTTTTATCAGAGCGACAATTGAAATTGTCCGTGCGGCAGCTATTTCAATTGTGGCGGCAACCTAATGCTGCGACAACTTATTTAGTAAAGGAAATCCAAGACGAACAGGCCATTAGCTTAATTGAGATTCCTAAAGATGAGCAACAAGAAGCCGCCATGTTAGCAATTTATGATTTATCTGTTCAGGCGTTTCTCGACAAATTCGCGCTCAATTATGCACCGCGGGATTTACCAGTTTTTCCAGAGGATGAGCAATAATGCCGCCAGTAATTGCTAACTTAGCGGCTAATATACAAGCCGCTCATAAAATCGTCTTTTTAACTGGTGCTGGTGTTTCAACTCATTCAGGTATTCCAGATTATCGTTCTAAGTCTGGCTTATATGCTCATCACACGAATCCGGAATATTTATTGAGTCATGAAAACTTGCAAGATCATCCCCAAGATTTTTATGATTTCGTGCAACAGCGAATGTATTATCCGGAGGCTAAACCTAACTTAATACATCAAGAAATAGCAATAATTTGTCAGGATAAGGGTATTTTGATTACGCAAAACGTCGATGGTCTAGATCAGCAGGCCGGTAATCAGCATTTAATTGAATTTCATGGCAATCTTTATGATTTGTATTGTCAAAAGTGTGGGCAAACAATTGATTACGAGCAATATCAGCAAGATTATTACCATCCTGAAGATGGCGGGATTATTCGACCAAGAATTGTTTTATATGGTGAGTCAATTGATCCGTTTGTGATACAAGACTCGATTGCTGCACTGACAGCAGCAGATTTAGTGATTATTGTTGGAACTAGTTTTCGCGTTTATCCCTTCGCCCAATTGCTACAATATTGTTCACCAACCACGGCCATTTTTGCAATCAACAATGAACCAATCACTACTCCAGGAATTGAACTTTTACAAATGGATGCTTTAACCGCATTTACAAAATTGAAAGAGGTTTTAGATTAATGTTAGAAACACAACGAGAAAAAATTGACGCTATTGATGCCCAACTGGTGCCATTATTAACGCAACGTTTAGCTTTATCAAAAGAAATTGCCACTGAAAAAGCTAGTACTCATTCGCCTTTGACTAATAAAGAACGCGAACAAGCAATTTATGCTCAGGTTAAAGCTGCAGCAGATCCAGAAGTACAGGCTTACTTAAAAACTTTATTTGAAGATATTATTTTGGTTTCAAAACAATATCAAGCTCACGTTATTCAAAATATTAACGATTCTGAAAAGTAGTTTATTTTAATATTTTTAGTAGAACCGGCTTATTTTCAAGCTCAATTAATCTTGAACTGCAAAGAAAAAGACCTGAATCAAAACAATCATGTTTTGGTTCAGGTCTTTTATTATGCGTCGTAAAAACCAAGAATAGCGATGGCTAACATGATAAAGGCAACGACAATATATTGTTTGGTATTTAGTTTTTCCTTAATGAAAATCCGCGCGAGAATAATTGAAACGATACTGTATGAAGCAATCATAGGTGCGGCAATAATGGAATTACCGGCCATCGCACCAACATAGAAGAATTGACCTAAAGTTTCAAAAATTGCAGCTAAGCCTAATGTACGTTCTTTAAAGACATTGACGGTCTCTTTCTTAACGAATTTGAGATAGAGCCAAACAATGATTGCCACAATTAGGAAAGTCAATTCGTAACTCATATTAGCTTGATCTTCTGGCAGAATTTTACGGTAGTCAAGATAAACACCGTCTAAGTAAGTACCAGTAGCATCTAATAATGCGTAAATAATTGGGAAAATAATAGCAATGGCACTGATTCGATATTTTTTATCAATAACTTTGCCTTCGCGTTTAAATTCAGCATCTGCTTCTTGTTTTTCAAAGACACCTAGTAAGAACATGCCAATGATAATAATAATGACGGCAAACCACTGTAATGGCTTCATAGTTGCGTGCATAAAGAAGAATGACATTAAGACGACAAAGGCACCAGACGAGTTACTAATCGGACTAGAGATGGAAACTTCAATGTATCTCAAACCGAAATAGCCAACCGCCATCGATAAAATATACATCGATGAAACTGGTAAATAGACAAGAATGTTTTTCCAGTCATAGTTAATACCTTGATAAAGCCAATAATAACCGATAACGTGCAGACCCATGACTAAACCAACCATGATGACAGTTTTTAATGCACTGTCTTTTTCATCTTGATTATTACCCATCTTATAAAAAAGATCGGCAGTACCCCAAGCAAGTAGGGTGATAAGTGCTGGTAAGAACCACATTTAATAAACGCCCCTTTGTGAAAGATATGTAATGCTTTTCTCAGATTACGCTAATGCTTAAAAGACGTCAAGGTTAATTCCAACAGTAAGCTGATTTAAAAGGCGATGAGAAATTTTAGCCGGGAGATTAAACAGAAATTAGAAAGTGAACTGTTTGTAAAATAGTTCGATTATAAAAGATATAAAGAACGAAAAAACTAAAATTGATAAAATTTATTTTATAAATACAAACCATTTTTAAAATAATAGTTGAAATAGTTCGTGTTAATTATTATACTGAAATTGTTCAAAAAACGAATGAGGGAGAAAATTTGATGAGAATTTTTAAGCGATTAGTTACAGCGGTAGGAGCATTATCACTGGTTTTAGTGTTGGGGGCTTGCGGCAAAAGTGCCAGTGCAGCTAAAGATAAATCATATTCGCCTAAGGAGTTAACCGTTCAATTCGTACCATCTTCAAATGCTAGTACGATTGAAGCAAAGGCTAAACCGTTAGAAGGATTACTTAAGAAACAATTGGGGATTCCTGTTAAAGTTTCGGTATCGACGGACTATAACACGATTGTTGAGGCAATGGGCTCTAAAAAAGTTGACGTTGGCTTCTTACCACCTGATGCTTATGTTTTAGCTCATAAACAAAACGGCGCTAAAGTTATTTTGCAAGCTGAACGTTACGCTTATAAAGAACCTAATGATCAAATTACTAAACAAGTTGTTGATAATTATAAGTCAACGATTTTAGTTCGCAAAGATAGTGGCATCAAGTCAATCTCTGATTTGAAGGGTAAGAAGATTGCGGTTCAAGATACGACTTCATCAGCCGGTTGGATTTATCCTGCAGTAGAACTTTATCGCAAGGGAATTAATGTTAATAAGGATGGCATTAAGACAGTTCAAGTTAAAGGTCATGATCAAGGTGTTCTAGCTGTTTATAATGGCGATGTTGATGCGGCCTTTGTCTTCCAAGGGGCACGCTTGTTGGTACAAAAGGATGCTAAAGATGTGATGGAAAAAGTTGTCCCTCTCTACACAACTAAGGGTATTCCTAACGACACAATTACCGTTCGTGGTGATATGAATAAAGCTTGGCAAGAAAAAATTGCCAAAGCTTTTAAAGCCATCGCTAAAACTAAAAAAGGTCACGAAATTATTTCGTCAGTTTACTCTCATGAAGGTTACGTTGACTCAAAGGACAGTAATTTCGATGCTATTCGTGCTTATGACAAGACTGCAGAAAAACTAAATAAATAATTTAAGCTTAACTAACAAAATGGAGGGAAGGAAGCCGTATGATACGGACTTCCTTTTCTTGTCATTAAGAGGTTTGAAAGGATTTTATTCATGACAGAACAACCATTAATTGAATTTAACCATGTCTCCAAAATTTATAAAAATGGCACCGTAGGTTTAAAAGATATTAATTTAACGATTCCCCAGGGAGAATTTTTAGTTGTGGTGGGGTTATCCGGCGCAGGTAAAAGCACACTGTTACGCACAATCAACCGCATGCATGATATTACTTCAGGTGATATTTTGATTGAAGGGCAGTCGATTATTCATCTACAAGGTAAAAAATTACGTCAATTGCGGCGCAGCATTGGCATGATTTTTCAAAATTTTAACTTGGTTAAACGTTCCAGTGTGCAACGCAATGTTTTATCAGGCCGAATCGGCTATTACGGTACTTGGCGCAGTATCTTAGGATTATTTAGTAAAGAAGACAAACAAAAAGCCGCCCATGCTTTAAAGCGGGTCGGCTTAGCAGAAAAATTATATACACGTGCTGATCAATTATCTGGTGGCCAACAACAACGAGTCGCAATAGCGCGTGCTTTTATGCAAGATCCCAAAATTATCTTAGCGGACGAACCGATTGCGTCATTAGATCCTTTGACGACGGAATCAGTTATGAATGACTTAAAAAAATTAAACGAAGAGTTCAATATGACAGTCATTGTTAATTTACATTCTGTCCCATTAGCCCAAAAATATGCGGATCGGATTATCGGCTTACGTGCTGGTGAATTAGTTTATGATCAACCGATTGCTAATGTGACTGATGCTGATTTAGCAGCAATTTACGAGCAACCAAAGGTCGTTCAGCTAGCTGATAAGGTGGTGGCGTCATGAACGTCATTCCTAAACAGCGTTTCGTTCAAAAATATCACTTAAAAGCTTTAGGTGGTTTGTTACTTTTTATTTTATTAATTTGGTGGTCGGCGCGAGTTACAGAAGTTGATTTTGGTTTATTTTTTGTTAATTTTGATCAATTCCTGGCGTTGTTACAAAGAATGTCTCATCCAGACTGGCAGTATCTGAGCTTAGTTATTGCACCATTAGTGGAAACAATTAAGATGGCTCTAATTGGGACTTCAATTGGTACACTTTTGGCGATTCCTTTTTCCGTATTAGCTGCTCGCAATATTATTAATAATGATTTTGCTCGTGGTCTAATTCGTTTGATCTTGAATTTGATTCGCACATTACCTGACTTAATGTTGGCAGCATTGTTTGTTGCAATTGTGGGAATTGGTTCTTTGGCCGGTGTCCTGACGTTAGCTGTCTTCTCCTTTGGCATGATAGCCAAGCTATTTTATGAAGCTATTGAAACAATTGATGATGGTCCGCTCGAGGCATTGCAAGCAGCGGGTGCGACTAAAATGCAGATGATTCACTTTGCCGTGCTGCCGCAGGTCTTTAATCATTTCATTAGTTATTTCCTTTATACTTTTGAAATTAATGTTCGCGCATCAACAGTGCTTGGTTACCTGGGTGCTGGCGGCATTGGTGTTTATCTACAACGATCACTATCTCAATTTGCTTACGATCAAACTGCTGTGATTATTTTAGGAATCTTGGCAGTCGTCTTGGTAATTGATGGCATTAGTAACACGTTAAGGGAGCGACTATTATGACAGATATGACGAGACGTGATCAGCCGGGATTAAAGCAACATCAGCAACGTTGGTTGTTTTGGGGAGTTCTAATCGTTATGATTTACGTTTGGAGTTTTTTGGGATTAGAATTTACGGGCATTAAAGCCTCTGCTGGCGAGGTAACGCGTTCAATCATTGCGGGTATTTTTCACCCTGATTGGCAATACGTTTATGATGGCAGTGGCGAAGATTTAATTAGTTTAATTATTCAAACTTTGGCCATGGCTTTTCTAGGAACTTTTATTTCTGCAATCTTAAGTATTCCGTTTGCATTTTGGGCAGCACGTACTGGACAGACTAAGCTGCATTTACGTTCTTCATCAGGTAAGTTTGTCTTGATTTTAATCCGAACTTTCCCAGAAATTGTTCTGGCAATTATGTTCATTAAAGCTGTTGGTCCAGGATCATTTGCTGGTGTTCTAGCCGTTAGTATCCACTCGATTGGCATGTTGGGTAAATTATTTAGCGAATCAATCGAAAATATTGATGCTGGTCCTAGTGAGGCTTTAATTAGTAGTGGCGCAAATCGTAGCCAAATTTTAATTTTTGCGACATTACCAACTGTATTGCCAGAATTTATGTCTTATACACTTTATCGTTTTGAGATTGCCGTTCGTTCTGCTTCTATTTTAGGTATGGTAGGTGCTGGTGGTATTGGCACGCCATTATTATTTGCTTTGCAAACTCGGGCTTGGTCACGAGTGGGAATTATTTTGTTAGGCATTATTATTACTGTTACTTTGACAGATTATTGCTCTGGGATGATTCGCAAGCGACTTGTTTAAAAGAGTTAAATAAAAAAGCTTGAGACAATTTGTCTCAAGCTTTTTTTGTGGGTAATTAATTAAGCATTTTTTGGTGCGCGTTGTTCATCTTTAGCTTTTTCAACGATAGATAAGGTTGTGTCTTTATCGAAGAAGTGGGCCTTGTTAAGGTCAAAAGCAACAGTAAATGATTCACCAGGATTATGGAAATCACGAGCATCAACTTTGGCAACATATTCAGTTGTGCCAGAGTTTAAGTAAAGCATTGATTCTGCACCAAGTAATTCAGAAACAACAACTTTACCAGTAACAGCTGCATCTGGGAATGTTTCAAGGAAGGCCTCTTCAGTATGAATATCTTCAGGACGAATACCTAAAGTTAAATCTTTACCATTGTAGCCATCTTCGTTAAGGATTTTTGCACGTCCTTCAGGAACAGCTAAACGAATATTATCACCAGTATCAGTTAAGATACCATTTTCGTAATGAACATCGAAGAAGTTCATGGCAGGAGAACCCATAAAGCCAGCGACGAATTTATTCTTAGGTGTATCGTAAACTTCTTGTGGAGTACCAATTTGTTGAACTTCACCCATTGACATAACAACAATTCGGTCAGCCATAGTCATTGCTTCGGTTTGATCATGGGTAACATAAATAGTCGTTGTATTTAAAGTTTGATGTAATTTAGCAATTTCTGCACGCATGGAAACACGTAACTTAGCATCCAAGTTTGACAAAGGTTCGTCCATTAAGAAGATAGGAGCATCACGAACCATTGCTCGACCTAAAGCAACACGCTGACGTTGACCACCAGATAAAGCAGCAGGTTTACGGTCAAGATATTCAGTCAAGCCAAGTGATTCAGCAGCTTTGTCAACCCGTTGTTTGATATCTGCTTTTTCATATTTACGTAACTTCAAACCAAAGGCCATGTTATCAAAAACAGTCATGTGTGGATATAAGGCATAGTTCTGGAATACCATGGCGATATCACGATCTTTAGGGGCAACGTCGTTCATCACTTTGCCACCAATCTTTAAGTCGCCTTTACTAATGTCTTCCAAACCGGCAATCATTCGTAAAGTTGTTGATTTACCACAGCCAGAAGGGCCAACAAAGACGATGAATTCGTGATCATCAATGTGTAAGTCGAAGTCTGAAACAGAGTAGTCAGTTGCGTTAGGATATTGTTTATATAAATGATCTAAGTCTACTTTAACCATGTGTGAAATACCTCTTTCTTTTTTTGAATACGATTACAGTATAAAAGAAAGCGATTTCCATAACTAGACAAAGTCGCACAAAAAACAAATTTATCTGTTGTGCACTTTGACGAAAATACTTACAAAGTGACAGGACCATTTAAAAACAAAACTGAAGGTGTGACTTAATGAAGATTACTTTTCTCAAAATTCACGATCAGGTATGATAATAGTAGCTACTGAATAATCGTTAAATTAGACAGAGGAATTAAAATGGACTTAATTGGATTAACAACTTGGAGTGGGCATCCCCATTTATTTCCAGAACTACAAAAACCAACTTTACCCATGTATGCCAGTGTGTTTCCGGTGGTCGAGTTAGACACTTTTTTCTATGGATTAAAGGCACCTAGCGTAACTGAAAAATGGGTCAGTGAAGTACCGGTTGATTTTCAATTCATTGTTAAAGTGCCGCGTGAATTAACTTGGCATACTGAATTAGTTGCTGGACAAACTTATGAACAATTATTTGCTAATTTCCTAACGACAATTGAACCTTTAATTAGAACGCAAAAATTGGCTGGGGTGTTGTTACAATTCCCGCCGTCGTTTACATTAACTTCGGCAACATTGAATTATTTGCGCTTTGCTCGAGAACATTTACCGAAGTTGCCGATTTTTCTAGAGTTGCGGCATCGTAGTTGGTATCAGCTTGATTATCAACAAAAGCTAGTCGCTTGGTTAACGAAACTGCAAATCACCATTGCTAATATTGATGAACCGGATATTGGTGAAGAAAGTGTGCCGCTGGTTCCCTTAGTGACAACACCGCAACTAAGTTTCTGGCGTTTTCATGGACGTAATGCAGTTAACTGGGCTAAAAAAGGTAAAGGTGCTAAACAGGGACGCACACTGTATCGTTATTCTGACGTAGAATTAGTCGAATTAGCAGCTCAAGTACGGCCGATTAGTCAGCAGGTAGCGAAAAACTATCTGATTTTTAACAATAATTCTAATTTTGATGCGGCAGATAATGCCTTACGTTTTAGCCAATTACTAGGCTTGAATTACCAACGACCTGGTGGCGAGCAGATCGATTTATTTTAGTTGATCAATTAATAGCTACTGACGAAATAGACTTGCTAAGTTGCGTTTCACCGGGACTTTTGATGTGCTATAATAGCAACTATGAATTAAGACGCTGGAGGTTTTTTGAGTGACAAAACCAACTTATTACATTACAACACCTATTTACTATCCATCAGGTAAATTAACGATTGGTAATTCTTACACAACTATTGCGGCCGACTCATTGGCTCGTTATAAACGATTAAAGGGCTTCGATGTTTTCTTTTTAACAGGTACAGATGAACACGGTCTGAAAATCGAACAAAAAGCTGAAGCACAAGGAATCACACCACAAGCTTATGTTGATGGTATGGCTGCTGGTATTCAAAAGTTGTGGCAGACATTAGAAATCACTAACGATAAGTTTATTCGCACAACTGACGATTATCATGTTAAAGCAGTTCAAAAAATTGTTGAACGCTTAATTGAACAAGGCGATGTTTATTTAGGTAAATATACTGGCTGGTATTCAGTTTCTGACGAAGAGTACTTCACTGAATCTCAATTGGCAGAAGTTTACCGTGATGATAATGGTAAAGTGATCGGTGGCAAGGCACCATCTGGTCATGAAGTTCAGTTGGTTAGTGAAGAATCTTACTTCTTTAAGATGAGCAAGTATGCTGATCGTTTACTGAAATATTATGAAGAAAATCCACAATTCATCCAACCAGAAACACGTAAGAATGAAATGATTAATAATTTCATCAAGCCTGGTTTGGAAGATTTGGCAATGTCTCGAACAACCTTCAACTGGGGTGTACAAATTCCTAGCAATCCTAAGCATGTGGTTTATGTTTGGGTTGACGCATTATTGAACTATATTACTGCACTTGGTTACGGCAGTGATGATGATAGCCTCTTTAATAAATACTGGCCTGCTAATGTGCATTTTGTCGGTAAAGAAATTGTGCGTTTCCATACGATTTATTGGCCAATTATTTTGATGGCCTTAGACTTGCCATTACCTAAGCAAGTTTACGGTCATGGTTGGTTATTAATGAAAGACGGTAAAATGTCTAAGTCTAAGGGTAATGTTGTTTATCCAGAAATGTTAGTTGAACGCTACGGCCTTGACGCTTTGCGTTATTACTTAATGCGCGCCTTTCCGTTTGGTCACGATGGCGTCTTCACTCCTGAAGACTTTGTTGATCGGATTAACTTTGATTTGGCTAACGATCTAGGTAACTTGTTGAATCGAACTGTTGCTATGATTAATAAGTATGAGGATGGACTAGTACCTCATAAGTTAGCTGAAAATAATCAGTTTGATCAACAGTTAGCTCAAACAGCTACTGATGTTATTAAAAAATATGATGAAGCAATGGATCATTATCAATTCCCAGTCGCATTAGAAGCAATTTGGCAATTAATTAGTCGCGCTAACAAGTACATTGATGAGACTGAACCATGGAAATTAGCTAAGGATCCTGAACAAAAGCTTGCATTAGCTAATGTCATGGGTCATTTAGCTGAGAGTTTACGCATTGTAGCTATCTTGCTACAACCAATGTTGACACATGCGCCTAAACAAATTTTTGACCAATTGGGTCTTAATGAGGCTGAATTACAAGAATCTAATCCAATCTTTGGTCAATTTCCAGCTGATCGTCATGTGGTTAAGAAGGGAACACCGATCTTCCCACGTTTAGATCGTGATGAGGAAATTGCCTATATTAAAGGTGAAATGGCTAAAGAACAAAAGCCAGCTGCAGAGGTTGAACCACAAGCAAAAGAACATAAAAAAGAGATTGCGTTTGATGATTTTGATCACGTCGAAATTACAGTGGGCGAAATTTTAGCTGCTGAAAAAGTTAAAAAAGCCGATAAGCTCTTGAAATTCCAACTTGATTTTGGACACGGTGAAAAACGTCAAATCCTATCAGGTATTGCAGAATTTTATCCTGACTTTGAGCAATTAGTTGGCAAAAAGGTCTTGGCAGTTACGAACTTAAAACCACGTAAAATTCGTGGTGAAATCTCTAACGGTATGTTGCTTTCTTCTGAAGATGATGAAGGACATGTTAAGTTAGCGATTGTTGGTCCAGAACACGAAAATGGTTCATTAATCGGTTAATTAATATATTAAAAATTGGGACAAAACGATGGCTTTGTCCCAATTTGTGCATGTAAGTGGTCTTTATTTTTAATGAAATGTATTTGATAGTTTTAATAAAGATATCTAGAAGCCAGTGATGTACTTAATGACAGTTAGATTAATCATGATTTAAGGAGTAATCGTTTGAAAATTTTTGATTCACACACACATTTAAATGATGAAGCATTTCTCGGACAAGAGGCTACCTATGTTCAACGGGCAGCACAATTAGGCGTTGTTAAAATGGCCATGGTAGGATCCAATACGAAACTAAATGCTGGTGCATTAAAGTTAGCAGCCGATTTTCCCCAGCTTTATGCGATTATCGGCTGGCATCCTGAAGACGCTAAGGATTTTGATGCTGTTGCAGAACAAGAATTACGACAGCAGTTGCAATTGCCTAAAGTCATTGCGGTGGGTGAGATTGGGTTAGACTATCACTGGGATACTTCGCCACGCGATGTTCAACGAACGGTCTTTCGTAAACAATTAGCCCTTGCTAAGGAATTAGATTTACCAGTTTCAATTCACACCAGAGAAGCATTGCAAGATACGTATGATATCTTAAAAGCAGCGCAATTACCAGCTGGTCGGATTATCATGCATAGCTTTAATGCTGAGGTTGAATGGGTTAAACGTTTTTTGGACTTAGGTGCTTACTTGTCTTACAGTGGTGTGGTGACGTTCAAAAATGCGGCTTATTTGCGGGACAGTTTGAAACAAACGCCTTTAGATAAGTTATTGGTGGAGACAGATGCGCCTTATCTGACCCCAATACCTTATCGCGGTAAGATGAATGAACCGGGTTATACGCGTTATGTTGTTGAAGGAATTGCTAAAGAACTAGGTCTGCCAACGGCGACAATTGCTCAACAAACATATCGTAATGCCTTAAAAGTTTTTGATTTAGAGGATAGCAAATGATTAAAGAAGTTATAGTTGTTGAGGGACGCGATGATACACGGCGCCTACGTGAAGTCTTTGGTGAAGTTGATACGATCGAAACACAAGGTTCAGCTGTTCCGGAGCATATTTTAGCGCAAATCGAGAAAATTGCAGAAACTCGTGATGTTGTGATCTTAACGGATCCGGATTTTAATGGCGAAAAAATTCGCAAGCGAGTTTTAGAAGTGGTTCCTCAAGCTAAACAAGCTTTCTTACCGCGTCGTGAGGCACGCCCTCATAATCGCGGCAGCTTGGGTGTTGAACACGCTTCAGATGAGGCTTTAAAAACAAGTTTAAAAAACATGTTAACAACAGCTTCATTAGCAGAAGTAGCACCTTTAATCTCACAAAATGATTTAGCTGATCTTGGGTTAATTGCTGGAGTAGATGCAAAGACACGCCGGGAACAATTAGGTGATTATTTGCATATTGGCTATGCTAATGGCAAACAATTGGCGCGTAAGTTACAAATGTTTCAAATTACACCTAAAGAATTAAAAGATGCCATGACAGAAATGGGGTTACTTTAATGGTCGAAATTCAACCACTAGATATTGCTGATCCAATCCGTACTCAAGCAATTTTACGACGTTACGGTTTTCAATTTAAGAAGAGCTTGGGCCAGAATTTTTTAACGAACAAAGCTGTTTTAAACGGTATTTTAGATGCTGCTGATTTACAACCGACTGATTTAGTTGTGGAAATTGGCCCAGGTATTGGTTCGTTAACTGAACAATTGGCGCGGCGTGTTAAGCAAGTTGTTGCTGTTGAAATTGATGAGCGACTACTGCCAATTTTGGCGGATACTTTAGCACCATACAATAATATTGAAGTGGTGCATCAAGATATTTTGAAAACAAGTTTGGCTGAATTAACAGCCAACTATCCTGATCATGGGGCAATCAAGGTTGTCGCTAACTTGCCTTACTATATTACGACACCGATTATGTTTAGTTTAATTAACGGTGAAGTTCAACCAGATGTCTTAGTGTTAATGATGCAAAAAGAAGTGGCACAACGAATCACGGCTAATTCTGGCAATAAGCATTACGGTTCACTTAGTATCGATGTTCAAACGCAAATGACGGCTGAAATAGCACAAATTGTTCCCAGAACATCTTTTGTACCGCAACCTAATGTTGATTCTGCTGTTTTGGTTTTGCAACGTTATCAGCATTCGCCTTATCAGATTGATCATCCAGAAATGTTTTCAACTATCGTGAAAAGTAGTTTTCAACAACGACGCAAGAGTTTGCAAAACAACTTGGCTAATTTATTTGGTAAAGATAAACGTGAACAAATTACGCAAATTATTACGGAATTAGATTTACCTGCACAGGTACGGGCAGAACAGTTACCTATTCAAAAATTTATTGATCTAAGTAATGCATGTTTCACAACTTTTACAAGTAAGCGTTCTAAATAGTGGCTGCATAATGTTCTGAATTGAAAATAATGGCGGTTAGCAATAAAGTCAGCTATTGGCGTTATCTGATTAAGCAGCGAACATTGGCATGGTTGTAAATTATGATAATTCGTGATATAATGTTTCACAAGGAGTGGATGTATATGCCAATGTCATTAGCTACAATTAAGCATCAATTGGATGATCATCTCGGCCAACATTTAACTGTTGTTGCACAGGCTGGTCGCAAGAAGATTACGCGTCGTCATGGTACGTTGAAAGAAACATATCCGGCTGTTTTCGTGGTTGATTTGAATCAAGATGAAAATGCTTTTGAACGTGTTTCATACAGCTATACTGATCTGCTAACTAAGTCAATTGAAATCGAATTCGATGGCAACGACTTAGCAACTACAAATAACTAATATGATTTCCTAAAATAGACTTTGGTATTTGACCTAGGTCTTTTTTTGTGGTCGTTGCTATTTACTTATGGCATATGAATACTTTTGTGTTATGATTAAAAGACGAACGATAGTTAGATAATAGTGGCGTGGTTCACTTTAATATTCGCACTTATAATATCTTTAAATATCGCATGTAATCGGATAAAAATAAGCTAACGTACGATTGATGATTTACTTTTTATTATATTTAAATAATGCTGATTGTTCGTTTTAAAGATAAAATTCACTTAAATTATTAAACAGTTTCAAATTAAACTATTAATTAGATAAGGAGTCGTTACTTATGAAGATTCGTCGTAGTGATCGGTTAATCGACATGACCAATTTCTTACTCGACCATCCTCGAGAATTAGTTGCTTTGCCATTTTTTGTAAAACGTTATGGTTCTGCTAAGTCTTCAATTAGTGAAGATTTAGTGATTATTAAACGGGCATTTAAAGCACAAGGGTTGGGCGTTGTTCGCACATTGCCTGGTGCAGCTGGTGGGGTAGAGTATTTACCAGGTATTAGTGAACCCTTAGCTCGAGATTTCTTAGAATTAATGGCCGAAAAAATGGCCGATAGCAATCGTTTATTACCTGGTGGTTATTTGTATTTGTCAGATCTTTTAGGTACACCCAATTATTTAAAAATAATTGGTCGCTTAATTGCGGCGCAATATTCTGAAGAAAAAGTTGATGCTGTGATGACTGTGGCAACTAAGGGAATTCCCATCGCGCAAAGTACTGCTAACTATTTAGGGGTGCCGTTTGTGGTTGCTCGTCGTGATCCTAAAATTACCGAAGGGGCTACCGTTAGTGTGAATTACGTTTCAGGTTCGTCTGATCGCGTGCAAAAGATGGAATTGTCTAAGCGCAGTTTATCAGATGGTGCCAATGTGGTCATTGTTGATGACTTCATGAAAGGCGGCGGTACGATTCATGGGATGCATGATTTGATCAAGGAATTTAATGCTCATTTAGTTGGGATTACTGTTTTTGCCGAGACCGCGTTTAGTGGCAAGCGTGCTGTTCAAGACTATACATCATTATTAGAAGTAACAGAAATTAATACTCAAACTGATCAGATTCTCGTTCAGCCAGGTAATTATTTAGAAAAGTTACAGTTAATGACAACGGCTGAAAATACTGATTAGGTTCAATGTCGTTCATAGATAAAAAGACTAATATTGCGTGCAATATTAGTCTTTTTTTGTAGATTAGGATAACGAAGGCGCTTGCTTGGCGTTTTCTATTGAGTTTCCTTTTTTGGTAAGTTATTATTAATGGTGTGAATGAGTTAATTGGTATAGACGAAGGGAAGTTTATTATGTCGAGTCGTTATGCGATTGTCCTGGCTGCTGGTCAGGGTACGCGGATGAAATCTAAACTTTATAAGGTATTACATCAAGTTTGTGGTCGCGCCATGGTTGATCATGTGATTACCCAAGTTGAATTGGCTAATCCTGAACAAATTGTGACGGTTGTCGGCCACGGAGCTGAAGCTGTTGAAGAATTATTAGGTGATCGTAGTGCTTATGCTTTTCAAGAAGCGCAATTAGGGACTGGTCACGCCGTTTTACAGGCTGAAGCACAATTAGGAACTAAAGAAGGTATGACCTTAGTTGTTAATGGTGATACACCGCTTTTAACAACGCAAACTTTTGAAAAACTATTTGCTTATCATCAAGCTAAGGGCGCTAAGGCAACAATTTTAACGGCCAATGCTGATGATCCTACTGGTTATGGTCGAATTATTCGTAACGATTTAGGGATTGTTGAACGAATCGTTGAACAAAAAGATGCCAGTAAAGAAGAAGCCGCTGTTCACGAGATTAACACTGGTGTTTTCTGTTTTGATAATCAAACATTATTTAATGCCTTGCATCAAGTTACGAATCACAATGCGCAAGGTGAATATTATTTAACAGATGTTATTCAAATCATTAAAGACGCTGGCGGTATTGTTGCTGCTTATCAAACACCAGATTTTACTGAATCACTAGGTGTTAATGACCGGGTTGCGTTATCTGTTGCAACTGAAATCATGCAACAACGCATTAATGAACAACATATGCGTAATGGCGTCACTTTAATTGATCCTAAAACAGCTCATATCGATATCGATGTTAAAATTGGCGCGGATACATTAGTTGAAGCCGATGTTAACTTAAAAGGACACACTGAAATTGGCGCAGACTGTGTTATTGGTTCGCACTCAGAACTAGTTGACGCTAAAATTCATGATCGGGTGCGTATTACCAGCTCAACTATTGAGGAAGCAGAAATGATGACAGGTTCTAATATTGGACCCAATAGTCATTTACGTCCTAAAGCTATTATTGGTGAAGATGCACATATTGGTAACTTCTGTGAAGTCAAGAATGCAACAATTGGTGCTCGCACTAAAGTAGGTCACTTGTCTTATGTTGGGGATGCCACATTAGGAACTGACATTAACGTTGGTTGCGGTGTTGTATTTGTTAATTATAACGGTGTTAAAAAATTCCATACTAATGTTGGGGATCATAGTTTTATTGGTAGTAATAGTAATTTAGTTGCACCTTTAGAATTAGATCAACATAGCTTCGTTGCAGCTGGCTCAACGGTTACAGACGATGTTCCAGAGCATGCAATGGCCATTGCTCGGGCCCGTCAAGTTAACAAAGATAACTATTGGCAAAAATTACCCCTTGCTCAAGACCCTGATTGGTTATAAAATCTTGTTAGTGTGTCAAATTAGGAGGAAACGATGACTAGTAAATACGTAGAGTCAGGGCTTAAAATTTTTGCCTTAAATTCTAACAAACCGTTAGCAGAAAAAATCGCTGCTGCGGTCGGTGTACCATTGGGAAAATCATCTGTAACACGTTTTTCAGATGGTGAGATTCAAATTAACATTGAAGAAAGTGTTCGTGGTGATGATGTTTTCTTAATTCAATCCACTTCTGCACCTGTTAATGATAATTTGATGGAATTATTGATCACAATTGATGCTTTACGCCGTGCATCGGCACGAACAATCAATGCGGTGATTCCTTATTATGGCTATGCACGTCAGGATCGCAAGACCCGTGCCCGTGAACCAATTACAGCGCGCTTAGTTGCTGATATGTTGCAACGTGCTGGTGCTGATCGGATTGTTGCCTTAGATTTACATGCTGCACAAATTCAAGGTTTCTTTGATATTCCGGTTGATCACCTTGTTGGTTCACCATTACTTGCTGATTATTTCTTATCTAATAAGTTAAATGAAGATGCAGTTGTTATTTCTCCAGATCATGGTGGTGTTGGCCGTGCTCGGCGTTTGGCTGAGTTCTTAAAAACGCCAATTGCCATCATCGATAAACGTCGGCCTCGTGCTAACGTGGCCGAAGTGATGAATATTATTGGTAATGTTGAAGGCAAACGAGCTATCATTATCGATGATATGATTGATACAGCAGGTACGATTTCGTTAGCTGCTCAAGCATTAGTTGATGCTGGGGCAACTGAAGTTTACGCTAGTTGTACACATCCCGTCTTGTCAGGACCAGCTATCCAAAGAATTACTGATTCACCAATTAAGAAGTTGGTTGTGACAGACTCAATTCAATTAACACCAGAAAAATTGATTCCTAAGATGGCGCAAATTTCTGTTGGGCCATTAATTGGAGATGCAATTAAACGTATTTACGAAAATCAAGCAGTTAGTCCATTATTTGTTAATCGCTTTACACAACATTAATGATCATCTGTGCGAATCAAAAAGGTGCCAGTCATATGACTGGCACCTTTTTATCTTGTTCAATATTATTGAACTGAATCGTGAGTTTCATTGTTTTTTTGTTGAGTGGCTAATAAATCACGGATTTCTTTAAGATATTGTTCATCAGCTGGTGTTTCTTCTTCGGGTTCTTGATGTCCTGCTAAATCACGTAATCGATTGAAAGTCTTGACAATGATAAAAATAACAAACATCATAATCAAGAATTCAATAATATCATCAAGAAAACTACCGACTGTGAAAGTAGCAGAGCCTAAAGAAAACTTAATTGAAGACAGATTCATTGAATTTGAGAACAAACCTAGTAAGGGACTCAAAATATTTTTGGTTAAAGAGTTAACCAGTGTTTTAAAAGCACCACCAATTAAGACACCAACGGCCATGTCAACGACATTACCACGAGAAATAAATTCTTTAAATTCACTAAGCATTTGACGCACTCCTTTTTACATTTACTTAAATTATAATTGATTTTGTGGATCGATTAAATTGTCATTGTGTAAATAACTTTGGAATTTTTGATACAAGGGTTCAAATAATTGCAACTCATCTGGATGGATCATTTCGCGAGGGAAGAAGAAACGCTCATCCCCAGTGCTTTTACCGGTAATGGCACCTACTAAAGGACTAACAGTTGAGAGTTCTTCCAGCGTTTCGTCTTGTTCCATCAATTCAATTTGAGTTTTTGGTTCTTTAGATGATGGGTCATAAGCATCATAAGGTAAATCGTAACTATCATTGATAGCTGTGTAATATTCTGGATTGAAACCAGCTTCTTCAATCAATTTTGTTAAGTCAGGGATTAAATAACGTGTTTCTGGGGTGAAACGAACTGACTTGAACGGACGACGATCCAAAAACCGCGAAGCTAAGTCACGTAAAATATCGTCAGGGTGGTCACGCCACAATGTGAAGTAGGTCGTTAATGTACCATCGTCAAGTTTAAGGTAGTTCGTGAGATCCCAATTGTTTTCTAGAAAAGGTACTAGTAAGGTTGGTGTCTGGCTAGCTGACATTTGACCATGTTCATATAAATATTTTGCCCGGTGTAACAGATGATTGAGAACAACTTCCATTGAACGACTAACTGGGTGGAAATAAACTTGTTGATACATTTGGAAACGGCAGACAATATAATCCTCAACGGCATGCATACCATCACTTTGAAAGGCGATGCCATTTTTATAAGGACGCATCACTCGAAGAATTCTCGTTAGATCAAACATCCCGTATTTTGTGCCCGTATTATAGGCATCACGTAATAAGTAATCCATTCGGTCGGCATCGATTTGACTACTGATCATTTGGACAACCTGTGGATTAGGGTAAGTTTTGCCAATCACACTAGCGACTTCTTCTGGGAACTCTGGACTGACTTCTTTTAAGACTTTGTTTATCTGTGTTTCTGGTGAAGTTAAAATTGCTTGCGTAATTGCTTCGTGATCAGTATCAAAGATATGTTCAAAAGTATGAGATTCAGGACCGTGTCCGAGATCATGTAACAAGGCAGCACACAGCGCCACAATGCGCTCATGATCATCCCAAAGACCATCGCTAGGTGTTTGCGTAGGATAATTACGTTGAAAATTATCACAGATTTGCCGGGTAATTTCGTAAACACCGACGGAATGGGTGAAGCGTGAATGCTCTGCTCCGTGGAATGTAAAAGAGGATGCCCCCAATTGTTTAATCCGGCGTAAGCGCTGAAATTCCGGTGTATTGATTAAATCAAGAATAACTTTATGAGTGACATGAATATAATTATGGACCGGATCGCGTAGGACTTTTTCACGCGGTAGCATCACAATGTTTCGCACAAGCTCAACTCCTTAAACAAATCGTCACGCTGAATCATTAACTTCAGCTTTAATTATAATAGCAACGATTATTATTTCTTTTGTTTCTAGTATAACGTAAACTGGCATTTTCTGTGCAGCATGTCGTCTTTTTTCAATAAAAAAGTGCTTTTTTTCGAAAAAAGCATTCATAATGCCTTATAATGAGTTAAATATACGAAGAATAATATTTGATTTAATGAGGAGAGGTGAAACAGCGCGTTGGATTTTGAGACGGCGGTACCAATCAATATTCATTTAACAACACAAATTGAGCAAGATGGTGAACTTAGCCAGCATGTATTTGATGAGGAGGGCCAACTTTTCCAAATGGGGTCAACCTTGTACTTGCGTTATCACGAGACAAATGCAAAAACTAACGAAACAGTGCCCGTAACTTTAAAGTTACAAGAGGATGGTTTAGTTATTTTGACGCGAGGTCAGGGTAATACCCGTCTACAGCTGCATTTTTCAGCTGATCGTGAAATCAATACAGTTTATCAAACGCCATATGGCAATATTCCAATTATCACCCGCACCACTATGATGAAAGTTCGCCTGCAAGATGAACCAACAGCTGGTGAAATTAAAGTTGATTATCTTTTAATGAGTGGACGAGATCAACTAGGAAAATACCAATTACGATTGATTTTCCAATAATAATCGAGTATTATAAAAAGTAGATTGCTGAAAGGATGTGTCCCCGTGCAACTAGATATTTTTGCGGGTCAGAAGAAATCCGAACTATCAATGATTGAGGTTGCTCACGCTATTCTAGTAGAGTCTGGCGAAGCAATGCCTTTTGCTGATATTGTTAACCAAATTCAAACCTATTTAGGTAAAAGCGATGAAGAAATTCGCGCTCGCTTAGGTCAGTTCTACACTGACTTAAATGAGGGTGGTAGCTTTATTTCACTTGGCGAGAATGTTTGGGGCTTACGTGAGTGGTACCCATTCGATTCAGTTGATGAAGAAGTTAACCACCCTGAAGATGAAGAAGATGTTCCTCGTAAGAAACGTCGCCATAAAGTTAATGCGTTCTTAGCTGACGTTTCTGATGATGACGATGTTATTGACTACAACGATGATGATCCAGAGGATGATGATACATTAGTTGCACCAGCCGATGACGAAGATGAGGATACAGTCGCTAGCACCAATATTACCAGTGTCTTCAAGAGTAATGATATGACAAATATTGATGACGATGACGATGATGACGATAGTGATGAACTCGATGATGGTATCGAAGGCCAATTATCAGAATTCAATGATGATGAGTTAGTTGATAATACTGACGCTGATTTTAGCGATGATGATGACGAAGCTGACGATGATTCTGAGGAAGACGACGAAGATTAATTATCGTGCTTGATCGTTATGATCTTAGTTGAAAATATTTCTGTATACAAAAGACTTGACGAATGCTCAAAATATTTGTAGTATATTTTTTGGGCACTTTACAATGTAAAGTCAATCGCATTAAGTCTCCTATTCATTGAATAGGAGACTTTGTTTTGTTTTATCCCTGATTTTTACAACTTATAAAGGAGTGTCAAAATGACAAAGTATATTTTCGTAACCGGTGGCGTTGTTTCTTCATTAGGTAAGGGTATCGTTGCTGCATCACTTGGCCGTTTGTTAAAGAACAGAGGCTTAAAAGTAACGATGCAAAAATTCGATCCCTATATCAACGTTGACCCCGGAACGATGAACCCTTATCAACATGGTGAGGTATTTGTTACCAATGATGGTGCTGAAACCGATTTGGATTTAGGTCACTACGAGCGTTTTGTCGATAATGATCTTAATCGATACTCCAACGTGACAACTGGTAAAGTTTATTCTGAAGTCATTCGGCGTGAACGTCGTGGTGATTACAATGGTGCAACTGTTCAAGTTATTCCTCATATCACCGATATGATTAAAGATCGCATTATGCGTGCTGCTAACACTACTGACTCTGATGTTATTATTACTGAAGTTGGTGGGACGGTTGGTGATATTGAATCATTACCATATCTGGAAGCATTACGCCAAATGAAGGCTGAAGTTGGTGCTGAAAATGTTATTTACATTCATGCAACTTTAATTCCTTATTTGCGTGCTGCTGGTGAAATGAAGACTAAGCCAACACAACATAGTGTTAAAGAATTACGTAGCTTAGGTATTCAACCTAATATTTTGGTTGTTCGTACGGAACAACCAATTACTCAAGAAATGCGCAATAAGATTGCTAATTTCTGTGATGTTGATCCTGAAGCAGTTATTGAATCATTAGATGTTAAAACATTGTATTCAATTCCATTGAACTTACAAAAACAAAATATGGATCAAATTGTTTGCGATTATTTGCATTTAGATACACCAAAGGCAGATATGACCGAATGGCAACAATTAGAACACCGTGTTCAAAACTTAACTCATAAAACTAAAATTACTTTAGTTGGTAAGTATGTTGAATTGCAAGATGCTTATATTTCTGTTGCAGAAGCTTTAAAACATGCCGGTTATGTGTTTGATTCGGATATTGAACTTGTCAAAGTTCAAGCAGAAGATCTGACAGATGATAATGTTGCAGATTATCTCGGCGATACTCAAGGTATTATTGTGCCTGGTGGTTTTGGTAATCGTGGCCTTGAAGGTAAGATTGCTACGATCAAATATGCTCGGGAAAACAATATTCCATTCTTGGGTATTTGTTTAGGTATGCAAATGGCTTGTGTTGAATTTGCCCGCGATGTTCTAGGCTATGCTGATGCAGATACAACAGAAGTTAATCCTGATACTAAACACAACATTATTGATCTCATGGCTGATCAAGAAGGCGTTGAAAACATTGGTGGTACTTTACGTTTAGGTGCTTATCCTTGCAAGTTGAAGCCAGGTTCAGTTGCTGCTGCTGCTTATGATAATCAAAGTGTTATTCAAGAACGTCATCGTCATCGTTATGAATTTAATAATAAGTACCGTGATGAAATGGCCGCTAAGGGGTTTGTATTCTCAGGTGTTTCACCTGATAACCGTTTAGTTGAAATTGTTGAATTGCCAGAGAAGAAATTCTTTGTGGCAGCTCAATATCATCCAGAATTCTTATCACGTCCAATGCGACCAGAAGGTTTATTCAAAGCTTTTGTTGAGGCTGCGTCTGACTTGCCAGAACATCCTTGGGAAAAAGCTGAGAAGTAATTTTCAGCCGTTTTGCTGATTAATAGCCAAACACCGTCAAAAATTCAAGTTGGATTGTTGACGGTGTTTTTGTATAATTAATTCTATTAATCTGTCAATTTTGTTGTGAAACTTTTCAACAGATGTTGAATTATAGCTTGTTTTTTCACAGAGAATTCTATATGATAGTTATTGGTAGCGCCTGTGTTTCGCAAAGGGCTATTTAATTATTCGAGATAAGAATTATTCTTATTTGCCGTTTCATATTAGCCAATCAAATAATAATTAATTACATGATGATAAAGGAACCTGCCACATGAAAAAAATGATTATCCATGGTGGAAAACCACTATCTGGTGAAGTGGTTATCGGTGGTGCTAAAAATAGTACAGTTGCATTGATACCAGCCTCCATTCTTTCTGAGTCTAAGGTTCAACTTGATGGTGTTCCTTTGATCCAAGATGTTAAGAATTTAAGAGCCATTCTTGATGATATGAATGTCTCTTCAGAACTTAATGAGACTTGTCTAGAAATTGATCCAACACAGATTGTATCTAAGCCATTGCCTAATGGTAAGATTAAGAGTCTACGGGCCTCATATTATTTTATGGGTGCTTTATTAGGACGCTTCGGTAAGGCGATTGTTGGGATGCCTGGTGGCGATGATATTGGACCACGGCCAATTGATCAACATATCAAAGGTTTTGAAGCCTTAGGTGCTCGCGTTAGTAATGAACGTGGTGCGATGTTTATTCAAGCACCTGATGAAGGATTGCATGGCGCACGTATTTATTTTGATATGGTCTCTGTTGGCGCGACAATTAATGTTATTTTAGCTGCCGTGCGTGCAACAGGTACAACCATCATTGAAAACGTGGCTAAAGAGCCTGAAATTATTGATTTAGCAACCTTCTTAAATAACATGGGTGCTAAGATTCGTGGTGCCGGTACTGATACAATTCGTATCGAAGGTGTTCCACACTTATATGCACGTAATTCGCACACGATTATTCCTGATCGAATCGAAGCAGGAACTTATTTGTCAATGGCTGCAGCTATTGGCAATGGTGTAACTGTTAAGAACATTATCAGCGAGCATTTGGATTCTTTCTTAGCTAAGATGGAAGAAATTGGTGTTCATTTTGATGTTAACGAAGATAGTATTTATGTTTATCCAACGGGTGACCTCAAGATGGTAACTGTTAAAACGATGCCATATCCAGGTTTTGCAACTGACTTGCAACAACCAATTACACCATTATTGTTAAAAGCGCAAGGTGAAGGTATGATTGTTGATACCATTTATCCTAAACGTGTTCGTCATGTCCCAGAATTGGTACGAATGGGTGCTAATATCACAGTTGAAAATGATATTATTTTGTTACATCATACTGATCAATTACAAGGCACAGACGTTACTGCAGATGAGATTCGCGCAGGAGCAGCCTTGATGATTGCTGGTTTAATGGCAGAAGGCACAACAACAATTCATAAAGTCGAGAATATTTTGCGTGGCTATGATCGGGTTATTATGAAACTCACTAATTTAGGCGCTAATGTTGAAATGGCTGATGAAGCTGATGTTGTTGATGCAAATTCGGCAGCAGATCCCGTTGTTGCTGAAAAAAAAGCATTGTAAAATGACATTGGTCATGTTAAAATTATTAATTGTTAGTGATTTGTCGAATTGGACTCTAATATAGCAAATATATTAGGGAAAAGGAGTTAGGTAAAATGAAACAAGGAATTCATCCAGATTATCATGAAGTAGTATTTATGGATTCAGCTACAGGTTATAAATTTGTTGCTGGTTCAACCAAAACATCTAATGAAACGGTTGAATTTGAAGGTAAAGAATATCCATTGATCCGTGTGGAAGTTACTTCAGATTCTCACCCATTCTACACTGGTAAACAAAAGTTTACTCAAGCCGATGGCCGTGTCGATCGTTTCAACAAGAAATATGGTTTCACAGACGAAAACAAAAAGTAGTCAAAACTTTTTCTTGTTTTCTAAAAAGGATTTGGGATTTTTATCCCAAATCCTTTTTTGTTGTATCAAAATTGGTCTATAATATAATTTAAGTAATTGCGACTAGGAAATAATTAGAGTTAGTGTTGTTTTAATGAGATTGGATGGTTTTAAATAATGAGTAAAACAAAAAAGCGCCTGCCACAATGGCAACAAAATTTACGCATTTTGTGGTTCGGTTGTTTTATGGTTGGGATTGGTTTTAGTTTAATTACCCCTTTTATGTCCTTATATATTGATTCTTTGGGTAAATATACAACTACTCAGTTGAATTTATGGAGTGGGGTTACTTTTTCATCAACCTTTTTGGTGACGGCAATTGTATCGCCAATGTGGGGTAAACTAGCGGATCAAAAAGGCCGTAAATTGATGCTAATGCGTGCATCGTTAGGCATGGCTATTGTCATTGCGTTAATGGGGCTGGTCACCAATGTTTACCAATTAGTTGCTTTACGGTTCTTACAAGGTGTTTTTTCTGGCTATATTAGTAATTCTAACGCGCTGATTGCGACGCAAACGCCAGTTGAACATAGTGGACAAGCATTGGGTACTTTAACGACTGGCAGCGTCACAGGGACGCTTTTAGGGCCATTATTGGGTGGTATTGTTGCGACGGCTTTTGGCTATCGGGTGACTTTCTTTATTACAGGCTCAGTACTATTTTTGGTTTTCTTCCTAACTGTTTTTGGGGTTCACGAGAAATTTACGCCGATTGCGCGGGGTGCTCAGCAATCAATGCGTACGTTATTTTCCGAGTTAAAACATCCTGAAGTCATTATTGGCATGTTTGTTACAACGTTGATTGTCCAAGCTTCCAACAATTCGATAAACCCAATCTTAAGTCTATATGTGCGTCAGTTAGTCGGGCATACCAGTAGCCTAAATATTATTAGTGGTGTGATTGCGTCTATTCCGGGGATTGCCACGTTAATTGCTGCACCTCGATTCGGCGCACTAGGTGATCGCATTGGTACGCAAAAGATTCTCTTCTTCGGATTATTATTGGGTTTACTGGTCTACTTCCCACAGGCCTTTGTTCAAAATGTTTGGCAATTGGGCATCTTGCGTTTCTTTGTAGGAATTGTCGATGCAGCATTATTGCCACAGGTCCAGACATTGCTAGCTAAGAATGCACCTCATGAAGTAACAGGCCGTATATTTAGTTACAATCAGTCGTTTCAAGCGACGGGGAATGTTATTGGTCCAATGCTAGGTTCCGTTGTTTCTGGTGGTTTTGGTTATAGCGGCGTTTTTATTTCCTCAACGATTTTAGTCTTTATTAATTTAATTTGGGTTCGTTTTTCAACGCGCGAAATTAATTAAACATTGATATCAACAGCATCTGCTCAGACAGATGCTGTTTTTTGTTGGCTTAAATCGACTAAAAAGGTAGAATGGTATTAATGAGATTTTGTGCTTTGATGAGTCAACTCTCAGATTTAGACTTTTAATGGCTGATGATTAAAAAGCTGTAACGTTATGAAATATTGATGACAATCTTAAGAATATCTTGATTTTGTCTTAAGTTTTGGATTAAAATAAAGGTTCATTTACTCGGGAGTTAAATCAAAATTTGTATTTTTAGGAGGACATCACGCAGATGAAATTATACTTTATGTACGGTGGACGTACAGCAGAACATGACGTGACAATTATGAGCACGCATTCCGCACTTGAGGCGATTGACTATCATAAATATGAAGTCATTCCAGTTTATATCACACGTGCAGGTGAATTTATCAAAGGATTACCAATCACAGAACCAGTTCCTAACGACCAAGCACTTAAATTGGACGTTGCAAACGAAGCTAGTTGGCGCAAAGAGCCTGAGCATTCTTTAGGCACTAAATTCCAGTTAGAAGAATTGGCTAATGCTAAAGACGCTGTTGTTTTCCCAATGATTCACGGAACGTTCGGTGAAGATGGTACTATTCAAGGTTTGCTTGAAGTCTTAAATGTTCCTTACGTTGGTGCTGGTATTCGTGCTAGTGCCGTTGCTATGGATAAGATTATGTCCAAAATTATCTTTGATGAATTTGGCATTCCTCAAGTACCATACGTTGCGGTTTTAGCAGCTCATTACCAAGACGAAAACAATGTTGAAGCTGTTCACGAAAAGATTGCAACTAAATTAGGCTTCCCTGTTTACGTTAAACCAGCAAATGGTGGTTCAAGTATTGGGATTACTAAGGTCGATACTAGTGATGACTTAAAAGCAGCATTAGACTTAGCCTTCAAGTATGATGATCGGGTTATCGTTGAAAAAGGTATTGTTAATGCTCGTGAATTAGCAGTTGGGGTTTTGGGCAATGAGAATCCTAAAGCTTCTATTGCTGGTGAAATTGGTAAGAAGCAAGAATTTTATGACTTTGAATCAAAATTCGTTGACGGTTCAACGAAATTAATTATTCCTGCAAGCATTACGCCAGAACAATTGGCAGCCGTTCAGAAATATTCAATCTTAGCTTTCAATGCGGTTGGTGCAACTGGCTTAACCCGCGCAGACTTCTTCTTAGATGAAGCTGGTGCAGTTTACTTAAATGAAATTCAAACGTTGCCAGGTTTCACTAAGTTCTCGATGTATCCCTATTTATGGCAAGCAAGTGGCGTCAGCTATGCAGAATTAATCGATCAATTAATTCAATTAGGTATTGCTGAGTTTGAAGTGAAAAGCCAAATTTCAGCAAACTTCTAAGCTTCAACAAGTTCATAAGTAAATGACAGTGAGGTCCCAAATTAATGAAAATGACATTAGCCGAGATTGCGCAGGCGGTTGGCGCAGTAGTTTCAGAAGATCAAGTAGCACAATTTAAAAACATTATTATCGATAACATTGCCATTGACAGTCGCAAGGCAACTCAAGGAAGCTTGTTTGTGCCTTTAGCTGGTCAGCGTGATGGTCATGATTTTGTTGGTAATGCTCAAAGTAACGGTGCTTCTGCAACTTTTTGGCAAACTGGCCATGACAATCGTCCTGATAATATTTCGGTCGTTGAAGTTGATGATCCATTGGCAGCTCTACAAGGGTTAGCTAAGTATTATTTAATGAAAGTTAATCCAAAGGTTGTAGCTGTTACTGGTAGTAATGGTAAGACAACTACGAAAGACATGGTTGCAGCAGTGCTAGCAACACAAAATAATACAGCTAAAACTCAAGGTAACCACAATAATGAAATCGGTGTTCCTTTAACCATTTTAGGTATGGAGACCAACACTGAAGTCCTGGTTGTGGAAATGGGAATGGATCATTTTGGTCAACTGACATTTTTAAGTGATATGGTTGAACCTGATATTGCTGTTATTACCATGATTGGTGAAGCCCATATTGAATTCTTTGGTACACGCGATAAGATTGCCGATGCTAAAATGGAAATTACTTCAGGATTAAAAGAAGATGGCACTTTAATTATTAATGGTGATGAACCATTGTTGACTACACGTGCAGAGAAATGGGAGCCATTGACATTTGGTTTTGAAGATCATAATTATCTTTATCAAACGTCAATGAAACTCGGTTCAGAACAATCAGAGTTTACTGTTAATAAATGGCCGGAAATTACATTCTCAATTCCAATGATGGGAGAATTTAACGTCTTAAATGCGTTGGCTGCTTTAGCAGTTGGTCGGCGTTTCCACATCAAGCCTGCCGATATGGCTAAGGCTTTGGCAACATTTCAACCAACGGCAAATCGCAATCAATGGTTGCAGAGTCAGTCCGGTACAATGATTTTAAGTGATGTTTATAATTCTAATCCGACAGCTGTTCATGAAGTTTTGCAAAGTTTTAAAGCAGTTACAACAGAAGGGCGCCATATTGTCGTTCTGGGCGATATGCTAGAATTAGGTGAAAAATCTGGCGAACTTCATGCTGGCTTAGCAACTGATTTAACACCGGATGAGATTGAACAAGTTTACTTATACGGTCCAGATATGGCTTATTTATACCAAGCCTTACAATCGCGCTATTCAGCTGACAATTTACATTACTATGATCAAAATCAACAAGAACAGTTGATTGAAGATTTACGTGCTGATGTAACAGCTGTAGATTTAGTTTTGTTAAAGGCTAGCAACGGCATGCATTTTGATCGTGTGTTAGCCGGCTTAATGTAAAAAAGAGAAGTCAAGACAATTTTGTCTTGGCTTTTTTATTTTATAGCTACTAGCCAGTTAGACCAATATTTGCAATATTAAGGCGTTTTTCAGAAAACATAATCAAACGTTCCGCTTGTGATTCGTCTTAAATAATGGTAATATATTAGGAACGCTGTTAAGACAGCGTTATTGAAAAAAGTGATTGCAGGCAGACTTAGTGAATAAGTAATGAAAACCTTCTGTGATGTGATTGTTTTTTTCAGAACATAGGAGGATATTTTTTGAAATTTTCAGAACTTAATTTAGATGAACAACTGTTAACTGCAATCGAAAAGGCGGGCTTTACTGAAGCAACGCCAATTCAAGAACAAACAATTCCCTTGGTATTAGGTGGCGATGACGTTATTGGTCAGGCCCAAACTGGTACTGGTAAAACTGCTGCCTTTTCATTACCAATTATTCAAAAAGTTGATATGAACGAACATCATATTCAAGCGCTGGTTATCTCACCAACTCGTGAATTAGCTGTTCAAACTCAAGAAGAAGTTTCTCGTTTAGGCCGAGGCAAACATGTTCGCGCACTTGCTGTTTATGGTGGCGCTGACATTGGTCGTCAAATCCGTAACTTAAAAGATTCACCACAAGTTTTAGTTGGAACACCTGGTCGTTTATTAGACCATATTAATCGTCGGACTGTTCGTTTAGATCATATCAACACGATCGTTCTTGATGAAGCTGATGAAATGTTAGACATGGGCTTTGTTGAAGATATTGAAAGTATCTTAAGCCATGTTCCTAACGAACATCAAACTTTACTTTTCTCTGCAACAATGCCTAAGGCGATCATGGGTATCGCTGAGAAATTCATGCAAAGTCCTAAAATTGTTAAGATTAAATCTAAAGAATTAACAGCTGATTTAATTGATCAATATTACATTCGTTCTAAAGAATTTGAACGTTTTGATATTATGACTCGTTTATTCGATGTGCAAAATCCTAAATTAGCGTTGATCTTCGGTCGGACTAAACGTCGTGTTGATGAATTAACTAAGGGTCTTCAAGCGCGTGGTTATAAAGCTGAAGGTATCCATGGTGATTTAACACAACAAAAACGGATGAGCGTTTTACGCCAATTCAAGAACGGCGAATTACAGTTCTTAGTGGCAACTGATGTTGCTGCGCGTGGTTTGGATATTTCTGGTGTAACTCATGTTTACAACTATGATATTCCGCAAGACCAAGATAGTTACGTTCACCGTATTGGTCGTACTGGCCGTGCTGGTGCCAAGGGTGTTGCCGTAACTTTCGTTGCACCTAACGAAATGTCTTACTTACATGCCATTGAAGAATTAACTCGTGTTCGCATGACACCACTTAAACCTGCAACTGCTAAAGAAGCTTTCCATGGTCAAGTACAAATGGCTAACCAAACGATTGATGAATTAGTCGCTAAGAGCGGTACTGAACGTTTTGAAGGACCTGCTCAAGAACTATTGGCAAAATATTCACCTGAAGAATTAGCCGCTGCTTTATTGAAGTCATTAATTAAAGACGCTAATGAAGTCCCTGTTCATATTGCTCCTGAACGTCCATTACCAGGACGTAAATCTTCTCGTAGCAATCATGGCAAGAGTCGTGGTGGTTATCGTGGTAATGGGAATCGTCATGGCTATTCACATGATCGCCATGGTAACGGTGGTTCACGGAATCGTAATGATCGTGATCGCAACAACCGTGATTCTGGTCGTAAACGCGATTCAAATCGTAATTCAGATTCTAAACGTCATTCTTCAAACAAGCGTAACTTTACAATTCGCAAGAATCCTAATGCTTAATTAGTAATCTTAACCAAGACGAATCTTCGTCTTGGTTTTTTTATGCCTAACATTGGCTGACCATGCTGAGAACATAATGCGATTAGACTTAACTCATTCAAATAACTTTAGATGAATTGATTTCATCTTGTTTTGAAAAGGTTAAGTTTTACTAATTTGAACATTTCGCTTATGATAGAAAAGAAGAGAAAAGGATGTGTTCAAATGATTTATGGGATTGGAATTGATCTGACAGATATTCCACGAATTACCCAGGCTTATCAACGCAATCAGCGTTTCGCAGAGAAAGTTTTAACAGAGAAAGAATTGGCTGTTTTTCATCAAACAACGAATCAAAAATTTCAAATGGAATATTTGGCCGGTCGTTTTTCCGCAAAAGAATCTTATTCTAAGGCATATGGAACAGGTTTAGGTAAGATTGGTCTCCATGATATTGAAATTCTTGATGATTCACTAGGTAAACCAGTTATTACCAAACAACCTTATGCCGGTGCAGCTCACGTTTCAATTTCGCATACTGATGCACTGGTGACCACAGAAGTTATTATAGAAACCGCAGAGAAGGAATAAAATGCAACCATCATACTTACGACCAACTTATATTGAAGTTGACCAACAGGCCATCTATCATAATGTTCATGAAGAAAAAAAACGTCTAAATCCAGAGACGGCTTTATTTGCTGTTGTTAAAGCTGATGCATATGGACATGGGCTAGTTCCAGTTGCCCGTGTTTGTCAAGAAGCCGGTGCTACTGGTTTTTGTGTTGCAACGATTGATGAAGCATTAGCCTTGCGTGCTGCTCAAATTGCTGCCCCAATTTTGGTTTTAGGGATTACCAGCCCTCAAGCAGCACCAATTGCTGCTGCTCAAAATATTGCGTTAACTGTTGGCGATCAAGACTGGCTAACTATGGCGACACCGTTACTAAAAGCCGTACCAGATTGCCCACAATTAAAGCTTCACTTTGCCACGGATACTGGGATGGGACGAATTGGTTTTACCGATGTTGATGCGTTAAAAGCTGCCGCAGCGTTCGTTAAAGCATCAGCTTATTTAACGCTAGAGGGGATTTTTACTCACTTTGCCACGGCTGATGAAAAAGATACGACCTATTTTGAAAAGCAAGTGGCGAAGTTTAAAGTATTGTTAAATGCACTTCCTGAACGGCCTAAATACGTTCATGTTGCTAATTCTGCAACTAGTTTATGGCATGAAGCTTGTCAATGTAACATGATTCGTTTTGGCGTTGCCATTTATGGCTTGAATCCATCGGGAAGTACGTTAGCAGCTCCTTATGAATTACAACCTGCATTATCGTTATACAGTGAGTTAGTTTTTGTTAAGCAAATTCATGCCGGTGATTCCGTGAGTTATGGTGCTACTTACACAGCCAAAAATGACGAGTGGATTGGTACAATTCCGATTGGCTATGCGGATGGTTGGCTACGAAGAATGTCAGGAATGTCCGTTTTAATCAAGGGCAAACGTTGTCCAATTGTTGGCCGAGTTTGTATGGATCAGATTATGGTCCGAATGCCAGAAAAATTTGCAGTTGGTGAGAAAGTTACGCTAATTGGTCGTGATGAAGATGATGAGATTACCTTGCAAGAGGTTGCTGATTACGCGCAAACTATTCATTATGAAATTACTTGTGGTTTACACGATCGTATTCCTCGTCATTATTTACCCAAACGAGAAGACTAAGTTACTAACTTCAATAATCCATTAATTAAAAAGCAAGATAATCAGGCCCTCATGACCTAGTTGTCTTGCTTTTTTTATGAGACATGTTATTATTTTTTTAGTTAGACTTATTATTAGTATTGTCCAGTGACAATCGGAGGGATTTCAGATGGCACTTATGGTTGATGATCAATTGATGACAGAGGTAGATCCACATTTACGCAATGCCTTATTGCAGTATTGTGAGTTTTATCAGCTTGATCCAGAAAACGTTGTTGAAGAAGCTGTGAGTGATTTTCTCTACCATCATAATCAAACGGTGGCGAGTTTAGTGCATGGTTATGCAGAAATGGCTTCATTAAATTCTGAAATTTGTCAAGAATGCGCTGGTTGTGAAGCAAAAATAGATTAGATGTGAGTTGATTAAATGGAGCAAAAAGAATTTAAGCGCGGTGATATCTTTTTCGCTGATTTATCGCCGGTCGTTGGTTCAGAACAGGGCGGAATGCGGCCGGTTTTGATTATCCAAAACGACGTGGGCAATCATTATAGTCCAACGGTTATCATTGCGGCTATCACGGCTAAAATTACCAAACCGAAGATGCCAACCCATGTCGGCATAACTAATGCTAAAGACGGCATAGAACGCGATTCAGTGATTTTATTAGAGCAGGTAAGGACAATAGACAAGCAGCGTTTAAAAGAGCGTGTAACGCATTTAAACGATGAAAGAATGAATGCTGTTGACCACGCCTTGCAAATTAGCTTAGGGTTAGTTGCTACTAAGTAATTACATACAATTAGTTGTTAATGTTTAATTCATAGGTAATAAAAAAGGATCTGAGAATCTCTCAGGTCCTTTATCTTTGTAATTATTTATCTTCATCCAAAATTGTGCCGCCAGATTGTAAATCGTCTATTTCTGCAACATGATATTTTTTCTTCTCTAAACGTTCAACGATTTGATTAAGTGTTTTACGGTCAACACCTGCTGGTAAAGTCATTAAAGTTCGGCGTACTGATGAGCCTTTTTTAGCATCTAAAGTAATGCAGGCTTCAATTGAGGTATACTTAGTAATGATCTTAGACATTTCTTCAAGTTCGCCACGTTCACCGGTCGACATGATCGTTAGAACGTAACTACTAATATCTAAGTTCCAAGCTTCTGATAACATTTCTAGTAACTTAGCATGAGTTAAAATACCATAGAAGTTATGGCTTTCATCTAAAACTGCAATATAAGGTAAATCTTTAATATTGAAAAATACTTTAAAGAATGGTGAATCAACATCAATTGTTTTGGTGGTATTTTTTAGTAAGTAGGTGACAGGTAATTGCATGTTACCACCTTGAGATTTATGGCGATAGATATGCATTTTGTAAATATTACCACGAAAGATTTTACCTGAAGCATCTAGAATTGGGACACAACGGTATCCGGAATCTTCAAGAATATTAAGTGCTTCTTCTAATGTTGCTGTTTCATTAACGGTCGTTAATTTATCTTTTTGCAAAACCAATGTCTTGATGAGCATAATGTTCCCTCCAAGGTCTTTAACTTCGTTGCTATCATAACATAAATTGACAGTATTGGAAATATATGAGAGCTTAATAAGAGTCATTTAAACAAAAATATGGGAGTCAAATGAGAAATGCGTAATGAAATGATGTCACGTCCAGTTGTAAAACCTGAAGTTTTAAATTTTTTAAGGCAACAAACCGTACCACTTAGCTCTAAATTACTCCAAATTCAACACGAAGCAAATACTAAGCGAATTCCCATAATTCCCCAAGAAACAGTGAGTTATTTATATCAATTGGTCACTCAACGACAACCTAAAGCAATACTAGAAGTGGGGACGGCAATTGGTTTTTCATCATCGTTATTCGTTGAAGCAACCCAAAAACAAGCTCAAATAACAACAATTGATCGTTTTGAAACGATGTATCATCATGCTAGGGCTAATTGGGAGCAGTTAGGCTATTCTGAGAACATTCAACTATTAACGGGTGATGCTGCAGATATTTTACCAACGTTAACGACACAGTATGATTTAATTTTCTTGGATGCGGCTAAAGCACAATACATTAAATTCTTACCGGAAGCTTTACGCCTGTTAGCACCTCACGGTATTTTATTGATTGATGATGTGTTGCAGGGTGGCAGTATTTTTGAACCTGAAACAACCATTCGGCATCGTGACAAAGGTATTCATCGCAAATTGAATCAGTTGTTAACCACGGTGTATGCTGATCCTAATTTGTTGACCACTTTGTTACCGCTTGGCGATGGTTTATTACAAATTACTAAGGTTGAAGCTGCAACAAAATAAAATGAAAAGTGCACACATAAAAAAGCTTGAGGAAATTTCCTCAAGCTTTTTTAAATTCAATTTAGAAGACAACGACTGGCATGCCGGTTGAAACCATATTGAAGATTTTAGCAACAGTAGCAGGAGGTGTATTAATACAACCATGGGAACCATGAGTCTTATACCAGTCACCGCCATATTGTGGTTGCCATGGTGAATCGTGAATACCAACGCCAGTATCATCAATTGGCATCCAATAAGCAACTTTAGAAGCGTATTTACTACCGTTATCATTTTCACCACGAAGTGTGGAGTTACGTTCTTTAGCCCAGATAGCCCAAACGCCGACTGGGGTATCGTGTCCATTAGGATTACCTGTAACAACATCCGTATCAATCTTTAATTGACCGTTCATATAAACCCACATGTGTTGATTTTGTTTATCAACTTCAATGTAAGTATTGCCAATATCGCTTAATGCATCGCCGTATCCGTCCTTAGAGTAGCCTGTACCTACGATAACTGGTTCACGGGTAAAGTCCTTGCCGGCCAAAATTGCATCAGTTAACTTTGGTAACTCACTAGCAGAATTAATACTCCAACCATAAATACCAGCAGGAACGGTAACGACACCACGTTTAGTCGATTTAAATTGGCGTGATTTATTATAGGTTGCATACTTGTCATTGAGTGAGCTCAAGTATGCTTTCATAGCTGTTTGATCAAGGGTGATTTTACCGTCAGAATAACCAAGCCACTGATGAATCATTGCCGGTGTGATTGTTTCAGTCTTACCAGCAATCGTATATTTACCCGTAATCGTGTTGATTTTTTTGATTTTGGCTAATTGTTCAGTGAGCTGCGCATCATTTTTTGTAACTTTTGCTTGTTGATGACTATCAGCAAGTTGAACCTTTGGTTGGCCTTTGCTAACTGCTTCCTTAACCGCCTTAGTAACCGCTGCTTTATCGAAGGTTTGACCAGCTACTTCTGGTTCGATTTGATAATTATCGTTGGTTTTAACAATTTTAGCATCTTGTGGTGCTTGTCGGCCTTGGTTAAGGGTGGTTAAGGTTTGATCAACGTATTGATTAAGCTTTTGCTGATCAATGTTAATCATCGTATTGGTTGTGCTTTCTGCCTTAACTGTAGTGGTTGGCAACCATGAATTTTGCGTTCGCATGACTTTTTTCAAGTAGGCAGCGGAATTTTGCGTAATGCCTAGTTCTTTGCCTGAAACCTGAGTTAATTTTGTCTTTTGGTCATAGAGCGTAAAATTACTATCCCGCAATGTTTTGGCAACCTTGTGCTTTGCTTGAGGGTAGGAGAGTTTGCTAATATCAACGCCTTCTACTTTGGTGCCGGGCAGAAAATGGGATTGGTAATAAACTCCACGGTATGTGTAGAGCGCGCCTAATACAACCACTGCCGCACCAATCACGCTAAGCAGTATTTTGGTTCCCTTTTTCATTTGTTTCACCTTATCCTGTTTGGTCTATATTTCCACACACATTATAACAAGCTATCCGTTATTTTAAAACGAACACGTTCTAACTTTAGACTGACTTAAGATTCTTTAAGGTTATTGTGGGAAATCATATAAAAAAGACCTGAGATAAAATCTCAGATCTTTTTAGAAGTCATTAATCAATTGTTAATTATTGACGAGTTTCGATACCAGTTGCTTCAAAAGCATCGTCTAAAACTTTCTTCAATTGATCAGCTGAAGCATGCATAGCTTGTGATTCGTGATCGTTCAAAGGAATATCAATAACGTTTGTTACACCTTCGCGACCAAGAACAGCAGGAGTACCGATATAGATATCGTTCAAACCATAATCGCCATCCATGTAAACAGATAATGGTAAGATTGCATGTTCGTCATTAAGAATAGCACGAGTAATACGAGCTAAAGCAGTAGCGATACCATAGAAAGTAGCACCCTTTAAGTCGATGATCTTGTATGCAGCATCACGGACATCTTCGAAGATTTGAACAAGTTTGTTTTCGTCCATTTCAGGATGTTGTTTAACCCATTCAGAGATCTTAACACCACCGATGTTAGCGTGTGACCAAACAGCAAATTCAGTATCGCCATGTTCACCCATGATATAAGCATGGACGGAACGAGCATCTACTTGAACCATGTCTGCGATTTCTTGACGAAGACGTGAAGTATCAAGAGAAGTACCTGAGCCAACAACGCGTTCCTTAGGGAAGCCTGAAAGACGCCAAGTAGCGTAAGTCAAGATATCAACAGGGTTAGCAGCAACAACGAAGATACCTTTGAATCCTGATTCAACGATAGGATCAACGATTGTCTTCAAGATCTTCAAGTTCTTGTTAACTAAGTCTAAACGAGTCTCACCTGGTTTTTGTGGTGCACCGGCAGTAATAACCACAACATCAGCATCAGCTGCGTCAGAATATTCTGCAGAATAGATTTTTTTAGGTGAAGTGTATGGTAAAGCGTTAGAAAGGTCAATGGCATCACCTTGAGTTTTACCTTTGGCGATATCAACGATACCAATTTCTTGAGCGATTCCTTGAAGTACTAATGCATAAGCAAAACTTGAACCTACGGCGCCATCACCGACAAGTAATACTTTTTGACGATCTTTTGTTTGATTTGACATATAAGATTCATCCTTTCCGATTTCAATAATTAAGGCCTTTTAAAGTATAACACATTCATAAATGTTTAACAGAAAAAAATTACTTATTTTCATGAAAAAATTTGTTGGCTACAACAGTGATGGCGGTGGAATTATCAACTAATCTTGTGAATTCACTTCAAAATTATTGCAACCGTTTTCGGTAAAGCAAAGACTGAATGTTTGACATTTTCAAAACGAATCATTAATCTTTTTCTGTTTTATATTTAACATGTAGTTTATACAATAAAATCCTTTAATCAAACAGTATTTGACAATCTTAGTACATTCAATATTATCTAACTAATTCAGGATATTCACAAGCAACTTGCTTTATAATGAATCGTTTTGCAAATCTTTAAAAATAGTGATTATAGCAACAGTCAAGGAACACTGTAATACTTTACGATTGTTTGAATTAATAAATGCGTGGATTTGTGCTATAATTTGTCGCTGATACTTAGTGCACTGATTTTTTTCAACTATATAATTGATGTTTTAGTCATTTTAAAAATAAAAAGATAAGTCATCATAAATAAGGTGAGGGTAAAAATAATGAGAATGATTGTTGGTTTAGGAAATCCAGGTCAAAAATATGAACATACTAAACATAATGTGGGTTTTGATACTGTTCAACAGTTAGCAGATAGCTTGAATTTACAATTGACGAAAAATGAATTTTCAGCGTTAACAGCGACAACTAAGATTAATGGTGAAAAAGTAATGCTGGTTAAACCGTTGACTTACATGAATGATTCGGGAAGAGCAGTCGGCGACTTAATGAGCTATTATCAGTTTGAACCAGAAGAGATTGCTGTGATTCAAGATGATTTGGATATGCCTGTTGGCAAGTTGCGCTTGCGAACACACGGTGCTTCTGGTGGTCATAATGGCATTAAGAGTATTATTGCAGCAACTGGGAGCCAGAATTTTAATCGGGTTAAAATTGGTATTCAACATCCTGATCGTTCTAAAGTAGTTGATTGGGTGCTAACACCATTTTCTAAAGATGATTTACCAGTTGTCTTAACGGCAATGGACAATGCCGTTGCTGCATTATCACTTTGGGTTAAAGAAGAAAAAGATTTTCCACAATTAATGAATCAGTTTAATTAACGATTAAACGTAATTTTAGTAATCAATCACGTTTTTAATGATAATTGCGATTTAGATGTCGCCTTTATACCAAACACAATTGATTTTCAATTAAAGAAGTTATTAACAGAAGTCGAATTTACCATTGGGAGACTTTCATGAATTTAATTAATTATTTTAGTCAGCGTATTAATTTAGCTGATATTTTAACGGACTGGTCTGCACCTAAACGCCGCTTAGTAACAGGATTAAATGGGTCAGCTGAGTCATTATATATTGCCGGTTTAGTTCAAGCAGCTCAACAACCGGTTTTATTTGTGGTGGACAATGGCCTGCATGCTAGCAAATTTGTTGATGATTTAACCAACTTGTTATCGAGTGACCAGATTTTTTATTTTCCAGTTGAAGAAGTTGTCGCGGCCCAAGGTGCCATTAGTTCACCAGAATCGCGTAATTTGCGTATTCAAGCACTAAACTTCTTATTAAGTAAACAACCTGGCGTGGTGGTGACAACAGTGGCTGGGTTGCTTTATCAGTTAACAGCTGCTGACAAGTTTAAGCAAGCCGTGTTATCTGTTCGCCAAGATGGCGAGCTAGAGATTACAGCCTTACCTGAACAACTAGTAGCCATGGGTTATGAACGGCAAAAATTAGTGGCTAAACCAGGTGAGTTTGCCATTCGTGGGGACATTATTGATATTTTTCCCCTTGATGCTGAAGATCCCTTACGGATTGAATTATTCGGTGATGAAGTTGATAGTCTGCGGCGCTTTGATTTGGCTACTCAGCGCAGTATTGAAAACCTTACTGAAGCAACGATCTTACCAGCTAATGATCGCTTGTTAACTTTGGCCGATCGGCAAACAGGCGCAGCAAAAATTCAACAAGAGGTCGCATTAGAAGCTAAAAAAATTGAAGGTAAAGATCCAACCAGAGCTAAAACTTTAGTTGACCACTTCAACACAATTACGAGTCAGTTAGAAGAAGGTATTTTAGTTGATGGCTCTGAATTACTGTTGAGCTATTTAACTGATCAAGTGCAGACAATTAACGATTATTTAAGTGAAACTGGGATTGTGGCCTTTGATGACAATGCTCGTTTGTTGGATAAGGCAGATGAACTGGCTCAAAATTTAGCTGATTGGCAAATTGATCAAATGGCTCAAGGCCATTTTTTAGCAAACCAACAAGTACAAGCTGATTTTCGCGATGTTCAACACCATTTAGTGCAACGGCAACTGTTCTTGTCACTGTTCCAAAAAGGAATGGGCAAGTTACGCTTTGATGAAATGACGAATGTTTCAATGCGCACGGTGCAACAATTCTTTAGTCAAATGCCTTTAATTAAGACGGAAATGGATCGTTGGCATAAACAGAAACGAACAGTGTTGTTGTTAATTCCAGAAGAATCGCGACGTCAACATTTACAACAGACCTTTCGTGATTTCGAAGTTAAAGTGACTTTGGCTGATGAAAACCAAATTGAATCAGAAGAACTACAATTAATTGCTGGCAATTTGCATAATGGTTTTGAAATTCCCGAGGCTAATTTGGTTGTTTTGACAGAATGGGAATTGTTTAATCGGGTTAAGAAAAATGTTCCCGTTCGCCGACAAACCATGGCGAACACGGAACGGCTGCGAAGTTACAGTGAGTTAAAACCTGGTGATTACGTTGTTCATGTTAATCACGGAATTGGTCGTTATGAAGGCATGCAGACGCTGGAGGTTGATGGCGTTCATCGTGATTATTTAACGATTACCTATCAAAATAATGCGCAAGTGTTTATACCAGTTGACCAACTTAATTTAATTAGTAAGTATGTTTCTGCAGAAGGTAAAACGCCACACATTAATAAATTAGGCGGTGCTGAGTGGCAGAAAACCAAGCGCAATGTTGCCAGTAAAATTGAAGATATTGCTGATGAATTAATCGAGCTTTATGCTAAGCGTCAAGCTGAGAAGGGGTTTGCTTTTGCACCGGATGACGATTTGCAGCAGCAATTTGAAAATGAGTTTCCCTATTCAGAGACACCTGATCAATTGCGGAGTACTCAAGAAGTTAAACGGGATATGGAGCAAGAACGACCAATGGATCGCTTATTGGTTGGTGACGTTGGCTTCGGTAAAACTGAAGTGGCTTTGCGAGCAGCGTTCAAAGCTGTTGAAAATAATAAGCAAGTTGCATTTTTAGTTCCAACAACAATTTTGGCACAGCAGCATTTTGAGACGATGAAAGATCGGTTTGCTGATTTTCCAATTAACGTGGCTATGATGTCGCGTTTTCAGACGAGTGCTGAAAATAAGTTGACAGTTCAAGGTTTGAAAAAAGGCACAATCGATATTGTCGTGGGAACTCATCGTATTTTGTCTAAGGATGTTAGTTTCCAGGATTTAGGTTTGTTAATTGTTGATGAGGAACAGCGCTTTGGAGTTAAGCACAAAGAGCGCTTGAAACAATTACGTGCTAATGTGGATGTACTGACTTTAACCGCGACGCCGATTCCACGTACACTGCACATGTCAATGATTGGTGTGCGAGATTTATCAGTGATTGAAACACCACCAACGAATCGTTATCCGATCCAAACTTACGTCATGGAACAAAATGCTGGGGCAATTCGTGAAGCAATTCAGCGCGAAATGGAACGGCATGGTCAGGTTTTCTATTTGCATAATCGGGTTGGCGATATTGAACGAACTGTCGCTCAACTACAAGCATTAGTACCAGACGCTACGATCGGTTTTGCTCATGGGCAAATGACCGAAAATGAATTAGAGAATGTTATTTACAGTTTCATTAATGGTGAATTTGATGTCCTAGTTACAACGACAATTATTGAGACGGGTGTCGATATGCCGAATGCCAATACTTTAATTATCGAAAATGCCGATCGCTATGGCTTGTCACAACTTTATCAACTTCGTGGTCGAGTTGGTCGCTCTAGTCGGATTGCTTATGCTTATTTAATGTATCAACCGGCCAAAGTATTAACTGAAGTGGGCGAGCAACGGCTACAAGCAATTAAAGATTTTACAGAATTAGGTTCTGGTTTTAAGATTGCAATGCGCGATTTGTCTATTCGTGGTGCTGGTAATTTATTGGGTAAGCAACAACATGGTTTCATTAATTCGGTTGGTTTTGATTTGTATTCGCAAATGTTAAACGATGCCGTTAAGAAGAAGCAACATCACCAAACACCAACAGTTTCAAATGCAGAATTGAAATTAACGTTAGATGCTTATCTGCCGGATAACTATGTTAATGATAGCCGGCAAAAGATTGAAATCTATAAGCGGATTCGCCAAATAGAAAATGTTCCTCAACTTGAAGAAATTCAAGCAGATTTGATTGATCGGTTTGGCGATTATCCTGTTGAAGTAGAGAATTTATTAACAGTCGGCCACTTAAAGCTATTGGCAGACGAAGCACAAATTGCCGAAATAAAACAAGATGAACGTTCGCTAACGGTTATTTTTACTAAAGAAGGCACTAAAAAAGTCGATGGCGAAACGTTATTTGCCACATTAAGCGCGATTAATTATCGTGCAGATGTTAAAATTGGAGATGATTGCTATCAATTGAAGTTCCGTTTAACCAAAAAAGAGTCAACTAGTCAAGAATGGGTGCCTCAATTAATGGACTTCTTACAAGCAATTATTAATGTTTCAAGTACATCAGTAACAAGTACTGAGTGACGAAGTGAGTTATATTAATAAAGCAGAGAATGATTATGAGGAGATAATGATGCGTTTAGATAAATATTTAAAAGTTTCACGGCTGATCAAACGACGGACAGTCGCTAAAGAAATTGCTGATAAGGGCCGAATTAGCATTAACGGAAAGGTGGCTAAATCATCTACCGACATTAAGATTGGCGATGAGTTAACCTTGTTATTTGGTAATAAAACATTAGTCGTTAAAGTTACCGACATGCGGGAAACAACCAAGAAAGATGAAGCCGAAAATATGTATGAAGTTGTTAGCGATACGAATAAGTAAAGTTGGCAAAGGTCACTGCGAATTTTTTGCGGTGACTTTTTTGGCGGAGATTGTGTCCGCTTGGCGTAGCTTGTCTTTAAGTGTGACAAATAGTTTAAAAATTTCTCAATTAAACTACTTTTTAATATGACCATGTTATACTTTAGGTATCAAAATCTAGGAGCGAGCGCATGCAACAGCAAATACGGACAAATAATAAAGTAACAAGTATCGGTAATCAGTTTGCCCAAGAAGCAGAACGTCAGCAGCAAATTGACGCACGTCGTCGTTATTTGCAGCATGTTCATCGTCGGCGATTATGGATTTTATTGGCAATTTTGCTAGTTATCCTGATTGGCTTGGGATCACAGATTATTAGAGGCAAGCAAACGAATAATGCGATTCAGCAACAAGTTCAAACCGAGAAGAAGCAATTAAGCAAGACTAAGGATAAAAGTGATAATCTAAAGATCCAAGTTAAGCAATTAAATAATAAAACCTACATTGAAAAGTTAATTCGTTATAAGTATGACTATTCTAAAAAAGGTGAGATCATCTTCACCTTGCCAGAGACAAATAGCTCAATTAATGCCAAAAACTAACTTGAATTGAACTTGTTCGGTGGTATACTTATTAAATAACAAAGAGTGGCCAAGGAGGAAATTTGGGTTTATGGCAGTTGAAATTGGGTCGAAGGTTACCGGAAAAGTAACCGGAATTACCAACTTCGGGGCGTTTATTGATTTGGGTTCAGGTCAAAGTGGTTTGGTTCATATCAGTGAGATCTCCAATCAGTATGTGAAAGACATCCATGATGTTTTGAGTGTTGGTGACACCGTTACAGTTAAAGTGGTTTCAAATCAAAATGGTAAGATTGGCTTGTCAATTAAACAAGCAACAGAACCACAAGCAACTGCAGCTGTTCATCATCAATCAACGCATGAACATCAGCCACATGAGCGACGCGAGAATAATTATAATAATCATCGCCGCAATTCGGGCGGCAACAGTCGTAATGGTCACAGCAACAACCATGGTCACGAAGATTTTGATGATATGCTTTCTGGCTTTTTAAAGGAAAGCGAAGATCGTCTTACTGCAATCAAACGTAACACTGAAGGTAAGCGTGGCGGTCGCGGCGGTCGTCGCGGCTAAGCATTAATATAATAGTTAAAAAGAGTTGAACTGTTGTGACGGTTCAGCTCTTTTTTTAAAGTAATGAAATTGGTGATGAAATGATGACGACATTAACGCAAACATTCAATCAACATTGGCAACAGCTATTACCTCACGCGTCAAAAAGTAAATTAATATTAGCTTTTTCCGGCGGGGTTGACTCAACAGTATTATTAGATTTGTTGATTCACTTACCTGAGACAACTCGACCAAACTTATCGCTGGCTTACTTTAATCATCAATTGCGAGCAGACAGCGATCAAGAAGAACAGCTGGTACGGCAAATAGCAGCAGCGTATCAAGTGCCACTTCATGTTGGTCATTGGCAGCATGGCCAACAGACTTCAGAAGCAACTGCACGGCAAGCACGCTATGATTTTTTAGCTGATGTTTTGCAAGAGACGGCTGCTGATGGCTTAATAACAGCCCACCATGGTGATGATTTACTCGAGACAATGCTATTGAAGTTGATCCGCTCTGGTGAATTAAATGAACTTCCGGGATTAAAAGCGCTGACGGAATTTAGAGATTGGTCATTGTGGCGACCGTTATTGCCATTTAGCAAAGAAGCCTTGCGAGAATATGCAGGACAACAGCAATTGATTCATATTGAAGATACAACGAATCAATTGGATTTTACCCCGCGCAATCGACTGCGTCATCATGTTGTGCCAATATTAAAACAAGAAAATCCACAACTACTAGCACATGCTAATTTGTTTAGCGATGAGTTAGTGACACAACAAAAACTCGCACATCAGTTCCTCGGTCTGTGGTATGAAAAAATGAATTTAGAGCAAAAAAATGGCCAAATTAGTGGCACATTTCCTACTATTGAGCTAGATTTAATGGGATGGCAATTATTTTGGCAGGATTTTGTGCAAATTTATTTACCGGACCTGCAGTGCGATCATCAGCAATTGCAACAAATTGCAGCACTAACACGTGAGTCTCAGGGACATCATCGTGTTGATCTTCAAAATGATTGGTGCTTTTTACAGACATATCAGCAATTTACATTTAAACGATTTGCACCGGGGCAGAAAAACAGTACCAAAACTGAAATAAGTTATTCATTGCCCTTAAACCAATGGCAGCAAGTTGATGACGATCAGTTTGGTGTTTTTGAGCAAATTCCACTTAATTTTACCGGTGAGTTGGTGGCACAATTGCAAGTCAACGTTGTTCCTACCACGTTTACGTTGCGCCATCGCCAAGTTGGTGATCGTGTACAACTGACTAACGGTCATTGGCAAAAACTAAGTCGGCGGCAGATTGATGCCAAAGTTCCTTTTTCACAACGAGATCAAGCTTGGGTTTTAGTAGCTGCTGATCAAATTTTGTGGGTGCAAAATATCTATAATTATAAATTGTCGAATGTTGGAGAAACTGCTAAAATCATTTATGTATTAAGAAAAAATTAGTGGAGTATGGCAATCGATTAAAATAGCTTTATTTTTTAGTTGAGGGCTTGCTTAATTTTAATTAAGGAGATTAACATGCACGATAATATTGAGAAAATCATCGTTTCACAAGATGAAATTCAAGAAATTGTAGCTCGCTTGGGTCAACAGCTTCGTGAGGATTATCAAGGAAAAAATCCAATCTTCATTTGTATTTTGAAGGGTGCCGTAATGTTCATGACTGATTTAGTCAGAGCATACGATGATTTTTCGGAGCTTGAGTTTATGGATGTTTCTAGTTACGGCGATGAATTAGAATCTAGTGGTGAAGTCAAAATCATCAAAGATTTAGATGTGCCAGTTAAAGATCGTAATATTGTTATTGTTGAAGATATTATTGATACTGGCCGCACGCTAGATGCACTAATCAAGCTGTTAACAACGCGTGGTGCCGCTTCGGTTAAAATTTGTACATTGCTCAGCAAGCCTGCTCATCGAATCTTAGATGTTCACGTTGATTATGTGGGTGTTGAAGTACCAGATGAGTTTCTCGTGGGCTATGGACTTGATTACCGTAATCAATATCGTAATTTGCCATATGTTGGCGTACTTAAGCCAGAAGTTTACGCATAAGATAATAGTCAAAAATGGTCAAATATGGTATGATAGCAACATTCGATTGCAAGCAAAGTAATCGTTTGAATTCAGGAGGTTGTAAATGAAAAATAACCGGAATCGCTTATTAAATAACGGTTTATTTTACATCATTGTTTTCGTCGCTATTGTTGGTGGCATTAGTTTCTTCTTTAACCATGGTAATAGTGGTTCTACTCAGTCAGTGAGCATGTCCGAATTTACCAGTCAGTTAAAAGCTGGCAAAGTTAAAGAGTTTAGCGTGCAACCAGCTAATGGTGTTTACCAAATCAGTGGTGCTTATAAAACCGCACAGAAGAGTTCAACACCAGCAACAGGATTGTTGGGACAAGCTTCTTCGACATCAGTCACTGGCTTTACGACAACTTTGTTGCCTAATGATACGTCATTAGCACAAGTGACTAAACTAGCTCAAAATAAAGATGTGACAGTTCACGCTAAGGAAGAGTCACAATCTGGAGTTTGGATTAGTTTGTTAACTATGTTATTGCCAACGGTCTTATTGTTTGTGTTCTTCTACTTCATGATGAACCAATCTGGCCAAGGCGGTGGCAGTGGTCGTGGTGTGATGAACTTTGGTAAATCCAAAGCCAAACCACAAGATCCTAAAAAGAACCAAGTACGTTTCTCTGACGTTGCCGGTGCAGAAGAAGAGAAACAAGAATTGGTTGAAGTTGTTGAGTTCTTGAAGAACCCTAAGAAATTTAGCGCTCTTGGTGCTAGAATTCCTAAAGGTGTTTTACTTGAGGGACCTCCAGGTACTGGTAAGACCTTACTTGCTCGTGCCGTAGCCGGTGAAGCAGGTGTACCGTTCTTCTCTATTTCTGGTTCTGATTTCGTGGAAATGTTCGTCGGTGTTGGTGCTTCACGTGTACGTGACTTATTTGAAAACGCTAAGAAGAATGCACCTGCCATCATCTTTATCGATGAAATTGATGCCGTTGGTCGTCAACGTGGCGCTGGTATGGGTGGCGGTCATGATGAACGTGAACAAACTTTGAACCAATTATTGGTTGAAATGGATGGGTTCCAAGGCAATGAAGGCGTCATCGTAATTGCTGCAACTAACCGTTCTGATGTCTTAGATCCAGCCTTGCTTCGTCCTGGTCGCTTTGACCGGAAGATCTTAGTTGGTCGTCCTGATGTTAAGGGCCGTGAAGCAATTTTGAAGGTTCATGCTAAAGATAAACCATTAGCACCAGATGTTGATTTAAAGGCTGTCGCTCGAGAAACACCAGGATTTGTTGGTGCTGACCTAGAGAACGTCTTGAATGAAGCAGCTTTGGTGGCAGCACGTCGTAACAAGACCCAAATTGACGCTAAAGATGTCGATGAGGCCGAAGATCGTGTCATTGCCGGTCCAGCTAAGAAAGATCGTGTCATTAGTGTTAAAGAACGTAATACCGTTGCTTATCACGAGGCTGGTCATGCCTTGATCGGTTTAGTTTTAAGTGATTCACGGACAGTTCGTAAAGTAACTATCGTCCCTCGTGGTCGCGCTGGTGGTTACGCTATCATGTTGCCGCGTGATGATGAATTCTTACTAACTAAGAAAGAATTAAACGAACAGATTGTTGGCTTAATGGGTGGTCGTACCGCTGAAGAAATTATCTTTAACGCTGAATCATCTGGTGCTTCAAATGACTTCGAACAAGCTACTCAAATTGCCCGCAGTATGGTCACACAATATGGTATGTCAGAGAAGTTAGGTACAGTTACCTTAGAAAGTGAATCACAACCATTCTTAGGTGCATCCTATGGTCAACAACCACCATATTCTCAAGAAACTGCTGCTGCAATTGATCGTGAAGTTCGCAAGATTATTAACGAAGCACATCAACGTGCTTACGATATTATTCAAGCTCATCGCGATCAACATAAGTTAATTGCCGAAGCATTATTGAAGTATGAAACATTGGATGAGAAACAAATTTTAAGCTTGTTCAATGATGGCAAGATGCCTGAAGGAACAACTGATGACTATCCAAGTGAACACGCTGCTACTTTTGAAGAAGCTAAGCATGCACTTGAAGAAAAAGATGCACAACAAGAAGCTGACGATCATTCACATGATGATCATCACTCAAGTGAAACAACGAACAGTGAATCTACTGATCAGCAAGAAAATGAACAGTCTCAAGCAACTGACGCTCATGGACAAGATACTGATCAACAAGAAAAGATTCAAACTGAAGCTCAATCAACAGTCGCTCGTCCTGACGAAGTTCCTGCTGATACAGATACTGATGTTGAATCTCAAGTAACACCAGATGTTCCTGAAGTTAGTCATGAAATTCAAACAGCTGACGATGTTGCTACTGGTTATCAATCAAGCCCCACTGATGAAGAAGTGCCAGCTGATCCGGATAATCCTTATCCTAATGGTCACGATTCAGATGGTATTGATATTGATGATCTTGACGATGATGATTTAGATGATCACCATCCCCAAGCTTAATTGAATTAATACGGCTAGTTAGTAGCCGGTAAAAAAGACCTAGACAATTTTGTCTGGGTCTTTTTATCTATAATGAGCTATCAACGGTCGTTACTGTCTTAAGAAAACCGGAATGGTTACAGTGACTAGTGGTAGATTTTTTAACTTAATTAGTCTAGAATTATTGATTAAGACGTTTAAAAGGCGTAAATAGATTGTGAGGAATCATTGTGTCAGATTATTTAGTTAAAGGTATAACAGCTAATGGTGCTTTTCGAATGTTAGCAGTTAACGGAACAGAGCTTGTGCAGACAGCGCAAATCGATCATGATACTTGGTCTGCTTCTTCTGCTGCATTAGGACGAACATTAGTTGGGACACTATTATTAAGTAGTGCGTTATTAAAAGACGAAGAAAAATTGACAGTGCGTATCTTAGGTGATGGTCCAGTTGGTGCAATTGTTGCAGATGGCAATGCTCATGGAACAGTCAAGGGTTATCTTAGTCAACCTCATGTTAATTTACCGCTGAATCCGGTTGGTAAAATTGATGTTCGTCGTGCTGTTGGGACTAATGGTATGATTAATGTCACTAAAGATTTAGGTTTAAAAGAGCCGTTCACGGGTCAAGTGCCAATTACTTCTGGTGAAATTGCTGAAGATTTGACCTACTACTTGGCAAAGTCTGAACAAATTCCATCAGCAATGGGATTGTCTGTGTTTGTTAACCAAGATAATTCAATTGGTGTTGCTGGTGGCTTCTTAATTCAAGCACTACCTGGAGCTACGGATGAACAATTAACGCAACTTGAACATAATTTAAAAGACTTACCACTCGTCTCTGATTTGTTACGTCAGAGTAAAACACCAGAGGAAATTCTTCAAACGATTTTTGCTGGTGATGAGCTTAAGTTTTTAGAAAAAATGCCTGTGGCTTTTCAATGCGATTGTTCTAAGGATCGTTTTGCTAAAGCATTGGCTACGTTGAGCCAAAATGATTTAAATGAAATGATTGAGCAAGATCATGGTGCAGAAGCTGTTTGTAAGTTTTGTGGTAAGAAGTATCAATTTACAGAAGAAGAATTAAAAGCACTAATACAATCAAAGTAAGTTGCAATTAGACTTGCTTTTTTGCTAAGATTAGACGGTTAAGAAATAGGAGCGAACGTACGTGGAGTGGCAAATTGGTAATGTGACGATTCCTAATCAAGTCGTCGTAGCACCTATGGCTGGTATTACAAATTCGGCTTTTCGTGTAATTTGTAAACAGTTTGGTGCTGGTTTAGTTGTTTGTGAAATGATCAGTGATCGTGGCATCATGCATCACAATCAAAAAACATTGAGTATGATGTTTGTGGATCCGCGCGAACATCCTGTTAGTATTCAGATTTTTGGTGGCACCAAAGAGACACTTGTGGCAGCTGCTAAATGCGTAGACCAACAAACAGACGCTGATATTATTGATATTAATATGGGCTGTCCGGTTAACAAGGTTACCAAAACGGATGCTGGTGCTAAGTGGTTATTAGATCCTAACAAAGTCTATGAAACGGTAGCAGCAGTGGTTGATGCCGTAGAAAAACCAGTAACTGTTAAAATGCGAACTGGTTGGGATGATCAACATATATTAGCTGTTGAGAACGCTACTGCGGCCCAACGCGCTGGTGCGGCGGCTTTAGCGATGCATGGTCGTACGCGTAAACAAATGTATACTGGTACTGCAAACTGGGATATTTTAAAAGAGGTGCGGCAACATTTAACCATTCCTTTCATGGGTAATGGTGATGTTAAAACGCCCCAAGACGCCAAACGGATGTTGACCGAGGTCGGGGCAGATGCCGTCATGATTGGTCGCGCCGCTTTGGGGAATCCTTGGATTTTAAAGGCGGTTAATCAATACCTAGCAACTGGTGAACTGATTGCCGAACCCACACCACGTGAAAAAATCATAATCGCCGAAGAAGAACTGTCGTCGTTGGTCAAACTTAAAGGTGAACATCTAGCAGTTCCTGAATTTCGGCAACAAGCTGCCTATTATCTTAAGGGAATACCACGTTCTGCTCGCACTAAAGTTGCGATTAATGAAGCAACTACCGAAGCAGAAGTAGATCAACTATTAGAAGATTTTGTTGCTTCGTACGAGGCACGATTATCGTTATAAAACATTATATTGCGTAAAAGGGGTCATTGTTGTGGCAAATAAGAAAGTAAATCAAAATAATGAAGCAGACATGAACGATCAGTTAATTGTTCGTCGTGAAAAAATGCAAACGTTACGTGACGAGGGGATCGATCCATTCGGCACAAAGTTTAAACGTTCACATTTATCTGCGCAATTACATGAAGCGTTTGATAATGTTGAAAAAGAACAACTTGAAACCGAAGTACCTGAAGTAACCATTGCTGGTCGCATGATTTCTAAGCGTGGTAAGGGTAAAGTTGGCTTTGCAGATATTCGTGACCGCAGTGGCAAAATCCAGATTTATGTTCGTAAAGATGTGGTTGGGGAAGAAAACTATCAAATTTTCAAGAAATCTGACTTAGGTGATTTCCTCGGCATTAATGGCGAAGTTATGAAAACTGATACTGGTGAGTTAACGATTAAAGCAACTCATGTTACTTTCTTGACAAAAGCCTTACGTCCATTGCCAGATAAGTTTCATGGTTTAAGTAACGTTGAACAAAAGTATCGTCAACGCTATTTGGACTTAATTGCTAATCAAGACAGTTTTGATCGTTTCATGAAACGGAGCAAGATTGTTAAAGCTGTTCGTGAATATTTAGATGGCGAAGGTTTCACAGAAGTTGAAACTTCTTCTTTGCATGCACAAGCAGGTGGTGCTTCAGCTAAACCATTTATTACGCACCATAATGCTTTAGATATTGATCTCTATTTACGAATTGCACTTGAATTGCAACTCAAACGTTTAATTGTCGGTGGTATGGAACGGGTCTATGAAATTGGCCGCGTCTATCGTAATGAGGGGATTGATACTCGTCATAATCCAGAATTTACTGAATTAGAGACTTATGCTGCCTATTTTGATTTTAAAGACGTTATGGATGAAACTGAAGGGATTTTCCGTCATGCTGCCCATAGTGTATTGGCTAGTGGCAAAGTGACTTATCAAGGTCAAGAAGTAGACTTAGACCAACCTTTCCACCGTATTCATATGGTGGATGCTATTAAAGAACAAACTGGTGTTGATTTCTGGCAGGAAATGAGTCTAGCTGAAGCACGTCAATTAGCTGATGAACATCATGTTCATTATGAAGAATATTGGCAAGTTGGTCATATTATCAATGAATTCTTTGAACAATTTGTTGAAGACACACTACAAGAACCTACTTTTGTTTATGGCCATCCAATTGAAGTGTCACCATTAGCTAAGAAGAACGCTGATGATCCACGTTTCACTGATCGTTTTGAGTTGTTCATTTTAGGTTCAGAGTACGCTAATGCCTTCTCTGAATTAAACGACCCAATTGACCAAAAAGCACGTTTTGAAGCACAAGATGCTGAACGTGATGCTGGTAATGACGAAGCCCATGGTGTCGACTATGACTTCATTGAAGCCTTGGAATATGGTATGCCACCAACTGGTGGATTAGGAATTGGCATTGATCGTTTAGTAATGTTATTAACTGACGCACCATCTATCCGTGACGTGTTACTCTTCCCAACCATGCGTCCTGAAAAAGAATAGATTTTTTAGCCTTGATATCCTTGATATCAAGGCTTTTTTATATTCTTGCCGGAAAATGTTTCGAAAAAATTGCAATTTCTTATTGACGTACTAAGGTCAAATTGATAAGATAGTTTAGGTTGTTAGCGACGAGCATTATGAAGCGTTACCTTTATTGTCAGTTCAACATTCAAACGAAAAAGTTTTGAAAAAAGTTGTTGACATTGAAAAAGACAACATGCTATACTAATTGAGTTGCTGTTGCAACACAGTAGGCCTTTGAAAACTGAACAAAGTTTCGAGTAATGTGCAGGGTTTAT